>Ga0209948_1000001_pt1 | contig 613559 bp, 540 predicted proteins | sample SalPonR2_C_D2_MG_FD_185709 | JGI IMG/M metagenome (GOLD analysis project Ga0209948, IMG submission 185709) | Salt pond soil microbial communities from South San Francisco under conditions of wetland restoration - Salt Pond MetaG R2_C_D2_MG... ... | reverse complement strand
ATGCCTCCTAAAATTATTTTTCCCTCAATATCGCCCCCCACAAGGAGACGGGTGGATTGAGGGGAAAATAATTGACCTATTTTAAAATTGGTGGAATTTTATTTGGAAAGTCCATAGAATACTTACCATAACTTATCTGCGCATGGATCCTGTTTCGATTTTATAGTGTTCCGGTAGATAAGCGTAAGGTAAAATCGAAATAGGGCGCATGCTACTTTCGATTTGGAACACTGTCCCTTTTTTTGAGCCATTGTTGGTAATCGTCATAATACTCGGGGTGTTGGTCGAAATAATCCCTTAGGCTAGTGATGACCTCTTGCCTCCCTTCGGAAAAAGATTCCTCCCGGATTTCTTCTATCCCGGAAACTTTAAAAGCTAGATAGCCGATGATGACCAGAGAGGTTGCCCAAATGGAATAGTGCAACCACTTTTGAAATTTGGATACCACGCTAGCCTTTGCCAACCGCTCTTCCAATGAATGGACGGATTCCTGAAGGTTTAATGTTTTTTGCTTTTCTCGTTGCAAATGCGTTTCCAACAGTTTCTCGATTTCAGAAGTGTCGGGAAGTATCCTGATTTCCTCAACGTTCTTGGTGAGCCGTTGTAGTTTTGCCAGGGCCTTATTGAACCCGTCCAGTTCGTCCGTGAGCAGTTCCATGATCTCGTCGAGTTTTTTGTATCCCATTGTTTTCGTTTTAAAACCCTATCCCTGTATCTATTGTTTTTTTAATTACCTGCTTGATTCTTTTTTTTGCAAGTGCGCTTGCCATATTGGAACTCAGCTCCAAGGCCTTGCCCGAGATGTTTATAGAAGGAGCCTTCTCCAACCGTTTCTGTACTTCCATATCCGTGGAGAGTCCGCTAAGCAACTTGCCGCCCGACATGGAACGGTGCACCTCGCTGCCCTTAAAACTCTCTCCCTTGTACTCGAAGCGGAAGCCCTGTAGACGGTTCGCTTTGTTAATAGTTGGCACAACGGCTACGTGCTGAGCCTTCATCGCCTTTATATAGGCATCCAAGGTCTTCAGCCGTTCGTTGGCCATTGTCCTTTCGTGTATCCTCCTTATTTCGTTGCGTATGGCTACCGATTGTAATTGCTGCTCTAGCTGTACCTCCCTTACCGTGGTAAGCCCCATTTCCTTGGCAACCTTCTCAGCCGCCGATTGGCTCCGTTTTCCTATAAAACCGTCGTTGTAGGCCTTACCGTCAAAACCGATTCGGTTCACATAAAGATGTACATGGGTATGTTCCTTGTCCCTGTGTGCGAACGCAATGGCCTGCCGTTCCTTCAATTGCATTTCCTTTAAAAAGCGTTCCGTCAGCTCACGGAGTTTTTCATTGTCCAGTTTTTTACCGTCCTCTACCGTAGGGCTTAGGACAAAGCTCAGGGTGTTCTTCTTGCAGCGTGCGTTCATCTCCTGTGCGATCCTGAATTCTTCCGTAACCTCCTGTGCATTGTCCCCGGCCACATATTGGCAGAGTACCACTTCGGCATCCTTCCCCTTGTTCCATCCGTACGACATGGAAGCTCCCGTATGTGCTATGGACTTTCCCATGCCTATCATTTTCTGAAGTTTTTAAGATGTGCCCCTATCTCCCTTGCCAATTGTTCGACTTCTGATGCCAGACGGGGATTCCGTTTCCTGAACATATTCCCGATACGGGTGAAGTTGGTCTTGTAAATGATCAAGGTCTTATAACATTCCAGTTGTTCCTCGTTAAGCCTCTCGACTACGGTTTGGCCAAAAGCGGTACTGCGGCAATATTCCGAAAGGGATATCCCGGCACGTTCAGCCCTTTTTACGAGCAGCTTTTTTTCGTAGATGGAACACCGGAATTTGATATAGGTCCTTTTCATTTTATTTCTTCTTTGCGACCATCGGGAGCAGAGCAAGTTTGTTTTTGTGGCAACAAAAACACATCTTGAATTCCCTGCCCGATAGCATATTCCGTATTCGCAGCTTGCCATTCGTTCATGTCCTTATACCCATTATAAATTCCCGACATATCCTTGGCACCCCTATGTTCCATTAGTGTTTTCGTGACCGACCTACCATTGGAATCGTTGTCCAGATAGAGTTCAACGGTCGTATACCTCTTTGAAATCGAGCTTGCTTTTTGGATTAAAACCGTGGAATTCAGTATTAAAAAATCCGATTCTTGTTCCATGACCCCTATGTAGCCTACGATGGACAGTAAATCGAACATGCCCTCGGTTACAGTAAGTTTTTGGTGGCCGTTATTGATATGGGTGACATCTTTGGGTGCTGTACAGTTTTTCAGGTACTTGTTACGTAGCTCCCAACCACCGGAACCGTTCCTCAGTCCGATGGCGAAATACGGTTTTCCTTTAAAAGTATAATGGACTTCCTTCACGTACTTCTTCGCGATTTGAATACTTATCGCCCGTGATTTGATATAGCCCAACAATGCGAGATGTTGAAGTGTCCCAACTTTTGCGATGAACACCTTGTCGTCGATACAGTTTTCCTTCCTTAAAATCGGTTGCTGCTGAAAAGAAAAAAGAGTCGTTTCGTTTTGTATAAACTCCAATGCCTCGCTAACGGTTCCCTTGGTAATCTGGCATATCAGGTCGATAACATTTCCGCCTTTTCCTGCACCATGGTCGTACCATCTGTTCAGTTTCTTGCACACCTTGAAAGAGGCTTGGGTTTCGGGGCGGAACGGACTCGGGAACCAAGCTTCTTTATAGGTCGTCCTTGTCGGAAAGTGCCCTAGTTTTGCCAGCGCCCTTTCGATGGGAAAAGCTCGGGCTCTTTCGCACGTTAGCCTATTTGTTCTTTTTCTTTTCATCAGCTTCTTTTTATTGAATTCCGGTTACCTTCCTACCTAACCCAATAATTACGGGGTCTTTTATCTAGGTCGGATTGGTTTTTGTGCTTACCTATGTTACCTTTTTAGGTAGGATGGGTAATACTTAGGTAAGAAGGGGTTAAAGAACCTACCTTGAGTTATCTCCTGTTATTATTGACTTTTCTACCTCTTAGGTAACTAGGTAGGTGTTATTCCTGTTTCTTCGAAAATTCCATTTGCCAAGGGCTATCCGCGAAGACGGGTCTTGCCAGATAACCGTACACCTGTCGCTTGGGATGTTTTACCCTTTGAAAGTTGAAGCCAGACAATGCCCGTCCCAGGTTAATCTGGTTCAGGCGAAGGTTCAGGCAGCTAAGCTGGACCAACACGTCCGAAGCGGTAACAAAATCCTTCAGGTCATCCGACTTTTCAAAATACTTTGAGACCAGTTCCTCCTCCGTGGTCAACTTGGTGTATTTCTTGTTCCGCTCCTCGTTCTCCTGGATATCCTTTATGGATAGTTCGGGATTGTAGTTTGGTTCGGTATAGGCCAGATGGTATGCCTGTGACCATACCCCGTTTATATCCACTTCTTTTGAATACCCGAAATCTATCTTTCCCTTCAGCTCAAAACACAGCCAACGAACGGAGCCGGTTTCATCGTTTAAAAATGATGCCATGTTCGTAGAACCGACAAAGGAGCATATCCGGGGCAGGGTGGTATTCTTTTTATCATAGGGCAACCGTTCATTGATGAAGGTCTTGGAGAAAAAGGATTTCAGCGCGTTGACATCCTTTTTGGAAAGCACGGCCAGTTCATCTAGATTATAAATGAAGTTCCGGCATAGCTGTATCCGTGCATCCTTATCGTTACTGATATCCTCCGCCAGATATTCCGCCAGTTCTGGCGGACATAGAAATCGGCACCAAGTGGATTTTCCGGAGTTTTGACCTTGATGTGAGAGTACAAAGGCCTGTTTGTTGAAGTAGTTCTTTTCTAAAGCACATTTAACCGTACGTACCAACCATTTTTCAAAATGGTAATCGAAGGCCTCTCGTTCGTACGTGGGCACATAGGAGGTGAGTTTCAGGATATGATTTTCCCCGTCCCATTTCGGAAGGTTTTCAAAATATTCCTTTATGGGGTTACATTTGGGAATGCATTCCGAACGGATAAGGGTTTCCAATTTCCCGTTGGGAATTTCGATGCCTGCTTTTGCAAGTTCTATGATAAGGGAGTTCAGGTTCAGATACTCCCATTGCTTTGAGGTTTTAAAGGCTATCTGGAAGTCATGCGATATCTCGTTATAGGAGATGTCGTACCTGCCCTCCAGATATTCCAACGCGTAGTCGTATACCGTCTTTTTCTTGGCCTCCCTTACATGGTACAGTCTTTGGTTATGCCCGTCCCCGATCATCGCCATCCATTTTTGGGGATATCCTTTCGGTCTTCCCCACTGGTCACGTTGTTCGGCCTTACGCTGTGCTGCAGGAGCCATTCGTTCAATCTGCGCTTCTCGAAGAAGATGATCTTGCCGTTTGGCTTGGAGTGCGGAATATTCCCTGAGGCCGTCAGCTTATAGAGATAGCTTCTTGATATTCCGGTATAGTCACAGGTCTCCTCGAAGGTAAGTACCTCCTTATTGGCTGTCATCAGCCGCTCCAAACGGTCCAGCCGTTCCAGTATTAAAAAATTGTCCATTTGTTTCTTTTTGAGATTGTTAAATGAACAAAAGCGCTTTTGTTTTCCTTTGTAGAATTCTTTGGATAAAGGTAGGCAGAAAGTAATGCCAAGGCCTTTCGCCCGAAGTAATGTTATGCACAAAAAACTGATATACAATTGTTTATGTTAGAACAGTATATAACGAACCAAATCTAATGCGACGGATTTTATCCGGTGTCAAAACGATTCAAATGGTACCGTTCCATATTTCTCAAAAAGGTTGGGAATTTCGGGTTATTAACAATTCAGACGAAGTAAATACAAGAGTTTAGGGTAAAACAAGTTTGTTGTTGCTTCTCCTTATTGACTAGTCCTTCATTATTATTTGTATTCCTATATATCATACTGGCCCTATAAATGGTTGTTTTAATAGGACAGTTCAAATTCTGTACTACATACGCTATTTTCCGAGTTTTAGTCCGTATTGTCCCCTGTACCATCAATATGCATACAATAGTACCAACGACCAAATCGGGTATACCCGAATCTAGCCAAAGCACAAGTAGACCCGCAATGATAACACCAAGATTTATAATAAAACCATTTGATGTAAAAATCATGCTAGCTTGCATATGGGTATCTTCTTTGCTCTTTGATTTTTGGAGTAAATAAAGGCAGAAAGCATTTACAATGAGAGCAAAAACGGATATAACGATTATGGTGTAGAAATCGGGTAGTTTTTCATTCCCTTAAAACCTTCTCGATATTTCTAGAAATCCCAAAGCGGTAAGTATTATTTGAAAATATACTGCGATTTTCGCAATCGGTTTTTTTTTGGACAAAGTGCCCCCAACTGCGAAAAGACTGATTCCATAAACAAATGAATCCGCCAAGATGTCCAGGCTATCCGCAACCAAGCCCATTGATTTTGAAATAAGGCCAGTTGTCATTTCGGTCAAGAAAAAAGCGAAATTTATGGCCAGCCAGGCCCATAGGAGTTTTTTTGATTTGTATTTTCTTCAAAGTCAACTTGGTCGGTATGCTCCGTGGTCAATTTCTTCCCCCTAGCCCCAAACCAAGTATTGCCTGTTCCGTTTGAAAATCATCTCCCGAGTGAAAGACCGTCAGCTTACGGTTTGGAATATCGAAATTTAGATTTCTAATCCCTGAAATTCCGTCCAACTTCATCAAGGTCAAATTCTCTTTTGAAGGACAATCCATTTGAGTAAATTCAAAAATCGACTTGTTCATTACGAATGAGTAATTAATTCATACCCAAAGATAAATGAATAGTCTCTTTTCCAACGTTTTGTAAAAAGTCCGGGATGTAAAACCGGTCGATGAAATCGGAAGAGCCATAAATGGTTCTTTTGCGAAATCTTTTAAATAAGCATAATTAATCCTTTATTTAGATTTTAATTTCAATATTACATCCTTAATAATTTTACTAAAATCAAGTATACTATGAAAATTATTATGTTCAGCTTGTTGTTGCGGTGTACAACCCCAAAAGTTAAATATTTAAAGAGATTATGTTTCTCTAGATTTTTTTGAAGTAATAATGTATGCGAATGAACTTAACCAAATCTTTGAAACCATGATCATCTCCATTTACACAACATGTATTACCGATTTCACATCTTTTATTGTGGTGGAGAATGCTGCTTACGTACTTTGATCATGATTTAACCACATAGTGTCCCCCTTATGAGATTAAGAAGTATAATTGTAGACGATTCGTATATGCAGCGAATGGCCGTTGCCAGATTAGTGAACGATCATCCGAACCTAGCACTGGTCGCTGAATACAACAATGCTATGGAAGCAATAAACGGCATCAAGAACAATGAGATAGATCTTATTTTACTGGATGTAGAAATGCCGATTTTCAATGGTTTCGATCTTTTGGAGTCTTTAAACAACAGACCACAGGTGATTTTGATTACCGGCAAACCGGATTACGCCCTTAAGGCCTTTGATTACGACGTAACGGATTACCTTCACAAACCCATCAACTTCACCCGTTTTAATGCTTCTATCAAGAGAGCAGTAGCTAAATATGAGCAGATATATAAAGTGAACGAGGATGAGGAGCATATCTTCGTGAAAAGCAATCTAAAAAAACGCAAAGTTGTTCTTAACGACATAAAATGGATCGAAGCCCTTGGCGACTATATCAAACTGGTAACGGATGAAGGTAATATCGTCGTACTATCTACCATGAAATCCTTTGAACAAAAGTTGCCGGAGGATAAATTCCTGAGGATCCACAAATCCTATATCGTGAGCCTAGAAAAGGTCGAGAAGTTCAATAGTAAAAATGTTGAAGTTCAGGGAAGACAGATACCATTGAGCAGAAACAAAAAAACGGAATTGGTGGATGCGCTGAATGGCTTTCAGTTTTAACTAAAAGGGAGGATTGCAGGAATAAAAAAAGAAGAACGTCAAATTCCCGAAAACGGTCGTGGCTGTTGCAGAACCATAAAAATAATGAATACGTATATTAATTCATTTTTTTGGATATCGTAACTAGTTGATTTGCAGTACTATTAAAACTAAAAGACTATTAATTTTATAGGGCTTTGGAATTGTACAACAGTCACGGCCGTTTTATTGGACTCCTTCGTATAACTAAAGGCTTATTCATAGAGTGTCCCATTGTTGGTCTTTTTTATTAGCTTCGTTATTAAACTTTTTATGGGACAGAAAAAATTACATCGTTGTGGATATTTACAATTCCAGGATTATTTAGAAAAATTGATTATTTCGTTTAGAGCTTCATCAGCATTCTTATGAATAAAGTTACCTTGATAACCTATTGTGGTGCTAAGATGAGTATGCCTGTATAATTTCTGGAGCATTTGAGGTGATACTTTATCTCCGGCAATATTCCCAAAACTATGGCGTGCAATATGATTAGTAATTTTCTTGTCGATTTCGGCTAGGTCGGCAATTTTGGTTAAATTGTCGTTCAGTCTTTTAATAGACGTTTTTATTCTTGTGTAAACAGCCTTGGAATCCTTGAGCGGAATTGTTTTAAGTTCCGGAAAAATATAATCGGAATTGGTTATTTTATCTTCGCTGTAATATGTTAAGATTTTAAGCACCGGTGCAGGTAGTTTCAGAGAGTCGGCCTTATTATTTTTACTCATCTTATAATATAACCTGTCCGATACAATATCACTCCATCGCATTCTTAACACATCAGAAACTCTTATTCCTGCGAGGTAAAATGAAAACAGGAAAACATTCCGCGTGTGCCATACGGTAGTTCCTTGTACTAGGTCGAGTTCTTCAATTTTACAAATTTCATTTTCATCTAGACCTATTTTAATAGTCTGGGGATACTTGATTTTTATTTTATCCTTCCCGAACGGATAAAACTTTCTATCTACAATTTTCCTGCTAATAGCCTTGTTATAAAGTAATCGAATCATGACGAAGACGTTCATAACTGATCTTTCAGATAGACCAGCCGTCGTTCGGAGATATATTTTTAACTTCTTTAATAAATTTTCGTCAATTTCTTCAAATTCGAAGTTGCGCTTTTTAGCGAATTCTTTTATTCTGTTTATTTTGCTTCTATCAGAAATAGCTCTGTTATGATTGTTGGCTTCGATTAGGTCCTCAACATGCTCATCGGCAAGTTCAAAAAACAATTGTCTCTTGGTATTTTTTCTGATGGAGTCTATAATTTGTTTTGCGGAATAATTCTGTTTCGAAGCTTCCATTTCAAATATGATATCTTCAATCACATCAAATTTCTTTCTTATCAACCTATTCAACTGCTTATTTCTTGAATGGGAAGACTTTACTTTTCCAGCTTTTTCGTCCCAAAATTTCGGGTCTACCTTTTGTCCCAAATGGTAATAACTTCGTTTACGATTTACAGTGAGCCTCAGAGCAAGTCTAAAATCTTTGTTTCCTTTTGAGTCGGTTTTCGTGTGTAAAACTGTTTTTAAGGTTGCCATATCTTAACGATTTTTTATAAAGATAAACATTCGGGGTAACACATAGGTAACACATTTTATGGTATTATTTGGATATAAATGAATTCAAGTAAAATTATAAAGTGTTATAAATCAAATAATTGAATTAATTTTATTGAATTTGATATGTTTAAATGCTGAACTTAGGATCTAGTGCCGCAAGGTGTGAGAGTTCGAGTCTCTCCGCCTGTACAGTCTAAAAGCTTCTCAGAAATGAGAGGCTTTTTTATTGATGGAATATCTCTCCTCCCTTGAAAGGCATCAGGATAATGGAACGAGCTACCTTGTGCATCAATGTAGAAATTTGGATTCCTGTCAAAGTTGTACTGAGACGAAACCTTTTACCGATAAAGCTTACCATTCTGAATAAAGGATACAAAAATCTTTATTATTTCATCCTTATGACTTTTATCATGTTCTTCATTCCTTAAGGGTTATAAATTTGCTCCTATGAAAAGTTTAGTCATCATTTTCATAGCCTTTACTATGTTGCTAAAGCCTCTTTGGCCCGTAGCAGAATACATTGTTAACTACGATTATATCGCAAATGTCCTCTGTGAAAACAAGGACAAACCACAGTTGAATTGCGATGGTAAGTGTTACTTGGCAAAACAGCTGGCAAAGGAAACCGAAGATGATGGTAAAAACCCTTTTGAACAGCGGCGAATTTCAGTGGAGCAGGTTCAGCCCATTTGCTTTGAAGCCCTACTAGGTTTAGATTTTTCTCTAGTGTTTTGCTTTTCCAAAAAGGAACCGATTGGTTATTTCAAAAAATTATTTTCTTCTCCCCATATTTTAGATCTGATTCAACCACCAGAGATTTGCTAGTCTAATAACTACATCTACTTATTTTTTAAAATTTTAGCACAATCAGTTCAAACAAGAACGGTTGCACTATACCATTGTTGAATCATAACATATAATTTATGAATTTTTATAAAACTAAGTCAATGGGGCTGCTTGTTGCCCTATTGCTAATTTTTAATGTAATAGCAGTAAAAGCACAAGAAAAAAGTACAGTACGACTATTGGATAGAGATAACGCTCTAGCTATCGTAGGCGCAACATTTGAATATGGCATCCAAAATGGTATTTCCGATGAAAATGGGAATATTCAATTTGAATATGAATCCGGTTCATCCATTTATTTTTCCCATATTAATTACGGTAAATGGAGCTTGGACGATAGTGGGGTTTTGGCCCTAATTCAAAACAAAGTGCTATATCGTCAAAATAGTATCGTAAACTTGTATCCGGTTACGGTTATTGCGCTTCGTCCAAATAAAAGTCCGGTTGAAAAATTAGAATTGGATTATCAGGAACGTTTGGCGCATGATGCAACTTCCGTGTTGAATCAAAATCCGGCGTTAAACAGTATTCGTAAAGGTGGTGGTTATGGATTTGACCCTGTATTCAGGGGATTTAAGTACGATCAGTTGAACGTTGTGCTAAATGGTGCACAAAGTGCGACTGCAGCCTGTCCTAACAGAATGGATCCCCCTACAAGTCAGATGGCACCAAACATGATCGATCGTATAGAGGTGTTAAAAGGACCGCATGCATTACGTTATGGGACTGGTTTTGGGGCTACGATTAATTTTATACCGGTAAAATTGCGTTTTACAGAGGAGCAGGATATGTATGGAAGAGTATCTAGCGGATACGAGGGTAATGGTTCTATATTTAGAACCGAAGGTCAGTTTGGCTTTAGCGGAAATAACCAGGATGTTGCGCTCTTTGGTTCGTGGTCTCAAGGTCAGGATTACACCGCAGGAAATGGCCAAGTAGTAAACGGAGAATTTAACAGGGGTAGCTTTGGGACAAATTTAGGCTTTAAATTTGCGGAAGATAACCAACTACGTATATCTGCCATTTACAATGTTGCTAGAGACGCTGATTTCCCCGCACTACCTATGGATTTAAGGGAAGACGATACCTGGATGTTTAATGCCAGACATGATATTACTTTTGATAAAGACCATCTAGCGTCTTGGAATACGACCATTTTTGCATCCTTTGTGGATCACCTTATGGATAACTTGCTCAAACCGCTTGACCCCAGAATGTTAAACGCAGCGACAAACGCAAAAACCTCCAATTATGGCGGAAGAACCGAAGGGATATGGAATTTTGAATCTTCCAATCTTTTTGCAGGGCTCGATTATAGGCGAGAAGGTGCCGAGGGTATTCGAACACGAGAATTTTTAATGGGGCCTAATGCCGGTAACACAGTAAGGGATAATGCATGGCAGGACGGCCGGATTGATAAAACAGCTGTTTTTGGCGAATACCATTTAAACTTTGAAAAAGTACGATTTGTATTGTCAACCCGATTAGAATTAAATAGTGCCGATATTGATGAGCCTACTCCCGAATTCTCTTTAGTATATGATGATGCACGAGTGACACAGTTTAATCCTAGTGTTAGCTTAGGGGCAACGCAGAATCTTGCAGAAAACTTGACCATGGGACTTTGGTTGGGTCGAGCGCAACGTAGCGCAGGACTAACAGAACGTTTTATCAACTATTTCCCGGTAGGCCAAGATCCTTATGAGTTAATAGGTAATCCTCAATTGAACGCCGAAATTAATAATCAGTTGGATTTGACCTTTAATTGGCGTAAAAATTCAACAAATCTGAACGTAGATTTCTTTGCCGGATACCTTCAAGATTTTATTTCTTCGGTAATTGATCCTAATCTTACCCCACGCATACCTGCTAGCCCTGGCGTACGACAGTTTGTGAATATTGAGGACGCTTTTAAAGCCGGTTTTGAAGTAAATTGGACACAAGAACTTGTATTAGGGCTACAGCAGCGAGTAGGAATGGCCTATACCTATGCCCAAGATTTGGAACGGGACGAACCTTTGCCGGAAATTGCACCATTGGATTTTAGATATACGCTGATAGGAAATTACAATAAGGGAAAGCTGCAGCCCGAACTTGCCTTTAGGCATGTACTGGAGCAATCACGGATTTCGACCGAGTATGGCGAGACAACTACGCCTAGTTTTTCTTTATTGGATGTGAAGTTGGCCTATGAATTAACAGATGCTTCACGAATAACACTCGGGGTGAATAATATATTCGATGACAATTACTATGAACACTTGGCGCGATCGGTACGAGGAAATAACCTCCCCATATTTGCTCCGGGCCGTAATGCTTTTGCATCTATTAATTTTGTTTTTTAAAGTGCCTTTGGAGTAGTATTTAATATAAAAGCTGCTGAAACAACGTAATGATTTAAGGTTTCAGCAGCTTTTTGCAATACTACTATATCAAAGGAGTCCTTTTAATATTGTTCCGGCCAATTGGCACAAGCGCACTTATAGCCTTGCCAGCATACTCCCCGTCTTTGTGAACGTTATTGGTTATCGTCGTATCATTGGACACTAATATTAACTTTATTTTACAAGGCGGACAACTTCCTGTCTTGGAATAGGTTTTGCCATCTTCGCAATCCATGGGACATTGGTGGTGCATTTCTGCAACTATTTTGGTTTTTGAATCTTCTTTGGTTTCTTTTGATATGCTTTACATGATTAATTTTATCTGTTTTGAAGATTAGTATTCATTTAGAGCGTTAAACCATATTCCTTTTACGAAACTATGACTCCACCCAATTGCGAATGATTGTATATTCAAAAACTCTTTAGTACTAATTCTTCTATTGTCTTTGTTACTTATTCACTGCATTTTAATTTTTCTTTGTTAAGGATATCTGTTTTTACAAAGTCATTTCTTAATTCTGGGTCCCATTCAAAATCCACTATTTCTGTTATACTGAAATTTTTTCTTGGAGCTGTAGACAGTAGTTGATGCGAAAAGCGATTTTCGAGTTGTTTTAGTTTTCCCAAATCACAAGCGGATAATTCCCCTTTTACCGCTTTGGCTCCGAGTTTATCAATCTCACCTGGTTTTACCCCATTGTTCAGTTGTACAGAAATGGTTTTGCCGGTGTCTAGACGCTGTACCGTAAACAGTCCATCAATAGAATCCGAAACGTAAAATGAATTATATTGGTATCTACCACCTGTCAAATATATAGCGGCATCGGTTAGGCAAGGTGAAGGTTTGCTTACGATTCTCGTATTGGTGCGGTCAACAGTACCTTCTGGATACAATTCAGCCATTGCCTGTTTCAAGGCAAGATGGCCCACTACCAATCCATCACAAAGATGGCCGTGGAATTTCACGAGGTCGTCCAAATCAATATTTTGAATATTTCCCAAGCGCCCTTTTGAAAAATCCGTGTCGTTTACCCGCATACCTGTTTTAATGGCGGTCTGCTTTTTTGGTAGGTATAGTTTCAAGGCTTTGTTGGCCGTTGTTATTTCATCCAAATGGCCCATAAAAGTTTGGTCGTCCTTAATATAATGTACGTGTACAAAGCTGGTAGAACCCGTAAATACTCCTTGATGTTTCTCCGAATAGAAGCCCAATAGTTCTCCTGGTGTATTTTTCAGAATGAATTTTTGAGATTTTATGTCCGCTTTGTATCCTTCAATTTCTGGGCTTCGGGGCGTTACAATATGAGTGGTTAACTCATCGAATTCCCCTGCAATCCTAAAAGCAAAAGGTTCATTTAAATTATAGCCCTGCTCCTTCGCTATTTCGCTTACTTTTTTTTGTATTTCTGCAACACTACCTATGGTGCCCATCAACTGAAATTCTTCCCAATCTTTTACATTGCTGTACACAAAAAATGGAGAACGGATATCCCAACTTTGGCTTACAACGGCTTTACCTTCTGTAAAAGCAGAGGCAAAGAAAGGCTTCCCTTTAAAAACTGTTATCTCTCCCTTCATTTTATCATAGGGACCCATGGCGAACAAATTTGATTTATCAGGTAGGGTATCCAACCAAACCTTGAGGTCGTATGTAGTTCCCATGTCTTTCATTGCTCCTTTGGTGAACACTTTGGGGACGATTTGGGAATTTATGTTTTGAGCCAAAAAGGCTGTTATCGTTAGGATAAAGACCGTGTTAAGTAGTTTCATTTATTACTGTTTTTAAATTATAAAATCATATTAAAAAGATATCCTGAAAGTATGATACAGAGCATTACGACCCCAAAAAAGACGCCTATCAATTTTAAGGTCATCACTTTTTTAAGCAGCATTGCCTCTGGCAAGGATAGGCCTACTACACCCATCATAAAGGCGATGGCCGTACCTAGAGGAATACCTTTTGCCACCAAGACTTGGACTACAGGCAGAATGCCAGATGCGTTAGAATACATAGGAACGGCCAAAATTGTAGCAATAGGAACCGCGAACAAATTGTCTTTGGCCATATATTTTTCAAAAAAGCCCTCTGGAATATATCCGTGCATCAATCCGCCAATGGCAATACCTACCACAACATAGGGCACTACACCCTTTAGTATTTTTAACACTTCGCTCCAAATAATAGGTAACCGCTGTTTAAAAGTTTGCTTGTCTTCTATAAACCTGTCTTGTTCCCTTTGTGCATTTGCCAAAACTTCTTTTACCCATGGTGTTAAAAGGGGTTCTAATTTTAATTTCTGTAGGATTGCTCCAGAAACTGTGCCTAGCATAATACCGCTGATTATATAGATTATCGTGGTTTTAAGTCCGAATAGACCCACAAAAAGCCCAATGGCAACTTCATTGACCAAAGGAGAGGTAATCAAAAATGAAAAGGTGACCCCTAATGGAATTCCGCCTCTTACAAAACCGATAAACAGGGGGACCGAGGAACAAGAACAGAAAGGCGTTACTACGCCAAAAAGGCTCGCCATAAGGTACTCCATACCGTACAACTTCTTCCTTGACAGGTAATTTTTAACCTTGTCTATGGGGAAATAACTGTTTATTATTCCCATAAAAAAGATAATGACAAAAAGAAGAATTAAAATCTTTATGCTGTCGTAAATAAAGAAATCAAGAGCCTTTGCCAAATGGTTGTCGGTCTGCATGCCAAAAACTTCGTGAACCAGCCAATGTGCAATTTGTTCAAGCCAATCAAACATGAGTATGTTTTGTGATTTTTCCTGTAATGGAACAGGATTGCTTTACCGTATTGTAGATGGTGCCGAACTTTTCAATATTCTTTTTGAGTAAATCGATGTTTAGTTTCTCGTCTTTACTGTAAATAATCAATTCATAAGAAAGATGCTCCATTCTTGGCGGACTTTCCAATCTTGTTGCATCAATGGTAAGGGATGCTTTACTATAACTGAATTTCATCATTTCAGAAAAACGTTCAACGTTCTTAAGGATACAAGATGCAAAAGCACCTAAAAATAGTTCTGCTGGATTGGGCAAGATTTCTTCTGTTTTTTGGGTTGTTCCAAAGTCGATTGTTGATTGTTTAATCGAAATGATGCCTTCGTTGCCGGAAATTGATTTGGCTAAAATGTGATATTTCATACGGTTAATCTTTATTGCAGTAAGGCTAAAACTTCGGCCTGTGATGGCACTCTTCCCTTGATGGTAACTTGGCCATCTATGACCAAGGCGGGTGTGGACATTACGTTGAACTCCATAATTTTCACAATATCTTCCACTTTTTCTATTGAAGCATCGATGTTGTTTGCCGATACAACATCTTGAACAACCCCTGTCATTGATTGACATTTGGTGCAACCTGTTCCTAATATTTTAATTATTTTGCTCATAACGTTAGTATTTTTTACAAGTAACAAATGACTTCATTAGTACACCAAAACATCAATCAAAGAATTCTTTGAACAATCCTTTGGCAAGCTTCCAGTTTTTTTGATTTATGCAGTACTTTATCTTGGGTGCACGTAGTTCTCCTTGAATCAACCCAGCATTCTTTAATTCCTTCAGATGCTGTGAGACGGTGGATTGGGCTAGGGGAAACACTTCGACCAAATCACCCGTATAGCAACAGGATTGGTTTTCTAGATGCTTTAAAATGGCAATTCGTGTAGGGTGGCCCAAGGCTTTGGCAAAACGCGCTAGTACTTTGGTCTCCTTTTGATATTCCAAATGTTTAAGGGTATGCTTCATAGTTCATCGCAAATTTACGATGGATATGTAAAAGTAAATGTGACAAATGTCACATAGCGATGCTATTTCTCAATTAATTCTTGATTAACCATAAAAACTAATAGGCACCAACTAAAGTTGAAGTAGCGTTTATAAGCAATAATAGGTACTCCAGCAACTGCCTAGTAAATTAATCCGAAAAGGGTAAATGTAATTGCCAATTCAAAATTAGTGTGTGTTACAGCAAATGCAAGAGTCACTATTTTTATGATTTTCTATTAAATAGGAAATATAAAAAGAAAGATTTTGGAGAACAGCAGTTAAGTAGAGATTTAATGGTATTACAATAACTTACCATGGTACTTGTTGTTACAAAAACTAAGCCCCTCCAAAGAGGGGCTTAGTTATAATGTAAAGTTTCACCAATAAAAATGGTTTTAAGGGTTAAATCACCCCAATCAGGGATAATAAAGTTCCAACTGCAACTACGGCCAAAAAGGCATGCATTGCAACTACAAGTACAGATAGATAAGAATCTACCCCAGTCTTAAATGATAAATGGTTCATAACATTACCTACTTTAAAGTTATATACCTCCAATTTATCCAATGTATATCTCAATACATTATTTATGTTGTAAACTCCTACATGACCGATGCTAAAACTTTGTATTTTGTGGTTTGATTTTCTAAAAAAGGGTATTTTATCGCTTAAATTGCGCTTTATATCGGATTTATTTACGTTTTGCGGAACGGCAAAAATCCATATTTGATTCCTATGTTTAGAGGCAAAGTTACGTCCATTCCATCCGGCATAAATAATGAAGGATGTATTTTACTTTGAACATCAAATTTGTCACTAATTGATGGTCGAGCTGATTTTTAAATAATTTTGGCGATTAACTACACGAAGTTTGTAGTATTTAACGCACGTTGGAATAATCTGGTTTAAATGATTCCTAACCAGTCTAGGATAAATGCTAGTGGTATCGCTAGCAGAATAACAACTAGGCCAGCGACCATAATTCTTAAAAAACCATTTAGTATTTTTATTCCTGCTGTAAGTTCTTGTTCCATAATCATATAGTGTTGTGGTTGTCAATGTATATAATATCGTATAAAGCAGCGCTAAAAGGGTATAAAAATCGATAAAAGGTTAAAAACACCCTCTTAATGAAATATTGTTGTTCATTTTATCGATACCTAGTATCGATAAATAAAGTAAAAAAAGATAGTGAATTAACACGTTATTTTCAACTTTTTGAGTAACAATTTGGTTTATTGCCTTATGCGTAAGCTATTTGTAGTATTTTTTTAGTGTATTGGTAGTCTTATTTTACAACTGTGTTTCGTCAAAAACCATGGAGCTCCAGAAATTTACTTGTGGTGATACATACCCGAACGGTGTTCTGTGAAAAAGGATTCTAATTCTGATAAAGTTACTTAAGGCTCTAAAAGATTGGTGATAGCTTTCATTATTTTAGCGCTCGCGCCTTTGTTTTTCGAAATATATGCAGCGTTACTATTTCCTAACATATTTCTGTGATGCGTACTTTGATAGAGTTCATTTATCGTTTTAGTAAGTGCTTCTTGGTTGTTAATAGAGAGAATTCCGCCTAAGGAAATTAAATCTTCTGCTTCTTTGAAACCTTTGTAGTTAGGGCCAATAATTACTGGAATACCAAAAACGGCAGGCTCTAGCGTGTTGTGTAGTCCCGTAGTGAAACCGCCACCTACGTATGCTACGGTTGCGTAGCTATAAATTTTGGTCAATATACCAATGGTATCCACAATGAGTACTTTCACGTCACTTAAATTCTGACCTTCTATTTCCGAATACAGTATGGAAGGTTTTGAAATAGATTCTTTTAAACGTGTATTATGCTCTTTTATAATGTTGTGTGGGGCTATGACATATTTCATATTAGTATCTGTAGTATTGATATGATTCACTAGCAGTTTTTCATCGGCTGGCCACGTGCTTCCTGCAACCAAACAATGTGCTGTAGTATTAAACATATCCATAAACTCCAAGTGATTGTTCCCCTTCAGAATTTTGGCTACCCGATCAAATCTTGTGTCACCGGTCACATCGCAATTACTAAATCCAATACTATTTAAAAGTATTTTGGAATTTTCGTCCTGCACGTAAAAGTGGTTAAAAGTTTTGAGTGCATTTCGCATAAGCCCCCCATACCATTTAAAATAAATCTGTTCTTTTTTGAAATAGGCGGAGATCAAAAGGGTTGGGATAGCTCTTTTCTTAAGGGCTGCTAAATAGTTGGGCCATATTTCGTACTTTATAAATACCACCAACTTTGGCTTGGCTACATCTAGAAACTCGCCAACTTTCTTTTTGGTGTCCAGTGGCATATATATCACTACATCAGCAGCAGGCGTATTTTTCTTTACCTCAAAACCTGAAGGGGAGAAGAAGCTTAAAAGTAGTTTATGCCCCGGGTAGGTTATTCTTAACTGCTCTAGAATGGGCAAGCCTTGCTCGTACTCGCCCAAGGAGGCAGCATGTAACCAAATAACTTGGTCATTGCTGGAGATATGTTTTCGCAAGGTTTCTAAGCTACGTTGTCTGCCCTTCACAAAAAGTGAAAGTTTGTGGTTCACTCTTGCTATCAATCGTAAGATAGGCCAAGAAGCTAAAATTATAAGGTTGTATATACCGAGCAAAAGAAACTATTTGTCGCTAAATTACATTTCTTTGGATAAAATTTGTGTAGTGTGTTTCGTATTTTTGTGTGAAAGGAGTTAATATCAAAGGATGAGAAAAATACAAATGGTAGACCTTGGTGGTCAATACCAAGAAATTAAGGAACAAGTAAATGCCTCCATAAATGAAATTTTAGAGACGTCTGCATTTATAAATGGCCCTGAGGTTCATGCATTTCAAAAAGATTTAGAGGAGTATTTGGATGTAAAACATGTGATTCCTTGTGCCAATGGTACAGATGCCTTGCAAATTGCCATGATGGGACTGGGTCTGTCCCCTGGCGATGAGGTTATAACAGCCAATTTTACCTTTGCGGCTACAGTAGAGGTGATTGCGCTGCTGCAATTAACCCCTGTTTTGGTAGATGTTGATCTTGATACGTTTAATATAGATATAGCAGCTTTGGAAAGGGCCATTACCCCAAGGACGAAAGCTATAGTGCCGGTTCATTTGTTTGGTCAGTGTGCCGATATGGATGCTATTTTAGCGCTTGCAAAAAAGCACGATCTGTATGTTATAGAGGATAATGCCCAGGCCATAGGAGCGAAGCACTTGTCCAAATCTGGCGAAAAGCGAATGGCAGGTACCATGGGGCATGTTGGAGCTACCTCATTTTTCCCTTCCAAGAATTTGGGATGCTATGGTGATGGCGGTGCCATTTTTACCAACGATGATGAATTGGCACATACGTTAAGAGGTATAGTAAACCACGGAATGTACGAAAGATATCATCATGATGTGGTAGGGGTTAATTCTAGATTAGATTCCATACAGGCTGCAGTCTTGCGGGCCAAGTTGCCAAAATTGGATAGCTATTGCGACGCCCGGAGAAGAGCTGCAAGGAAATACTCTGCTGCATTCAAAAACAACCCGAACATCATCGTACCCAAAACGGTAAATGGATGTGAAGGAATCTGCGACACCTGTGATTGTCATGTGTTCCATCAATATACATTGCGCATAACTAACGGTAAAAGGGATGCCTTGGTCAAGTACCTTAATGATAAGGGAATTCCCTGTGGGGTCTATTATCCAATTCCGTTACATAAACAAAAGGCCTATTTGGACGAGCGCTATAAGGAGATTGATTTCCCGGTAACAAATCAATTGGTAAACGAAGTAATTTCATTGCCAATGCATACCGAGTTAGATGATGAGCAAATCAACCATATTACAGCTATGGTCATCGGGTTTATGAAGGGGTAACCTATAGATTTTAGTAGCTTCCAAAAAAATCGATTCAAACATAAACACATGAAAAAAATTCTTGTAACCGGAGGTATTGGCTTTATCGGTTCGCATACGGTGGTGGAATTACAGCAAAAGGGCTTCGAGGTTATTGTTATAGACGATTGCTCCAACTCAGATGTGAAGGTTCTTGATGGTATCGAGGCCATAACTGGAAAACGACCTGTTTTTGAAAAATTGGATCTTAAGGATCGCAATAAGGTCGAAGATTTTTTCAAAAGGCATGCCGATGTAGCAGGGGTAATCCACTTTGCCGCCTCTAAAGCAGTTGGGGAAAGTGTTGAGAAACCATTGTTGTATTATGAAAACAACATAGGAACCTTGGTGTATATCTTAAAAGAGCTTTGTAAAAAAAACAAGGCAAGTTTTATATTTAGTTCGTCTTGCACCGTTTATGGGCAGGCCGATAAAATGCCTATTACCGAAGATGCCCCTGTAAAAGTGGCTGAATCTCCGTACGGCAACACCAAACAAATAGGAGAGGAAATCATTGCAGATACCTGCAAGGTGACCCCTTCATTAAATGCCATTGCCTTACGTTATTTTAACCCCATGGGCGCACATCCAAGTGCCGAAATTGGGGAGCTACCCGTTGGTGTGCCGCAAAATCTAATTCCTTTTATTACGCAGACCGGAATTGGTCTTAGAGACGAGTTATCCGTTTTTGGAGATGACTATCCAACTTCGGACGGGACCTGTATCCGTGATTATATCTATGTGGTAGACTTGGCAAAAGCGCACGTTTTGGCATTGGAAAGGTTATTGGAAGGGAAGAATACGGAAAATTATGAAGTCTTCAATGTAGGTACGGGAACTGGAAGTACCGTATTGGAAGCTATACAGAGTTTTGAAAGAGTCTCGGGAAAGAAACTGAACTACAAAATAGTAGCTAGGCGTGCTGGAGATATTACATCTGCTTATGCTGATACGACCAAAGCTAATGACGTTTTAGGATGGAAATCAGAATACAGCTTGGACGAGGCTATGAAATCTGCTTGGGTCTGGGAGCAGAAAATCAGAAAATGAAGTGTCAATTCATTAACATATAGAAAGAGGAAGAAATAGCGTATATTTCTTCCTCTTTTTGTTTACATTCTGGAAAGTAAGTTCAATAATATCCAGTGTAAACGAAAATATAATTATATACTTGGACGCAAACCGATTACCAGTGGGGTAAGAGCACTAAAAACCAAACAATAATAATTAAGAAAAAACCAACATGAAAAACAGAATTACATTTTTGATACTCGTGCTATGTACAATGCAAATTTTTGCTCAGGACACCTATTTGCAGTGCGGCGAATTATTCGATTCCGAAAACGGAAAATTCTTGAGTGAACGTACCATTGTGGTATCAGGAAATATAATTAAAAGCATAGAAAAAGGATTTTTGAGTGGCTCGGGCTCGGATACCGTTATAGACTTGCGTTCAAAAACGGTGCTACCTGGTTTTATAGACATGCATGTGCATATAGAGAGTGAATCCAGCCCTACGAGATATTTGGAGCGCTTTACCCAGAACGACGTAGATGTAGCCTTCCAGTCTACGGTATATGCAGAGAGAACGCTAATGGCGGGATTCACCGCAGTTAGGGACTTAGGAGGTTCGGGAGTTAATATAGCCTTAGGTAAAGCTATTGCAAAAGGAATTGTAGCAGGACCAAGGATTTTTACCGCTGGAAAGGCAATTGCCACCACGGGAGGCCATGCCGACCCAACCAATGGAGTGAGAAACGAATTGATGCATGATCCAGGACCAAAAGAAGGAGTCGTAAATTCCCCTGAAGATGCACGAAAGGCAGTTCGTCAACGCTATAAAAACGGAGCCGATGTTATAAAGATTACAGCAACGGGTGGGGTAATGAGTGTTGCCAAAAACGGTCAGAATCCACAATTTACCACTGAAGAATTAAAAGCTATAGTAGAAACGGCAAAGGATTATGGCATGCTAACAGCTGCCCATGCGCACGGGGACGAAGGAATGCGAAGGGCAATTATAGCAGGAATACAGACCATAGAACATGGAACTTTAATGGAAGAGCCTACCATGGAATTGATGATTAAGCACAATACCTATCTGGTACCGACCATATCTGCCGGCAAAGCTGCCGCTGCCATGGCTGAAATCCCTAATTTTCTTCCTGCAGTTGTCGCTAAAAAAGCCAAGGAAATAGGGCCAATAAGTGAAAAGAATTTTAAGAGGGCTTACGAAAAAGGGGTGTCCATAGTATTTGGTACAGATGCCGGAGTGTCTCCTCATGGCGATAATGGCAAAGAGTTTACATATATGCACGAAGCGGGTATGCCGGTAGTTGCTGCATTACAATCTGCAATGACTACGCCTGCAAAACTATTGGGTATGGATCAGGAGATGGGGCTTTTGAAAGCTGGTTTTCTAGCGGATATTGTTGCAGTTGACGAAAATCCTGTAACTAATGTAAGAACCTTGGAATCCGTAAGTTTTGTTATGAAAAACGGCGTAGTCTACAAACAGTAGGACGATAATTTAGAATGCGTTAAATGGAAGTTCCTAGTTTTTTGGATAGCAAAAACGTATTGGTCTATGCTAAGGCGCACGGTTTATACGAAGCTTTGCTAGCGCAGGTAAAAAAGGATTTTGTTCGGGTAAATCTAGAACTTGACTTTGATAAGGGAATCCAGCCGAAACCCTTTCAAATATTGATTAGGGAGAAACTATATGTCTTGTTAATGGAACGTTTTTCCGAATATTTGAATTTGATGTATGCCGTAGATATTCCGGAGCGTCTTTTTAAAGACCTTAAAATAACAGACACTGTAGATGTAGCGGAACAAGTAACGTTTTTGATTCTCAAACGGGAACTGCAAAAAGTAGTTTTAAGAGAAAAGTATGGGTCTGGTAGCTAGAAAAAGAAACGGACAAAGGGGAGCAGGGCATCCCCATAAATACTATCGTTTTCATCGAACAATACATTATAACGCAATCCAACGGTAACATTGCTTGTGGTATACCCTAGTCCCATAAATAATGCAGGTGACCAATAATTATCCTCCAAGCGGTTGATGCCAGAACCAAACGTCCTGTTTACCCTTAGATGTTCTAACTCTGCAGAAAGTTGTAATTGAGGAATAGGATTGTATAGGGAGAGTAAGCTTCCACCATAGGCCAAGAACTTGGCATCATTAAACTTGGCATAATTTACGTTTAAGCTTACCCCGGCGGCAAATTCGTTGCTTACCGGATAAATCGCACTTGGTGAAATGGAGGCATTAATATTGCCGTTAAAAAAATCTAAGCCAATACCGCCGCCATAGCGCACTTTGCTCCAAAAACCATCCTGTCCAGTGGTATACTGTGCTTGCGAAAAATGAAACAGAAGGAGGCTTGAGATAAGGAAAAGAGGGTTGTTAACCTGGTTTTGGCTGTTTTTTCGAGAAACTTTCATTTTTGGTAATATTAAATAAGATCTTTCTTTTAAATATGGTAAATGTTGTATTTTTGGTAAAATTTATTCTAAAGATACAGAAAGTAATTCATGGATAAATATTCCTTTTTAAATGCAGCGCATACCTCATTTTTCTCAGAGTTATATGACAAGTATTTAGTCAATCCCGATAGTGTTGAGCCAAGTTGGAGAGCCTTTTTTCAGGGTTTTGATTTTGGTGTGGAGAGCGCTGGTGACCGCATACATATAAGTGATGAACTCGTGACTTCAATAGTGAATGGGAATCAGGTGGAAATGCCGGAGTCCCTTCAGAAAGAATTTCAGGTAATACGTTTAATAGATGGTTACCGAAGTAGGGGGCATTTGTTTACCGAAACTAATCCGGTAAGGGATAGAAGACAATATACACCTAGTCTAGAGATAGAGAATTTTGGTCTTTTGCAGTCCGATTTAGATACCGTCTTTAGCGCAGGTGATATTATTGGAATAGGACCAAGTACACTTCAACAGATCATTACGCATTTAACAAGTATCTACTGTGATGCTATTGGCGTAGAATATATGTATATACGAAAGCCGGAACGTGTAAAGTGGATTCAAGACTGGATAAACGTAAATGATAATCATCCTGACTTTATCCCCGACCGCAAAAAACACATTCTTAAAAAGTTGAACCAAGCAGTTTCTTTTGAGGGGTTTTTGCATACCAAGTACGTTGGTCAAAAACGGTTTTCGTTAGAAGGGAACGAATCGCTAATACCTGGATTGGATGCTATTGTAGAGCGAGCAGCGGAAATGGGCGTGAAGCAATTCGTTATGGGTATGGCGCATAGAGGTAGGCTAAACGTGCTTACCAATATTTTTGGTAAATCGGCTAAAGATATTTTTAGCGAGTTTGATGGTAAGGATTACGAGCAGGAGATTTTTGATGGTGATGTAAAATACCACTTGGGCTGGACGTCGGACCGTATGTCCGATAATGGCAATAAGATAAAAATGAACATAGCGCCAAACCCTTCCCATTTGGAAACGGTAGGTGCCGTCGTAGAAGGTATCGCCAGAGCAAAGCAGGATGCCCATTTTGAAGAGAATTTTTCAAAGGTCTTACCTATCGTAGTGCACGGAGATGCCGCTATAGCCGGGCAAGGTGTTGTCTATGAAGTAGTTCAAATGGCCAATTTAGATGGTTATAGAACAGGTGGTACCATACATATCGTGGTGAACAATCAAATTGGTTTTACAACCAATTACTTGGATGCAAGAACATCTACCTACTGCACAGATGTAGCGAAGGTTACCTTAAGTCCGGTATTGCACGTAAATGCAGACGATGCAGAGGCGGTAGTGCATGCATCCCTTTTTGCTTTGGAGTATCGAATGCGATTTAAGGGCGATGTTTTTATAGATTTATTAGGGTATCGAAAATATGGTCATAACGAAGGTGATGAGCCAAGATTTACCCAGCCCAAACTCTATAAGGCAATAGCGAAACATAAGAACCCTAGGGATATTTATGCAGAGCGGCTAATTTCGGAAGGTATTATAAACGAGGGCTATGTATCGGAATTGGAAAAACAGTACAAAGAAGCGCTCGAAGAAAAGCTGGAAGATTCCCGTAAAGAGGATAAAACCGAGATTACACCGTTTATGGCAGATGAGTGGAAAGGCTTTGCCAATGTACGGGAGTGGGAGATGCTGGATAAAGTGGACACAGCCTATGATAAGGGCAAGCTTAGCTCCGTTGCCCAGGTGATTACCCAATTACCGAAAACAAAGAAATTCTTGCGTAAAGTAGAGAAATTGGTCAACGACCGAAGAAAAATGTTCTTTGAGACCGATAATTTAGATTGGGCCATGGGCGAGCTTTTAGCCTACGGATCCCTACTGCAAGAAGGATACGACGTGAGAATGTCTGGTCAGGATGTGGAAAGGGGTACGTTTTCCCACCGTCATGCGGTAATGAAAGTGGAGGAAAGCGAAGAAGAAATTTTGTTATTGAATCACATAGGGGAGGACCAAGGTAAGTTTCAAATATACAATTCGCTTTTATCCGAATATGCGGTTGTAGGTTTTGATTACGGCTATGCTATGGCGAGTCCGAATACATTGACCATATGGGAGGCACAGTTTGGTGATTTCAGCAATGGTGCGCAAATTATGATCGACCAGTATATTTCTTCTGCGGAGGATAAGTGGAAATTGCAGAATGGTTTGGTGATGTTGTTGCCCCATGGTTACGAAGGGCAAGGCGCTGAACATTCTTCTGCTAGAATGGAACGTTATCTGCAGCTTTGTGCAAGGGATAATATGTATATTGCCGATGTTACAACGCCGGCTCAGATGTTTCATATACTAAGAAGACAGATGAAGGTCAACTTTAGGAAGCCGCTCATTATCTTTACGCCAAAAAGTTTGTTGAGGCATCCAAAAGCAGTGTCATCTGTAAGGGATTTAACCAATGGAAGTTTCCAAGAAGTCTTGGATGATGCTACGGCGGACGTAAAAAAAGTGAAAACAGTAGTGCTCTGTACCGGTAAATTCTACTATGATTTGTTAGAGGAGCGTGAGAAACAGGAACGTAATGATGTTGCCCTGGTACGCGTAGAACAGTTGTTTCCACTACCTGAGAGTCAAATGTTAGCTACAATGAAACGTTATAAAAACGCGGATGACTTCGTTTGGGCGCAGGAGGAACCACGCAATATGGGGCCCTGGAGCCATATGTTGATGCATTTTAGCGAGGCTAAAAAGTTTAGGGTGGCCTCAAGAAGATTTTACGCAGCCCCCGCGGCAGGTAGTTCTGTCCGGTCCAAGGCACGGCATCAACAGGTAATAGATTTTGTCTTTGATAAGTCCAAAGACAACATGACCAAAAAACAAGTTAAGAAGTAAAATATCAAATAATACAGAGAATGATTCTAGAAATGAAAGTCCCTTCACCGGGAGAGTCGATCACAGAGGTAGAGATTGCGGAATGGTTGGTAGAAGATGGTGATTATGTAGAAAAGGACCAGGCCATTGCCGAAGTAGATTCGGATAAGGCAACCTTAGAGTTACCTGCGGAAGCTAGTGGTGTGGTTACCTTGAAAGCTGAGGTAGGAGATGCCGTTGCTGTTGGTGCAATTGTATGTTTGATAGATACAGGTGCTGCTAAACCAGATGGAGGTTCCGATGCAAAAGAAGAACCAAAGAAAGAGCCCGAGGTAGCAATGAAACCTAAAGAAGATAAAGCTCCTGAGGTAAAAACATCTTACGCAACTGGGAGTGCCTCTCCGGCAGCAAAGAAAATATTAGATGAAAAAAGAGTATCCGCTTCCGATGTAAAAGGTACGGGTAGGGATGGCCGAATTACAAAGGAGGACGCGGTAAAAGCAAATCCTTCCATGGGCTCTCCGGTTACCGGAGGAAACCGTGGCGAAAGCAGAACAAAATTATCCATGCTTCGTAGAAAAGTAGCGGAACGTTTGGTTTCGGTCAAGAACGAAACGGCCATGCTAACCACGTTTAACGAAGTGGACATGTCGCCCATATTTGCGTTGAGGGCTGAACATAAGGAAACATTTAAGGAAAAGCACGGTGTTGGACTTGGGTTTATGTCGTTTTTTACCTTGGCTGTCGTTAGAGCCTTGGAGATGTATCCTTCCGTGAATTCAATGATAGATGGTAAGGAAATGCTTTCATACGATTTTTGTGATATCAGTATTGCCGTATCAGGTCCAAAAGGACTTATGGTACCTGTAATAAGAAATGCCGAGAATCTAAGTTTTAGAGGCGTTGAGGCTGAGGTAAAACGTTTGGCGATCAGAGCTAGGGAGGGCGAAATAACGGTAGATGAAATGACCGGTGGAACTTTCACGATAACTAATGGAGGTGTATTTGGTTCCATGCTGTCAACACCTATTATCAATCCACCGCAGAGTGCTATTTTGGGAATGCATAATATTGTAGAGCGGCCCATTGCAAGAGATGGTGCTATTGCAATAGCACCCATTATGTATGTGGCACTTTCTTATGACCACCGTATTATAGATGGCAAGGAATCTGTAGGGTTTTTAGTAGCCGTAAAAGAGGCCTTGGAAAACCCGGAGGAATTATTGATGAATAGTGATGTGAAAAAGGCGCTGGAACTATAGTTTTAAGTTCAAGAGATTATAAAAAATGCGAGAACTAAATTCTCGCATTTTTTATTTCAATCCGTAGCAATCCATTCATTTTTTGGACGATTTTGTGATTGTTGCTTATTTTGGAAGGGTTTGCAAGAAAATAAGTTTTAGGATTTCTTTTTTGCTTTTTTCGAGCTTAGATAAACATAGTTTGAATCGTAATCTATAATTGCCTTGGTCTGTTTTAGTACATCCGCACCAATAATGCCATCTACCTTGGGTACGCTATGAGCTTCCAGCGCTTGGTTTACATGTGTAAGGTCAAATAAAACAATTTTCAGTTTTTTGCTTTTCCATTTTCCTATTTCAATCTTGTTTTTGGAGGAGATATGAGTTTCCATATCCGTGGCTCCCGCTCCCGCGGCTTTTATATCAGAGACTTTAGAGGTTAGTTTGAAATATTCTAATTTGTCAAACCCTACGCATGTGTTGGAAGCACCTGTGTCCAATATAAAAATACCCTTCACACCATTTATCTTCGCTTTAACGGTAAAATGATTTGTGGCAGTAAATTTTAAACGTGCAGGGATGTACTTTTTCTTTTTTGTAAACTTCTTAAGTGTAGACATATATCAAATAGTAGTTTGGAATTATGCTGCGTCGTAAAGTTGAAACTATTAAACGAGGATTAAAGATGGTTTTCGTTTACAAAGATAAGTCTATTTTTGTCCTATGATTATTACAGATACACATACACATCTATATAGTGAAGCATTTGATGCTGATCGGGAAGCGGTTATAAAGGAGGCCATGGATAATGGGGTGACGCGTTTTTTTATTCCTGCGATAGACTCTACGTATACAGACCGTATGCTTTCCTTAAAAAATTCCTATTCTGAAAATGTTTTCCTAATGACAGGATTGCATCCTACGCATGTAAAGGAGAATTATAAAGAGGAGTTGGTGCATGTAGAAGAGATGCTGAGGCAACATTCTTATGTTGCCATAGGGGAAATAGGGATTGATTTGTATTGGGACAAAACTTTTTTAAAGGAGCAGCAAGATGCTTTTAGAAGCCAGATTAGATTAGCGAAGGACCATAAATTGCCAATAGTTATTCATTGCAGGGAAGCTTTTGATGCTATTTTTGAAATTTTGGAATCCGAAAAGGGAGAGGGATTGTATGGTATTTTTCATTGCTTTACAGGGAATTTGGAACAAGCTCAAAAAGCGATATCCTATAACATGAAATTGGGTATTGGTGGTGTCGTTACTTTTAAAAATTGTAAAATTGATACATTTCTAAATAAAATTGATTTGGAGGATATTGTGCTGGAGACCGACTCTCCATATTTAGCTCCCGTTCCCTACAGGGGCAAAAGAAACGAAAGTGTTTATATCGTAAAGATTTTAGAAAAAATAGCTGCTATCTATGGGAAAACAACCGAGGAAGTGGCAGCTATTACCACACAAACTTCAAAATCGGTTTTTGGTGTTTAATCTGGCATTGAGAGTTGAATTTTAAAGCAGGCTTGTCTCGAAATGTAAAATATTTTTTTGGTATACACTGGGGCGATTTTGTTAATCGATAATGAACAATTAAGTTATGAGCTTGGATAAGACCAAAATACTGCTGATTTATACAGGGGGTACCATAGGTATGGTTAAGGATTACGACTCTGGTGTTTTAAAGGCTTTTGATTTTAATGAACTTTTGAAAAGTATTCCAGAGCTGCATCAATTGGAGTGTGCAATCGAGACCATAACTTTTGAGAAGCCAATAGACTCATCGGACATGAATCCACGCCACTGGGTAAAGATTGCGTCTATCATTGGAAAACGGTACGATTCTTATGCTGGTTTTGTAGTGCTTCACGGCAGTGACACCATGAGTTATACAGCCTCAGCATTGAGTTTTTTATTGGAAAACTTGGATAAACCTGTAATCCTTACCGGTTCGCAACTACCTATTGGCGATTTAAGGACCGATGCTAAAGAAAATTTAATCACCGCCGTACAGATTGCTTCCTTGAAAGAGAATGGCAAGCCCTTGGTTAGGGAAGTTGGTCTCTATTTTGAATATAAGTTGTACCGAGGAAACAGAACAACCAAAATAAATGCAGAACATTTTCAGGCATTCGCCTCCTTGAATTATCCTCATTTGGTAGAATCTGGTGTTCATTTAAAGGTTTTCAAAGAATATTTATGGCCAAATAAAAGAAATAAAAAACTTATCGTGCACAAAGTAATGAATGCAGACGTCGCTATTCTGAAATTATTTCCAGGAATTAGTTTGAAAGTTTTGGAAAGTGTGTTAAATACAAAAGGACTTAAGGCCATGATTTTAGAAACGTATGGGTCTGGAAATGCCCCTACGGACATATTATTTTTAAATTTGTTAGAGAAAGCGATTTCCAATGGAATACATATAATTAATGTAACACAATGCTCAGGTGGTAGTGTAATCATGGGTCAATATGAAACGAGCACGGCGTTGAAGCAAATGCAAGTGATTAACGGTAAGGATATTACGACCGAAGCAGCGATAACAAAGGTAATGTACATGTTGGGTAGCGGTGTCTCCTCTAAATTATTCAAAACTGTTTTTGAGACTTCTTTACGTGGAGAAATGAATTAAAATAAACCCGTATAATTTTATTAACTAACTTTTTTTTTGTTATTTGCCCAACCTTTAAAAAAAGGAATTAGAGAGGTGGCCGAGTGGTCGAAGGCGCACGCCTGGAAAGTGTGTATACCCCAAAAGGGTATCGAGGGTTCGAATCCCTTCCTCTCTGCAATTACAAGTTTTACTTTTTTTATATTGTTTTTTTTTTATCTTTAACCCTATTAACTAACTAATTTAAGTTTGAAAAAAATGAAAAAATTATTCCCAAGCCTAGCAGTAGCTGGTGCATTTGTAGCAGGTACAAATATGGTAAGTGCAAAAGTAGCGGCAGTAGCGCTAGTAGTTCAAGACGCAGCCCCGGAAGCGGAGAAAGGCTTCAATCAGGTCTTAAAGGAGATGTTTATTACCGGAGGAGCCGGTTTTATGGGTATTGTACTCCTGTGTTTAATACTTGGATTGGCAGTTGCTATTGAAAGAATTATTTATTTGAACATGGCAAGTACCAATAGTGGTAAATTAAAACAACAAGTAGAGGATGCATTGGCTTCTGGAGGTGTAGAGGCAGCCAAAGAGGTTTGTAGAAATACAAAAGGTCCCGTAGCTTCAATCTACTACCAAGGTTTGGATAGAGCTGGAGAAAGTGTTGAATCTGCTGAAAAAGCAGTGGTTGCTTACGGAGGAGTGCAGATGGGCCAATTAGAGAAAAATGTTTCTTGGTTGTCTTTATTCATTGCGATTGCGCCTATGCTTGGTTTCATGGGAACGGTTATAGGTATGATTCAGGCCTTCCAAAAAATTGCAGCCGTTGGTAACTTAAGTGCATCTCTTATTGCAGGTGATATTCAAGTAGCACTTTTAACAACAGTATTTGGTTTGATTACGGCAATTATTCTTCAGATTTTTTACAATTATATTATTGCGAAAATCGACAGTATTGTAAACGATATGGAAGATTCTTCGATTACCTTAATTGATATGTTGGTAGATCATAAAAAATAAGTTGCACCTTTTAATACCTAAAATATTATGCATAAATTTTTAAAAATAGCATTGTTCGCTTTTGGTGTTATAAGTGCCATATTATGGTATTTGTTGCCAAGTTCGGATATGCCAGCGGCTGAAGCTGCTGCAAGTGGAGCCATGAACGGAATGTTCATTATAACTTATATTCTTTTAGGATTGGCTATTTTGGCGAGTTTGTTGTTCACTTTAAAGAATTTGTTTTCTAACCCTCAAGGGCTTAAGAAAACGCTATTCGTTGTGGGTGGCTTTCTATTGGTGGTAGGGATTTCCTACGTATTGTCTAGTGGAACGGATGTGAGCCCAGAATACTTGGCAATGTCCGATGAAGGAACGGTTAAAAATATCGGTATGGGATTGAATGTTTTCTTTATCCTTACTATAATCGCAATAGTATCCTTGATTATACCAGCAGTCAAGAATATGTTTAGTAAATAAAAAATAGATAATTATGGCTAGAAGAGAGGGAGCACCAGAAGTAAGTGCCGGTTCCATGGCAGATATTGCGTTTTTATTGCTCATCTTTTTCTTGGTAACAACTACCATAGAAACAGATGCAGGCTTAGACCGTATGTTGCCACCTTGGGAGCCACCAACAGAAGATCCGCCAATTATCAAACAAAAGAATATATTTACTGTTAGTATTAACAGGAATGGACAGCTTTTGGTGGAAGACGAGTTAACGGAGATTAAAAATTTGAGAGATAAAGCTATCGCTTTTCTTGATAATGGAGGAGCACCTTCGGGAAGTCCCGAATATTGTAATTATTGTCAAGGTTCAAGGGATGCTTCTTCGTCGGATAATCCTGCGAAAGCAATTATTTCCTTGAAGAACGACCGAGAAACTCAGTATAGCACTTACATAACTGTTCAAAATGAATTGGTAGGCGCTTACAATGAGCTAAGAAATAGAGAGGCAATGCGTCTGTATAAGAAAAACTTTGTGGATATGGAAGCTGAGTACTTGAATCCAGAAACCTCTGATGAAGTAAAGGAAGAGTTGAAGGAAAAAGTGAAACGTATTCAGGAATTATTTCCTCAAAAATTATCTGAGGCAGAAACTTCTGATAATTAACAAAACATAAATAAAACACTATGTCAAAATTTGCAAAGAAAAAAGACGGTGAAACACCTGCGGTATCAACAGCTTCATTGCCCGATATTGTATTTATGCTTTTGTTCTTTTTTATGACCGTAACGGTTATGAAGGATAGTTCGCTAAAGGTTGATAATATTCTTCCGAATGCGAGTGAGATTAAGAAACTGGAAAAGAAGGATAGAGTAATATATATCTATGTTGGAAAACCGACAAAAGAATATGAAAAAACCTTTGGGACTGAGCCTAAAATTCAGTTAAACGATAAGTTTTCGAATCCTTCTGAGGTTGGTGATTACATTCTAATGGAGCGTGCTAAGAAATCGCAAGAGCTTCAAAATGTACTGACCACTGCACTGAAAGTAGATAAGAATGCCAATATGGGTATTATATCGGATATCAAACAAGAGCTTAGAAAGGTAAATGCATTAAAAGTGAACTATACAACTTATGAAGGAGATGCTTTTAGAAATCTCCAATAGATAGTTTACATTTTCAAACTTTTTAAAGCGCTCCAGTTGTATATTGGAGCGTTTTTTGTTTTACTACCGTTATAACAGTATTGAAAAATGAAAAAGTGGTTTTTGTTGGTTTTACTCGGTGGCTGTCTTCAGATATTAGGCCAAGATCCGACCGGCTCTAATAGTGTTGAGAGCCGTTATTTTGAGGATCAATTTTATTTTGGAGTTACCTATAATTTTGTTCGTAATAAACCGGATGATGTGGCCCAAAGAAATCTATCATATGGTTTACAGCTTGGAGTGATTAAAGATATTCCATTAAATAGCAAGGGAACAAGAGCGTTGGGAGTTGGTTTAGGTGTAGCACTTAATACGTACTATTCCAATTTATTGGCCACCGAAACGACTAGTGGTATTTCCTATTCCCTTGGTGAAAGTAAGGATTTTAAACGCAGCAAGTTAGAAACACACGCTATTGAACTCCCTTTGGAATTTCGATGGCGGAACTCAACAAGGGAGGAGTATCGATTTTGGAGGCTTTATGCAGGAATCAAGGCAGTATATATTTTAGGTGCAAGGTCTACGTCCGTTGTTAACAATACCAAAAACGGTTTTTCTAATACGGATATAGAACGTTTCCAGTATGGTCCTATGGTCAATGTAGGCTATAACACCTTTAATATTCACCTGTATTACGCTTTAAGTGAATTATTTAAAGATGGTGTCAGTGTAAATAACCAAACAATAGGATACAGTCCGCTACGTATTGGAGTCATATTTTATATCTTATAACCAATATGTAACTGTCAAAAGTTGCGAGAGTATCCCAATAAAAAGGCCTATAATAAGTTCTGGTTTGGTATGTGCTTTTAGATATAATCTAGAGGAGGCGACAAGTCCGGTAAAACAGATAAAAAGACTGATGCCAATGATGATATTCATTTCAAAATGAATACTTAGGTTTATAAGATACATTAGCAGGCCTCCTACCCCTACAAGATGTAAACTTGCCTTAATATTGAAAAAGAGTAATACAAGGCATGTAAATGACGCACCCACTAAACCTACAAAGTAATAATAGAGTTCACTAATATAATTATTGGGCAATACCTTATTGAGTATCATCAACAAAAGCACAATATGTATGATAACCGGGTATTTTCTTTCCTTTGCCGTTGGTAAAAAAATGGAACTAACTACACCAATATTTTTTAGGATAAGATAGGTTACTATCGGAATAATAACTGTTAGAATGAATATAGGTAATATATTGCCGGCCTGTACGTCAAGGGGGGTGTGTTTTGGGGTAATAAGAAAATAAGCAACTGTACCTCCAACCGGGATTAATATAGGATTGAACAAGTAGGATATAATAGTAAGGAATGTTCTCATCAAATTTCTTTTCGCAAACGAGCGACAGGAATGCCCAGTTGTTCACGATATTTAGCTACCGTTCTTCTTGCTATAGGGTAGCCTTTCTCTTTCAGAATAGCCGCGAGTTTGTCATCGGTCAATGGTTTCCGTTTTACCTCATTCTTAATGACCGTTTCCAGTATTTTCTTAATTTCTTTAGTAGATACATCTTCTCCCTGTTCGTTTTTCATTGATTCAGAGAAATAATCTTTGATTAATCTGGTTCCGTAAGGGGTGTCCACATATTTGCTATTGGCCACTCTAGACACAGTAGACACATCCATTTTGATCTCGTCTGCGATGTCCTTTAAAATCATGGGCCTTAGATTACGTTCATCACCTGAAAGAAAATACTCTTTTTGGTATTGCATAATGGCATTCATAGTAACGAATAAGGTTTGCTGTCGCTGTCTAATGGCATCTATAAACCATTTAGCTGCATCGAGCTTTTGTTTGATGAACATTACGGTATCCTTTTGGGATTTTGATTTGTCCTGAGATTCCTTATAGCCTTTTAGCATGTTATTATACTCTCTTGATACATGCAGTTCCGGGGCATTTCTGCCGTTAAGACTAAGCTCTAGCTCCCCGTCTACAATACGTATGGAGAAGTCGGGCACCACGTGTTCAACTATTCTATTGTTTCCTGAATATGAACCTCCTGGTTTTGGGTTCAGTTTTTCTATTTCAGAAATAGCTTCCTTTAGCTCCTCTTCATTAATGTTATGCTTTTGTATCAGTTTTTGATAATGCTTTTTGGAGAACTGGTCAAACGATTTTTTTAAGATTTCGATAGCGAGTTCAATCGGTGGCGTTAACTCTTTTCGCTTTAATTGAATCATGAGCGATTCTTCCAGTGAACGTGCTCCTACGCCAGGCGGATCTAGGGTTTGAACGAGAGACAGTATACGCGCTATGGTCTTTTCTTCGGTATATATGTTCTGCGTAAACGCAAGGTCATCCAAAATATCTGTTATTGGTCTACGTATATAGCCACTTTCATCAATACTGCCTATTAAAAATTCGGCAATAGCCCACTCTTCATCACTAAGATAAACCGTGTTCATTTGGTTTATTAGATATTGATTAAAGGAAGTGCCAGCAGCATAGGGTACACTTTTTTCTTCATCATCCGAACTGTAGTTGTTTGCTTGGGTACGATAGTCCGGTATTTCGTCATCGCTCAGGTAATCGTCTACGTTTATATCCTCTGCCTCTATCGTTTCATTATCGTTTACTTCATAATCGTCTTCAAACTCATCTGTGTTTTCCAACTCTTCTTTACCGCTTTCTAACGCAGGATTTTCTTCCAACTCCTGTTTTAAACGCTGTTCAAAGGCTTGGGTAGGCAGCTGTATCAGCTTCATCAACTGAATTTGCTGAGGCGATAGTTTTTGCGATAGTTTAAACTGTAAATGTTGTTTTAGCATGGGTTTTCTCTACTAGCTATAAAAATAACGAAATGCTTTTAAAACTCGGCATTCTGGGGGGTTCTGGGAAACGGTATTACATCCCGTATATTTCCCATTCCGGTTGCAAAAAGGACAAGTCTTTCAAAACCTAATCCGAAACCACTGTGTTCCGCAGTTCCAAATTTCCGTAAATCTAGATACCACCAAAGTTCTTCTTCGTCAATATCCAGCTCGGCCATTTTCTGTTTAAGTACGTCTAAACGTTCTTCACGTTGCGAGCCGCCAACAATCTCACCAATTCCGGGAAACAGGATGTCCATGGCTCGTACGGTTTTTCCGTCCTCGTTTAAACGCATGTAAAACGCTTTTATGGTTGCAGGGTAATCAAATAATATAACCGGACATTTAAAGTGTTTTTCAACAAGATACCGCTCGTGTTCGCTTTGTAGATCTGTACCCCATTCTTCTATGGGATATTGAAATTTTTTCTTTTTGTTGGGTTTGCTGTTTTTTAAGATGTCTATGGCCTCCGTATAGCTAACTCTCTTAAAGTTATTTTCTGTTACGAACTTTAATTTTTCTAGTAGTGGCATTTCACTTCTTTCGGCTTGGGGCTTGCTTTTTTCTTCATTCAAAAGCCGCTGCTCTAAAAACTCTAAATCTTCTGAACAGTTTTCCAAGACATAACGGATTACATTTTTGATAAAATCCTCTGCCAAGTCCATATTGTCGTTTAGATCAAAAAAGGCCATTTCAGGTTCAATCATCCAGAACTCTGCCAAGTGTCTGGTGGTATTTGAATTTTCCGCTCTAAAGGTGGGTCCAAAGGTGTACACCTTGCCTAAGGCCATAGCGTAGGCCTCTGCCTCCAACTGTCCCGAAACGGTTAAATTGGTTTCTTTTCCAAAGAAATCTTGTTTGTAGTCTACCTCACCTTCCTCGGTCAACGGGGGATTTTTATCATCTAAAGTTGTAACCCGGAACATTTCTCCGGCACCCTCCGCATCTGAACCAGTAATAATAGGAGCGTGAAAATAGTAAAAACCATTATCCGTAAAATACTTGTGAATCGCAAACGCTAAGGCAGATTTTACCCGCATAACCGCAGCAAATGTATTGGTCCGTATTCTTAAATGCGCTTTTTCCCTAAGAAACTCCAAGGAGTGCTTTTTAGGTTGTATGGGATAGGTTTCCGGGTCCGCAGAACCATGTACATGAATATCGGTCACCTGAATTTCTACAGATTGGCCGCGGCCTTGACTCTCTACCAGCGTTCCACTAATTTTAAGTGCTGCACCTGTATTAATTTGTTTAAGCACTTCCTCATCAAATTTCTCAAAATCTACCACACATTGTATGGTGTTTATCGTTGACCCATCGTTCAGGGCAATAAATCGGTTGCTTCTGAATGTTCGTACCCATCCGTTGATAGTGATGTCCTGTAGTAATAATTTTCCTTTAAGTACTTCCTTTATGGTTACTGAATGCATGTTTGATCAATTGAAAATTAAAAGTTCAAAGATAGCTTTTTGAGAAAAAAGAATGTGGCTATGTAGGAGCTAAAAACAACTTGGCCGTTAAAACCTTTTTTAGTCGGTATCCTCTTCTTTTGGAAGTATATCTATTTGTGGTTTTTTAAGTACTGTCTTATTGGAAATACTGCGTTCCAAGGAAATTAATAGGGAGGGCAATAGGATTAGATTGGCTAACATGGCAAAGAGCAAGGTGGCAGAGACCAAGGCACCTAAAGCCACAGTTCCTCCAAAGTTGGAGATGACAAAGACCGAAAACCCAAAGAATAATACAATAGAAGTATAGAACATACTTACCCCGGTTTCCCTCAACGCTGCATAAACAGATTTTTCTATACGCCATTTACTTGCGGTTAACTCCTGGCGATATTTGGCCAGAAAGTGAATGGTATCATCTACGGATATTCCAAAAGCAATACTAAATACCAAAATAGTTGATGGTTTAATAGGAACTCCTACAAAGCCCATAACTCCTGCAGTTATTAAGAGTGGCAGTAGATTTGGAATCAATGAAATGATGATCATTCTAAACGAACGAAATAAATACGCCATAAATAAAGCTATAAGTCCGATAGCTAGTGCAAGGGACATAACAAGGTTTTTTACAAGATATTTGGTTCCTTTTAGAAATATAAGAGCACTGCCGGTCATGTAAACGGAGTAGCGTTCTTCCGGGAATATTTTGGCAATATCTTCTAACAACCTGCTTTCTATTTCTTCCATTCGCTCGGTTTTCACATCGCGCATAAAAGTCGTCATTCTTGCGGTTTGCCCGGTGCTGTCTACAAAACTGTTAAGTAGTTCGCCGTCGTCCGAAGATTTTCGGGCAACATCCATAATAAATGTGTTTTCTTGACTGGTAGGAAGCTGATAGTATTTTGGAATACCGTTGTAAAAGGCTTGTTTCGAATATTTAACTAGATTAACAATGGAAACTGGTTTGGAAAGCTCCGGTATTTCGTCTACGACATCCCCTAGACGGTCTATACGTTTCAGGGTAGCAGGTTTAAGCACGCCTTTTGGGCTTTTGGTATCTATGACAATCTCAACTGGCATAATACCATCGAATTCTTCTTCAAAAAAGCGAATGTCTTTAAAGAAATCTGCGTTCTTGGGCATATCCTCTATGGGACTTCCCGAAATATCAATTTGATAAATACCTATGATACTGAGCACAAGCAGTGCAATGGAAGTGATGTAGACCGATATTCTTTGTCTTCGTACAATGCCTTCCATCCAGCTAACAAAGGCATCAATCCATTTTTTGTTTAAATGTTTTAAGTGCTTGGTTTTAGGAAGCGACATAAAGCTATAGACAATAGGAATAATAAGCAAGGATAAGATAAAGATGCCTATAATATTGATAGATGCAACAATCCCAAATTCCTTTAATAATTTACTGTCCGTAATGATAAATGTAGCAAACCCTGATGCTGTGGTAACATTGGTCATTAGGGTAGCATTTCCAATTTTGGAAATTACACGTTGCAAGGATAGCGCCTGATTACCATGTTTTTTTACCTCTTGTTGGTATTTGTTGATGAGGAAAATACAATTGGGAATTCCAATGACAATAATCAAGGGTGGAATCAGGGCGGTAAGTACGGTAATTTCGTATTGCAACAGGCCAAGTATTCCAAAAGCCCACATTACACCGATAATTACCACACACATAGAGATAAACGTAGCGCGTACACTTCTAAAGAAAAAGAAAAATATGAGGGATGTTACGCCCAAAGCTGCTAGAATAAATTTCCCAATTTCGTCTATGATGTTTTGCGAATTCATAGTTCGCACATAAGGCATGCCCGAAATGCGCACGTCCAACCCAGTTTCTGTCTCAAAGCGTTCTACCAACTGCAGCATGTCTTTAAGAACAAAATCTTTACGAACACTGGTGTTTATAATGTCCTTGTCCATATACATTATGGTACGTATGGTACTGCTCCCCTTATTATAGATAAGATTGTCGTAAAAAGGAAGGTCGTTAAAAAGATGTTGAATAATACTATCTACCTCCTGTATTGTTTCAGGTTGGCGTTGTAGCAGCGGCTGCATGACAAATTCTTGTTTGTCATTATCTTTTATCAATTCCTGAAGATTATCTGTAGAGAGAACAAAATCAACTTCAGGAAAGGCTCCTAACTGTTTGCTAAATTTGTTCCAACGATTAAAGTTTACCGGATTAAAAAGGGCACTATCGCGAACTGCAAATACCACCGCGTTGCCCTCTTCTCCAAATTGACGTAAAAAAGAACGGTATTCTTGGTTAACGGGATGGTCATCTGGTAAAAGGTTTGCAGATGAATTGGAAAACCGCATATTCTCCCATTGCATTCCTAAATATATAGTGACTACTGCTACACCTAGCAGTATTAGAACCCTATTCCTTAGAATGATCCTTGCAGTTTTTGCCCAAAATCCTTGTGTGAGTTTTGCTACCATAGCTGTTTTTAGCAGGTTGCAAAGGTAACTAATGTGATGAATTGTTCCTAGAGAGGGGGATTTAAAATAGTGCGGTATCTATTTGATGATACAAAACGGCCAATTGGCCGTTTTGTGCATTTAAATTAAGCAACTTATACCTTCATGATTTCAGCCTCTTTCATACCAAGGAAATCATCAATTTTTTTTACATAGGTGTCGGTAAGTTCTTGAACGTCTGCTGTTGCATTTTTTTGTACATCTTCCGACACATCTATATCTTTTATTTCTTTATTAGCATCTTGTCTTGCGCTTCTCACGCCTACCTTGGCGTGTTCCGCTTCTGCCTTTGCCTGTTTTGTGAGTTGAATACGACGTTCCTCCGTTAAAGGCGGTACATTGATTATGACCATATCTCCGTTGTTCATAGGGTTAAAGCCTAGGTTGGAGTTCATGATTGCTTTTTCGATTTCCTGTAGCATATTTTTCTCCCAAGGTTGTACTGATATAGTACGACCATCTGGAGTGTTTACGTTCGCTACTTGTGTCAACGGTGTCTGGGATCCGTAATAGTCTACTAACACCGAGGACAACATTGCTGGGCTTGCTTTTCCGGCACGTATTTTTAGAAATTCGCGCTCAAGGTGCGAAATGGCCGCATCCATGCCTTCTTTGGCAGCATCTAAAATAAAATTTATCTCTTCGTTCATAATAACAATTTCTAAAGTATGATCATAAATTATACCAAAACTACATATTTACCGTAGTTCCAATATGTTCCCCATTGACAATTTTGAGTAAATTTCCTCTTTTGTTCATATCAAAAACAACGATAGGCAGCTCATTTTCTTGACTTAGAGTAAAGGCGGTCGTATCCATAATTTTCAAGCCTTTATTCAGAACATCTTGGAAAGTAATGGTGTCAAATTTTGTTGCCGATTTGTCTTTTTCCGGATCTGAGGTATAGATGCCGTCTACTCTGGTTCCTTTTAGAATTACATCTGCTTCTATTTCAATCGCACGAAGTACTGCTGCGGAATCCGTGGTGAAGTAAGGGTTTCCGGTACCTCCACCGAAAATAACTACGCGTCCCTTTTCTAAATGGCGCATTGCCCTACGTCTAATAAAAGGTTCGGCTACTTCGTTTATTTGAATAGCAGACTGCAGTCTGGTCTGTATCTCCTGCATTTCAAGGGCACTTTGTAGTGCGAGTCCATTAATAACAGTGGCTAACATCCCCATATGGTCTCCTTGTACACGATCCATGCCCGTGGCTGCTCCTGCCAATCCCCTGAAAATGTTTCCGCCTCCAATTACAATGGCAACTTGTATTCCCTGGTCTACTACTTCTTTTATTTCTTTTGCATATTCATTAAGCCTATCGGAGTCTATACCGTATTGCTTTTCGCCCATTAGGGCTTCGCCACTTAATTTTAGAAGTATTCTTTTGTATTGCATGGTTATTTGATTTCAAAACAAAAATAATGAAAAAATAGCTTTGGTACCGTTAGGTGATTGTCGGTGTTCAAAACATAATTATTTCCTAATATTTAAAAACATCATTTTAGGTTGTCGTAATCTTTTGTAGTATTGATGCTGAGCTTAATTGTATAGGGATTTAACGTACTTGGTTTATATGAGAAAAATAGTTGTTTTAGTTATCGCCATTGGTTTGTTGTTCGGATGCGGAGCCAATAAAACCTTGGTTTCCATAGGTAAAGTTCCAATTATAACTTCCCTCGATTTGGTTACTATAAAAAATGATAAAGTAGAAGTCTCTATAGACCCAGGAGCCTTTGCAAGCGATATGGTTTTCTTTAAGATACCTAAAACCGTTCCCGGTACGTATAGCTCGGATGATTATGGCACCTATATTCAGGATTTAGTTGCCTTGGATTATAACGGTAAGGTGATGGAAGTTATGAAAGAGGATATTAATTCTTGGCGTATCCCCAATGCCAAAAGTCTGGATAAGATAACCTATTGGGTAAACGACACCTATGATACGGAAAAGGAAATTGCCGATCCTGTCTTTTCTCCTGCAGGAACCAACATTCTTGAAGGTGAAAACTTCATGTTAAACCTGCATGGTTTTATAGGATATTTTGAAGGATATAAAGAGGTTCCATACACCATTTTGGTGCATAAGCCTGCTGATCTTGTGGCTTCAACCACCTTGGAGAAACAGCCAGATAGAAAACCTGATTCATCTTGGGACGGATTTGTAGCTAAGCGCTATTTTGAGGTGATAGATAATCCTATCCTATATGCCAAACCGAATATTGAAGTCTTTCAAATTAAAGATATAAAAGTAACACTAAGTGTGTATTCTCCAAACGATGTGTATAAAGCATCTGATTTAAAGGAGCGTATGAAAGAGATGATGATGGCGCAAAAATCTTTTTTGGGTACTATAGACGCTACCAAGGAGTATGCTATTTTATTATATCTATCCGAGTTGGATAAAAAAGATGCCGTAGGTTTTGGAGCACTGGAACATCATACCTCTACCGTGGTGGTGCTGCCTGAGTCAATGTCAAAAGATCGTTTGGAGCAGGCGATGGTAGATGTGGTATCACATGAATTTTTCCATATCGTTACGCCATTGAGTATACATTCCAAGGAAGTCCAGTTTTTTGATTTTAATGATCCTGAAATGTCCAAACATTTATGGATGTATGAGGGTACTACCGAATATTTCGCAAATCTATTTCAAATCCAACAAGGGCTTATTGAGGAATCGGAATTCTTTGAGCGTGTTATGAATAAAGTTGCAAATGCAAGAACCTATGAAGAAGATATGTCTTTTACCGTTATGAGTGAGCGTATTCTTGAAGCTCCTTATAAGGATAATTATGGAAATGTGTATGAAAAAGGAACCTTGATTAATATGGCTTTGGATATTTTGTTGAGAGAGAAAAGTGGTGGAGAAAAAGGAGTACTTTGGCTCATGAAGGAGTTGTCAAAGAAATATGGTAAGGATACTCCATTTAACGATGATGACCTAATTCCAGAAATTGTGGCGATGACCTATCCAGAAGTTGGTTTATTTTTTAACGACCATGTCTTAGGTAAAGTACCCATAGACTATTCCCTTTATTTAGGAAAGGTTGGTTTGGAAATGGTAAAGGCTAAAGAGGAGACTGGCTATTTCTTGGACGGTGATGTGCCTTTTATAGATGTAGATCAAGAAAATGGGAACACTATTTTTGTTCGAGAGAATATTGCCTTAAATTCATTTTTGATTGGACTTGGAGTTAAAAACGGCGATGTTATGAAACGTATAAACGGAACTGAGATTAGTTTGGAGACGATGCGTACAATTATAGCCGATAGTTATAATTGGACGCCAGAAACTGAAATTTCAATGGATATTTCACGAGAAGGAAAAGCATTGACGTTGAGTGGCGTTGCAGGTGCGCCGGTATTGGAAGTGGATCGTATACGTTCCTTAGAAGGTGTTTCAGGGGATTTTTATGAGTTAAGAAATGCTTGGTTGAAACAATAATCGGGTTACTTTTTGTGGTAAATAAAAACCCCATAAACAATAGCTTACGGGGTTTTTTAATAATTTATTGATAAAATCAGCCTACAGTGGCACGTTTAAAGCCTGTAACGGAAACATCTCCGTAAGATTCCACATAAGCAGCAACGCTCATTTTTTCGTCCTTGATAAAGTTCTGGTCTAAAAGACATTGTTCTTGATCTAAGGTGGTATTATCGGATACGAACCTGTCCATTTTACCAGGTAGAATTTTATCCCAGATTTGTTCTGGCTTGCCTTCGGCCTTTAGCTGTGCTTTGGCATCTTCTTCCGCCTTGGCCATTACCTCTGGGGTCAATTGTGCCATGGAGATATATTGAGGAACATTTTTTAGTGTTTTTCCTAAACGCCCTAATTCCTCATTTTCCTTTTCTATAACCGCAATTCTTGCTTCTGTTTCTGAAGCTACAAAAGCAGCGTCAAAATCTTTATAAGACAACGTAGTGGCTCCCATGGAAGCAACTTGCATGGCCAAGTCTTTAACCAATACCTCTGCATTATCCACTTTTGCAGATAAGCCCACTAACGCTGCTATTTTGTTAATATGCACATAAGAACCAACGTAAGGAGCTTCCAATTTGTCAAAAGCTGTAATCTCTAGTTTTTCGCCGATGACTCCAGTTTGCTCAATAAGTTTGTCTGCAACGGTCATACCTCCAAAATCTGCTGCTAAAAAAGCTTCCTTGGTATCATAGTTCAAAGCTATTTCTGCGAGTTGATTGGCAAGTGCAACGAATTTTTCGTTTTTTCCAACGAAATCGGTCTCACAACCTAGCACGATAGCAACACCTGCAGTACAGTCAGCATTTACCTTTGCTATAGCGGCTCCTTCAGAGGATTCCCTGTCAGCTCTTTTGGCAGCAACTTTTTGTCCTTTTTTGCGAAGCACTTCGATTGCTTTGTCAAAATCACCTTCGGCTTCTACCAAAGCATTTTTACAGTCCATCATTCCGGCACCTGTCGCTTTTCTTAATTTGTTTACTTCTGCGGCGGTAATCTTTGCCATAATTAAAATTTTTATTGTTATTCCCGCGTAGTGACGGGAATTAATTTTTAGTATTCTTTTAGTCTTCAGTGTTTATTCAACACCGCCTTTAACGTTGTCTTGCCATTCCTTTAGTTCGTCCCATTTGCCATCGGCAGCCATTTGCGCTTGCTTGGGCCAGGATGTTGGGTCTAAATGTGCCATTCTAGAGCTAGCTTCCGTCAGTACCTCTTTTATTTTTTCCGCATCTCCTTTTGCAATGTCGGTAAAACTTCCCATACCGGCGTTGGTTAATGCCTCCGCAGCCTTAGGTCCCACTCCTTCTATCTTCGTAAGATCGTCAGATTTTGTTTTAGCCTTTTTTGGAGCTTCTTTCTCCACCGCTTCTTTCGTGGCTTTAACTGCTACTTTTGGTTCAGGCGCATTTTCAACAACGGGAGCTGGCTTAGTATCAACTTTCGCTGGACTTGGTTTAGCCGTAACTTTTGGAGCGTCTTTTTTTGTTTCTTTTGCCTTCTTTACTTCTTCATTGGCATTTTTCTCTGACTTACGCTCTGCAAGACCCTCTGCAACGGCATTGGTAACTTGTGTCATAATGATGTCAATCGATTTAGAAGCATCATCATTAGAGGGGATAAGATAGTCAACATCCCTTGGGTCCGAATTGGTATCTACCATGGCGAAAATAGGAATGTTCAATTTTTGTGCTTCTTTAACAGCAATGTGCTCACGCATGGTATCCACTACGAAAAGTGCACCTGGTAAACGTGTCATTTCGGAGATAGAACCTAAGTTCTTTTCTAGTTTTGCACGTAAGCGATCTACTTGTAAACGTTCTTTTTTAGATAGGGTAAGAAAAGTTCCGTCTTTCTTCATTCTATCGATCATGGCCATTTTTTTAACTGCCTTACGGATAGTAACGAAGTTTGTAAGCATACCACCTGGCCATCTTTCCGTGATGTATGGCATGTTAACATTTGCTGCTTTTTCTGCAACGATGTCTTTAGCTTGTTTTTTGGTAGCTACGAAAAGAATTTTTCTTCCGGATGCTGCAATTTTGCTCAAAGCCTCATTGGCTTCGTCCATTTTTGCAACTGTTTTGTAAAGATTGATAACGTGTATACCGTTACGCTCCATGTAGATGTAAGGAGCCATGTTCGGATTCCACTTTCTTGTAAGGTGTCCAAAGTGTACACCTGCTTCTAATAATTGTTTTACTTCGACTTTCGCCATTTTTAATTTAGTTTACGTTCTTTTGAATTAGCAACAATGAAGTGGTATTCCGCGATACGAAAAGCCTCCACTGTTTAGATGCTAAACTAATTTGCCCTACTCCGAAATTCCGGAGATTTTAGGGTAAACCTCTTCTCCTAGTACCGGATCAAAGGATTTTTAAGTGTCTTTAAAAAAGACTTTCAATGAACTTGTTAGTGAAAATATAATTTAGGCGCCCATTGGATAATGAACGCCTCGAAAATTTTGTAATAGATATTATCGTTTAGAGAACTGGAATTTTTTACGCGCTTTCTTCTGACCAAATTTCTTACGTTCAACCATTCTTGGGTCTCTCGTTAATAAACCTTCTGGTTTTAAAGCCGTTCTATGTTCTCCATCTATTTCGCAAAGTGCCCTTGAAATAGCCAATCGTATGGCTTCAGCTTGCCCTGTAATACCACCGCCGTAAACATTAACTTTTACGTCATAGTTTCCTTCCAAGTCCGTTAAGGCAAAAGGTTGATTAACTTTATATTGTAACGTGGCCGTTGGAAAATAAACGGCAAGGTCTTTATTGTTTATCGTTACTTTTCCATCACCGGAAGAAAGGTATACACGCGCTACTGCTGTTTTTCTTCTACCTATTTTATGAACTATTTCCATTACTTAAGATCTTTTACGTTTACTACTCTTGGTTTTTGAGCTTCTTGTCCATGTTCAGAACCAGCATATACTTTTACGTTCCTAAAAAGCTCCGCACCTAAACGGTTCTTCGGAAGCATTCCTTTGACGGCTCTTTCAACAACACTTGCAGGGTTTTTTTCTAATAGCTGTATTGCAGTGGTTGCGCGTTGGCCACCAGGGTACCCTGTGTAACGCAAGTATGTTTTTTCAGCCCATTTGTTGCCGCTTAGCGTAACTTTTTCAGCATTGATAATGACAACGTTGTCACCGCAATCTACATGTGGGGTAAAGCTTGGTTTGTGCTTTCCTCTCAATAAATTAGCTACTTTAGAGGCTAAACGACCTAGCGTTTCTCCCTCGGCATCAACCAACAACCACTCTTTATTCACGGTTGCTTTATTGGCAGATAAGGTTTTATAACTTAATGTATCCACTACAAATATTTTTAACTATTAATCTTCATCAATCCCGATAAATGGGGTGCAAATGTACAATTATAAACTTAAATTGCAAATACTTGTTTCTTTTTATTTAATGCTTTTTGGATTCCTGTTACAAAGTTATTTTTTTAACCCTAAATAATTGGTTTTATTTATGGGTATTGTCGGCATAAGTTAAAGATATGGGAATTTGGTTTAGCAGCATTCAGCGAGAAAATACTGCTCTTAATATTATTGTTTGAGAGAGCTACCTTAACAGAACTAAGTAAAGGTGAAATAATTACGAAAAAATTTCGTTTTACCTGATTAAGTAATTAAAACATAAGTATTATGAACGTAAAAGGTATTTATATAGCTATGGTTTGTGCATGCGCATGGTCTTGTAGTTCAGATAGTGACAGTTCAACGCCTGCCAATAATGACATTGTTGGTAGTTGGGATGCCACCGAATTAAGAGTAGATCAAGATACGGCTAGTGATGAAGCGATATTTGGAAGCCAGATTTTACAAGTGTTAACCAATGAGAATTGTTTTATCATAAGCCTACAGTTTAATGAGGATTTAACGGCCGAAGCTAGAAGTGCCGTTAATAATCTAGAAATCAATGTTGGTGCAAACGGGTTGGACGTTCCGTGTCCAACAGATTTTGAATCTGAAGCTAATACCTATACCTATACAGATGGCGTGGTAAGTTTTGTTAACGAAGATGGTGAGACAATAAATGCAATAGTTTCCATCGATGGGGATATTATGACCGTAAATGCCGCTAGTCTAGAGATTCCGAATTTTAATTACTCCGGGGAGTTGGTATTTCAACGGAGATAAAAGAAAAACCAACGTCCTTCTAATTAAAAAACCTTTCCATCAGGAGGATTTTGTAGTTTGCTTTTTTCCAGGATTATGGAGTATTGATAATGGTTTGGTAGTCTGAGTCGTCTACTTTTTGTAGAATTTGGTTTGGATGTGTTGTTCGGGAGATACTATGGTTAAAAGGTACATCCCTTTTTTCAAGTGGGCAACAGGAATATTGAGCGCTTGGTTTTGTATTTCCCACTCATGCTTCAAAACTGTAGTCCCGTAGCTATCCGAAACCATGATGTTAGCCTTAACACTATTTTTTAAGCCTAGGATGTGGATGACACTGGTAGTTGGGTTTGGAAAAATCTTAAAGCTGACTTCTTTTTGTGCTGAGTTTGTCGTGCTTGTTGATTGAGCTTGGCCAGAAGTCATACAGCCACATATCATAAAAACTAAACATAAAAGCCTTTTCATATTTAAACGTTTTAAGGTGGACAAAGGACAAGCCTTTTACAACTAACGTTTAATTAGCAGTTCTCTTGTATCATTTTGAAATGTTTAACAGTGCACTAAGCTCTTGGTATAGGTTAAATTATCCAGAATAGTTAAAATGTAGATTCAATCTTTAATTTTAATGCGCCTCTAACCAGTTCTGTCCTAAACCAACTTCAACATCTAAAGGAACCGCCATTGTATACGCTTGTTCCATTTCAGATTTTATAATGGATCTTAGTTTCTCAAGTTCCGGTTTATAGATGTCAAAAACCAATTCATCATGTACTTGCAAAAGCATTTTAGATTTGTAATTACCCTCATCCAATTTTTTATGAATGTTGATCATCGCTATTTTGATGATATCCGCAGCCGAACCTTGTATGGGTGCATTAACTGCATTGCGTTCTGCTGCACCACGGACTATGGCATTACTTCCATTAATGTCCTTTAAATACCTTCGTCTTCCTAATACAGTTTGTACATAGCCATGGTCACGAGCAAAGTCCACTTGCTTGCTCATGTAATTTCGAAGTTTCGGATAGGTTTTATAGTAGGTATCAATGAGTTCCTTTGCCTCGGCACGGGACAGGTCTGTCTGGTTGCTTAGTCCAAAGGCCGAGACCCCATAGATAATCCCAAAATTTACCGTTTTAGCATTGCTACGCTGTTCTCGGGTAACTTCATTAAGTGGTACATTGAACACTTTTGATGCGGTTGAGGCATGAATGTCTTCTCCATTTTTAAAAGCTTCTATCATGGTGGTTTCCTCGCTTAGTGCTGCGATGATGCGCAGTTCTATTTGGGAGTAATCAGCTGCCATGAGGACATAGTTTTCGTCTCTAGGTACAAAGGCCTTGCGAACCTGTCGTCCGCGTTCCGTTCTAATGGGAATGTTTTGTAAATTGGGGTTATTACTGCTCAATCTTCCTGTGGCGGCAACCGTCTGCATATAATCTGTATGTACCCTGCCGGTGCTTTCTTCTACCTGTAACGGAAGTGCATCTACATACGTGCTTTTGAGTTTCGCCAAACCACGGTAATCCAACACATGCTGAATAATTTCGTGGTCTTTGGCCAAATAGGAAAGTACATCCTCAGCGGTAGAGTATTGGCCGGTTTTGGTTTTTTTGGGCTTGTCCACCAATTTTAGTTTGTCAAAAAGGATTTCCCCTAATTGCTTAGGCGAGCCGATATTGAATTCCGCTCCCGCAGTTTCATAAATCTTTTTTTCCAAGTTGTCGATATCGCTATTAAGGTCTTCTGAAAGCGAATTCAAGAATTCTATATCCAGATTAATGCCCTCCAGTTCCATATCTGCCAAGACGCGTAATAGGGGTATTTCAATATCTTTAAAAAGTCCATCTGTTTTGGCTTCTGCCAATTCCGGTCTAAAGTGTTGCGCCAATTGAAAGGTGATGTCCGCATCTTCTGCGGCATACTCGGTTATTTTATCTAATGGTACATCCCGCATGCTCAATTGGTTTTTTCCTTTTTTACCGATAAGTTCTGTGATGGACAAGGGGCTGTAGTTTAAATAAGTTTCCGCCAGTACATCCATATTATGTCGCATATCCGGATTTATAAGATAATGTGCTAACATGGTATCAAAGTAGCTGCCTTTTACCTTAATATTATATTTGTTAAGCACTTTAATATCATACTTGAGGTTCTGCCCAACCTTTTCAATAGTTTCCGACTCAAAGAACGGTCGTAGTTCCTCGATCAATTGTTGGGCCTTCTCCTTGTCATCGGAAAAAGGAATATAAAACCCCTTTGTAGCCTCCCAACTAAAGGCGATGCCCACCAGTTCCGCGGTAAGCGGGTTAAGTCCCGTAGTTTCAGTATCAAAACAAACTGAAGTCTGTTTCATCAATTTTTGTAAAAATAATTTCATTGCCATGCCGGGCACAATGCTTTGGTAGGCATGCGGTATGTCTTTTATGGTTTTTCTACTAGAACTATCCTTGATAGTTGCCGGTGTGGCGCCATCACCTCCAAAAAGTGAGAACTGTCCACTACCTGCCGGAGACGATATTTTTTTCGCTGTTTCTGTGCCGGAAACTTGATCTGTTTTGGTTTCTTCTTCTCCAGAGAAAATCTTTATAAACTGGTCTTTTAACCTTCTAAATTCCAATTCCTCAAAGATTTCCTGCACTTTCTCGTTATCGGGAACGGACATTTCATAATCCCTTGCATCGAAGGTTACGTCGCAATCAATACAAATAGTAGCTAGTTTTTTAGAAAGCAAACCTAATTCTTTGTTCGCTTCAATTTTCTCCTTCATTTTCCCCTTCAGCTGGTCTGTGTTGGCCAAAAGCCCTTCCATAGAATCGAACTGCTCTATGAACTTCTTTGCTGTTTTGTCACCTACGCCGGGTAGGCCTGGTATGTTATCGCTGGCATCGCCCATCATTCCCAAATAGTCTATCACTTGTTCAGGACGTTTAACCCCAAAGCGTTTTTGTATTTCAGGAATTCCCCAAATTTCTATGCCATTCCCCATTCTGGCGGGGCGATACATGAATATATTTTCCGAGACCAATTGTCCAAAATCTTTATCAGGGGTTACCATAAAGACTTGGTATTCCTCTTTTTCGGCCTGTTTAGCCAAGGTGCCTATAATATCATCTGCTTCCCAGCCTTCCAAAACTACTGAAGGAATGTGCATTGCTTTTAAGATGTTCTGAATGTAAGGAACTGCGATTTTAATCGCATCAGGGGTTTCGTCTCTATTTGCTTTGTACTCAGGGAATAATTCGGTGCGCTCAACACTTCCTCCTTTGTCAAAACAAACGGCCAAGTGGTCTGGTTTTTCCCTTTTGATTACATCAAAAAGCGAGTTCATAAAACCCATGATGGCACTGGTGTCCATTCCCTTTGAATTTATTCTCGGATTTTTGATGAGCGCATAATAACCTCTAAAGATTAAAGCATATGCATCTAATAGAAATAGTCTTTTTTGTTCTGCCATGATTGGAAATTAGAAATACGAATTTAGCGGTACGAAATTGAAATTGCTAACCTTTTTAAGAAGGATTGTTAATTGGAGTAATAGAATGGTATTTTCCAAGCCTTTTCTTCCTCTTGCCCTAATTTTTTGAAAATGGTAATAGTATGATTGCCATTTTGTAGACCTGATAGGTCTATAAATGTTTTAATTCCGAACTGATCGGTAATCGGATGGTCTGTTTTGAGAAATTGAACTTCAACTGGATTTTCATTGAGCAGTATGCGGTGTGTTTCCGTATAGCATTTGAGATAAGATTCACGTATTTGATTTCGTTCTGCGGCCTTTGGTTTTTTAAAATCTCTGTTGATATTCAATCCACAGACATCTTCCAATATAGAAATTTCATTATCAAAAATAGGTATGAAGAGTTGAATTGCTTTAGACTCAACGAAATCTGTTTGAATTTCTGGGGTCAATAGAAACTTGCTTTCACCATTATTTGTACTATAATAAAACTCGTACGCTTTGGTAGCATCTAGATTGGTATTGACTCCCAATAAGTAAAGAACGTTAGAATTGAATAATTTAAAAGTTCCTAACAGTGCACCAAAAGCAAGCATGAAAATCATAGTTCTGACCAAAGCTTTTTTCTTTTTGAAATTACTACCAAATATCATGGTTATCTGAAGTAGATTTTTATAAAGAGGTCCATAAAGTAATGCGGAGCCCAGTATTGTAGATTGGAAATACCATGTTTGTATGGTGATATTGGTCTTGAATTTTTTTATGTTGGCTACTATAGTGAGTATCATTTGAGCAATGTAAATTACAGCAAAAATCATAAGTGGTATTAACAGAAGATAGCTAGTGACGTAGGCTGATAAGAGATTAAAGAGCAGTAGGTAAATGGAGCTCACAAACCCTAGATAGGAATATATCAACAATAGGGTGAACGCAACGGAAAAAATTACACTGCATATTTCATCCAAATTGATTATAGAGGTTTGTAGACGTGGTAGTTTATTTAGCATTTTTTCTGTGAATGTTCTTGAGTAAGCGCTATCCTCCAAGCTGTAATCTGGAAAAACCGAGTTAAGACCAACCAAGCCTATCCAATAGGCTCTAAGCCCAAAATGAATTACAAACAAGGCACCTAACATTCCAAAGGCTAGAAACCCTAAAAACGTAATCATGTATCCAATTAAATATTGACTAGGATCTAATTTGTCAATAAACATGTTGCAAATCCAATCGAATAAACTAAACGTGTTGAAAATGGCATAAATGGCTACCGCGGAAACCAATAGTTCAGCCTCCCAACTTTCATCTTTAAGGCGCTGTAACCAGGTTGTTTTCTTTTCAGGTGTTTCAGATGGTGTTGTTTCCATTTAAAATAGTCTTAGGAAATATAACTCTCCGATGGGTTATTTACATGCCCCGCATCCGAATACGTTCTATATGTAAAGCCAGGCTGCACACAGTAACCTCCTGTTTCTCCTTTTTTATTAATAGCTATAAAACCAATTTGAAAGTCGTTCCGTCCCTTATTTTTGGCCATAATCCGTTTTACGCCTTCTTCACAAGCTTCTTGAGGAGACTTGCCTTGTCGCATCAACTCAACAATTAAGAAACTGCCAACTGTTCGTACAACTTCCTCACCAACTCCGGTAGCCGTTGCGCCACCCACTTCGTTATCCACAAAAAGACCCGCTCCAATAATTGGGGAATCACCCACACGACCTGCCATTTTATAGCCCATGCCGCTAGTAGTGCATCCGCCGGCAATATCGCCGTTTTTATCAATGGCTAGCATACCAATGGTGTCGTGGTTCTCTATATTGATAATAGGTTTGTATTCCGACGTTTTTTTCCATTCCAACCATTCTAATTTAGATTGTTCGGTTAGTAGATTAACCTTTTCAAAACCTTTTTCATAGGCAAATTGTTCTGCTCCTTGTCCTGCAAGCATTACATGCGGCGTGTCCTCCATAACCTTTCGGGCCACAGAAATAGGATTTGCTATATTTTGCATGGCTAGTACCGCACCACAATTACCGTTCTTGTCCATGATACAGGCATCCAGGGTCACATTACCGTCTCTATCTGGTCTACCACCGGTTCCTACCGTTTGGTTGGTTACATCATCTTCCTCAACTTTTACTCCTTGTTCGATAGCATCCAAAGCATTGCCACCGTGCTTCAGTACTTCCCAGGCTTTTGCAGAAGCATTTAAAAAATTCCAAGTACATATAACTATGGGGTGTGAGCCGGTTGTATTTGTTACCGTTTTGGTAGGCTGTGCCTTATCTTTACAAGACGTTAAAAACGGAGTGGCGACCAAAGCTGCGGTCGCGGTACTGGAATTTTTCAGAAACTTTCTTCTTTCCATTGTTTGGGTTGTTTATTTTTGGATACTAAATATAAGGGATTTAAAAGAATGTAATCAGGAATTACGGGTTGCGAATTACGAATTGCCAAAACCGAATTACGAAAAGCTATTTTTTTGGACCCTTCGCTGCGAGCATCTTTAGTTGTTAGTTAGCCTGCGGCTGACATCGAATACTGAACTTGAACCTGACTCTTGAATTTGAACTGTATAATAATATGTTAGTAGAAGTTTGTGCCAATTCCTTGCAATCTGCTCTTATTGCCCAAGAAGCTGGTGCCGATCGTATTGAACTTTGTTCCGAGCTCGCTGTTGGTGGTATTACACCATCGTATGGACTATTGAAGGCAGTACGGGAAAAAATAAGTATTCCTGTAAATGTACTGATTCGTCCGAGGAGTGGGGATTTTACTTTTTCCAAAGATGAATTCAATATAATGAAGGTGGATATAGCATTATGTAAAGAACTTGATTTTAATGGTATTGTTTCCGGTGCGCTACATGCAGATTGTTCTCTGGATTTGGAGAGAACCAAAGAGTTAATAGCGATTTCTGGTGACTTGACCTTTACATTTCATAGGGCCTTTGATTGGGTCAAGGATGCTTACGGTACTCTGAAAGTATTGGAGTCACTTGGTGTACATACTATATTGACTTCTGGACAGGAATCAAACGCGGTTTTGGGATTGCAGCTTTTGGAAGATTTGGACAAGGATACGAAGAATTGTGTTATTATGCCTGGCTCAGGTATCAACCAGCATAATGTGCTCCAGTTTAAAGAAAAAGGATTCGAGGCAGTGCATTTGTCCGCAGCGAGATTTTGTAAAACCTTGGATGAGAAACCTAAAGTTCCAATGAACTCCGATTCTTTTTTATATGATGACGGAATAGCGGTCTCCAATTTAGAAATCTTGACAGCTGTAGTTAAAACCATAAAATAAAACCTAAAACGCTAGTTGTTTGGGTTTCTAAAAATATCTTTGTAAAAAAAACAGGATGCTCCGTTGGATTGTATTTGTTCTCGTTTATATTGTGTTAAGTGTCTATGTCTTACAGGCATTAAAAACTGTCGCTAGACAACCGTGGGTCTACTATTTGTACATGTTGATTGCCACTTTGGTCGCGGTAAATTTTATTTATCAATTTACCTTTGGCGAAGCCGAGGGAAGGGTGCTTAGTGTGGCAAAAAGTTATGCCTTTGGTTTTTTGTTGACGATACTTACATTCAAATCAATTACCATCATTTTTCTTTTTTCGGAGGATATTTTCAGGTTTTTTTCCGGTGGATATGAAAAGCTATTTGGTGCATCCCGTGAGTTTTCATTACCGCAACGCAGACGGTTTTTAAGTGCACTTGCACTAGGATTGGCGGCTATCCCTTTCGGTGCCTTGTTGTATGGGATGTATAAAGGAAAATATAACTTTAAAGTGCTAAAATATAACCTGGAGTTTGATGATTTACCCGATGCTTTTGACGGGTACCGCATAACGCAGATATCCGACATTCATAGCGGTAGCTTTGATAATCGTAAGATGATAGAGTACGGGGTGTCCCTAATAAACAAGCAGCAAAGTGATGCTATTTTATTTACTGGGGATATGGTGAATAATAAAACAGAGGAAATGAGACCATGGGCTGATCTGTTTGCCACATTAGAAGCAAAGGATGGTAAATATGCCGTTTTGGGAAATCATGATTATGGAGATTATATTCCTTGGGAAACAGAAGAACTAAAAAGCCAGAATTTACAAGATTTAAAAGACCTGCAAAAAGAGATGGGTTTTGATTTGTTATTGAACGAACATCGATATTTAACTAAAGGTGACGATAAAATAGCACTTGTTGGAGTAGAAAATTGGGGTAAAGGAGGTTTTAAAAAAGCCGGAGACCTACAAAAGGCAGTTTCTGGAATAACCGATACCGATTTTAAGATACTCATGAGCCATGATCCCTCTCATTGGGATTTAGAGGTGGTTCCAGATGAGAAGCACTTTCATTTAACCTTGAGCGGGCATACACACGGAATGCAGTTTGGGATAGAAATACCCGGATGGATAAAATGGAGCCCCGTAAAATGGCGTTACAAGCACTGGGCAGGAATTTATAAGGAAAAGGGGCAATATATCAACGTAAACCGAGGTTTTGGTTTTTTGGGTTACCCAGGGAGGGTAGGTATTTGGCCCGAGATTACGGTGATTACCTTAAAAAAGAAGTCGTTAACATGATTTTAACCTTATGCGGGATCACAAAAATTAGGGAAGCAACCGTATTTTAACATTTTTTACTACATTTGATTTCTAAAGTAAGCTCTTTTATATGTCTAAATTTGGTGAACTTATAGATTTGAATATTCCTGTTCTTTTGGATTTTTATGCCGAATGGAACGAGCAGTCTACCGCAATGCATCCTGTATTAAGAGACGTGGCTGCAGCTTTGGGCGACAAAGCTAAGGTCATAAAGATAGATGTTGACAAGAATAAGGAGCTCTCCCAGGCTTTACGTGTCAAAGGCCTGCCTACGTTGATGATTTACAAAAAGGGTGAAATGGTCTGGCGCCAAAGCGGCGAACAAGACGCCAATACGTTAGTAGGTATTCTAAACGAATACACTTAAGAGTATCCTCTTACCAACAGGCGTAGCAGCATGCTATGCAGTTTTGACCCTGAAGCACTTTCTTCAGCGGCTAGTTCATAATTAGCAACAGAAAATACAATCACTATAATTGATTTGATTAAATTTCATCCCAGTGTCGTTTGGTCGAATAGGATGTACAGCATAATAAAATAGATACTGAGCTTTGGACACAATCGCTTTGGTGTAAGACAAATTCGTTGTATCTGTCCATTGTTCATTTTATAAATCTCCTTCTTTATAACTAACCTTAGTTTTCCAATGACACAGCTGTAGTATCTTCTAATGCATCAGTCTTGGTATTATCCAGTTGAATAGTGTCCTGCTGCATATCCGGATCAGCTTCCGGCGCTATTTCAGGAACTTCAAAATCGTCCTCGTCCTTATAAAAATGTTGGAACTTATCAATATACTCGTTGAAAATGAGCGTTTCCTTTTCGGCTATATCCCTATCATCATTGTTTATTAGGATGTCTATGTTGCGTCTGTAGGCTTCCATGTCGGCAATAATTTCATCTATGTTGCTGTATTGTTCATCTAGATTAGAGCCGGCATAATATTCCAAACGCTCTTGGTAAACGGTTTTCAACTTGCTGAATAAATTTCTTGCCCTTTCAGTTTCACCCACTTTGTAATAGCCGTCTACGAAAGGCTCAACAAGGGTGTAGTAGCCAAAGAGTTCTACGGGCATATTTGTCAATGAAATTTCTATGACGTCTTTGGCCTTATCAATTTTGTTTTCGTTTATTAAAGCCTCCATAAGGCGTGCAAGATTACTTCTATAGGATACACTTTGGATGCGTGTTTGTGTGTCATGGTATATGTCCGAGCTTCCGGAATTTCCCCAGTCCCAATTGGTAACAATATTGTACATTAAATCGGTATCCACCCTTCCCATTTCAAATGCATTCGGCCGTTCGGTTCTAATCGGTACCAGTTTGTAGGCCATACCATCTAACTGCAGGTAGTCTTTCATCCACAAAAATTCTGAATCATCGAAACTTCCTCCAGAGAAATATAGGGGTCTTTTCCAATCGTTGTTGGCAAGAATATCCAACATCATCATACTTTTTTTGGTAATAACTCCAGGTAGGTCAATATCTATAAAATCTACGATAAGAGCTGAATCCTTTTCTTTAACGAGTCCACTTTCCAAAACATTCTGTTTGTTTACGGGTACCCTAATCTTATCGGTAGGGTAGTAGACCATGTTTTGCGTATTTTCATCATAATTGTTGGGGTCCTGGCCGCCTTGTTCAAATAAGTATTTGAATTTGGTTCTAGGCTTGTCACTATCGATCCAATTCATGAAGTCTTTGATAGACCATCTGTTATCCGTTGCTTTTTGAAAGTAGAGCACGTCTCTATTCCCTTGACGGTATTTTTCATGTTCTATCTGTGAAGGTATGGGTTCACTTTCATAGGCTTTGTGCTTCATTTGATCCACGTACCAATCCGTTTCGAATAAACTGGTACACACAATACGTACGTCTGTGCGATAGCCTTCGATTTCTTGCGCATACCAAAGGGGAAAGGTATCGTTGTCACCGATGGTAAACAAAATAGCACCTGCATCTTCTTGGCAAGAATCTAAATATGCTTTTGCCGAAGCATTGGCTGTAAACCTACCAGAGCGGTCATGATCATCCCAATTTTGTACGGCCATAACGGTAGGTACCGCCAGTAGGCACATAACAACAACTGCTGGAGCCAATATTTTTGGGGTAAGCCAGTCTTTGAAACCATCAAAAAGACCATATACGCCCACGCCTATCCAAATAGCGAATACATAAAAAGAACCTACTAAAGAATAGTCGCGCTCCCGTGGTTGAAAAATATAAGGGTTTGTGTAAAATTGAATAGCGAGTCCTGTAAACAAGAAGAAAATAAATAAGACCCAAAATTGTTTTGGGTTTTTGGAGATTTGGAAAACAAGACCAATAATACCGAGTATTAGGGGTAAAAAGAAATATGTGTTTCTGCCTTTGTTGTTTTCGATTTCGCTAGGGAGGTTGTTCTGACTGCCCAAACGCCAACTGTCTATAAACTTAATACCGCTAAGCCAGTTTCCGTTGTTATTATATCTGCCTTGAACGTCATTTTGCTTTCCAACAAAGTTCCACATAAAGTAGCGCAGGTACATGTAGTTGAACTGAAACTCAACCATATACTTTATATTGTCCCAAACCGACGGTGGTTCCACTTCAATGTACTCATCAAAACGTTTTAGGAAACTTATGTACTGGTCTGCATCGATTTCCCCGTTAGCAAAACCTGTTTTTACTTGGTCTACCGCTTTTCTAAGTTCTTCGTTCGGTTTCGTTATTTTAAAATCCAAGGGGCCAAAGTGGCGCATATAATTTTCGGCATGTTGCGAGCTCCACATTCTCGGAAGGATACCTTGGTGTTCTGGGTTAGGTCCTACATCGGCATTAATATATTTGTTTACGATGATGTATTTGCCAAGGGTGTAATCTTTTTCGTATTTAGGTTTTGCATCTCTTTCCTCGCCTTGGGCAGCAAACATTTCGGAATAGTAGCTTCCGTAAATAGGACTGTCTACGCCAGGGTATTGCTCTCTGTTGTAATAGGCCAAAAGCGCGCGTGCATCAGACGGGTTGTTTTCATTGATCACAACTTTTGCATTGGCACGTATGGGCAACATAATCCAAGAAGAAAAACCAAGAAAAAGGAACATAAGGCACAATACAATGGTATTACCTGTTCTGTAGTTATTTTTTCTAGTGTAGCGCAACCCATAATAGAACGCTGCGATAAACAGAAGTCCTATAATCACAGACCCGGAGTTAAAAGGCATACCAAATGTATTGACGAAAAACACCTCTCCCCAGCCAAACAATACCAATACATAGGTCAATGAAAATTTATATACGAGCATGAGCAGACCAACAACGACAATGTTTGCCAGTAAAAAGTTCTTTACTGTCGTTGTTTTATATTTTTTAAAGTAGTATAGTAGCCCGATAGAAGGAATGGCCAAAAAGCCCATAAACTGAATTCCAAAGGTAAGTCCGACAACAAAGCAAATAAGGATAATCCATCTATTACCTCTTGGGTCATCTAAATTATCGGTCCATTTAAGTCCCAACCAAAGCAACAATGCCATTATAAAACTTGCCATTGCGTATACTTCGGTCTCGGTGGCGTTAAACCAGAAACTATCGGAATAGGTAAATGCTAACGAACCGATAATACCACTTCCCAAAATCGCTATTGCCTTACTGTTTGTAAGTTTTTCACTGGTATCCATTAATTTTTGGGTGATGTTAGTGATGGTCCAGAACATGAACAGAATGGTAAAGGCACTGGATATTCCAGAAACTAGGTTTACCATCATCGCTACCTGATTTGGCTCTAAGGCAAACATGGCAAAAAAGGCACCTATCATTTGAAGCAAAGGTGCTCCTGGTGGATGCCCTACTTGTAATTTTGCTGCTGTTGAGATATACTCCCCGGCGTCCCAAAAACTGTTTGTAGGTTCAACGGTAATGTAGTACGTTATGAAGGCAATAAAAAATACGGTCCACCCAAGTATGGTGTCCCATTTCTGAAAGTTCTTTGAAAACATGTAACCTTAGTTAAGCTAAGGGCGAATTTACTAATTAAAATAGATAACGAACTACAATTTTTATAAACCTTTAACAGGGTAGTTCTTGTGTTTTTTCAGATTATTGTTTAAAAAAATGTTTGTGCAAACCAAACTTTGTTTTAAATTTGCACCCTCGTATGGAAAACATAAGTTTTACGTATAGAAATTGGCCCATGGTGTAATTGGCAACACTCCGGTTTTTGGTACCGTCATTCAAGGTTCGAGTCCTTGTGGGCCAACAGAAATTTTAAAGTAAATCCCGTTATCGATAGATAGCGGGATTTTTTTGTTTACCCAGGTTGTGGAATTTAATTGAGAGCCATAACCGCATATAGAATTCCAATCTGTTCATTATGGGCTTTTGGTTAAAGAAGCAGCAGTTATTTGTTTAACTACTTTATGTAAGGTTTTAACGACAAATTGTGTCTTGTTATCGCAAATCTTGTCGTCCAGATGAGATATTTTGTATATTGTCGTCCCTAAATAAGTTAAAACTAGAACTAGATAAACGCGTTTCTTTTTTCATTGGAATGCATATTTAGCTCGTTTTTAAACCACTCGTGATGAATTTAACCGCAAAGCAGCTCAAAATTATACTGGTATTGGTAGTTCTAGGTTTTGTTGTAGGTATCTATCTGCAAGATAAAGAGCACCAAAAAAGTACCCAGCATGCTTGGAAGGCCAACCGTTATAATTTAGAGCGCTTTAACAAAATCACCGAGTTTAATAAATCCATGAATGCTGCGAACTGGAGAAGTATGCAGGACAGTATCGAAAGTGAGTTGGATACCTTGATGATACTAAGATTTAGAAAAGAAATGGACAGTATCAATACCAATAAGACAGGTGTTGAACAGGTAAAGGCAGGAGTCGTCTCTGCCTCTGTACAATAAGTATCGGGCGGTTTCTCTACAGGTCGGTTGATTTTGCACTATGCGGAGAAGCATCCGAGTCGGTAGCAGAGATAATATTATCTGCTAGATTTTGAATCTTTTGTTGTGCCCTTAAAGCATCTTCGGCCTCATTCCGTTCTGTATATTCTTCTTCAATTTCATCCAATAGAGTATTCATTTTGTTTTTGTCCTTTATCATTGCCCATGTCATTATAAGGCTAGTGGCAATAATAACAAACAGTAAAATTCCAGATTCAAAACTCGGAACTTGAGCTTCTTCCGGTATCGCATAGAACAATAATACGGTTATAAGTCCCCTTGGTGCTACAAACAACTGCGGTAGGATGTCCTTTCCAAAGAATATTTTTAAAATTACAAACCGAATCCCATAAATGGATGCAATAATCAGAAGACTTACCAAAGCTACCTTAAAGTTGAAGAGGGATGTGATTACGATGCTTAGCCCAAAAACAACAAAGAAAAAGGTGCGAACCACGAAAGCGGTTTCTAAGGTTATGATGTGTAGCTCATGATATATTTGATTGATTTTTTCATGCTCTAGAAAAACGGCAGTTTTCCCAGGGAAAAATAATTTTACGTTGGCGATTACCAAACCAAATATTAATATGATAATGAGAGAGGAAAGATGAAATTTCTTACCTATAGCATATAGTAACAGCAGTACGGCAATCAACAGGAAGAGTTTAGCCTGACTCTTTATTTGTTGAAAAATTAGGATAATGGCGTAACTAGCTACAAGCCCAATAACTATCGTTAGTGCTAAATTGCCTGCAAAACCTCCAATGCCACCACCTTCTGCGGGATTAAGTCCGCCAATGAGGTAGTAAAACATCATAATCCCCATGATGTCGGAAAACGTACTTTCATAAATATGGAATTCTTTTTTATTTTTAGATAGTCCACTTACACTTGGGATTATAATTGCGCTCGAAAGAATGGATAAAGGTGTGGCATAGAGCCATGCGGATTGCATACTCATATCCGGTATAAACTGCTGTAAAATGAGTGCTGCTGCATAAGCGGAACCTAAAAGTCCTAAAAGGGCTACTGCCATAGATTTTAGAATTGGCACAAGTTTTTCGCGTTTTAGTTCAAGTTCCAAAGCGGCTTCCAATACAATCATTATCAATCCAATAATTCCTAAGAGTTCTAATCCACCAGAAAAATCCAACGCTTCTGGCACAAAATACTTCAATACATATTGTAAAATAATACCTAAAACGATAAGCATTAGTACCGATGGAATATTCGTCTTTTTTGAAATACCGTTAAACCAGAAAGAAAGTATGATAATGACGGAGGCCTCTATGATAAGATTGTAAGATGATAATACGTCCATACGGTTTGTGGTATAATTAATTATAGTGTCTAAAAATAGGTCTAATAGATTAAACCTAGGAACGGGCAGGAATCAAAAGTGAGGAAAGAACGAAGTAGTTTGGTTAAATCATTTAATTGTAAGGGGCTACGGTATGGTGGAAATCAAATTTATTGTATATTTGCATCACTGAAAGGATATTAAAGTATTCATGAGGGGACAATTTGTCCCCTCTTTTATTAGTAAAAAACTACTTTATCCACCATTTGATCAGTTGTTGTTGAAACTATTATTATGTTGCAGAGTAAGGTTAGGGCGTTGTTAGATGCTGGATTGGAAGCTGATGATTCGCTTTTTTTAATTGATTTTTCGGTAGGTGTTGATAACAAAATAAAAGTTGTAATCGATGGTGATCATGGCGTAACCGTAGCCGATTGTATAAAAATAAGCAGGGCCATTGAGCATAATTTAGATAGGGAAGAGGAAGATTTTGCCTTAGAGGTTGCATCAGCAGGTGCTTCGTCGCCATTACTTCTTCCGAGACAGTACAAAAAAAATATTGGCAGAAAATTGGAGGTTCAAACCGCCGATGATACCTATGAAGGTAGTCTTACGGCTGTTGCCGATGAGCATATTGTTTTGGAATGGAAAGCTAGAGAGCCTAAGCCTGTAGGTAAAGGCAAGGTTACCGTTCAAAAAAGGAAAGAAATTGATTTCTCCGAAATCAGTAAAGCAAAAGTTGTATTAAAATTTTAATTTCAAAGTATACATGGAAAATATTGCGTTAATAGAATCTTTCTCGGAATTTAAGGATGATAAGTTTATAGACCGAGTAACGCTTATGGCGATTTTGGAAGATGTTTTCAGAAATGCGTTAAAAAAGAAGTTTGGTTCGGATGATAATTTTGATATCATTATTAATCCGGATAAAGGAGATTTGGAAATCTGGCGTAACCGAGTTGTAGTTGAAGATGGTGAGGTTGAAGATGAAAACGAAGAGATTTCTTTGTCGGATGCACAAAAGATAGAACCCGATTTTGAAGTTGGCGAAGATGTTTCCGAAGAGGTAAAGTTGATAAATTTAGGTAGAAGGGCTATTTTGGCCTTGCGTCAGAATTTAATTTCAAAAATACACGAGCACGATAATACGACTATCTATAAGCACTTTAAAGAGCTTGAGGGCGAGATTTACACGGCTGAGGTGCATCATATACGTCATAAAGCGGTGATTTTATTGGATGATGAAGGAAATGAGATTATCTTACCCAAAGATCGACAAATTCCTTCTGATTTTTTCCGCAAAGGGGATAATGTAAGGGGAATCATAGAAAGTGTAGAGCTTAAAGGTGCCAAACCTTCTATTATTATGTCCAGGAGTGCTCCTAAGTTTTTGGAACAATTGTTTTTTCAAGAAATCCCAGAGGTGTTCGATGGTTTGATTACTGTAAAGAAAGTGGTTCGTATTCCCGGTGAGAAGGCGAAAGTTGCGGTAGATTCTTATGATGACCGCATTGATCCAGTAGGTGCTTGTGTGGGGATGAAAGGTTCTCGAATACACGGTATCGTAAGGGAATTAGGGAACGAAAATATTGATGTAATCAATTGGACGGCAAACCCACAGTTATTGGTAACTAGAGCTTTGAGTCCGGCGAGAGTATCTTCTGTAAAGTTGAATGATGAGAAAATGACCGCTCAGGTATACCTCAAGCCGGAGGAAGTTTCCAAGGCTATTGGAAGGGGAGGTCATAACATACGGTTGGCAGGGCAATTAACAGGATATGAAATAGATGTATTTAGAGAAGGAGTAGAGGAAGATGTAGAGTTGACTGAATTTAAGGATGAAATAGATGCTTGGATTATAGAAGAGTTCAAGAAAATTGGTATGGACACAGCTAGAAGCGTGCTAGAGCAAGATGTGAACGATTTGGTTAAACGTACGGATTTAGAGGAAGAAACAATCTTGGAAGTTGTTCGTATCCTCAAAGAAGAATTAGAAGATTAGCTATATATTAGCAAAAGAATAAAGAACGGGAATCAGTATTTATGGCAGACAATGCAAAAATAAGACTTAATAAAGTTCTTCGTGAACTTAATATTTCCTTGGATAGGGCCGTGGACTTTCTTAGTAGTAAAGGACATGAAATTGACGCGAGGCCAACGACTAAGATATCCGATGAGGTGTATCAGGTTTTGCTTGACGGGTTTCAGACCGATATGAGCAAAAAAGTGGCTTCAAAGGAGGTCGGAGAAGAAAAGCGGAAAGAAAAGGAAGCTATTAGAATACAACTAGAGCAAGAGCAGGAAGCCAGAAGGCTTGCGCGCGAAAAACGCAATGCAGCATCCGAACGGTCAATCAATACCAAAGTAGAGCTTGCCGGACCTAAAATGGTTGGTAAAATCGACTTAAATCCGAAAAAGAAAAAAGCTGAAGCCGCTTCACAGGAAAAGGTTAAAGAGACACAGAAAGAGGCTAAGGTTAAGGATGAATCTGTTGTTCCGTCGGTAGAGAAGAATGTCGTGGCAAAGCAAGAAGTTTCTTCTAAAAAGGAGAGTGCAGAAGAGGAAAAAATAGCTTCGACGGAAGACACCACGAAGAAAAAAGAGGAGAAAGCTAAAGATTCTCCCGTAGCGGAAGAGTCTAAAGAGACTACACAAGTTTCGGAGAAAGATGGCAAGTCGGATACCGAGGAGAGTTCAGAAGGTACCGAAATAATTGAAACTCAGTATCAAAAATTATCCGGTCCAAAAATAGCAGGAGATAAAATTGATTTATCCAAGTTTAAGAAGCCAAAGAAAAAGGAAGAACGTAAATCTGATACTACGGACCGTAAAAAACGAAGAAAGCGTATCGTAAGTAAAAATACCAATACCGGTTCCAGGTCTTCAGGTGGTGGTACAAGAAGAGGTGACGTGAGAAGGTTGGTTCCTGCGAACAAGGTTGAGCCTACCGAGGAAGACGTACAGAAACAAGTACGTGAAACTCTGGAAAAGCTACAAGGTAAATCCAAGAAAGGTAAAGGAGCCAAATATAGGAGAAGTAAAAGGGATCAGCATAGAGAGCAGACAGAAAAGGATTTAGAACAACAAGAATTACAAAGTAAGGTCTTAAAAGTAACCGAGTTCGTTACGGCCAGTGAGGTTGCAACGATGATGGAGGTTTCTACTACGGAGATTATCTCCGCTTGTATGTCCCTAGGTATTATGGTGACGATGAATCAGCGATTAGACGCAGAAACCTTGGCTATTGTTGCCGAAGAGTTTGGGTACGAGGTTGATTTTGTAACTGCAGATATCGAGGAAAGCATTGTAGAGGAAGAAGATGCTCCGGAAGATTTGAAGCCGAGAGCACCAATTGTAACGGTAATGGGACATGTAGATCATGGGAAGACCTCGCTTTTGGATTATATTAGAAAGGAAAATGTTATCGCTGGAGAAAGTGGTGGTATTACTCAGCACATTGGAGCCTATGGCGTTACCTTGGAAAACGATGAGACCATATCGTTTTTAGATACACCAGGTCACGAAGCATTTACCGCTATGCGTGCTAGGGGTGCACAAGTAACCGATATTGCCATTATTGTAATAGCGGCTGATGACGATATAATGCCTCAGACTAAAGAGGCTATTAGTCACGCTCAGGCAGCAGGGGTTCCGATCGTATTTGCGATTAATAAAATAGATAGGCCCACAGCTAATCCTGAAAAGATTAAAGAGGGTCTTGCACAGATGAATTTATTGGTAGAAGATTGGGGCGGAAAGATTCAATCTCATGATATTTCTGCCAAAACAGGTACGGGTGTAAAGGAACTGCTCGAAAAAGTCTTGTTAGAGGCTGAATTGTTGGAATTAAAGGCTAACCCTAATAAGGCTGCCACTGGTACGGTAGTGGAGGCATTTTTGGATAAAGGTAAGGGGTACGTTTCTACCATCCTTGTTCAGGCAGGAACCTTGAAAATTGGAGATTACGTTTTAGCCGGTACCACTAGTGGCAAGGTAAAAGCAATGCAGGATGAACGAGGAAATAATGTAGCGCAAGTAGGTCCATCTAGGCCTATATCGATATTAGGTTTGGACAGTGCGCCACAGGCAGGTGATAAGTTTTTTGTGTTAGCGGATGAGCGGGAGGCAAAACAGATTGCTGCAAGACGATCGCAATTGCAACGTGAGCAATCCGTACGAACTCAGCGCCATATAACCTTGGACGAGATTGGAAGAAGAATTGCACTAGGTGAGTTTAAAGAGCTGAATATTATACTTAAGGGTGATGTGGACGGTTCTGTAGAAGCCTTAACAGATTCCTTCCAAAAACTATCAACGGACGAAATTCAAGTAAATATTATTTATAAAGCGGTTGGTCCAATAACGGAATCGGACGTTTTACTTGCATCTGCTTCGGATGCCGTTATTATAGGTTTCAATGTTAGGCCGATGGGTAATGCGAAAGCGATTGCCGAGAAGGAGGAAATCGATATCCGCATGTATTCTATTATTTACGATGCAATTAATGACCTTAAAGATGCAATGGAGGGGATGCTCTCGCCTGAAATGAAGGAAGAGATCACCGGTACGGCAGAAATAAGAGAAACGTTTAAGATATCTAAAGTGGGAACCATTGCAGGTTGTATGGTAACTACCGGTAAGTTGTTTAGAAATACTAACATTCGTTTGATTAGGGATGGAGTAGTTATTTACACGGGCGAATTCGCCTCTTTAAAACGCTTTAAGGATGATGTTAAGGAAGTTGCCAAAGGGTATGATTGCGGAATCCAAATAAAGAATTACAATGACATACAAATCGGAGATGTTATTGAAGGTTTCCAAGAAGTGGCAGTGAAGAAGAAGCTTAAATCTAAATAAGAATTGAAATGATAAAAAAATCGGCTATTTGGCCGATTTTTTTGGTTTTAACAACATGGCATTTGGGTATTTTTCCCTAACCTCGTTAAATTTTCGTTCGGCTTCCATTTTTGTTTTAAACTTACCCACTCTAACACGGTAGGTAGGCGAGTCAAAATCAATGTTAGAAGGAAGGTTTGGAAAATCTTCCTCTACATCCGCCTTAATACTTTCAGCTTGAGTATAAGAACCAAATCCAACCTGTATTCTGTAGAACTCTGAAGTTTTTAGCGCTGTTTTGTACAAATTTAATAATTGCGCTATCTTTTCATCCTGTTCAATACGAATTTGACCTTCTTGTGCGAGGGTGAAGTGACTAATAGTCAAGCAGAATAGGACATAAAATAATTGTTTCATAGCTATAATATAATGATTAAGTGAAGGTTGCAAAGGTAATTTTTTTGAGGGTTAAGTAGCGCTCCAGAATGTTTATTTAGAACAATTATAAATTGTAAATTATAAATAGATTAACGTTTTTTCAAATAAAGTCAATGTCGTATTTTTGCATCCAGTTCAGGCGTTTAAATGGTTGTAGAATCAAGCAATGTCCATAACCATGCCAAGAATCCGATTGAAACATTTTAAATATATGAAAAAGGTGACATACCTAAATCAGTTTTCTAAAGCCTCTGTCTTTAGTTTAGTATTTTCCCTCCTTTTTTCGGTTGCGCTTACTGCTCAGGATGCGGCTGTTGAAGAATCTGGAGATCCTGTAGCCGGAAAAGCTTTGTTTAATCAAAATTGTGCTGCTTGTCATGCGCTTAATCGTAAAATGACTGGTCCAGCTCTAGCAAATGTGGAGACGCGTTTGGCCGAAGAGGAAGGTTTGGATAAGGAGTGGTTGTATACTTGGATTAAGAATAGTGCGGGCATGATTAAGTCCGGCGATGCTTATGCCGTAAAGATTTATGAGGAGTACAATCAGGCTGCAATGACGGCATTCCCTACGCTATCTAATGCTGATATTGATAATATCTTGGCCTACACGGCTGCGCCTCCACCTGCTCCGGTAGTTGCGGCAGCTGATGCTACTGCAGTAGCTGGTTCTGGCACTACTTCGGGCGGTATATCAAATGAGGTTATCCTGGGAGCTTTGCTTCTTGTTTTTGCATTGTTGGTGGTTATGTTGGTCTTGGTTAACGTAACGCTTAGGCGAATTGCAAACGCTAATGGGGTGGTGTTAGAAAAAGAAAAGGCTGAGAAAAGAACGCCTATTTGGAAGGCTTTTGCCCAAAATCAGTTTTTGGTATTGGTTACTGCGATATTTTTGCTGTTGGGTAGTGCTTATTTTGCTTACGGGTGGATGATGCAAGTAGGGGTGGATCAAGGTTATGCTCCTATACAGCCCATACATTACTCGCATAAAATTCATGCTGGAGCAAATAAAATAGAATGTCAGTATTGCCATTCATCAGCAAGAGTTTCAAAACACTCTGGAATTCCTTCGCTGAATGTGTGTATGAATTGCCATAAATCGATATATGAGTATAAAGGTAATCCTGAAGGTCCTACTGCCGAGGATTTAGCTAATGGGTATACGAATGAGTTTTATACGAAAGAGATTAAGAAATTATACAAGGCTGTAGGATGGGATGAAGAAAATCAGAAGTATACTGGTGAAAGTCAGCCAGTAGAATGGGTGAGAATCCATAATTTACCTGATTTCGCATATTTTAACCATTCCCAACATGTTTCGGTTGCTGGTGTGGACTGCACCACATGTCACGGTCCTGTGGAGGAAATGGAAATTATGTATCAATATTCGCCGTTAACTATGGGTTGGTGTATCGATTGTCACCGAGAAACCAATGTTAAGGTTGAGGGTAATGAATACTATGAGAAGATTCACGCGGAGCTTTCTAAAAAGTATGGGGTTGAGAACCTAACGGCAGCCCAAATGGGAGGCTTGGAATGTGGAAAGTGCCATTATTAATAAGTTAAAGAAGTTAATTACAGATATACGTATGTCATCAAACAAAAAGTATTGGAAAAACGAAGCGGAGTTAGATCCTAACGATTCCATTGTTGAGGCGCTAAGACAAAACGAGTTTGTTGGAGAAATTCCGGTAGGGGATTTTTTAGGAGACAAGGAGACTTTGTCTACTACAAATACCAATAGAAGGGATTTTCTAAAGTACGTCGGTTTTAGTACTGCAGCAGCTTCTTTGGCGGCTTGCGAAGGTCCTGTTATCAAATCAATACCCTATGTGGTGCAACCGGAGAACATTGTTCCTGGGATTTCTAATTACTATGCTACTTCGATTGCAAACGGTTTTGATTTTGCCAGTATTTTAATAAAAACAAGAGAAGGCAGGCCTATTAAGGTAGAAAATAATACACTTGCCAAGGTAAATGGTGGGGCCAATGCCAGAATACAGGCGTCTGTACTTTCGTTGTATGATAGTACGAGGTTGCAAGGACCAATGGCTAATGGAGAGCCTGTTGAGTGGGATGTTTTAAATGCAGCTGTAAAGGCGAAAATGAGCAGTGCGGGAGCTGGTAAAAAAATTGTGTTTTTAACCCAAACCTATGCTAGTCCCTCTACCAATAGGTTGATGTCCGAATTAACTGGTGCTAATGAAAATGTTAGCCATGTGACTTATGATGCAATTTCTGAAGATGCTGCGTTGACAGCTTTTGAGAATGCTTATGGTGAGCGAGCATTGGCAGATTACGATTTTGAAAAAGCACAGCTCATCGTTTCTTTTGGAGCAGATTTCCTTTCCGACTGGCAAGGCGGTGGTTTCGATAGTGGATATTCAAGAGGTCGAATTCCTAAAAATGGAAAAATGTCCAGGCATGTTCAATTAGAGGCTAATATGAGCTTAACTGGGGCGAATGCCGATAAGAGAATTCCGCTAACACCAACGGCACAAAAAGTAGTTTTAGCCAAGTTATATGGAAAGCTCAGCGGTGTTTCCGTAGGTGGTAATACTTCTGAATATGAAGGGATAGTTGATGAGTTGGCTACAGAAGTTAAAAAGGCAGGTTCTGGTGCTGTAGTGGTATCCGGACTTGATGACGTGAATGCCCAGATGGTTGTTCTGGCTATAAATAAAATGTTGGCAAGTACGTCCTTTGACGCTGCTGCCCCTAGATATGTTCGCCAGGGTAGTGTGACTGCCGTAAACACTCTTATCTCCGATATGAAGACGGGAAAAGTTTCGGCTTTGATTATGGACGGAGTTAATCCTATGTATTCGTTGCCAAATATGGCCGACTTTAAGGAGGGTCTGGATAAGGTAGATCTTACTTTGGCTTTTTCACAGAACTGGAACGAAACAACTGAGGTTGTTCAATATGTAGGAGCTTCTAACCATTACTTGGAGTCCTGGGGAGATGTTGAGATAAAGAAAGGTCATTTTACCTTAATGCAGCCTACAATTCAGCAGTTATTCGATACAAAACAGTTACAAACTGCTATTTTGGATTGGATGGGTAGTGATAAAACCTACTATGATTACATAAAAGATACTTGGACGAATGCCATTTTAGATGGTGCCGATTGGGGTCAAACACTTCAAGATGGTGTGTTTAGCTCTTCTACATTAACTGTTGGTAATGATTTTACGGATTCTTCAGAATCTGATGATAGTGCAGAAAGTGCGGCGGCCATGCCATTGACTTCTGCATTACGAAGTTTAGTAAATGCTAGCAGTGACGGTCTGGAGCTTACCTTGTATTCCAAAGTTAGTATGGGAGATGGTCAGCAGGCCAGTAATCCATGGCTGCAGGAATTTCCTGATCCAATTACGAGAGTTGCTTGGGATAACTATGTTACCATTTCTAAAGCCGATGCTGAAAGTATTGGAGTTGAAAATGTAAATGTTGCCGACGGTGGTATGGATGGTAATTATGTTAACCTTACTGTTAATGGTGTTGTTTTGCAAGGTGTTCCGGTCGTTGTTCAGCCAGGGCAAGCGAATGGTTCTGTTGGATTGTCATTCGGTTATGGCAAGAAGGTTGGAATGAAGGATGAGATGCAGACAGGGGTTAATGCCTTTGTTTTGTACCAGGGAATGAGCGCCAATCAGTCAGTTAAAATCGAGAAAGCAGCAGGCAACCATGAGTTTGCTTGTGTGCAGTTGCATAAAACCCTTATGGGCCGTAACGATATCATCAAGGAAACTACGCTTGAAATATTTAATACAAAAGATCATGCAGAGTGGAATGAAGTTCCACAGGTGTCTTTAGATCACCAAGAAGTGCCAGCATCTTCCGTTGATCTTTGGGATAGTTTTGATAGGTCTATCGGACATCATTTTAATATGTCTATTGACTTAAATGCTTGTACAGGATGCGGGGCTTGCGTTATTGCTTGTCATGCAGAGAACAATGTTCCTGTGGTAGGTAAGGCAGAAGTGAGAAAGTCTAGGGATATGCACTGGTTGCGTATCGACAGGTATTATTCTTCTGAGGATTCATTTGATAGCGATATCAACAAAAAGGAAGGTTTTGACGGTCTTTCTGGCGGAAATGGCTCTCTTGGTGGATTTGGTGAATTGGAAGACCCTTCAATTAATCCGCAAGTAGTCTTCCAGCCCGTAATGTGTCAGCACTGTAACCATGCACCATGTGAAACCGTTTGTCCGGTTGCTGCAACATCACACGGGCGTCAGGGTCAGAATCAAATGGCATATAATAGATGTGTAGGTACAAGATATTGTGCGAATAACTGTCCTTACAAGGTAAGGCGTTTCAATTGGTTCTTGTACAATAACAACGATGAGTTCGATTTTCATATGAACAATGATTTGGGTAAGATGGTATTGAACCCAGATGTAAATGTCCGATCTAGAGGTGTTATAGAAAAATGTTCTATGTGTATTCAGAAAACACAGAAAACTATCTTAGATGCGAAACGTGACGGAAGGGTTATAGAAGACGGTGAGTTTCAAACTGCTTGTTCTATGGCGTGTAGCAACGGTGCTATTGTTTTTGGGGACATCAATGACAAAGAGAGTGAAGTTGCCGAACTTAAAGAAAGTGATAGAATGTACCATCTTTTAGAATATGTAGGAACAAAACCTAACGTATTCTATCACGTAAAAGTTAGAAATACCAACGAAGCATAACAATACAAGAAAGTAATTATAACAGAAGTCTATGGCGTCGCATTACGAAGCTCCTATACGAAAACCACTTGTACTCGGTAACAAAGGCTACCATGATGTAACCGTGGATATTGCTGCTCCCGTTGAGGGAAGGGCTAACAAGCATTGGTGGATTGTTTTTTCCATTGCATTGGTTGCGTTTTTATGGGGAGTAGGGTGTATTATTTACACAATATCTACAGGTATAGGTACTTGGGGATTGAATAAAACAGTGAATTGGGCTTGGGATATTACCAACTTTGTATGGTGGGTAGGTATTGGTCATGCCGGTACTTTGATTTCGGCCGTATTATTATTGTTCCGTCAAAAATGGAGAATGGCGATTAACCGTTCGGCGGAGGCAATGACCATATTTTCCGTTATTCAAGCTGGATTGTTCCCGATAATACACATGGGTAGGCCATGGTTGGCCTATTGGGTGCTTCCCATTCCTAATCAGTTTGGTTCTTTGTGGGTAAACTTCAATTCGCCACTACTTTGGGATGTATTCGCAATATCGACGTATCTATCCGTGTCGCTAGTATTCTGGTGGACCGGTTTATTGCCGGATTTTGCCATGTTACGTGATCGGGCAATCTTACCGTTTCAAAAGAAAATTTATAGTCTATTAAGTTTTGGATGGAGCGGTAGAGCAAAGGATTGGCAACGTTTTGAAGAGGTTTCATTGGTGTTGGCTGGTTTGGCTACGCCTTTGGTACTTTCTGTTCACACTATTGTATCTTTTGACTTTGCAACTTCAGTAATACCGGGATGGCACACTACCATCTTCCCACCTTACTTTGTTGCAGGAGCAATTTTCTCTGGTTTTGCGATGGTGAACACCTTGTTGATTATTATGCGAAAGGTATGTCATTTAGAAGCTTACATTACGGTTCAGCATATTGAGTTAATGAATATTGTAATCATGCTTACGGGTTCCATCGTAGGTTGTGCCTACATTACGGAATTGTTCATGGCCTGGTATTCCGGAGTGGAATATGAACAGTATGCTTTTCTCAACAGGGCTACTGGGCCTTACTGGTGGGCATATTGGTCCATGATGACATGTAATGTGTTTTCTCCACAGTTTATGTGGTTTAAAAAACTAAGGACAAGTATCATGTTCTCCTTCTTTATTTCGATTGTTGTAAATATAGGAATGTGGTTCGAGCGTTTTGTAATTATTGTAACATCATTACATAGGGATTATTTGCCATCCTCATGGACTATGTTTTCACCGACCTTTGTCGATATTGGAATTTTCATAGGTACCATTGGATTTTTCTTTGTACTATTTTTATTGTATGCAAGAACATTCCCTGTAATTGCTCAGGCCGAAGTAAAATCTATACTCAAAGCTTCTGGGGAAAAGTATAAAACATTAAGGGATTCTGGTAAGCCATTATATCAGATTGCGTCTGATAACGTGGCGGTGAAAGAGCCTATAACGGATGATGTATTGATGGGAGAAGTTGTGCAAACTACAGGTGATAAGCAGGGGGTTTCGGAGCTCCTCAGTAGTATTGGGACATTTGATGCTACAAAGCACTCAGCTGATGATCTGAAAAAGGTTAAGGGCATAGGACCCCAAATGGAAGCTACCTTAAATAAAATTGGTATTTATACATTTGCTCAGGTTGCCAGGATGACCGAGAAGGAATATAATTTATTGGATTCAATTACCGGTTCGTTTCCAGGCAGGGCACAACGTGACGATTGGGCAGGTCAGGCAACAGTATTATTAAATAACAAGAAATAAATATGGCATCTAAAGTTATACATGCTTATTACGACGATGATGATGTGTTAATGCTTGCCGTTAAAAAGGTAAAAGCAGCTAAACTTCATATAGACGAAGTGTATTGTCCGTTTCCGGTTCATGGTCTTGATAAAGCTATGGGCTTGGCTCCCACACGACTTGCTATTACTTCCTTTCTATACGGTTGTGTTGGTTTGGCGGTTGCTACGGTAATGATGAATTATATCATGATAGAGGATTGGCCACAGGATATTGGAGGTAAGCCTAGTTTTAGTTACATTGAAAATATGCCGGCTTTTGTTCCTATTATGTTTGAGCTTACGATATTTTTTGCCGCACACTTAATGGTGATAACATTTTATTTGCGAAGTAGGCTATGGCCATTTAAAAAGGCCGAAAATCCAGATGTAAGAACTACTGACGATCATTTTTTGATGGAAATAGAAATCCACAACAATGAGCAGCAGTTGAAAGAAGTTTTAGCTAATACTGGAGCTGTAGAAATAAATATATTAGAAAAAAACAGTCATTAAATATGAACAGTTTTAATAAAATAGGAATTATAGCAGGTTTAATGTTCGTTTTGGTTGCTTGTCAGGATAATTCCAAGCCAAACTACCAATACATGCCTAATATGTACGAACCGGTAGGTTACGAGACGTATCAAGAGGTAGATTTTCTCCCAAATGGATCACAAGCTATGTTGCCACCGGCAAATACTATTAATAGAGGTTGGTTGCCATATGGTATAGATAATTCAATAGAGGGTAAAGAATTAGCTAGGTTAAATGAAAGCCCATTGGATTCCATTAATGTGGTTGATAATTTGGCCAAAGGTAAAGAATTGTATGGGGTGTACTGCGCTATTTGTCATGGTAATAAGGGTAATGGAAAAGGATGGCTTGTGGAACGCGAAAAAATACTTGGCGTCCCAACATATGCGGATGAAGCACGTAATATTAATCTAGGTAGCACATATCATGTTATTTATTACGGATTGAATTCTATGGGTTCATATGCCTCACAAATGAATACAACGGAAATGTGGCAAGTTTCTGAATATGTAATGCAATTGAAACAAGATTTAACCAAATAATAGGTAAGCAAAACTATGTACACGTTTTCTAATAGACTTAAAATAGGTTCCATAATTCTAATGGCTGTTGGCCTTTTGGGAATAGTTGGAGGCTTTGTTATGGCTCCTGCTACGGTAGAAGAGGCGAAAGCAATGGTAGCATCGCATGATGAAGGGCATTCCGATGACGCATCACATGCAGCCGAAACCCATGACGGGGCGCATGATGCAGCACATGACGAGCATTTGCTGCACCAATTACAGAATAAGCCGTGGGCAGCGCTATATGTTGCTGCGTTCTTCTTTATGATGATATCGCTAGGAGTATTGGCATTCTATGCAATTCAACGTGCTGCACAGGCAGGTTGGTCCCCGCTTCTGTTTAGAGTTATGGAGGGTATTACCGCATATTTAGTGCCAGGTGGAATCGTTGTATTTGTTATTTTATTATTATCCGCATTACACATGAACCATTTGTTTGTTTGGATGGATGCCGATGTAGTCGCACACGATGAAATTATTCAGGCGAAATCAGGATATTTAAATCCAACCTTCTTTTTAATTAGAGCTGGTGTCTTTTTGTTGGGCTGGATAGCATATCGCGAATATTCAAGAAAACTTTCCTTAAAGCAAGATGAATCTGATGACAATTCTAATTTTAAGATGAACTTTAGGGTTTCAGCAGGGTTTTTGGTTTTTTATCTAATAACTGAATCAATGATGTCTTGGGATTGGATAATGAGTGTTGATCCACATTGGTTCAGTACCTTGTTCGGCTGGTATATCTTTGCTAGTATGTTCGTATCTGGTATTACCGTTATTGCAATGGTAACCATCTACCTTAAGTCAAAAGGGTATCTAACAGAAGTTAACGATAGTCATATTCATGATTTAGCGAAATTTATGTTTGGTATCAGTGTATTTTGGACTTATTTATGGTTTTCACAGTTTATGCTTATTTGGTATAGTAATATACCGGAAGAAGTAACCTATTATGTTACTAGAATAGAAGATTATAGACTACCCTTTTTCGGAATGGTTGCAATGAACTTTATATTTCCGTTGTTATTGCTTATGAATAGTGATTTTAAACGTGTTAATTGGTTTGTGGTTATGACCGGTGTGGTTATACTTGCAGGGCATTATATGGATATATTTGTTGCCATTATGCCTGCGACGGTAGGTGACCAATGGTTTATTGGCATTCCTGAGATTAGTTCGGTTCTGTTTTTTGCAGGGTTTTTTATCTTTTGGGTTTTTAGGGCACTCACTAAAGCTCCTATGCAACCAAAAAGAAATCCGTTTATTGAAGAAAGTAGACACTTTCATTATTAGTAAGTTTAAAGTATAATATTAAATCATACAATGACTACATTATTAATTTTAGTTGTTTTAGTACTCGTGGCAATTGCTGTTTGGCAAATGACCAAGATTTTTGAGCTTTCCCAGCTTAAGACAACAAGTAGTGAAATAGCTACGGATAAGGACAATAAATACAACGGCTATATGCTCTTTGCGTTTCTTGTATTTATTTATGGGATAACAATATTTAGTTTTGCTAAATATGCAAAGTTTTTGTTACCTGTGGCTGCGTCTGAGCATGGTGCGGAATATGACGATTTAATGCTCGTATCCATGGTGATTATATTTGTAGTACAAACGATAACGCAAGCGTTATTGCATTATTTCGGGTACAAGTACAAGGGTGAAAAAGGCAAAAAAGCTTTGTTTTATGCTGATAATGACCGACTAGAGTTTATTTGGACAATTATTCCGGTAATCGTATTGGCAGGCTTAATTCTTTGGGGTCTCTACACTTGGACTAATATTATGGACATTAATGAAGACGATGATCCATTGATTGTGGAACTGTATGCCCAACAATTTAATTGGACAGCAAGATATGCCGGAGATGATAATGTTTTAGGCGGAGCTAATGTAAGGATGATTGATATTGACCGTGCGAATGTTATGGGGCTTGATGAGGCAGATACGTATGGTTCCGATGATGTTATAGTTAAAGAATTACATTTGCCCGTAGGTAGAAAGGTTAATTTTAAAATGAGATCTCAGGATGTATTGCATTCTGCGTACATGCCACATTTTAGAGCGCAAATGAATTGTGTTCCCGGTATGACGACAGAGTTTTCATTTACTCCGATATATACTACTGAGGAGATGAGACAGAATCCGGATGTGGTAGACAAAGTCAAAAGAACGAATATCATCAGAGCGGAGAAATCTGCTGCTACTGGTGAAATTATAGATCCTTGGGAATTTGATTATGTATTGTTATGTAATAAAATCTGTGGTAAATCACATTACAATATGCAAATGAAAATCATTGTGGAGTCGGAGGAGGATTACAACGCGTGGTTGGCAAGTCAGCAAACATTTCAGGAGACCATGGCTTCTGTCGCGCAATAAATTAGGCTATAAAAAGGAAGTTAAATAAAAATTTATTCGATTATGTCAGCAGTAACAGCACATGTAGATGATCATGCTCACGACGATCATGGCCATCATCATAAAGAAACATTTGTAACAAAGTATATATTTAGTCAAGACCATAAAATGATTGCCAAACAATACCTGATATTGGGTGTATTGGTAATGGGTTTTATTGGTATTGCCATGTCTTTACTTATGAGAATGCAGTTGGCATGGCCAGGAGAAGCATTTCTAGTATTTGACACGTTTTTGGGTAAATGGGCACCCGATGGTATTATGGATGCTGATGTGTATTTGGCATTGGTAACCATGCACGGAACAATAATGGTTTTCTTTGTACTAACTGCCGGATTAAGCGGTACGTTTAGTAATCTTTTAATTCCGTTGCAAATCGGTGCACGTGATATGGCCTCTGGTTTCCTAAATATGGTTTCCTTTTGGTTATTTTTTCTAGCTAGTGTTATTATGATCATATCACTTTTTGTGGAGGCAGGGCCAGCCGCAGCAGGTTGGACCATATATCCGCCCTTAAGTGCTTTACCTATGGCGCAACCAGGATCTGGTATGGGTATGACCTTATGGTTATCTTCCATGGCTATTTTTATCGCATCGTCATTACTAGGATCACTTAACTATATTGTAACAGTAATTAACCTTAGGACTAAGGGGATGTCCATGACAAGATTGCCACTTACTATTTGGGCTTTCTTTGTAACAGCGATTATCGGTGTAATCTCTTTTCCAGTATTACTATCTGCAGCTTTACTGCTCATTATGGACAGGAGTTTTGGTACTTCGTTTTTCCTTTCTGATATTTTTATTCAGGGCGAGGTGTTGCATTATCAAGGTGGTTCACCTGTTTTATATGAGCACTTATTTTGGTTTCTAGGTCACCCGGAGGTTTACATTGTATTATTGCCTGCTTTAGGAATTACTTCTGAGGTTATGTCAACAAATGCAAGAAAGCCTATTTTTGGTTACCGTGCCATGGTAGCGTCAATTTTAGCGATTGCATTCTTGTCAACAATAGTTTGGGGGCACCATATGTTCATTTCGGGCATGAATCCATTTTTAGGTTCCGTATTTACGTTTACTACATTGTTGATTGCCATTCCATCGGCAGTAAAGGCGTTTAATTATATTACGACACTCTGGAAGGGTAACCTTCAGCTAAACCCTGCAATGTTATTTTCAATCGGTCTGGTGTCAACCTTTATTACAGGAGGTTTAACAGGAATTATCTTGGGAGATAGCACGTTGGATATCAATGTTCATGATACATATTTTGTTGTGGCACACTTTCACTTGGTAATGGGTATATCTGCATTATATGGCCTGTTCGCTGGGGTGTATCACTGGTTTCCGATAATGTTTGAAGGTAGAATGTTAAATAAGAACATGGGTTATGTCCATTTCTGGGTTACTGCGATTTGTGCTTATGGGGTATTCTTTCCAATGCATTTTGTAGGTATGGCAGGGGTGCCAAGAAGATATTATGAGAACACAGCTTTCCCTATGTTTGATGAATTGGCCGATGTGCAAGTTTTAATGACTGTTTTTGCCATAATAGCTGGTGCTACACAATTAATTTTTGTTGCCAACTTCGTATATAGTATGTTTTATGGTAAAAAAGGACCGCAAAATCCTTGGAGTTCAAATACTTTGGAATGGACAGCATCACAAAAACATATCCATGGAAATTGGCCAGGTGCTATTCCTGAAGTTCACCGCTGGGCATATGATTATAGCAAAGTGGATGCAGATGGTGAATATATTATTCCTGGACAGGATTTTGTCCCCCAAAACATACCACTACAACAAGATGAAGAGGAATTGAACCATTAATTTTGGTTCGGTATATAATTAATGCCCAACTTTTAAAGTTGGGCATTTTTTTTGCAATATCCTTTTTAGTAGTAGACTTGTATTTTTATAATACCTTTAGACTTGTATTTTTTAAGGGAAAAAGAATAATATCATGTATAAAACAATAGTAGTTGTGTTTGTTTGTTTTCTTGGAGTTCAGTCTTTCGCTCAGAGAAAGCCTAAAATCAAGGGGAACAGAAACGTAACCGTAGTTACTGAAGATCTGCCTGCTTTTAGTGCCATTGCTTTAGATGATGACATAGAGGTTATGATTGAAAAGGCATCCGTAGAAAGCGTTACAGTAGAAGCGGACGATAATTTGATAGATGTTCTAAAGTTCGATGTCTCGGATGGCACCCTATTTATTTCTTCTTTTTATAATATTACGTCTAAAAAGAAACTAAATATTACAGTGTATTATACAGAACTGGAAGCCTTAACCATTGGCAATGGCTTAGTTACCATGAAGGATGTTATTACAGCGGATAACTTTAAATTGAAAACTTCTGGTGCAGCTAGGGTGGTTTTAAATGCCTCCGCTGACGTTATCAACATTAATATGGAAGAAAATAGTTCAGGAGATTTCAACGTAGCTAGTGACTCCTTAAACCTAATATTTAAGGATAGAATAGATGCAAAAGTGTATGCAACTGGACAAAGCAATACTTTGTTTATGTACAAAAACGCATCAGTTAAAATGGAGGGGAACACGGAGTTGTTCACCGTAAAATTATATGGGAATAGTACTTTAAAGGCCGAAGAGTTTAAGTCCGATATTATACGGATATCCTCAGAGGATTCACCGGATGCCAGAGTATTTGCAGTTGATGAATTTGAACTTTCGTCCAAAGGTGCCTCAAAGACCAGTTTGTATGGGAACCCAAGGATTACTATGCTAGAATTTCTGGATACCTCCCAGCTGCACAAAGAAAATAACTGACAATCAAAAGCAACTAACTTGTTTAGGATGTTATCTTATGTTGCAATTGGTGCGGACATGCAATGATCAGGAATACCAAACCCTTCTACTAAACTATTCAGGTGAGGTCTAAGTTCCGTGCACAAGCGTTCTTGGCGCTGTCTTATCGCCTTTGATTTTGTGCTGCCAATATATCCTTGTTCCAAATACCACGAGGCATCTTTCCTAATTTCGGACAGGGCATATAAACTACCTAGTTTTCTGAATAATTCCCGATTTTTTTCGTCTGCTATTGTTTCTGTAAATGTAAGGTAAGTAGCGTAGGCTAACTCAACACTATATGCTTTTCCCAATGCCAACAAATGGGTCTGCACTTTGAGAAAGGCTTGGTAGGAAGGTACTCCTTTCTTGATATAATTCCTGATACGCATAGCCAAAGTATAGGTGAGTCTCCTAGTTCTATAATCGAAAGCGTGCTTGTGAAATTTTGGGTTGTATAAATGATTTTTGTCCGTTTTGTTAGCGTAGATGGGATTCACCGTAGCAAGTTTATCGCTCAACTGTTGACTTAATAACTTAAGTACCGTGGTAAAACCGGCGCTGTTAAATTCCGCTTTAAAATCAGATAATACGCCTTTAGCTGCTAAGAGAAGTAAGACATTGTTATCGCCTTCAAAAGTAGTAAAAATATCGACATCGCCCTTTAGGTCCGCAATTCTGTTTTCTAACAGGTATCCTTTACCACCGCAGGCCTCCCTTGCTTCTTGTATGCTGCTGTTGGCATACCAGGTAATCATTGCTTTTAATCCGGCCACTTGCGTTTCTACCTTACGCTTGTCCGGTTGGGTGTCATCACAATAGATTTCCATCATCTTATCTAGAGTAACATGATATACATAGGCACTTGCCACCAAAGGAGTAAGTCGTAATTGATGGCTAGGGTAATCCATCAACAAGTCTTCTTGCACTTTTACACTATCATTGAACTGCCTTCTTTTTAATGCATGCTTAATAGCTATGGTCAGGGCCATTTTAGCACCACCAAGACTAGCCCTGGCAACACAGATGCGCCCTCCTACCAACGTGCCCAACATAGTGAAAAATCGTTTGTTTGGATTTTTGATGTCAGATTCATAGGTGCCATCCTTTGTTACGTTACCATATTTGTTCAAAAGATTTTCCCGGGGTACGCTTACCTGATGAAACCAAATCTTTCCATTATCTACGCCATTTAGTCCCAGCTTATAACCATTATCTTCAATTCTAACACCCGGTAATGTATCATGGTTCTTATCTCTTATGGGAACTAAAATAGCATGTACTCCTTCGTTTTTTCCATTCACGATCAATTGTGCAAAAACTGATGCCATGGTAGCATGCAAGGCATTTCCTATATATTCTTTGTTGTCGTTTTTTCCTGGCGTGTGTATGATTAGACTATCTGTTGCCTTATTATAGGTCGCCGTAGTTTTTATACCTCTTACATTTGATCCATGACCGGTTTCCGTCATAGCGAAACACCCTAGCAACTCCGCTTTCCCCGTCTGTGACAAATAGGCGTCATGGTGCTTTTTGGTGCCCAGTTTTTGTATGCTGCCGCCAAATAGTCCAAATTGGACTCCGAATTTAATGGTTAGACTGCCATCTGCATACATCATGTTTTCAAAAATGGTTGCATAGCCTTCCATGTCTCCCGTTCCTCCATAGGGTTCGGAAAAAGCCATGGCACCGTAACCTTTTTCGGCTAAGTGTTTTACTTGTTCTAAAACGGTAGATCTGAATTTCTCTTTATTTCTGTGAATCTGCCACTTAAAAATGGGGTGAGCCAAAGCCGCTCTAAAATTGTCTACCACCTTTGCGTTATTACCTTTTAAGATTTCATCAATTTCTGATGCATTATAATAATCAGAGGAAATTTCGTGTTGTACGGCTACATCAAAAAGATGATTATAGTGGTTAGGCTGTATACCAAGATTAATTTCTATATGCTTTAGACTATCATTGAAAGGACAGGTTTCATAATAATGGCAAACTACATTCTTGCTGAATGTTGTCAACGGATAGGTCTCACTCTCTATCAACTGGACCCTTGAACTGGAAATAGTTTGTTTCCAGTGTTTAAAGGTTTCGTCCTTAGGAGGTTTTGTAACACGCAACCAAGAGTTCAGGGTGTCTTGTTCATTTGCCGTTAAACTGTCGTCGCTACTAATCGCTTTTTCTACTACATTAATTTCTGAGGCGGAGATAAGGTCATCTGACCAGATTACATAAAAGAAAGGAATGTACTGAAGGATTCCAGAGGTGTATTGGTTCTTTTTCATGGTATGAAATTACAAATTTCTACGTCAAATCATTCTAAATAAACCTAGTGTTACTTGAAAAAACTTCTTTACGGTTTACGTATCTTTGTTAGTGTATGAACGAGTATTTAGACCCCTCGGCAGAGGGTTTTTCCGAAGCGGAACTAGACATTGAAAAGGCCTTAAGGCCAGTTAATTTCGACGATTTTACAGGGCAGGAACAAGTTTTGGAAAATCTGAAAATATTTGTGGCTGCGGCAAACCAGCGCGGTGAGGCCTTAGATCATACCTTGTTCCACGGTCCTCCAGGTTTGGGGAAGACCACTTTGGCCAATATCTTGGCCAATGAATTAGGGGTGGGTATTAAAATTACCTCTGGGCCTGTTTTGGATAAACCCGGGGATTTGGCAGGGCTCTTGACCAACCTAGATGAACGCGACGTGCTCTTTATTGATGAAATACATCGGTTAAGTCCTATTGTTGAGGAGTATTTGTACTCTGCCATGGAAGATTATCGCATTGATATTATGATTGAGAGTGGTCCCAATGCGAGATCGGTTCAGATTAATTTGAGTCCCTTTACGCTTATTGGAGCTACCACCCGCTCCGGATTGTTAACAGCACCCATGCGCGCCCGTTTTGGTATTCAAAGTCGATTACAATACTACTCCACTGAATTATTGTCTACAATTGTGGAGCGAAGTGCAGAAATCCTAAAAGTTCCCATTACCCAAGATGCTGCTATTGAGATTGCAGGCCGGAGTAGAGGAACGCCAAGAATATGCAATTCCTTGTTAAGACGTGTTCGAGATTTTGCTCAAATCAAAGGAAACGGAAACATAGATATGGAAATATCCAAGTTTAGTTTAAAGGCACTTAATGTGGATGCCCATGGGTTGGACGAAATGGACAACAAAATATTAATGACGATTATAGATAAGTTTAAAGGTGGGCCTGTAGGGTTAACTACATTGGCAACAGCGGTATCCGAAAGTTCGGAAACTATAGAGGAAGTTTACGAACCTTTTTTGATACAACAAGGGTTTATAATGAGAACACCCCGCGGACGGGAAGTCACAGAGTTAGCATATAGACATCTAGGTAGAATAAAAAACAATATACAAGGCGGTCTATTTTAATGAAAAAACTTCCCTTGGTTTCCCGAATGCATGTATTTAAGAATAGGAAACAAATCCTAAAAAACCCTATACCCTTTCATCATGATAATTTTAATCGGTTGGGTGATATTTTTGAGGTAGAGGTTGGTTTTAAAAAGCGGATTGTATTTACACGCCATGCCCAATTCATAAAACAGGTACTTCAAACAGAACAAAAAAAGTATCAAAAATCATCCTTGCAAACAGAGGACTTGGCAAAGTACATTGGCAAAGGTTTGTTGACGTCTAACGGAGAGCATTGGCGAAAACACCGCCGCATGGTACAGCCAGCTTTTCATAAAAAAAAATTGAAGGGGCTTTTACATATTATGCAAAGGTCTATTAGAAGTGAACTATCCCGAATTCGCCCTAACGAATTGCAGGATGTGTATCCCTTAATGGGAGATTTGGCGTTTCAAGTAGTGGCAACTTCCTTGTTCAGTAGGAATGATATACAACAACAAATGTCCGATTTAAAGGATATTACCGAGGCGAACCAACGCATGTTGATTAAGGAAATGCGGCAGCCTTATCTATACTGGTGGTACACCCTTTCCGGTAAAATAAACCAGCACTTGACCCTTTCCAAAAAAGCAAGGAGAATTTTGAGCGGAATAATAGCGGAACGTGTCCAAGAAAATACAGATAAGGACGATTTAATGGATATGCTTTTAAGCTCCCGTTATGAAGATGGTGGTGCTATGACAGAAGAGCAATTGATAGACGAAGTTCTTATACTGTTCGCCGCAGGTCATGAAACTAGCGCAAATGCCCTAGGATTTACCTTGTATTTGCTCTCCAAAAATCCAGAGGTGCAGGAAAAGGCATATCGAGAAATTTCTAGGATAGATTGGGAAAAGGACTTGGAAATGGAAGATATTAGAAACCTCGGCTATGTAAAGCAATGTGTGGAAGAGGCCATGCGCTTATACCCTCCAGCGTACTATATAGATAGGGAATCCATAACAGAGGACGAGATTGATGGGTATAAAATTCCGAAAAATACCATGTTACTATTGGCCATGTATGAACTGCATCGGGACGAACGTTTTTGGGATGCGCCTGAAGATTATGTTCCTGAACGATTTGACCCTAGTAATAAGAAAGATTTTTCCGATTATTATTTTCCTTTTGGCGCAGGGCCACGTATGTGCGTAGGCAATAATTTTGCAATGCAGGAGATGATACTTACGGTTGCAGAAATCCTTAACAAATATACTTTGGAGCCAGATTTTGACGCGATACAGATAGATCCGCTCATTTCTTTAAAACCGGTAGCCGTTAATATTCACTTTAAACTTCGATGAATCGGTCAAAGACATCAGAAATGATAAAGGCCGAGGCCAAGCGTCTTGGGTTTCTATCGTGCGGTATCTCTAAAGCAGCTTTTTTAGAGGAAGATGCGCCGCGCTTAGAAAAATGGTTGAAGAAGAATATGCATGGGGAGATGGCTTATATGGAAAACCATTTTGATAAGCGTTTAGATCCCAGGCTTCTGGTTGAAGGTTCCAAATCCATTATTTCGGTATTGCTGAATTACTATCCGGAAGAAAAACAGATAGACAACACCTATAAAATTTCCAAATATGCTTACGGTCACGACTACCATCACGTTATAAAATCCAAACTACGGAAGCTACAAGAGTTCATAACCCAAGAAATAGGCGAAGTAAATGGACGCGCTTTTGTAGATTCTGCACCGGTTTTGGATAAAGCTTGGGCAGCGAAAAGTGGATTGGGTTGGATAGGAAAACACAGTAATCTACTAACACAACAAGTAGGTTCTTTTTATTTTATTGCGGAATTAATAGTTGATTTGGACTTGGAATACGACACTCCTGTAACGGACCATTGTGGTACTTGTACTGCTTGTATAGATGCCTGCCCAACCGAGGCCATTGTAGAACCATACGTGGTAGATGGTAGCAAATGTATATCCTATGTTACCATAGAATTGAAGAACGAAATTCCAAATGAATTTCAAGGGCAATTTGATGACTGGGCCTTTGGCTGTGATGTATGCCAAGATGTATGTCCTTGGAATAAATTCTCTAAACCGCACAGCGAACCTTTGTTCAATCCGCACCCGGAGTTACTTTCCATGTCCAAAAAGGATTGGGAGGAAATAACCGAAGACGTATTCAAGAAAGTGTTTCAGAAGTCTGCGGTAAAGCGCACGAAATTTGCCGGTTTGCAAAGAAACATCAACTTTTTGAAGTAATAGGGAGCTACGCTATGGTTTTCGTAAACCGAATTAACTCCTTTTTTTAACGTTACGATTAAACAATTATTAAAAATACTATCTTGGAGTCAATTGTAAAGTGAGAAATATGAATTTATAGCCTAGCGTTATTGTCATATTGATACAAGTGAAGAACCAAACCAAAAGTAAAGAGCATGAAAATAGCTAAACCAAGTTTAAGTTTCTGGCAGATATTCAACATGAATGTCGGGTTTTTGGGTATCCAGTACAGTTTTGGATTGCAACAGACGGCAATCAACCCTATTTTTATATACTTAGGGGCTACAGAGGAAATGCTTCCGATTTTGAATATTGCTGGCCCAATTACGGGATTAATAGTTCAACCTATTATCGGAGCCATGTCAGATAAGACGTGGTCTCCTAAGTGGGGTAGACGAAAGCCGTATTTTCTAGTCGGTGCTATCATAGGTAGTTTGTGTTTATTCGCTTTTCCCACAAGTCCAGTGCTTTGGTTTGCTGTAGGTCTTTTATGGATTTTAGATGCTGGGAATAATATGGCGATGGAACCCTATAGGGCTTTTGTTGGGGATAAGCTACCTGAAAAACAGCTTAGCCTTGGATTTCAAATGCAAAGCCTTTTTGTTGGGGCCGGAATTTTGTTGGCAAACGGGTCTATAGTGCTTTTTCAATATCTTCTAGGAGATGAGTCTATTGAAGTTGCCGGAACCATTCCACAATGGTTGTATTATTCATTTTACATTGGAGGCGTACTTTCAGTAGCGACGATTCTATGGTCGGTATTAAAAACACCAGAAATTCCACCATCTGCCGAAGAACTTGCAGAAATAAATCATGATAAAGCCCAACCTATCGCGACAAGGATAGCAAAGCCATTTCTGGAAATTTCTAGCGCTATAAAAGAAATGCCGACGTTTATGTGGAAAATAGGAGCCGTATATCTATTTCAGTGGTATGCGCTATTTATTTATTGGCAGTACATCACCCCTCTATTTATGAAAACAATGGATTATGGTGTGTCTGAAGCCGCATCGCAGTCGGCTCAAATGAGTCTAACATATAATATTGTTACCATGGTCGTTGCTTTGGCGCTTGTTCCATTAACGTTAAAATTTGGAGGAAAAAGGGTATATGCTTTAAGTCTGGTTGGTACTGGTCTGGCGTTGTTCACTATCCCATTTATTAGTGACGCGCTTTTCGTACTTGTTCCAATGATATTGTTCGGTATTGGTTGGGCGGCCATGATGGGAATTCCTTACACTATGGTTTCAAAGGTGGTGCCTCAGGATAGGCGTGGTGTCTACATGGGTATCTTAAATATGATGATTGTTATACCTATGGGGATAGAAACCCTGACCTTTGGTCCCATATATAAATATCTGTTGGGTGGTAATGCGGTTAATGCCATACTATTTGCAGGTGCTTTTTTTATCATTGCGGCTATTTTGGCAATGCGGTTGAACGTTCCGAACAACAAAGGATAATTAAACTTATGGTTTGTAGGTCTAATTCAATTTCTTATATTTTTTAAAAATCAAAGGTCTTGCACTTTTAATAAGAATAGTGCCTAAATTTGTGTTTTAAAGTCACACTATGAGCAAACAAAAACAAAGAAGGGAAGCGTTGATATATCACGCCAAGCCTCAGCCAGGAAAAATAAAAATTGTGCCTACTAAACCATACGCCACGCAAAGAGATTTAGCTTTGGCATACTCACCTGGCGTTGCAGAACCTTGTTTGGAAATTGCAAAAAATATTGAAAATGTATACAAGTACACCGCTAAGGGAAATATAGTAGCGGTAATTTCTAACGGTACTGCCGTACTAGGTCTTGGAAATATTGGCCCTGAAGCTTCCAAACCCGTTATGGAAGGGAAAAGTCTGCTTTTTAAGATTTTTGCCGATATCGATGGTATTGATATAGAAGTCGATACTGAAGATGTAGACAAGTTTGTAGAAACCGTAAAAATGATAGCCCCTACGTTTGGAGGTATCAACCTAGAAGATATAAAGGCTCCTGAAGCTTTTGAGATAGAAAGACGGTTAAAAGAGGAATTGGATATTCCCGTAATGCATGATGACCAACACGGTACCGCCATTATTTCGGCGGCCGCTTTACTGAATGCCTTGGAACTTACCCATAAGAAGATGGAGGAGGTGCGGATTGTCATTAGCGGGGCAGGTGCTGCTGCTGTATCGTGCACGAGATTGTATAAAGCATTTGGTGCCCGTGCCGAGAATATAGTAATGCTGGACAGTAAAGGCGTGATCAGAAGCGACCGTGAAAGTTTGTCCAAAGAAAAACTGGAATTTGCCTCTGATAAGAAAATAGACACTTTAGAAGAGGCAATGGTTGATGCTGATGTTTTTGTAGGTCTATCCATTGCAGATATTGTTTCTCCAGAAATGTTACTTTCAATGGCAGATAATCCCATAGTTTTTGCCATGGCCAACCCGAATCCAGAAATAAAATATGATTTGGCCATTGCAACAAGAAAGGACATCATTATGGCCACAGGACGGTCCGACCATCCTAACCAGGTAAATAATGTACTTGGTTTTCCTTTTATATTCAGAGGTGCTTTGGATGTGCGTGCCAAATCCATCAACGAAGAAATGAAAATGGCAGCGGTTAAGGCACTGGCAGAATTAACCAAAGAACCTGTTCCCGAGCAAGTGAATATTGCATATGGAGAAACAAGATTAACATTTGGAAAAGAGTATATTATTCCCAAACCTTTTGATCAGCGACTAATTGCGAAAATACCGCCAGCAGTAGCTAAAGCAGCTATGGAGAGTGGCGTGGCAAAAGCACCGATAGAGGACTGGGATAAATATGAAGAAGAATTGTTACAGCGTTCCGGGAACGACAATAAAGTAGTGCGTTTACTGCATAGCCGTGCAAAATCCAATGCGAAACGCATCGTATTTGCCGAAGCAGATCATTTGGATGTTTTAAAAGCAGCTCAGATCGTTTATGAGGAGGGTATTGCACGGCCTATTCTATTAGGTCGCAAGGATGTTATTCTCGAATTGAAGAAAGAATTGGAGTTCGATGCCGATATTCCTATTGTAGACCCATTGGATAAAGAATTTGACGAACGCCTAGCCAAGTATGCCGCTAAGTTTTGGGAGAGTCGAAGGCGCAGCGGCACTACCCTATATAGCGCAAAAATAAGAATGAAGGAGCGCAACTATTTTGGTGCCATGATGGTTTTAGAAGGTGATGCGGATGGAATGATTTCAGGGTATTCAAGGGCATATCCAACGGTAGTAAAACCTATTTTGGAAGTCATTGGAAGGGCTGCAAACGTAAAGAAGGTGTCTACGGTAAACATTATGATTACGGCTAGGGGACCCTTGTTTTTGGCGGATACTTCCATAAACATAGATCCTAATGCCGAAGAAATTGCAGAAATTGCCCAAATGACGGCAAATGTTGCCAGCACTTTCGGATTTGAACCGGTAATGGCATTGTTGAGCTATGCGAACTTTGGTTCTTCATCACATCCCAATGCAAAGAAAGTTCGAGAGGCGGTTAGAATACTGCATGAAAAAAATCCGGACTTAGTGGTTGATGGTGAAATACAAACAGATTTTGCCCTGAATAGAGAATTGTTGGAAAGTAAATTCCCATTTTCCAAGCTTGCAGGTAGGAAGGTGAATAGTTTAGTCTTCCCCAATTTGGAATCCGCCAATATCACCTACAAACTTCTAAAGGAACTAAACAAATCGGACTCTATTGGTCCAATTATGGTTGGCTTAAGAAAGTCGGTGCACATTATGCAATTGGGGGCTAGCGTAGATGAGATCGTGAATATGACCGCTGTTGCGGTTATCGATGCGCAAGAACGAGAAAAACGTAAGAAAGCAAAGTCTGCTCAATAGTTGTTAATGGATAGCGGGTAGGCAATAGTCAATAGTAATTAATAATAAGTGGACAAGCCGGTAACTTGCGATACAAAAAGAGCGGTTACAATTGCGAGTTAGACCTCACTCGGTAATGAATTTTGAAATCGCAAACTTGACACTTGAACTTGATTTTTGAATTTTTAGTACATGATTCATCACCTTAAAGGAAAATTAATAGAAAAAAACCCAACCCATGTCATTATCGAGTGTGGCGGAGTTGGGTATTTTGTGAATATATCGCTGCATACATTTTCCAAAATTCCGGATGGAGAGCTAATCAGCCTCTTTACTCATTTGCAGGTAAAGGAAGATTCCCATACCTTGTTCGGTTTTGCCGAGAAATCGGAACGTGAAATTTTCCGACTATTGCTGTCCGTTTCCGGAATAGGATCTAGCACGGCAAGAACCATGTTGTCCTCCTTGTCTCCCGCACAAATAAGAGATGCTATTGCTAATGGTGATGTGCCCGCTATTCAGTCTATAAAAGGAATTGGAGCTAAAACGGCACAAAGAGTAATTTTAGACCTCAGGGACAAGATTTTGAAAGTGTACGATATAGACGAACTTTCCACACCTTCAAACAATACAAATAAAGATGAAGCGTTATCTGCTTTAGAGGTTCTAGGATTCGCTAGACGACAGGCCGAAAAGGTAGTTGATAAGGTAATTTCCCAAGATACCTCGCTAAGCGTTGAGAACATCATAAAACTCGCGCTCAAAAATTTGTAATCAGTTTGAAATTAGGGGCAATCAATAATCTTAAAACATCTTTTAAGTATCTTTTTCTGGTCTTTTTTGTTTTATGCAGTGCAGAAGTAGCTATCGCACAGGAAACAGATGAGCAAGAAGTTGATTCTGTAAAAACTGGATTTGAACTAGGGCGCATCGTTCTGGAAAATCCGGAAAGCATAGTTTCTAAATATCTCTATGATGAAAAGTTAGACAGGTATGTCTACAATGAACAGATTGGGGATTTCAATATTGGATATCCAATTATCCTTACGCCAGAGCAGTATTACGACCTCATTAAAAAGGAGGGTATTAAGTCCTACTTCAAGGAAAAATCAGATGCGTATTCCGGTAAGAAGGAAGGAAGCGAAGAAGCAAGACGAAACTTACTGCCCAATTTCTATGTCAACAACGATTTTTTTGAATCCGTATTTGGAGGGAATACCATAGAGGTGATACCGCAAGGTTCCGTAGCTATGGATCTTGGTGTTATTTGGCAGAAAAACGATAATCCGGCACTTTCTCCACGGAACAGGACCAACTTGTCTTTTGATTTTGATCAGCGCATTAGTTTGAGTATGTTGGGAAAAATCGGCGAGCGGTTAGAGGTAAACGCCAACTACGATACCGAGGCTACCTTCGATTTTCAGAACATCGTAAAGCTGGATTATACACCTACCGAAGATGATATTCTTCAGAAAATTGAGGTAGGTAACGTAAACATGCCGTTGAACAGTTCGCTTATAAAAGGGGCACAAAGCTTGTTTGGGGTAAAGACACAGTTGCAATTTGGGAAAACCACGGTCACCGCAGTTTTTTCGGAACAACGTTCCCAGAACAATACGGTAGTAGCACAAGGTGGTGGAACTCTGAACGAATTTAATATCACCGCTTTGGATTATGATGAGGACAAGCACTTCTTTTTATCTCATTACTTTAGAGATAATTATGATAGGGCTTTGGAAACCTATCCGTATATCCAAAGTCAGATTCAAATTACCAGATTAGAGGTTTGGGTCACCAATAGGAGCCAGCAAACCTTGAATGTTCGTAACGTAGTCGCCTTACAGGATTTAGGGGAAGTTTTTCCTGAGAAAACAAGAGTAGGTCAAAATGGGGCTGCTACTGCCGGTTTTTTTAATAATCCTGCGGATGTTAGACCCCGCAACAATGCCAATGATTATGATCCTGAATTAATTGGTGCAGGTGGCGCATTAACAGCTAATGTTAGGGATATCGCAACAGTAGAGAATGCTTTTAATCCAGCGAGCTTTTCGGCAGGATATCGTCCCAACCAAGGATTTGACTATGCCATTTTGGAAAACGCTCGAAAATTGGAGCTAACGCGTGATTATACCTTCAACTCTCAACTAGGTTATGTTTCCTTAAATCAAAGGTTAAGTAATGATGAGGTACTTGCGGTCGCTTTTCAGTATACGTTTGGAGGAGAGGTTTTTCAGGTGGGTGAATTTGCCAATGGAGGTTTGGATGCAACCACAGTTTCCCAAGGTGCCAATCCTATTATAGAAAACAACACCTTAATTCTTAAATTGTTAAAGAGTAACATTACCAATATCAGCGATCCTATTTGGGATTTGATGATGAAAAATATTTATGCTACAGGTGCCTTTCGGTTGAGTCAGGAAGATTTTAAATTAAATATATTGTATTCCGACCCTACACCTAGGAACTATATCACTCCAATAGACGAGGGGCCAGGTTCCGGATGGCCAGACGGTTTGGAAGAACGTATTTTATTGGATGTGTTTAATTTAGATAGGTTGAATATTTACAATGATTTACAGCCAGGTGGTGATGGATTTTTCGATTTTTATCCTGGTATTACCGTTGATACCCAAGGCGGTCGGATTATTTTCACAAAAGTAGAGCCGTTTGGTGAGTATTTGTTTGAAACGCTGGAGAACGGCAATGCCGGACAGTATAATACGCCATCTGCCTACAACCCAAATCAAGACCAATACGTATTTAGGGATATGTACGAGCTTACCAAGGCAGCGGCATTACAAGACCCGGAGAAGAATAAGTTTATCCTAAAAGGGAGGTTTAAGGCAGAAGGTAGTAACGGTATTCCCATAGGGGCGTTCAATGTGCCTAGAGGTTCGGTAACGGTAACGGCTGGGGGACGCCAACTACAAGAAGGTATCGATTATACCGTAAACTATCAAGCAGGTACTGTACAACTGCTAGACCCAAGTTTGGAGGCGTCCAATATCCCCATTAATATTTCTGTAGAGAACAATGCTGTTTTTGGGCAGCAAACACGTCGCTTTACGGGAATTAACGTAGAGCATCAAATCAATAAGAATTTCGTTTTGGGTGGTACTTTGTTAAACTTGAACGAGCGCCCGCTTACACAAAAGTCAAATTTTGGAATAGAACCGGTAAACAATACCATTTTTGGACTTAATTCAAATTTTTCCACAGAGGTTCCCTTTTTAACCCGAATGGTGAATAAACTACCGAATATTGATACAGATGTACCTTCAAATGTGTCTGTGCGTGCCGAGGTAGCTTGGTTAAAACCTAATTCGCCTAAGAATGCTGATTTTCAAGGCGAGACAACAACTTATTTGGATGATTTTGAAGGAGCTCAAACACTCTTGGATGTGCGCGGTTCCCTGGCATGGTCCTTGGCGAGTACGCCATTGGAATTTGCGCCTGGTGGTCAATTGTCAGGAAGTTCGCCCGAAGATGCCGCCAACTTACAGAATGGTTTTGGAAGGGCAAAAATGGCATGGTACACCATCGATCCTATTTTTTATACGAACCAACGTCCCGCAGGTATAAGCGATAACGATATCTCTACGAATCCTACTAGAAGGGTTTTTATAGATGAAGTATTTCCGCAGGTAGATATTGCACAAGGGCAGACGACCGTCCAAGGCACCTTGGATATGGCGTATTATCCTAATGCTAAAGGCCCTTATAATAATAATCCTAGCTTTGATACGGCGGCTCCAGGAGAAAAGTGGGGTGGTATTATGCGCTCGTTGAGCAGTACTAATTTTGAGCAGACCAATGTGGAGTTCGTACAGTTTTGGGTATTGGATCCCTACGTGGACGGAGAAGCTACTAGCGCAGGTGAATTAGTGCTGAACCTAGGAAACATTTCTGAGGATATTTTACGAGATGGAAAAAAACAGTACGAAAACGGCTTGCCTGGGGTAGACAGCAACGATTTTGTTGCGCCTTCAGCTTGGGGAGAAGTTCCCGCTACACAGTCTTTGGTCTATGCCTTTGATGCTAGTGAGCCCAACCGAGCCTTACAGGATATTGGTCTTGATGGTCTGAATGACGAGGCCGAACAGGCTATCTATGATAGCAATCCGGGACCTGATCCCGCATTGGATAACTTTCAGTATTATTTGAATCGCGAGGGTAGTATTTTGGAACGCTATTTTGATTTCAACAATCCTGATGGGAACTCTCCCGTGCAGGTAACCAATACCAACAGAGGATCTACCACCTTGCCGGATGTAGAGGATATCGATAGGGACCTGACCATGAATACGGTAAACAGTTACTATGAATATCGTATCGACATCAAACCCAATATGACCATTAACGATAAGTATGTAACCGACATTAAGGAAGGAACCACGCCCGAACTTCCGAACGGAGATCAGCTGAACAGAAGATGGATACAGTACAAAATTCCCCTAAGTGATTTTACCGATGCCGTTGGCGGGATTACAGATTTTAGGTCTATTAGCTTTATGCGGATGTATATGACCGGCTTTACAGGTACTACGGTGCTGCGTTTTGCTACTTTGGATTTGGTGCGTGGCGACTGGCGTACTTACACAAAATCCTTACAAGCAAACGGCGTTGATGATAACCCTGCCGATGATGGTACTACATTGGATGTGAATACGGTAAATATCGAGGAGAATAATAGTAGACTTCCTATTCCTTACGTTTTGCCTCCGGGCGTGGCAAGGGAACAATTGAACAATAACAATACGATTATCCGGCAGAACGAGCAGTCACTTTCTTTATTGGTGGAAGGTTTGGAGCCACAGGATTCCAGAGGGGTGTTTAAGAATTTGAATATTGACATCCGCCAGTATAAAAACCTTAAAATGTTCTTGCATGCAGAAAAGGTGGTAGACAGTGACTATGCAGATAGTTCTACGCCGTTGGTTGGTTTTTTGCGATTTGGAACAGATTTTTCGCAAAACTTTTATCAGGTTGAACTACCGTTGCAGTTTACTCCTTTTGGGGCAGCATCCGAGAGCGAGATTTGGCCAGAGGAAAATGAGATGAATATTAGCCTAAGCGATTTGAACAAAGTAAAATCGTTATGGATTCAAAGTGGGGATCTGAGCGAGGTACGTTTCTTTGAAGTGGAAAATGGTGAGGTATTTCCTGTAAACGAATTTGATATTCGAACCCCAGGAAGGTTGCGTATCGGTATACGGGGAAACCCATCTTTGGGTAGTATCCGGAGTATTATGGTAGGTATAAAGAACCAAGATAACTTACCGGCGAGAGGAGAGGTTTGGTTCAATGAGCTCCGTTTGGCAGGTCTGGATAATAATGGCGGGTGGGCAGCGGTAGCCGCGTTAGACGCCAATATTGCAGATTTTGCGAATATGACTGCAACAGGTAGTACAAGTACCTCCGGTTTTGGTACTATTGATCAAATGCCGAATGAGCGCGCACGGGAAGATGCTGTTTCTTATGACCTGGTTACCAATGTGAATGTAGGTCAGTTGTTACCAAAAAAATGGGGCATACAACTACCGTTCAATTATGGTATTTCGGAACAAATTATTACTCCGGAATTTGATCCAGTTTATGATGATTTAAAATTGGACGACTTAATCGATGCTGCGCCAGATCAGCAAGCGGCAGATGAAATAAGGGAGCAGGCAGAAGATTATACAAAAAGAACCAGCATTAACTTAATTGGTGTTCGAAAGGATAGGGGAGAAGAAGCGGATGCCAACTTTTACGATATAGAAAATTTTACGTTTAACTATTCTTATAACGAAACAGATCATAGGGATTTTGAGATTGCGAAATTGCGTGATCAGAACGTAAATACAGGCTTTGTATATGCACATAGTTTCGATCCGGTTGAGGTGGCTCCCTTCGCTAAAAAGGATTCTTTGTTCAACGGTGCCTATTGGAAATGGTTAAAAGATCTGAACCTGAATCTTTTGCCGGCAAGTGTTTCTTTGAATTCCAATATCAACAGGCAATTTAATGCACAACGCTTTAGGGATGTGCGAGAAGAGGGTGTAGATCGTTTGGAGCTTCCAGAGCTACAGCAGCGTAACTACTTGTTTAATTGGCAATATGCGTTGAATTATAATTTAACGAAATCCCTTCGTTTAAATATGACGGCTTCCAATAACAATATTGTACGAAACTATTTTAACGAAAACGAGCCTGTAGATTCCAGGGATAGGATCGACCAGGCCTTAGGGCTTTGGGATGGATTTTTTGATATTGGCGAGCCAAATAGGCACTCCCAAGAACTACAATTAAATTATGAGATACCTTTTGCCAAGATACCGGCCTTGGATTTCATAAATGCACAATATAGTTATACTGGTAATTTTGATTGGCAACGTGGGGGTGATGCTATTGCAGAAGTAGTGCAAACAGCTCTAAATGACCCTAATGCACAATTAAATACCATACAGAATGCGAACACCCATAATCTTACTGCATCCCTGACCATGCAAAAATTCTACGATTTAATTGGACTTAAAAAGCGTGAAGGAAATTCTAAGGCAGCTGCAACAAAGTCCCAAAGAGCAAATCTTGGTTTGGTGGCGAATGAAGAAGAAAAAGAAAAGAAAAAAACTAGTGGATTGTTCAATACGGTGGTAGATGTGGTTACCATGATAAAACGACTGAATATTAACTATAACGAGAGCAATGGTACCGTCCTTCCGGGCTATACACAATCTATTGGATTTATAGGTACATCTAGGCCTTCTTTAGGTTTTGTTTTAGGTAGCCAGAGCGATATTCGTTTTGAAGCGGCCAGAAATGGTTGGTTAACTACGTTTCCGGAATTTAATGAACAGTTTATTAGAAGAACAAATACGCAGTTGAATATTACCGCAACAGCGCAGCCTACAAGGGATTTGACAATAGATTTAGTGGCCGACAGGCAGTTTTCAGAAAGTTATCAGGAAAACTTTAATGTAGATTTGTCGGCAGATGAGCCCTACAGGCTACAATTAGGTAATAATTTTGGAAGTTTCAGTATTTCTACGATGATGATTGGTACCGCATTTAGTAAAAGTGATGAATTTGACTCCAGCACTTTTGAGCAGTTTAAGGAGAACAGGATAACCATTGCAAATCGTTTGGTTTCGGATCGGGGTCAAGACACGGGAGCGCTGGACGAGGATGGTTTCCCACAACGGTACGGTAAAACCCAACAGGAGGTCTTGTTACCGGCGTTTTTTGCTGCCTACAGCGGCCAAAATGCAGATAGGGTAAATTTAGATGCCTTCAGGGATATTCCTATTCCTAATTGGAACATTAAGTATACTGGGTTGATGAAGAGCAAATTCTTTAAAAAGAAGTTCAAGCGGTTTTCTTTACAGCATGGGTATCGTTCCTCCTATAGTATCAATTCGTTCCAGACCAATTTAGAAAAGCAAAATGGCGCAATTGACCCGGAGACCTTTGACATTTTACCTGATAATATTATCAATAATGTGGTTATGGTAGATGGTTTTAACCCGTTGGTACGGGTAGATTTTGAGATGAAAAATTCAGTAAGCGTACTGGCCGAGGTACGAACCGATAGGGCATTGTCCTTAAGTTTCGATAATAACCTGATGACGGAAATCAACGGAACAGACTATACCGTAGGCCTAGGTTACCGTATTAAGGATGTAAAACTGGTGACCAATATAGGTGGTAATAAGACACGGTTAAAGGGGGACTTAAATTTAAAAGCAGACCTTACATTAAGGGATAATATTACGATTATTAGAAACTTGGATATTGATAATAACCAAATCACTTCGGGCCAAAATCTATTGTCTTTTAAGTTTACAGCGGATTATGCGTTGAGCAAACAATTGAACGCATTGTTTTTCTATGACCATTCTTTTTCCCAGTTTGCCGTTTCCACGGCCTTTCCACAAACTACCATTAATGCTGGCTTTACACTACGGTACAACTTTGGTAACTAAAAAGATGAAGATAAGGCACCGCTTATATGGTAAGTCAGGGGATGTGAATTCCTCTATTTGAGTTTTTAATAGTTTTTTAACCTCCTGTTCAATCGTTTAATTAAATACGTACGTAGCGGTCTTTAATATTTTTTTGAAAACCTTTACAGAATCAGTTACATTTGTCCAATATCTAACTTGAAAAAAATGAATATACCGGCAGAATTAAAGTACACCAAAGACCACGAATGGATTAAAATCGAAGGCGACATAGCTACGGTTGGCATTACCGATTTTGCACAAGGCGAATTAGGTGATATTGTTTATGTAGAGGTCGATACGCTCGACGAAGTATTAGAAAAGGATGCGGTTTTTGGAACGGTTGAAGCAGTGAAAACGGTATCTGATTTATTTTTACCTTTATCAGGAGAGATTATTGAGTTTAACGAAGGATTAGAAGATGAGCCAGAGGTGGTGAATTCTGATCCTTACGGAAATGGATGGATGGTAAAGATAAAAATAAGCAATCCAGATGAGGCAAGTGAACTTTTGAGTGATGCCGATTACAAAGAATTGATTGGTGCTTAAAACTTTTTTATTTAGAATACTTTTTATAAGTTGGTTACTGTTCATAACATTTTCCAGCTTATTTTCTTTTAAAGGTACTATGAGTGTGCATAGCCTCAACGTACCCCATGCAGATAAAGTGGTGCACTTTACATTTTACTTTGTATTGGTATTTTTAGGGGTTAAGGCCATTCAAGAATTTTTAACCATAAAACCAACGCTTGGGAAAGTACTTTTATATACTTTGTGTTTTGCGATTGCTTATGGGATACTCATAGAATTCTTACAATATGTGTATACAGTGAACCGACATGGGGATATATTGGACGTTTTGGCTAATTCCGTTGGTGCTTTGGTAGGTATGTTCACTGTTAAGAGCCTAGTTTCCAAGGATTGGGCTTTAAAATGAAAATTTTAATTGTATTTTTAGTAATAAATTAGTTAAATTAGCAAACACTAAATTCAATAAATATGGAACCGAAAAAGAATCCAAAGGCAGACTTAACAAAAAATAGTAGTCTCTATTTCGTATTAGGTTTGGCTGCGGTAATGCTACTTACTTATGTGGCATTTGAGTGGAAAACGTACGATAAAGTCAGTGAGTATGACACTTCTATGAATGTAGATGATTTGTTGGACGAAGAAGTTCCAATGACAGAGCAGATTAAAACACCACCACCTCCACCACCGCCACAAGCTCCCGAAGTTATAGAGATTGTAGAAGATGAAGAAGAGGTAGAGGAAACTATCATAGAGTCAACGGAAACAAGTCAAGACGAGGAGATTATTGAGGTAGAAGATGTTGTAGTAGAGGAGATGGAAGAAGATTTGGATGTTCCTTTCTCTGTAATTGAAGATGTGCCGGTATTTCCTGGATGTGAAAACGAAAGTGATAAAAGGGCTTGTTTCAATAAGATGATTCAGAAACATATCGCTAAAAATTTCCGTTATCCTGAAATTGCCCAAGAAATGGGCGTGCAAGGTAGGGTAAACGTGATGTTCGTAATCCAAAAAGATGGAAGTATTGGTGGTGTAAGAATGAGAGGACCGGATAAGAACTTAGAAAAGGAAGCAGCTAGGATTATAGACAAATTACCTAAGATGACTCCAGGAAAGCAAAGAGGAAGAGCGGTACGTGTACCATTTAGTATTCCAATCACTTTCAAATTGCAATAGATACAAATAAGCTTATGTTAAAAAAAATCCCGAGAAATTTCTCGGGATTTTTTTGTGCTCAATTTTTTGGGACCAAAATGTATTTGGATAATCGTGTGTTTTTATGCTCATTGATTAGGATCTTTTTCAAGAGTTCTTAAATAAAACAGAAATAGCGGTATTTGGTTGCAGGGATATTCCTTGGAGGTTATCTTTGTACCCCTATTTTAAAGAAGATGAAAACCGTTGTAGGTGAAGCAAAAAGTAACACATTTGCGTTGATTTTTGCCGATTTTAAGGAAATTACTAAAGCAAGACTCGCGGTTAGTGTAGTTTTTTCTTCCATAGCGGGGTATTTTCTTGGAGCGGAACAACTGAGTTTATCTGCAATTTTCTTGTTGGCGTTTGGTGGTTACTGTATGGTGGGCGCCAGTAATGCTTACAACCAAGTTATTGAGCGTGATTTGGACGCCTTAATGAGCCGTACCGCAAATAGACCTATACCCGCTGGAAGAATGACCGTTGGCACTGCTATGGCGATAGCTATAGCTTTAACAATAATGGGTGTGGTTAGCTTGTATTTTTTGAATGCTAAAACTGCTATGTTTGGGGCCATTTCCATTTTTCTGTATACCAGTGTTTACACACCTCTAAAGACAAAAACACCCCTAGCGGTATTTGTTGGAGCTTTTCCAGGTGCCATACCTTTTATGTTGGGTTGGGTAGCCGCAACTAACGAGTTTGGTATTGAGCCCGGCACCTTGTTCATGATTCAGTTCTTTTGGCAATTTCCACATTTTTGGGCCTTAGGTTGGATGTTGGACGAGGATTATAAAAAAGGAGGTTTTAAAATGCTTCCAACAGGAAAAAAAGATGCTGGAACGGCATTGCAAATTATAATGTATACTATTTGGATGATGGTCATATCCGTTATTCCTGCTTTTGGAATTACAGGTGAACTGCAATTATCTGTTCCTGCTGCAGTTTTGATATTCGTAATGGGGGGCGTAATGTTATTTTTTGCGTTGCGTCTATATACAAAAAGGGATAATGGTTCTGCTAGAAGGTTAATGTTGGCAAGTGTAAGCTATATTACGCTAATGCAGATTGTTTATGTTATTGATAAATATATAGGGTAGGATGGATTTAACTCAAGGAACGTCAAAGGAGAAGAAAGACAGGGCGCAACAAATGATGCTGTGGTTTGGTATTGTGAGTCTGCTGATGGGTTTTGCTGGTTGGACAAGTGCGTATATTGTAAGTAGCGCACGAGAAGACTGGGCAAGTGACCTAAGTCTTCCAAACGCATTTTATATAAGTACGGTTCTGCTGGTCATAAGCAGCATAACATATATCTTGGCTAAAATGGCCGTAAAAAAGGATAATCAAAAAGGAGGGACCAGATGGCTATTGACAACCCTTGGTTTGGGTATTGCATTTATAGCGTTCCAGTTTGTCGGGTTTTCGGAGATGGTCGCCCAAGGCTATTATTTTACAGGACCCACAAGTAGCATAAAAATGTCCTATATGTTTTTGATCGCAATGGTACATATTGTGCATGTCGTGGCAGGTATTGCTTCCCTGTTGGTTGTGATTTACAAACAGATAAAAGGCAACTACTCCTCCCAAGAGTATTTAGGAATATCCCTGGGAGCTACATTTTGGCATTTTTTAGATTTGTTATGGGTCTATTTAGTGCTATTTATGACCTTTATGAGATAATATTTTTAAACAAAAATAGTTTTGAATACAATTCAGCTTTTAAATAGTTGAAAAAAATGTAAATTTGCTAAAGTTTTATTAAAACGATAAATTAATTTATGGATACTACGGTTACAGTGGGAGAAGAAGGAAACGTTTGGGGTGGTGGTAATAGGCCTCTAGGGGCAAGCTACGGGAAATTAATGATGTGGTTTTTCCTTGTATCGGATGCCCTTACTTTTTCTGGGTTTTTGGCTGCTTATGGATTCTCAAGGTTTAAGTTTATGGAAACTTGGCCAATAGCGGATGAAGTATTTACACACTTTCCGGGATTACATGGTGTAGAAGCTCCAATGTATTATGTGGCGTTTATGACATTTGTACTTATTATGTCTTCCGTGACTATGGTATTGGCCGTGGATGCCGGACATAAGATGAAGAAGAATGCTGTTATTTGGTATATGTTCGCCACTATTATTGGGGGTGCTATATTTGTTGGGTCTCAGGCATGGGAATGGGCAACTTTTATTAAAGGAGATTTTGGTGCCTTGGAAACCAAAGGAGGAAGAATACTACAGTTTGTAGATGCCGATACGGGAAAGAGAGCTGCGCTTGCAGATTTTGCTACTGTAATACCGGATGAAAGATTGGAGCATGAAAAAAAGAACGGTATCTGGTATTACGGAGAAAAGGCTCTTCCGTCCTACTCGTTAAATGAAGTAACAAAAGGGTTTGAAGCTAATTCGAACATATTGATAAGGACAGAGATGCTTAACGAAAAAGGGGAAAAGACGCTCCTTACTAGGCAGGAGTCCTTGGAAAAAATAAAAAGTGCAAGGCTTGTGGTAGAGGGTGCCAATTTGGTGCGTAACGAATATGGAAGTAGATTGTTTGCTGATTTTTTCTTCTTCATTACAGGGTTTCACGGATTTCATGTTTTTTCAGGAGTTATGATCAATCTTATTATCTTCTTTAATGTAGTGTTGGGTACATACGAGCGAAGGGGACATTATGAGATGGTAGAAAAGGTAGGCCTATACTGGCACTTTGTAGATTTAGTATGGGTATTTGTATTCACCTTTTTCTATTTGGTGTAATACAAGAAAGAAAAGAATTGATTTTAAAAATAGAGTTCAAATATAATAGTTAAAATGGCAGACGGACATAAATTAGAAATTTTTAGAGGATTGCTTAAGTTCAAGTCCAATGTATCAAAAATATGGGGCGTATTAATATTCCTGACCGTTGTGACAATAGTTGAAGTTGTTCTTGGTATTCTAAAACCTGCAATGCTTACGGGAACTTACTTTTTAGGTATGAAGCTCTTAAATTGGATTTTCATAATCCTGACTTTGGTGAAGGCATATTACATCGCATGGGATTTTATGCACTTAAGGGACGAGAAAAGTTCATTGAGAAGAGCAATTGTATGGACACCTATTTTTTTGGTTATCTATTTAGTTTTTATTTTACTTGTTGAAGCAGATTATATACACAATATTTACAAAGATGGGTTTATAACCTGGAATTTCTAAGATATAATTAACAGAATTAAAAGACGGTTTAAACACCGTCTTTTTTATTTTTGTAGTGTTTAGTTTTAGGTGGCTTAGTTTATGTTCTCTGCTAGATTTAGGGTTCAAGAAAATTGCATTTGCTTAAGTTGGGTAGTATGACATAGGTACTCGGCCAAAATGAATAAGATTATGAGTTACCAAGCTATGAAGCGGCAATCGATGAAAAAAACATTTGTACTTATAGTTCTTTTTATACTTCCCATAGTGGCTTACCTTTTTTTTGCTTCGGGAGTGAATAATTTCGGGAGATTGGCCGTGCTTACCGAAGCAATCCCAGAGCTTACCTTTTCCGATACCGACATTAAGTTCGATGATAAAATTACAATACTCGGATTCTTGGGCAATGATGTAGAAAGTAAAAAGGGCAATGCCTTTAATCTTAACCAGAAAATCTACAAACGCTTTCATGAGTTTAACGACTTCCAATTGGTAATGGTACTACCATTAGGTAATGAAGATAAAGTGGCGGAGTTGAAGACCGAACTTTCCAACCTTGCAGACGTGTCTAAATGGAGGTTTGTATTCACGAATGAAGATACAATCAAAACCCTCTTTAATAATCTCAACACAGATATTCAATTGGGAAAGGACCTGAGTACTCCTTATGTTTTTATAATAGATAAAGACAGAAATTTAAGAGGTAGATCTGATGATGAAGATGAGGGTACGAAATTTGGTTTTAACACCAACTCCGTAGCTGATCTAAACAATAAGATGGAGGATGATGTTAAGATTATCTTGGCAGAGTATAGGCTCGCACTCAAAAAGAATAATGCTAATCGCTCAAAATAGTGAATAAGAAATATACATACGTTTGGGTTTCCTTAATCGTGCTCCTTTTTGGAATTATTGTGGTTCCTAGGATTGTTGATAGGCTAAAGTCGGGTACCGTTGTTCAAATGGACAGAATGAATACGGTGCCTCAAGAGAAAGGCTTAAGTTATGTGATGTTGAACGATGTCAAACGTAAAGTGCCCTCTTTCCAGTTTATCAATCAGGATAGCTTACTTATTTCCGATAAGGATTATATTGGTAAGGTGTATGTTGTTGAATTTTTTTTTACTTCATGCCCCAGTATTTGTCCTTTAATGACGGAGAATTTGGTGGAATTGCAGAATTATTTTTCTGACAAACCGGATTTCGGAGTTGCTTCTTTTAGCATTACACCTGATTATGATACGCCCAAAATCTTAAAACAATATGCAGAGAATCACGGGATTACCGATATAGATTGGCATTTGCTAACAGGGGATAAAGAGGCGGTTTACGACTTGGCAAATAGTGGCTTCAACATATTTGCGGCAGAAATGCCCGATGCACCTGGGGGGTTTGAGCATTCCGGTTTGTTTGCATTAATAGATCGCCAGGGATACATACGTTCTAGATTGGATAAGTTTGGTAATCCTATAGTTTATTATCGAGGAGCCATAACTAGAGAAATGGGGGAGAACGACCATGGTGAACAAGAGCAGATAACTATCTTACAAGAAGATATTACAAAGTTATTAAATGAATAATATGGAGATAACGAGCGACAAGGAGAAACGTTTTAATAGGTTGATAGCGGTAGTGTCGGTCGTGATACCGGTAGTCGTAGCAATTCTTTTCGGGGTGAAATTGCCGAATGTGGAGCCTTTATCCTTTTTACCTCCTATTTATGCTAGTATAAATGGGGTAACAGCGGTGTTATTGATTCTTGCGGTTTTGGCCATAAAAAAAGGCAATCAAAAACTTCATCAAAATTTAATGACCACGAATATTGCCCTATCTCTTTTGTTCTTGATTATGTACATAGCATATCACATGACTTCAGATTCAACATCCTATGGTGGGGAAGGACTAATACGATACGTTTATTATTTTATATTAATCACCCATATTGTACTGTCCATTGCCATAGTTCCATTAGTGTTAAGAACCTATGCCAAAGCTTATATAAAAGATTTTGAAGGACATAGAGCTTTAGCTAAATATACATTTCCTATCTGGCTTTATGTGGCCATAACAGGCGTAGTGGTCTATGTGATGATTTCACCTTATTATATCCATTAACAATGAGAAAGGGCTTTCTTTTAATAGTATTTCTTTTATTGGTGTTAGTACCTGAAACCGTGGAGGCGCAATGCGCCATGTGTAGGGCTGTTTTGGAGAGTGAGGGGTCTGGAAGAACGGCTGAGGGGATTAATAATGGAATCGTTTATTTAATGGCAATACCTTATATTCTTGTAGCTAGCCTCTTTTATTTTGTCTATCGTAAAATGAGGTCTTAACACAATTTTAAAGATTTAACACTTTTTTTTATTTGATTGTGTAACATTGTTCAGGATTTGTAGTCTTATCCATGTGTAGTAGTACTATTGCACTCATCAATCAAAAAACCAATCAACATGTTCGATTTAGAACGATGGCAAGAAATTTTCGATACTATTCGAAAAAACAAATTGCGAACCTTCCTTACGGGTCTGTCCGTAGCATCGGGAATTTTCATCCTTGTTATTTTATTAGGTTTTGGTCAAGGCATGCAAAATGGTATTGCAAAGGAGTTTGAAAAAGATGCCGCAACCAGTGTATGGGTTTGGCCAGGCGTAACTACAAAAGAATATAAGGGACTTAATCCTGGAAGGCGTATCCAATTACGTAACGAAAACTATGATTTTGCGGCACGGCTCTTAGAAGACGATATCGAAAACAAATCCCCTAGGTATTTCGTGCGGAATGCTTTTATAAATTACGGTAAAGAATCTCTTGCTTATGGTGTTCAAGGAGTATCTCCCCAATTTCAATTTATAGAGAACACCTATATGTCTCAAGGGCGTTTCTTAAATCATACCGATGAAGTAGAGACTTCAAAAGTTGCCGTGATAGGAAATAAAATAAAACGAGACGTCTTTAAGGATACACTTAGCCCTGTAGGCCAGTTTTTGGAAATCTCTGGAATACCGTTTAAAATTATTGGGGTCTACGGTGATGTAGGTGGGGAACGCGAAGAAGAAAGAATCTACATTCCCATTACAACGGCGCAGCAGGTTTTCAATGGTGCGGATTTCATAAATAATATAAGCTATACCCTGCCGCCTGCAAAGAACTTTGACGAAGCGGTGGCACAATCGATAGCATTCAAAAATTCGTTGCGGACCTATCTTTTTCAAGCACATACCGTTGCGCCCGATGACACGAGTGCCATACAGATTTGGAATCCTATGGAAGAGGCAAAGCGATTCTACAGTTTAACATTAGGTATAAAATTATTCTTTTGGTTCGTGGGTATTTGTACCATAATAGCAGGGGTGGTCGGGGTAAGCAACATTATGTTGATTGTTGTTAAGGAACGCACAAGGGAAATAGGAATACGTAAGGCCCTAGGCGCCAAGCCTTGGTCTATCATAGGCATGGTGTTGCATGAATCGGTTTTTATAACCGCCATTGCCGGTTTCACCGGGCTCATTTTTAGTATGGGCTTATTGGAGCTTATAGGGCCGCACGTGGAAATTGATTATGTGCTAAATCCTTCCGTGAATTTTAATGTAGCGTTAGCAACCGTGTTTGTACTGATATTCGCTGGCGCAGTGGCTGGTTTTTTTCCGGCCTGGAGAGCTGCCCGTATCCATGTGATAGATGCCCTAAAAGATGAATAGGCGTTTGGTTGAAAATCAGTTTCAACAAACACGTCTATTACTGTTGACTCAAAAAGTGAAAAGATAAAAAATGTTCAATAAAGACCGTTGGCAAGAAATAATAGAGGTGTTGTCCACAAATGTGTTCAGAACCTTGGCAACCGCTTTTGGGGTGGGTTGGGGTATCTTTATCCTGATTATTCTTTTGGCGGCCGGTAAGGGTTTGGAAAATGGAATACGTGCAGATTTTGGGGATATAGCAACTAATACCATGTTCATGTGGTCCCGAAATACGACTAAGGCTTATAAAGGATTGCCCAAAGGAAGAAGGTTCAACTTTAAATTAGAGGATGTTACCGCCATTAACGATCGTGTGCCAGGACTTCGATTTATATCTCCAAGAAACCAGTTAGGAGGTTTTGGTGGGGCCAATAATGTAATTAGGGGCCTTAATGCAGGTGCTTTTAATGTGTATGGAGATTATCCCGAAATTATAAAACAAGAGCCCATGACCATTACTTCTGGTAGATTTGTTAACCAGAATGATATAGACAACAACCGTAAAGTGGCGGTAATAGGTGATGGTGTAAGGAACGAATTGTATGACAAGGGCGAGGAAATCATAGGTACCTACATTAAGATTCAAGGGGTAAATTTTATGGTAGTTGGGAGCTATAAGAAGAAAAATAACAATGGAGACGGGGAGGAAGGCCAAAAGGAGATTTTTGTTCCGTTCACCGCATTTTCACAAGCATTTAATAAAGGAAATGATGTAGGGTGGATGGCGATTACCGCAAACGATTACAATTCCATTACCAGCTTAAAGGAACAAATAGTAAATGTGGTCAAGGAGAATAGGACTATTCACCCGGAGGATCAGCGCGCTGTAGGTTACTTTGACCTTTACGAGCAGTTTAATAGAGTAGAGTCTCTTTTTGGTGCATTGCGTTGGGTAGCTTATTTCGTAGGCATCTTGGTGTTGTTGTCCGGTATAATAGGGGTAAGTAATATTATGCTTATCGTAATAAAGGAACGCACGAAGGAAATTGGTATAAGAAGGGCCTTGGGCGAAGGGCCATGGTCTATTAAAAAGCAAATTTTAATGGAATCTATCTTTTTGACGATTATGTCTGGAATGGCGGGTATCATATTTGGTGCAGCGGTAATTTATGGAATTAATGCGATTTTGGATTCTGTTGGACCTGTAGACATGTTTGTCAATCCTAGTGTAAGTTTGGGGGTAGTGGTAGGCGCACTGGTAATCCTGATACTATCCGGCTTGCTAGCAGGCTTTATACCTGCGCAGAGTGCCATAAAAGTACGCCCCATAGAAGCATTAAGAACAGAGTGAGAACATCAATCATAAAATAAAAATCAACCTAAGAATGAAAAAGTCAGTAACCATTAGTATTTTATTAGTCATTGTATTGGCCTTCGGTGGGTCTATGTACTACTTGTATCAAAAAAATGCGGAGGACCCTACGGTTTATGAAACCGATGTGCCGTCCAAGCAAACAATCATTAAGAAAACTATGGCTACGGGAAGTATTCTACCCTTGGAAGAGGTTCTTATAAAACCCAATATTTCAGGTGTTATAGAGGAGGTGTTCGTAGAAGGAGGCGATTATGTTAAATCTGGCGACCTGTTGGTAAAGATAAAAGTGGTGCCTAATTTAAATGCCCTTATCGATGCCCGAAATGACATAGACAATGCCAAGATAAATCTTGATGACCAAAAACGGAACTATGATAGACAATTGAACATATTTAAGAAAGGTGTTATCTCACAAGCCGATTTGGATAGGGCACAGGTAGCTTTTGATCAGGCCAAACAAGCCTACAGAGCAGCCAATAAGCGTTTTGAAATTGTGAATACGGGTACTACAAAAGGATATGGCAATGCGGCCAATACCCAAATCAGGGCTACGGTGAGCGGTATGGTACTGGAGGTTCCTGTAGAGGTAGGGAATCAGGTCATTGAAGCCAATAATTTTAACGAGGGTACTACCATAGCCGCTATTGCCGATGTAGAGAAAATGATTTTTGAAGGTAAGGTAGATGAATCCGAGGTGGGGAAAATAAAAGAGAACTTGCCGTTACAAATTACGGTAGGAGCTTTAGAAAACGTTATTTTTGACGCTGTACTCGATTATATTGCACCTAAAGGAAAGGAAGAAAATGGCGCCATACAATTTGAAATAAAAGGTACACTAAAAAAGCAGGACTCTATTTTTATACGTGCGGGTCTTAGTGCTAACGCCTCTATAATTTTAGCTAAGGCAGATAGTGTTTTATCTGTAAAGGAGGCTTTGGTCCAGTTCGATGATAAAACAAAAAAACCGTTTGTTGAGATTGCTACCGGTGAACAGGAATTTGAACGTAGGGATATTGAAATTGGAATCAGTGATGGTATTCACGTAGAAATTAAATCAGGTATTAACGAAGGGGAAAAAATTAAGGTCTGGAACGAAGTAAAACCAGACCAGTTTGCCCAAAATTAAGAGGCTAAGAAAATAATCACTTTTTTTTGTAACAATTTTTGAAGTTTTATGTCCTATTGATGGATGTTATTTTTTAAGACTTCCAAACCATTAAGAGAACCAACATGATAGAAATTAAAAATCTTCACAAATCTTATAAAATGGGCAGTAATTCATTACATGTCCTAAAAGGTATAAATTTCTCTGTAGAAGAAGGTGAGCTTGTTGCCATTATGGGTTCTTCGGGTTCAGGAAAATCTACTTTGCTGAATATATTGGGTATGTTGGACGAGTTGGATGAGGGCAGTTACACACTAGATGGCGTGCCAATCAAGAACTTGAATGAGACCAAAGCCGCACAGTATCGTAATAAATTTCTTGGTTTTATATTTCAGTCGTTCAATCTCATCAATTATAAGAGTGCTATTGAAAATGTGGCGCTACCCTTATATTATCAAAAAGTAGGGAGAAAGGAACGCCAGGAAAAAGCATTAAAATATTTGGAACAGGTAGGTCTAAAACAATGGGCCACACACTTGCCCAGCGAACTTTCCGGTGGTCAAAAGCAACGTGTAGCTATTGCAAGAGCTATGGCCGCAGAACCAAAGGTGCTTTTGGCAGATGAACCTACAGGTGCTTTGGATAGTACAACTTCTTATGAGGTAATGGACTTAATTCAAAAAATAAATGATGCCGGGAACACTATTTTAGTAGTAACCCACGAGGAAGATATAGCGGAAATGTGTAAGCGAATCGTTCATTTAAAGGATGGTGTAATTGTAGAAGACAAGAAAGTAGAACAAGTAAGGGCCTCCCAATATGTTTAGTTTCGATACCTGGAAGGAAATATTGAAAACCATACAGAAGAATAAACTTCGTACTTTTTTGACCGGGTTTACTGTGGCTTTGGGTATTTTTATTTATGTCACCTTATACGGCATGGGTAATGGGCTTAATAATACCTTTATGAAATTCTTTGGCGATGATGCCACGAATATTTTTAGGATATATCCGTCACAGACTACGCTTCCTTATGGAGGGTATAAAGCAAAACGACAAATAGAATTTAAGAATAGTGACCTAGACGACATAGCAAAAGAGTTCGCTCCGCTGATGGAGTATATTACCCCGCAAATACAACGTAGTGCATCGATAACCTATAAGGATAAATCAGATAATTATACTACACGTGGTATAGCTCCTGGAATGCAATTTGCGGAGAAGACCATAATGATGAAGGGGCGTTATATTAATAGCAAAGATCTTCGAGATCGAAACAAGTATGCCGTGATTGGTAGAATGGTAGAGAAAGATCTTTTTCAAGGGGTGGAATCTCTTGGTGAGTATATCGATATTGGTGGTAGCGCATTTAAGGTTATAGGTGTTTTTCAAGACGACGGTGGTGATAATGAGGAGCGTTATGTATACCTTCCTTTTACCACGCGCCAGCTTATTGAGGGAAATACCGATAAGGTAAATCAAATTACTTTGGCGTTTAATGAAGCCATTGGCTATTCTGGGGCTATGAAGTTTCAAAGGAACCTTGATGAGTTTTTACGCAAAAAGAAAGTAGTGAGTCCAGAAGATCCACGTGGGATTCGAATCGAGAACGTTGCAGATAATCTAAAGCAAAATCAACAATTTGCCAGCGTTTTAAAAATTATTATTTCCGGGATTGCCTTTGCCGTAATTATTTCAGGGATACTTGGGATAAGTAACATTATGGTATTTGTGGTCAAGGAACGTACTAAGGAAATTGGAATTCGTAAAGCCATGGGGGCAACGCCCAAAATTATTATAAGCACCATATTGTTGGAGTCGATATTTATAACTGCGATTTTTGGTTTTGTTGGGATGGTCCTTGGTATTGTTACCCTTAACTCTATCGGTGGGAAAGTTTTGGAAGATGATTACTTCATTACCAACCCATCTATTAATTCTGGAACAGCAATTTTTGTTACTATTCTATTGATCATAGCGGGTGCCTTGGCTGCTTATGTGCCAGCAAAGAGAGCGGCCAGAATAAAACCAATTGTAGCACTAAGAGACGAGTAATATGAGACAGTTATTTGATTCGGATACGTGGCGGGAAATTTTTCAATCTATTGGAAAAAATAGGTTGCGAACGTTCCTCACCATGCTCGGTGTATTTATTGGTATCTATATTTACATTGCACTTTCCGGTGCAGCTAAAGGTTTGGACAACGGATTTGAAAAGCAATTTGAGACCGTAGCGCGAAATAGTATGTTTATTTGGGCACAAAGTACAAGTAAGCCCTATGCAGGTTATAAGACCGGTCGTCAAATTCAACTTAAGTTAAAGGATGCCGAGGAACTAAAAAGACAAGTGCCGGAAATAGAAACTTTGGCTCCTAGAAATGTTAGCGGTGTTTTTGGTTCTAGCCCAGGCGTAATTACTAGAGGGATAAAATCTGGTAATTATTCCGTTTTTGGTGATTTTCCCGAATTCACCAAGATTGCTACAAAAAAGATTTATGACGGAGGCCGTTTTATCAATGACGAGGATATAGAACAGGAACGTAAAGTCTGTGTCATTGGTGAACGTACCCAAAAGGAATTGTTTGACGAAGATGAAAACCCCATTGGCGGTTATTTAGAGATTGAGGACGTGAGCTTTCAGGTAGTGGGAGTGCATAAATTTGCTGGGGGTGGTCCTTTCGACAACGATAGTGATATTTTCATTCCGTTTACTACCTATAAAAAAATATATAATACGGGCGATAATGTAGCTTGGTTTACCATAGCTGCCTATGACGATGCTGATGTGGTAAAGGTAGAACAAGATATTAAGGCTAATCTAAGACGTATACATAAGGTGGATCCAACTGACGAAAAAGCTATTGGGTCGTTTAACTTGGGTGAGGTGTTTAAAAAGATTTTCGGATTTTCTAATGGTCTTACCTTTTTATCTTTAATTGTTGGGATCGCAACGATTCTGGCCGGTGTTATTGGTATTGGTAATATTCTTTTGATTTCCGTTAAGGAACGCACAAAAGAATTAGGGGTGAGACGCGCACTAGGAGCAACCCCTGCTGAGGTGCGTAATCAAATTTTAATAGAGTCCCTCTTTTTGACCTTATTAGCTGGTATTATAGGGATAATAGTAGGTGCATTGACCTTAAAAGGTATCGATGCCTTTACGCAGGATGTTGATTTGCCTTATACCAACCCAACCGTACCTATACCTTATGTAATCGGATCGTTGTTGTTAATGGTACTATTAGGGGTGCTCATAGGATTGATACCGGCACAACGGGCAGTCAGTATAAAACCGATTGATGCCTTAAGGGAAGAATAATAAACTAAACCAATATACTAATACACGTAAGAAATGAACAAAATTGTAAAATACATACTCATCGGAGTTCTGGTCCTAGGCGCATTATGGGCAGCCCTATTCTTTATCAAAAGCAATAGTAAATCTGCAGTAACCTATGAAACGCAGCAGCCTTTTATAGCAAACATTGAAAAGAAAACAGTGGCAACCGGTAAAGTAATACCGCAGGATGAAGTAGAGATAAAACCGCAGATTTCTGGGATTATCGATAAAATATTATTAGAAGAAGGTGCAAAGGTGAAAGCCGGTGATCTTATTGCTGTGATTAAGGTGGTGCCCAACGAGCAAACGCTGTATCAGGCACAGGGTAGGGTGCGTAACGCAGAATTAGCACTGAACAATTCCAAGATAGAGTATGAGCGCAACAAGACCTTGTATGACAAAGGTGTGGTTTCCAACCAAGATTTCATCAATCTAGAATTGGCCTTTGAGCAAGCGAAGCAAGAGCTTAAGAATGCCAATGCAGACTATCAGATTATCCGGAAGGGGTCCATAGGGGGTTCTGCGGCTGCAAACACCAACATTCGCGCAACGGTTTCCGGAACCATATTGGAGATACCGGTAAAGGAAGGCGACCAGGTCATACAGGCCAACAACTTTAACGATGGTACTTCTATTGCAACAATCGCAGATCTAACCAAGATGATATTTGAGGGCAAAGTTGACGAGGGTGAAGTAGGAAAACTTTCTGTAGGTACCCCTTTAAAAATTACTTTGGGGGCTTTGGAAGGAACCGAATTGGATGCCAAGCTTAAATTTATCGCCCCAAAGGGTATCGAAGAAGCGGGTGCCGTACAATTTAAAATTGAGGGCGATGTTGAAGTTACCGATGATGTTTTTATTCGCGCAGGCTATAGTGCCAATGCCTCTATAGTACTAGAGAAAAAGGATGATATTTTGGTAATTCAGGAAGCCTTGTTGCAATTTGACAAATCCACCAACAAACCCTACGTAGAGCTTGCCATTGGTGCAGAAGAAGACCAGAAATTTGAACGTAAGGATATAGAAATAGGCATTTCGGATGGGGTAAACGTAGAAATCTTATCTGGACTTACCGAGGAAGACAGGGTAAAACAATGGAACAAAACGGAGCCCATTAAAAAAGGCGAAGAAGAAGAGGGTGCAGAAGACGAGGAAACAGAAGAATAAACATCAATCAAATCAATAATCAAAAAATCAAAAAATGAAATATTTTATAAGCACGGTATTGCTTTTTTTTGCGATAACGTTGACAACTGCGCAGGATAAGAAATGGACACTGGAAGAGTGTGTGGTTTATGCCGTTGAAAATAACCTTTCTGTCGCGCAATTTGAACTAGACTTAGAGAATGCACAAATAGATAAATCGGATGCAGTAGGGGATTTTTTGCCCACACTAAATGGAAATACCTCCTATTCTAGTAATACCGGTTTTTCCATTAATCCAACGACAAACCTTCCTACCAATACCACACAGAATAATGTAAGTGCTGGTTTAACCACCGCTGTCACACTTTTCGATGGTTTGCGCAATGTACATCGGTTGAATCGAGCGAAAATAAATGCTATAGCAAACCAGTATCGATTAGAGGACTTAAAAGACGACATACGCCTAAGTGTTGCCAATTCTTATTTACAGGTACTTTCCAATAAAGAGGCGTTAAATGTCGCAAAAGCCCAGTTTAAAGCTACGGAACAGGATTTAAATAGAATTAATGAATTGGTAGATGCTGGAGTCGTACCTCGCGGGGACCTTTTAGATATACAGGCAACAGCCGCAACCCAACAGCAACAGATAGTAAATACTGAGGGTAATTTGCGAATATCAAAAATTAGTTTAGCACAATTGCTACAGATAAGGGATTATGAAAATTTTGATGTCTCGGACGAAACCTTTGAAATTCCCGTATCGGATGTTCTAAATAATTCGCCAAGCACCATTTTTGCGAAGGCCTTGGAGTTTAGGAACGACATTAAATTATCTAAGTCCAATATAGAATTGGCAGAAAAAGATTTGGCTATACAAAAAGGAGCCTTGATGCCGACCATAGGGGCTTTTTTTAATTACAACACCAGATATTCAGATGTAGCCCAAATACCTGGACCACCTGTAGTTGAAGGTGGACCTCCGGTTTTTTTCACACCGACTTTTAAGGATCAGTTGTGGATTTTTGACGGTATCTCATATGGGGTACAGATGAATATTCCCATTTTTAACGGATTTAGTGTTAGAAATGGAATTCAGAGATCGGAAATAGCCGTAGAACAGCGTAAGTTACAATTTGAGCAGGACAAACTTGATTTAGAGAATGTTGTGAACCAGGCATATGTGGATGTTAATACATTTTATAAATCATATGAGGCTGCAGAAAAAACGTTGGAAGCCAGACGTTTGGCTTATCAATATGCAAAAGAACGTTTTGATGCTGGCTTGTTAAATGCTTTTGATTTCACGCAAACCCAAGCACGCGTAGATAATGCTGAGGCCGATGTGGTGCGTACTAAATACGATTATATCTTTAGATTAAAAATATTAGAATTCTATTTTGGAATGCCCATTTCATTAAATTAAACGAACTCAATTAGTTTTAAAAAGCCTGTGAATTTAAAATTTAACAGGCTTTTTCTTGTTGTGGCTAATCTATACCTTTGGTATATGGGATTAATCTTGAATTTGGAAACCGCTACGACCAACTGCTCGGTTAGTTTGGCTAGGGCTGGGGAGGTCATAGCTATCAAGGAGAACAATACGCCCAACTATTCCCACGCAGAACAACTTCATGTATTTATTTCGGAATGTATAGCGGAAGTTGACGTGTCCTTGGCTGACTTAGACGCAGTTGCAGTAAGTAAAGGCCCTGGGTCCTACACGGGTCTTCGTATTGGAGTTTCTGCGGCTAAAGGCTTGTGCTTTTCTTTGGATATACCTTTAATATCGATAGCGACCCTAACAAGTATGGCCAGTCAGGCCATTGGAAATTACGACTATATTATTCCTGTTTTGGACGCTAGGAGAATGGAGGTCTATTCAGCAGTCTTTGACCGTGATTTAACGCAAATCAGAAGCACAGAAGCTGAAATAATTGATGTGCATTCTTTTGGTTTGTTTACCAAAAACAAAACCGTTCATATTTTGGGCAGCGGTGCTCAAAAAATAGTGGAAACCCTTTCTAGTGGATTTATTTCCTATGATACTGAGTGTGTACCATCTTCAAGAGAAATGGCACTATTGTCCTATCAAAAATACTTGAAAAATGACTTTGAAGATGTAGCCTATTTTGAACCCTACTACCTCAAAGATTTTATGCTACAGACCAAGAAAAAATAAAGCTCACGGATATGATGTCCTCCATGAGCTTTTATGAAATAAATAATTTTTTACTTATTTAACTTGATGTATAACACGTTGTGGAAACGGTATTTCTATTCCTTCTGCATCGAACCTATGCTTAATTTCTTCCAGAACATGAAAATGAGCTGCCCAGAAAGCATCGTTGTTGGCCCAAAACCGCAACGTAAGGTTTACGGAACTATCTGCAAGTGCACCTACATAAACTTCAGGTTTTGGGTCTTTTAAAATAGTATCGTTTTCTGCGCAAATGGAAAGCATGATATCTTTTGCTTTTTTAATATTGGAGCTATAACCGATGCCTACATCTATCTTATCCCTTCTGGTATCTTCTGCATTATAGTTTATAATATTATTATTGGACAACTGACCGTTGGGAATTATGGCAATTTGGTTTCCAAATGTTTTAACCTTGGTAGTAAAAATAGATATTTCCTTTACAGTACCGTCTATTCCTTGCGCCGTAATGAAGTCCCCTACTTTAAATGGTTTAAATAGGAGAATAAGCACGCCTCCGGCAAAGTTGGATAAAGAACCTTGTAACGCAAGGCCAATAGCTAAACCAGCAGCACCAATAATAGCCACTAATGAAGATGATTGCACGCCTAGTTGTGTAATAACGATGACAAAAAGTATAATCTTTAATCCTATGGAAATTAAGCTTTGGGTAAATGATTCCAGTGAAGGATCGTAGTCCTTTGCCTTAAAGAATTTACGCACCATTCTGTTGATAAAACGTATAAGATACGTTCCTACCATGAGCAGAATAATGGCCAAAATAAGGTTGGGAAGGGCATCCCAAAACCACTTAATAAAGTTGTCTATATGTTCTTCGTAATTTGTAAGTTTTTCCATGAATACTTGTATAAAGTTACCTATTGTAATAAAAGGATGTAAAGTATTAAAACTCTTACGAAAGCAGATACTTAAGTCTCATAAGGGTCAATACTTTTATTATCTGTGTCAAAGGTACTAGACTATTTCTTTAAAAATATAAAAACTCCTTTAAACTTAACTTCGAAAGAAGGGAACTTAGGGTGATTGATAAATGTTTTATGTGTCTCATTTAATCTTAGTACTATGGATAAAGAGACAAATAGGCTTTGTTGCTACAACAGAAAGTAAACAAGGAGTTGGGAAAATTAGAATAGGAAGTTTTTAATAAAAAAATAGCGCCATAAATGGCGCTATTTTATAAGACGGTGATTTGAGTTATTTTACCTCAAAGGTAATTTTAACGTTCACTCTAAATTCATTCATTTTTCCATCTTCAACGGAAGCACTTTGTTCATTGATGTAAACAGAGCGGATGTTCTTCACTGATTTTGATGCGTGCTCAACGGCTTTCTTTGTTGCGTCTTCCCAACTTTTGTCGGAATTTGCCAATACTTCTATTACTTTTAAAACTGCCATAATTAGTGTTTTTTGTATTCATCCTAATTTACAAAAAAATACGTCAAAATTTTAGCTTTGCGCACATTTATCCGTTTATGGCAACGACTTCCTTCACTTTATCACCCATCATGTTTTTAAGCATGGTCTCTATGCCATTTTTCAAGGTAAAAGTAGAGGAAGGACAACCACTACAAGCGCCTTGTAAGACCACGTTCACTTTTTTGGTATCTGACTCATAGGATTTAAAAAGTATATTGCCACCATCGCTGGCTACGGCCGGTTTTACATATTCTTCTAAAATATCAATTATCTCAAGAGAGGTGTCATCCAAATCAACCGATTCCACTGTGTCTTTGTTGTTTTGCGGTTCCACTGCATTTACGGCTTTTGCCTGATCGGAAACTATTTTTTTTCCGTCGGCAATAAAGTTTCGTATCAGCTCTCTTAGCTCAATGGTAATGTCGTCCCATTCCGCTACTTCATATTTAGAAACAGATACATAGTTATCATCCAAAAACACTTGTTTTACAAAAGGAAACTGGAAGAGGTCCATGGCTAGTGGAGAATCCCTAGCTTCATCAATATTTTTAAATTCAAATGCCCTGGCCACAATTTTTTTACTCGCTACAAATTTCATGGTAGCGGGATTTGGCGTTACCTCCGCATATACCGTAACCGGAATTGGTTTGTCCGTATCTTCTTCGATTACAACAGGTTCGCCGGCGTTTAAATATTCTACCAATTGCTGGGCAACTTCATCCTTTACATCTTCCCACTGTACAATATCGTAGCGTTCCAACCCTATGAAGTTACCTGAAATGTAAACGGTTTTCACAAAAGGCAGGTGAAATAATTGCTGTGCTAAAGGCGAGTTCTTGGCATCATCGATATTTTTGTACTCATAATTTTTACGATGCGCTAGAATATGGTTGGCCTCAAACTTTATAATGCTAGGATTCTTGGTTCCCGAAACTGTTATGGAGTACTCTTTCATTTGTCATTTTTTTTTGAATTTATTTATCTCTTTGCTTTTTGGAGTGTTTCCTCGCTTAAAACAACGTTGTTTAGAAAAATTCTATTTGTTACAAAAATACAAAGGAAATCTAAGTTTAAGCATACATAATATTGTTATGGTAATGGCGTTATACATTATATTCGGCTCATTTCGAAGCAAACCCCATATTTTCTAAGATGAGATATAAATTTATAATCATAGTTTTCTTTCTGATTTTTAGCGCTAAATCGATGGCCCAGGAAGGGATACCGGTATATTTTGATTATCTCTCCGACAACTATTATTTAGTATTTCCCTCTATGGCAGGAATAGGGCAGGGAGGTAAAATACGCGCAACAGCAAGAAAGCAGTGGTTTGATGTTGATGATGCCCCTAGTCTACAAACAGTAAATGCTCATTTTCGGTTGGGAGATAGTCCTAGCGGTGTTGGAGCTATAATATTTAACGATGCCAATGGCTATCACTCCCAAACAGGAATGAAGTTAACCTATGCGCACCATCTAAGAATGGGTGGTGACGATGTTAGGGTCTTAAATCAATTGTCGTTTGGATTAAGCGGTACTATGTTGCAAAGTAATTTGGACGAATCCGAATTTAGATCGGTAATACCGGATCCGTCAATTGCAGGAATACGATTAAGTGCCTCCTATTATAATGTGGATTTTGGGATGTCCTATAATTTTCAGGAATTTTATTCCCACGTTGCTATAATTAATGCGCTAGGTAGCCAAAGAAACGTTTATTATAGGGATAGGGCAGATGACCCTAATCAATTGGTAATCGACAATATTAGAAGGTATTTGGTTTCGGCAGGATATATTTTTGGTAGGAACGAATGGCAGGTAGAACCTTCTTTACTCTTTCAGTTGACCGATTTTACGAAGGAAAAGACAATCGATATTAATGCAAAAGTGTATAAAGATGTTGATTTTGGTAGGGTTTGGGGAGGACTCTCTTATAGACGAAGTTTTGATGGTGCCCAATTTCTAACGACAACCGGCTTTGGCGAACAACGTCTCCAGTTAATAACGCCAATCGTAGGTGCCAATATTAACAACTTTATGGTGTCATACAATTATTCGTATCAAATGGGCGACATCCGTTTTTCTAATGGCGGTTTTCATCAAATTACCCTTGGTTATGACTTTGGTCAAAAAGAACGAAAGTACGACTGCTATTGTCCTGCTGCGCAATATTGAAGCCCTTTTGAATTCGAAAAAGGCTTACTGAACAAGGAGTATCTTTTATACTCCCAGCGGTAATATTTCACTTTAGCCTGTTTTTTAATTGCCGTTAACATTGCGTTTTCCAATTCTCCACCGGTATTGTCTTTCTTATTTTGGACAATATAAGCTTCCCGCTTCTCATTTAATTGTTGGATTTCTTTCGTTCGGCTTTATTGGATTCAAAAAAATTGGTTATTTCTTTTTTTTAGATTTGCAGAAAGGGGTATTGAACGCCAAAGTAAAAGGTATAACAGGTAAGTTAACCTTGCCACAGCAAGATGGTTTTCAGGTGTTAAATATAAAGGACATCTTGTATTGCAAGGCAGAGGATAATTACACCGAAATCTTACTGGAAAATAAAAAGATACTCGAAAGCCAAACCTTAAATTATTTTGAAGATGCCCTGACCGATTTCCCTTTGGCTCGCATACATAAATCGTATCTTGTAAATGTTAATGTAAATGAAGTGGTGAAGTATCGAAAAGGGAAAGGCGGTAGCGTTGTGGTTTATAATGGAAAGGAGCTATTGGTATCCGCATCTAAAAAAAGGCCTTTTTGTCTTTTTACGAGTGATGGTCAATGGTGCTTCCTAATAGGGAGCCAAATGACTTCGATTTGATATGATTTTGTGAGATAAAAAAAGTGTAGATATGATAAAAGCAGTAAGGGGTAAATCGCCCATAATTGGTAAAGGTTGTTTTATTGCAGAAAATGCGACCATAGTCGGAGAAGTAAGTATGGGAGAACAGTGCAGTATTTGGTTCAATGCGGTGCTTAGGGGAGACGTGCATTATATAAAACTAGGAAATAAGGTAAACGTTCAGGACGGCGCAGTAATCCATTGTACATACAAAAAATCTCCTACTATTATTGGTAATAACGTGTCCATTGGGCATAATGCCATTGTACATGGTTGCACTGTCCAGGATAATGTTCTGGTGGGTATGGGAAGTATTATCATGGACGATTGTGTAGTAGAGAGCAATAGTATCATAGCCGCTGGGGCAGTGGTAACGAAAGGTACCCACGTACAATCAGGGAGTATCTTTGCAGGAATGCCTGCCAAAAAGATTAAAGATATAAGTCCAGAACTAAGTTCTGGCGAAATCAACCGTATCGCGGAAGCATATATTATGTATTCCGGTTGGTTTAAAGAGGATGGCGATTTGTAGCAATTTGACTGCTATGGTATCCTAGTGCGATATATTCTTAGATTTTCAGTTATACATCTACATCAATAATATATCCTTATTTTTGCCTTAGAAAATTTAGAAGGTATGAACGCATACATATTTCCCGGTCAAGGAGCCCAGTTTGTAGGAATGGGGAAAGACCTTTACGATAATTATTCGGTTGCCAAAGAATTATTCGATCAGGCTAATGAGATTTTGGGTTTCCCTATCACGGATATCATGTTCAATGGTACAGCTGAAGGATTAAAAGAGACAAAGGTGACGCAGCCTGCGGTTTTTTTACATTCTGTGGTGCTAAGTAAAGTAATGGGGACTTCCTTTACCCCAGATATGGTTGCTGGACATTCGTTGGGTGAATTCTCCGCGTTGGTTGCCAATGGCGTATTAACGTTTGAAGATGGTTTAAGGTTGGTATCCCAAAGGGCATTGGCCATGCAAAAGGCCTGTGAAATTAAGCCAAGTACTATGGCTGCCGTATTAGGTCTTGATGATGAAATTGTGGAGCAGGTATGTGCCGATACATCGGGTATTGTGGTTGCAGCGAACTATAACTGTCCGGGACAATTGGTTATTTCAGGGGAGGTAAGTGCTATTGAAGTCGCATGTGAAAAAATGAAAGAGGCGGGAGCTCGAAGAGCTTTGGTGTTGCCGGTTGGTGGTGCCTTTCACTCCCCATTGATGGAGCCTGCGCGAGAAGAATTAGCAGCTGCTATCGAAGCGACGACCTTCAGTGTTCCTACTTGTCCGATTTATCAGAATGTGACTACAATAGGAGTAACGAATGCCGAGGAGATAAAAAATAACTTGATATCACAGCTTACTGCTCCCGTTAAGTGGACCCAAAGCGTTCAAAACATGGTAGCAGATGGAGCAACTTTGTTTACCGAAATAGGTCCAGGAAAGGTTTTACAGGGTTTGGTTAGAAAAATAGCGCCTGATGCACAAACCCAATCGCCCTCATTGGAATAACACATTTCCCATAAAACTTGCACTTCAACCCAATTACTGCTTTTTAACCTGATATGTAATGGTTTAGGTGCTTTTTTTAGTAATATTGATTCCCTTTTTGGAGCCTTTACCAAATTGCGAGATAAGTGCAACGGAACTGCCATGAAAATGAAAAATTCGTATAGTTTTTATAAAAAAATGCCTATTAGGTTCAGGTTGAAACACTTAGTTGTTTTAGCTTTTTTGTGTTTAATGACCTCAACAAGCGTTATTGGCCAAACGGTCTCTATTGACGCTACACAGCCAACGGCTAATGAAGCTGGCTTAGTGCCTGGAGAGTTTACCATAAGCGTAATTGGTCTTGGGCCTTTTTCATCTACTTTAGACGTGTTTTTAAATGTAGCTGCAGGAAGTACTGCCACTTCTGGGATTGATTATAATGCCCTTCCTTTGTCGGTAAATATTCCCTTAACTTTTGGCAGCGGCCAAATCGTTGTTCCATTAAATGTACTTCCTGACTTTTTTGCGGAAACTGATGAGGTTGTTCGTTGGGTCATCACTCCAAATCCCAATTATTTTGTTTCAACCTCGGACGGTTCTGCTGAGATTGAAATTCTTGACAATGACACCCCTGGCGTAAATTTCTCCACGGCTAGCGGTAATACTACGGAATCTGGTGGGACGGCTACATTTACAGTAACTTTAGATAGTGAGCCCACCGCACCGGTTACTATGGCCTTGAGCAGTAGTGATGTTACGGAAGGAACCGTTCCGGCTAGCGTAACGATTCCTCCTACGGATTGGAACACTGGTGTTGCCGTAACGGTTACCGGTGTAGACGATACGGCGGTAGATGGTGATGTTACTTATATCATTATTACAGGGGGTATCACCTCTGCCGACCCTAATTATAATGCGTTAGATGGTGGTTCTGTTCCCAATAGGCAGGTCACTAACGAAGATGATGATAGCTTTACCGCTACGATTACTGCTACAGACGCTACAGCCACAGAAGCTGGTACGGCAAATAACGGGACTTTTGCAATAGATTTAGGTGCCCAGAATGCAACCGGTTCTCCGGTAACCGTTAATTTTAATCGTACGGGAAGTACGGCAACACATATTACGGATTATGCAGCTATAGGCACTACAATTTCAGTTCCTAATGGGGCCCAAACGGCAACTATTATTATAAATCCTGTAGATGATAATGCGGTAGAAGGTCCAGAAACGGTAATAGTAAACTTGGTCGCAGGTCCTTTATATAACATAGGAGGCGCAAATAGCGCTACAGTTAATATTGTTGATAATGATTCCTTCACGGCAAGCATAATAGCAACGGATGCAACCGCTACGGAAGCAGGTGCTGGAAATAATGGACAATTTACGGTGAACCTCGGGGCTCTGAACCAAACGGGTAACCCAGTTGTAGTAAATTTTGCGAGATCTGGTTCGGCAACACATATAGCCGATTATGCCATTGTTGGCACCTCGGTAACTATTGCAGACAACCAGCAAACGAACACAATTACAATCAATCCTCTCAATGATCTAATAGTAGAGGGACTAGAAACAGTGACTCTTACCTTAACGGGTGGCGCTGGGTATACTTTAGGTGCGCCGGTTGCTGCTACGGTAAATATAGTGGACAATGATGCTGCAGGTTTTACCGTTGCTCCTGGAACACTAGCAACGACGGAGGGTGGACCAAATGAAACGTTTACAGTGGTTTTATCTAACGAACCACTGAGCAATGTAGTTATTTCTGCTACTTCAAGTGATACAGGGGAGGGTATAGTTACGCCTGCAAATGTGACTTTTACTCCCGCAAATTATAACATACCGCAAACAATTACGGTAGACCCTGTGGATGAGTTTATCGTCGACGGTGCCCAAGCCTATGCGGTTACGTTAACTATCGTAGATGCCAGTAGTGATAATAATTTTGATTCGTTGCCAGATCAAGATGTGTCGGTGACAAATGCAGATAATGATACGGCTATTCTTACTATTGCCGATAAGGCGGAAAATGAGGACGTTGCCTCTGGGGAGTTGGTGTTCGAGGTGTCCCTAGATATAGAGGTAGTTGACGGATTTACTGTTCAATATACTTTTGCCAATGGAACGGCCATTGGGGGTGGAATCGATTTTACAGCTACTCCAGACGAGCTAGAGTTCGATGGTGATGCCGGCGAGGTACAGACCATAACCGTATCAATCGTTGATGATCAACTATTGGAGCAGACCGAAGATTTTACAGTCCAACTGGGAACTCCAAGTAATCCTGCAGTTACATTAGCTGATGGAGGCGCCGCAACGGGTAGTATAAATGACGATGATAATTGTGCCGCTGCACCCATTTTAGATACTAGTGTTCCCACATCTTTTTGTGACGTAATCGATGTTAATTTGAATGATTATACTACTACACCGCCACCAGCGGGAACCGTTCTTACGTGGAGTACGATTTCAAATCCCTTGAACGAAAATGCGTATTTAGCTCCTGCTCAGGTAGTAAATCCACCCAATGATGGTTCATATTATGGTTTTTTCTTGGATACAAATGGTACACCCAACGATTTTTCTGATGATTGCGCTAGTGGTGTTATCGAAGTTGAGTTGATTCTTAACGATAGTCCTACTTTAATTTCCTTTGAAGATGGAGAACGCTGTGGTCCGGGCACCGTAACGCTTACTGCAGAAGGTAGTGGAGCGGCTTCTTTGGTTTGGTACGCGGCTGCGGATTCCGATGTTCCCCTTTTTACAGGTGAAAACTTTATTACACCTGTAATCTCCAGTACGACTTCTTTTTACGTTGAGGCGTTGGAAAATAATTGTTCTTCGGCCAGGCAAGAAGTAATAGCTTTGGTTGGCGCAGCCAGTTCTACGGGAACAGCCACCAACGGCGCCGCATGTAATATTATAACCAACGGTCCTACGCTTGTTGATTTGGACGATAGATTAACCGGAGCTACCGCTGGTGTTTGGAGTGTAACCACCGATTTATCCAATTCTATTATAATCAATAGTGATAATGAAATAGACTTTGCAGGTCGCATTTCTGGGGATTATGTTTTCACGTTTACGACCACCGATTTTACCGCTCCATGTACAGAAGAAACCGTAGTGGTGACCATTTCTGTAAGTGACTGTAATACGGACGATGACTTGGATGGGCTCGTGACAGGCCAAGAGGTAGTTTTGGGAACGGACCCCAATAATCCAGATACGGATGGTGATGGTATAGAAGATGGTGTAGAGGCAGGCACTGACCTGAACAATCCCTTAGATGAAGATAATGACGGTATCATAGATGCATTGGATTCAAATATTTTGGACACGGATGGTGATGGGGTAAACGACCAACAAGATCCTGCCAACGAAAACCCATGTATTCCGGATAATTCAAGTATAGATTGTCCAGTAGATTTGGAGGTAACGAAAACTGCAGATGTGTTGAATGCTACTATTGGCGATACCGTAACATTTACGGTAACGGTAAACAACTTAACCGATAAAATCGTTAACAGTGCAAAAATTGGAGATTTGTTGGAAAATGGGTTTGAGTATGTCTCTCAGTTAGCATCTACTGGGGCGTATGACGAAATTACCGGAGAATGGGCTATTGAAAGTCTTCCTGCTTTGGGAACTGCGACTTTGGATATTGTAGTGACGGTAATAGAAGGAGATAACTTTACCAATACAGCACAGTTATTGGAGTCTGTCCCTTTAGATGATAATCCGGACAATGATATTTCTGATCCAGTGGTTATAGAGACTGTAGTGATAGAAGGGGTAGATTTGATAGTCACTAAAACCGCTACACCGAACGGTGCCTTACTAAACGATGAGGTGGTCTATACCATTACCGTTACCAATGAGTCTAACGATAATGAAGTCACACAAGGCGTAGTTTCTCAAATAGTCATTAATGATTCCTTCGACCCCAGTTCCGTAGATTTTGATTTTATCGACGCAAGTACTGCAAATGGAACTTTTGATAATGCTACGGGTGATTGGACTATTCCCGAGCTAGCGAGAGGCGAAGTTGCCACATTGACCATTACTATTAGGGTTGTCCAATTAGGTGAAATACAGAACACGGCGAGTTTGGTAAGATCATCGCCAAGGGATGGTGAAGTTTCCAATAATTCGGAGACAGTACGTGTGGAGGTTATTGAGAAAACCGAAGCGGAACCAGGATTTTTGTACAATCAGTTCTCACCAAACGGTAACGGACAGAACGAGGTATTGCGGATTAATTTAGAGGATCCACAAACAGGTTTTGATGTCAATATAATTTACAGTATTAATATTTTTGACCGTTATGGTAGTCAAATATTTGAGGTTCAAAATGCCACTAGTGGTGATGTTTGGGACGGAACTTATGAAGGTAAGGAAGCTCCAAAAGGCACCTATTTTTATGTGATGAAATATAGCATTAATGATGGCGATGAAGTAACGGAGAAAGGTTGGATTCAGTTGATCAGATAAAGGCGATTATGCATAAGATATACAATACATTGAAATATACTTTTATACCATGTGTGCTTATGTTCCTCGGGTTGGCTACGACTTCGGTTCATGCACAAAAGGAACCGCAGTATACGCAATACATGTACAATATAGGTAGTTTTAACCCTGCGTATGTTGGAACAGTTGAAACGGCAGAACTTGCTACATTGTATAGGGCACAATGGATAGACATTCCTGGAGCACCTAGAACGATTAGATTCGGGGCAAACCTTCCGTTTAGCAATGAGACCATGGGGCTGGGTGTCAATATTGTCAGTGATCAATTAGGACCTGTTTCCCAAACCTATGCCGATCTTTCCTATTCGTATCAGGTAAAGGTTACGGACAACACCAAACTATCCTTTGGTATGGACTTGGGGGGGTCTTTTCTAAATGTGGATTTTAGCAAGGGTACATTTGAAAACCCGGGAGAGCCGCTAAATTTAGAGCGTATCAACAACTTTTATCCAACTGTTGGTGCTGGTCTGTTTATGTACGGGAATCAATGGTATCTGGGTGCTTCTATCCCTAATTTCCTCACAGAAGGTGTGTATAATGATGAAGTAGCTTCAGTCGTAGAAGATAGGATTCAGTTTAACTTTATTGGAGGTTACGTGTTTAACCTTTCCGATGGATTAAAGTTTAAGCCAGCGTTTATGGTCAACTCCTTATCGGGTGCTCCACTTAATATAAATGCATCAGCTAACTTTTTAATATCAGATGTAGTTACGGCAGGGGTGTCCTACAGGGTAGAAAATGCATTTAGTGGTTTGGCAGGATTTCAAATATCAAATAGTACGTTTGTTGGGTACTCATATGATTATAATACAAATGCTTTAGGGGAATTTAATCAAGGATCCCATGAGGTGATACTCAAATTTTATTTGGGTAGAGGTGGAAAAAATTCAAATGCGAAGAACGATAAAGGCGGAAACTCAAAAGGAAAAGCAAAACAAATAGATTCGCCAAGATTCTTTTAATTTGCTACTGGCATATGAAACTAGCCTAAATATTATTGCGATAGGCGATTCACATCCGACCTTTAAAAAAATATACAAAGATGAAATGGAACACATTCCTTACTTTTTTAATCATTGCAGCAAACCTGTGTTATGGTCAAGAAAACAGGTCTAAGGCGGATAATTATTTTTATGGATACGAGTATCAAAAAGCAATTGAGGCATACAATAAAGAGGCAGCAAAGAAACCTTTGAGCGATGCGCAGCGCTTGAATCTTGCTGATGCCTATTTTAAGATAGGTGCCTTTGAAAACGCTTCCAAAATATATTTAGATAGTAACAAGAAGGATACCATCATGTCTGTTCATAGGTTTAACAAAATGTTGCAGAGTCTTTCTAAAACATCGGATAGGGAACGCGTAGTAACTTTTTTAAAGACCAAGTCGGCATTATTATCTTCTGAATTGTTGGAGAATGCGATGTTCAACTATGAACTGATGGAGGGAGAAGAAGGAAATCTAGACTTTACACTGTTTAATGTAGCGATTAATAGTCCACAAGCGGACACCTCGCCTGCTTTCTACAAAGATCAACTGCTATTTAGTAGCGCTCGCCAGCAAGAAGACAAAAACACGTATATACCAACAGGAGAATCTTACCTGGATATTTATGCGGCTTCGTTGGACGAAAACGGAATGGCAAATAATGCTGCCGTTTTCTCTAAAATTCCCTTTTCAAAATTCCATAAGTCAACGCCGTTCTATTCGGAAAAGCAGAACAATATATTTTATATTCTATCCAATACCGATGAAGGAGAAATGGCCTTTGACGATAACTGGAAAAATGCGCTGGCAATAGGTGTTTTGAATTCTAGTGGCCAGTTTAGGTTTTTGCTAAAGGACTTGAGTACTTCTTTCTACTATCCATTTTTTGATGCGGAATCTGATCGCTTGTACTTTGCAGCTAACTTTGATGACAGTTATGGAGGAACCGATATTTATTATGTAACCACCAACAACGGTCAGGTGATGTCTGCTCCTACAAATTTGGGTCCAAGGATAAACTCTCCAGGAAATGAAATTTCTCCGTTTTTGTTCAACGGCGATCTTTATTTTTCTTCTGATGTCTTTTACGGTTTAGGTGGCATGGATGTGTATAAGTCCAAAATACTGTCCAACGGTGGTCATAGTATCCCCGTGAATTTGGGAAAAGGTATCAATACGGATAAAGATGATTTTGGATTCATTATTAAAGAAAGCGGCACAGAAAGGTATTCTGGATATCTGGCCTCCAATAGGGAGGGTGGAAAAGGAGGTGATGATATCTACGGTTTTAGCATCGTTGGTGTTCCTGGTTTAAGGACATTTGCATTAAGGGGAAATGCTTTCAATTCAACCTCTGGTTCTGAAATTGCTCAAGCGCAGATTACTGTGCTTACAACAAAAGGAGAAATTTTAAAAGAAACATCTTCTAAGGCAGATGGTTCTTTTTCTATAGAAATTCCTTGGCAGGACGGTATAACCGTAACAGCTTCCAAAGAAAACCATTCCATGTTTTCTCTAAATTTGACACCTGAGGAAATGCAGGAGGCGCAAAAATCTCCTTTCGAAATTGGTTTTGTTTTATTAGATGATCTTATAGAGGAAATAGAAGGTCAAAAAGTAGTAAAATTGAATAAATTTTATTTTGATAAAGGTCGAAGTGTAATCAATGCGGCAATAGCTGCGGAATTGGACAAAGTTGTTGAGACAGTACGTAAGTTTCCAGAAATACGATTGGCAATAGCAAGCCATACAGATAGCAGGGGCGGCACATCTACAAACCTTAGACTTTCTCAGGACAGGTCAAATGCAATACAGGCCTATTTGCTAAAAGCGGGAGTCTCTCAAGCTAATATTATAGAAGCATTGGGCTATGGTGAAGAAAAACTGACGAATAAGTGTATTAACGGAGCGTATTGTTTGGAATTTTTGCATAAACAGAATGAGCGGACCTTAATCAAGGTGATGCGGTAGGTATCGAAAATAGTTAAACGATAACGATATAAAAATAATATAGGGAGAAACAGGACAAAAACACGATTCCTACATAGGTCAATAATCGCAAATTTTTGTTGGGTCTATGTTCCTCCGGAATATCTTCGCTTGTCACATTTTTTAAGTTCATATAGCCTATAATCGGAGCTACTACGAAAGAAACAAAGGTAGCCAACGCCACAAGCGTACCCATGTTGGCCCCGAACGCGGCAATAACAATAAAATTAACGATCGCTAACAGGATTACCCCAACAGCAAAATTGACTTTGGAGTGTATAGCTATCTTATTTGGTCTTAACAGTCCAATGATATCTAAACTCACTCTTGTAACTGCATCATGTGCGGTCATACAGGTACTGAACATTGTCGCAAAGGCGGAAATGGCAATAAAAAGATAAGCCCAAGCGCCAATATGTGTGGTGAACAACTGAACCACCTGATCTGCAAAATTAACGGCATTTCCGCTAAGTACAGTATTAGTGCCATAAAGCGTAAACCACCCAATTGTCATAAAAAACAGAGCTAAGACCCCGGTTAAGAAATAGCCTATATTGAACTCTTGTAAAGATTCGCGCAACGCCGGTTTTTCTTGGCTTTTCCATTTCTCTATGCTCCATAGACTTACCCAACTAGAAGCCTCTACCGTGGTAGGCATCCAACCCATAAGACCGATAAGAAATAATATCCCTACTTCATTAAAAATAGGGGTGGGCTCAAAATTAGCTACAGGTGCTACCTGTCCTCGAAATACGACCAAAGCAGTGGTGACAATAAGTGCTAAAAACAGGATACTTACCACAAATTTCAGGCTAATCTCCAGAAATTTATATTTACCAATAATCAGTAGGCTACTGATAAATACAAAAAGTCCTAAAGCAACTACGCTTATAGATATGTCGCCAATCTTAAAAAGATTAATGAACAAGCCTGCCGTTACGGTGTATAATGCAGCAAGAATCGTAAAAGTGGTGAGTAGTGTTATTACCGCGTAAAACCATAGATAGCCTTTTCCTCGATTTAAGTAGCCTTCTATTAGTGTTTTGTTGGTTACGCTGGTGTACCGTACTCCAAATTCGAAAAAGGGGTATTTGAGTATATTGGCCAATATAATCGGGATGACCATGAGCCATCCGTACTGGGCACCCGCTTTGGTAGATAATACCAAATGTGATGTCCCTATGGCCATACTAGCGAACAGCAGACCTGGTCCTATATTTTTTAGTAGTGTTTTGGTTTTTGACATGGGATTTTTAATTGGCGTTGTTTAAACACAATGGAACTATTCTATAATCTCTTTATCTCCATAGAATCGGGGCTGTACTTTCAATGCCAAATCTAAGAACACTTTAACACGGGCAAAATACTCTCGTAGTTGAACGCGGAGTCCATATTCTAAAGAAATGTCAGTTGCATTGAAACCAATGGCCTTCAGCCCCTTTTTTTCTGCAATATAGATAGCTCTTTCGTTGTGAAATTTTTGAGATATAATCGTCACCTCTGTTAGTCCAAAGACTTCTTTGGCACGTACCATTGAATCTAAGGTCCGAAAACCGGCATAGTCCAAAAAAATATGCTCCTCTGGAATTCCCCTGGCAACTAAATCTTTTTTCATGGTCGTTGGCTCATTGTAGTAAATACTTCCATTGTCACCGCTAACGAGCACAAAATCTATTTTGTCGGCATGGTATAAGCTTACGGTAGCAGAAATTCTATTTTCATAATAAGGGTTGGGCTGTCCTCCTATAATTCTTTTAGAGGTTCCTAATATAAGTCCAACCTTATTTTTAGGTATTTGGGTAGTGCTATTATATGTTTTTCCCTCTGCAAACGAATTAATAAGGTGATTACAAATTACTAAGGCAAAAAGGGGAATCAAAAATAAAATAAACCCGATTCTCACTATTTTTTTTCGCATCCGGTAACTGTTATAATTCTAAAGATAGCAAAATGGAATCGCACCAATGCCAACTACAATAATACTATTGTTTTGATTTTTTAGGAAACAATTTTCCTTATAAAATTAATATAACGCTAAGCTTTTTGCTAAAACCTTACATTTCTTTTTAGAAAATAGGTAAATCACTTTAAAATCTATATTAATTTAAAATCGAATAGGTTATTATTCTTAAAGGCTGGCTAGTATGCATCACAGGAAAAGGCTTAAATTTGAGAGAGTTCGGTAATTTTAAACCTTTCCTAATGAAAAATGCACCTCCATATAATCCAGTAAATAAAATACGAATTGTCACGGCTGCCTCCTTGTTCGATGGACATGATGCGGCTATTAATATCATGCGGAGAATAATTCAGGCAACGGGCGTGGAGGTGATTCATTTAGGACATGATCGCAGCGTAGAGGAGGTAGTAAATACAGCAATTCAAGAAGATGTAAATGCGATATGTATTACCTCCTACCAAGGAGGACATAACGAGTATTTTAAATACATGTATGATTTGCTAAAGGATCAGGGTTGTGAGCATATTAAAATTTTTGGCGGCGGCGGCGGCGTTATTCTTCCCGAGGAAATACAGGAGTTGATGGATTATGGTATCTGCCGATTGTATTCTCCAGACGATGGAAGGGAAATGGGTTTGCAAGGTATGATCAATGATTTGGTACGGAAGTCGGACTTTCCGGTAGGAAATAGTATTCAAAATGAAGTGCAAAGACTTCAAAAAAGAGACCAGAAAGCCATTGCTAAATTGATTTCAGCAGCGGAGAATTTTCCTGATTTGGCGAAAAATGAACTGGACGCAGTAGCGGCTTTGGCAAAGGATTCTAATACCCCTGTATTAGGAATAACTGGGACGGGTGGCTCGGGTAAATCCTCACTTGTGGACGAATTGGTGAGACGGTTTCTGATGGATTTTCCTAAAAAAACCTTGGGGATTATCTCTGTGGATCCTTCAAAACGAAAAACAGGTGGTGCTTTATTAGGGGATAGAATACGAATGAACGCTATTAATAATTCTAGGGTCTACATGCGAAGTTTGGCAACACGCCAATCAAACCTAGCCTTATCCAAACATGTAAACAAAGCTGTTGAAGTATTAAAGGCTGCTCATTTTGACTTAATTATTCTGGAAACTTCAGGTATTGGGCAATCGGATACCGAAATTATTGAACACAGTGATGTATCGCTCTATGTAATGACGCCCGAATTTGGCGCTGCAACCCAATTGGAAAAAATTGACATGCTAGATTTTGCCGATTTAGTGGCTATCAACAAGTTTGATAAAAGAGGGGCTTTGGATGCTTTACGCGATGTAAAAAAGCAATACATGCGTAATCATAATCTTTGGGATGCCAAGCAGGAAGATTTACCAGTTTTTGGAACTATTGCCTCGCAGTTCAACGACCCTGGAATGAATCGTTTGTATGGTGCGGTGCTAGAAAAACTTGTTAAAAAAACAAAGTCACCATTAAAAACCTCCCTTGATTTTGTCTTAGGCTCAAGTGAAAAAATATATGTGATACCGCCAGCGAGAACAAGGTATCTTTCTGAAATAGCGGAAAGTAATCGAGGATACGATGCTACGGTTAAGGAACAGTCTAAAACAGCCCAGAAACTATTTGGTATTTATAAGACTTTGGAATCCATCAGTAGAACTGTTGTGGAAGTTGGGACACAAGGATTGATATTGGGAACCGATAAGGAGCAAAAGCAAGAAACGGAAGATTTATGTAGACTCTTGCTGGCGGAGTTCGATAGGGTAAAGCTGGACTTAGATCCTTATAACTGGAAGATACTAGTGGAATGGAAGGATAAAGTTGCCAGTTATAAAAATCCTACATACACCTTTAAAGTTCGTGACAAGGAACTAAAAATTGATACGCACACCACATCGCTGTCCCATTCGCAAATACCAAAAATAGCGTTGCCAAAATATGAGGCCTGGGGTGATCTGTTGCAATGGATTTTACAAGAAAACGTGCCAGGTGAATTTCCTTTCGCAGCAGGACTATATCCTTTTAAAAGGACTGCTGAAGACCCTACCCGTATGTTCGCGGGTGAAGGAGGCCCAGAACGAACGAACAGGAGGTTTCACTATGTAAGTATGGGACTTCCTGCTAAACGATTATCTACGGCTTTTGATAGTGTTACCCTTTATGGGAACGATCCAGATTACAGACCGGATATTTATGGTAAAATAGGAAATGCTGGAGTTAGTGTCTGTTGTTTGGATGATGCAAAAAAACTCTATTCAGGTTTTAACCTATGCGATACAATGACCTCCGTAAGTATGACCATAAACGGACCAGCTCCTATGTTGCTGGCCTTTTTTATGAACGCTGCGATTGATCAACAATGCGAATTATATATCAAGGAAAATGGATTGGTTGAATCGGTAACGAAAAAAATTAACTCCATCTATAAGGATAAACAGCGACCAAACTATCATGGTGAACTACCCAAAGGAAACGATGGATTAGGTTTGTTCCTTTTGGGAGTCACAGGGGATCAGGTATTACCTGCAGCCATATATCAAAAAATAAAGATGAAAACCCTAACGGAAATCAGGGGTACCGTGCAAGCAGATATATTAAAGGAGGATCAAGCACAGAATACTTGTATTTTTTCGACCGAATTTGCATTGCGCCTTATGGGTGATGTGCAGGAGTATTTTATTACGAATGCAGTGCGTAATTTTTATTCCGTATCCATTTCTGGGTATCACATTGCGGAAGCAGGAGCCAACCCTGTTACTCAACTGGCCTTAACCTTGTCTAACGGATTTACATACGTAGAGTATTATCTTTCTAGAGGAATGGATATCAACGCTTTTGGACCAAACCTATCGTTCTTCTTTTCGAATGGAATAGATCCTGAATATGCTGTTATAGGTCGCGTGGCAAGAAAGATTTGGGCAAAGGCTATGAAACATAAATATGGAGCTAACGAGCGTGCGCAGATGCTTAAATATCATATTCAGACCTCTGGTAGAAGTTTGCATGCCCAGGAAATAGACTTCAATGATATCCGTACGACATTACAGGCCTTATATGCGATTTATGATAACTGTAATTCCTTACATACAAATGCCTATGATGAAGCCATTACCACGCCAACCGAGGATTCGGTAAGAAGAGCTATGGCCATTCAATTAATTATCAATAAGGAGTTAGGGTTGACCCAAAACGAAAACCCGCTACAAGGTTCTTTTATTATAGAGGAGCTTACGGATTTGGTAGAGGAAGCTGTTTTGTTGGAGTTTGATAGAATAACAGAAAGGGGCGGAGTGCTAGGTGCCATGGAAACCATGTACCAACGCAATAAGATTCAAGAAGAGAGCTTGCATTATGAAACACTGAAACACAATGGAGACTTTCCCATTATAGGGGTAAATACATTTTTGAGTTCCAAAGGCTCTCCTACCGTCCTGCCGGATGAGGTAATCAGAGCAACTACCGAAGAGAAAGAACATCAAATTAAAACCTTGGAACACTTACATAAAAGCGCAAACCAAGACGAGTTGTTGGATGAACTACGAAAAACAGCCATGGCTAACGGTAATATTTTTGAAACCCTTATGGAAGTAGGTAAACGTTGCTCCTTAGGACAGATTACCAATGCGCTATTTGAGGTAGGAGGACAGTACCGAAGAAATATGTAAGAACCTTAGATTTCCAAAAGAAGAACAATCTGCAAAAAATAGGATGTATAAAATTAGGTTTACACATCCTCCAAACTAAAATCTAAAACGAGTTTACAACTTAGGCTCCCAACCTTTGGCATATTCCCTTTTCCAGCTTTGCATGGCTTTTTCGTTATTAAGTACCTTCCCGGTATTTTGGTCCACGTTCAACGTTTCACCGGCATCCTGTGCCATATTACCCAAATGGCATAGCATGGTAGAAATACTGGCATCGTTGATTTCGGCATGTAAGGAAGTATCACTACGGATGGCATTAAAAAAGTTACCTACATGATTTACATCTAAATTACCTTCCCCACGGGTATTGGTGGTCGCGCTTTGGGCTTTTTCAAATTCCAACTTTACCGAATTTCCCTGTAAATCAAATTGTTTGTAAAAATTTCGGTCTAGTTGTATGATGCCGTTACTACCATAAATGGTTACTCCTCGACCAGGTTGCTCTGGTAGTATTACGCCGCGGCTGTGTCCTGTCCAGGTAATGAACTTGTTATCTGGATACTTGAAGGTCACTTGCTGATTGTCTACAAATTCCCAATCGTCGTCATAGGTGTATTTTCCACCGAAGGAAGTTACACTTTCTGGCAAATCTACACCCAGTGCCCAGCGGCAGATATCCACCTCGTGCGTTCCATTATTATGCATTTCTCCGGTACCCCACGTTTTGAACCAATGCCAGTTGTACGGGTGCACGTTATCTCGATAGTTCTCCCGTGGTGCCGGACCCTGCCATAAATCCCAATCCAGTGTTTTTGGAACGGCAATTTCCTTTCCCTTCCCAATAGAACCGCGGTTATTGGAATAGTAAGCCTCCCCTTTATATACTTCTCCAATTTCACCGGCCCTTATATCTTTTATAGCTTGTATCGAGGTTCTTGCGGAACGTTGTTGGTTACCCATTTGAACCTTTTTACCATATTTATTCTGAGCAGCTACGAGAAGCTCGTTTTCGTGTGGATTATGACTACAAGGCTTTTCTATATAAACATGTTTACCCGCTTGCATGGCCATAATTGCCATTGGTGCATGCCAGTGTTCCGGTGTAGCTATAAAAACCGCATCTACATCTTTGTCTTCCAATATTTTTCTGAAATCTTTTTCAACCTTAGGCACATAACCAATGTTCTTCTGGCACCAAATATTGTGTTCTTCTATAATAACGTCATCAACATCACAGTTATACAGGATTTTTGCATTAGTGTTGGCGTGGATTGCCCTAACATGTGCTTTTGCTCTGCTACGAACCCCGATTACCGCACAATTAATATGGTCGTTGGCACCTAAAATTCTTGTATTGCCCAATGCGGTAAATGGCAATCCGCCCAGTGTCAAGGCCAATGAGCCCACTGTTGTCTTTTTAATGAAATCTCTTCTATTGTTCTTCATGGTCTAGTCTTTGGTTAGTGACTTAATTTTAATGTTCTTAAAACTGACTCGGTCCCCGTGGTCCTGCAACAGGATTTGGCCGTTTTCCAGTTCCCCAAAATTAGGCCAGGTTACGTACTTACTGTTGGCTACCAGCTTTCTATAAGAATCACTTTTTCTTTCATATTCCAGTACCTTTGCTCCATTGAGGTAATGTGCCACCTGATTATCCTTGGAAATGATATATGCCGTATTCCATTCTCCAATGGGCTTAATTGGTTTATTGATATCCGCTTGTATCAAATCATATAGTGAAGCTACGGTTCTGCTTCTTTCATGGTTTCCTAATTTGGCATCAGGATGTCTTTCATCGTCCAATAGTTGATATTCCAAACCAATAGAGGACCCTGGACCTTTGTTCAATTCAGAATCAACATAGTATTTAATACCACTATTGGCACCTTCTGTTAGTTTAAAATCCACCATTAATTCAAAATCGCCATATTTCTCTGTAGTTACAATATCACCACCAGCAGCGGACTCTTCTCCACCCGATGATAATACGGTAAGTACGCCATCTTCAATTAGCCATCCTTTTTCTGGAAAACTATCCAATCTGGCACCGCGCCAACCATCGGTGGTCTTTCCGTCCCAAAGCATTTTCCAACCTTGGTCAGCTTCATTTTTAGTGAGTTTGTTTGTTTTATCTACCAAGGGTAAAGGACTTTTCTGGGTGTACTTTTCCAAGCTGTCGGTTAGGATGCGAACGTTTTTCCAAATAATTTCTGTTCCTGCCTCTTGGTCATTTCCTATGCTATGCACCTGTAATCCAATGAATCCACTTTGCGTTTGGTCGTCTACTAAATGAGAGGCTGGGATTCCATTAATCCAGGTTTTAATCGTATCCCCTAAGGCTTCTATGCGATAGTGGTTCCAATCATTTTGTTTGAATGCTTTTTTAGCAGCTGTATTTTCATCGGCTAAGGGATGTAGCCATCCTCTCCTGCCTTCGTCATAGATACCTGCGCTCCAAGCTCTGTCGGAGGGATCTATTTCAATTTGATACCCATGTACCTGTCCATCCCTGTAATAGGGATAGCTATTGCTGCGTATTTGAATACCAGAGTTCATACTTGGGTCTACTTTATATTCTAGCTCCAAAATAAAATCTCCATACATATTATTGCTCGTAAGAAAAGAGTTTGGAGTGTTAGATACCGTAGTTCCTACAATAGCACCTTCTCGCACCTCGTAGATAGCTTTGCCGCCTTTCTGTGTCCAGCCGTTTAAGCTTTGGTTATCAAAAAGGGAGATCCATGGGGTGTCGTCTTTCTGCTCTTCCCCACAGGAATAAAAGATTGCTGGCAGTATAAATAGAAGCATGATTGTGCCTAGTTTTAAATTGGTAGGGTAGCTGGTTGTTTTTTTCATGTTGAGAAATATAATATTCTGATTGTACTAAAGATATAAATTTTAGACGTGATAATATCCCTATACTTCTAATCTCATAGGTTTTAAAATAGTTATTATGGCTTACCAACTTTTTTTAAAGGATTTTATATAATCAATACCCATTCGATAAAGTGTCGGTTCAAAGGATGCTAGAACTAAAGACCAAGTAAAAAGCGACTGTATTTTTGATGTCTTGGTTAATCTCTTTTTACAGAATATACTGTATCTTAGATTGATAGAAAATGGTTTAACTGTAGAACTATGAAAAATACGACTAAAGAGAATCTTGATTTCCCAATGAAAGATGTAGATGATTGGGAGAACGACTTGTTGTCGAGATATCCAGACCCAAAAGAATCCAAGAAAACAAAAGAAGAATTTCGCAACTATGTAGATTCTGCTAGAGAGGCGGGAGTTAGGGAATTTTACCGTTTAAATCACCAATTTCAAACCTATGAATTCGTAACTGAAAAAGAAAATGAGTTTTTAAAGTTTGATAGGAGAGAAATGTCCCTTTGGGAGGCGGTAGACTTTTTAAATACCTTGGTAGACGATAGTGACCCTGATATAGAGTTAGATCAACTACAACATTTATTGCAGACCTCTGAGGCTATTCGAGCCGACGGCCATCCAGATTGGTTCGTGTTAACGGGGTTTATCCATGATATGGGTAAAGTGCTATGTCTTTTTGGGGAGCCGCAATGGGCCGTTGTCGGGGACACCTTTCCGGTGGGTTGTGCCTATTCGGATAAAATAGTTTATCCGGAGTTTTTTAAGGATAATCCGGATTATACGAACGAAACGTACCAAACCAAACTAGGCGTATATAAGGAAAACTGCGGACTGGATAATGTTAAGATGAGTTGGGGACATGACGAGTACCTTTATCAGATTGTGAAAGACCATTTGCCGGATCCGGCGCTCTACATGATCAGATACCACTCTTTTTATGCCCAACATAAAGAGGGTGCTTATAATCACTTAATGAGTGCCAAGGACCATGAGATGTTCGATTGGGTTCGAAAATTTAATCCATACGATCTATACTCTAAAGCACCTGTTCCGCCAGATTCAAAAGCATTACGACCTTATTATGAAGATTTAGTGGCCAAATACCTGCCTGCAACCTTGAAATTTTAAAGGGAAACGGGGTAAATGACAGCAACATATCTTGGTTTTTTCGGTTTCACTTTTTTTGTTATTCTCTATACGGTTTACAAACTACGTAAAGATAATTTCAAAACAGCTAAGGGCTATTTTTTAGCAGGAAAAAGTTTAACAGGACCTATTATAGCAGGTTCTATGATACTTACCAATATCTCTACCGAACACTTAATAGGGATGAACGGTAGTTCTTATAAAAATGGTATTATCGTAATTGCCTGGGAAGTAACTTCAGCTATTGCGTTGGTTATCGCTGCCATATTTTTTCTTCCGCGTTTTATTCGCATGGGGCTGACCACGATTCCAGAGTTTTTAGAGAAACGTTTCGATGGTACCACACGCTCTATAGTTGCATTTTTGTTGATGCTATCTTTTGTGGTTACCCTTTTGCCTATAGTGCTATATTCGGGCGCAATTAATATTGAAAGTGTTTTCGACTTTTCTGCTCTGTTCGAGATTTCCAGAAATAAGGCTATGGTTTACACTATTTTGGCCATAGGGGTTGTAGGTTCTTTATATGCTATTTTTGGTGGTCTTAAGGCCGTAGCGTATTCCGATTCTTTAAATGGCATAGGATTGATGTTGGGTGGTCTGTTAATACCCGCAATAGCATTGTACGAAATAGGTAGTGGTGATATTTTTTCGGGATTAGCAACAGTATATAAATTTGCACCGGATAAGTTTGATATCATTGGCAAACCGGATTCCGTATTGCCTTTTTCGGTTTTGTTCACGGGGTTAATGATCAACCAGATTTATTTCTGGGGGATGAACCAGGCTATCATTCAGCGTGCATTTGGTGCCAAAAACCTTGTAGAGGCTCAAAAGGGTCTTATTTATACAGGTATTTTGAAACTTTTTGTTCCCTTGATAATTGTACTCCCTGGATTGATAGCCTATTATTACTTTCAGGATTCCTATTATGCAACACCTGATTTAATTTACCCAATGCTAGTGAAAAAGGTATTGCCAACTTATATGTTTGGATTTTTTGCGGCGGTTATTCTAGGAGCGGTACTTAGTACCTTCAACAGTGTGTTGAACTCTGCCAGTACCGTTTTTTGTTATGATATCTATAAAAAGAGTTTTAATAAAAACGTTTCCGATGCCAAACTGGTTCGATACGGGAAAATTGTATCTGTGGTACTGGCGGTTATTTCTATTACAGTTGCGCCTTTGGTAGCCTATGCGCCAGACGGACTTTATTTTTTACTCCAAGAGCTTAACGGTATTTTCTTTATACCAATTTCATCAGTAATCATTGCTGGAATTTTTATAAAACGAATTAATGCGATAGGTGCCAAAGCTGGACTTTTCTTTGGTTTTACTTTTTATATTCTAGCAACTTTTATTATCAAGGTAGATATTCATTTTGTCCATTTATGGGGTATTGAATTTGTATTAAATTTTATAATCATGTTTATTTTCTCGGAAGTTTATGCGAGTAAGGTAGCTCCTGTTGAAATAGCATATAACAGCGCTGATAAAAGCTGGTCCTTGGTGAATGTTATGGGGGTTGTCCTAGTGTTGGCAACTGTACTGATCTACTTCTTATTGTCTTAATGCGTTAGTATCTGAATATTACCAACCCTTTTAAGTAAACCGATATTCTTTAGGGTATCAGATTCGACCTTATAAATGAACAGGTCCTATCTGATTACTATTTCAATTCTAACATAAATTCGATTGAAAATATTCAAAATAGAAGTTTAGCAGAATTGTCAGCTTGTCCGGTACTGTGCTTTGTGAAGCTTTTTTAGCGCCTTAAAAAGAATAGGGTTGTAAGAAGTAGTCATAAGCCCGAATCTTCGCTTAGGTTCTTTACCTAAAATCTAGTTGGTTTTATATAGTTGTTCTTGTAAATTCAGCTTCCAAAGAAAATGGAAAACCATCCTACCCCCGTCCCGTTTTTTTTTTACCTTTAAAAACGACCGTTATACCACCAAATGATTATGAATTCCCGACCAGCATGTGTAGATTTTTTGCGGATTTTAGGCAACTGCTTCCATAGCACAGGCCCAAAGAAAGCCGTTTTTGTTTTAACTTGTTTTTTTAGCGCGATTCCCCTGCTTTTTGCCCAAGAATCGCCCGTAATTTCGGGAGAATATACCAATAGAACCTTAAAAGAAGTTATTCTGGAACTGGAGCAAAAAAGCGGGTATTCCTTTTTCTTTTTGGAAGATATGGTAACTAAGGATACTATCACTACGACATTTGATAATCAGCCTATTTCCTTGGCCCTGGACCAAGTTTTGGAAGGGACTTCTTTGAACCACTACCTCATTGAGGCTGAAAAACGGATTATTTTATTGGAGAACACATTAATCTATGACGAATTACCACTTTATTTTTTTGGTAAGGATAGCTCCGATGTTGGTAGCGAAACGGTAAGGGCTGTAACAAACGCACCTCCGCCAACATTCTTCAACGAGGATGTGCGCCAAACGGAAAGGAACTACGGGGTTGCCAAGGTTGGTAAGGCGGATGCTTCCAAACTCAAATCAGCTTATGTGCTAAATGGCAAAGCATTGAATGCACGCACGGGAGAGGCGATAGAGGATCTTGCCGTTCGATTGAAAGGGACCAATCTGTTACGTGTAACGGATGTCAACGGTAATTTTCAATTGGAACTTCCCGCGGGATACAATGTCCTAAGCATTAGGGCAATGGGAATTGCCCCGACCGAGCGGGAGGTAATCATGTACGGTGATGGTAGTTTAAATTTCCAATTGGAGGAGGGTTTGCAGCAATTGGACGAGGTCGTTGTGGAGGCCGATGCAGCCAAAAACGTTGAAGATGCGATTACGGGAAGCGAACAGATAGATTCGGAGGAATCCAAGAATATTCCCCTAGTTCTTGGCGAGCGTGATATTCTGCAAGTGGCCAAGGCGTTGCCCGGCATATCCTCGGCCGGTGAAGGCGCTACCGGCCTCAACGTGCGCGGGGGAAAAACGGATCAGAACCTGGTGCTTTTGGACGATGCGGTAATATATAACCCACAGCATTTTTTTGGTATTTTTCAGGCCCTGAACCCGTTTACCACAAAGGGGGTGGATATTTATAAAGGTGCGGTACCCGTGGAATTCGGAGGCCGCTTGTCCTCTGTTTTCGATATTCGTACCAAGAACGGAAATGTAGAGAAGATCTCCGGTGAAGGTTCTATAGGTCCCGTAACAGGGAATCTGGCCTTGGAAATCCCCTTACAAAAAGACAAATCCTCATTGGTCATAGGCGGCAGGGGTGCCTATGCCGATTGGATCTTGCGCTCCCTGGACGAGGAATCCCTGAACAATAGTCAAGCTTCCTTCTTTGACGGTATCCTTAAATATCATAATAGGATAGACGATAATAACGAAGTAAAAGCTACGGCGTATTACAGTCGCGATGCGTTCAGTATTACGTCCGATTCTTTATATAATTATGACAACCGACTCTTTTCGGCACGCTGGGACCACCGGTACAATGAAAAGACCAATGGTGCATTAGTGCTGGATAATAGCCGGTATGGTTTCGGAATCGATTTTGACGGGGAGGCCAATATAGATTTTGATCTGGACTATTCCATTGCGGAGACCGGGGTAAAGTATAAGCTCCGGACCATTTTGAACGATAAACACACCTTGGATTATGGGGTTGCCGCAAAAGTGTATTCCGTAAATCCCGGTAGTATTGAGCCTACCGGAAGCGAATCCAATGTAAATCCTTTTTTTATCGATGAGGAACAGGCCTTGGAAGGGGCACTCTTTATTGGCGATGAAATCAATGTCGGAGAGAAACTTTTGGTGAATTTGGGACTTAGGTATGCGTTTTTTGCCGCCTTGGGTTCGGGCACACAACGCACCTATCAAGATGGGTTGCCTAAAAACGAGTCCACTGTATTGGACACCATAAGTTATGGTAACGGCGATGTAGTAAAGACCTACGGCGGACCGGAAGCTAGAGTATCGGCGCGGTATTTGCTAAAACCGGACCTTTCCATCAAGGCAAGTTTCAACAATTCCTATCAATTTTTGCATACCCTGTCCAATAACACGACCGTTTCTCCCATAGACACCTGGAAATTGTCAGACCTTAATATAGCGCCACAACAGGGATATCAGGCATCTTTGGGTCTCTATAAAAATTTCAGGGAAAATGAATACGAATTAAGTATTGAGGGATATTACAAGAGAATGGACAACGTACTGGACTTTAAGACCGGTGCGGACCTGTTCCTGAACGAAAACGTGGAGACCGAAGTATTACAGGGCGATGGCAAAGCTTACGGTGTTGAGCTGCTGCTAAAAAAGAACAGGGGCGATTTTAATGGTTGGTTGAGCTATACCTATTCCAGAAGTTTGTACCGATTTGATAGTGAGTTCAGCGAGGAGCGTATCAACAATGGAGAATTTTTCGCTTCCAACTTTGATAAGCCCCATGATGTAAGTCTGATCACGAACTATAAGTTCAGTAGGAGGTACAGTGTATCGGCCAATTTTGTGTACCAGACCGGTAGACCCGTAACCTATCCCATAGGAACATTCAGATTTAACAATGCGGATTTTGTTGCCTTTAGTAACCGAAACGAATTTCGGATTCCAGATTTTTACCGTTTGGATCTGGGCTTCAATATCGAGGGGAATCACAAAAAGAACAAACTGGCGCATAGTTTTGTGACCATTTCGGTGTATAATGTACTGGGAAGGAACAATCCCTATTCGGTCTTTTTTGTGACCGAGAACGGCGAAGTAAAGGCCTTGCAAAGTTCCATTTTCGCGGTTCCGATTCCTTCGATTACGTATAATTTTAAGTTTTGAGATTCTTTTGTTGTGTACATTTTTTAAAAATGAAAAAAATAATCTTTTCCATAGCGCTTTTATTTTCAGCTATCTCTTGTATAGAGCAAGTAGATCTTGCTATTGGTTCTGTTGAAAGCACTAGGGATATCCTCATTATCGAAGGAACCTTGACAAACGAGGTTAAGAATCACCGTATCACGGTCACTAGAATGGATACGATAACAGATCTTGAGGTAGACACGCTGATTAATCCCTTTCTGCCAACATTCGATATTGAACGAGATTTGGTACGTTACGAGGAAAATGCTAGCGTGGTTGTAACGGATGACCTAGGGAATGCCTTTACGTTCGAGGAAACCGATCCTGGAAATTATGAATCCATAACGCCGTTTAGTGCCGAATCTGGAGTTGCTTATCAGTTGAATGTCATAACATCAGATAATAGAAGCTTTTCTTCTACACCTACGCGAATAGAAGGAACATCCATTATAGAGGAATTGTATGCTGAAAAAATAATCAATGATAATGGGGAAGAAGGTATTGGTATTTTTGTTGATAATACGGCGCAGAGTGGTGATGTTACCAACTTAAGATATAGGTATGACGAGACCTACAAAATAATTGCTCCTTTTTGGGATGAGCTCGCTTTCAAATTAAGTAATTACGACCCCTGTGCGCTTCCGGTAGTAACCTATGATTTAGAAATAGTGCCAAGGGAAACGGAGCAGCGCGTTTGTTACGGAAACAAAAGTTCCAATACCATAGTACAGGCGCAGCAAACAAACCCAGAGAGTATAGGTTTAAATCGCTTTATGGTCCGGTTTATTGATCGTAACGATTTCATTCTATCCCATCGGTACAGTATTGAAGTAACAGAAATGGTGACGAGTCAGGAATCCTTCGCCTTCTATGATTTATTGAATAATTTTAGTGAGGCAGGCAATATTTTTACCCAGATTCAACCAGGTTTTTTAGAGGGTAATATGTCTGCTAATGATGGTAGTCAGGGAACCGTATTGGGTTTCTTTGACGTGGTGTCACAGTCTAAAAAGCGCTTGTTTTTTAATTACACCGATTTTTATCCTAACGAGGAACTGCCCGATTATCCTTATCCATGTTTTGAACAGTCCTCGCCTGAATCTCATGCATCTCGTTGTGCTACCGGTTTAAGTGGAGGAAGTTGCCCTTTATCGATTATTGAAGGGGTGAATTTAGATTTGTTCACGTATGTTAGAAATAATGATGGGTTGGCGGTAGGGGGTTGTCCCGGACCTTATGTGTACGTCTTTAAACTATGTGGCGATTGTACAGCCTTAGGAAGTAATATTGAACCTGAATTTTGGACTGAATAATGAAAAAGATAAGTCAAATACTACTATTTTTTGCGGTTCTGATAGGCTGCACGGAACCTTTTGATATTGCTACGGAAGTTCGAACAGGGGAAAATATTGAAACGCTCTTGGTCGTTGAGGCCACCTTGACCAATGAACTGAAACAGCAGGAAGTACGTTTGGGAAGGGGTAGGAGTTTTGCCAACGATTCCATACAACCTGTAACACAAAATGCCTCTGTTTCGGTGGTAGACGACCAAGGCAATACGTTTTCTTTTTCGGAAATCGAACCTGGGCGTTATCTTTCGGACGAATTGTTTGGAGCGGGTGCCAACGTCTCCTATCAACTAAAAATAACTACCGCCTCTGGTAGCGCCTATGAGTCTTTGCAAGCGGACTTGCCAGATTCAGAGGGTATAGTTGAGGTTTATGCAGAACGCGAAATCAACAATTTAGGGGTAGAGGGTATTGCTATTTATGTGGATTCGGAAATAGAGCAGGGTAATCCTCCTTTTTTACGGTATCAATATGAGGAAACGTACAAAATAATTGCTCCTTTGTGGTCTCCTTTTGATATGATAGTAACAAATCCTAACCCGCCATACGGTTTTGACTTGGTTCCTAAAGAGGAAGAAAAGCGGGTATGCTACGGTACACAATTAAGCAATCGTATCATTCAGGCCAGTACCATAAATGTAAACGGGAATAGATTAAGCAAGAACTTGGTTCGTTTTATTCCAAGGGACGATTATATCATTAGCCATCGGTACAGTATTCTAGTTCGGCAGCTGGGACAGTCTGCAGATGGCTTTTCTTTTTATAGTACCTTAAACGAGCAATCGGGTAGCGAGAGTGTGTTTACAGAAATTCAACCAGGTTTCATAGAAGGGAATATAGCTAGGATAGACAACGCTAATGAGAAGGTACTGGGCTACTTTGAAGTGGCGAATGTAAGTCAGGAACGGATATTTTTCAACTACGAAGATTACTTTCCGGGTGAAGAATTGCCGCCCTATGCGATTTCATGTGGTTTCTTGGGTGCGCCACCTACGAGTACACCTGCAGGAACTTCCCCGTTGAAAGATTTGATAGATAGTGGATTTTCAGTTTATGTTAGGAATAATAACGGGGAGGTAGCGCCGCCAGCGGGCCCCTATTTAACTGCACTAAGGGCCTGTGGAGATTGTACGGTGTTGGGAAGTAATGTGGTGCCTGATTTTTGGATAGAATAATATTAAAATTATGAAGAAACACATCATTTTTAGTTTGCTTTTTTTCGTATCCGCGACATTAGCATGGTCGCAATATGTGGTAAAATCACCTACCGAGTTGGAGAGTTTAAAAAAACTGCCGCAAGAGAAGATCTACTTAGACCACACTGGGCCTATGGTGTTTGCAGGAGAATACTTTTATTATGCCCTCTACTGTTTTAATGCCCAAAGCAATAAGCTTACCAACATTAGTAGGCTGGGGTATGTTGCCTTGGTAAACGATAAAAAGGAATTTCTTTTTGAGCATAAGTTAAAAATGGATGGGGGGCTAGGTCAAGGAGATTTCTTTGTTTCTACCGATGTTCCATCAGGTACGTATAAACTGCTGGGCTATACCCAATGGATGAAAAACAATGGTGTTGCGCAAGTATTCAAGGATGATATTGTGATTGTAAATCCGTATTTGGCCGATCAATCCAATTTGTTGTCGGGTAGCGACCAAGAAAATAATAAAAGGAAGGAGACTGGAATGAAATTATTGAGGAAAGTTGATTCTTCAACAATTTCATTTTCCGTTGATAAAAGCAAATACCGGACGAGAGAGAAAGTGAAACTTTCCTTAAAAAATTATAAAGGATATTTAGGAAATGGAGCCTACACGATAAAAGTGATTAAAAAAGAGCATTTGGGGAAAGATACATTTATGGATGCCACACGTTATGCCGATGCTTATTTTAATGTGGACAAACAAATTGAGCAACAGGTGGGTGATAGTCTCTTTTTGCCAGAACAACGAGGCGAACTATTGTTTGGAACCGTAACCGATTTTAACGGCAGTCCTGTTGCAGATAAGCCTGTAGTACTATCTATCCCGGGAAAAGAGTTTTTATTAAAATTTTCAAGGACCGACGACGACGGTAACTTCTACTCTTATTTGAGAAAGGACTATAAGATTTCTACAGCGGTGATCCAGGTTGAGGACGAAGCTGTCAAGTATACTATTAGAAAGGGAACAAGAGGAAACTTGGACCTATCCAGTTTAACTTTTTTGGATTATAAATTGTCTGCAGATGATAGGGAGGCTATTATAACCCGCAGTGTCCGCAACCAAATTGAAAATCATTTCTTTGAGGTAAAACCAGATTCTGTTTTACAAGGTGATACCATAGACCCATTTGACGGCGGAATACCGGAAACATTACTTTTGGATGATTACACGCGGTTTCCAACTTTTGAAGAGACCATTGTAGAGGTAGTGACCAATGCCGGATACAGAAGTGGTGGAAAAGGTAATGACTTTGTGAAGGTGGCACAGGACTATGAAACCTATGACGAAGAGTTCAACGATTTTTCTTCCATCATAGTAATAGATGGTGTCTTTATACCCAATCATGAAAAAATTAGAACCTATGATGCAAGGAACATAAAAAAAATAAGTTTGATCAGGGATAAGTTTCGGTTAGGAGGGGTTGATTATCAAGGATTGGTTTCAGTAGAGACCTTTGATGGTAATTACTTGGAAATGCATAATTATGAAAATAGTACGGTGATTGACATTAAAAACCCGGAACCCGTAAAGAATTATTATAACCAACGTTATGATTTTGACGATTCTCGTTTTTTGCGGATTCCTGATTACCGTACTCTTCTTTTTTGGAAACCACATATAGAAATCGATAAAAATTCCTATGAATTTGAGTTTTTTACCTCGGATATAACTGGCGAGTATGAAATTATGCTCAATGGATTTACATCCTATGGTAAGCCCATTACCTTGACAAAAACCTTTACCGTTAGCGACAGTGACACTGCAAATTAAAGTTTAAAATACTACCATCGTCTTGGAAAGCTGTAGCAACTAAAACGTATGATTTTTATTTAGGTTTATAATAGGTGTTAGGGTATTTACGAATATAACTCTTCAATTTCTTTGTTAAACTTCTCCCGGATGACCCTCCGTTTCAGTTTTAGTGTTGGTGTTAGTTCGGCCTCCGCACCATCTTCATGCACGGGTAGCCAAGATGCACTAATTAATTTAAACTTTTTCACCTGTTCTATATGACTAAACTGCGGGTTATAAAGGTGGATTACTTTTTCATATTTGGCAATAACGGCTTTATGTTTGATCATGTCATCCAAGGAGGTCCACGCTAGTTTTTTATGTTCGCACCAATTCTTTAAGGATACTTCAGCAGGAACAATGAGTGCAGTTACAAACTTTTGCTTGTCGCCTACCACCATCATTTGCTCAATAAGAAAGTCTTCTTTCATCTTGTTTTCAATGGGTGCCGGTGCAACATACTTGCCTCCAGATGTTTTTAAGAGTTCCTTTTTACGGTCCGTAATCTTTAAAAATTCGATACCGGATTTTCCCTTAATCAGTTTGCCAATATCCCCGGTACAGAAATAGCGTTTACCATCAATATCTTTAAATACTTTGGCGTTTATCTCCGGTTTTTTGTAGTACCCTTGCATGATATTGGGTCCGTGCGCCAATATTTCGCCTTCATGCTCGGCATAATTACCGTCGCTAGGGTCTATCTTCAACGAAACACCAGGGATGGCATAACCAACTGTACCAATATAGGTGCCACCGGGTTCTATGCTATTTATGGTAAGGGTGGGGGAGGTTTCTGTGAGTCCGTAAGCTTCTCGAACGGGAATACCTGCTGCACAGAATACGCTAAGTATTTTTGATGGGCAAGGAGCCGCTCCTGTTACGATCATTCGTATGTTACCCCCTAAAGCATCGCGCCATTTACTAAAAATCAGTTTATCTGCCACCTTCCATTTTAATTTCTGGGTAAACGAAAGTTGTTGATCTAGTTCATAATCATCGGTTAGGCTCAAGGCCCAGAAAAAGAGATTTTTCTTTACACCTTCTAACGCAAGTCCTTTATTGTAAATGGCCTCGTATACCTTTTCCAACAATCTAGGTACAGTCGAAAATACGACAGGGCGTACGCTTGCTAAATCTCCATCAGGCCCACTAAGGTTATCGGTTCCACAAAAATAAACTGCGGCCCCTTTGTAACAATATGCAAAGGAAACCGCACGCTCATAGACATGACATAGCGGTAAAAAACTAATGACTTTTTCACCAGATTCGACCGGAAGAAATTTTGAAGTTTCTAAAATAACATGCATGATGTTGCTATGGGTTAACATAACTCCTTTTGGGTTTCCTGTCGTGCCCGAGGTATAAATGATAGTAGCTAGATCGTCCGCTTTAATTTTGGTCTTTATTTGTTCAACTTCATTTAGTTTTGTTGGGTCAAAAATAGTCTCCCAAAATGGGCCTTTTGAATCTTGGTCGAATGAATAGATATGCGTAAGGGAGGGGCAATTTTTTTGTGCCTGACTTAGTTTATCAAACAAATCCAAACCACCAGAAAAGGCTGCTTTTACCTCCGCTTCATTTAAAATATATTCGTATTCGTTTGGACTTATGGTCGGATATAATGGAATACTGATCATTCCGGCCATTTGAATGGCAAAATCCATAATTACCCATTCTGGTCGATTTTTATAGGAAGAAATAGCGATTTTATCGCCGGGTTTAAATCCTAAATTCAGTAATCCTGAAGCTGCTAACTCCGCCGATTCCAGAACTTTTTGAGAACTGTAGGATTTCCAATTTCCATCAGCTGTTCTCGCATTTAACGCATTAGCAATAGGAAAGTTGGCGACTTGGTGGTACAAAAGGTCAAAGAGTCTTGTCATGGCGCAGAATGTTCTAGATTATTGTTGATTATAAGTCAATGAAAAACAGTATAATGTACAACTATTTTCTATGCTTTTCGGCGGTATATTTCTAAGTTCGTTTTTTTCTGATAGAATTTACTCAAACATTAAACTAATGAACTCGGCCACACAGGCGGGTTTTTCTACGCCTTGGATTTCAACGATACAGTTCCAGGTAATTTTAAGTCCATTGTTCCCATAATCTTCAACAGCTGAAATGATAGTGTGCAGTCGAATTTGGCTATCCACCACAACAGGGCTTGGAAAGCGTACCTTGTTCAATCCGTAATTTACGCCCATCGTTGCCGAATCTACCGTAATTAGGTCGGTCAGTAGCTTGGACAACAGCGATACGGACATAAATCCATGGGCTATGGGTTTTTTAAAAGGGGAATGTTTCTTGATTTTCTCTAAATCTACATGCACCCATTGAAAATCCTGAGTAGCTTTAGCGAAGTCATTAATCATCTCTTGCGTGATGGTCAGCCATTCCCCAGCTCGCAGTTTTTTACCTACTAAGGTTTTAAATTCAGTAAAATCTGAAATATGTATTTGTGCCATAGTTTATTTATCTCGCGGTTCCACCATCAATAGTTAAGCAAATACCGGATACGAATCGTGCCTCGTTCGAAGCAAGGTATAAATAGCCATAAGCGATATCGATGGGTTCTGCAGCTGTTTTCAGAGGAATACTTGCCTTGATGGCATCTAAATGCGCGGTTGGAATATTAGCAACCATTTCTGTAAGCGTAAAGCCGGGAGCAACTGCATTTGCTGTAATTCCATATTTACCTAGCTCCATAGTCCAAGTCTTTGACATGGCAATAACGCCCGCTTTTGTTGCGGCATAATTGGTTTGGCCAAAATTACCACGAAGGCCAACGTTGGAAGCAGCACTCACAATGCGGCCATAGTTATTAGCTTTCATATAGGGTGCAACAGCCTGTGTGCAAATAAAAACCCCTTTAAGGTTCACATCAATAACAGCATCCCACTCTTCCATACTCATTTTTTCAAGGGTACGGTCTCGTGTAATACCGGCATTATTGATAAGGATATCAATTTTACCGTATGTTTTATTGACATTGTCAAACAGTGCATCAATGGCGCCTTTTTCCGTTACAGAAATGGAATGATATTCAGCAACACCACCATTGGCGATGATGCGTTCTGCCACCTTTTGCCCTTGAGGCAGCAAATCAACGATAATTACTTTAGCACCTTCTTTAGCGAAAAGTGCTGCAATGGCTTCTCCAATGCCCCTAGCACCGCCGGTTATGATGGCTACTTTATCTTTTAATCTCATAATTTAATTTTTTGATGCTTGTTTAGTTGCTTTTAATTTTTGATCTAAGCTTCCACTTGTATGACCAATTTGCCCTTCACCTTTCTTTGCATCATAGCATCAAGGGCTTTGGGAGCGTCTTTTAATTCGTATATTTTATCGATATGAGGTTTTAATTTTTCTTCGGCGTGCCATTGCATTAAGGTCATGGTATTTTGCATATTTTCTTTGGGTTGCCCCATGGCAAAACCACCCCAAAAAACACCGACAACCGAAGCTCCTTTTAGTAAAGGTAGATTTAAGGCAAGTTTAGGGATATGGCCTGCTGCAAAACCTACGACCAAATACCTTCCATTCCAAGCTATTCCTCTAAAGGCGGTTTCCGAGTAGTCACCACCTACGGGATCATAAATAACATCTACCCCCTTTTTATTGGTCAAAGCTTTTATAGTAGTTTTTAAATCCTCGGTGCTATAATTAATGGTTTCATCGGCACCATAATGTCGGCATAGTTCTAGTTTTTCATCTGAAGAAGCAGCGGCAATGACATGGGCGCCCATTAGTTTGCCTAATTCCACAGCGGCAAGGCCAACCCCGCCGGATGCACCTAATACCAAAAGGGTTTCGCCCTTTTGAAGTTTTGCACGGTCTTTAAGTGCGTGGAAGGAGGTGCCATAGGCCATCATAAAAGATGCTGCTATGGGGAAGTTCATTTGTATTGGTTTTGGAAAACAGGCGTTTCCCGGAATCAAAACCTCCTCGGCCATTGCGCCATGGGCTACAAAGCCAAAAACTTCATCCCCTACATTGAGATGTTTTATTTCCTTACCAACAGCTTTTACCACCCCTGCCACATCACTGCCAGGTGTGAACGGCAACTCGGGTTTATACTGATATAGCCCTTGAATAATTAATGTATCCGGAAAATTAACCCCACATGCTTTTACTTTGACAAGCACTTCTCTCTTTCCCGGTTTTAAATTTGCTACTTCCTCAAGTGCCAACATGGAAGGAGGACCATAGGTGTTACATCGGATTGCTTTCATTTTAAACGTGTTTTATTGCTTGCGAAAACTCTGATTTAGTCAATTATCTTCAAAACCAACTTTCCTTTTTTATCGCCGCTAAATAGTCGGTTATATGTCTCAGGAAAATTTTCTATTCCTTCATAAATTGCTTCTCTGATCTTAAGCTTGCCTTCCGCCATCCATTGGCCCAATTGCATTGCACCTTCTCGGTAGCGATCTGCATAATCGAAGACTACCATACCTTGCATACTGGCCCTGTTTACCAAAAGTGACAAGTAATTACTAGGGCCTTTTATTGCCGTTTTGTTGTTGTATTGTGAAATAGCACCACAGATAACAACGCGTGCGTGGCGTCGCAAGCGGGTTAAGGCAATATCCAGAATTTCACCACCTACATTGTCAAAATAAACATCGATGCCTTTGGGGCAATGTTCTTTTAGTTTTGTAGCAACATTTTCATTTTTATAATCGATACAGGCATCAAAGCCCAATTCTTCTACAACATACCTGCATTTGTCAGTTCCACCGGCAATACCAATTACGGTACAGCCTTTTATTTTTGCTACCTGCCCTACAACACTTCCTACGGCACCCGCAGCACCAGAAACTAATACCACGTCTCCTTCTTTTATTTTTCCGACTTCGGTAATGCCGAAATAGGCAGTCATTCCGGTCATTCCCAAGGTACCTATGTAGTTAGGTAAAGGTGCCATTTTGGGATCTACGGGATAGTATCCTTCGCCATCTGTAACGGTATATTGTTGCACACCGCCTGTACCTGCAACGTATTGTCCAACTTTGAATTTTGAATGTTTGGATTCGATAATTTCTCCCACTGAACCCGCTCGCATTACAGAACCAATTTCCATTGGGGCGATATAGGATTTGGAATTGTTCATCCATCCACGCATTGCTGGATCAAGGGATACGTAATGTTGTTTGATCAACATTTGCCCTTCCTCGATTTCTGGTATGGGATTGCTTACCAACTCCCATGTAGAATCATCTGCGGCTCCAGTAGGTCTTTTTACAAATAATAGTTGTTTATTCATGAATACATTATTTTTTTGATTCCGGCTAGGACCGGAGTCTGTTGTTCTTACTTCTTTTTATTAGAAAAGTTAGCCACATACGCTTCCATTTTTGCCCTAATGGCTGGTTTCCACCAAAGTTTGGCGGCTTCTTTTAATGCGTTTCCGGCTTTGGAGTCCACCTTGTCCAACAGGTGTTTCCGAACTTTTTGTTTGGTATTAAGCAGAATCTCTTGATCCGCCTCTAAGTATTTTTTCATCCGTTCCTCGGCCCTTTCCAAGACATGTTCCAAGGGTAGGAGTTCATCTACCAAGCCGGCTGTTACCGCTTCTTTTCCGGATAATAATTTGCCTTCCAAAAGATAGCGACTAGCCAGACCATCTCCCATCCAGAAGGCATAAATTTCAGTCAAGTTTTGACTAATTTGAATGTTGACCGCCACTTCATTGAGCCCGATAACGTACTTGTCTCCATTAGCCATATAGCGGTTATCGCTGGTAACTGCAAGTACGGACCCACCGGCCGGTGCATGACCGGTAATAGCTGAAATAAAGGGTTTCTTGAATCGTATTAATTCCGCATACAAGCTTCCAAAGTCATCGAAAAAATCAGAAATCTGTTTTTTGTTATATTTCATAAGCGCAATCAAATCCAGTCCCGCAGAAAAATAGTGCGGCTGTCCCGTAAGTATAACCCCTCTTACTTCTGGGTCTTTTTCCAGGTCGGCAAATGTTTCACGCAATTCCTTGACCATTTCATGGTTAATGGCGTTCACTTTTCCTCGGTTCATCTGAACTATGGTATAGCCTTCTTTTTTAGTTAGTAGTATGTTTTTCATAGGTGTTTATAAAGATGTTCCTCCGTCTAGGGTTATGGTTTGTCCAGTTATGAATTTCGAATTATCCGAAGCTAGCCAACAAATGGCTTCGGCAATTTCTTGTGCCTCGCCAAAACGTCCCATAGGTATCATATGTTTTAGTTTTTCCTCGATAGTCGGACTTGAGGCCAATAATTGGTCTAATAAGGCAGAATGTGTAAAACCTGGACACACCGCATTGATGCGAATCTTTTTTCTACCGTATTCTAAAGCGGCAGATTTAGTCATGCCCACTACTGCATATTTGCTTGCACTGTAGGAAAGGTTGTTCCCAGATGCTTTTAATCCTGCTAAGGAAGCTACATTAATGATATTGCCACGTCCTTGAAGGGTCATTTGTTTTAACGCAACTTGCATACAGTAAAAAACACCCGTTTGGTTTACGGCAATGACATTGTGCCAATCTTCATGCGTATGCTCTGCGGTTTTAAGTTGTTTTTTACCGCCGATACCGGCATTATTTACCATAATATCCAATTGCCCGTGCTTTGCAACAGTTTCCGTTATTAAAGCTTCCACGGCATCAAAATGTGTTACATCAGTTTCAATCGGTTCTGCTTTTCCGCCTGCCGTTAGGATTTCGTCGACTGTGTTTTTAGCTTTTTCCAGACGTATATCGGAAACAATAACGATAGCACCATGTTGTCCAAAGAGTTTTGCCGAAGCTGCTCCGATACCACTGCCTGCACCTGTAATAATGACTATTTTATTTTTTAGATTCATGGGTAGATTTGTTTTTTTCATTCCCGCGAAAGAGGGAATCTATAAATTAGTAAGCTTCTCTTTGTTCACTTCTCGTAATTAGCGTTGGACTTCTATTAAGAAAACCTTTATATCTGTTATAGGATTCGTTGATTCAATATAAATTGTCAATCTTATTTTTTTGTATGGCTTGCCAAGCTGTATTACAACATAGTTCCGATGCTTTATTCAAATGGGCGAATTTAGGGTCTTGTGTATGGCCATGTTTGTACCGGTAATATATCTGCTGGGCAATAACGGCAATTTTAAACAGTCCATATACATAATAAAAAATCAGGTTATCAATACTTCTTCCACTTTTAAGCGCATATTCCTGTACAATGTCCGTCCTACTGGGATTGCCTTCCATCACGGTAGGGGAGGGTAAGCCTTGTTTCATTAAGTCAGGGTCGCTTTCTGTGGTCCAATAGCCTAGCGAAGTGCCCAAGTCCATTAGAGGATCTCCTAGCGTACACATCTCCCAATCCAATATGGCCGTAATATATGACCAGCTATCATCTTTAAAAACTACATTGTCATACTTGAAGTCATTGTGAATGAGTGAATGGTCAAACTGTTTGGGTTGCTGCTCGTGCATCCAAGCCATTACTTTCGTCGCTACGGGTACGTCATCGGTGGCTGCCGCTAGATATTGCTTGCCCCAATTACGGACTTGACGGTCCACATAGCCTTCTGGTCTTCCTAAATCGGCGAGGTCTGCTGCCTTGTAATCAATTTGATGGAAAGCTACAAAGGTGTTTAGCCAAGTATTGGCAATGGTTTTAAAGTCCTTTGAGGTTACCTGTTTTTGATGCGCACTTTTGGCTGTCAGGATAATGCCATCTATCTTTTCCATAATATAGAACGGCGCGCCTATGAGGGTTGTATCCTCGCAAAAGCCATGCACTTTAGGTGCTTTGTTAAAAACGGGATTCAGGTGTTTTAATACTTTATATTCACGACCCATATCATGACCGCGTTTTGGGGCCGAAAAAGGAGGCCTGCGAAGCACGAGCTCCTTGTCTTCAATTTGTAACAAATAGGTTAGATTGGAATATCCATTGGAAAATTGCCTTACCTTCAATTCACTATATGTAGAATTCAACAGATGCTGTTCCAAAAGAAACTGTTTTATTTTTTCTTCTGGAAGTTCTTCTCCTTTTCTAACCGGTTTTGTAGTTTGGATTATTGCCATGGGTACTCCTTTGCGTATTTTTTAATGGTGTTTTTACCCAGTTGGCTCATATGTACCTCATCCGGGCCATCAGCCAAGCGCAGTATCCGTGCTGCCGTATAAAAATGTGCTAAGGGTGTGTCATCGCTTACCCCTTTGCCACCCATAATCTGTATGGCGCGGTCAATGACGGTTAAGGCCATATTAGGTGCTACAACTTTAATCATGGCGATGAGGTCTTTCGCCTCTTTATTCCCTTGCTTGTCCATTTTATCTGCTGCTGAGAGCGTCAATAGCCGGGCTTGTTCAATTTCACAGACCGATTTCGCAATATCTTGCCGGATGCTGCTATAGGTATCCAGAGTACGTCCAAAGGGTTTACGGGTTACCGTTCTTTTGGACATTAATTCCAAGGCCCGTTGCGCCATACCAATAAGTCTCATGCAGTGGTGTATCCTACCAGGCCCTAGGCGGCCTTGGGCAATTTCAAATCCTTTTCCTTCCCCCATCAATATATTCGATTTTGGAACCCGTACATTGTCCAATAGAATTTCGGCGTGACCCTCGGGAGAATCGCTGTAGCCGAATACGGGTAGATGCCTAACGATTGATAATCCAGGTGTATCCATGGGAACCAGAATCATACTTTGTTGTAAATGCCTGGGGGCGTCAAAATCAGTTTTTCCCATTACGATTGCGATTTTACAATGGAGGTCCATCGCTCCTGATGACCACCACTTTTTTCCGTTGATCACATAATCGTCACCATCGGCAACGATAGCTGTTTCTATGTTAGTAGCATCGGAGGAGGCTACATCTGGTTCTGTCATTAAAAATGCAGAACGGATGTTCCCATTTAGTAAAGGCTGTAGCCATTTTTTTTGCTGTTCTGGAGTTCCGTACTTCGCTAAAACTTCCATATTTCCAGTATCCGGTGGACTACAATTAAAAACTTCCGAGGCCCACAGAATACGGCCCATGATTTCTGCTAAGGGTGCGTATTCCAAATTGGTGAGGCCAGCACTGAAATCTCCATAATTATTTGGAAGAAAAAGATTCCATAAGCCTTCCGCTTTGGCCTTCTCTTTTAAATTTTCCAATCCAGGCCATTTGGTCCAGGCGTTTTTTGGGTCTAAATTAAAGGCATCTACCTCACGCTCTACAGGAAGAAGCTGTTCGGTAATGAACGTTTTTAATTTTACTTGAAGTTCCAAAGACTTCTGGGTGTATTCAAAATCCATGTGCTTGTTTTATCCTGAAATTAAATAACCTCCATCGGCTGCATAAACACCTCCGGTCATGTAAGAGCCTGCATTGGAGGCCAGTAACATTACTAGTCCCGCCATTTCATCGGGTTCCGCCATACGCTGTAGGGGTACCATTTGGTTATACCCGGCGACTAATTTTTCATTGGACCATAGACTTTCGCTAAACTTGGTCTTAATGAGTCCCGGACATACCGCATTGGACCGGATGCCATAACGGCCCCATTCCTTTGCTTGATTTTTGGTCATCATAATAAGGGCAGCTTTGGTCATGCTATAAAGCCCCAATCGGAAGCCCGGATGAATGCCTTCTACGGATGCAATGTTGATAATGCTACCTCCTTTTTCTTTCATATGCGCCTGTGCCAAATTGGAAAGTAGCCACGGCGCCTTTACGTTTACGTTCATGATTTTATCAAATATCGCTTCATCAGAGCCTTCTAAAGGGCCATAATACGGATTGATTGCGGCGTTGTTGACCAGAATATCAATATGGCCAAACGTATCCATGGTTTGCGAAATCAAATTTTCGCATTGCGATGTATCCCCAATATGACAAGCGATGCCAATGGCTTCCCATCCTTTTTCTTTGAAATCTTTTGCAACGGCATCTACGGCATCTTGCTTTCTGCTACTGATGACCACTTTTGCCCCATTCTCTGCTAAACCTTGGGCGATGGATTTTCCTATGCCCTTGCTAGACCCTGTTATGATTGCTACTTTACCAGTAAGGTCAAATCTTTGTTTTATACTCATTTATTTATGCTTTTGTGCTGTACACCACGCGCTTTACGCTAAATGCTTATCTGTTTTAAGAGGGTTGCTAAGCTATCTTAGTTGAAAACTTTTTTATCTGATTCGACGGTCAATCTTTTTCCATTCATTATAATTTCTGCTAGTCCGGTTGTTTTGGGTAATTCATAGGTAAAGTAAAATTCCATAGTGTGGAGTTTACTTGCATAAAAATCTTGGCTATGTTCATTTTCACCTGTAACTAAGGACTGTTGTGCTTCGCGACCCATATCCAACCAAAGCCATCCGACCAGTATATTGGAGAAGAATTCCATAAACGGAGTTGCATCAGCCAAAAAACGTTCATAATCTCCTTTCATAGCATAGCCCATTAAGGACTGCAACACCTTTTGGGTCAATTCGAGTTTTTCACCCAATTTTTTGGCATATGGCGCTAATGTTTCATGGGCCATGCTCGCCTTTATGCTTTTGGTGATTTCTTCCGATAAGAGTTGTAGTGCTTTGCCATTTTCCATGGTTACTTTTCGGCCTAACAAATCTTGTGATTGTATGCCGGTAGTACCTTCATAAATGGAAAAAATACGAATGTCCCTTAAGTATTGTTGTAAGATAAAGTCGGAACAGAAACCGTATCCACCCAAAACTTGAACTCCGTTATCGACTGCAACCTTACCCATTTCAGAAGGGTAGGTTTTTACCACGGGAGTTAAAATTTCTAAAAGTAGTTTGTATTTTTCCCGTTGCTCAACATCGGTATGTGCAATGGAGTAATCGTGATATTTGGCAGTTAAAAATACCAAACTCAAGGATCCTTCTGTAACCGCCTTTTGCAATAGTAGCATTCTGCGCACATCTGGATGATTTATAATCAAAGTCTGTTCCTGGTTGACATCTTTTTTACCCGTACTTGCCAATTTGCGTCCTTGTGCGCGTTCATGGGCATAATTTAAGGAGGCATGGTAGGCTGCTGTTGCTATGGCAGCTGCACCCCGTCCAACAGCAATACGTGCACCGTTCATCATCAAGAACATATATTTAAGGCCTTTATGGGGTTCTCCAACCAACCAACCCTTGCAATCTTCTTTATCACCAAAAAATAGATGTGTCGTGCAATAGCCTTTTTGACCCATTTTTTCAAAATCGGCAACCGTTTGCACATCATTTGGTATTAAACTACCATCGACATTAGGTCTTTTTTTGGGCACTACAAAAAGTGAGATTCCTTTGGTGCCCGCGGGTGCTCCTTTAATCCGAGCTAAAACTAAGTGTACGATGTTTTCAGCCCCTTGGTAATCACCACCAGAAATAAATATTTTCTGTCCGTGTATTTTATACGTGTCCCCGTCCGGGGTAGCTGCGGTTACAATGTCGGATAAAGAACTGCCCGCCTGAGGTTCGGTTAAGCACATGGTACCGCCCCACGAACCTTCTAGCATTTTGGGGACGTAGGTATCGTTCAAGTGCTGGTTTCCAAAATGGGTAATCAATTCGGCAGCTCCAATAGTGAGTCCTATATAGCCCGGGAGGTGATTATTCGCGGCTTCTTGTACAAACCCCAACGCATTCATTACCATGGATGGTAGTTGAAGGCCACCATTTTTATAAGGGAAAGCTCCTGCAATAAAGCCCATCTCCCCAGCCTCTTTCATATATTTGGTTACCTGTGGATGCACAACGATCTCCCCATCTTTAAAATGGGCAGGGTTTTCGTCCATTTCCCTAAAATAAGGGTGCAATTCCTTATCGGAGAATTCTTTTACCGAGTTGAGTAACATCTCAATGGAAGCGGTATCATATTCATTGTAATCCGGTAGTTCCAAGACATCTTGAAGTCCGTTTACGCGATAGAGTAAAAATTTAAGTGTTTCTAGGTCTATATATTCATTTGCCATGATGGAGTCTCTTTAAAATATTCCTTCTCAAGATAATTCAATTTCTGGCCAATTCCATTAAACTGGTTTAATAAACAAGAATGGGATGTATCTAGATGCTTTTGCCGTACTATTTGTTCTAAGGTGAGGTATATCCATTAGATGCTAAAAGTTAGCTCCGATATAATTTTAAATCCCCTATATTTAGGGTGTAACCACAAGAACCATACTACTGCCCATGGACGCTGTCTCTAATGCTATTTTAGCCTTTTCATTAATCATTATCATGTTCGGTATGGGGCTTTCTTTAGGTCTTAGGGACTTTGTGGCTGTTTTTATAAAGCCAAAAGCGATTATCATAGGCCTTATTTGCCAATTGATTTTGTTACCTATAGTGGGTTTTGCCTTAATCGGAATATTTACCTTACAAGCTGATATTGCTATAGGAATTATCATTTTGGCCGCTTGTCCAGGCGGACCTACGTCTAATTTGATCACCCACTTGGCAAACGGAGATACCGCCCTTTCGGTTTCTATGACGGCGGCCTGTAGTTTTATTACCTTATTGACTATTCCTTTTATCATCAATTTAGGGTTGCAAAAAATATTGGGTGCGGGGACATTAATTCAATTGAATGTGCTGCAGACTATTATGCAAGTGTTTGTAGTCGTGATTGTTCCCGTAGCCTTTGGAATGTTGCTAAACGCAAAACGTCCCAAGTTTTCGTTACGAATGCAAAAACCTGTGAAAAGGGCTTCGGGTATCTTTTTTGTGGTCGTTCTTCTGGCAATTATCCTTAAGGAACGAGCAACTTTATTTTCGAACCTTCAAGAAGCAGGGTTGGTTTCCTTGAGTTTAAACTTGGTCACCATGGTGCTGGGCTATGGCCTGGCCTATCTATTTCAGTTATCTCTAAAACAACGTATTTCAATTACTATAGAAGGGGGTATTCAAAATGGTACTTTGGGTATTAGTATTGCCACTATTCTTTTGAACAATACCGCTTATGCTATTGCTCCGGCAGTTTACGGGGTAATTATGTTTTTGACCGCGGGTCTATTTATTTTTTGGAGTAACCAAAGATTGAAAGAGGAAGTTAGAAGTTAGAAGTTAGATGTATTTTAATTAATGATTTTTAGGATGTTTACTCTTATGTTCTTCCCCTTTTCCTAAACGTTTCCTCAGTTTAGATAGGCCAACTGGCGTAATGCCTAAATAGGAAGCGATCAAGTATTGTGGCACACGTTGCAATAAATCAGGCCGTTTATGTAAGATCCGGAGATAGCGTGCATCATTACTTCTGTTGTTGGTTCGGTCCACTCTATGAAACATTTTAAGGAAGGCTTCTTGCATGGATAATCTACCAAAGCGTTCCAATTGGTGAGATGCCTCAAACGATTTTTCCGCTCTATCTTTCCGTACCGCCAATATCACACTAGGTTCCAAGGCTTCTAAATAGCATTGTGAGGGGACACCTTTAACATAAGCTATCAAATCTGTAAAAAAAACATCTTGTGTATAAAATTCCAACACGGTCGGTTCACCATCATCCATTTTATAATAGGAGATACAACCGCTGTCTAGATAGTAGAAATAGGCTACAATATCACCTTCTGAAATTAAACGTTCCCCTTTTTCTAGGGTAATGACATCATAAAAATTAAGCGCGTCTTCCAATTGAGGATGGTCTACATGAGTATAGGACAACACCTTTTCTCTTATGTTTTTAAATACATCGTTATTCATTGTGTACTTGCTAATTGACTTCTATAATGATATTATATCAAAGATAGATAATCTGATTTTTTACAGGGATAGCCAATTCTTTGGTCTTAGATAAGGAGTAACTCTAGAGGTTAAGGCAAAAGGAATATATAGGTTGTCCCTAATACTTAATGGCTAAGCAATACCTAGATTAGTACGTATTAGCGAATACTTCCTCGCAAGTACATTGGGAGGTCCTTTGGTTGCCATGACGATAGCTAAAAAAACAAAAAACCCTTGAAAATCAAACGATTAACAAGGGTCTTCGTACTCGAGATGGGACTTGAACCCATACGGACTAATGTCCATTGGATTTTAAGTCCAACGTGTCTACCAATTCCACCACTCGAGCCTGACTGCCGTAAGGCTCGTCTCCGACTATCTTCCAAAAAAAAGATATGGACAAAAAAAACGCTGACAAGCAGCGTTTTTTGGAGCGAAAAAAGGGATTCGAACCCTCGACCTCCACCTTGGCAAGGTGATGCTCTACCCCTGAGCTACTTTCGCGTTTATAAGCTATTTAAAAGAACATCATTCGGTATGAATGCGGGAGCAAATTTAATACATTTCTATAAATTCCAAAGTATTTTATCCTAAAAATTGATGCTAAATCCTGTTTTAAAAACGAAGCCATCAATAATGAATCCTAACTAGTTGCTTTCTTGTTCTTTGTGAGTAATCGTTTTATTTCGTTTAATTTCATGAGAGCTTCAACGGGGGTAAGCGTATTGATGTCTAAATGAAGAATTTCTTCCTTTATTTCCTCTAAAAGTGGGTCGTCAAGATTAAAAAAGCTCAGTTGCATTTCCTGCCCGTCAGTTAGGTGGGCTTTTTGCGCAGCATTGAGGTTTTCGGTGAGCTCTTCGTTCGAATGGGATTTTTCTAATTTTTTTAGAATTTTATTTGCTTTTTGAATGACTTGCTGCGGCATTCCGGCCATTTTTGCAACGTGGATACCAAAGCTATGTTCACTTCCTCCGGGTGTTAGTTTTCTTAAAAATAGCACATTGTCCTTCAGTTCTTTTACGGATACATTGTAATTCTTAATACGGTCAAAGGTGGTAGACATCTCATTTAGCTCGTGGTAATGTGTAGCGAACAGGGTTTTGGCCCTAGCCGGGTGTTCGTGCAAAAACTCTGAAATGGACCAAGCTATAGAAATACCATCGTAGGTGCTTGTACCTCTTCCTATTTCGTCTAGTAGCACCAAGCTTCTTTCGGATAAATTATTCAAAATAGAGGCGGTTTCGTTCATTTCGACCATAAAGGTAGATTCGCCCATGGAAATATTGTCACTTGCTCCAACGCGCGTAAAGATTTTGTCTACATATCCTATGGTAGCTGCCTTGGCAGGAACGAAACTACCCATTTGTGCTAAAAGTACAATAAGAGCGGTTTGCCGTAATATGGCCGATTTACCACTCATATTGGGTCCAGTAATCATTATAATCTGTTGGTCGTTTCTATTGAGAACTACATCGTTCGCTATATAGACTTCGCCAAGTGGTAATTGTTTTTCTATCACCGGATGTCTTCCATTGACAATGTTGATGTCGGTAGAATCATTGAGTTCTGGTGCCACATAATTGTTTTCTTTTGCCAATTGGGTAAAACCACAAAGACAATCAAGCTGGGCAATCAGTTGCGCGTTGTTCTGTACGGGTGCAATATACTCTTGCATCCATACTATCAGTTGGGAAAATAGCTGTTGTTCCAGCATTGTAATCCGTTCTTCGGCACCTAGAATCTTGGCTTCATATTCTTTAAGTTCTTCTGTAATGTAACGCTCGGCGTTAACTAGGGTCTGTTTGCGAATCCATTCTTCGGGAACCTTGTCCCTGTGCGTATTCCGCACTTCTATATAATAGCCAAAAACGTTATTAGATGCGATTTTAAGTGAGGTGATTCCGGTGGCCTCCGTTTCTCTTCGCAACATATTGTCCAGGTAGCTTTTGCCCTGGGAAGCAAGACCCCGCAACTCATCCAGTTCTTCAGAATATCCAGAAGCAATCACATTTCCTTTCAAGACATTTACCGGAGCTTCTTCGTTCAGCATTTCCTTTATTTTACCTCTCAGTAAATCGCAGGTTTGCAATTGGTCTCCTATAAGGGCTAGGGCATCGTTATCGGAAGTAGCTGCCAATTGCTTTATAGGAACGATTGCTTCCATAGAGTTTTTTAGCTGAACAACCTCTTTGGGATTCACTTTCCCAGTGGATATTTTGGAAATTAGCCGTTCCAAATCTCCCATTTGGGAAATGTTGGATTGAAATTTTTCAAGTAATGCTTCCTTCTCCATCAAATGGCTTACTACTTGATGCCTATCTTTTATTTTTTGAATGTCCTTTAGGGGAAGTGCTAACCATCGCTTGATCATTCTACCGCCCATGGGTGAAATTGTCTTGTCTATAACATCGATAAGTGTAACCGCATTTACATTTGTTGACTGATACAACTCTAAATTTCTGATGGTGAAGCGATCCATCCAAATATACTCGTCCTCCGTAATACGTTGCAGGGTGTTGATATGCTGTAGCTGTCTGTGTTGTGTTTCGGAAAGATAGTGCAATAGCACTCCGGCAGCTATAATACCATAGGCCAAATGGTCCACGCCAAACCCTTTTAATGTCTTGGTTCTAAAATGGTTGGTAAGGTTTTCTAAGGCATAGTCTTCCTGAAAAACCCAATCCTCCAAATAGAAGGTATGGAACTGGGCTCCAAAAATTTCGTTGAATTCCTTTTTATGCGCTTTCGAAATCAGCACCTCGTTCGGTGCGAAATTTTGTAGAAGCTTGTCTATTTGCTCTTCGTTACCTTCGGCAGTCAAGAACTCACCTGTGGAGATATCCACAAAGGACACACCTAGTTTTTTTCTTCCAAAGTGTACCGCACATAAAAAGTTATTGCTCTTTGCGCTAAGAATATCATCGTTTAAGGAAACGCCCGGGGTTACCAATTCCGTTACCCCTCTTTTTACGATAGTCTTAGTTTGTTTCGGGTCTTCTAATTGGTCGCAGATAGCTACGCGCTGTCCAGCTTTCACCAATTTTGGTAAATACGTGTTCAAGGAATGGTGGGGAAAGCCTGCTAGTTCTGTCCGTTCTCCACCATTGTTTCTATTGGTGAGAATAATCCCCAGAATTTTAGAGGCTTTAACGGCATCAGCACCAAATGTCTCATAAAAATCCCCAACTCTAAATAGCAACATCGCATCAGGATATTTGGTCTTGATGGTGTTATATTGTTTCATTAAAGGGGTTACCTTTTTTGTCTTCTCCTTACCTACCACTTTTTTAAATAACTATCTATTTTTTTCAATAGTAACGAATATATACTATTCTCCATGGGATTCTTATTTTTGTTGATATTTAAGTTTGATAGTTGAAAAGTATTGCAATGAGAAAGCTAAAAAACGAAGAATTGGACAGATTAAATGTTTCCCAGTTCAAAACAGCAAGAAAAACCAAAGTAAGTATTGTTCTGGATAATATTAGAAGCCTTAACAACATAGGTTCAGTATTTAGAACTGCCGATGCTTTTCTCTTAGAGAAGATTTACCTCTGTGGTATTACCGCAAAACCGCCACATAAGGATATTCATAAAACTGCCCTGGGTGCTACGGATAGTGTCTCATGGGAATATGCGGCCGACACATTAACGCTTATACAAGAGCTGAAAAAAGAAAGGACTATCGTAATCGCGGTGGAGCAAGCGGAAGCATCCGTGCAATTACAACATTTCATACCATCAATAAATAATTCGTACGTGCTTGTTTTTGGTAACGAAGTAAAAGGTGTAGACCAAAAGGTGGTTGCGGCTTGTGATACGGTACTGGAAATTCCACAATTTGGAACCAAGCATTCTTTGAATATTTCGGTTAGCGTTGGGGTAGTGGTATGGGACTTTTGGGCTAAGTTGAATACATAAAAAACCCAACCGAAGTTGGGTTTTTGGTATAGTTTGAGTTAGTTAGTTTACCATTTAAGGAATACACAATTACGTGATTACAATTTTACTATGCAAGAATTTTTTTAAAATTATGTTAATCTTACTGTGAAATGGCAAAGTTTTCTAACAATGTTAAAATGTGTTCATAGTCTTTTTTTTGGCCAACAAAGTCCAACCCCGAAACATCTATAATCAGCTGGCTATCTTTAGGGTAGGTCTTTAAAAAGTCGATATAACCCTTGTTGATATTCGTTAGATATTCTGCCTGTATACCTTGTTCATACTCCCGTCCTCTTTTTTTTATTTGTTCCAATAACCGTTCAGTAGTCTGGTACAGGTAAACGTATATTTTGGGCTTTCTAACCTCTTTGTACATAAAATTAAATATTTTACGGTACAATTCATATTCCTGTTTTTGCAAGGTAACCTTAGCGAAAATGAGGGATTTAAAGATATCATAATCGCTGATCATGAAGTTTTTAAATAGGTCAAATTGGTTGGTATCGTCCGAGAACTGCTGGTAGCGGTCTGCCAGAAAGGACATTTCCAAAGGGAAAGCGTATCGTGCCTGGTCTTCATAAAAACTGGGTAAGAAAGGATTTTCCGCAAAACGTTCCAATATCAATTTTCCATTGAAATCTTCGGAAATCCTTGATGCTAAACTGGTTTTGCCAGCACCAATGTTTCCCTCTATGGTTATAAATTCCAGACTCGTAAAAAGTGCTGTTCTGTTTTTGTAGAGTTTGCCCTGAGTTTTTTGGAGCTTTCCTTTGTCCCGACATTCCTGCAGCAGATTTCTGCTATCCTTTTTTAGGGTAGGGTGATAAAACTGCGGGGCAATATCCGCTAAAGGTTGTAGTACAAATCTACGATCGGCTATTCTTGGGTGCGGTATAGCTAGGTTTTCTGAAACTACAACTTCATTTCCGTAATATATTATGTCTAGATCTATAATTCTACTTTTATATCCTTGTCCAAAACTTCGTTCCCTGCCCATGCTTTTCTCTAGCTGCATTAGAAGTTCAAGACAAGTCTCCGGAGTTTTGTCTGTTACCAGATGTATGCAGGCATTCAGAAAATCGTCGGATTCAAAACCCCACGAAGGTGAATTGTATATCGGGGAAATACCGGTAATTTCACCAAGCGATTCGTTCATACGAAAAATAGCTTTTTGCAGATTGAGTTTTCTATTGCCTAGATTACTCCCAATAGAGATGTACACTGTTTGTTTTACCGCCATAATATAATGGCAAAATAAACAAAACAAATTCACTTTGGTTATCTTTGCGAGGTAATAAAAATTGCTATTTAATGAATTTTTTAAGAAATCTTCTTGCAGCCATTATTGGCTGCCTAGTGGCCTTTGGTGTGGTCTTTGTCATGTTTTTTGTGCTGATAAGTTTGTTGGGTAGCGAAGAGGATGCTGTAACGGTCAAGGATAACTCGGTACTAGAGCTACAGTTACAGCGACCTATAGCCGATTATACAGGTAGTAATGACCTAAATGTGTTTGCTGGAATTTTTGAGAGCTCCCAAGGTCTGGACGAAATAGTACACGCTATTTCTGTGGCCAAGGATGATGAGCGTATTACAGGCATAAGCCTGAACAATAATTTTATATTGGCCGGACTGGCACAGACCCAAACTATAAGAAAGGTGTTGGAAGAATTTAAGGCTAGGGGGAAATTCATTTATACCTATGGAGATTTTTACACCCAAAAGGATTATTATTTGGCATCTGTGGCAGACTCTATCTTTATGAATCCTGTTGGTGTTTTGGATTTTAAAGGGTTATCCTCAGAAGTTTTATTTTATAAAGATTTACAGGAGAAAACAGGGGTGAAGATGGAGGTGATTCGCCATGGTAAGTACAAAAGTGCAGTGGAGCCCTACTTAGAAAACGAAATGAGCGATGCCAACAGAACTCAAATAAAGGAGTTGATACAGTCTTTGTGGAGTTCCATGGTCTCGGATATAGCCGTTGGAAGGGGTATTTCAGAGACCGATTTAAATATTATCGCAGACACCTTGGGAGGTAGGTCTTCTGTGTATGCCAAGAAATCTGGATTGTTGGACGACATTATTTTTTATGACCAGTACGAGAAAAAATTAGCAGAAGCACTCTCGCTTTCGGAAGGTGCAGATATCAACTACATTGGTTTAGACGATTACGCAAGGTATTCCAACAAAAAGACACTAAAATCCGGAATGGATAAAATTGCGGTTGTTTTTGCACAAGGGGAAATTTTATATGGCGAAGGAGGGCCAGATATAATTGGTCAAGGGATTATCAACAAGGCATTGATAAAAGCTAGGGAAGATAAGAACGTTAAGGCGATTGTACTGCGCGTAAACTCTCCGGGAGGAAGCGCCCTTACTTCGGATATTATTTGGCGCGAGGTAGAATTGGCAAAAAAAGTAAAGCCTGTAGTAGTTTCAATGGGCAATGTGGCGGCTTCCGGCGGCTATTACATTGCTGTGGGCGCAAATAAGATTTATGCCGAGCCTACGACGATTACAGGTTCTATTGGTGTGTTTGGTACGGTTCCGAACATTAGCGATTTGGCTAAGGATATAGGAATAAATGCTGAGCAGGTGGGCACCAATGCAAATTCTGTAGATTACTCGTTTTTTGAACCTATGAGCGATGCATTTAGGAATCAGGTTAAGGAAAGTATTGAAGATACCTACACCACATTTTTGGATAGGGTCTCCCAGGGTCGTGGTATTTCTATGGCCCAAGCGGATAGTTTAGCGCAGGGACGGGTTTGGAGCGGCATAGATGCAAAGCGCATTGGTCTTGTTGATGAATTGGGGACCTTGGAAGATGCTATTAAAGCCGCGGCGGACTTAGCCAAAGTCGACACTTATGGTATTCGAAAATACCCAAAATATAAATCGGGCTTTGAGCGTTTTATGGAAGACTTGGAAGGTGTTAGTATGCAACTGAAGTATAAAATAATCAGCGATGAAATCGGTGAGGAGAACTATCAAATATTAAAGGACATAAAAGCTGGCCTGGACAAAAAAGGAGTGCAGGCCAGAATGCCTTTTATCTTGAATATAAAATAAGGGATGACGCAAAAGGATACCTTGGTGGCACGCAGGATATATTTATATCTTGGTGCACTTTTCATAACGTCTTTAGTAGTTTCCAACTTAATCTTTCAAAAGTTTTTTTACTGGCAGCCGTTCGGGGAGGTTACTATTTTTGGTGCGTCTCTTTTTGAGATATCCGTGGGGATATTGCCTTATCCTGTTACCTTCTTGATAACAGATTTAATTTCTGAAATTTTTGGAAAGAAGAAAGCCAACCAAATAGTTGTGGCAGGGATATTTGCGTCTTTCTTTTCCTTGCTTATTGTATATACCGCAAATGTGGTGCCTGCTACGCCATGGTCGCCCGTTCAGGATAGTTTGTTTACTTCCGTTTTTGGCAATACCATTGTTGCGGTTTTTGCCTCTATGATGGCTTATTTGTTGGCACAGTTTGTCGACATTCAGATTTATCATTTCTGGAAACGATTGACCAAGGGAAAATACCTTTGGCTACGGAATAACTTTTCCACCTTTTCCTCCCAATTGATAGATACTTTTACCGTTGTAGGACTATTGTGCTCGTTTGGGGAAATTCCTTGGGATAAATTCAGGGGCTTGGTCGTCAGTGGCTTCATTTTTAAGATAATTATAGCATTTTTGGACACCCCTTTGCTTTATATGTGCGTATATATGATGCGAAGGCGTTTTGGTTTGGAGCTGGGTGAGGAAATAGATTTAGATGCCAGTAACGTGGCAGATTAAGAATGTATGTGTTATAACAGAAAGAAATGAAGAAAAATATTATTAGAATAGTTTGTATATTTTTTTTGTTGATTATTGGAATTGTGGTGGCTGCTCCCTTTTTCTTGGAGGCCAAAATTGGTGATATCATCAAAAATAAGGTGAACAACAATGTAAATGCTACCTTGGATTTTTCTGAGGCGAATTTAAGTTTGGTTCGTAGTTTTCCCAACGCAGGGGTTCGTTTGGGCAATGTGAGTTTGATAAATAAGGCGCCTTTCGAGGGAGATACCTTGTTCGCGGCCAAGGAAGTTTCCTTGACTATGGGTATTATTCAGTTGTTCAAGGGGTCGGATGCGCCCATTGCCATAACCAGCTTAAATTTAGATAATGCCTTGTTAAATATCAAGATAGATACAGATGAAAATGCCAATTATGATATTACCATAGAGAGCGTTGCTCCGGAAACGACAGCAGCTGTAGAGACAGCTTCTACGGGATTTAATCTAAATTTGCAATCCTATGAGATAACCAACTCCCGTGTCTTTTACAAAGATTGGACAACAGGCATTGGTCTGGCAATAACAGATGTTAATCATAATGGAACAGGTGATTTGTCTTTGGTAACATCGGAGCTGAATACGCATACAGATGCCTTTGTCTCCCTTGAGATGGACAGCACCAACTACTTGAATAAAAATAAAATAAGTTTGGATGCGATTATCGGTATCGATTTAAAAGAAAGCAAGTACTCCTTTTTAAAGAATGAGGCGCTCATAAATCAGTTGCCTTTGGTCTTTGATGGTTTTGTCAAGTTGAATGACGATGATATGGACGTGGACATCAATTTCAAAACACCTTCTTCGGATTTTAAGAACTTTTTAGCCGTAATTCCAGAGGAGTATTCTAAAAATATTGAAGGTGTAACCACGACCGGAAACTTTGTGCTGGGAGGAAATTTTACAGGTACTGTTGATGATGTGCATATTCCTAAATTTAATATTAATATCAAGTCGGATAATGCCTCTTTTAAATATCCAGATTTACCAAAAGCGGTTACCAATATAAATTTAGATGTGGCAATCAATAATACTACTGGAATTACGGAGGATACTTCGGTCGCTATTAAAAAGGCCTCCTTTATGATTGATCAGGACCGTTTTAACTTGACTTCTAACATAACAGAATTAATGGGTAATACGAGGGTAAGTGCCCATATAGATGGTAAAATGAATCTGGCTAATCTAGAAAAAGCCTATCCTGTGCCTACTGGTCTAAGCTTAAAGGGAATGTTGGATGCTAATGTTACAACCGCTTTTGATATGGGTATGGTTGAAAAAAAGCAGTATGAAAGGACTAGAACCGAGGGGAAAATGGTCTTGACCAATTTTGAATACACATCGGACGAAATTCCAAATCCCGTTATACTAAAATCTACAGCGGTTACTTTTAATCCAAAGACCGTAAGCTTGAATGAACTTAATGGATCAACCGGTAAGACCGACTTCAAGGTTACAGGAACTATTAACAACTTTTTGGGCTATCTGTTCAATGATGAAAAGGTAGAAGGGAATTTTATCTTAAACTCGAATACCTTTGACTTGGGTGATTTTATGGTATCGGAAACGGAAACCTCACAGGACAGTGGTACGGGAAGTGTACCTGTAGCTTCTACAGAAAAAATTAAGATTCCTTCCTTTTTGGATGCTACATTTAGTGCCAGCGCAAACAATGTCATATATGACAATATTGTTCTTAAAGATGTAAAGGGAAATCTCAAGATAAAGGACGAAAGGGCAATACTGAGTAATATGACTTCTTCCTTGTTCGATGGGAAGATAACTTTGGATGGAGAGGTTTCTACAAAAAGGGACATACCTACTTTTAGTATGAAATTGGGAATGGACCAGTTGCAGATAAGCGAAACCTTTAAGGCCTTGGAGCTTTTTAAGGTACTTGCCCCAGTGGCCAACGTGATTCAAGGTAAATTGAACTCGGATATTTCATTGTCTGGGAATTTGACCGATGATTTTACACCAGATCTTTTATCCTTAAGTGGTAATGTTTTGGCCAATTTAATGACTCAGAAAGTCAATGCTGAAAACGCACCCGTTCTCTCTGCCTTGGATAGTAAGTTGAATTTCATAAACCTAAACGATTTGGATTTAAAGGAGCTGAAGACGAGCCTTTCGTTTAAGGATGGTTTGGTTTCCGTAAAGCCATTTACGTTCAGCTATAAGGATATTGACATTAATGTGGCAGGAAATCACACGTTTGACCAAAAAATGAACTATAAGGCATCTATAGACGTGCCTTCAAAATACCTGGGTAAGGAAATAAACGCTTTAATTTTCAAAATAAATGACCCTTCTTTACAAAATCTTACCATACCCGTTACGGCGACTATTACAGGAATGTATAACAGTCCCCAGATAAGTACGGATTTAACTTCGGGTGTAAAAAAATTAACATCCCAATTAATTGAAATCGAAAAACAAAAATTGATAGGCAAGGGCAAGGACAAAGCTAAGGATTTACTAGGCGGACTTTTGTCCGGAAACAAAACCGGGCCAGACTCTACCGCAACGAAAGACCCGCAGGAACAGGGCGTAAAAGAAGCCTTGGGCGGACTTTTGGGAGACAATAAAAAAGTAGATACCACAACAACTACAAAAGATACAGTGCCAACCCAAAAAGAGGATGCGGTAAAAGATGCTGCTAAGGATATATTAGGTGGATTGCTTGGCAAGAAGAAAAAAACAGAGACTAAAAAGGATTCGGTGAATTAGGAGAATTATTTGGCGTGACTTGTTTAACGATATGGAGGTGTAGAGTTCTAGTCCGTAGTTAATGATTTGGAGAACGGATGGCGCTAAAAAGCGTTGCCGTCCCTCACAGGTGAATCTGATTTTTTAGCGCATGTTAGCTTTATTTTTTAATTGTTCGGTAAATTCTTTGGAAATGATAGCAACATTAAATTCTGAATTAGGGGTTGCAATCATTATTAAGTGTGCTTTATAATTAATGGGAACAATTGTATAAAGTAACTATGTACGCTTCTTTTCTGAAACTAGCTCTTAATACTTAGTCCCACATAATACCCTTCGTTACTACGTACATTAAAAACGGTATTGTCTTCAAAGATCAGGTACTGTCCTTTAATTCCTTTTAAAATACCATTATAGTTGGGTGTTTTGTCAAGGTTAAGACTTTTAACTTTCTCTGGATATCGCAATACCGGAAACTGCATGTGTGTTTCCGCATTATTTTCTATAAAATAGTTTCTGGCCTCATCTGGTATGTATTGCTTTAATTTACTGCGCCATTCAACAAGGTCTTCGTCATCTACATTATTGGTCAACATCTTACGCCAATTGGTCTTGTCTCCCACATGGTCTTTTAGGGCGACTTCGGTAATACCCGCAAGATACCTGTTGGGTACCTCTACGATTTCTATGGCTTCATGTGCGCCTTGGTCTATCCATCTTGTAGGGACTTGGGTCTTTCTGGTAACGCCAACTTTTACATTGCTGGAATTCGCTAAGTATACGATGTGGGGTTGCAATTGTACGCGCTTTTCATAAGCTAAATCGCGGTCTTCTTGGTCTAAATGTGCCGTGCTCAGTTCTGGTCGCATGATCCAATCCCCAGCCGAGGGAATTTCAAAAAAGCAGGATTTACAAAAGCCTTGCCTAAATATAGGTCGGTCATTTCCGCAATTAAGACATTGGTGTTTTAGGAAGTTTATCGTAAGCTCTTTGTTGAGTATTTGATTGATATTAAGGAAATCAGACTCAAAAACGAGGTAATACTGTATGGGACTTCCTATTTCTGTCTGCATTTTTTTTAAAACACCTTCGTACTGCATATGTAAAATCTTATTGCTATTTCAATTTGAAAATGATGGATATATACCCTATTTTAGGCCGATAAAGATACCTAAAAATGCCCATTCCGCTGTTTAATTCTATAGCTTCTTGGTTGCTTAAAAAGCGCTATCATCAGATAGAGCTATTTTTAAAATATCCAGAGGAAGTCCAAGAAGAAGTGCTTTTGCAACTTTTGGAAATTGCGGACGATACAGAAATTGGACGTGCATATGATTTTGAGAGTATTCATAATTACGAAATATTTAGGGAGCGCGTGCCAATTGTATCTTATGAAGAAATGGAACCGATCATAGAGCGCACCCGTAAGGGCGAGCAGAATCTTTTTTGGCCAACATCGGTAAAGTTGTTTGCTAAAAGCAGTGGTACGACCAATGCAAAAAGCAAGTTTATACCAGTAAGCACGGAGGCGTTGGAGGATTGTCATTTTAAATCTGGAAAAGATTTGTTATGTCTTTATCTGAACAACAACGAAAACTCGCAATTATTTACGGGAAAAAGTTTACGATTAGGGGGGAGCAAGGAATTGTATGAGGACAATGGTTCTTTTTTTGGAGACCTCTCTGCCATTCTTATAGACAATATGCCACTTTGGGCGGAGTTTAGCAGCACACCAAGCAACAAAGTGTCTTTAATGAGCGAATGGGAAACCAAGCTGCACGCCATTATAAAGGAAAGTGTACAGGAGAATGTAACTAGTCTGGCAGGTGTACCTTCTTGGATGTTGGTACTCTTGAATAATATGCTGGAAGAGACAGGAAAGGAGCACTTGTTTCAGATATGGGAAAATTTAGAGGTATACTTCCATGGAGGTGTAAGCTTTAGCCCGTATAAAGAACAGTACAAAGCATTGTTTCCTAGAAAAAGTTTCAGATACTACGAAATTTATAATGCCTCTGAGGGTTTTTTTGCCATTCAAGATCGTAATAACGCAGATGATCTTTTGTTGATGTTGGATTATGGTATTTTTTATGAATTTGTTCCTATGGAGGATTATGATACATTGGACCTAAAAGCGATTCCCTTGTGGGAAGTGGAAATTGGAAAAAACTATGCTATCATTATAACAACGAATTCTGGCTTATGGCGCTACAAGATTGGCGATACGGTGCGTTTCACCTCTAAAAGCCCATATCGTATACGAGTAACAGGGCGTACTAAACATCATATTAATGTTTTTGGGGAGGAGTTGATTATTGAAAATGCAGAGGAAGCCTTAAAGACGGTCTGTATAAAAGCGGAGGCCGAGATTAAGGATTATACGGCAGGTCCTATTTTTATGGCGGGCAAAGAAAAAGGAGCACATGAATGGGTGATTGAGTTTAGGAAGCCGCCTAAAGACCTAGCTTATTTTACCGAGTTTTTGGATAACGCCCTAAAATCATTGAATTCCGATTATGAGGCCAAACGATATAATAACACTACCTTGAAAATGCCCAAAGTACATGTGGCGCGAGAAAATCTTTTTTACGATTGGCTTAAAGTCAACGACAAGTTGGGTGGCCAACATAAAATACCACGACTTTCCAATAAGAGGGATTATATAGAGGAGCTACTAAAGATGAACGGTTAATATACGGGCTCTTTCCCGTTATGATGTCATTTATAGATAAGAGTATCATTTTTTTGTTAGTACACCTTCACGGAATATTTCTATTTGAGAATACCTTCAGTTTTGTTGATATTGCTGTTAATGTCTTTTAAAGTGTTATTGGTCGACTCTTAATTGTTATTTGTTAAACGATTAGCCAACGTTTTGTGTGTCGCTTCTATAAATCAAGTTTTATACCGATGTTTTTGTTCTACTGAACAAATAAATAGGAATTTTTGCCGTTAATGAATGACCTTAGATGAACGATACTTAACCGTAAAACTAAACACAATAATCATGATGACAGAAAAATTAGTAATTGTTTCAGATATGTGGGGGTCTAGAAAAGGGCTTTGGATAACTTCTTATCTAGGATACTTACAACAGTATTTTGACATTACATTTTATGATAGTCAGCAGTTGGCTAATTTAGACCTAGCCGTAAATTCCGAAGAAAATATACATAATGCGTTCATACATGGTGGCATAGACACGGCAGTAGCACATTTATTAAAAAAGGAGAAAGAACCTTGTTATTATCTTGCATTTAGTACGGGTGGAACTATCGTGTGGAATGCCGCTAAAAAGGGACTTCCAGTGAAAGCATTGTACAACGTATCCTCAACAAGGTTACGTACGGAAAACGATAGACCTTCGGTTCCTGTAACCTTATTGTACGGTGGAAACGATTCTTTTAAACCAGAGGATAGTTGGGCAGATATGCTAGGATTGGAAATGGAAGTGATTCCAAATTACGGTCATACTTTATATTCCGACGAAAAGGTGATTAAAAAGGTTTGTTTGGATTTGTTGAACAAGGTAACCAAGATAGCTCCCAAAACCAAAAAGGCTGTTTAGATAGAGCGCAATTTTTCACTAGTTTGTGCTGGTTATAACTGATAATCCCGAACAAGCAAGGTAGATATACATAAAAGGGTCAAGTATAAAATCTTAATTAGGATTTTATATTTGACCCTTTTTACTTGCGTCTCGGTAAATCAAATTACGGGTTCATTTAAGAAACTGCCTTAAGTTTTTTAACCGTTTCGTATGAAAGCTTTTGCTCGGCATACTGTTTAGTAACCTTGAATTCCGTTTCATCGTTACTGGGCATTTCGAACATAGCATCCGTAAAAATTGCTTCGCACAAGGATCTAAGCCCTCTTGCTCCCAATTTATATTCAATTGCTTTGTCTACGATATAATCTAAAGCATGGTCCGTGATGGTAAAGGTGATATCGTCCATTGCGAACAGCTTTTCATATTGTTTTATGATAGCATTTTTTGGCTCGGTAAGAATGGCGCGTAGGGTTTTCTTATCCAATGGGTTCATATGGGTCAACACCGGCAAGCGACCAATAATTTCTGGTATCAAGCCAAATTCCTTTAGGTCTTTGGGTATGATGTATTGCAGCATATTATCATCGTCCAACTTATCATCTACCTTTGAAGCATTATAACCTACGGCTTGCATGTTAAGCCTCTTGGCAATGGCGCGTTCAATTCCGTCAAATGCGCCTCCGGCAATAAAGAGAATATTCTCGGTATTTACTTCTATAAATTTTTGATCCGGGTGTTTGCGACCTCCCTTTGGCGGTACGTTCACTACAGTGCCCTCTAGTAATTTAAGCAAGCCTTGTTGCACACCTTCCCCAGATACATCCCTTGTGATGGAAGGGTTATCGCTTTTACGTGCTATTTTATCTATTTCATCAATAAAAACAATGCCACGCTCTGCTTTTTCTAAGTTGTAGTCCGCTGCTTGTAGTAATCTTGTTAATATGCTTTCCACATCCTCGCCTACATAGCCTGCCTCCGTTAAAACGGTTGCATCAACTATTGCCAACGGAACGTTAAGCATTTTTGCGATGGTTTTGGCCATTAAGGTTTTTCCTGTACCAGTTTGGCCTACCATTATAATATTACTTTTTTGAATTTCTATGTCGTCTTCCTTCGCAGAAGGTTGCAATAATCTTTTGTAGTGATTGTATACCGCTACCGACATTACTTTCTTGGTGCGTTCTTGGCCAATAATGAAAGTGTCCAGAAAATCCTTGATTTCCAAAGGTTTCTTAAGCACGAGTTCAGAAGACAGGTCATTAGTTTTTGTCTGCTTAGACTCTTCGGCTACAATACCATGTGCCTGTTCAATGCATCTGTCGCAGATGTGTGCATCAAGACCAGCGATCAATAAATTGGTTTCGGGCTTTTTTCGTCCACAAAACGAACATTCTAAGTTTTCTTTTGCCATATAATTTTTACTCAGACCTAAACCATAACGGATATTCTCCCTTTTTGGTTTATACTATCTACATATAATTAAGTAGTTGGTCGAAATTATTTCTTTTCCCTTACTAATATCTCGTCTATCATGCCATACTCCAGTGCAGCGTCCGCTTTCATCCAATAATCCCTGTCGCTATCGTCATGAACTTTTTTTACAGTTTGGCCAGAGTGGTTTGCGATTATCTCGTAAAGCTCGTCTTTTAACGTTAGAATTTCTTTTGCGGTAATCTCAATGTCACTGGCCTGTCCTTGCGCACCGCCCATGGGCTGGTGTATCATTACTCTCGAGTGTTGAAGTCCACTACGTTTTCCCTTTTCTCCTGCGCAAAGAAGCACAGCTCCCATAGATGCTGCCATACCGGTGCAGATAGTTGCCACATCAGGATTTATAAATTGCATCGTGTCATAGATACCAAGACCCGCATAGACACTTCCGCCTGGGGAGTTGATATATATTTGGATGTCTTTACTGGCATCTACACTGGCCAAGAACAATAGTTGAGCTTGAACAATGTTGGCAACTTGGTCATTTATACCGGTTCCAAGAAAGATAATACGATCCATCATAAGCCTGGAATATACATCCATGGCAATAACGTTCATTTGCCTTTCTTCAATAATATTAGGAGTCATGTTAACAGGGTACATACTACTCATGATACTATCATAATATGTACTGCTGATGCCTTGGTGTTTTATTGCGTAATCTTTGAACTCTTTTCCGTAATCCATTTTTTTATTCGGTTTTTCTGAATACTAACCACTACTGGTTTCCATACGTAACATCTTGCACTCTACTGGACTAAGGACTGTTATTTCCTGATAGTGTAAGAGGCAAAAAAAGGTGCCGAAAAAACAATTTCCGGCACCGTAAAGATACTTAATTTATTATTCGAATGCTATCCATAAACTTCTTTGACGAAGTTTTCATAGGTAACTTCCTTAGTTTTAAGGTTCGCTTTTTCTTTATAAACGTTTAATAATTTTTGGCTCATCAATTGTTCGGAAAGCCTTTTGACCTCATCCTGATTGCCTAAAACCCGCGCCGCTATAGTATCCAATTCTTCCTCTTTTGGATCTAGTTGTCCAAACTGAGCCATTTGCGATTTTATGAATCCTTTAGCGAATTCCTTTAACTCGTCAAACTGGACTTGAAGGTTGTTTTCATTAATTATTTTTCCTTCGATAAGTTGGTACCGTAAACCTTTTTCCGATTTTTTATATTCTTCTGTGGCTTCTTCTTCCGAAAGTTCTTTTTCTCCCGTAACCTGAATCCATTTGGTTAAGAAACCGGCAGGAAGCTCAAATTTGGTATTTTCAATAAAATACTCGGTTACGTCGTTTAATAGTTTTTGATCGGCTTGTTGCTCAAATTGCTTTTCAGAATCTTCGGCAATACGCGCTCTAAGTTCTTTTTCTGTTTTTACTTCGTCTTTGCCAAAGAGTTTGTCAAAAAGTTCTTGGTTTAGAGCAGCTGGCTCTCGCTCGTTTATTTCATTAATGGTAAAGCTAACTTCTATGTTTAACTTTTCCGATTTTTCAGGGCTAATCCCTAACATGCCAGCAAGTAGGTTGTCCTCTTTTAAAAGTCCTTTTGTTTTTAAAGTCACAACATCCCCAACTTTTTTCCCTACCAGACTTTCTATAGCTTTTTTGCTTTTAAGTTTATCGAGCTCCAACAAAGTTTCGTTATCAATTTCTTCCGCTTCGTTTACGAATGTGCCAGAAACTTCATCGTTTTTGCTAACAGTGTCTTTGTTAATCAGTTTTCCATATTGCTTTTGAATACGCTCTACCTGTTCGGAAATCATTTTTTTGTCGGCAACGATTTTATAGTGGGTAATCGCTTTTTTGGTTTTTAAGGAAACCTCAAAGTCAGGGGCAAGTCCTACTTCAAATTCAAAGGCTAGCTCTTCCTTGTCCCAATCAAAATTATCTTGCTGTTTTGGTAATGGGTTTCCGAGTACATCTAATTTTTCCTCGGTAAGGTACTTGTTAAGGTTGTCCTGTAGCAACTTGTTCACCTCATCTACCAATACCGCTTTGCCGTATTGCTTTTTAATAAGGCCCATAGGTACCTGTCCTTTTCTAAAACCTGGAATATTTGCTTGTTTCTTGTAATCCTTAAGGATAGTATCCACTTTGTCTTGGTAATCTTCTTTTGTAACAGCTACCTTTACAACAGCGTTTAAATCGTCTATCTGCTCTTTTGTAATATTCATTCCTAAGTATCTTTATCTTAAATAAAATGGGGTGCAAAATTACTCTTTTTTAGAACATTTGCCAAGTTTTCAACCTGTTGAATTTCAGATGCGAAATTCATTATTTTGTGTCCTCTTTAAGGAAGGAAAATAAAATGGATTGTAAAAAAGAAAGTAAAAGGCTAAAAAGTAAGGCCCACCATATATTCCCTACGCTAAAACCACTGATAAGGTTGTCTGCTAAAAGTATAATTATCGCGTTGATAATGAGAAGAAAAAGTCCCAAAGTGAGCACGGTAACCGGCAGTGTTAGGATAACAAGTATCGGTTTTACCAAAAAATTGAGTAAGCTTAGTACAATCGCCACGATAATGGCTGTTATGTAGGAATCTACATATACGTTCGGTAAAATGTTGGCCAAAAGGATAACGGCAAGCGCGCTTAAAAGTGTTCTGAGGATAAGTTTCATAAGGAGTATTGGTTTAGGTTCGTATTGTTTTTATTAGAACTGAAATGTAATGAAAGATACTCATTTATTGGACGAAAGAAAAGACCTGTATTTCTGCCAAAAATGAGTTGGATTGTATAAAAGTTAGCGCTTAGGATAGAAAAGCTAATGATTTATCCAAAAATTCTGAGGGATTTTCTGCGTGTAGCCAATGGCCAGCATTTGAAATGGTATCTAATATGGCTTTTGGGAAATGCTTTCTTATAACATCGATATCACTATCTAAAACGTAGTCCGATTTGCTTCCCCTTAAAAATAAGGTGGGACCTGCATAACAGTCGGTACTATTGATGGTTTCCCCTACCTCTGCCATTTTCTCGCTCAATACTGCAAGGTTGAACCGGAAGGCAAGTTTTTTTTCCTTGGTCCAATACAAGTTTTTAAGTAGAAACTGTCTTATGCCAACATTAGTTAGTTTTTTTTGAAGTGCGGCGTCCGCTTCTGATCTTGAGTTGATGGCGTTTAATTCTATCGACTGCAAAGCATCAATAATTTCATGATGGTGGGGTGGGTATATTTTTGGGGCTATATCGGCTACAACTAATTTCTGTGTCATTTCAGGAAAGCTACAGGCAAACTGCATAGCGGCTTTACCTCCCATGGAGTGTCCAATGAGCATTGTTTCGGTGATATTGTGAGCTTTGAGGTATGCTTTTAGGTCGTTTGCCAAAAGATTATAATTAAAACCGCTGCTATGAAAACTCTTGCCGTGGTTTCGCTGGTCTATCAGATGAACGTTGAAACCCTTTTCGGCATAGGCGGTACCCAATGTTTTCCAGTTGTCAGACATACCAAGGAAACCGTGTAATATGCATAATGGCATGCCTTTGCCAAGGATTTTAGAATGTAGGGTAGGATTCATTTTAATTTGTTTAAATACATTTGAACAACATTTTCCAAGCCCATATAAAGTGATTCGCATATCAATGCATGACCAATGGAGACCTCTAAAAGGCCAGGTATGTTCTGCTTAAAGTATTGAATGTTGTCTAGACTAAGATCGTGGCCTGCATTTATACCGATACCGATTTCGTTTGCATGATGTGCTGCTAAGGTAAAAGGGGCTATAGCCTTATCCTTATCCTGAGTAAATTCTTTTGCATAGCTCTCGGTATAGAGTTCTATGCGGTCCGCTCCGGTGGCTTTTGCGCCATCTATCATGGTAATGACCGGATCAACAAAGATAGAGGTCCGAATGCCTTGGGCTTTAAAAGTGGCGATTACATCAGTCAAAAAATCAGCATATTTAATAGTATCCCACCCGGCGTTAGAGGTTATGGCATCTACGGCATCTGGCACTAAGGTCACTTGTGTTGGCTTGGTTTCCAAGACCAGGGCAACAAATTTAGGATTCGGGTTCCCTTCTACATTAAACTCTGTTGTTACTATTTTTGCTAGGTCTCTAGTGTCTTGATATCTAATATGGCGTTCGTCTGGTCTGGGGTGAACCGTGATTCCTTGTGCGCCAAAACGCTCTATATCTTCTGCTACCATTGTCAGGTTAGGTGCATTTCCGCCACGTGAATTACGTAGCGTAGCAATTTTATTTACGTTTACACTAAGTTTTGTCATAATGTCGTATATCTTTTAAGTGAGCGTAAAAATACAAATTAGGCATGCCTTTTGATATTAATAATTACTATTTTGCGTTATAATCAAGCATATGCATATACAAGAACATATCATAACCCATCTTCCCGTATTTACGATAGAAGAAACCTTTGAAAAAGTTTTGGAATTTTTCAAAGAAAGCACCTATTCCCATGTTGCAATTACGGAGCAAGGAAGGTTTTTAGGGGTTTTTTCTGAGAATGATATCGAAACAATCAAGTCGAATTCAAAAGTTGACACGGCAAGATATGATTTGCAATCTTTTTTTGCTTTTAAAGAAACCAATTGGTTGGATGTTTTAGAGGCCTTTGCTCGGAATGAAGCTAATTTGTTGCCAGTGCTTGGTGCGGAGGAAGAGGTATTAGGGTATTACGATTTAACTGATATCGTAGCTGTTTTTATAGATACACCGTTTTTTACAGATCCGGGTAACATTTTGGTTGTGGCTGTCGGTGCAAAGGACTATTCGTTTAGCGAGATTGCTCAGATTGTTGAAAGTAATAATGCAAAGATGATTGGTGGTTTTATAACGGATATCCAAAATGATGTTGTTCAGATTACTATAAAAATCAGTACTGTAAACTTTAATGAAGTGGTGCAAACCTTTAGGCGTTACAATTATCATATTCTTTTTGGTACAAGTGATGATCAGTTTTTGGAAGGCTTAAAGCAGCGTTCGGATTATTTGGACACTTACCTAAACGTATAATATGAAGGTTGCTATTTACGGACAAACCTATCAGGATAATGCTATTGAATTTTTGGTGGAGCTTTTGGAAGAACTTCAATCAGAAGGGGCCACAGTAGCTATTGAAGCTGAGTTTTATAAACTTTATTTGGATTCCGGGGGTCAACGGGAATACGATACCTTCACTGCAAATAGCGGATTAGACAATTCTTTTGACATGTTCGTTAGTTTTGGAGGTGATGGCACTATTCTAAGGGCTACAACTTTTGTAAGAGATTTGGGAATACCTATCGTTGGGGTTAATACAGGGCGACTAGGGTTTTTGTCCACCTTCAAAAAAGAGGATGTAAGAAAGGTGGTAAAAGAGTTTGTTAGTGGTGAATATGTTATTGTAGAGCGTAGTCTGGTCCAGATAAGTACAGAGGCCTTGGATACCGAATTTGGGGATTTGAATTTTGCGTTGAACGAAATTACAGTTAGTAGAAAGGATACCACTTCTATGATTACGGTAGAAACCCATTTAAATAACGAGTATCTAACGTCCTACTGGGCAGACGGTCTTATTATTTCTACTCCTACGGGCTCAACTGGGTACTCCCTTAGCTGCGGTGGGCCGGTAATTGTGCCAACCGCAAAATCTTTGGTGTTAACCCCAATAGCACCGCACAACTTAAATGCAAGGCCTTTAGTTATTTCTGATGATACGGTTATACGGTTAAAGGTGTCCGGTAGGGAAGAGAACCACTTGGTTTCGTTAGACTCAAGAATCGCGTCCTTGGATAATGGCCAGGAAATTACCATACGTAAAGCACCGTTTACGATAAAGATGATAGAATACGCTTCCGAAAGTTTTTTAAAAACCCTTAGAAATAAACTGCTATGGGGGGAGGATAAACGTAATTGATCCTTTTTGTTGAACAATAAAAACCATCAAAAACTGTTTAACTTCTGAGAGTAATAGTAGCTATAAACTGCGGTGTTTGTGGTAAATATTTCCTAATAATAAATTATAAAACAACATGAGACAGGTACTTCTTGTATTCTTTCTTACTTTATCCTTTATGCTTAGTGCCCAGACCTATGAGGTTGGTCTTTTTGCTGGGGGTGCCAATACCATTGGTGATGTAGGTAGGACAAACTATATTTTACCTTCCGGCCCTGCATTTGGGGGTATTTTTAAATGGAATAAAAGTAAACGATACGCTTGGCGGGGAACATTGTTATATGGTGAGTTTACGGCAGATGATAATAAAAGTGACACATCGGCTAGACAGCAACGGGGTTATGTGGTAGATAATTCTGTTTTGGAAGCAAGTGTAGGGCTAGAGGTAAATTTTGTTGAATACAACCTGCATAAGCTGGGACCTGCTTTTACACCTTACTTATATACAGGGGTAACCTATTTTAGGTATGATTACAATTATTTTAATGGGGGTGTTTTACAGGATATTTCTCAAAAAGATGGAGCCTTTGCGATACCAATGACGGTAGGTATGAAGTATCGTATCAATCAGTTTCTTATTTTTGGGGCAGAAATTGGTGCCAGATATACATTTACTGATAATTTGGATGCCAGTAATCCAGAAGGGTCTAATTTTGAGGAATTCCGTTTTGGAAACATTTTTAGCGATGATTGGTACGTTTTTTCAGGGGTTACATTAACCTACACCTTTGGCAGAAAACTCTGTACCGATTGTTTTGAGTAAAACAATACATGAGCAAGATAGAAGATATTGAAGAGAATAACCTGCCAAAACATTTGGCCATTATCATGGACGGAAATGGTAGGTGGGCAAAAGAGCAGGGCATGCACAGGGTTTTTGGGCATGAAAATGGAGTGAAAACCGTAAAATCTACTGTTGAGAATTGTGCAAAAGTTGGAATAAAGTTTCTGACACTCTACACCTTTTCTACCGAAAATTGGAACCGACCAAAGCTTGAAATTGAAACCTTGATGCGCTTGTTGGTTTCTTCGTTAAGAAAAGAACTTAAAAATTTTAACAAGAACAATATACGTTTAAATACCATTGGGAACATATCTGCTCTTCCGTCAAAGGCGAACAGGGAGTTGAAAGAGGTGATGGATAAAACTAAGGGCAATACAGGGATGATCCTAACTTTGGCATTGAGCTATGGATCTAGGGAAGAGCTGCGATCTGCTATAAAGGCCATTGCTGTCAAAGTTAAAAATAATATAATTTCACCTGATAATATTGATGAAACCATTATAAATAACCATCTTTACACGCATAATTTGCCAGATGTAGACTTGCTTATCCGTACTAGTGGAGAACACCGGATCAGCAATTTTTTATTATGGCAAATTGCATATGCCGAGTTATATTTTATCAATGTATTTTGGCCCGATTTTAATGAGCATCATTTGGTTGAAGCCATAAAAAATTACCAGAATAGAGAACGAAGATTTGGAAAAACTAGCGAACAACTCACTTAAGGATATGACAAGGCTCATATCTTTCAACCACTTAATTACCAGCCTTTTACTACTTACATCTTTACTTGTTACAGCTCAGGACGTATCCTATGAGGACGGTAAGCGCTATATCCTTGGCGGAATAGAGGTCACAGGATTGCAAAGCTATAATGAACAAACAGTAAAAACCTATACGGGTTTGCGCGTAGGACAACCCATTGTGGTGCCGGGAGAACAGATTAGTGCGGTAATCAATAAATTATGGGGCTTGGAGCTTTTTAGCGCTATAGATTTTTATATTACGAATATAGAGGGTGATAAAGTTTTTTTGGAACTGAATATTATTGAACGTCCAACGCTGACTGCTGTCAAGTTTACAGGAGTAAAAGAGCGTAAGATTGATGAGTTGATAAAGGACACGGATTTAAAAAAGGGCAAAAAAATCACTGAAAGCCTTATTTCCAACACCAAGAATTATCTAGCGAATAAATATAAAAAACAGGGATACTTAAATACCAAAGTTGCTATAGCTACCAAAACAGATACATCCCAAGTGAATGCCCGCAGTATGCTCGTAAGTATAGATAAGGGAGACAAGGTGAAGATCAGTGATATTATCTTTGAGGGCAACGAACAATTATCCGATAAAAAATTAAGGAAGGCCTTAAAAAGTACGAAGAAGAAAAAATTGGGCCGTTTTTGGAAAAAGTCCAAATACATAGAAAAGGATTACGAAGAAGACCTCGGGCTTCTGATAGATAAATATGCTGAAAACGGGTTTAGGGATGCACGCGTGATATCGGATACCTTGACGAAAATCGACGAGAATAATATTCAGTTGAACATTAAGGTCGAGGAAGGTAATAAATATTATTTTGGAGATATAGACTTTGTTGGGAATACGGTCTATTCGGATAGGGCTTTGTCTCAAGTGTTGGGTATTAGAAAAGGTGCCACATATAATGGTGTACTACTTAGGGAGCGGATAGCTGACAACACAAAACCGGATCCTAATGATTTGACCAGCCTTTATCAAAACAATGGGTATTTGTTTTCCAGTATAAATCCGGTGGAGGTTTCAGCGGCCAATGATACTATTAATTTTGAAATACGCATTATAGAAGGGAAGGAAACCTTTTTGGACCATGTAACGGTAAACGGAAATGACAGAACCAATGATCATGTGATTTTTAGGGAACTAAGAACAAGACCGGGGCAGAAATATAATAAATCCGATATCATTAGAAGTATTCGTGAACTGGGACAGCTAGGCTTTTTTGACGCTGAGCAGATAACGCCTGATGTTTTAAATGCCAATCCAAATGCAGGTACGGTAGATTTGGATTGGAGTTTGGTAGAAGCCGGTTCTAGTCAGATAGAATTACAAGGTGGTTACGGTGGCGGTGGTTTTATTGGAACATTGGGATTATCGTTCAGTAATTTCTCGGTAAAGAATTTATTTAAGGGCGAGGAGTACAAACCTGTTCCTATGGGTGACGGGCAAACGTTTGCGCTGCGTTTACAGGCCAGTAGAACATTTAGGGTATACAGTTTAAATTTCATAGAGCCTTGGTTGGGTGGTAAAAAGCCCGTACAGTTTAATATGAGTTTCTCTAGAACACAACAGTTTTTGGCTTCTTTTGGGGGTAATGGGAGAATAGATATAGATAAGGACCGTCAGTTTTCTATTACTGGTATTACTGCAGGTTTAGCCAAACGAGTGCAATGGCCTGACGATTATTTTACCATTTCACATTCTTTGAGCTATCAGCTGTATGATTTTAGAAATTATAACACAGGATTGTTCAATTTTGGTAACGGTCAGTCAAATTCTATAGCCTATACCTTAGGAGTGTCTCGGAATGCTATACGTGGCGGGCGTATTTTTCCCAGAGCTGGATCAAATTTCGAAATTACGGCAAAGTTTACACCACCCTATTCGCTTTTTAGCAATAAAGATTTTAGGGCACTAAAAAATAGGAGCGAAGAGCTAGCTCCCATTGTTCAGCAGCAAGGTGGAGCGATAACGCCCGAAAGTAAAGAATTGGAACAAATAGACCAAGAGCGTTTTCGCTTATTGGAGTATTACAAGTTGAAGTTTAAGGGAGACTGGTATACCACTTTAATTGGTAGTGCAGATAAGTCGTTAGTACTAAGAACAAACGCGGAATTTGGATTTTTGGGTGGTTATAACAGTGCTGTAGGGGATGTTCCTTTCGAGCGTTTTTTTGTAGGAGGGGATGGCCTAAATAACTTTACCTTGGACGGTAGGGATATTGTGCAGTTAAGAGGTTATGAAAATCAGTCTGTAACAGCAATTGACCCATTGACCGGGCAGCAGGAAGGGGCATTGATCTACAATAAGTTTTCTATGGAGTTGCGATATCCACTTACCTTAAAACCGTCTGCATCTATATATGGGCTTACCTTTTTAGAAGCTGGTAATTCGTTCAACAATTTTCAGGAGTTTAATCCGTTTCAATTACGTAGGTCGGCCGGTGTGGGGCTGCGTATATTTATGCCAGCATTTGGATTGTTGGGTATAGACTTTGGTTACGGGTTCGATGAGGATTTAAGACCGCAATCTATAGGTAACGGTCCTAGCGGATGGCAAACGCACTTCATTATTGGTCAGCAATTTTAAATTTTAAGGATCGTGATATTTGCTAAAGGCTTCATTTTAAAAGTTTTAGTAAATTTGGCACGATATTTTCTATTGGATTAAACGATATCAATAATGAAGTCAAAAACAAAAGTTCTTTTATTTCTTGGTCTGCTGTTCACCAGCTTTTATGTAGTTGCGCAAAGGGGAATCCGTATCGCTTATGTAGATATGGAGTATATTTTGGAAAATGTAGAGGAATATAGGGATGCCACGGAGCAGTTGAATACAAAAGCTCAGAAATGGAAAGTGGAAATAGAGCAGAAGCAGAGCGTTGTGGAGCAAATGAAGAAGGACCTGATGGCGGAGAAAGTCCTACTTACTCCAGAGCTCATTGCCGAACGAGAAGAAGATATTCAGATACTCGAAAAGGAAATGATAGAATATCAACAAGATAGGTTTGGACCGCAAGGAGATCTGATTTTACAAAAAAGAAGGCTTATACAGCCTATACAAGATCAAGTTTTTAACGAAGTCCAGAAGTTGGGAGTCAATAAAAAGTATGATTTTATTTTTGATAAATCTGCGGATGTTGTAATGTTGTACTCGCAAAAAAGGCATGATATTAGCGACCTTATTTTAAGGGGGATTTCTAGAACTAGAAAAATTAGTGCTCCTTCGAAAAAGGCAAATAATAGAAACAGTATAGCAGATTTTGAAGATGCTGGAGATGAAGAAGAAGTCATTACCGATGCCTTACAGGAACGTCTAGATAAAGCGAAACAGGCAACAGAAGCAAGAGCTAAAACGGCCGATGAAAGACGTGCGGAACAGCTAAAGCTGAGAGAAGAGCGGAAAAAGGCGTACGAGGCCCGGAGAAAGAAATTGTTGGAAGAAAGAGAAGCAAAGAAAAAAGAAAAAGAAGAAGGAACCGTAAAAAATACTGAGAATTAAACGTATTGCGGTAGTAGATTTTAATTTTAGAAACCATTAATTAACACTCAAAGAAGAATTAAATTTTAACTCATGAAACAGGTAAAAAAAGTAGCAGTAGCATTAATGTTGTTTGTAGCAACCACTAGTTTAGTAAATGCTCAGAGTAAAGTTGCACATATAGATGTGACTCAGTTGTTAAGTGCGATGCCAGAAATGAAAGCGGCCGAGGCAGAGCTAATGAAGTTGCAGGAAACGTACAATGCAGACATTCAGGGGTCTATGACCGAACTTAGAAATAAGGTAACACAATATCAAAACGAAGCTGCTAGCAAAACAAAAGAGGAGAACGAAAAAAGAGCAATCGAACTTCAAGGTTTTGAAAAGAATATAGGTGAAGCACAACAAAAGGTGCAACAGGAGTTTCAGAAAAAGCAAGCAGAGTTGTTTGCTCCAATCTCTGAAAAGGCGAAAGCTGCCATTGAAAAAGTTGCTGCTGCCCAAGGCTTTGATTATGTGATTGACGCACAACAAGGTTCGGGTCTAATTGTAGCCAGAGGGAAAGACCTTTTGGCCGATGTTAAAAAGGAATTGGGATTCTAGTAAGTTCTAGGTCATAAAGTTAAAACCGCCTTACAAGGCGGTTTTTTTATGCGATTATTTTCCTTCTCATGTTCGCCCAACGTAGTTTTCTGATATAAACACCTTCTTTTTTAGAAACTAAAAAGGGAGCTTTACTTTTTTTGGCGTTATAATAACCTTTTAGGTTATCGATAAGAACGGACCATTTGTTATGTTGCAATGCCATTTTTATAGAGGCGATACATGTAATCCAAAACCCATAGCGCATGGTATACATTGCCCTCCCTTGCAAGCCCTTGGCTTTTTTATTGTATGCTTTTCCGGTAGGTCTTAGATGTCTCACTTTTAGGGTTTCATCTGTATGGATTTTAAATCCATGATACTGTGCTAGTAGCTCATCAACCGTATCCCAGCCCATAGCACATTTGAGTCCGCCTATGGCTTTAAAACAAGCTTTGGAGTAGGCTTTAAAAGCTCCTCGAACATGGGCTTTGTCCATAGGGTGGTTTAACTGCCAAACGTTTTGATTATCCTGTTCGTAAATAAATCCCCCAGCCATGCCTATTTTTGGATCTTTACGGAATGTTGCGGCGATATTTTTAAAGTAGTTTTTTGGTAGTATGAGGTCTGCATCTAGCTTTACCATAAAATCGTAGTTGTGGTCTAACACGGCCAGGCCCTTGTTAAAAGCAGCTATTACCTTACTACCCGGCATGTGTTCGGCAACTGACGTGGTATCAAGTTGAAGAAAAAGGGAGTCTTTGTTTGAATATTTGGCTATTATGGAAGCGGTCTCATCGGTAGAATGATCATTAACTACCACAACCTTTTTTGGTTTCAGACTTTGTGTTGCTAAAGAATCCAAGGTGTTGCGAATATATGCAGCTTCATTATGGGCAGGTATGACAACGTAGTACCTCATGTTAAAGGTGCCAAATAGTATAAATCAGATTCCAATACGAAGTTGCTATAGTGTTCATAGGAATAGTAAATTTATGTTTTGGAACTTTTCCTTTCGGCATAAATGATATAGTAACGTGGCGTGAATACGCGAAGTATGGGTCGGATACCTATTTTTTTAACAGGGTGTGTCCATTTTAAAGAGTCCTTAATTTCCCAACCCGCTTTTTCCAATAGCCAATCAAACTGCCAGTCTTCAAATTCATGGTAATGCCTGTCCCAAGGGTCGTGCTTACTTCGGTATGCAGGGGAAAACCACAGCCGCAAGGGAATACTGGCTACAAGTTTATTCGCCTTAATTTCTGATAAAGCATTGAATGGTGCTAATAGATGTTCAAAGATTTCAAAAGCCGTAACTACATCTCCTTCAAAATTGCTTATGGAGCTAAAATCGATATCCAAATCTTCTCCGCCTGTATTTGTTACCACATAACCGCTATTCGTCATAATTTTAGAAAGTGGATTAGGTATGCCCAAATCTAAAATGGACTCCTCTTTACCAACATGTTTCTCTAGAAATGCCATGGTAAGGGCAAAGCGCTTGTTTGGAAATGTTTTTTCGTACATGATTAGGTTTCAAGTTTCAGGTTTCGCACGCTGAAGTTGCCTAGTATGACAGGTTTTATGGCTTTTTAAATCTTGCCCAGCCTTGAACTTTGAATTTAAACCCTATAAACAACAGCGTTGATGTTCATTCCTGCACCAACACTGGCAAAGATAACAACATCTCCTTTTGAAAGGGTATGATTGGAAAGTTTTCCTTTTAGCAACATGTCCAAAAGAGTTGGAATAGTTGCGACAGAACTGTTTCCTAATTTGCCAATGTTCATGGGCATAATATCTTTTGGCATTTCTAGGCCGTAACTTTTATAGAAACGTTTTACAATGGCTTCATCCATTTTTTCATTTGCTTGATGGATAAGTATTTTTTTTACCTCACCGATTGGTATGCCACTTTCGTCCAAACAACTTTTCATTGCGTTGGGTACATGGCTCACGGCGAATTCGTAGATTTTTCGACCGTGCATTTTTATGTATTTGGTCTCCGGTGCCGATGGTTTGTAGGATTTCCCATAGAAAAGAAAATACGCCTCTTCGTAGGTGTAAGTAGCACTGGCATGTGCGATAATATCTCCTCCATCTTCTCTCTTTTCCACTATGGTAGCCCCTGCACCGTCAGAGTATATCATGGAATCACGATCAAAAGAATCTGTTATTCTGGAGAGGGTTTCTGCACCTATAACAAGGCACTTTTTGGCAATACCACTTTTTATAAATGCGTTTGCCTGTATTATACCTTCGATCCAGCCCGGGCAGCCAAAAAGCAGATCATAAGCAACACACTTAGGATTTTTTATACGCAACAAGTGCTTTACCCGGGAGGCAAGGCTCGGTAGCATATCGCTTTGTGATTGGCCATGGGTCACATCACCAAAATTATGCGCAAAAATAATATAATCTAGCTCCTCCTTATCTATCCCAGCATTCACTATAGCCTTTTCCGCAGCTAGAAAAGCAAGGTCAGAGGTGTTTAGATTTTTTTCTGCATAGCGTCTTTCGGATATACCTGTAATTGCTTTGAATTTTTCAATAATAATAGCGTTTTCCTGTGTAAAGGAGGTGCCGTCCGTGTTTAGAAATTCATGTTCTTCAAAATCCTTGTTTTTCACAATTTGGGCTGGCACGTAGCTTCCAGTTCCCGTTAGTCCGATAGGCATTTGATTACTTTTTAGTTAGTATCGTCCAAGATACTTTATAGGGGGGCGGATTCCTATGCGTGCATAGGAATAATTACGATGTTCAAGGTCTTTTATCAGGATTTTATAATGCTAAAAAAGGCCTTCAAATACTTTGAAAGCCCCTTATTCGCAGTTTTTTTACTATACCTAAGCTTCCGCGTAGGCTTCTATAGGTTCGCAAGTGCATATTAAATTACGATCTCCATACGCATCGTCAACTCTTCTAACCGAGGGCCAAAATTTGTTATCCCTCACATAAGGTAGTGGAAACGCCGCTTTTTCCCTCGTATATGGAAAATCCCATGTGTCGTTGGTAACCATATCCAAGGTGTGTGGTGAATTTTTCACGACATTGTTTGCATCGTCTTCATTCGCACTATCTATTTCCGCCCTAATCGAAATCATGGCATCACAAAAACGATCTAGTTCGGAGAGTGACTCACTTTCGGTAGGTTCGATCATCATGGTTCCCGCAACCGGAAAGGATACCGTTGGGGCATGAAAGCCATAATCCATCAAGCGCTTGGCAATATCCGTTACTTCAATACCATTCGTTTTAAACGGTCTACAATCTATAATCATTTCATGGGCTGCTCTTCCCTTTTCTCCTGTATACAGTACATTGTATTTACCATCTAATCTATGTTTGATATAATTGGCATTTAGGATAGCAATTTCTGTGGAATGGCGTAGACCAAATTCACCTAACATTTTAATATAACCATAAGAAATAAGACAAACTAACGCGCTTCCCCAAGGTGCTCCTGATATCGCTGTAATTCCTTCTTTGCCTCCTGTTTCAATTAATGGGTTTGTAGGAAGAAATGGCACCAACTGTTTGGCAACGCAAATAGGACCTACGCCTGGACCACCACCCCCATGAGGAATAGCGAAGGTTTTATGCAGGTTTAAGTGGCAAACATCCGCTCCAATATTGCCAGGATGTGTTAATCCCACCTGAGCATTCATATTGGCACCGTCCATATAGACCTGGCCGCCATTATCGTGTATCAACTTTGTGATGTGCTTAATGGAAGATTCAAAAACCCCGTGCGTAGAAGGATAGGTAACCATTAAAGCAGCTAGGTTTTCCGAATGTTGCTGTACTTTCTCCTCTAGGTCGGCAACATCAATATTTCCTTTTTCATCTGTTTTGGTAACCACTACTTTCATACCGGCCATAACAGCGGATGCGGGATTTGTACCATGTGCCGATGCAGGAATGATGCATATGTTTCTGTGCGTATCGCCACGAGATTCGTGATAGGCCCGTATAACCATAAGTCCGGCGTATTCCCCTTGTGCTCCAGAGTTGGGTTGTAAGGAAGTGTCCGCAAATCCGGTTATCGTTGTCAGGTCTTTTGCCAATTCTTTTAGCATTATTTGGTAACCTTCGGCTTGATCTACAGGAACAAATGGGTGGATATTTCCCCAGTTGCTGTGGCTCAAAGGAAGCATTTCGCTGGCTGCGTTTAGCTTCATAGTGCAGCTTCCCAAGGAAATCATGCTATGGTTCAAGGCTAAATCCTTACGCTCTAATTTTTTGATATAACGCATTAGTTCTGTTTCGGAGTGATAGGAATTGAATACCTGGTTCTCCATGTAAGGGGCGGTGCGCTGAACGCTTTCCAAAATAGCTGAATCAGAAGATAGTTCGTTTATTTTGATACTATCTTTTTCCAATGCCTTGGCAAAGACGGAAACGATAGCATTCAAATCGCTAATGTTCACAGCCTCGTTTACGGATATGGAAACGGTTTGCGTATCGCTGTATAGAAAATTGATTTTGTGCTGTTCTGCAATGGGTTTTAGCTTGGCCACATCCGTTTTTACCGTAATCGTATCAAAATACGAAGAATTGGTCTGATAGAGGCCTAATTGTTCTAAGGCATCGGCAAGGGTAACAGCAGAGGCGTGTACCTTGTCTGCAATATATTTTAGACCTTTAGGACCATGGAATACCGCATACATTCCCGCCATTACAGCCAATAACACTTGTGCTGTGCAAATGTTGGAAGTAGCCTTATCACGTTTTATATGCTGTTCGCGCGTCTGTAATGCCATCCGCATGGCTGGCTTGCCATCGGTATCTTTGGTTACGCCAATGATGCGTCCTGGAATGTTTCTTTTATACGCTTCTTTGGTAGCAAAAAAAGCAGCATGGGGTCCGCCGTATCCTAATGGAATTCCAAAACGTTGTGTAGTACCCACGACAACATCAACCCCAAGTTCGCCCGGAGGTGACAGCAAAACTAAGCTCAAAATATCGGCAGAAACCGCTACCTTGATATCACTTTCTTTTGCTTTCGCTACAAAATTGCTATAGTCATTAACTTGGCCATGTTTTCCGGGATATTGTAAAAGGGCGCCGTAATAATCGGTTTTGAATTGGAATTCTTCGTAGTTTCCGATAACCAGTTCTATGCCTAAAGGTGTGGAGCGGGTCTGTAACAAGGACAATGTTTGTGGTAATACTTCCTCCGATACAAAGAATTTTAATACTCCGTTTTTCTTCTGATCTCTAGGGCGCACGTCATACAGCATGGTCATTGCTTCCGCTGCAGCGGTACTTTCGTCTAGTAAGGATGCATTAGCGAGTTCCATACCAGTGAGGTCGGTTATTACGGTCTGGAAGTTTAAAAGGGCTTCCAATCTGCCTTGTGCTATTTCCGCTTGGTAGGGCGTGTATGCGGTATACCATCCCGGATTTTCTAAAATATTTCTTTTAATGACCGACGGTGTTAAGCTCTCATGATATCCCAAACCGATATAGGATTTGAAAACTTTATTCTTTTTGGATAGTTCCTCAATATGACCAAGGAATTCGTGCTCGCTCAAAGGAGCAGCTAATTCTAATGGTTTCTTTAACCGTATTTCCGATGGAATAGTCTCAAAAATAAGTTGTTCCAAATTTTCTACACCCACTGTTTTCAGCATTTGCTGTAGGTCTCCTTCACGTATACCAATATGGCGGGTTGCGAACACGTCTGTCTTCATTTATTTTTCAATTTAGTCAAACAAAACTAAGAATTAATTTGGTGCTAAATACCACTTTTTTAAGGGCTTAAATCTAAAGTTCTTAACGAAAAACGTAGGTTATAAACAGTTTGGCTACTTTTGTTTAATGAAGATGTTAAAAGGCGTGTTTGATTTTTATCTAGATGCCAGTATACACGTTGCCTTTGCAGTATCGGCCTTGGTCCGTGTTACGACACTTACCTTAAACATTCCTTTGGATTTGCACCTTTCTTGGTTTCTTTTTTTTGCGACTATTGTATGCTATAATTTTGTTAAATATGGTGTAGAAGCAAAAAAGTACGTTGTGGTCAATACCCGCTATCAGAGAAACATTCAGTTTCTTAGTATAATTTCCGCCCTATGCATGCTGTATCATGCTTATTTTTTAACCTTGGGAGTATGGTTGGGTATAACCGTATTAGCACTAGTTTCGGCTTTGTATGCCATCCCTGTATTACCCCGTGCACGAAACTTAAGAAGTCTGGGCGGATTTAAGATTTTTATCGTGGCCTTGGTCTGGATGGGAGCAACGGTGTTGCTTCCTGTTTTAGCTAGGGGACATGCCTTTTCCTGGGATGTTAAAGTAATGGCTTTTCAGCGTTTTATATTCGTACTGATTCTTTTGATACCTTTTGAGATTAGAGATTTACCTTTTGATAGCCCCCATTTAAAAACACTGCCACAACGCTACGGTGTAGTCAATACAAAAATAGTTGGTTCCTTTATGGTAATAGTATTCTTTGTTATTGGCTATTTGAAGGATGAATTACATGTAGCCTATTTAGTAGCCGAGGGATTGTTATTTTTACTATTAGGAGTTGTAATGTATGCGACAAAGCGAAAACAGGTTACCTACTTTTCTTCCTTTATTGTAGAATCTATACCTATACTATGGTATATACTATTGCTCCTGTTTACACAATTTTAAATTTGCTTTTTAAGCTGTTCTTTCATTTCTACTTTTTCTTTGTTTGATAGGCTTTGTAGTTTTGCCTTTTCACAAAGAGTAGTAAGCTTGGTATTTTTTTTTGCAGCCTTGGAGCAAGTTGTACATATGAACAGATGAAAACGTAGTTTCAGTATTTCCAAAGAAGTAGCTTCCCTGTACTGGGTCTTATCGCAAATAGTTGCAGCTTTGTCACAAGAAATCATAGTTAAAACCAGTTTTTGTTCAGGCAATCCATCAAGGCTGTTCTTGCCCTGTGTATCATAACCCATAAGTTAGACGGATTAATGCCTAGTTCTTTACAAATATCTTCAGTACTTATACCATTAATGGTTTTCAAGATAAAAACACGAGCCTGTTTCTGTGGTAATTTAGAGATGCATTCCTGAATTGCCATCCCGAGTTCCTCGTTTTCCATAGCACTATTTTCTAAAGTGCTAAAGGGGTCAGCTACTTGTTCTTCGAGCCAATCGCCTTCTGCATCGCTTGTGGAGCTGTAATTCATGCGCACCTCGGCTTTTCCTTTTTTGGAATTGCTTTTTCGGTAATAATCAATAACTTTTCGTTTTAGAATGGCAATCAGCCAAGTACGTTCCGCTGCATCTCCCTTGTAATTTTTAGCGGATTTTAACCCTGCTAAAAATGTTTCGGAGACTAAATCTTTTGCGACCTCGGTGTCGCTTACTCTGCCAACCGCAAAGTTAAAAAGGTAATCTGCATAATTATCTACCCAAAGGTTAGGTTGTAGTGTGTGTTGCGCCATAAGCTTTATAGTATTCAAAAATAGCAGAATTACACGTAAACTCTGCTATGTTTTCATACTAACATTAATGCACCATCTGGTTATATTTGTTATTTTTGATAAAATTCATTCTATGAAACGTTTACATAGCATCCTTCTTTTTCTGTTATTAGTAAATTTAAGTTGTGCTCAAACTAAGTCAGAGCATATCGTGGATTTCTTAGAGAAGAATCCAGAATCTATTTTACTTATTGATGTTAGAACTCCACAAGAGTATGAAGCAGGACATTTAGAAAATGCTCAAAATATAAATTGGTTCGATGCTGATTTTGAGGATAAGTTTTCTTCGATTGCAAAAGACAAGACTATATATGTCTATTGCAAAGTTGGTGGAAGAAGTGCCAAGGCCCAGCAAAAATTACTGTCCTTGGGTTATACGAACGTAATCAATTTAGAGGGTGGTTACGATGCAGTTTTAGCTCAAAGAAATTGATTAGTAACTCCTGTTGATTTTGATAGCTGAGGGTGTGATTCCATTTTAAATGGTGGAACATAGTAAGTTAAATTTACTATTCCTTTCTGCGAATAGCTTCTGCTTTTATAGTTTTTTCTAGTGCCAAGAGATATGAGTTAATATGTCTAAAAATCCAATAGCCGATATAAGGTATAATATGTGACTGCTGTGACAGGTATATTAGCTTGTCCAAAATAATCTGTTACGATTTTCACGAGATGATCAAAAGTATCAATAGTACCGAACTTCAGCACCAATTGATTATAAATTGGTTTTTCCGAACACAGCAAATGTCCTATTTCGGTAGGTGCGAGTAGCAGTTCCATCTCTTCAGTTTTTTCTGATACAAATTGGATGGAAGAGGTATCTAAATTCTCAAAATTTGACCGGTGGTCATAGCCGCCGAGATCTGGGGGAAAAAGATTTAAGGAGTTATATATCTTCTTAAAATCTAGTTCAAAATCGTATAGTAAGATGGTTCCGTTTTTGGCGCTAACCCGTATGGTTTCTTCCAATAGTGCCTGACTTTTGCCATACCACCAAGCGCCTGCGTAGGTGCAAATATCAAATGAGCCATTGGCAAAAGGCAGATTGTTACCTACCATTAATTGGTAGTTGATGTTATCTTCGGTCACCGCTTGCGAAAGCATTTTTTCATTAGGGTCTACACCGATCACATTTGTGCAGAAATGACTTAAGGCTACGGAAGATACACCGGTGCCACAGCCAATATCTAAACCACGAGTAAATTTTTGATTTCCTAGGCAACTGTGCAAAATGGATTTGTGTAGTTCAGGTCTATAGGCCGCATAATGGAATGCCGAAACTTTATCGTACTCTGAAGACATTTGTTAGGCTGGTTTAGCTTTTCAACTTAATGATTTTTAATAAAAAGAACTGTAAGTTAAGTTGCTTTTAGCTTGTGCCAAATTATTTATGATGCTGTTTGACTATTTTATACTAAGTTTCTTTTGAAATATGAATGATTAAAAGCAATCTTAGAAAGTTGGGAAAGATAAAGTTTGTGTTTTAGCAGGAACCAATACAAACCCCACATTTTAGAATATAACGTTGAAATTTTAGGTTCTTTTTGAGAGCGGTATTAGTCTTCCAACAATAGTAAGTTTGAAAGGCTATCCTCTATTTCTTGTTCATTTAGCCCAGTTGGCATGTCTTCGCTGTAAAAGAATTTAATCACATCATTTTCAATACCCAAAAGCTCGTTGTTAGGTGAAATGGTAGAACACATGGCACTAGGGCTGTCTCCATCGCAAAGGTTGGAATGTCCTAATCCTAATGCATGTCCCAATTCGTGTGTAAAAAGTGCAGCGGTCTGTGATGAAATCCATATCTCTGTGCTCTTGTATGCATCACCAACAAAAGAACTAATGGCATACCCATCTAAGGTCAAATCCTTTATCTGCTCGTACATGTTTGGGAAAACACTTTCCGTTTCTTGCTTTGTTCCGTAGAACAATTGTGCGTTTGATTCGGACGCTGTATCCACTAGGGAAATCGTGAAACTGCCCGATGCCGTAAGCATGTTGTAATTAGCTAGCACTTCTTGAATCATGGTACGTGTCGCCTCTGGCGCATCACCTAGTAGATATAATTTCATGGGTTCGTCCCACTTTCGCATAATAGTCTGGGTAGGCGATGTAGGATCTTGAAATAGTGTTAGGTGCTTAAAATGTGAAACCAGCGCTTCCTGACTTTCACTTAGGGCATCGAACTCATTGATATCTGTTATATTTAAAGTGATATCAGCATCGGATATTGCAGAGCCATCAAATACCGAAACCGTAAAATTTAAACTACTTATAGACTCAAAATCTAGATTTAGTCCCTCGCCGATGCTTAGGACCCCCGTTGTTTCGTTTATCAGTATATTTTCTGTCGCGTCTATGCTGTAGGTGAGCATATCGTTGTCATCGTCTGACGCTTGTACATTACCTATAACGGTTCCGGCGGCTGAATGTTCGCTAATCTGAAAGGCCTGATTCGCAATACTTGGCGCACCGTTTATTGTTTCTTCATTTGTAATATCAGATACCTCATCTGAATCTGTACTACAGGCAAATACCAAAAATGACAATAGGGGTAGGGTAAACTTTCTCATCTAATTTTATTACTTATTGTTTTAACTGGTTTAAAACAACGGTTTATACGACTAAATTAGACGACAAGTCCCTAACTTAAAATTTGTTGTTGTGTAGGATTGGGTTTATGTTGTGAACGCTTTATTTTATAAAAGTCCGGCTCTTTCCAATAAGGCCTCAACCTTAGGTTCTGCACCACGGAATCGCTTATACAAGACCATTGGGCTTTCCGTACCACCTTTAGAAAGTACATGTTCCTTGAATTTTGTTGCCACTTCTCTATTAAAAATGCCTTTTTCTTTGAAGTAAGCGAATGCATCGGCATCCAATACTTCTGCCCATTTATAACTGTAATAGCCCGATGAATATCCACCTTGAAAAATATGTGCAAATGCCGTGCTCATACAGGTTTCTGGAGTGTCTGGATACAAGGTTGTACCTTCAAATGCCATGGTTTCATGAGCTTTTACGTCTATGATATCGGTTGGGTCCGCACCATGCCATGACATATCTAGCAGCCCAAAACTTAGCTGTCTCAAGGTTTGCATGCCTTCTTGAAAGGTGGCCGATTCTTTTATTTTCCGTACCAGTTCCATGGGAATTACCTCTCCTGTTTCGTAATGTTTGGCAAAGAGCTCTAAGGCTTCTTTTTCATAGCACCAGTTTTCCATCACCTGACTCGGCAATTCCACAAAATCCCAATACACTGATGTTCCCGAAAGACTGGGGTAGGTTGTATTCGCCAGCATGCCATGTAAACCATGGCCAAACTCATGAAAGAGCGTGGTCACCTCGTTAAAGGTCAATAAGGAAGGTTTACTTTTTGTAGATGGAGTAAAATTACAGACATTGCTAATATGCGGACGCACATTTTCACCATCTTTTTTCCATTGCGATTTAAAGGAAGTCATCCAAGCACCACCACGTTTACCGGCTCTGGGATGAAAATCGGCATAAAATAGAGAGATGAAATTTTTATCGGCATCAAAAACGCGATAGGTCTTCACTTCTTTATGGTAGGTGTCAATATCAGCTACTTCCTCAAAATGCAGGTCGAATAATTTCTCAGCCACTTGGAATACCCCATCGATTACATTTTCTAGTTTAAAATAGGGCTTTAGTTGCTCGTCGTCCAGATCGAAGAGTTTTTGCTTTAATTTTTCGGAGTAGTAGCTACTGTCCCATTTTTGAAGTTGCTCAATGCCATCCAGTTTTTTGGCAAAAGCTGCCAATTGGTTAAATTCTCTTTCCGCAGCTGGTTTGGCCTTTTCCAGTAATTCATTTAAAAATGACCTAACTTTTTCCGGTGTTTCCGCCATGCGTTCTTCCAGCACAAAATGGGCATGGGTTTTATAACCCAAAAGCTCAGCCCTTTCGTGGCGTAGCCGAGCAATTTTTAGTACGTTTTTTTTATTGTCCAGTTCGTCACCATGAAAACCTTTACTGCCAAAAGCCATAGAGATTTCCTTTCTAAGTTCCCTGTTTTTGGCATATTTCATAAAAGGAATATAGCTCGGGTAGTCCAAAGTAATTAGCCATCCCTCCTTTTCCTTTGTTTGGGCACGTTGGGCTGCCGCTTCTTTTTCGCCCTCGGGCAATCCGTCCAAATCATTTTCATTTGTCAGGTGCAGTTCAAATTTATTGGTCTCCGCCAAGATATTTTCCCCAAATTGTAATTTCAGTTTTGAGGATTCCGCATCTATTTCCCGTAGTCGTTTCTTTTTGTCCCCGGATAAATTTGCACCGTTTCTGCTAAAGCTCTTGTAGCGTTTGTCCAATAGGGTATACTGTTCAGCGGATAGCTGTAAATCATCCTTTTGGTCGTACACCGTTTTAATTCGTTTGAACAAGGTCTCGTTCAAGGTTATATCGTTACCAAATTCGGACAAAAGAGGAGATACTTCCTGCGCAATTTTTTGTATTTCTTCATTTGTTTCCGCAGCGTTGAGATTAAAGAACACACTAGAAATACGATCCAATTGTTGTCCCGAAAATTCCAAAGCTACAACGGTGTTTTCAAATGTGGGAGCTTCGGGGTTGCTCGTTATTACATCAATTTCTGCCCGTGCGTCTTCCATTGCCTGTAAAAAAGCAGGTTTAAAGTGTTCATTTTTTAAAGCTGAAAATGGAGCTGTATCGAATTTTTGTAAAAGGGGATTCATAAATCAAATTTATGCGTTAATTTGTTTATTGATAATTAATTGTTTCTGGGGTGTCAAGCTTCTCTTTACTGAAACAACAGCAACGATAGCAACGTCAAACTATTTTACCGCCAACTGGAACTGCTAACTTTTTACTGATTTAGCTCCCTCAATTACCTTCTGCTTCAATCCTTCCTTATAAAGAATGATTTTGTCCAAAACACATTTGTCAGCACTTCCGATAATTTGTGCGGCGAGAATACCTGCATTTTTTGCACCATTTAAGGCTACCGTTGCAACTGGGACTCCTCCCGGCATTTGAAGAATGGACAGAACTGAATCCCAACCATCAATAGAATTTCTGCTTTTAACGGGGACACCAATAACAGGTAACGGTGACATGGATGCCACCATTCCTGGTAAATGAGCGGCACCACCGGCACCCGCAATAATAACGGAGTAGCCGTTTATATGTGCATTTTTGCTGAAATCATACAATTTTTCCGGTGTACGGTGCGCGGAAACAATATCCACATCTACTTCTATATCAAAACCTTTTAAGATGTCAATGGCATCTTGCATTACGGGTAGGTCGCTAGTGCTTCCCATGACTACGGCTACTTTGCTCATAATTATTTACTGATTACTTTTATCGTCTCCTTAACTTTTTGTGCAACCCTCCGCGCTTCATTTATATCTTCGTTCACAATAGTCACATGTCCCATTTTTCGGAATGGTCGGGTTTGCTTTTTGCCATAGATATGCGGTGTAACACCTTCCAAAGCCATTATTTCTTCTATATTTTCGTAAACTACGTCACCAGTATGTCCTTCCGCACCAACCAAGTTTACCATAATACCAGCTACTTTACTGTCTGTTTTTCCTAAAGGTAAATCTAAAATAGCCCTAATATGTTGCTCAAATTGGTTGGTATAACTGGCTTCTATGCTATAATGTCCACTATTATGCGGTCTTGGGGCTACTTCGTTTACTAGAATCTTGTCCTCTTTTGTTTGAAACATCTCTACAGCCAAAACTCCAATATGATCTATTTTTTCGGAAACATGTAAGGCTACTGCTCGGGCTTTTTTGGCTACGGCCTCATCAATTCTGGCGGGACAAATTACGTATTCTACTTGATTTGCTTCTGGGTGAAATTCCATTTCTACAACAGGGTAGCTAACGACTTGGCCGCTTGGGCTTCGAACTACAATAACGGCAAGCTCGTTTTTAAAAGGAATCATTTCCTCTGCGATACATTCCCCAGGTGGCAAACCTTGTAAATCTTTCATGGAACGTACCACTTTTACACCTTGTCCGTCATATCCAAATTTTGTCGCTTTCCAAACAAAGGGGAATTCCAATCCTCCATGATCAATACTATCCTCTATTTCACTGGAATAGGCAAACCGTGAAAAATCCGCTGTGGGAACATTATGGTCTACATAGAATAATTTCTGTTTTGCTTTATTCTGTATAATTCGTAGTGCCTTGGTGGGCGGATACACTTTTATACCCTCATCTTCTAGTTTCTCTAGTGCATCTAGATTTACATTCTCTATTTCGATGGTCAGTACATCTACCTGTTTACCAAAATTGTATACAGCATCAAAATCCATTAAATCTCCCAGTACAAATTCATCGCAAGAAATTTTACATGGTGCTTCGTTTGAGGCCTCCAAAACTTTGGTGTGAATGTCAAATTTTCGTGTTTCATAGAGCATCATTTTGCCCAATTGTCCACCTCCTAAAATACCCAATTTAAAATCTGACGAAAAATAGTCCATATTGTAATCGACTTTTTTGAATAGAAATATGCTTTGTTGGCTACAAAAATACGGTTAAATCTCAGAATCCGTTTCCTTAAGCTCCAAAAACACAGGTCAAAATACTATATTTACCATATTAAATAATGGCATAAAATTGATACAGCTCCACGATAAGTTTTTTAAACCTTACCTAAGTGAAAAGGAAATTCAGCAGGCGGTAAAGCGTGTTGCAGACAAGGTTGCTGAGAATTATAAAGGGCAAATACCCATATTTGTTGGTGTTTTAAACGGCTCATTTATGTTTGTGTCTGATTTTTTGAAAGCTTACCAACATCCATGCGAAGTCTCTTTCGTTAAATTAAGTTCTTACCAAGGCTTAACTTCCACTGGTATTGTTGAGACGCTTTTAGACTTGCCAGATAATATTGAGGGTAGGAGCGTAATTATTTTGGAAGATATCATAGATACCGGGCGCACCTTAAAGGAACTGGTACATTTATTCTCAAATACGAATGTAAAAGAATTTAAGATTGCCAGTCTTTTCTATAAGTCTGAAGTCTATAATGGGGAGTATGCCATAGATTATTTTGGACTTAAAATACCGGACCGCTTTATTGTAGGTTACGGTTTGGATTATAAGGAACTGGGCAGAAATTTAAAACAAGTATACCAATTAAACTATACATACATGATTAACCTCGTTTTGTTCGGAAAACCGGGTGCCGGTAAAGGTACACAAGCGGAATTTTTAAAAGAAAAGTACAATTTAAAACATATTTCTACCGGAGATGTTTTTAGATACAATATTAAAAATAATACGGAATTGGGTACGTTGGCCAAATCCTACATGGATAAGGGCGATTTGGTGCCAGATGAAGTAACCATTAAAATGTTGGAGGACGAGGTGAATAAAAATCCAGAAGCAGATGGGTTTATTTTTGATGGTTTTCCAAGAACTGTCGCACAAGCGGAAGCATTGGATAATTTTTTGGAATCCAAGGATATGAAAATTAATGCAACGGTTGCGCTTGATGCCAATGATGAGATTTTGATAGAACGCTTGTTGGAGCGTGGAAAGGTAAGTGGCCGTTCGGACGATCAAGATGTAAGTAAGATTAGAAATCGTTTTGATGAGTACAACCAAAAAACGGCACCTTTAAAGGATTACTATCAGGAGCAGCATAAATTTCACAGCGTCAATGGAATCGGTACCATAACCGAAATTACAGAGCGATTGACCAAAGTGGTAGATGGCCTGTAAACATTATAAAAATAAAGAAGGATAAATCATAGTTCAATGGCCGAGGAAGTAATAGGACCCAAAGTAGCCCTAAGGGGATGTTTGACCGTGGGCGGTTTTGTACTACTAGTTTTTATTCTTGTTTCAATTGGCTATTTGATTTACGTTTTTTATTTAGATGATTCCCTACCTTAAAACTATTAAAAGGCTTATTTGAGTATTAATAGGTTCTCACCCTTTCGTTTTCTTTATTTTTGTATTCGTATTGGGCGTTTTCCCATAACCTAAAGTAAACTTTCATGACCGAAGGTAATTTTGTAGACTACGTAAAGGTGTTTTTGAATTCCGGTAAAGGAGGAAAAGGCTCTGTGCATCTACACCGAGAAAAATTTATCACCAAAGGCGGACCGGATGGTGGCGACGGAGGTCGTGGAGGTCATATTATTCTACGAGGCAATCAAAACCTGTGGACACTTATTAGTTTCAAGTTCAAAAAACATTTTAAAGCAGGGCATGGTGCGCATGGGAGCAAGAATAGAAGTTCTGGTGCCGATGGTGAAGATGTCTACTTGGATGTGCCTTTGGGAACTATAGTTAAGGATGGTGAAACCCAAGAAGTCGTTGCGGAAATAACCGAACACGGAGAAGAAAAAGTACTTTTGGAAGGTGGTATGGGCGGTCGCGGTAACTGGCATTTTAGGACGGCTACCAATCAGACGCCGAGATATGCCCAACCAGGTGTAGATGGTCAGGAAAAGGACTTTATTCTAGAGCTTAAAGTATTGGCAGATGTTGGACTCGTAGGATTTCCAAATGCAGGTAAGTCTACCTTGCTATCTGTCATCACATCGGCAAAACCTAAAATTGCCGATTATGAGTTTACAACGCTAAAACCAAATTTAGGTATTGTAGAATACAGGGATTTTAAGAGTTTCGTAATGGCCGATATTCCAGGTATCATAGAGGGTGCTGCAGAGGGAAAAGGACTTGGACACTATTTTTTAAGGCATATAGAACGCAATTCTACCTTGTTATTTCTAATTCCTGCGGACAGTACCGATATCAGCAAAGAATATGAAATTTTGTTGGACGAACTCAGGAGGTATAATCCCGAGTTACTGGATAAAGAAAGACTGATAGCCATCTCCAAAAGCGATATGCTGGACGATGAGCTAATGGACGAAATGCGTACAGAATTGGAGAAAGATCTTAAAGGAGTACCTTTTATGTTTATATCTTCTGTTGCTCAAATAGGTATAACCGAGCTTAAGGATAAACTTTGGGCCATGCTCAGTGTTTAAATGTAAAAGGATAACATGAGACGATATATTAAAAGTATTGTTGAGCTAAATGATACGCCAAAGAGCAGGGGATTTGCTTATTTTATTCAGGTTTTAATTTTAGTTTCCATTATCTCATTTTCTTTTGAGACGGTTCCTGATTTAGAACCGAGCACTAGAATGATACTGCGCATTATTGAAGTGTTCTGTGTAGTGATTTTTACAATAGAATATATACTTCGTATCTATTGTTCAGATAAAAAGAGCAAATTTATTTTTAGTTTTTATGGCATTATCGACTTTTTGGCCATATTGCCTTTTTATTTGGCATTAGGGGTAGATTTAAGGTCATTACGTGCCCTACGGTTTTTTCGCTTGTTCCGCATCTTTAAACTTATGCGATACAACCGTGCTTTGGCACATTTTTCTAGAGCTATCAATAGAGCAAAAGAAGAAATCTTGTTATTCCTTTTCGTTACATTGATTCTTATTTATTTTTCTGCAGTAGGTATTTATTATTTTGAAAACGCGGCACAGCCCGAGCATTTCTCGTCTATCTTCGATAGTCTTTGGTGGGCCATTATTACGTTGACTACAGTTGGGTACGGAGATGTATATCCCATTACGGTAGGAGGAAAAGTGTTTACATTTTTTATATTGATGATAGGTTTAGGTATCGTTGCCATCCCAACGGGTATTATATCCTCCGCGCTTACAAAGTCTGTAGACAAAAAAGAGGAAGTTTGATTTTACGTAACTTGGTTCAAATTCATAAGTATGAAACATCTTAGTCTTTTAATACTGTTGATTCTAATGGTTTCATGCGGAGCGACGCGTGTAAACTATGATTACGATAAGAGTACCGACTTTTCCGCGTATACCACCTATGGTTACTATGCAGATATGGAAACCGGGCTCAGTCAGTTGGATGAAAGACGGTTAATTAACGCTATGGACGCTACTCTGCAATCGAAGGGTTTATTGTTTTCAGAGGAACCGGATATGCTCATCAATATACAAAGTACGGTACTTAGGAGTCAAACGAATAACGCTGTTGGCGTGGGACTTGGTGGTGGTGGCACAGTAGGCGGCGGAATTTCGGTAGGTATTCCCGTTGGTGGACCCAACGTTGCTAGAGAGATTAAAATTGACCTGGTAGATGCTAAAAAGGATATGTTGATTTGGCAAGCTATAAGTGAATCTCCATATAGAGAAGGTGATACACCAGCGGTCAAAGACAACAAAATGCAGGAACTGGTGGTAAAGATATTAGAAAAATACCCTCCTAAATCCCGTAGCTAGATAGTGCAATTACTACTAAAACTCCTGGTAATTTTAATACCCTAAAAACGTTATAAATCCCCATTTTATAGGTATTCTGAGCAATTTTTATAAAATGTTATTTTTGTAAAATATTGATATTCAGTGTTTTATTATTCAGTTAGGCAAAATACCCGTTCGGTACTTTCATTCTACCGTTCGTCATAATTTAGTGAAACATTTCCAACTTCTCCTTTAGATTTACACTATCGAACAAACCTAGTGGCTTTTTAAGTATAGCACACAGTTTGAAACATAAATTTAGTAACTATTTAAAATCAAATAATCATGAAAACAATCGACAGAACAAAAACAGTAGTGTTAAGTATTGGAGTGCTAACGGTAGTTGGATCTTTGGTGGGAGCCATAACAAGTCTTAGTCTTATGAGTTACGTTTTCCCACTGTATCTTGGCCTTACGCTAGTTGGGGTATCCGTATTGCATAAAGAGCAAGAAACAACATGTGAGAAAATTACTGGAATAATAGGTTAAGCTATAACCGTACAGGAAAAGTATTTTACCACTGGCCTTAAATATTATTTTAGTATTGAGGCCATCCATTAAATTTGGTAAGGGATATTGAACACTATCAACTACAGAACCTATTTCATAGTTGCGTATTGCGAAGGATTCCATTTTAGGGGTATTCCTAAAAAAAAATAGTACAAAATACAATTTATAGAAACTTTTGAGCCGTTTGACTTCTCACTAGATAATATTTATTAACCAATCTTAAAAGATGAATTCTATGATAACCATTGTGAAATTACTTTTATCGTTACTCCTGCTCATATTTCTATAGGCTGGCGCAAACCTTTAAAAATTTGATTATTATCCTATATTTGACCCCTAATAACAAGATTAATGGCTTCTTTTATTAAAAGACATCGATGGCACTTTTACTTTTGGACGGTGCAATTTCTAGGTTGGGGAGGCTTGGTATTTATCGCCTATGCCTTTACACCCGATATGGATGGTTATAAGGGAAGTAAACTATTTTATTATGGACTGATCGCTACGTTCGTCATCGGTATTTCAGCCACCAGTTTCCTACGTTCGTTTTTGAACAGAATCTTACATTTGGACGAGTTCGATTCCAAACAACTTATAAAAATACTTATAGGTATTGGTATTGCCTCGTTTATCTATTTTGGGCTGTCCTATGGCTTTGGATACCTTGTGGGCAAGTATACCGATGAAAACGTAAAGATTCCTGAAATGTATAGAAATTTGGGGATTGGTTTAATGTTGGTTAATTCCTTCATTATCATTTTGGGTTGGACAGTTTTTTTCCTGTCCGTAAAAATCGCTGCAAAATTAAATTCAAATCGCTTGGAGCGCGCAGAACTTACGAGCACATTAAAACAGGCCCAATTGAATACCTTAAAGGGACAGATTAATCCGCATTTTATGTTCAATAGCCTTAACAATATTCGAGGATTAATGCTGGAGGATGTAGAAAAATCTCGAGATATGCTAACCAAGTTGTCCGAGATGCTTCGGTATTCCTTAACTAAGAATAATGTCAATGCTATTGCATTGGAAGAGGAGCTAGAGATGGTGGATAATTATATAGCCTTGTCCAAAATTCAGTTTGAAGACCGACTTGTTTTTATAAAGGAAGTGGGTTCTGAAACGCTTGCATTTCAAATTCCGCCTATGATTATTCAATTACTTGTGGAAAATGCCGTGAAGCATGGCATATCTAATTTAAAGTTTGGTGGTACCATTAAGTTGATTACAGAAAAAACGGAAAATAGTCTTTGTATACGAGTAATAAATACGGGAAAATTAATAATTTCCGAAAATTCCACACACTTAGGGCTTAAAAATATCAAGCAACGTTTACGTTTATTATATGGCAAAGGTGCCTCATTCTTGCTTGAGGAACTAAATGAAGAAGTCGTGGCTACCATAAATATTCCCTTACCATGAGTACTACAATAAAGACTGTCATAGTAGAGGATTCTCGTTTAGCTCGTAACGAGTTAAAGGAACTGATAAAGACACATACCCAGATAAAAATTGTTGGAGAGGCCGAAAATGTGGACGATGGGTATGCGCTCATTCTTGAAAGTAGACCGGATTTGCTCTTTTTGGATATTAATATGCCAGAAAAAGATGGATTTGAACTACTAGAAATGTTAGACGAGGTCCCTATTACGGTTTTTACAACCGCCTTTGATGAGTACGCTATTAAATCCTTTGAATATAATGCATTGGATTATTTGTTAAAGCCCATCAATGAGAAGCGTTTTGCCCAAGCAATAGAAAAGATTGAAGCGAAATTGAAGAATGAGGATGAACCTGCCTTGACTGCGCAAGAAAGGCTAACGGGTACGAGCCAAATTTTTATAAAGGATGGTGAAAAGTGCTGGTTGGTAAAAATAGGGGAGATCTCTCACTTTGAAATTGTAGGTAATTATACGCGGGTATTCTTTAAGGACGAAAACCCCTTGCTTTATAAATCTTTAAACCAAGTGGAGGAAAAACTACCGGAAGACTATTTTTTTAGGGCCAACCGGCAACAGATTATCAATACAAATTTTATTGCCGCTGTAGTTCCATGGTTTAATGGAAAATTAAAGTTGACCATGCAGAATGGTGCTGAGGTTGAGGTGTCCCGTAGGCAGTCCTATCTCTTTAAGGACAAAATGAGTCTATAGCTATCTACGTTACAATCGATTTGGTGCTCTTAATAGTTCGTTTATATTCACATTTGAATGATGGTTAGACCTCTTTAGGCTAGTAATACCATGCCCTAGAATGTTTTACTAGATTTAATTGTCAATTGAAACCCTAACTCCCTCGGAATGACTACTGAATTCCGGTGCATACATGCTTTGTATGGTGGTAATGCCATTACTGAAATCCCCGGCATTGTTAACCCGAACATCATATTCGAATACGTAGACACCCTTGGGTAAATAATCAAAAAAGAAATTGGTGCTAGCATCTTTTGTGGCTTCATAGTAGCCCAGGCCGTCTTGCCATTTGTATCTGGATATCACATTTATCGGCTCAAAACCAGCGGCACGCATGTCTTTCATGTGTACGAATTCCATGGGGCGGTCTGCGCGTAGTTCTATGCGCACCTTAACCAAGTCACCTACCATTACATTGGTTTTGTCTGTAATTTCTGAAATTTCTTCCCCTGTATCTGTATTCTTTTTAAGGAATAGCTTCTTTTTTAGCTTCAACGGGGTTTCTGCCGAGGTAATTTTATCTAAATCCTCAAAATATTGCCAGGATAGGGCACCCCAAGCAATACCAGCTCCTTTTTTGGAGATTTGCACCTTGGCCATTTTTGGCAAAACTTCACCTCCGTTCCAAGCTGTTTTATAATATCCCGTTCCAGCTTCCACTTTTACATTTTCTAGCTTAGCGGATTCAATTTTTTCCCCTCCAACCAAAACGTCCACGGCATCGGTTACGGATAACCAATCACTTCCCTGAAGCAGCAACGCATAAACGGCTTCCGTGGTCGCTTTCGTAGTTTTCCATTGATTGGTTTGTTTGTTTTTTAACAGCCAAATTTTAAGATTATCAATAGTTTCTATATCCTCTGGATGAATTTCCGAAAAGGCTTCTATAAAGAGCGCCTGAGTTTCAATTGGGGCTTGGTACCAATGCCAGGAACTCGAATTTTCTTTCCAATACATCCCCAATTCTTCGGAAGTAATACTATTTTCTTCTAATGCCCTAAGTATCTTTTCGGATGTTTTTTCGTCAGCCGCCCGATGCATGATTAGGGCCAACATCCCTTGGGCATATAGTCCTTTGTTCTTCCAGTATTTTTGTGCTTGTCCTTTATAATATGCTTGAATATCTTCGACTTTTTTAGACGTTTTGATATCCTTGAAAAAGCTACGCATGTACAGGTAATGAATCTGTGTCTGACTCAAATGATCTTTGTTGATATTTGTTGCGTATTTTTTCATCTGGTTGTATTCGTCCATAAACTCCTTATCAAGGTATTGAATGGCGTTTTTGATTACGGATTGCATCTCGACTGCGCTCGATGCGACAGAGAGGTGCTTTAAGTGCCCCATTCCTGCAATAATATGTTGGGTCACAAATCTACTGTCCCGCCCGCCATTGAACCAAGGCCAAGCTCCAGAACTCTTTTGGTTTTGGGTTAATTTACGTAATGCAAGGGCCTGTTCATTTTTCATTTTGTCCAAATTGAATAGTAGGGCAATGCGTTTTTTCTGCTCGGTTTCGGACTGTGCATCGCGGAGCCATGGTGTTTCCTGAATTAAAAGTGATTTTAATTCTTGGTTTTTTTCCAAATTACTGAGCAAAGCATCTGAATTCGCCCATTGTTGGAACACTTCCTTGATTCTAGGATTATTGTTTGCAATATGGCTTGCTAAGGTATTAGCGTAGTATTTAGAGAAAGTCTGCTCATTACACTCATACGGATATTCCATTAAATAAGGGAGTGCCTGCACGGCATACCAAGCAGGGTTGCTGGTCACTTCTAATGTCAACTTGTGATGCTTTAACGTAGTTGACTGAGTTGCCCTCAGCTTTTCTAGGGTAAAGGTCTTTGTTTGCTTACTTCTTACCCACATGGGTAATGTTTCCGTAACCAACGTGCGATTTGTAAGTACGGGTAATACATTCTGCTCCCCGTCACTAAAGTCACCAGCTTTGGCCGTTACGGTATATTGAACCGCTTGTGTGTTTTCGGGGATTTTCAAGCGCCATGATACCTGGGTATTTCCCATGGAATCAACTTTGAAGTCAGCCCCCTCTAACTCTCCCGACAAGGGAGAACTTATTAATTGATTTGAAATATTTTTACCTGAAATTACATCAATCAATTCCAGTTTGGCCAATCCAGAGAGTGGTTTTTCGGTAAGGTTTGCAATTTTACTGCTTATCACTATTTCATCGCCTTCCCGTAAAAATCGAGGGGCATTCGGTGTCACCATCAATTCTTTCTGGGTAACAGTCTGTAAGGTCCGGTAGGAGCGCTCTAAATTTTTAGTATGTGCCAACAACTGCAGGTTCCATTTGCTCAAGGCCTCGGGAGTTGTAAAGCTAAACGATACATTTCCTTCCTTGTCTGTTCGTAACTGCGGAAAGAAGAATGCTGTTTCTTGAAGGTTCTTACGGATTAAAACTTCTTCCGTTGCTTGTTTCGCCTGCTGTTCCCTTGGTCTTTCAGGACTAGGTGCTTTATCGTTTGGTTCGTTCCCGAATCCGTAGTCGGCTTCCATAGGAGCGCCGGCTACAGATTCTTCAAGTTCCATGTCATCCATCATCATTTCGCCAACCGGAGTGCTTGATCGTTTCATCATTCTAGATATGCCTGTACGATTATAACCACCGTAGCCAAAATGAAGTCCAAACCAGTTAAACGAATCAAAACTGGGATTAGCGTAGCTATAGGTTTCGTTATCTTGATAAACGGTAAAGGAATTGGTGGTAAAACAACGCCGAGCATTTACACGTCTATTTGAATAATAAGTAGGTTTAACCAAGGGACTAAAACTCCAATAATGAGCTCTGAACGTATCCAAGGAAGCATCGTACATATTCGCCAATAGTTCCGCGGCAACTTTATCCCCTTTGGCTCCTTTTATGTTAAAAGACCAGGTTTCATCGGTGCCGGGTTGTAGTTTATCTCTAAACGTGACGGTTTCAATTTGTAGGTCGGTATCAGGGTAGGGAACTTGAATGTTAAACGTTCCAGATTCAAAATGGTTAAAAGCTACATAGCTATAGGTAATAGCGAATCCGCCTAAATCTTGCTGCGTTACGGGAACTGTAAAACCTTCCGAATTTTTGTTCAACTTGATGATTTTTGTCTCGATTACTTCATGGTTTTTCTCCACGGTAATTGTTACATTTATGTTTTCGGCATTTGAAAATAAAGTCACAACAACATTATCATTAATATTATAGATAGTCTTATCCGTTTTGATTTGAAACAATTGATTGTCCGTTGGTTTTTTATCGGTATTGCTATACAGGGTGGTTTCCAGAACATCCTTAACCTCCTGACCAAATTTGTCTTCCGTAGATAATTCCAATACATATTTGCCCGACATCCACTTTTTCATGTTTCCCAAAGCGATTTCCGTGGATGTTCCCGTATCAAAGTCCGACTCCCAAACCAAAACTCCTTTTTCCCATGTAGAAGAATCATGCTCATTAGTATATGCATCATGCGGATAAAGTTTTTTGAATGTTGCTTTTGTGAAACCTGCATAATCAGGTGCAGGCCACCTACGCGGTCGTAAAACGTGTTTCGGTGCTTTTAGCTTGTACATCTTAACCGTTCCTTTGGTGGGTACAAACTGTCCGTTAAGGTTGGTGGTGGATATCGTTAATTTTTGTTCTTTCGAATCTTTGTTCAATGGGTTCGCCAATATCATGTTAGCCGTTAAGGTGTGATAACCAACAGTAACGAAAGTGGTTGTGCTATGCGTTTCACCATTAATGTCGGTAACATCGGCGGTTACTTCGTAATTGAAAGTGGGTAGGTTTTTTTTGTCTGTAGCATTATCCGGTAAGGCTTTAAAATGTATAGAATAATTGCCAGAAGCATCTGTTTCAGTTTCTCCATGCGCTATTTCCTGTGGCGCGGTATTTCTATAGGAGTAGCTCCAATAGTACCATCTTGGATAATGCACAGAACGTTTTACACGGTACGTAACTTTAGCGTCCGTAATTGTGCTTCCGGCATAAGCCGTAGCTGTTCCGTTTACGGTAATGCTATCGTTTACTTTATAACTTTCGGTAATCGGTTCAAAAGAAGTTTCGAATTTCGGACGTTTATATTCTTCAACCGAAAAGCTGGTATATCCACTTAATGCATATTCGTTTGAACGCACTTGCAAGGAAAACTCACCTGTAAGACCGTTATTGGGCAAGATGAATTCGCCAGAAAAGGAACCGTAATCGTTCGTGGTAAAATCTGCCGTATTAACCACTTGTCCATTCACGTCCTTTAATTCAACGGATACTTTTGCGTTTTCTAATAGTGAAGAATTTTCTCTGATACGTTTTAGGGCTATTCCCTTAAAGTATAAGGGTTGTCCCGGTCTATAGATACTTCTATCTGTAAATAGAAAACAGGAGTAAGTAGGTTTAGGGGTTGTTTGCTCATATCCTCTGTAAATGTAATAGTCGCTATAAAAGGCAGTATCTTTTTCATGTACGACTGTAATGCTTACATCACTCCATTCTTTTTTAGCTCGTTGAATAGAAATCATCCCTGTTTGATCGGAAACAAAGGTTTTGGTCAATCGCTTTCCGTCATAATCTAGGCGATAGCTTAACGTCAATGTTGCTCCAACAATTGGTTTTCCGTTATTTCGATCTACCACTTGAAAAGCTTGATGGGTTTCGGTTTGCGATTCTACTAAGGCCAAATTTGTGGCTTGTACCTGAGCGTAGGCAAAAGTGTCATCTGTTTTGTCTTTAGGTTCGGTAAGGATGAGGTATTGACCATTAGCGAGGGGAGGAATTGCTATTTCGGTGCTATGGGATTGGTAATCGTTTTCGTTTTTAATCCCAATATCCCATGATCGCGAAACCGCTAATTTTTTTATGAAGGCATTTTTCTTTTCCTTCGGATATAATTCCTCTAGCGTATTCCATTGTTTTTGGGTTATGTTGCGGGCGGTTAATTGTAAACTATCGTAGTTTTTATAGGTTACCAAGACTTTGGATACTTCATTAATAGGTATGTGTCTTTCTGTAGTCAATTGTAAACTATGGGAAAGAATCTGTGTCTTTAAAGCAGTACATTTTTCCGCGCCACGACTTCCGGGAATTTCTTTTATGACCTTTTCACATAGATCAAGCGCTTCTTTATTTTTCCAACGATGTTTTTCATTTGTGGTGGGCCGGTAGGTATTTCCCTGTTGATTAAAAAGAGCGGCAATCTCATAATTGTATAATCCAGATGCTACACTTTTAGTTTTTGCAGCTGCTGTGTTTCTAAGCACATCTAAATAGTGCTGATCTTTATTCTCGAAAATAGCATTTTGGTAAACGAAATGGAGTCGCTGGATATCAACTTCGGCAAACGTATAAGGCTTTTCCGATGGGCTATGGAGGGTTAAAAGTTTTTGGTAAATACATAATGCCTTGGCCTGTAAAGAGGTGTCATCTGTTGTGGTGATGTTTAATTTTGTAAATGCATAGCTATCAGATAAGAGTTCAGGATTATCGATTTCAAATTTGTCCGCTGGTCTCGTAATACTATTTTCACTTGTACTATAAAATGAAAGCGCTTGTTGCGCCAGGAGGTCAAACAGGGTTGGGCGGTATTCCTCAGAGCCCTTCTGTTGGTGTAGGATAGGCTCAAATTCTGAAACCGACGTTTGTTGCAATTGTGCCTCGTTTTCTAGCGATGCCTCAAAATGGACTGTTATTTCCTCAAAGAGCGTGGTCAAATCCCAAGTCCTAAAATCAACGGAATCTACTTTTACTTCGGTTGTTGTGCGGTTATAGAATTGATATCTGTTTTGTTGATAGTATTGCCAGTATAGGGTGGCCAAATAGCTTTCCAAAATGTTTTTAGTAGGAAATTCCGCGTGCTGTATCTCCAATTTAAAATCATTTACGATGTTTAGCTGGGCATCTTCTTCTAAAGTCAAGGCGTATTTGGAAGCATACAGTAAAGCTTTTACACGTTGTGGTGATTTCTTTTCTTTCTTGGCTTTTTCAGAAATCATTGTAACCACCTTTAAGGCAGACTTTGTTAATACTTCCCTTTCTAGCTTTTCCACTTGTAGCCAGAGCGCTTCAAAAGATTCATTGTCTTTTTGGGATGATGCCATTTGAGAAAGTAGGAGTATGGTTATAAGAGTTACAATATGTTTCATTACGGAATGATTAGGCTATGCGCTTTAACTAGAACGGGTTAGCGTTAAGGGGCGTATATAATTTCAAAGTTACATACAAAGATGATTCCAAAAACCCCTGTAAACAATGAAAAATGAGGGAATGGGTATTTTGGGTTCGTCAAAGCGGGCTTATAGGGATTTTAGCAATCCTCCATCAATCGGAATTTGAGTTCCCGTAATATAAGCAGCCTTGTCTGAAGCTAGAAAAGCAGCTAAATAGCCATATTCTTTTGGGTCACCAATACGTTTGAGGGGTACTTTAGATATCATGTCCGCTAAAACCAGATCTTCTGAAATCCCCAATTGCTGCGCCTTCTTCGCATTCAGCTGTGCAATGCGCTCCGTATCAAAATAGCCTGTAAGAATACTGTTTACCGTAATTTGTTTATCTCCTACATCGGCAGCTAAAGACTTTGCCCAAGTGACCAAACCTGCACGAATGGAATTGGACAGTGCTAGGTAGGACAAAGGTTCCTTTACCGATACAGAGGCTACATTAATGATGCGTCCCCATTGGTTTTGCATCATCTTTGGTAAGGCCAGTTCTGTGGTAAAAACAACGGTCTTGAATAGGAGGTCAAAAGCTACTTGATAGTCGTTTACTTTTTTTTCAAGGGTATTTCCGGCAGACGGCCCTTGAGTGTTGTTGACTAAAATATCAACGCTATTCGATTCAAAATAGCTTGTTATGACTTTTCTGTATCCTTCATAATTAGAAAAATCGACCACTAAATACTGGTGTTGTTGTTCTTCTGATGTGGATAAGCTTTTTAAGGTGGTTTTCAGCTTTACTTCGTTTCTTGCCATAATCGTAACACTTGCGCCACTTTTTGCTAGTTGCTGTGCTATCGCCCTACCTATACCGCCGCTACTGCCCCCAACTAATGCTTTCTTTCCTTTGAGACTTATTTCCATAATTATTTTTTTGGATCCTCCCTTTGGTGCTATTGTGGTTATTTATACTCTTCCCGAACCGGACTGAAAACATCCATCAACTTACAAGGGGTAATAGCCCTGCCGCTATGCGGAACATTAGAGGCAATAGGTACAATATCACCAGAACGGTAGACCTTAGTTTCCCCGTCTAGCGTAAATTCGAATTCCCCTTCTATTACATGCATAATTTGTTCATGAACATGATGATGTTCAGGAACCGCCGCATCTTTTTCAACTTCCCAAAACACGAGGGACATGGTTTCTGTATGCACTAATTTCCCGTGAAGTCCGGGCATGATTTCTTTGGAAGGTATTGTAGAAAGGTTTAATGACATAAAATAGATTTTAAAGCCTAAGATAATTATAAAGTAGCAGTTTTGATGCTAAATGCAATTCCTATCTTTGTTGCATAAATCAACTTCATGCAAATTCATTTTATTGCTATTGGTGGTAGTGCCATGCACAACCTTGCTTTGGCATTGGAACATAAGGGATATCAGATAACGGGAAGCGACGATGTAATTTTTGAACCTTCAAAAAGTAGATTAGAAAAAAAGGGTCTTTTACCCGATACGTTTGGATGGTTTCCGGAAAAAGTACACTCAGGACTAGAGGCTATTGTTTTAGGGATGCACGCAAAAGCGGATAATCCAGAACTGTTAAAGGCCCAGGAATTGGGATTAACAATTTATTCGTATCCTGAATTCCTTTATGAACAATCCAAAAACAAAACCCGAGTGGTCATAGGCGGTAGTCATGGTAAGACAACGATTACGTCTATGATTCTTCATGTACTCGATTTTCATGGTCGTGAGGTAGATTATATGGTAGGTGCCCAGTTAGACGGTTTTGACCGTATGGTACACCTAACGGACGATAATGATTTCATAGTGCTAGAGGGAGATGAGTATCTATCCTCACCCATCGACCGCAGACCAAAATTCCATTTGTATAAACCCAATATTGCACTGTTAAGTGGTATTGCTTGGGATCATATTAATGTATTTCCAACCTTTGAAAATTATATAGAACAATTTCAAATTTTTGTGGATAGCATCGTCAATGGCGGAAGTATTACATATAATATGGAAGATGCAGAAGTGAAAAAAGTGGTAGAGGCTTCGGACAATGCTATTCGAAAATTAGGGTATGAAACACCAGATTATGACGTAGAAAATGGTCAAACCTTGTTAAGTACGCCAGAAGGTCCTATGCCGATCGAAGTTTTTGGTAAACACAATCTTAGCAATCTCGCTGGTGCTAAATGGATATGCCAGAATATGGGCATCGATGAAGATGATTTTTACGAAGCAATTACTACTTTTAAAGGTGCATCAAAACGTTTGGAGAAAATAGCAGAAGGTAAAACCAGCGTGGCATACAAGGATTTTGCGCATTCCCCAAGTAAGGTAGCTGCAACTACCAAAGCTGTAAAGGAGCAATATCCAAATCGCAAAATGGTAGCTTGTTTGGAACTACATACCTATAGCAGTTTTAATCCTGAGTTTCTAAAAGAGTATAATGGAGCTTTGGATGCAGCTGATGAAGCCGTAATTTTCTTTCTCCCGGAATCCGTAGCCATAAAAAAATTGGAAGCGGTAACACCAAATCAGATTGCAGAAGCTTTTCAAAGAAAAGATTTAAAAATTTTTACCGATGCCAGTGCCTTTCATGACTATGTGAAAGGGTTAGACTACACGAATACAACTTTGCTATTGATGAGCTCGGGCAATTATGGAGGATTAGATTTAAATAGTGTTCAGTATTTGATGGATTAACTCGGCATTACACTCCAAATTGCTTTAGATGATGGTCTAAATGTTTGTACTGTAACTGCCCCCATTGTTCTTTGGTTAAGGGACCAAAAGCTGGATGAGGATACCACTTGTCCCTGTTTTGAAGTGCTGAAAATTCATTTACGAGTCTTTTAAGAATAGCTACTTCATTTACAAAATCCTTGGGCACGGTTGCTTTTAGTTGAGGTGCAGTAGGTAAATTTTTACGCCAGGGTTTGTCATTATAAAGCGACTTTTTAAAAAAGGTTTTAATGAACCAGTTACCTTTAGATGAATTTTCTTTGTTCTCTATGGCAAGTTTTAATGGATATTGGCAATGCCAAGCCATTTGGCCTACGGTCATCTTTCCCCATTTTCCTTCGGAATTTTCTGTAAGTTTTGACAAACGTTCGGTAATTTCTTTATGAGCTTCCGAGGTGAGTAAAGATTTCATTGTATTGGGCTTTAAATTGGTAATGAAATTTACAATAAAATAATTAGTTCGCTATCTTTAGCCAATGCAAGAAAAGACCACCTCTTTTTCTATAAAACACTGGTCGGACGATGACAAGCCAAGGGAAAAACTTCTTACAAAAGGGAGGTCTGCCCTATCGGATGCCGAACTTATTGCCATACTAATTGGTTCTGGCAGCAGGTCTGAAAGTGCCGTGGAACTATCCAAACGCATCCTTGCGGCTGCAGATAATAACTTGAACAAGCTGGGGAGATTATCTATTAAACAACTCACGGCTTTTAAAGGTATAGGCGAAGCAAAGGCGGTAACCATTGCGGCAGCATTGGAAATTGGGAGACGAAGAAGGGGAGAGGAAGTATTGCATGTGACAAAGATTGGAAGTAGTAAAGATGCTTTTGAAGTATTACAACCCATTCTAGGAGAATTAGAACATGAAGAATTTTGGGTGCTATATCTTAATAATTCGAATAAAATATTGTATAAGACCCAATTGAGTAAAGGCGGGATTACCGGTACCCTGGTAGATGTACGTATACTTATGAAACAATCATTGGAGCTAGGTGCCGTAGGACTTATTTTAGCCCACAATCATCCCAGTGGCACCTTAAAACCCAGTACTGCTGACAAGCAAATTACCCAAAAAATTAAGAAAGCGTCACAATCCTTGGATATTAAGGTGTTAGACCATCTCATCATCACGCAGAAAGACTATTTTAGTTTTGCGGACAATCAAGTTTTATAAATGTTACTCATATATACCCATAAGATTACCCCAAGGTTTACCTATACCATGAAACAGGTCTTTACTAGGATTTTGGGAGTAGAAATTGGCTTTACCACCAAGATAGAGGATTTCATAAAACATACCGATGAAAAAATAACCTACACCAAACAACCGCTACAGAACGAATTCTTTATCCGTAGCAACGATCTTCTTTTTGAGCAGGGCATCAATGACATTCAAATACAGATGCATGAATGGGAGGGAACGCCTTGCTTTTTTTCCGCAGGAGAACGCAGTAATGTGCCCTTTGATGTTTTTGCGGCTAGCTTTTATTTGTTGAGTAGGTACGAGGAGTACCTGCCTCATGTTAAGGATATACACGGTAGATTTTCCCCAAAGGACAGCATAGCTTATCAAAATGATTTTTTGAAACAACCAATTGTGGATATTTGGGCACGAAAGCTTTTGGAACTCCTAAAAGAAAAATTTCCAGAACTGAACTATAAGGAACGAAGGTATAATTATCTTTCTGTCGTAGATGTTACCACATCGCACTCCTATGCAAATAGAGGACTTTTCCGGGGATTGGCAGGATTTTTATTGGACCTTGGTACGTTTAAGTTCAAAAGGGTTTGGGAGCGCATTATGGTAGGGATTAAAAGGAGAAAAGATCCTTATGATAATTTTGAGCAATTAATAGCATGGCATCAAAGCTATAATGTAAAAAGTATCTTCTTTTTTCAGTTTGCGGATTATTCTAAATATGATAAGAATGTATCTACAAATAGTAATCGTTTTAAATCGCTTATTAAGTATATAGCCGATTATGCAAAAGTTGCACTTGGCGCTTCCTATAGTTCCTTTAGGGACATAGAGCTGCTAAAAAAAGAAAAGAGTAATTTGGAAAATGTAATCAACAGATCGGTTAATTATTCCAGAATGCGCTACAACAGGGTAGATGTTCCAGAATCCTATAGAAATTTGGTAACGGCCGAGTTTACCGATGATTTTACTATGGGGTATACCCACGAAATCGGTTTTAGGGCTGGTACGTGTACACCATTTCAATTTTATGATATTCCATTAGAAGTACAGCAACCCATTAAGATTCACCCTTTTGCCCTTCATGATTACTCACTGTTAACCGCTAAAAGCGAAGAACAGATAATGGAAAAAATAAAAGCAATCCACACCGAGGTTAAAAAGGTGGACGGGTCTTTTGTCACTGTTTTTTCGAATGAACTGCTTGGTGGTGAAGAGAAATTCGACTGGAAAAAAATATACAACAACGTAATAAGCACGTATAATGTTTAAAGATATAATAACAGATGTTTTTTTTGATCTGGACCACACCCTTTGGGATTTTGAAAAAAATTCGGCACTCACCTTTGAGCGTATACTGCCGGCTCACCATGTCACCGTGCCCTTAGCCACTTTTTTAGAGGTGTATGTGCCAGCCAACTTAGTGTTTTGGAAAATGTATCGGGAAGAACGAATTACAAAGGCGCAACTACGCTACCAAAGGTTAAAATCTGTTTTTGACACTTTGGAATATTCCGTATCCGATACTACTATTCATAGTCTTGCAGAAGACTATATTAAACAACTATCCTCGCATACTTTTTTGTTTCCGAACGCTATAGACATATTGGAGTATTTGAAACCGAACTACCGACTACATATTATTACTAATGGATTTCAGGAAATACAAGAGAAGAAATTACGAAATTCCGGGATTCACCCTTACTTTGAACAAATCATAGATTCTGAGATGGCCGGAGTAAAGAAGCCGGACCCGATTATTTTTAATTTGGCATTGGAAAAGGCCAAGGTTAAACCGGAATCGTCAATAATGATAGGGGATAGTCTTGAAGCCGATATTCTTGGTGCTAGGGCAGTAGGTCTACATGCCTTGCATTTTAATGCCCACGGAGAAGCCGAACATAAACATAGCCCCATGATTACGGAGCTAAGGGAAATAAAAACATATTTATAGAGTTACTACTAGTATACTATAGCCACTAAAGTTGGGTTAGGATACTAAGGAAGCTGATATGAACCGTTTGCAAAACCATCTTTTATTAACGATAGCTACGTTGTTACTTTCGTCTTGCTCGGAAAAGCAGGATTTTACTCAGTATGATGATCTCAGTATTACCCCAACCTTGGAGGCCAGTATATTCTTTGTAAAAGTACAGGAGAGTCTTATCAATAGAGTAGTCGATGTTAGTTTTTTTACCCAAGAATTTAATTTTGATGCTTTTGAAGAAGCGTTTTTTTCTGATAGGGTAGTGGAAGGTGTTATTACTTATGAGTTGCAAAATACAACGGCTAAGCCCATACAAATTGAATTAGAATTTTTGGATGCAGAGGGTTTATTGTTGGATACAGAGCTTTTTGTAATGCCCGAAGCACCAACGGCAACTTTAATTCGTGAGGTCGCCTATGGTAATTCCGGTAAAAGTTTGGATATCCTCCGAAATACATCCAACATAAGACTCAATGCATCTAATTTTGGTGATAATGTAAGTACCTCTGGTATTTCCGGGGCATCAATAGTGCTGCAATCCAGTGCTCAATTTATGCTTAGGTTAAAATGAGAATTCTACCTCATGTTTCTCTACTTATAATTTTGGTTTCAGCTATTCTAAGCGGACAAAACAAACAAGTATTGTACGATTTTACGGAAATTCCGCAATCGTTGCTACTAAATCCAGGAATGGAAACAGATTTTCAATGGTTTGCCGGTGTTCCACTACTTTCCGGTGTTTCCGGTTTTGCCGGTACTAATGGAATTACGGTGAACGATATTTTTGCAGATGACGGTTTGGATATTAACGATAAGGTCCGCAATCGTATGGTCGCTGGGCTAACAAATCGAGACCAATTTAGCCAAGGCTTGCAAATAGATTTATTTAACGGAGGCTACCGTAGTAAGCATTCTGGCCTTTTCTATTCCTTTGGCGCATACTTAGAAATGGATAATATTCTTTATTGGCCCCAAGATTATGCATTTCTTGCCTTTGAAGGCAACGCAGATCAGTTAAATCGCCGTTATGATTTGGGAGATTTAAAAACTAGGGGGTCCCTAGTCACTGTTTATCATTTTGGAATCAATAAAAAAATAAACAAGAAGCTTACTGCTGGCGTTAGGGGTAAATTATATTCTGGAATTACAGATTATAATGCAACCAATAACAATGGTTACTTGGTAAATACTGAAGGACAAAACAATAGCATAGCATCAACCTTGAGTGCAGATATGCAATTGCGCAGTTCAGGTTTTAGTGCCTTAAATAATGCGGAGAATCAAGGTACGCTGGCAAGTACATTTGTAAAAAGGGCTGTTTTTGGAGGAGATTTGGGTTTGGGAATAGACTTAGGTTTCACGTATCGTTTAAATGAACGCACTGCTATAACGGGTAGTCTTTTGGATTTGGGTTTTATCTATCATAGTGGCAATGTGTATAAGTATAGTTTAAAGGGAAATGCTACCGTAGAAGGAATAGAAATCAATGTACTACGCGAGCTTGCAAATCTCAATCGTGACTTTTGGCAAGATTTGGTAGATGAGGTAGAGGAACTCGTTCCTTTTGAAACCACGAACAGCGCATACGTAACATTTAGGCCTACACAGTTAAACGCGTCTATTCGCCATGATTTTGGTAGGCCCATTGATTCAGATGAAGATTGTGATTGTAGTATTGTTGGTCCACAAAATAGAATCACGAAATATAGGAATGCAACAGGGGCACAATTACATGCTATCAATAGGCCTAGAGGCCCACAAGTTGCGTTAACAGGATTTTATTTGAGGCGGTTCGGGCGTTTTATGGCGGTAAAAGGAACCTATACGGTAGATAAATTCAGTAGAACCAATCTTGGACTAGGATTTAGTTTTCAAGCAGGACCTGTAAATTTTTACGCAATAGGAGATAATTTGTTGTCCTACCAAAATATTGCTGCCAGTAACTACGCATCTTTTCAGTTAGGATTAAATATCATATCTTGGGGCGGCAAGTGATAAGTTAAAAATAACACTAGTTCACTTCAGTTTGGCACGCTTATTTCATTTATTACTGCGAATACATAAACACACTATTTTGAAAAATTTATTATTTATTATTATGGTCCTTATCGGATACACGGGTATTGGACAAGTTGATTTAAACAGCTATAAGTACATCATAATCCCTAAAACATTAGGTGAATTTGAAAAGCAGAATCAATATTTGACAAGCACTTTGCTTAAATATGAATTTGTTCAAAAAGGGTTTACGGCCGTATATGACGATGCCTTGCCAAACGATCTATTATTGGATAGATGTCTTGGGTTAACAGCGTTGTTAAAAGATGACTCCTCAATGTTCAGCACCAAAATTAGTATTGTTTTGGAAGATTGTCAGGGACGAGAAGTGTTCAGTTCCATGGAGGCGAGCAATAAGATAAAAGAATATACAAAAGCTTATAAAGAGGCGATACAGGAGGCCATGGTGTCGTTTGCTAGTTTTGATTATAGCTATTCCGAAAAGGATGAAGTAGCCGAGCCAATAACGTTAAGTTTTAAAAATGATGTAAAAAGCTTGGATTCGGATAGCCCAGCTTCTACGATGAATAGTAACAAAAATAGAAGTAAAGTTATAAGGCAAACTAGTACCCTAGAGGATCAAAGCTTTAAGAGTATGGAGCCCGTAGCATCGGATATTAAACAGGGCGCTACTAACAAGGCCTTTGAAACTACCTTGGATTCGGCGATTACAAATGATCTTTTATTGTACGCGCAGCCCATGACCAACGGTTACCAACTTTTGGACAATAGCTCAAATGTAACCATGAAACTATTAAATAGTTCAACGGAAAATGTCTTCATTGGTCAAGCTGGTGATATAAGTGGCATGGTATTTCAAAGAGACGGTATTTGGATCTTTGAGTATTATTCAGGAACCAAAAGAGTGCAAGAAGAGCTTAATATCAAATTCTAAAAGTCATATTTGTCCTTCCAACGGTGCTTTAAAAAATCACTTAGCGTTTTTTCTCTTGGATTGTTGCCTGGTTTATAAAATGTGCTTCCGGAAATTTCATCTGGAAGGAATTCGGATGTCACAAAATTGTTTTCAAAATCGTGTGCATATTTATAGTCTTCTCCATAGCCCAAATCCTTCATTAATTTGGTGGGTGCATTCCTAAGCGCCAAAGGCACCGGTAGGTTACCGGTTTGCTTTACCGTTTGTTGCGCTTTGCCTATGGCCATATAACTTGCATTACTTTTTGCCGATGTAGCCAAATATACAGCGCACTGGCTCAGAATTATCCTTGATTCCGGATATCCTATAGTAGTAACCGCTTGGAAGGTGGTGTTTGCAATAACTAAGGCCGTAGGGTTGGCCAGACCAATATCCTCCGATGCGGCGATCAACATCCTGCGTGCAATAAACTTTACGTCCTCGCCACCTTCGATCATCCGGGCGAGCCAGTATACCGCGCCATTTGGGTCACTACCCCTAATAGATTTTATAAAAGCGGACACAATATCGTAATGCTGCTCTCCGGTCTTGTCATATAAAACCGTATTCTTTTGTATTTTTTGAAGTACAAGGTCATTCGTGATTTCAACTGTATCCGAGTCTTCTGAATTAATGATAAGCTCAAAAATATTAAGTAGTTTTCTTCCATCTCCACCAGATAAACTAAGTAATGCTTCCGTCTCCTTAAGGTGAATTGTTTTGGACTTTAAATAGTTGTCCAGTTTGAGTGCTCTTTTTAAAAGCGCAATCAAATCTTCTTTACCAAATGCGTTTAGTATATAAACTTGACAGCGAGACAATAAGGCGGGTATCACCTCAAAACTGGGATTTTCCGTGGTGGCACCTATTAATGTTACCCAGCCTTTCTCAACGGCACCTAGTAAGCTATCCTGTTGCGATTTGCTAAAACGATGAATTTCGTCGATAAATAGAATAGGGTTTTTGGTCGTAAATAGCCCTCCGGCCTGTTTTGCCTTGTCTATGACTTCTCTTATGTCCTTTACGCCACTGTTTATCGCACTGAGTACATAGAAAGGGCGTTCACTCTCTTCGGCAATTATAGTTGCCAATGTTGTTTTACCCGTTCCTGGTGGTCCCCAAAGAATTAAAGAGGGAATAATTCCTTTTTTAATCTGATTGGTCAATGATCCTTTCTCACCCACTAGATGATGTTGACTTATATAGTCTTCTAAAGTTTTAGGTCGTATGCGTTCAGCTAAAGGTTCGTTCATAGCATAAAAATAGCTAAAGTTAGCGAAGTGAAATTAACAAGTCGTGCAATATGACGCTATATTTCATGTTTATAAATAAAGGTGACAATAGTGCTGGTTTTTTGCTTTGGCCAAAATCTTGTAGTATGATAGTAAAGTGTAATTAAATGTCCGATGCTTCTCATTTTAGGTTTTCCAATTCTGTTGTGGTAGTGCCCTTAATGGCTGTGCTAGCGATATGGAGTGTGTATTGGGTAGAATTGGCACAACAGGTGAACTTTAATAGCTATGGCATCTACCCACAAACAATGTCTGGACTTAAGGGCCTTGTTTTTAGTCCCTTTATTCATGGATCCTTAGAACATCTTTATAATAATACGATACCCTTGGCAGTACTTTTGGCGGCGCTGTTCTACTTCTATAATAGAATTGCTTGGAAGATTGTGTTATGGGGTGTTTTGATATCCGGTTTTTTGACTTGGTGTATTGGTAGGCCATCCTATCATATTGGAGCAAGTGGGTTAATTTACGTGTTGGCTAGTTTTACCTTTTTTAAAGGAGTCTTTTTAAAACATTATCGTTTAATTGCCCTGTCCTTAGTAGTAGTATTTATTTATGGAAGCTTGTTATGGTATATTTTCCCGGTTAAGGAGGGGATTTCCTGGGAAGGCCATTTAGGTGGTTTTGTAACAGGGTTGTTCTTGGCTATTGTTGTTCGCGCAAAAATTCCATTACCAAGTAAATTTGAGTGGGAACGGGAGGATTATGATGAAGACTCAGATAGTTTTCTAAGACAATTTGATGCCGATGGTAATTTTATAGAATTACAACAAGAAGAAGATACCGAAAACGATGTTATTCAAGTTAATTACGAGTATAAAAAGGATATTGAAGATCGTAACAAATCTTAGTTGCTCAAACGTTGTCTGACCGCTTCATATAGGAAAACAGCGCATGCGACCGAAACGTTTAAAGAAGCGATTTCTCCCTTCAAGGGTATTTTGGCACTGTAGTCGGAGGCCTTAATAATCGAAGGCGTAATGCCTCGATCTTCGGAGCCCATAACAATCGCTATCGGTTCAGTAAATGAGATGTCATAAACAGATTGATTTGTTTTTTCTGTTGCCGATACAATTTTAACTCCCGAGGCTTGAAGATAGAAAACGGCATCCTTCAAATGGTCCACTTTAGCAATTGGCACTTTAAATGCCGCACCCGCAGATGTCTTAATCGTATCTGCCGTTACGGGAGCTGCTCCTTTTTTTTGAATAATGATACCATCCACGCCCGTACATTCTGCTGTTCTAATGATGGCGCCAAAGTTTCGAACATCGGATAGTTGGTCCAACAATAAAAACAACGCAGGCGTTTCTTTGGCAACAGTGCGCTCTACCAACGCTTCCAACGATTCAAAGGAAACAGGGGAGATATTGGCCACTGCTCCTTGGTGGTTATTTTTGGTTAGTCTGTTTAACTTTTCAATAGGGACATAAACCGTGTTGATGTCCTTTTGGCGCAATAGTCGCTCTAGATCTTTTATAAGATCGCCTTTCAAGCCTTTTTGCACAAAGACCTTATCTACGTCCTCGTTTGAGTTAACAGCTTCTATGATGGCGCGTATGCCATAGATTTGGGTAGTTTTTTCCATTGGACAAAAGTAAATAAAAAACCCGCTAGGATTGCTAGCGGGTTCTTCCAAATTCATAAGGTAGCACCTATTGTGTATTTAGATATTGTAAGACTTCTTTCAAATCGTCTAAGTCTTTAATTTTAATTTTTTCTTTCTTTAAATAAGCTTCTGTACTGGAGCGTACACTATCCGGTAAAAGCTTTAAGAATTTTTTGTTCTTAAATTCTACTTCGTCTACCCTATTTTTTCCTTTTACTTCCAAATAATATTCCGAGAACTGTGTGAATTTTGGGGGAGTAGCTTTTACAAAGGAATTAGGAGATTTTTGACCTTCTGTAAACTTTGCAGTGTTTCTAAGGTAAAGGGCATAATCCCCCTCAACCAAAAGTGTTAGATATCCATTTTGGGTTAGTCCCTTTTTATCAATGAAGGTGCTAAAGCGTAGTACTTTACCGTCATTAGATACTAAAGATATTTTTTTGTCACGGCCTAAACCTCTTATAGGTTCCTCTTTAAGATTTGATTGTTTAATTTCTATCTCTTGGTTGTAGGAATTATATCTATAATAGACCTTTCCTGTATTTTCGTCTTCGTAATAAACATTTCCTGGTTGAAATTGGTTTGATGTATAGGGAGAACCCGACATATTAGGTATAAGGTCGCCGTCTCGAGATGCGCGTTCTGAGATTGGCCCCATAAGTGTTTCCAACTGCCCTAGGCTGTTAGCATTTCCACCCGCAGAGCTTGAACTTAATACCTGCCCCGTATATTGGGATTGCATACCAAAATGAATCAGGGTAATTAAACTGAATATAATTTTTTTCATTTTATCAAATTAAACTGTTAGATGTTTATTATACCTAACAAGTCCCTAAATTCGAAATTCTATATGTTAATATTTACCTTTAGGATTAGATTAACAATTATTTAACTTAATCAATCAAATCGCGATATGCATTTCATTATTTTGATTTGTTCAAGTAAAAAGACTGTAATCGTCCGTTATTTTCGGTAGCCAATAATACATTAGTATTCGTAGTTTTTACGAGTTTTAAATCTTTGATATTTCCATTAATCCTTAAACCGGTTTTTTGAGCAGAAACAACTTGATATCCATCATTTTGGTTAGATAGCATTATGATACCGGAGAATGAATCTAAGCGAGGAGTTTCTACTTCTGTATTATATATGTTACCGCCAACGATAACATCTTCAAACCCATCTTGGTTAATATCAAAAAATGAATAAGATAGATTGGGAATGGACTGCGCTTCAATTGGCAAATAGTGTTGTTCGAATTTTCCGTTCCCTTTGTTCACCAATAGTATGGAATTAAATTCGGTAGCTTCGCGATTATAGGCGTTTTTAAGATTTTCTCCATAAATATCTTCAAGGCTTGCATTTGCAAATTCTGCATATGTTCTAAACTTGGCGTCAATAAAGGGCATTTGTTGCGAGGAGCATTCTTTTCCGCGAACGGGCACATATTCGCCTCCGTATTTTTTACTTAATACGATATCGTTGCTGCCGTTACCGTCGAAGTCTGTGGCATATATTTTAAAGGGTTTTTCTTCGCTCGCACTAAATTTTAGATTTAGCCCAACGTTGCCAATTAAATAATCGTTTAGGCCATCGTTATTTACGTCGGTCTCACCAATCTCATACCACCATCCTTTGTTTGTTACCGCGGAGGGTAACATAGTCGATGATTTGTTTTTAAATGATCCTTTTGCATTTTTAAACATACCTATAGTGGTCCATTCTCCTACAGCAATAAAATCGTCCCAACCATCATTGTCAAAATCCGTCACTTTAATAGCGTTAATTATTCCAAACGATTGCAACTCTTTAGCTTTTTCTTCGGTAACATCTATTAACTCGCCATTTCTGTTTTCATAAAGAGTAGATGCATGATGTTTGGGGTAATTCTTCGGAACCACTCTATTGCCAACGAGCAAGTCTTTATCTCCATCGTTGTCAATATCTATGGCCGTTACTGTTTTCCCATTTTTAGGAAAAGGCTGAAGGTCTGCGATGTCCTTTTTGGTGAAATTACCAACACCGTCGTTAATGTAAATTCTATCTAAATAAAAAGGGTTGTTCTCATCATACTCATTACCGCCACTTACCACGTACAAATCCAAATCGTTGTCGCCATCTAAGTCAAAGAACACCGATTCCATATCTTCATGTATTTTGTCCATTTCAAAAGCGGGTTGCTTTTTTTGTGTAAAGCGGTTACCGGATGATAGGAAAAGTTGGCTTGCAGTGCCAGAACTTGCCCCGATAAATACATCATCGTACCCATCCTGGTTTACATCGCCAGTGCTCATAAACGGTCCTAAAGTAGATTGTTTATAGGGTAATAGGATTTCTGTTTCAAAGTCGTCATAGTCATTTTCTATATGACGGTAGTCAACTAGGCTAGTAGCCATTTGTGTAAAATAGGTTGAGGTGTTCGATTTTTTTGGTTGAGGTTTTGCGTCCGAGACTACAAATAATTCGGTGGTATTCGCGGCAATATCATATCGTTCTTCTATCGTTCCGTTGTCCCATGTAACGCGTAAGGTATCTATAAGCGTATGCGGTCCAAGACCAAAGAGCGCAGCATTCTCCTGCGCAGAACGGTAGCCACGTACGCGTCTAGGGACAATTAGTTGCGTTTCATCATTGTAAGTTATTTGTACTTTAGCGGTCTGTTCAGAATGTTCCCCTTGCAGTTTTACCTTTAAGTAATTGCCCTTTTTGAGTTCAACCGTATTATTTTTATAGAGCATGGCGGTTTCATCCATATTGTTGACCACAAGATCTAAATCTCCGTCATTATCTAAATCTCCCAAACTAGCTCCGTTGCTAAAGGTGAAGTCTGCAAGTCCCCAGTTTTTAGCTTTACTTTCAAACGTTAAATTTCCGGTTTGTTCAAATAATAGGTTGGGCAGTTTTTCTGTAGGTAGGTTGTAATAAAGTTCTTGTTTTACTTCTAAAGGAACAGATCTCCCATATTGTTGTTTAGCTTTAGTTACATTCTTTTGGGAGTCGTTATCCAATGCATATCTGCGATATCCATTGGTTACATAAATATCTTTATCTGTGTCCAGGTCCAAATCGGACATAAGAACGGACCAGCTCCAATCTGTACTTGCAGTTTGGGTTAGCTGAGCAATATTATTGTAATAACCATTTCCTGTATTAAGTTGCAAACTGTTGTACATATACTGGTATTGATACCCCTGGGTCTTCGTCAAATAGTCAAACCGTTTTGTATCCATGGATGCCATAAGGGTCTTCGATCGTTTATGATCATTAGACGACATATCTAAAACAAAGATATCTTCATTGTTGTCATTGTTCATATCCGCAATGTCTAGGCCCATGCCATAAAAAGACAGGTGGTTGGTACGTTGCTTAATTTGATCTGTGAAGGTTCCATTTTGATTATTAATGAATAGTGCATCTGGGATATAATAGTCACTCGCAATATAAATATCTGGCCAATTATCGTTGTTTACATCACTAATGGCTAAACCTAAACCAAAAATAGGGCGCTCTAAACCCGCCTTTTTTGTAATATCGATAAACTTGCCGTTTTCGTTCTGGTATAAATGTGAAGAATTAAAAAATTCTGACTCTTCGTTCTTTGCTACAAGTTGTGCTAAGGTAGTTGGATCTACACCGTAATATTCATTTTCATTCATCACTAGACAGTCAAGGTCTCCGTCCTTATCATAATCAAAAAAAGCAGATTGAGTGCTTATTCCCATGTCATCCAAGCCATAGCCTTCTGCTTCTTCTAAAAAAGTATTGTTTTGTTGGTTGATATATAATAGATTTTTTCTGGAATATCTTGTGTTGGGACCTCCTTGTGATATGTATATATCCATCCAACCGTCATTATTTAGGTCAGCGAAGGTTATTCCGTTAGACCAAATTTTACCTTTATTGATGCCGGACGAAGCCGTAATATCTTCAAAAATTAGATTTCCTTTGTTCAAGTAAAGTCGGTTCTCTACTTGATTACCGCAAAAAAAGACATCAAGTAAACCATCATTGTTAATATCCTCGATTCCTACACCTGCGCCATTGTAGAAGTAATCATAGTCGAACAGATTACTGATGGTGCTTAAATCCTCTTTGACATGATTAGCGAAGAGAACTCCGCTATAACCAGGATTGATCTTATCAAATATGGGTGTAGTATTAGAGCTGTTCTTTGATGAATCAGGTTGCGTTTTTACATCATTTTCGGATTTATTTTTGTCAGATTTACAACCTGTGATGAGCAGCAGAACAATAGTTACTATGGAGAATTGTAATCGCATGGGTTTCCTTTCTTTTAATAATAGGGGTATAGTTTTAATCCGCGTCAAAAATAGGAACAAGTTATTAAAACAAAAAACGGCCCTCTGGTAAGGGCCGTTTTTAAAAAGTATAAAATATACTGTTTACAAATTATCAGGACAGAAATCCAATTGTTCACCAGTATTTGGTTCTTCACCTTCGGCTACCACATTTCCGTTTGCAGAAGTGATGGTGTATAGAATTTCTTCATCAAAATCTCCAGAAACAAAAACTATCGAAATAGTCTGAGCTCCAGTAGGAACTTCAAATGTGAACTCCTGTGTTGATGATCCAAAAGGGCGTGTTCCATCGTCTACGTTAGCAATTGAATTTACTGGCCCTCCGTCAATACTAACGTCCAAGCTAGCTCCGTTCCAACCATCACCAAAGGTGTCGGTCGTATTTACCGTCCAAGTACCAGCCGTAGGAACGGAAGGTGCACAAACGATATCGGCTGTATGCAAGAAACGTGCATTGAAGAACGCTCCGGTTAAGGTACCGGTATTATTGGCAAAGGAATACCTTCTGCCGTCGGTCAATACCATTTCAAATCGAACGGTAAATTGATCTCCGCCAAAGATTTCATCACCAGGTAAGCTTATTGCCGACTGAATAGCGTCTGCTGTAGTGGTATATTGATATCTTGGAAGGTCAAAAGGACCCGGTGCGAAAGCAGACGCAGGTATGGTCTCTACCAATATTTCGTCACGGTCATTGTCCGCTCCGGCTTCATCGGTATTGTCCCTAAACCCAAAGTAAACCTCTACTTCAGATAAGAGGGCACCACCTTCCTCATCCTGTGCTTCTAGGATAACGGTAAAGTTACCTCCGGCCAATGTGCTCGTGGCAACATCGAACAGGATTTCGCTTTCCAGTATGTCAACAGTTCTTAAGACTGCCCCACGTTCCACACCTGAAAAGATGCCATCAATGGGTTTGTCAGCTTCTGCACAGGACGCCAGTAGTACCAACGCGCTAGCTACAAAAGCAATTTTAAAAGAATTATATAATGATTTTTTCATTTTTCTTTAGTTTTAAATTAGTTAGCGGGTGGGAATGCAGGACTTGCAGGATTCGTATCCCAAAATACCTGTGTGTTCAAATCTGTCCTCTGTGTTAAATTGGGATTTGTAATTACCTCGTTCTGTGGAAGTAATAAAGTTCTAGGGAAAGGCCCTGGATTTAATTCCCAATTTGGAGATAATGTGGTTGGATAACCTGTTTTTCTGTAATAGTTATATGCTTCCGTGGCTCCACCGAATAGTGTGGTAAAGTACTGCTCCGCATATACGTTTTGCTTGTCATCACCAGTGGCTGTATTGAACTCAGCAACAATACCATCGATGTAGGCAGTTACTTCTGCGTCCGTTGGCGCTAGTGATAAGTCAGCGGAACCATCCAAGGCACCAAAGCTCTGTACTTTCGCGATGGATTTTTCCAATCCTGAACGTAGGAAGGTAGCTTTATCGGCATCAGATCCCATTTCACCTCTCCAGAAATCCACGTAAGAAGACAATAAAATTGGTTCTATACCTGCACCTCCACCACCTTTGCCAAGACCTACACCGTCTGTAAGTCCCGTATCAGGGTCAAAAGCACTACTGTCAAACAGTCCACCTGCAGGATATACTCCCGCTGCTGTTTTCTTAAAGTTGTCCGGTGGAGCACCTTCATCATTACCATGAGATCTTCCCCAGTAGCCATTGTTAACGCTGCAATACGTGAAACCTCCATCAATATAATGTTGTGGTGGAACCACTAAGGAACAAGCTAAATCTTCCTCGTTAGGAGGCACAGCAACACCATTCACGTCCAATGCACCTGGTGTACCATTTGATTGTCTGTAGAAATAGTATCTGATTCTTGGATCGTTATTGTTCAACATTAGCTCCATCATGTAATTGGAGTGGTAAATATTATTTCCCGAAGGTGTATAATCTGTAGCATAATCCGGGTGTCTAGAATCTGGCTGCAGTTCACTGGTGCCATATCGTAATTGGAAATCATCGTCACTATCAGATATATAATTGTCATCTGCAATTACCGCGTTGAATGCTGACACATTACCTGTGTTCTTGTAGGAGCGCAGGCGTATGGAGTTAATCAGCTTTACCCATTTAGTGGTGTCTTCGTTGTAATACAAATCCACGGCACCTTGTGATTCGGGACCAGCAGCAAGCAATGCTTCCGCTTCATCCAATAATTGAAAGGCGGCTGCGTATACAGCTTCTCCACTGTCTAAATTTGGTGCAGGAAACTCCAAGGGTTGTCCTGCTTCGCTAAAGGCAGCTGCACCTAAAAAGTCAACTAACTGAAACAAAGAATAGGCGTATAGGGTTTTTGTTACACCTATGTGGAAAGAATAGTCGACATCCGATGTGGCATCAATACCTTCCAACGCCTGTAAGTTGGTTAACATACCTACAGAAACACCATCACCAACTCCGTTTCCGCCCGAACTATACGTTCTAGACCAGTTACCGTTAAGTACGGTACCGGGAAGTCCATTGAAATAGTTACGGTTTCCAAATACATCTATTCTGGTCAAGTTAGCGGCATTATCGCTAAAGGTTTGCTGATTAGTGGCAAAAGCCAACTGTACGCTGTTCAGCAGTAAATTAGGATCTGCTTGATCGGTAGATAAGTCGTTGGGACTTACACGCTGATCCAGATCTATGGTCTCACATGAGGTAATAAATCCACCTACAAGGAGCGCTATCGTTACGTTTTTAATTATTTTTTTCATTGTATGATTCATTAACAATTTTATTAGAAACTTGCTTTAAGAGTAATACCGTATCTTCTTGCGGAAGGTCCGTTGATAAAGTCAAACCCGAATCCGTTACCAATACCAACACCAGCTACGTTAGGGTCAAAATTAGCCCCATCTGGAGTATTGTAGGCATCGTACCAAAGGTTGAAACCCTGTGCAGTTATAGAAAGACTACCAAAAGGTGTTCTGTCCAAGTATTTAGCAGGGAAATTGTAGCTAAGCGATACCTCCTGTAAACGGATTACAGATGCATCGTATATCCTCATTTCGGTAGGACCGAACAATACGTTTGTAAAGTAGTACGTAGAGTTGTTGATCTGTAGATCATTGGGCTGTCCCGTACTCTGACGAATACCTGGTAGAATATAGGTGTCCAATCTGTTTTCCGTTTCGGTAATAAGACCTCTACCTAACAACGTTGCCGTTGTACTGGATAGGATGTCACCACCTTTCGTATGGTTCACCTGGAAATTAAGATTCCAGTTCTTGTATCGGATATTGTTGATAAAGTTCATTTGATAATCCGGTACAGCATCACCAATAATTGGAACATCACCGTTGGCATCTTGTTCAGCAACAACGTAATTACCTGCATCATTGATCAAGAAATTGCCATCGTCATCCCTTGCTATTTGGGTACCTACGATAGTACGTAAGGACTCTCCTTCAATCGCTGCGTTAGATCCTCTAAATAGACCTCCTCCTACAGCTAATGAACCAGCATAAGCGATGAAATCCTGCTCTTGCTCTACAACCACCTCGTCATTGGCAAAAAAGTTAACACTTGAGTTCCATGAGAAGTTATCACTTCTAATCACATCAACGCCTAACACGGCCTCTACCCCTTTGTTGCTAATTTGTCCAATGTTACTTTGCGTAAAACTAAAACCTGTAGAAGGTGATAGTGGCTCTGTAACAATAAGGTCATTGGTTCTACGATCGTAATATGTTAAATCCAATGAAATTCTGTTTTTCCAGAACTTGGATTCTAAACCTACTTCATATTCCTCCAATAGCTCAGGACGCAGATTTGGATTCGCCCTAAAGTTATCTACCTGGTTGGTAGTTAACGAGGCGCCATCAAATGGATCTACGAAACGCTGTGGATTTTGTTCCACCACGTTAACTGTAGGATACGAAAACTGCGTATCAAAGTTCGCAGAGGTACCATAACTAGCTCTCAATTTTAGGAAGTTCAATCCATTTTCCGATTTTATTCCGTTCCAGGCCGCTGTTGGCAGGAAGGATAAACTCGCTCCAGGATATGTCTGGTTACGGTTCTCACGGGCAAAGTTTGAAACCCAGTCAGACCTTGCAGATACCGTAAGGAACAACATGTTATCATAATCCAATGTGGCCTGGCCTAAAAGACCTACGATGTTTCTATTTCTAGAAAACTGGATCGGTAATTGATTTTCGTAGTTGAAGTGTCTTTTTACACCAAAAACAAGCTGGCCCGTACTAGCTACACCGGAACGATCAAAGTTATCCTGTCTTGAATTCGCACCAATTGTAAAGGTCATTCCCAACTTCTCCGAAAGGTCATAATTACCGTTCAAGGACAGGAAGTGATCCCAAATTGTGTTGTTGTTATCAAAAGTGTCGTAGAAACCGAATATCGCATCCGAGAATTCTACCCCTCCCTTGTTGGACCCGTTAATGTTACGTTCGTTATAAAAATCAAGACCTGATCTCCAAGTAACATTAAGGTTGTCGTTTATTGCATAGTCCAAGGAAAGATTCCAGTTGAACCTGTTTGTCAATTGTCTGTACTGTACGTTTTTCGCAGTCCATCTTGGGTTGATAATGTCGTTACCGTTACGGTAGTAGACACTTGAACCATCGATTGGATTCTCAAAAGGCAGCCCCATCAAATCTACACTACGAGGTGTAAAGAATACGTTACCAAATACAGAAAGACCATCCGTACCGTTACCCCTACTAGCGGCAACCGGTGGACTGGTAAAGTCCGTTCTGGCAAAGTTCATTGTTCCCCTTACCGTGAATTTATTGGATAGCTTTGAAACACCACCTACAGAAACCGTTGTTCTGTTCAATCCGTTCCCGGGGATGAAGTTATCTTCATTTAGATACCCTAAGTTGGCATTGAAACTTGTATTTCCATCAGCCGAACCACCGGATATATTAACGGAGGTATTCTGGGCATTACCCGGCTTAAATAATTCTTCCATAGAATTATAAGGCTTCCAATCGTAACGTGCCCCTTGTAATTCAGGAAAAGCATTTCTTGTTGAAGCTACTGCCGTAGTAGAATATGGATGTTCCAATGTTGCGTTGGCATCGATTAAGGGCTGTCTTCCCCAACCGGCTACACCACCTTCGTCGAAACTTGGTCCCCAGTTACTAAAGAACCATCCAAAGTTTTGATCGAAACCATTACCATAAGAATCTTGGTAGTCAGGTATCGATGCCATTTCAATGGTATTGTACGACTGGCTAACGGTAATTTCCGTTTTCTTAGGACCCGTATTAGCCGCACCGGCTTTAGTGGTAATGAGAATAACCCCGTTACGACCTTGGCTACCATATAATGTGGCTGCGGCCAAACCTTTAAGTACTTCAATGTTTTCAATGTTGTTCGGATCTAAATCCAAGAATCTAGAAGAACTCGGGTTACCACCAATAAAATCCCCAGGATTGTTCGTATCGTTAGAGAATGGAATACCATCCACAATGAACAAGGCTTGGTTAGTACCGCTAAAGGAACTTAAACCCCTTACGGTAATGTTGGTAGCCGAACCGGAAGATCCACCGGCAGCAACGATTTGTACACCGGCCGCTTTACCAGAAAGTACCCTGGCAACATCACCTTCGGTTCTACCCTCCAGTTGGTCTGCACCTACAGACGTGGTGGCGTAACCAAGTGCCTTTTTCTCCCTTTTAATACCTTGGGCAGTTACCACAACCTCTTCCAAGGCTTGGGCATCTTCCTCCATTTGAACGTTAATCGTGCTTCCTGCGCCAACATTCTGCCTAACAGCTTTCTGACCAATATAGGTAAAGAGAAGCGTTTGCCCTGTTGAAGCGCTGATAGCATAATTACCATCAAAATCCGTTTGGGTACCATTCGTTGTCCCTTCAACAACTATGTTTACCCCGGGCAAGGGAAGCCCGTCCTGATCGGTAACCGTCCCGGATACCGTTCTGTCCTGTGCAAAGGAAATCTGCACAACTAACGCCAAAAATAGCGTTAACAATCCATTTAATTTTGTTCTCATTTTTAAAGTTATTTGAATTAGCTAAGCGCAAAAGTCATAATAATGTGTTAATAAACCAAACTAATTTTAATAAAAGTTTAGGTTATAACTTTATAATGTGAAGTTGTAGATAAAACAAGGGGTGTATTTAAAGATTCACAATATAACACCGTTGTCATTAAGGATAAGATGGTTATGAGCGTGTTTTGTCTTCGAGATTTTGTTCGATTGTTGGTGGAAAATCGGTTAATCTTAGGGAGAACGGATTTTGTATAACTTTCAATCAAATGTCAAAGAATAGTTGTGCTTTTGATTTGTGTTTCGCCAAACATCTATATAGTAGTCTTTTCCCAGAAGATTAGGTTTGTGGTGTTTTCTTGATATTTGTTGGGTAGGTGTTAATTGGAGAATATGAGAAGTTTATATCTATATATAAGGTAAACTTATTTCGATAGTTTGGTGTAGCAGGGAAGTAAAGATGATATGATAGTGCGACGCAAATCCCCTTTTTTTAAAAAACTTAAAAAATAAATGAATGAGGGTTTGAAGTATTCGTAATTATTCTTACATTTGCCGACCCTTAAAGGAGGGGTAAAATTTACATATTTATATAGTATGCCAACAATATCACAATTAGTACGAACAGGAAGAGCCACAATTACTAAGAAGAGTAAATCGGCTGCTTTGGATTCGTGTCCTCAAAGAAGAGGGGTTTGTACCCGTGTTTACACGACTACACCTAAGAAACCAAATTCTGCAATGCGTAAGGTTGCAAGGGTGAGGTTAACCAACGGTAAGGAAGTAAACGCATACATCCCCGGAGAAGGACATAACCTACAAGAGCACTCGATAGTATTAGTAAGGGGCGGGAGAGTCAAAGATTTGCCGGGAGTTAGATATCATATCGTTCGTGGGGCATTGGACACAGCAGGTGTGGCCGGTAGAACACAACGTAGATCTAAGTACGGTGCAAAAAGACCTAAGAAGTAAAAACACTTTTTAAAAAGAAGAAATGAGAAAAAGACAGGCAAAAAAACGTCCACTTTTACCAGATCCAAGATTTAATGATCAGTTAGTGACCAGATTCGTTAACATGATGATGTGGGATGGTAAAAAGTCCGTGGCGTTTAGCGTATTTTATGATGCTATAGACATTGTGGATGCCAAGAAAACAGATGAAGAAAAAACAGCGTTAGAGCTTTGGAAAGACGCGCTTAGTAATGTAATGCCACACGTTGAAGTTAGAAGTAGAAGAGTAGGTGGTGCCACATTTCAAATACCAATGCAGATACGTCCGGATAGGAAAATCTCTACCGCAATGAAGTGGTTGATCAGTTATTCTAGAAAGCGTAACGAGAAAGGTATGTCCCAAAAATTGGCCGGAGAAATTTTGGCCGCTTCGAAAGAAGAGGGTGCTGCGGTAAAGAAAAGAGTGGATACACACAAGATGGCTGAGGCTAACAAAGCATTTTCTCACTTTAGATTTTAATCAGGGATGGCAAGAGATTTAAAACTTACTAGAAATATAGGTATTGCTGCGCATATTGATGCCGGTAAAACTACTACTACAGAGCGAATCCTTTTTTACACGGGAGTATCGCACAAGATTGGAGAGGTCCATGATGGTGCATCAACGATGGATTGGATGGAGCAAGAGGCAGAACGTGGAATTACAATTACTTCTGCTGCTACTACATGTGATTGGACATTTCCAAAAGAAAATGGTGAGCCTACCGCTGAAGCACAGGATTATCACTTTAATATAATAGATACCCCTGGTCACGTAGACTTTACGGTAGAGGTAAACCGTTCCTTACGTGTTCTGGACGGACTGGTTTTTCTTTTTAGTGCGGTAGATGGTGTAGAGCCGCAGTCCGAGACTAACTGGAGGCTAGCTGACAATTATAAAGTTCCAAGGATTGGTTTCGTCAATAAGATGGATCGTCAAGGTTCTAATTTCTTGGGTGTTTGTACCCAGGTGAAAGAGATGCTGAAGTCGAATGCAGTACCGATTGTTTTGAATATTGGGGATGAAGGAGATTTCAAAGGTATCGTAGATTTAGTAAAAAATAGGGCTATTGTATGGCACGACGATAATTACGGGTCTACATTTGATGTAGTCGATATTCCTGAAGAGATGAAAGCAGAGGTGCGTAAGTACCGTGCATTGTTGATTGAGGAAGTAGCCAGTTATGATGAGAACTTGTTGGAGAAATTCATGGAAGACGAGGACTCTATCACGGAGGATGAAGTACATGCTGCATTAAGAGCTGCCGTTATGGATATGGCTATTATACCTATGGTATGTGGTTCTTCTTTTAAAAATAAAGGAGTTCAGTTTTTATTGGATGCCGTATGTCGTTATTTGCCTTCTCCCTTGGATAGGGATAATATCGTAGGGGTGAATCCTGGTACCGGAAAAGAGGAGTTGCGAAAGCCTAACGTAAAGGAGCCGTTTTCAGCTTTGGCCTTTAAAATCGCTACCGATCCTTTTGTAGGTCGTTTAGCATTCTTCCGCGCCTATTCTGGTCGTTTGGACGCTGGTTCGTATATTTTGAATAACCGTTCAGGTAAGAAAGAGCGTATTTCTCGTATATATCAGATGCACTCTAATAAGCAAAATGCTATCGATTTTATCGAGGCTGGAGATATTGGTGCCGCAGTAGGGTTCAAGGATATAAAAACTGGGGATACAATGTCCTCGGAAAAACATCCTATCATATTGGAAAGTATGGATTTTCCGGATCCTGTAATCGGTATTGCGGTGGAGCCTAAGACAAAAGCGGATGTTGATAAATTAGGTATGGCGCTGGCAAAGTTAGCGGAAGAAGATCCAACCTTTCAGGTTAAAACTGATGAGGCTTCCGGTCAAACTATTATATCTGGAATGGGCGAGCTTCATTTGGATATTATTGTGGATCGTTTAAGAAGAGAATTTAAGGTTGAGGTAAACCAAGGGGAGCCGCAAGTAGAATATAAAGAGGCGCTTACCAAGTTGGCCGCACATCGTGAAACATATAAGAAACAATCTGGTGGTCGTGGTAAATTTGGAGATATCGTCTTTGAAATGAGTCCTGCTGACGATGATTTTGAAGGAGAAGGGTTGCAATTCGTAGATGAAATAAAAGGTGGGCGTATTCCAAAGGAATTTATCCCATCTGTTGAAAAAGGATTTGCTACTGCAATGCAAAACGGACCTTTGGCCGGTTTTGAGATGGATACGATGAAAGTAGTGTTAAAGGATGGTTCCTTTCATGCTGTGGATTCGGATGCACTTTCTTTTGAGTTGGCCGCAAAAATGGGGTACAAAGCTGCTGGTAAAGCTGCGGGTGCAGTAATTATGGAGCCTATAATGAAAATCGAGGTGATTACACCTGAGGAAAATATGGGTGATATTGTTGGCGATCTTAACCGTAGAAGGGGAACGATTTCTGATATGAGTGATCGTGCTGGAGCCAAAGTGGTAAAGGGAACCGTTCCATTATCCGAGATGTTTGGATATGTAACTTCGCTTAGAACCTTGTCTTCGGGTAGAGCAACATCAACAATGGAATTTTCACATTATGCCCAAACACCTTCAAATATATCTGAAGAAGTTATTAAAAAGGCGAAAGGTATAACAGCATAAATTAAGGTAATGAGTCAGAAAATTAGAATCAAACTAAAATCTTACGACTATAACTTGGTAGATAAATCTGCTGAGAAAATCGTAAAAACGGTAAAGACTACCGGTGCTGTTGTAACGGGGCCAATTCCTTTGCCAACACATAAAAAAATATTCACTGTTTTGAGGTCTCCTCACGTAAACAAGAAATCAAGAGAACAGTTTCAATTAAGTTCTTACAAGCGATTGTTGGATATTTATAGTTCGTCCTCAAAAACTATTGACGCTCTAATGAAATTAGAGTTGCCAAGTGGTGTTGAAGTAGAAATAAAAGTTTAAATTTGCAACCCTTTTCGGTATAGGAAAAGGTAGTACATGTCCCGAGCTGCGTGCAAGGGAAAAACGGATAAAAATAATTTAGGGTTAAATTATTTTGGCCCTATTTTTTTGAGTTGAGTTTAAATAGTAATAATAAATATAAATAGTATGTCTGGGTTAATAGGTAAAAAAGTAGGCATGACTAGTCTTTTTGACGAAAATGGAAAGAATATTCCATGTACCGTTATACAAGCTGGGCCATGTGTGGTTACCCAAGTCAGAACCGAAGAAGTTGATGGGTATAGTGCCCTTCAGCTTGGTTTCGATGACAAGGCAGAAAAACGTGCGAATAAGGCCGAAATCGGTCACTTTAAAAAAGCAGGTGCTTCTCCTAAGAAAAAAGTCGTTGAATTTTCAGGTTTTGATGGGGATTACAAATTAGGAGACACTGTAGGTGTCGATGTTTTTGTAGAAGGAGAATTTGTTGATGTTGTTGGTACTTCTAAAGGTAAAGGTTTCCAAGGTGTTGTAAAGCGTCATGGTTTCGCCGGGGTTGGACAAGCGACGCATGGTCAGCATAACAGACTTAGAGCGCCAGGTTCTATTGGTGCGGCATCTTATCCTGCAAGAGTTTTCAAAGGTATGAGAATGGCAGGAAGAATGGGGACAGATAGAGTTACGGTTCAGAACCTAAGGGTGTTGAAAGTAGTTCCGGAAAAAAATCTTTTGGTTGTTAAAGGTTGTGTTCCTGGTCATAAAAACGCTTATGTAACTATTGAGAAGTAATGAAGGTAGCAGTTTTAGATATTAAAGGAAGAGACACAGGTAGAAAGGCAGACCTTTCTGATCAAGTGTTCGGTATAGAACCTAATAATCATGCGGTTTATTTAGACGTTAAGCAGTACTTGGCACATCAGAGGCAGGGTACGCACAAGGCTAAGGAAAGAGCTGAGATAGCGGGTAGTACCAGAAAAATCAAAAAACAAAAAGGTACGGGTACCGCGAGAGCAGGTAGCATAAAGTCTCCAATTTTTAGAGGAGGTGGACGTATTTTTGGCCCTAGACCAAAGGATTATTCTCAAAAGTTGAATAAGAATTTGAAGCGTTTGGCAAGAAAATCTGCCTTAACCTTAAAATCAAAGGAGAAGTCGATTTTGGTCGTAGAGGACTTTGATTTTGATACGCCAAAAACAAAAGATTTTGTACAGGTTTTAAAGTCTTTGGGCTTGGAAAACAAAAAGTCTTTGATTGTGTTGGGCGATTCAAATAAAGGCGTATATTTGTCATCTCGTAATTTTACCCATTCAGAAGTTGTAACAAGCTCTGAATTAAGTACTTACAAAATACTAAATGCAAATAGTGTTGTGTTGTTGGAAGGTGCTTTGGAAGGAATAGAATCGAATTTAAACAAGTAAGACCATGAGCGTGTTAATCAAGCCCATTATAACGGAAAAAATGACAGCGGATAGCGAACTAAATAATCGCTATGGGTTTGTGGTTGATCCTAGGGCCAACAAGATTCAAATAAAGGATGCTGTTGAAGCAACTTATGGTGTGTCGGTAAAAAAGGTGCGTACAATGAATTACGGACCATCACGAAAATCCAGATTTACAAAAACTGGTGTGCAGCATGGGAAGACAAATGCCATTAAAAAAGCAATTGTTGACGTTGTTGAAGGTGATATAATCGATTTTTACAGTAATCTATAAAGACAAAAAATGTCAGTTAGAAAATTAAAACCAGTCACTCCAGGACAGCGTTTTAGAGTAGTAAACGGATTTGACGCCATTACTACTGATAAGCCGGAGAAGAGTTTGCTCGCTCCGTTAAAAAAGTCCGGAGGTAGAAACAGTCAAGGTAAGATGACCATTCGTCAAAAAGGTGGAGGTCATAAAAGAAGATACCGCGTAATCGATTTCAAACGAGATAGGCAAGATGCAGTAGCAACGGTTTCATCGATTGAATACGACCCGAATAGAACTGCTTTTGTAGCTCTGTTGTCGTATGCTGATGGCGAGAAACGATATATTATTGCTCAGAATGGCCTAAAAGTTGGTCAAACGGTAGTTTCTGGGTTAAATGCAACTCCTGAGATAGGAAATGCATTGCCTTTAAGTGAAATTCCGTTAGGTACTGTTATTTCATGTATAGAGTTACGACCAGGTCAGGGTGCAGTTATGGCACGAAGTGCTGGTGCTTTTGCTCAATTAATGGCAAAGGACGGGAAGTTTGTTACTGTGAAGATGCCTTCCGGAGAAACAAGATTGATTCTTTCTGGTTGTATGGCGACGATAGGTGCCATATCTAACTCTGATCATCAATTATTGGTGTCCGGTAAAGCGGGTAGAAGTAGATGGTTAGGTAGAAGACCGAGAACTAGACCGGTAGCCATGAACCCTGTGGATCATCCAATGGGTGGTGGTGAAGGAAGAGCTTCCGGTGGTCACCCAAGATCTAGGAATGGTATTCCTGCAAAAGGTTTTAGAACGCGTTCTAAAACGAAGAGCACAAACAAGTATATAATAGAACGTAGAAAGAAATAAAACTAGAAAGAAATGGCACGTTCACTAAAAAAAGGACCTTACGTTCACTATAGTTTGGAGAAGAAAATCCAACAGAGCGCTTCTTCAGGAAAGAAGACGGTCATAAAGACATGGTCAAGAGCTTCAATGATTACTCCTGACTTTGTTGGGATGACGATAGCAGTTCATAATGGAAGACAGTTTGTTCCGGTTTTTGTAACCGAGAATATGGTTGGTCACAAACTTGGAGAATTTTCACCTACAAGATCGTTTAGAGGTCATGCCGGTGCGAAAAATAAAGGTAAAAAGTAAGCTATGGGAGTTCGTAAAAAACAAATGGCCGAAAGAATAAAGGCAGAAAAGAAAAAGGTTGCTTTTGCAAAGTTGAACAATTGTCCAACTTCTCCTAGAAAAATGAGACTTGTTGCGGATTTAATCCGTGGTGAGAAAGTAGAGAAGGCTTTAGCAATATTACGTTTTAATAGTAAGGAAGCTTCAAGAAAGCTAGAAAAACTATTGTTGTCCGCTTTAGCTAATTGGCAAGCCAAAAACGAAGATTCCAATGTGGAAGATGCCGAATTGGTTGTCGCGGAAATTAGGGTAGATGGTGGTACTATGTTGAAAAGGCTTAGGCCAGCCCCTCAGGGAAGAGCACACAGAATTAGAAAACGTTCCAACCATGTTACATTAGTGTTGGGGTCTAACAATAACACAGCAAGCTAGAATGGGACAGAAAACAAATCCAATAGGAAATCGTCTTGGAATCATCAGAGGTTGGGAGTCCAACTGGTATGGTGGAAATGACTACGGTGATAAGCTTGCCGAAGATAGTAAGATTAGGAAGTATATACATGCCAGGTTATCAAAGGCTAGTGTATCCAGAGTAATTATAGAGCGTACCCTGAAGTTGATAACCGTTACGGTTACTACGGCGAGACCCGGTATCATTATTGGTAAAGGTGGTCAAGAAGTAGATAAGCTTAAGGAGGAGCTCAAGAAGATAACGGGTAAGGAAGTACAAATAAATATCTATGAGATTAAGCGACCAGAAGTAGACGCTAATCTCGTTGCTGCTAGCATAGCGCGTCAGATAGAAAGTAGAATCTCGTTTAGAAGAGCTATTAAAATGTCTATTACCGCTGCCATGAGAATGAATGCGGAAGGTATTAAAGTTCAAATATCCGGTAGATTGAACGGTGCGGAGATGGCACGTTCAGAATCGTATAAGGACGGTAGAATTCCTTTGTCTACGTTTAGAGCAGATATCGATTATGCATTGCACGAGGCCCAAACTACCTACGGGAAGTTAGGTATCAAGGTTTGGATAATGAAAGGTGAAGTCTACGGTAAAAGAGAATTGTCTCCGTTGGTAGGCATGAAGAAAGGTCAATCTAAGGGGTCGGGTAATCAAGATGGTGGAAGAAAGCCACGTCGTAGAAAGTAATTTTAAAGAACTAAAGAAATGTTACAACCGAAAAGAACGAAGTTTCGTAAAATGCAGAAGGGCCGTATGAAGGGCAACACCGGAAGAGGTCATCAGCTTTCAAATGGTATGTTCGGTATAAAGTCTGTTGGTGATGCGGCTTTTTTAACCTCGCGACAAATTGAAGCTGCACGTATTGCTGCTACTAGATATATGAAGAGAGAAGGTCAATTATGGATCAAAATATTTCCGGACAAGCCTATTACCAAAAAGCCTCTAGAGGTTCGTATGGGTAAAGGAAAAGGGGCTCCAGAATATTTTGTTGCCGTAGTAAAGCCAGGAAGAATTATGTTCGAAGTTGGGGGTGTATCTATGGATATTGCGAAGGAAGCACTTCGATTGGCAGCTCAAAAACTTCCAGTTAAAACAAAATTTATTGTTGCAAGGGATTATTCACTTGATAATTAATCGTAAGGAATTATGAAAAAACAAGAAGTAAAGGAATTGTCTAAAGAAGGACTTACGGAAAAACTTATCGAGTATAAGAAACAGCATGCGGATTTAAAAATGGCTCACTTTGTAACGCCTTTGGAGAATCCTCTTCAGATTAGGAAAGTTAGAAGAACTGTTGCTAGATTGGCTACGGAATTAACAAATAGGGAAAACCAATAACTGGTTCTGCTTTATGGAAGAAAAGAGAAATTTAAGAAAGGAAAGAGTTGGGGTTGTAACCAGTAACAAGATGGAGAAGTCCATAGTTGTTGCCGAGGTAAAACGTGTAAAACACCCTATGTACGGTAAATTTGTTTTAAAGACGAAAAAATACGTTGCACACGACGAGAAAAATGACTGCAGAGAAGGTGATACTGTTAAAATTATGGAGACACGTCCCATGAGTAAAACCAAATGTTGGAGGTTAGTAGAAATCTTAGAAAGAGCCAAATAAGTTATGTTACAGCAAGAATCTAGATTAAAGGTTGCGGATAATACAGGAGCGAAAGAGGTTTTAACTATTCGTGTTCTCGGTGGAACTAAAAGAAGATATGCTTCTATTGGTGATAAGATTGTGGTAACTGTAAAGGAAGCTACTCCTAATGGGGGTATTAAGAAAGGTGCAGTTTCTACAGCAGTAGTAGTTCGTACCAAAAAGGAGGTAAGAAGACCAGATGGTTCGTACATCAGATTTGATGATAATGCGTGTGTGCTTTTGAATCCAACTGGGGAAATGCGAGGTACAAGGGTTTTTGGACCAGTCGCAAGAGAGCTTAGGGATAAGCAATTTATGAAAATTGTATCATTGGCCCCAGAGGTACTATAATAGATTTCAGAAGATGAAGAAGTTAAAAATAAAAACAGGAGATACGGTAAGGGTTACTGCTGGAGACCATAAAGGTTCAGAAGGTAAGGTTGTATTAGTAAATCTTGAAAAGAACAAGGCCATTGTAGAAGGTGTGAATTTGGTTTCTAAACATGAGAAACCAAGTGCAAAAAACCCTCAAGGTGGAATAGTTAAAAAAGAGGCCTTACTACATATATCAAATCTTGCATTGATCGATTCTAAATCTGGTGAAACCACTAGAGTTGGATATGATGTAAGAGATGGTAAAAAAGTAAGATTTTCCAAGAAATCCAATGAAGTAATTTAGTTATGGCTTACGTTGCAAGATTAAAGAAAGAATATAAGGAGCGCATAGTTTCTGCGCTTACTGAGGAGTTTGGTTACAAAAATGTAATGCAAGTTCCTAAGTTGGAGAAAATAGTGGTCAGCAGAGGTGTTGGAGCAGCGGTAGCTGATAAAAAGCTTATCGATCATGCGATTGACGAGATGACTATGATAACTGGCCAAAAAGCAATTGCTACGATGTCCAAAAAGGATGTTGCAGCTTTTAAATTGCGAAAAGGTATGCCTATCGGTGCTAAGGTTACATTGCGTGGTGAGCGTATGTATGAGTTCTTGGACAGATTGGTAACTTCAGCCTTGCCCAGGGTTCGTGATTTTCAGGGGATTCGGGCAACAGGTTTCGATGGTCGTGGAAACTACAACCTAGGGGTTACCGAGCAGATTATTTTTCCGGAAATAAACATTGATAAGATCAATCGCATCAATGGTATGGATATAACCTTCGTTACTTCCGCTGATACGGATAAAGAAGCAAAATCATTATTAACAGAAATGGGATTACCTTTTAAAAAGAACTAGTATGGCTAAAGAATCAATGAAGGCCCGTGAAAGAAAAAGGGCGAGAACTGTAGCTAAATATGCTGAAAAACGTAAAGCTTTGAAAGAAGCTGGTGATTATGATGCGCTACAGAAATTGCCAAAAAATGCTTCACCGGTACGTATGCACAATAGATGTAAGTTAACCGGCAGACCAAAGGGTTACATGAGAACTTTTGGTATTTCTAGGGTTACTTTCAGAGAAATGGCTAACCAAGGTTTAATACCAGGTGTTCGTAAAGCGAGCTGGTAAGAAAAGAGTAAGTTAACGGGTTTCAGGTTTAGCTTAGTGCTAAAAACCGTCACCGAATTATATATAAATGGTAACAGATACTATAGCAGATTATCTAACTAGGGTTAGAAACGCAAGTAGAGCGGGTCACAGGGTTGTTGAAATTCCTGCATCCAATCTAAAAAAGGAAATAACAAAAATTTTATTCGATCAAGGATATATTTTAAGTTATAAGTTCGAGGCCGATAAGGTTCAGGGAAGCATAAAAATTGCTTTGAAATACGATAAGGTTACAAAAGAACCGGTAATCAGAAAAATACAACGTATAAGTAAACCCGGTCTACGTAAGTATGCTCCAAGTCAAGAACTACCCAGAGTACTGAATGGTTTGGGTATTGCAATCGTATCGACTTCTCACGGTGTTATGACAAGTAAGCAAGCAAAGGCTGAAAATGTTGGAGGTGAGGTCTTATGCTACGTTTATTAATCGATTAAAGAGTTAGAAGATGTCTAGAATAGGAAATAATCCGATCGCAATTCCTGAGGGAGTTACAGTAGAAATCAGTGATAACCTAGTCACCGTAAAAGGTAAGTTAGGAGAGCTGACACAAGAATTTTCGGGTGTTGCAGTAAAAGTTGAAGATGGGCAAGCTTGGGTTACAAGACCATCTGATTCTAAAGAGCATAAAGCAAAACATGGCCTTTATCGTTCCTTAGTGCTAAACATGATAGAAGGAGTATCTAAGGGATGGACTAAAGAATTAGAATTAGTTGGGGTAGGTTACCGTGCTAGCAATCAAGGCCAAAAATTGGACTTGGCGTTGGGATTTTCGCATAATATTGTTTTTGATATTGCGCCTGAAGTGACGTTAGAAACAATTTCGGAAAAGGGTAAGAATCCAATTGTTAAATTAACGTCCCACGATAAGCAGTTGGTCGGACATATTGCTGCCAAGATTAGGTCGTTTAGAAGACCGGAGCCTTACAAAGGAAAAGGTATCAAGTTTGTTGGTGAAATATTAAGAAGAAAAGCAGGTAAGTCCGCTTAATAAGAATATTATGAGATTAACAAAAACACAAAGGAAATATAGAATTCGTAGAAGAATCCGAAAGGTGTCTTCAGGAACTGCGTTAAGACCAAGGTTATCTGTCTTTAGAAGTAACAGTGAGATTTATGCTCAGTTAATCGATGATGTAAATGGGGTTACTTTAGCAGCTGCTTCTTCACGCGATAAGAGTATTGCATCTGCAAAGGGTAGTAAAAGTGAAAAAGCTGCAATGGTAGGGAAGGCTATCGCTGAGAAGGCGTTGAAAGCCGATTTGGACAAAGTTGCTTTCGATAGAGGTGGAAATTTATATCATGGAAGGGTTAAATCTTTGGCTGAAGGGGCAAGGGAAGCTGGTCTTAAATTTTAATATAACAGTATGTTTCAAAAATACAAAAACGTAGAAACCGTAAAGCCGGGTGGTTTAGATCTTAAGGATAGATTAGTTGGTATACAACGTGTAACTAAAGTGACTAAAGGTGGTAGAGCTTTTGGTTTTTCAGCTATCGTAGTGGTAGGTGATGAAAACGGTGTTGTAGGACATGGTTTGGGAAAGTCGAAGGAGGTTGCTACGGCAATTGCCAAGGCTATAGAAGATGGTAAAAAGAATTTAATTCGTATTCCATTGAACAAGGGAACCTTGCCGCATGAGCAAAAAGGTAAGTTTGGTGGAGCACGTGTATATATTCAACCAGCGTCTCAAGGTACAGGTGTTATCGCCGGTGGTGCCGTTAGGGCGGTGCTGGAAGCTGTCGGGGTTCATGATGTACTTTCAAAATCCCAAGGCTCATCCAATCCTCACAATGTAGTAAAGGCGACTTTCGATGCCTTGTTGCAATTGAGAGATGCAGGTACGATAGCAAAGCAAAGAGGAGTTTCTTTGGAAAAAGTATTTAAAGGCTAAGAAAGCAATTATGGCAAAGATTAAAGTAAAGCTGGTTAAGAGTAGCATTAAAAAGCCCCAAAAGCAAAAAAGGACTTTGCTTGCTCTTGGATTGAAGAGGATTGGTCAGGTTGTTGAACATGACAATACACCAAACATCCTTGGAATGATAAATAAAGTTGAACATTTAGTTTCTAGGGAAGAAGCTTAAATATTAAGATCTAATGAATTTAAGTAATCTACAACCTGCCGAGGGTTCAGTTAATAGAGACGGAAAACGATTAGGAAGAGGTCAAGGTTCTGGAAAGGGCGGTACCGCTGCTCGTGGCCATAAAGGTGCCAAGTCAAGATCTGGTTATTCTAAGAAAATTGGTTTTGAAGGTGGTCAAATGCCATTGCAGCGTCGTGTTCCAAAGTTTGGTTTTACCAACATCAACAGAAAAGAGTATCAAGGTATAAACTTGGATGTGTTACAACAATTGGTTGATGACAAAGGAGTCAAGGGTAGCGTTGATATGGATACTTTTATAGCGAACAGATTAGCACGTAAAAATGAGATGGTTAAAATTTTAGGTGGAGGTGAATTGAAAGCTTCGCTAAAAGTTTCGGCACATAAATTTAGTGCTACTGCAAAAGCTGCAATTGAGGCTGCTGGTGGAGAAGCAATAAGTTTATAAGCATACAAAGAGAACATGAAGAAGTTTATAGATACATTATCCAATATTTGGAAGATAGAGGAGCTAAGAAATAGGATACTTATTACTTTAGGTCTTTTGTTGGTATACAGATTTGGTTGCCAAATTGTTCTTCCGGGTATTGATACTACGCAGTTGGGTGGATTGGCAGATAGCACAGACCAAGGGATTTTTGGTTTGTTGAATGCGTTTACAGGAGGAGCTTTCGCTAATGCTTCTATTTTCGCGTTAGGTATTATGCCTTACATATCTGCTTCTATCGTTGTTCAACTTATGGGTATTGCCATACCTTATCTTCAAAAACTTCAAAAAGAAGGCGAAAGTGGTCGTAAGACTATAAACCAAATTACACGATGGTTAACGATAGCAATTTGTATCGTTCAAGCACCAGCATATTTATATGGTCTCGAAGCATTTGGAGTAAGGGATTCTGCTTTTTTGTTAGGTAAAGGATTGGACTTTATGGTGCCGGCTGTGATTATTTTGGTAACAGGTTGTGTCTTTGCGATGTGGTTGGGAGAGAAAATTACGGATAAAGGTATCGGTAATGGTATTTCACTCTTGATTATGATAGGTATTATAGCAACCATGCCACAATCATTTGTTCAGGAATTCATTTCTAGGACCACAGAAAATAACGGAGGCTTAATGTTTATCCTCATCGAGGTAATCTTATGGTTCTTAGTTATACTCGCGTGTATTCTATTAGTTATGGCAACACGACAAATACCAGTGCAGTATGCTAGGAGAACAGCATCTGGGGGTTACGAGAAAAACGTAATGGGATCTAGACAATATATTCCACTAAAATTAAATGCCTCTGGCGTTATGCCAATCATATTTGCCCAGGCAATAATGTTTGTTCCTGGCTTGATTGGAAGCACATTTGATGATACCGCTTTCGGACAATGGATGCAGGTGGAGTTTTCGAATATATTTGGGTGGGCTTATAACATCTTATTTGCTGTCCTCATTATAATTTTTACCTATTTCTATACGGCTATTACCGTACCAACGAACAAGATGGCTGATGATTTAAAAAGAAGCGGTGGTTTTATTCCTGGAATTAGACCGGGTAAAGAAACAGGTGATTTTCTAGACAAGATTATGTCCTTGATAACATTGCCAGGCTCAGTATTTTTGGCATTATTGGCGATACTTCCCGCAGTGGTTGTATCTTTGTTGAATGTGCAGGCAGGATGGGCATTGTTTTATGGTGGCACATCGCTTCTGATTATGGTAGGTGTAGCAATAGATACTGTTCAACAAGTGAATTCTTATTTATTGAATAGGCATTACGATGGTTTAATGAAAACTGGAAAAAATAGAAAAGTAGCATAATTTATGGCTAAACAGGCAGCAATAGAACAAGATGGAGCTATCATAGAAGCATTGTCAAATGCAATGTTTCGTGTAGAATTGGAAAATGGTCATGTGGTAACTGCACATATATCCGGTAAGATGCGTATGCATTACATTAAGTTGTTGCCGGGAGATAAGGTGAAGTTGGAAATGAGCCCTTATGACCTTACAAAAGCAAGAATTACTTATAGATATTAAGATACAAGATGAAAGTAAGAGCATCAGTTAAGAAGAGAAGTGCGGACTGCAAAATTGTTCGTAGAAAAGGGAGGTTGTACGTAATCAACAAAAAGAATCCTAGATTTAAACAAAGACAAGGGTAATTATGGCAAGAATCGCGGGTATAGACATACCAAAACAAAAAAGAGGCGTGATAGCCTTGACCTATATTTTTGGAATCGGAAGAAGTAGGTCTAAAGAGATTTTAGAGAGAGCACAGGTAAGTGAAGATACTAAGGTCTCCGATTGGAACGATGATGAAATCGGTAGAATTCGAGAGGTAGTTTCGTCGTTTACAATTGAAGGTGAGCTCCGTTCTGAAACGCAATTGAACATTAAGCGATTAATGGATATCGGTTGTTATAGGGGTATACGTCATAGATCAGGATTACCGCTAAGAGGTCAACGTACAAAGAATAATTCTAGGACCAGAAAAGGAAAGCGTAAAACAGTAGCTAACAAAAAGAAAGCTACTAAATAATATATAGGGTATGGCAAAGGCAAATACTAAGGTAACCAAGAAACGTAAAGTAATAGTTGATTCTGTTGGTGAAGCACACATTAGTGCTTCTTTCAACAACATCATTATATCCTTGACCAATAAAAAGGGAGATGTTATTTCGTGGTCCTCTGCAGGAAAGTTGGGATTTAGGGGTTCTAAAAAAAATACACCTTATGCAGCTCAAGTAGCGGCAGAAGACTGTTCAAAGGTTGCTCATGAAGCAGGTCTTAGAAAAGTGAAGGTTTATGTTAAGGGGCCTGGTAATGGAAGAGAATCTGCAATTCGTTCACTACACAATTCTGGGATAGAGGTAACTGAGATTATAGATGTTACTCCTATGCCACATAATGGCTGCAGACCTCCAAAAAGAAGAAGAGTTTAATTAATTAACTAATATTTCATAGAAAGTGTAGTTACGATTATCGAAGGATAAGCCTTAATTCATAATCTCACTTTCATAATTTAAGAAGATGGCAAGATATACAGGACCAAAGTCAAAAATCGCCCGTAAGTTTGGAGAAGCAATTTTCGGAGACGACAAATCATTTGAGAAAAAGAATTATCCTCCAGGGCAGCATGGTAATGCAAGGCGTAGAGGAAAAAAGTCGGAGTACTCTGTACAGTTGATGGAAAAGCAAAAGGCGAAATATTCCTATGGAATATTAGAAAAGCAATTTCGAAATCTTTTTGCAAAAGCAAACAGGAGTAAAGGGGTTACCGGTGAGGTACTACTGCAGTTGTGTGAATCACGTTTAGACAATGTGGTTTATAGAATGGGAATATCACCCACAAGAAGTGGTGCAAGGCAATTGGTTTCTCACAGACATATTACGGTAAATGGAGAGTTGGTAAATATACCTTCTTACAGCCTGAAAGCCGGTGATGTTGTTGGTGTTCGAGAAAAGTCAAAATCTTTACAAAGTATTCAGGATTCCTTAGCTGCAAATAGTTCAGTTTACGAATGGATGACATGGAACTCTGCAACAATGCAGGGTAATTTTGTTTCTGTTCCAGAAAGAATACAGATTCCTGAAAATATCAAGGAACAATTAATCGTCGAGTTATACTCTAAATAAACAACACTGATCTAATTATGGCATTATTTAATTTTCAGAAGCCCGATAAAGTAATAATGATTGATTCCTCGGATTTCGAAGGGAAGTTTGAATTTCGTCCTTTGGAGCCTGGTTATGGATTAACTGTTGGGAATGCATTAAGAAGGGTATTGCTTTCTTCGTTGGAAGGGCATGCTATTACGTCCGTAAGAATCGACAAGGTAGAACATGAGTTCTCTGTAATTCCGGGAGTTGTTGAAGATGTAACCGAGATTATCTTAAACCTAAAACAAGTTCGCTTTAAAAAACAGATTGAGGATTCAGAAGCAGAGATAGTTTCTATATCCGTAAGCGGTAAGGATCAATTAACTGCAGGGGATTTTCAAAAGTTCATCTCTGGCTATCAAGTGTTGAATCCTGATTTGGTAATATGTAACATGGATTCCAAGGTGAGTATCAATATGGAAATCACCATTGAAAAGGGAAGAGGTTACGTTCCTGCTGAGGAAAATAAAAAGTCTGGTACGCCCATAGGGACAATTGCCATAGATTCTATTTTTACACCAATAAAAAATGTAAAGTATAGTATAGAAAACTTTCGTGTAGAGCAAAAAACTGACTACGAAAAGTTGGTATTTGAAATCGTTTCTGATGGTTCTATCCATCCGAAGGATGCCCTTACGGAAGCGGCTAAGGTACTTATACATCACTTCATGTTGTTTTCTGATGAACGAATAACGTTAGAGGCAGATGAAATTGCACAAACTGAGACCTATGACGAAGAGTCATTGCACATGCGTCAGTTGTTAAAAACGAAGCTCGTAGATATGGACTTGTCCGTACGTGCATTGAATTGCTTAAAAGCTGCTGAAGTGGACACGTTAGGTGATTTGGTATCTTTCAATAAAAATGATTTGATGAAATTCAGGAATTTTGGGAAGAAATCGTTGACAGAGCTTGAAGAGCTCGTTATCAACAAAGGTCTAAGCTTTGGAATGGATTTGTCAAAATATAAATTAGATAAGGATTAAACAATCATATTTTGCTCCTCGTTCTAGCGAGTTTGGTAGCAAGATGATAAAATAGAAACATGAGACACGGAAAAAAAATAAATCATTTAGGAAGAAAGAAAGCGCATAGGCACGCAATGTTAGCTAATATGGCTTGCTCCTTAATTGAGCATAAGAGAATTAATACAACAGTTGCAAAAGCTAAAGCGTTAAAGCAATTTATAGAGCCATTGATTACAAAATCAAAGGCTGAGAACAATAAGTCTGCCGAGAAAGGTACGCACAATAGACGTGTCGTTTTCAAAAACTTACGTGATAAAGTTGCGGTTACAGAATTGTTTAGTGTAGTTTCCGAAAAGGTTGCGGATAGACCAGGTGGTTACACAAGAATAATAAAGTTAGGAACGCGTTTAGGAGATAACGCAGACATGGCTATGATAGAGTTGGTAGATTTCAATGAGACATACAACGCAGGGAAGCCAGCTAAAAAGGCAACGAGAAGAAGTAGAAGAGGTTCTGGGTCTAAAACTGAGACCGCTCCTGCAGATGTGGTTGAACAAGTAGCAGTTGATACAGATGTCGATGTGAAAGCGGACACGGAAACAAAAACAGATGATACGGTTAAAAACGATGACTCTGAGAAATAAGATGTCAATAAAAATTGATAATTTAAAAAGGATAAGCAGCAATGCTTGTCCTTTTTTTATGTTTTTTTGTTAAATTTTAATTAGTAAGAAAAGAGATGAAATATCAATCTAAGAAGAAAGCACTGATATTGTTGGCCGATGGAACTATTTTTCATGGCAAAGCGGTTGGGGATAAAGAAGGTACTGCCTTTGGTGAGGTTTGTTTCAATACCGGTATGACGGGTTATCAAGAAATTTTTACAGATCCATCTTATTTTGGACAATTGATGGTAACAACCAACGCTCATATCGGTAACTACGGAACCAATAGCGAAGAAACAGAATCGGAATCGGTTAAAATTGCGGGCCTAATTTGCAAGAACTTTAGTTATGAGTATTCGCGGCCATTAGCGGATGGTAGCTTAGAAGCTTTTTTGGACAGCAATAATCTATTTGCAATATCTGACGTGGATACACGGGCTCTAGTTAGTTATATTCGTGATCATGGTGCCATGAATGCCGTTATTTCTACTGAGGTGGATAATGTTGCAGAACTAGCGGCGAGGTTAAAAGAGGTGCCAAGCATGGAAGGCCTTGAATTAGCTTCCAAGGTGTCGGCCGAGCAAGCCTATTATTTTGGCGAAGAGGGTGCTACCTATAAGATTGCGGCATTGGATATTGGAATTAAAAAAAATATACTTCGAAATTTAGCCAAAAGAGGAGCTTATATTAAGGTATTCCCATATAATACAAGTTTTGAGGAGATGTCTAATTGGAATCCTGATGCCTATTTTATTTCCAATGGCCCTGGTGACCCTGAGCCCCTTACAGATGCAATCGCTGCAGCTAAGGGAATGATAAATTCAGGTAAGCCATTATTCGGTATATGTTTAGGTCATCAGGTAATTGCACTTGCGAACGGGGTGCCTACTTACAAGATGCATAATGGACATAGAGGAATTAATCATCCAATATTGAATATCGTTACGGGTAAAGGTGAAATCACATCTCAAAATCACGGGTTTGCGATCAATAGGGAAGAAACAGAAGCCCATGCGCTATTGGAGATTACACATGTTCATTTGAACGACCATACCGTGGCCGGTATAAAGATGAAGAATAAGGACGTGTTTTCAGTACAATACCACCCAGAAGCCAGTCCTGGCCCACACGATGCTGATTATCTTTTTGACGATTTCTTTAAATTAATCAGTAAAAACACAAAATTATCTGCTGAAGTTTAGTAAATCATCAGAAATTAAGGAATATCCGGGGTAGTAGAATCTCTAAACATTTGTGGTTTTGTATCTTTATCTTTCAATAACTAATCAAATTAAACAAAAAATAGAATGAGTATTATATTAAGTGTTCATGCAAGACAAATTTTAGATTCAAGAGGTAATCCTACTGTAGAGGTAGATGTAATCACAGAAAATGGTGTCATGGGAAGAGCGGCGGTTCCTTCGGGAGCTTCTACCGGGGAGCACGAGGCTGTTGAGCTACGTGATGGCGGAAGTGCTTTTATGGGTAAGGCCGTTAGCAAGGCAGTTTCCAATGTCAATACCATAATTGCCGAGGAAATCTTAGGAATGTCTGTCTTTGAACAGAATCTATTGGACCAGACAATGATAGATTTAGACGGTACGCCCAATAAATCTAAATTAGGAGCGAATGCTATTTTAGGTGTTTCGCTAGCTGCCGCTAAAGCTGCTGCGAACGAGTTGGGATTATCGCTATTTAGATATGTAGGCGGTGTAAGTGCTAACACGTTACCGGTACCAATGATGAATATAATTAATGGTGGCTCACACTCGGATGCGCCTATCGCGTTTCAAGAATTTATGGTAATGCCCGTAAAGGCTAAAAATTTTTCTCATGCTATGCAAATGGGAACTGAGATTTTCCACCATCTAAAAAAAGTGTTGCATGATAGGGGCCTAAGTACGGCCGTTGGTGATGAAGGTGGTTTTGCGCCAAACCTAGCTGGAGGAACAGAAGATGCATTGGATACCATAGCAAAAGCGGTCGCAAATGCGGGCTATAGCTTAGGTGATGACGTAATGATTGCTTTGGATTGTGCTGCTGCCGAGTTTTATGTGGATGGTGCGTATGACTACACTAAATTTGAAGGGAGTAAAGGGGTAGTTAGAACTTCCGAGGAACAAGCTCAATATTTGGCAGATTTAAGTGCTAAATATCCAATTATTTCTATTGAGGACGGAATGGATGAGAACGACTGGGATGGTTGGAAATCCTTGACCGATAAAATAGGGGACAAGGTACAGTTGGTAGGAGACGATCTTTTCGTAACCAACGTAGAAAGACTGTCTACTGGTATAGAAAAAGGAATTGCAAACTCCATATTAATTAAGGTAAATCAAATAGGAACGCTCACCGAGACTATTGCAGCGGTAAATATGGCAAAGAATGCCGGCTACACTTCAGTAATGTCGCACCGTTCAGGTGAAACCGAAGATAATACCATTGCAGATTTGGCCGTAGCTTTGAATACCGGTCAAATTAAAACAGGTTCAGCATCAAGATCTGACCGTATGGCAAAGTACAATCAATTATTAAGAATTGAGGAAGAATTAGGCAGCATGGCCTATTATCCTCAAGAAAAAGCATTTAACATTAATTGATCAGTGTATTAATAATTTTTTAAAAGCCTTTCTTAACCAGAAAGGCTTTTTTTTTTGGTTTAATCCAAAAAAGATACCTATCTTTTTGAGATATATATTTAATAATTCTTGACCCTATTATATGAATAATTTTCTTTTTGTTGCCGCAGAAAATGATGCTATTCCAAATTGTAAAGCAGGAGGGATGGGTGATGTAGTGCGTGATGTTCCAAGAGAAATTGCTTCTCGGGGAGATGCTGTTCATGTTGTGGTGCCGTCGTACTCTAGATTACATAAAGATGGTAAGTTTATTACTGAGCTTAACTTTAGCCTTAAGGGTACTACCTATACAGCAGCACTATATCAGGTAGTTCCAAAGAAAATAATTTCGAACATAACCCATTACGTTATCCATCATCCAGAGATACAGGGCGGAGGTATTGCGCATATTTATCATGATGATCCCACAGAGCCATTTTTTAATGATTTTGTTAAATTCATGATATTTTGTACTGCGGTGGCAGAAGCAATGAAAATAAATGCTTTTGGTGACCTAGATGTGGTACACATGCACGATTGGCACTCTAGTGCAGTATTGCTGCTAAAGGCCTATCATCCCAATTATAGGGAATTAAAAAAGATGCGGTATGTATATAGTATCCATAATCTTGCGATACAGGGAATACGTCCATTTTACAATAATTATGCATCTGTAAATCACTGGTTTCCGGAAATTGACTTAGATCACGGTGCTCTTATGGATCCTCGCTATCACGATTGTATTAATCTAATGGCCGTAGGTATTAGATTAGCGGATGCTGTACATACCGTATCGCCTTCTTACAAAGAGGACGTACTGTTGCCAAGTAGAAAGCCAGAGTTTATTGGAGGGGAAAGTTTGGAGTCCGATTTGCAGAAAGCCGATGACGAAGGAAGACTCTTTGGAATATTGAATGCTTCCAATTATAATAATATTAGGGTTGCGGAAAAAGGATTTTTATACCGTAACACGGTAAAGGCACTTTTTAGGTGGCTACAAGATGAATCCAAAAAATATAAGGCTGACTTTTTGGCCCATACTGGAGAGAAAATTATGGAGTATGTGGGTAATAGACCCAGGTTCATAGTATCAAGTGTGGCAAGATTAACAGAGCAGAAATTCTATTTTTTAAAACGTTCGCCTGAAGCCTTGGAGCAAATCTTAAAGCGGTTGGAGGCTGTAGGTGGTATTTTTATGCTTTTGGGTACTGGAGATCCCGATTATGAAGAGCACTTTCGTGAGATGAGTTATAAATATAAAAACTTCATCTTTACCAACGGGCAATCGGAAGATTTGATAGATTCCATGTACTTAGAGACTGATTTATATTTTATGCCTAGCTTGTTTGAACCTTGTGGTATAAGTCAAATGCTTGCAATGCGTAATGGGAATCCATGCTTGGTACATCATACAGGGGGGCTAAAGGATACGGTGCATCACATGAAAACAGGGTTTGTGTTTGACGGAGATACGTATGACGAAAAAATAGAAAATATGGTTCGTGTTTTCGACGAAGCGTTGACCCTTTGGGAGCAAGACCAACCAAAATGGAAAAAAATAAAAGCAAACGCAAAAAAGGCAAGATTTACATGGGAAAAATCCTTGGACGAATACTATAAGTCGTTGTATTTATTGTAAGGCTTTGTGCTCGTTTTTTAACGGCTTAGTCAGCCATGTTAATTATGATCTAAAGCGATTTACTTAATTGTTAAAATGGGCACTTTTATGTAAGTTTACTTTTTCATATAAAAAGTTTAAGAATGTCAGATAAAGCTACTTTAGAGTATAATGGTACTAAGTATGAGTTTCCTGTAATTAAAGGAACTGAAGATGAACTCGCTATAGATATTAAAGCATTACGTTCCACTACAAATGGAATCATTACTATAGATCCTGGTTATAAAAACACAGGGTCCTGTAAAAGCGAAATCACTTTTTTGGACGGGGAAAAAGGAATTTTAAGATATCGTGGATACGCAATAGAGGAATTGGCGGAGAAAGCAGGTTTTTTAGAGGTTGCGTATTTGCTGATTTTTGGTGAGTTGCCTAACAAGGAACAATTAGAGGCTTTTCATGTTGATATCAAAAACGAATCCCATGTAGATGAAGAAATGAAAAAGATTTTGGATGCGTTTCCAAAATCAGCTCATCCAATGGGTGTTCTTTCTTCTTTGACAAGTGCGTTAATTGCTTTTAATCCAATTTCGGTTAACGTTACTTCAAAAGATGAAATGTACGGAGCTATTGTACGTATTTTGGCAAAGTTTCCAGTCTTAGTGGCTTGGACGCTTCGAAAGAAAAAGGGCCTACCGTTAGATTATGGTGACGATTCTCTTGGGTATGTGGAGAACATACATAAAATGATGTTTAAAAGGCCTTCTCAAGAGTACAAAAGAAATAAGATTGTAATTGATGCTTTAGATAAACTATTGATTCTTCATGCAGATCATGAACAGAATTGTTCTACTTCTACGGTTCGTATAGTAGGTTCTTCCCATGCAGGGTTGTTTGCATCGCTGTCAGCAGGTATTTCCGCCTTGTGGGGACCATTACATGGTGGGGCCAATCAAGCCGTGTTAGAAATGTTGGAAGCTATTCAAGAAGATGGTGGTGACACTAAAAAATACATGGCCAAGGCCAAGGATAAGAATGATCCATTTAGGCTTATGGGCTTTGGACATAGGGTTTATAAGAATTTTGATCCAAGAGCAAAAATAATTAAAGTGGCTGCAGAAGAAGTGTTAGCAGATTTGGGTATAGATGACCCTATTTTGGAAATAGCCAAGGGATTGTCAAAAGAGGCGTTGGAAGATCCTTACTTCGTAGATCGTAAACTATATCCGAATGTAGATTTCTATTCTGGTATTATTTACAGGGCGTTAGGTATTCCTACGGAAATGTTTACGGTGATGTTTGCTTTAGGTAGACTACCGGGTTGGATCGCACAATGGAGAGAAATGCGTTTGAATAATGAGCCTATCGGGAGGCCAAGACAAGTATATGTTGGTGAAACACATAGACCTTTCGTTGACCTTGATAAAAGGTAGATTGCTACCTTATAAAAAAACAAAGAAGCTCTTTTAGTCTAAAGGAGCTTTTTTTTGGTTAAAAACGAGATTTAATTATAAAATAAAATCATGCTAGAGTTAAATATTAAAGATGAAATATCGCCCTTGAAAGCAGTTGTTTTAGGTACGGCAAAAAGTTGCGGCCCAGCTCCTGCTCCAGAAGATGCGTATGATCCAAAATCTTTGGAACATATACTGGCGGGTACCTATCCAAAAGAGGTGGACATGATAAGGGAAATGGAAGCATTTGCTGCAGTATTTAAAAAGTATGGTGTCACGGTGTTTAGACCAGAAGTACTGGAGAATTGCAATCAAATTTTTTCTAGGGATATTGCTTTTGTGATTGAAAACAAGCTGGTGATTGCCAATATTTTACCCGACAGAGAACAGGAAGTTGAAGCAATCTTGCATGTTTTGGATAAGATTGATGACAAGCATATATTACAACCTCCCGAGGAAGTTCATGTGGAAGGTGGCGATGTTATGCCTTGGAACGATTATATTTTCGTAGGAAATTATACGGGCGCAGATTATGCTACACATATTACGGCGAGAACAAATCGGCAGGCCGTAGAATGGATAAAGCAACAATTTCCAAATAAAAAGATTAAATCATTTGAACTTCGGAAATCCTCTAATGCAAAAGAGAATGCCCTGCACTTGGATTGTTGTTTTCAGCCAATAGGCAAAGGGAAGGCAATTCTTCATAAAAATGGATTTTTAGTAGAGGAAGAGTACCAGTGGTTAGTAGATTTTTTTGGTCTGGAAAACATATTCGAAATTACCGCAGATGAGATGTACAACATGTTCAGCAATGTATTTTCTATTTCTCCGAATGTGATTGTTTCCGAAAAGAACTTTACCCGCCTCAATATTTGGTTAAGAGGACAGGGATTTACTGTTGAAGAAATACCTTATGCCGAGATTGCCAAACAAGAAGGACTTTTAAGATGTAGCACCTTGCCCTTGATCAGGGAGTAATTAAATTGAACTATGCAGATAACCAATACAATATTGATGATACGTCCGGTTGCTTTTCGTATGAATGAGCAAACGGCAGTTAATAATTATTTTCAGGAAGATTTGGACGTTAAGAGCCAAACTATAAACACAAGAGCGCAGAAAGAATTCGATGACTTCGTAGTTGTTTTAAGAGAGAACGGAGTTAATGTAGTCGTTGTAGATGATATAAAGGAAAACGATACGCCAGATTCTATCTTCCCTAACAATTGGGTCTCTTTTCACAAATCTGGAACGGTAGTCGTCTATCCCATGTTCGCAGAAAATCGGCGCAGGGAAAGAAGATCCGATATTTTTGATATCCTAGAAGAGAAAGGATATGTAATCAACGATATTATGGATTACACATCGGCAGAAGAAGAAGGTGTTTTTTTAGAGGGTACGGGCAGTATTCTAAAAGACAGGGTCAATCAAAAGGCGTACTGTGCCTTATCCGAACGTGCAAACGAAGAACTGTTTATAGAATATTGTGAAGATTTTGATTGCTTTCCTGTCATTTTTACGGCAAATCAATCTGTAAACGGTAAACGAATGCCTATCTATCATACTAATGTGATGATGGCGATGGCAGAAACGTTCGCGGTTATATGTTCAGATACCATTGATGACAACAAAGAGCGTAAAAATGTATTAGATCATTTGAGGAACGCTGGTAAGGAAATCATAACGATCACAGAACAACAGATGCACCATTTTGCTGGTAATATGTTACAGGTTATAGGATCGGACCAACAACGTTTTATGGTGATGAGTTCAGCTGCCTATAATTCGTTGAGTGCAAGACAAATAAAGGCAATAAAAGCACATTGCGACATTATTCATAGTTCATTGGAGACTATAGAGACCTGCGGAGGCGGTAGCGCAAGGTGTATGATGGCCGAGGTTTTTTTGCCAAAGTCATAATAACATGCTATTAAGTCAATACTTGTCAGTAATCTATAGTGTTTTGTTGGAATAAAAAGGTATCTTAAAACTAGAATGTAAATAACTAACAGTTAAACTTTAAATTTTGCTAAAGAATTACGTTGCATTAGTTGTGCTGGTTTTAAGTATTTCCATACTATTTGCTACTAGGAGGGAACCGTTTGTTTCTGAATATAAAATAGCTTCCAACAACACTAAATTGGAATCAGATGCTGCTTTTAACATGATGATGGACGTAGTAATGCACCAAAGATGTATCAATTGCCATCCCAATGATAATGTGCCAAAACAGGGCGATGATAGTCATCCACATTATTTTGGAATTTCAAGAGGACCTGATAATTCAGGTTTTCAAGCGACCTCTTGTACTACTTGTCATCAGTTAGAAAATAATGAGTATTCAGGAGTTCCGGGAGCTCCGCATTGGTCTCTGGCCCCTGCATCTATGGGGTGGCAAGGACTTGACAGGAAGGCTGTCGCAGCGCGAATGTTGAATGAGAAACTGAATGGTGGTAAAAATCACGAAGAACTGATCAGACACATGACTGAGGATGAATTGGTGCTTTGGGCGTGGGAACCCGGTGTAAGCGTAAATGGGGTACCAAGAGAACTTCCGCCAGTATCCGAAGATGATTTTAAGAATGCAGTGAAAGATTGGTTTAAGAACGGTGCAATTATACCATCCGAATAAAAAGATACATATGACTATTTCAGTACAGGTAAACGGAACGGCGCATACCATAACCGTAGCAGACGAGAACACACCTTTGCTATGGATTATTCGTGATATGTTGAATTTAAAAGGAACAAAATTTGGCTGTGGCAAAGCTGCCTGTGGTGCATGTACTTTACATGTAGATGGTGAAGCGGTTAGGTCATGTTCTTATGCTGTGAAGTTTGCCGATGGGAAACAGGTTACAACTATTGAGGGATTAGGAACCAATGAGCATCCTCATCCCGTACAACAAGCTTGGATAGAGGAAATAGTACCACAATGTGGCTATTGTCAACCTGGATTTATGATGGCAACGGCCGCGTTACTCAACAAGATTCCAAACCCGACGGATGAGGATATTGATAATAATATTTTGAATGTATGCCGTTGCGCTACGTATTACCGTATGCGAAAAGCTATTCATAGAGCTGCAGACTTGCATACTGTAAAAGAATCAACAGAAACTCAAAACTCTTAGAGAATGGCAGCAACGAAAAAATTTTCTAGACGTAAGTTTTTAGTGAGAGGAGGTTTAGGAACAGTAGGTGTGCTAGCTGTTGGCACCTATTTGTTCAAAAATCCTATTCGAAGAAAAATCGCAGGATATATTAATACAGCGGACGCTCCTTATCAAGGAAATACGGATACACCGATTATATGGTTTGAAATTACTACAGAGAATAAAGTGATTCTTCACAGTCCCAAGGTAGAAATGGGACAAGGGACTTTTACCAGTTTGGCACAAATGGCTGCGGATGAATTAGAGGTTTCTATGGATCAAATTAGTGTGGTACATGCGAATTCCGCCTCTGGAAATATGGATGCTTTCGCTACAGGTGGCAGTACATCGGTATCTTCACTTTGGATGCCATTGCGGGAATTGGCGGCCACCATGCGAGAAATGATAAAAATTGAAGCGGCTAAAAAAATGCAGGTCAATGTTGCCGAGCTAAGCATAGCGAATGGTATTATTTCAAAAGGTGACAAATCGATGTCATATACCCAAGCAATTGAAGGCGTAACGAAATGGAACATTCCTGATCTTCCAGAGTTAAAGCCTATTTCTGAATATAAATTTATTGGTAAGCCTATCGCTAGAGTAGATTTAGCGGACAAAGTGTTTGGTGCGCCTATTTTTGGAATGGACGCAATGATGCCTGACATGCTTTACGGTGCCGTGGTAAGGTCATCTAGAATTGGGTCAACCTATCTAGGAGCGGATACAACCAAAGCGGAAGAAATGCCAGGAGTGGTGAAAATTGTGAAGGAAAATGATTTTGTAGGGGTTGTTGCAAACTCACTAATTGAAGCCGAGAATGCAAAAGAGGTCATTGAAGCCCAGTGGGAAACCCAAGGAGATATTCAGACATCGGATATAAGGGCAATGGTAGAAGTTGGACAGGGAACTCCTTTTGTAATTCAAAAAGAAGGTGATGTAGAAAAAAGTTTTAAAAACAACGATAATACAATCGTTTCAGAGTATTGGAGTCCAATAGGTGCTCATGCCCAAATGGAACCAAGTGGGGCGCTTGCCTTCGTTTTGGAAGATAAAGCCACTATCATGATTTCTACACAGGTAGTGAATATTACGAGAGATGAAATTGCGGAACGGCTAGGTTTTGAGTCAACACAGGTTAATATAGTGCCAACCTTTTTAGGGGGCGGTTTTGGTAGACGGCTACATACCCCAAACGGTATCCAAGCGGCAGTGCTATCAAAAGCGGTAGGAAAGCCGGTAAAATGTTTTTTTACGAGAAAAGAAGAGTTTCAGAACGATACCTTTCGTCCACCAACACATCATGTGATGAAGGGAACACTAACTTCCGATGGGATGGTAGAAGCCTTGGAGCACAATGTCTCCAGTGGAGATGTAGCTTGGGGTTCTCCCATGCTACCTGGAGTTTTGGAAACTGTTTTAGGAGCTGATTTAGGCGCTTGGCGAGGAGGAATGATTCAGTATGGAGGTATTCCTAACTATCAAGCAATATCTTGGCGTGTAAAATTGCCTTTTGCTACTAGCTGGTGGCGTAGTTTAGGACTGTTGGCCAATACCTTTGCAATTGAATGTTTTATGGATGAACTCGCCGTAACCGCAGGCAAAGATCCAGCTGAATTTCGTTTGGCCCAAATACAGGATGATGATAGGGGAAAACGCCTAAAATCGGTTATAAAGGCAGTTGTGGAAAAAGCTGGTTATACCGATACCATTAGTCACGGAAGGGCAATGGGTTTTGCCGTGTCTACAGATGCGAATACGCCTTGTGCTCAAATTGCAGAGGTTTCTATTGTAAACAATGAGATAAAAGTACATAAGGTAACCTGCGCGATGGACCCAGGATTAGCCGTTAATCCTGATCAGGTGCGTGCGCAATGTGAGGGAGCAATTATTATGGGAATGAGTGCAGCTATGTTCGAAAAGATGGAGGTAGAAAATGGGGAACTTACGCCAACCATATATGGTCCTTATCAAATGGCACTAATGAAGCATGCTCCCAAGGAAATCGATGTGGTATTACTACGAGGCTCGGATACGCCTGGCGCGGTTGGAGAGCCGCCACTGGGACCTATTGGTGCTGCCGTTGCGAATGCAGTATTTAGGTTAACGGGACAACGATTACGGGAAATGCCTTTGCAAATAGTTTAAGTGAAAGCATTATTCTTTTTTACTTCTGGACTTTACAATATTTCTAATCATTCCACCAAAAATAAAGTAATGTAACGGTACGATGCTATACCAATATAACCGCCCCACAAGACCTCTAGGCCTAAAGGTGGCAGTTTGATGGAGTACGTTGTTCTCATCGATTCTAAACTCGAGCCAAGCTTCCCCAGGAAGTTTCATCTCGGCAAAAAGTAGTAATCTCCTTCCTTTTTTGTCTGCTAAAAGTACCCGCCAGAAATCTAGCGCATCCCCCGCATAGATTTTATCTGGATGGGTCCTTCCACGTCTTAGTCCCACGCCTCCTATAAGTTTATCTAAAAATCCACGAATTTTCCATAACCAGTTTCCATAGTACCAGCCATTTTTTCCACCAATTTTCCAAATGTTTCCAAGCACTTGTTTTGGATTGGTTATTTTCATTGTTTGTACATCGCGCAATACGCCAAATTTTGGTACTTGTATGTATTTTTCCAAATTTTTATTAAAACGACCGCTGACCATACTATCTTTCCAGCTGCTCACAACAAGGTTCTGTTCTATTTTCATGAAAGCCATATCTATTGCCTCCCTATATGTATGTGTATTGATGCCCAGTAGTTCTGCCAATCGCTGGTCTTTCGCAACAACTTCAATTTTCATACTATCTACAAGGTTTAGTGCAAGCGTATAAGATGTAGAGGTAACAAAATACAACCAATAGGAAGATAGTTTGGGCGTCATTACGGGAACGGTATAAATCCAATTTTTAAATCCCCTGGCCTTTGCATATTGATGCAACATTTCCTTGTACGTAAGCACATTTGGACCTGCGATATCAAAGGAATCATCATAGGTTTTTCCATTGCCTAAAACACCAGTTAAAAATGCAATTACATCCCGTATGGCTATGGGTTGTGTTTTGGTCAGCACCCATTTTGGGGTAATCATAAAAGGTAGTTTTTCACAAAGATCCCGTATGATTTCAAAGGATGAACTTCCAGAGCCTACTATAATCCCTGCCCTAAGAACCGTAAGACTAAAATCACCTTCATGTAGTATTTTTTCAACATTTCTACGAGACCAAAGGTGTTTAGATAGATTGGCATCGTTTACTATACCACTGAGGTAGATGACCTGTTTTATATTGGTTTTTGCTGCGTAGGAGTTAAAATTGGCTGCCGTTTTAGCCTCTAGTTCGTCAAAATCTGTAGTTGAGGTGCTCATGGAATGGATAAGGAAGTAAGCGGCATCCAAATCTTGTGGGAGTACATCAGACTGTACTTCTTTTAAAAAGTCTATTTCTACAACTTCTATTCGGTTGCGTGTTTCTGAATCCACCGAGAGCCTATCTTCATCTCTAACAGCACACACCACTTCATGACCGGCTTCCAATAATTGTGGTAACAGTCGCATTCCTATGTAACCATTTGCACCTGTAAGGAGTATTTTCATATGATTATGTTGAAGTCCTACTTCCCCAAAGGGGAGTTTTTTATTTTGTTTTCATGAAACTAGTGCAAAAGTGTTATGCGAGCTCGCTTATTGTATTTTTTCTAATGCCTGCCACTTCAAAGGTCATCGATAGAAGTGGGCGCATTGTCCGCCTTATAACCCAAGAGTTTTGAAAAGAATTTCTGTACGGCCTTTGTATCGGATTCTACCTTTATAAAATAATTATCGCGATAAACGGAATATACCGAAGCCTGTCCTTTATAAATGGTCAGTTTGTAATAGGGAATGACCAAGGCAAAAGTTTCCAATAAGGACCTAAACCGGACAATGATTCCTTTAGGTCTTATTTCTATGTTGCAGGTATCCCTGTTATTATCCAAAATGAGCAGATTTCTTATTTCTACACTAGTTTCCGTAATTATGAGCTTAGGGGAGCCAATACCACCCATTTTCCACCGTTCTTTTAGCGCAAAGGGTTTCCCGACTGCCTCATCTACTTTTTTGGTTATCGCTTTATTATTATAAGATACGTTTACTAACATTTAGCATTTTTCTTTAAAGTTAATAAAAGGGAAATGGAAACTTGAAGATATAGAGTGATAAGTGCAAAAATGATTAGTTTTGCAGCCTTAATTACCTATGTATGAAGATTCAGGATATACTGGAGAAAAAAGTGACCGAGGCCATTAGCCATATTTATAATGTAAGCTTACCAGAAGTTGAGCTTCAACCCACAAGAAAGGATTTTAAAGGCGATGTTACCGTGGTGGTTTTTCCTATGCTCAGGCATGTAAAAGGTAATCCGGTTCAGATAGGTGAGCAATTGGGTGTCTATTTGAAAAAGGAGTTGGAAATGGTAACTGGTTACAACGTGGTGAAGGGGTTTTTAAATCTCGTTATTTCCGATGTATACTACCTCGATTTTTTCAACGAAATACTTGAAAACAAAACTTACGGACTCGTACCGCCATCCAATGATGCCGTATTGGTAGAGTATTCCTCGCCAAATACCAATAAACCATTACACCTTGGCCATATTCGAAATAATTTATTAGGGTATTCTGTGGCAGAGATATTAAAGGCTTCCGGTAAGAAGGTGTACAAGACCCAGATTATCAATGATCGTGGTATACATATTTGTAAAAGCATGTTGGCATGGCAGCGTTTTGGAAATGGTGAAACTCCGGAAAGTACCGGAATAAAAGGAGATAAATTAGTTGGAAATTACTACGTGGCTTTTGATAAGGCCTATAAAGAAGAAGTTGCCGCGATGGTGAGCAATGGAACTGATAAAAAGGTAGCAGAAAAAGAGGCTACTATTTTGTTAGCCGCACAAGAAATGCTTCAAAAATGGGAGGCAGGTAATGAAGATGTTGTGGCTTTATGGAAGAAAATGAATGGATGGGTGTATGAAGGCTTTGATACGACCTATAAAAACCTAGGTGTAGACTTCGACTCATATCTTTATGAAAGCGATACGTATCTTTTAGGAAAGGATGTAGTTGCGGACGGAATCGAAAGTGGAGTATTCTATAAAAAAGAGGACGGTAGCGTGTGGATTGATTTAACCGAGGACGGGCTGGACGAGAAAATTGTGCTGCGTTCCGATGGTACCGCTGTGTATATGACCCAAGATATTGGTACGGCCATACAACGGGTAAAAAACCACCCAGATATCAATGGCATGGTATACACCGTTGGTAACGAACAAGATTACCACTTTAAGGTACTCTTCCTGATTCTTAAAAAGCTTGGTTTTTCTTGGGCCGATAAATTATTCCATCTTAGTTATGGAATGGTAGACCTGCCCAGCGGTAAAATGAAGAGTAGGGAAGGAACTGTAGTAGATGCCGATGACCTTATGGAGGAAATGACACAGACTGCACGCACTATTTCAGAGGAGTTGGGGAAATTGGAAGGTTATTCTGAAGACGAAAAGCAATCACTGTATAAGATGATTGGTTTGGGAGCCCTAAAATACTATATCCTTAAGGTAGATCCTAAAAAACGTATATTATTCGACCCAGAGGAATCTGTCGATTTTCAAGGTAATACAGGTCCGTTTATACAGTATACCTATGCCAGGATACAGTCGATATTGAGAAAGGCGAAGGATACTGGTGTTCACTGGAAAAATAAAACTAGTATAACCGAGTTGCATCCGAAGGAAAAGGAGCTGATTAAACAATTACAAGTATTTCCGGATACCATTCAATTGGCGGCCGAGAATTACAGTCCGGCTGTAATCGCAAATTACACCTATGAATTGGTTCGGGAATTCAACTCGTTATACCAGCAGGTTTCTATCTTAGGTGAAAAGGAGGAGCAAAAGAAAATACTTCGTGTGCAATTGTCCCAAAAGGTAGGGGAGGTAATCCAATCTGCGTTTAGACTTTTAGGCATAGCAGTACCTGAAAGAATGTAATAGCTTATTCGTAAAGACTTGAACATGATTTTGGAGCTAAAATACCTGGCACCCCTATCCTTATTTTGTTATGATTCGTTTTTCAATAGGACGGAAAGTCGAATCTCTTTTTTGTTGCTTTTTTTAAAAAATTAAAAAACGTATTACTAGTTAGGTATCTAGTAAAAAGATATAGCAATTCAATTGCCTCAGGCGCTTTACAATTTGGATATGACGTAGATTTTTTAATAGATATAAATAAGAAAGACCGCCCAAAGGCGGTCTTTCGCATAGCAACTTAAAATATAACCAACTAAATAAGGGTTGCTAATTATCCCTCAATTTTTTTAGTTGAAGCCACTGCTGCAGCATATACTACCAAACCAAAACCAATTTTATTGATAGCATCTCCAATATTATAGATAACATCCATGTTCAATCCCCAAGTTCCTACGGCATCATACCAACCTGGTGTTCCTGCCATATAGCCTAATGGATAAATCGCCCATCCAACCAAAACAAACCAGCATAAGGTTTTGTGTGCCTTCAAAACTGAGCCACCTGCTTTTTCGGCTAATTTTTTCGCAGAACCGAACCATATCTCGTACACAATGTAGAAATACGCTATACCAGAAAATAGTCCCCATAAAGCTGGTCCACTTCCTGTAGTGTAAATCGCTTCTCCCGCATAACCTGTAACCAACATAATTACAGATGCAAGAATCAATTTCCACATTAAAGATTTTTGTGCACCGGCCACCTTTAGGATAAGGTAAAATTCAACACACATCAACGGCACTGTCAACGTCCAGTCCACATACCGGAAAAATGTTGGGGATTCACCAATAGCTTCCCAATAGTCGCGCATGTAGAAATAATGCACAGCTGCAATAAATGTAATGATACCAGATATTAGTATCGAAGTTTTCCATTTTCTATCAAAATCATTCATAGAAAGAAAGAAGAAGGCCGAAGCCGCCATCATGGCCATACTTCCTACAAAGAAGGTAAAGCCAACATAATCATCTGTAGCCATTTTGGATACAAGAGAAAAAGTACTCATTAAATTTTCCATATATTTAGTTTTTTAGGTTTTGTTGAAGTAAATTTACAATTACTTAAACACAAATCACCTAAGTAAATGTTAAATTTTTAAGTAATTTGAAAAATAATAAGCTAATTAATCTCGATCTCGAAAATTTTGCCATTGTAGCAACATTTTTTTCATTATGGTTATCCGTATTTTTTGAAAGCTACATCGAAGATGTTTTGGCTTTTATACTAATACTCACATTTGGCATCCTTCACGGTTCTAATGATATTAAATTGTTGGAAAGAAGCAGTACGAAGATGAAAACAAAAAAAGAGCTTCTGAAGGCTTCGTTTTACTATGCCGCATTTATAATGGGTAGTGCCCTTTTGTTCTATTTTGTTCCTGCTTTGGCTTTATTTTTATTTGTGCTGTTCAGTGGGTATCATTTTGGGGAGCAACATTGGATATCTAAAATAGAACAGCGCTCCATAGTCAATATTATCTTTATTTTTATTTATGGGATTTTTATTTTATTTCTAATTTTTTCAGCGCATAGTGTTGAGGTTACCCAAGTAATTGATAAGATTTCTGGTTATGGTATTCCCCATACGTTTTACGCTTCAGGAGTTCTTGTTCTAGGAGTGTTCACTGGTTTGATCGGTATCTTCGGATATTTTAAGAAAAATATGGTATTCAATCCCTGGAAACAACTGTTTTTTCTTTTTGTGTTTTACATAGTTTTTAACACCGCTTCCCTTATGTGGTCCTTTGCTATTTATTTCATTTTTTGGCATTCCTTACCATCAATGTTGGATCAAACACGCTATCTATATGGTAAAGTAAGTATGGTAACGATTAAAAAGTATGCAATTTCCTCTTTTCCGTATTGGTTGGTTTCCGTTTTAGGTATGGGCATTTTTATCTATCTCTTTAGGGATAAACCAGAAGCCTCATTGGCTTTGTTTTTTTCATTTTTGGCAGCCATTACCTTCCCGCATGTTTTGGTAATAAATCGCCTTTACAAAAGCTAGAATCGAATCCTAAAACTTGCATTTGGGGTTACCCCCAAAGAAACGCGTTCCACTCTTTCTACTTCGTTCGCATCGTTTAATCGAAAAAAAGTATTTAGGTTATTTCTTCGGTTGGTAACGTTTAGAACCGATACCCCAGCAGAAGCCTTAACTGAATTACTCAACGAGAAATCGTAAATAGCTGAAAAGTCCGCCCTAAAATATTCGGACAATCGAGCGCTGTTAGGCGCTGTATATCTAATTTGGTTAGGTACGGTACTATCGTCAACTGGATTAGTACCATCGGGTAGGGTGAAGGGTCGACCGGAACGGTAGTTAAACCCCAGTCCCAATTTAAGTTGTTTGTAGGCGTAGTTTCCTGCCAACGTAACGGAATGGGTGACATCTAGATTATTGGGAAAAGTATTTGGAACAAGTGTATTAAAAGTGTAATCGTTCTCATTGTAGGTATAACTGAGCCAAGTACTATACCTATTTGTCTTTTTATTAAGTAGTATTTCTACCCCTTTTATGGCATAGCTTCCTACTTCGTCGTTAAATTGATTTTGGTTCTGAAATCCTTGTGTGCTAACATTGATTCCGTTTACTTCCTTGTAAAACGCTTCTACACCCGCATAGAAACTATTTTGGTCATAGTTAAAACCCCATGAAACCTGTTTACTCTTTGTAATAGGTAGACTTTCTTCATCTCCATCTGCTAGCACCCATCTACGTTTTTCTATCCCCAAAAAATTCTGTTCTAAATCTATGACCTGATTGGTAGTCTGACTTTTGAACTCTCCCAAGAGCTCAGTTTTGAAAAATGGTACCAATTCATAGCTCACATTAAGTCTAGGCTCAACTAAAATTTCGGAAAAGGTATCGATATTTTGGATGAAGTTGAATCGGCCGCCGGCTCTTGCCGTAAGTTTTTGGTTTTGCGATCGGTAGAATAGTTCTGAATACAGGGAGTGGTTATACACTACTCCTTTTATGTTACGGATAAAAATTGGCTCGTTAAGGTCTGTTCTGTTCGCTATCCCAGTTTCGGTTATTTGATAACCATTGTCCCATTTTAGGTGTTCATTAAGGTCAAATGAGGTATTGAGTTTAGCACTTTTTTCAATGACCCGATTGTTTTGAATTAATCGTTGTCTTGCATCGTTGGAAATACTTAAAGCATTTAACTCATAGTTCGTGTAATATAAACTCAATTGTGTTGAAAGACGATTACTCCAATCGCTCTCTAGAATTCCACCAAAGGAAATATTAGTTTGATCTAAGGAGCTTAGGTTGTTTATACTTCCGTCTATTTCGTTTTCCTGATAGTCTAAGTTGTTCTTCATGCGTATCAGGCTCAAGCGAATACGATGATTATCATTCACATTATACAAGACCTTTCCTGTAAAGTCATAAAAGTAGAAATCACTATCTGCTTGCACCTCGGTGTCCTGGAAAGCTTTTTGGGAAAATGTGTTATATGTAGGCGTGTCAATAAAATCCGTATGTGATCTTCTTCCGGAAAATTGTAAAGCTAAATTATCCGTTATGGAGATTTGACCGTAGGCATCTCCACTTATCAGATTAAAACCCGCTCCACCAAATAAATCGTTCTCAATGGTGTTCTTGGTCCTCATATCTAACACGCCGCTAACACCCTCACCGTATCGCGCACTGGAACCATTTTTAATTACGGTAACTTTATCTGTCAGGTAGGGATTGAAAGCAGATATCAAACCAAAAAAATGCCCGGATTGGTACATTTTAATTCCGTCCCATAAGATGAGGTTCTGATCGTTCGTACCGCCTCTTATATTTATGTCTGAAACCGTTTCGTCTACGCTTTTAATACCTGGGAGTGATTGTATACTTTGTAGTATATCGGGTTCGCTTAGCCCAGGTAGGATACCAAACCTAGCAACGTTCAATTGTATGCTACCATCAGTTAGTTTTGCAAGCCCTTCCGTTAGAAATTTATAAACGATTACCTCATCAAGTTCTTGATAGTTCTGCGCCATTATAAGTTCGGTGCATGGTCGCTGAATGATTTGTTCCGCTGCTATGAAACGTGTTTTGAAACCTACATGTTTAATTTGTAGAGTGGCGGTTCTAGGAATACCTGTTAATGTAAAGGTTCCGTCCAAATCGGTTATGGTCGCTTCAGAATTGCCAAGAACCTGTACGGTGGCACCAGGAATGGTATTCCGTTTGAAATTATCCAGAACGGTGGCACAGATATCTATGAATTTGCTTTTTGAGATACTATAATACCTATCGCTCAGTTTTTCAATAACTAGCTGCGTATCTTTCTTGATGTGGGAGAGAATGGTATCCAGGTTGCTTCCTGTGGGTTTTGTGAGTAGCACATTGGCTACATCTTTGTCTACATAGGAAAACTTTATCTGATAGCTTTCCTCAACTTGTTTAATTAGTTCAATGAGACTCATTTCAGAATCGGGCTTGCCCTGGGCCCAGCCTTTTTCCGAGAGTAGCAAAAGACCTGAGAAAAAAAGAAAACAACAAAGAGTTTTAAGGTGTGTTTTCCTCATAGAACAGCACATTATTCCCTTCTAAGGTATACTTTAATTGTAAAGGAACACTAATACTCTTAAGGGCAAGTTCCGCATTTGTGTTGCTAAAGGAGCCTGTAAACAAAATATTGGTATCCAACCCCTTGCTATCTACTTTTATATTGTGTTGTCTTTGAAACTCATTTAATACATATTTTAAGGGAATACTTTTGAAAGTGCTTTCGTTTTGTAGCCAAGATGGTTGTCCGTTTAACTGTGCGCTATCTTTTGATAGCTTTCCATTTACGACAATAATGGAATTACCTGCCGGTAGGTTGCTCTGCTTACCATTGTAAACAACACTTACCAAGCCTTCAAAACAGGTCACCTCAAAAAAGCCGTCCCTGTTTTCTACATTGAACTGTGTTCCCAGAACAGTTACCGTTCCCATGTTGGTAGTAACGGTAAAGGTGTTTCCTTTTGACACTTTAAAAAATGCTTCCCCTTTCAAGGAAATGTTACGTTCCTTGTTCCAGTTTTTTTCGTTGTAGGATAGTTGGGAGTCTGCGTTTAAAATTATTTTGGAAGTGTCAGGCAACAAAATTTCTTTGGTTTCCGCATATTGAGTAGCTACATATTCGTTTAGCGAATTCAAATAAAAGTATGCACCTCCCAACATTACGGCCACCACCGCAGCAACCTTTAGAAAAGATTTGAAAGGAGAGAGGGTAAGTACCTTTGGTTGGTCCCTTTTACGTTTATTTTTTAATTGTTCCCAAGCTTCATCTTCATTAAAGTCTGGAGTTTTCAACGCTGTTGAGGTCTGCCGTATTTTTTGATACGTGGCATACGCATCTGATTTTTTGAATTCAGCCAGTTCGGCATCCGTCAATTCATTATTAAGCCATTTTGCCAAGTAATTTTCTTGCATAGTTTTTAGCTTTATATAGTAGTAACAACTTAGTCTTAAAATACCCTACTTTATTAATTCATATAAATTGTTGGTTATTCAATTATGTTTGTAAGTTAAATACAGAACTAAAATATTTGATTCAAATCTGGAGCGTTTTAATTAACATCAAAATTATTCTTCACTATCAACCCTATTAAATTCCATCAATTTTTTCTCTAAGACTTTTTAATGCCAAATGCATCCGTTTTTCAATCGCTTTTACACTAACACCTTCCATTTCTGCAATTTCTGCATATTTTTTACCGTCAATTCTATTTAATAAAAAAGTAGTTCGTTGGTTTTCTGGTAAGCTGTTCAATGCAGCATCCAGTTTTGCCTTAAACTGTTGCTCTTCCATAATAAATTCAGGATTCTCATTGGTCGTCTTTAGCGTTTTATCCGCATACTTTAACCGAACTTTTTCAGCCTTTAAAACATTCAAATACAAATTATTGGCTACTGTATATAGAAAAGACTTGGCTTTTGCTGGTGGTACCTTGGTACAATTCTCCCAAAGCTTTACAAAAGCCTCCTGTACAGCGTCGTGGGCCTTTTCTTCATTGCCAAACTTGTAATAAATATAATTGAATATCGTTTTTGACGTTTCTCCAAAAACCCTATTGAAAGTAGCTTCTTCACAAACGTTTGTAGATAGTTCTGGTTTCAAGGGAATGGTTTTCTTCAAAGATATTTTAAAAAAAATAAAAAAGAAGGTAGGGTTTTTTAAAACTGGATTGTTTTATTGATGTAATAACATTTAATACCCCATTTAATTATGAAAAAGCTTTTTAAATATGCAATGTACGTTAGCCTATTAACCATTGCATTTAGTTTTACATCTTGTCAAGATGAGTTTGAGGAAGTTGTAATTAACGAACAAGAAACCATAACAGCCAGTAGCGCTACCGCAAACCTGGTAAAGAGCGCCTCGGCCAAAGACGGTAGTTTGGATAATGTGGTCGACAGTTCCTCTTGTTTTGCCATAAAGTTTCCTTATATCGTAAAAGTGAACGGTTTAGAAATAACCGTAGATTCAATTTCTGACCTTAGATTTTTAAATGAGTTGGTTAAGCAATATGATGATGACTTTGAAGATCTTCTGGAAATAGTTTTCCCAATAACCATTACATATCCCGACTATAGTGAAATTACAATTAATAATCTTCAAGATTTCAGGGAGTTGGCAAACCAATGTGGGGGTGACCCAGATGATTCGCGCATCCGTTGTATCAGCTTTGTATACCCTATCACCTTGTTCACTTTTGATATAGACAATGAGCAAAGCGGCACCTTCACCGTGGAAAGTGATCGTCAATTAAGAAGACTTTTTGATGATCTGGATGATGATGATACTTTGGTAAGCATAGAATTTCCTATAGTTTTAAAGAAAAGGGACGGTACCGAGGTTTCCGTTACAACTAATGAGGAACTTGCAAGAGCCATTGAGTCCGCCAGAGGGCTTTGTTTCGACGATGACTACGATGACGATGATTACTATGACGATGATTTTTATGAGGATGACGATTGTGATGACAATTGTACTGAAAATGAGTTAACCGAAACCTTACTTGCTTGTCCATCTTGGTATATAGATGAATTAGAACTTAATGATATAGAAGACCTAGAGTTTCAATATGTAGGCTACAGCTTTGCTTTTCAGGAAAATGGGGACGTAAGCGTTTTATTTAGTGATAATGAATTCTCTGGTACATGGGCAGCAAGCGGTAGCGCAGGTGCGCTTGCCCTTGTCATCAATATTCCCGATCTACCAGAATTGAGTACTACCTGGAGGGTGGAAGAGATTGATATGGACAACGGTAAAAAGGAAATAGACCTTGAGTTTGGAGAGGATAATGATCTTTATTTTAAGAGTAATTGTGGTAATGAACAAGCAGTGGCTTGCGACCCGGAAGATGTAGTGAATTTCTTGCAGGATTGTAGGTGGAACATTTCTGATGCGAACGGTGATTTCTTTGAAGACCTCAGAATAGATTTTTCTAACTTCAATATCCATGTGTTCGCAAATGACGATGATGGTACTGTAGTAGATGAGGGCAACTGGGAACTATCAGGAAATGTATTGGTGTGGAACAGTCTTTCCGCCACCCTTGCGAATTATATTGGTGAATGGACCATTATTGATTGTGGGTCGGACAGAATTAAGATAGGGCGCGGAGAGGAATATCTGTACTTGGATAAGGATTGCGATTAAAAAAATCAATGTAAAAAATAGTTGTTCGTTCATATTCGAATAACTAAAGCCCCTAAGTAAAGTTTCATAAAAAAGAACGGTCGTTACCAAATCACCGGCCGTTCTTCTAAAAGTCCCAAAGATTAGGAATTACTTAACCTGTATTTTTTAGGCAAAACAAATGTAAAATCAAAAATAATTAACAGTATGAAAAATAAAATTTTAAAAGTAGCATCATTTTTTCTAATGAGTATCATTCTTGTTTCATGCGAAAGTGATGACCAATCTGAAACAATGCCCCGTTTTGATAGCTTAGACGTAGTAAGTGCACAAGCTTTTGTTGGAGAAGGGGAATGGCGTGTTACAGAATTCAGGGATGACGACGACTTAGATGATGATGATTTTTATGAAGCCATTGATTTTGAAGGGTATGTATTTGAGTTTGATGGAGACGGTAGCGTTACAGCTACATTGGGAGATGCAGTGTTTACAGGTGCATGGAGAATAGAACTTGAAGATGATAGCGATGATGATGACGATGATGATGACGATGATGACAGGGGCGAGATGGAGTTTTACATAGAGTTTAATTCATCGAACGATATTCTTGAAGAAATTTCAGATGACTGGGAAATTCTAGAATATTCTGATACGCGAATACGTTTGGGAGATGACGATGATATTGATGATGATGAACTCTTGGTTTTTGAACGTATATAGTTTAAAATATAAAATACCGATTGACCAATGTATTTTAAGAAATTGTAGATGTAACTAACAGATCTATCTTAGAACAGTTTTATAAATAAACATCCAAAAATACACCGCTAACAGTAAAGAGTTGGGCCTCGTTGGCGGTGGTGATGGAGTTTCAGACCTGGGAATTGTTATGAAAACGTAATACTTTTTTTGCCCCACATCCCAGAAAGAGCGCACATAATTTATGAGCGCTCTTTTGTTTTTATAGAATTTTAGCGTTCATATCAGCTACTTAGCGTTGATATTGTTAAATTTGTATTCCCCTTAAAATTGCGATAGAATATGTTTGATAATTTAAGCGAAAAGTTAGATAAAGCCCTTCACGTTCTTAAAGGACATGGACAGATTACAGAAATCAATGTAGCAGAGACCACGAAGGAGGTACGTAGGGCACTTTTGGATGCCGATGTTAACTTTAAGATTGCCAAGGAATTTACCAATAGGGTAAAAGAAAAGGCATTGGGGCAAGATGTACTAACGACCTTGCAGCCGGGTCAATTAATGGTCAAGATCGTTAAGGATGAACTTACCCAACTTATGGGTGGGGAATCCGAGGGAATCAATTTATCGGGAAATCCATCCGTGATTTTGATGTCTGGCCTTCAAGGTTCGGGTAAGACCACGTTTTCAGGTAAATTGGCAAATTTCTTAAAAACTAAAAAATCCAAGAATCCACTATTGGTAGCTTGTGATGTGTACCGTCCTGCGGCAATCGATCAACTGCATGTGGTTGGGGAGCAGATAGCTGTTCCAGTATATTCGGACAGGGAAAATACAGATCCGGTAGCTATAGCCAAAGCAGGCGTTGCCAAGGCAAAGGCAGATGGTCATGACGTGGTCATTATAGATACCGCTGGTCGTTTGGCGGTGGATGAAAAAATGATGACGGAGATTTCTGATATCCACAAGGCCATAAAGCCGCAAGAGACTTTGTTTGTTGTAGATTCTATGACAGGTCAAGATGCTGTAAATACTGCAAAAGCATTTAACGATATCCTTAATTTTGATGGTGTTATCCTCACCAAATTAGATGGTGATACTCGAGGTGGTGCCGCTATTTCAATTAAGTCAGTAGTAGATAAGCCCATTAAGTTTATAGGTACCGGGGAAAAGATGGAGGCTATAGATATCTTCTATCCATCCCGTATGGCAGACCGTATTCTAGGTATGGGAGATGTCATCTCATTAGTAGAGCGCGCGCAAGAACAGTTCGATGAAGAGGAGGCTCGAAAGATTCAAAAGAAAATTGCGAAGAACAAATTCGGTTTTGATGATTTCTTAAGCCAGATTCAGCAAATCAAAAAAATGGGGAACATGAAGGACCTCATGGGTATGATTCCCGGTGCAGGAAAAGCGTTAAAAGGATTAGATATAGATGATGACGCGTTTAAGCATATAGAAGCGATAATCCATTCCATGACGCCTGATGAGCGTTCCAATCCGTCTAAATTAAATGCAAACCGTAAAAAACGAATTGCAAAAGGAAGTGGTAGAGATGTAAAGGAAGTAAACCAGTTGCTCAAACAATTTGACCAGATGAGCAAAATGATGAAAATGATGCAAGGTGGTGGTGGAAAAAAGATGATGCAGATGATGCAGAATATGAAATAAGTTCCCAGTAATAAGTAAATAATAAGCAGTAATTAGTAGAAATAAGCATGGAAATTCTCGATGGAAAAAAAGTATCCAATCAAATAAAGGAGGAAATTGCTGCGGAGGTGGCAAAAATGAAGGCCAATGGTGAAAAGGTGCCTCATTTGGCAGCTATTATCGTTGGTAACGATGGAGCTAGTTTAACCTATGTAGGCAGTAAAGTGAGGTCTTGTGAGCGTGTTGGTTTTGAATCAACCTTGGTTCAAATGCCCAGTACCACATCGGAGCAAGAACTTTTAAAAAAAATAAAGGAGCTTAATCTAAACGATGAGATAGACGGGTTCATTGTACAATTACCGTTACCGGAACAAATAGATACACAAAAGGTGATTATGGCCGTGCATCCTGATAAGGATGTAGACGGATTTCATCCTACCAATTTTGGTAAAATGGCCCTAGATATGAGCACCTTCATTCCCGCAACACCGTTTGGTATTTTGGAGTTATTGGAACGTTACAAAGTAGATACAAAAGGGAAACATACCGTAGTCATTGGCAGAAGCCATATTGTAGGAAGGCCAATGAGTATCTTGATGGGAAGAAAAGGTTGGCCAGGAAATTCTACCGTTACCTTAACTCATAGCCATACCAAAAACATTACACAAATTATCTCGCAAGCAGATATTGTGATTTCGGCTTTAGGGGTACCCAATTTCCTAAAAGCAGAAATGGTAAAGGATGATGCCGTTGTTATCGATGTAGGTATTACTAGAGTTCCAGACGATACACGTCCAAAAGGATACTACATCACAGGAGATGTAGATTTTGAGAACGTGAGTAAAAAAGCGTCTTTTATTACACCTGTCCCAGGTGGTGTTGGCCCCATGACTATTGCCATGCTGCTTAAAAATACTTTACTGGCAAGAGAGCGCCATCGTAGTCGTGATTAGTTAACCCCCTAAGCTCTAAAGACCGAATTATGTGCTCGAACGTACTGTAGTGGTACGATAAATTAAAGTATTAAAAAGTTAGTTGGAGGGGTTGAAAGCCCAAGCCTCGATTTCACCTATTCTATTAATGTTGAATTAATTAAAAACAACAACGGCAATCCACTAGCCATAACACTCACGCTCTTAACTAATAAAACCTGAACTTACCTGATTACTCAGGCAATTCACTTTTGACCATACCTGTAGCTGTTGAATCGTTTGGCGTAATAAAATCTATATCGTTACTATCGTCGTAATCGCAACTGCTAAGGGCAATAATTCCTGCCATAAGTACAAAAGAGAGGGCTAGTTTTTTCATTATTTGATTGGTTTTTAGCATTCAACCTTATATAACAACGTCAGAAATCTATGTTTTGGTATTTGATGGTAGGGAACAATACCGTATCTTTTTGCAAACATTACCAACCATGAAGAACATTATACTTTTACTGCTATCTATCGTAGTGCTACAATCCTGTAAACAAGAGCTACAATCTTCTAGTTCCGTAAACGTATCATTTACTTCTGACGTAAGTGATGCGCCCAAAGACGGGAGGCTATTGCTTATGTTTTCCAATAATGATGAAAAAGAACCTCGTTTTCAGATTAATGATGGGCTAAGCGGACAATTGGTGTTCGGTATGAACGTAGATGCCATGGCTCCCGGTACGTCCATAACCTTTGACGATACTGTTTTCGGGTATCCATTTTCCAGTTTAGCAGAAGTACCTCCGGGAGAATACAATGTACAAGCGTTGTTGAACGTGTACGAAACTTTTAATTTGGTAACGGGGCAAACCGTAAAGCTGCCTATGGATAATGGGGAAGGTCAGCAATGGCAGCGCTCTCCAGGGAATTTGTACAGCAAACCGTTTAAGATACGAGTGGCGGAAAATGGTATTGCTAACGTTGATGTGGTTATGGATCAGGTCATTCCACCTATTGAAGAACCAAAAGATACCGAATGGATAAAGCATATCAAGATAAAATCAGAAAAACTATCCAAATTTTGGGGTAGGGACATGTACTTGGGAGCTCACGTATTATTACCAAAGGGTTTCAATGAGCATCCAGAGGCCCAATATCCGCTTATGGTATTTCAAGGTCATTTTCCAAGCGATTTTGGCGGATTCCGTACAACCCCGCCTGACCCACAGATGAAACCGGAATATTCCAAACGTTTTGACTTGGAAGGGTATAATATTATACAGCAACAGGAGGCCTATGATTTTTATAAACGTTGGAACGAGCCAGATTTTCCAAGAATGTTAATTATTGAAATTCAGCATCCAACACCCTACTATGACGATTCTTATGCTGTAAATTCTGCCAACCAAGGTCCCTATGGAGATGCAATTACCTATGAGTTGATACCTGAAATAGAAAAACAGTTCCGAGGAATAGGCGAAGGCTGGTCAAGATTTTTGTATGGTGGTTCAACAGGCGGTTGGGAAGCTTTGGCAGTGCAAGTAAAATATCCGGAGGAATATAATGGCTGTTTTGCTGCCTGTCCGGACCCGATTGATTTTAGGGCTTATACCCTTACCAATATTTACGAAGATGATAACGCGTACTTCTATGAAAGCGCCAATAAAAAATTAGAGGTGCCGGCACATCGCGATTATTTAGGGAATATACAATCTACCTTGCGCCAAGGCAATCATTTGGAGCTGGTTTTGGGTGATAAGTCACGCTCCGGTCAGCAATGGGATATTTGGGAGGCTACGTACTCGCCACAAGGGGAAGATGGTTATCCAGTTCGGATTTGGGATAAAATGACAGGTGAAATTGACCATTCCGTTGCTGAGTATTGGAAAGAAAACTATGATTTAAGACACATCTTGGAAAGAGACTGGGAAAAACTGGGTGAGAACCTTAAAGGGAAAATCCACATCTATTGTGGCGATATGGATAATTACTATTTGAACAATGCCGTTTACCTCATGGAAGATTTTCTAGAAAGTACTACCGATCCTTATTATGGTGGAGAAGTATTGTACGGTGACCGAGCCGAACATTGTTGGAACGGTGACCCGGAAATGCCCAACGCTATCACTAGATTACGTTATAATAGCATGTACGTGCCAAAGATTATGAAACGCATAGCAGAAAGCGCTCCTAAAGGTGCCGATTTAACCAGTTGGAGGTATAAATAACAATATATGAACAATACGAATAAAGTAGCTTGGTTTGTCTTTGTCGCTTTGGCCATCTCCATTGGATTATATCCGTTGTTCTATCTCTTTTTAGACCGTGAGTTTGGTTTATTGGCCTCAAAGAGCGAATCACTCTTGTCAAATGTGATTTGGAACATTGGTTTTTATGGCCATATTACGTTTGGGGGTATCGCTTTGTTGATCGGGTGGATGCAGTTCAGTAAGAAAATGAGAGCTAATAATTTAAGCAGGCATCGTCTTGTTGGTAAGATATATGTGGGTTCTGCGCTTATAAGTGGTATTTGTGGTATTTTTATTGGGTTTTATGCGACCGGAGGTTTTATTTCGGCTATTGGTTTCATTTTATTGGGTGTGCTTTGGTTATATACGACCATTACAGCCTATAAAGCGGTGCGAAAAGGTGATATTGAACTGCATCAGGGTTTTATGATTTACAGTTATGCCTTATGTTTTGCAGCAGTAACGTTACGAATATGGTTGCCATTGCTAACGATAGGATTTGGTGACTTTGTTCCCGCCTACCGCGTGGTGGCTTGGCTCTGTTGGGTACCGAACGTTATTTTTGCCTATTTCTGGGTGAGGAGAAAAGGTTTGCAATTGGGTTAAAACTAAGAACGGAGGAATAAAGAAATAATATAATAGTATGAAGTACAGAAGATTTGGTCGCACGGAGTGGCAGGTAAGTGAAATAGGATATGGCATGTGGGGAATGGCCGGTTGGAAAGCCAGTGATGACGCACAGTCCGCAAAATCATTGGATTTGGCGGTCGAAAATGGGGTTAATTTTTTTGATACTGCGTGGGGTTATGGCGAAGGGCACAGTGAGGAATTGCTAGGAGAATTGGTTCGAAGGCACCCTTCCAAGAAGTTATATACGGCCAGTAAAATTCCGCCCAAGAATTTCCAATGGCCTGCAAAACCTGAATACGCTTTTGAGGATTCCTATCCCACGGAACATATCATGGATTTTACCCACAAGACTTTAAAGAACTTGGGAACGGAACAATTGGATCTTATGCAGTTTCATACTTGGGACGATGGTTGGAGCGACCGTGAGGAATGGCAACGTGCTATTGAAGATTTAAAGACTTCAGGAAAGATTGCTGCCATGGGCATTAGTATGAACCGGTGGGAACCGGAAAATGGTCTAAAAGCCCTAAAAACAGGAACGCTTGATGCCGTGCAGGTCATTTACAACATCTTTGACCAAGCACCTGTGGATCATCTTTTTCCCTTATGTGCCAAGATGGATATCGCCACCATAGCCCGCGTACCTTTTGACGAAGGAACGTTGACAGGGACAATGACTAAAGAAACTACCTTTCCGGAAGGGGATTGGCGTGGCACCTATTTTGTACCAGAAAATTTAATTTCTTCGGTGGAACATGCAGATGCCTTACGACCGCTAATTCCAGAGGGGATGACCATGGCTGAAATGGCGCTGCGTTTTATATTGATGAACGACAATGTGAACACAACCATACCCGGAATGCGAAAGCAGCGTAATGTATTGGCAAATACCGCTACAAGTGATGGTATTGGCTTGTCCAAGGATTTATATCAAGAATTGTTAAAGCATAGGTGGGATAGGGTACCTACGTCTTGGTCGCAGTAAACAAGCATTGTGTTTTGAGTTGCGGGTGAATTTATGATATCTATAGTGTAAAGAAGGCAATCCGGTTTCTTTTAATTAGCGTCGGTCTATTTTGCAAACAACTGCCCCATATCCTTAAATGCTTTAAACTCTAGCGCATTTCCTGCGGGATCTAAAAAGAACATGGTCGCCTGTTCACCAATTTCACCTTCAAACCGAACATAGGGTTCAATGACAAATTTAACACCTTTTTCGCGAAGCTCGGAAGAGAAGTTTTCAAAAGTTTCCCAAGGAAGTACAACGCCATAATGAGGGACAGGTACATCCTTACCATCCACTGGGTTGCTATGTAAAGCTGTTTCTTCTGCTTTTGGTTTGTAGTGGATGACTAGTTGGTGTCCAAAAAGATTAAAATCGACCCAAAGGTCGCTACTGCGCCCTTCTTCGCAGTTTAATACTTCTCTATAGAATGTTCTGCATTCTACAAGGTTGTGCACTGGTATGGCAATGTGAAATGGTGTAACAGTAGACATAGACTATTTGTTTATATAAAATTACGTCAATTTATGATGCCAAAAAAGAAACAATTTGCTCATTTACTTCATCTTGGTGCATGGAGTGCCCTAGACCTTCTGTGGTAATCAATTGACTGCCTTTCCATGCGGCGTGTACCTGTTCGGAAGCATGGTAAGGCGTAATGAGGTCGAAGCGGTCATGAAACAACAAGCCTGTTTTAGTGTTCGTTTGTACGAATTTAGAAGAAGAAAATTCTTTTTGCGTAAAACCGAACCGCTTTGTAAAATATTCTGCCAATGCTCTGGCAACACGATTATTAAAACCTAGAAGTTCTTTGTAATGGGTGAAAATCTCATGATATTCTGAAGGCGAACCAACGGTCACTATTTTTTTAATATTTGGTTCTGGGTTCAGGTACTCATTGTACAGCGCAGTCATGCCACCAACGGAATGCCCTACAATATGTTTGGGCGAATAGGTTGCTATGACTGTCTGTAATGTTTGCGCATATAAGTGCACGTACATGTGGGTTCCGCTGGAATATCCGTGGGCCGGGGCGTCAAAAGCAATGATATTAAAATCTTTGGCTTGTAGTTTTTCTATGAGTTTGTGCCAACGCCAAGCATTGCTCTCCCAACCATGAATCAGCACCACGGTTTCTTTAGAGCCTTTCCAACGGTAGGTTTGTATGGTGTGATCGGAAATATCAAGTTGCCTGTCTTTTGCTGAGTCTAGATAGTCTTTTTGGTGCGGTAGTACTCTTCCTTTTCTAACTTTAGAAAATATATGGAAGGCTTTTTTAGCCGCTTTATTTGGTGAAATAAACGCATATGCGTTTAAGAATACACCATAAAGTTTCTGGATTGTTTGGGTAAGTTGTTTTTTCATAGTAATAGGAGTACAAAAATACGTAAAGGTTTGTATACTGTAAGAAACTATCCTTTTTTCGAGTACTTGGAAATACATGATTGTAATGGTACGAAGCAAGTTTTAATGCCAGGAAATAGAATCCTGTTCATCTTTTATAAATGCAACTGGCTTAACGAATTTGAAGAGTTGTGCAGATTTGGTTTAAGAGAAATTGTTATTTTATCTAGGGATGAAGCTTGAACTAAAATAGCTTAAGAATCCCTGTTAGCTTTATCCAAACTAAAGGCAGGCGTGCAAATAGAAACATATTCGCAAGCCTCCTCGAAAGGATTGGAATATTGAACTTTTACGTTCTTACTAATTTTAATGGACTCCCCAGCATTTAAAACAATGGCTTCGCCTTCGATTAAAACTTGTTTTTTACCTTTTACGACTAGGGTATATTCATCAAATTTCGGAGTTTGTGCCGGCTCGCTCCATCCGGGCGGAGCAATCATGTGGGCAATGCTAAGATTTTCGTTATTATCTGTAGCTCTGCCAAAGTGCTCGGCAATATATTTGTCATCCGTAGTAGGCACTATAAAAGGGGATTTTTGCACTGAGAACTTTTCACTCATACTAAGGAATCTATTTTATTGGATTTTACATTTCAACTTCAAACTTTAAAGTTAGAAAACACCTAAATTTTAACGTTTTTAGAGTAGCATTATTTTCTAAGATCTAACATCAGTTCCAACCCACCATCATATATTTGATTTTGGCAGTATCGGGAATTTGTACTTCCTCTACACTAGTGTTCGCATTATACCGCAAGCTGGCGGGTAGCTCTGCCTTATCTATAGTAAAATAAATATCGTTCTCTTTAAGTAGAATAACGACGTTGTTTATAGAGGTGATTATTTTTTTAATTCTGTATTTTTCTTTGATGTCTTTAAACGTACTATTTATGGTTATGCCATTGGATGTAGTAAACCGTGGGTCTTTTATGAGCACATTCTGTACCGTGGGAATACTATCTAAATTTGGAGTAATTGTAAGTAAGTGGTTTCCACCTTTTTCAAAAATTTTGATTTTACTTGCACCACTGCCATAGTTTAGTTTAACGGTATCCATGACCAAGGAGTCTTCAGCGTAGATAAGCTCTAGGTCTCGTGCCAAGCTTTCTTTTTCCAGTTTTCCAATTCGACTGGAAGAAATCAAAAAATTAGGATCTTTTTCTTTTTCGCATTGGGAGGCAAGTAGACAGCTAAAAATAAGCAGGATTGTTCTAATCGATTTCATTAAGTGTATTCGTTGTTTTGTTGGTTATAATTTAGCGCATTACTTTTTTGAGTACCCCTAATACACCCCTTATGAAAGTGGCGCTGGTCAGTACTTTAATAATTGGGTTCTGCCTTGTGCTAGTTCTGGCACTCGTTCTTCTTGTGCTTGGTCTTTCTTTTTCCCGATTGGCCAAGGCTTCTGCTTTTTCAATTTTTTCATTCAATATTTCATAGGCGCTTTCGCGGTCTATAATTTCTCCATACTTTCTTACAAGTGTAGAGGCCTCAATGACCTCTTTCAGTTCCTTGTCCGTAAGAATATCCATTCGGCTCATGGGCGCTCGTAACAATGTGGCCGCAAGGGGCGTTGGCCTCCCTTTCTCGTCCAAGGCCGATATTAGTGCCTCTCCAATCCCTAAAGAGGTAAGCACTTCTTTGGTATTGTAAAACTCCGAAATAGGGTAGTTTTCGGCAGTCAGTTTTATAGCTTTCCTATCCCTGGCCGTAAATGCTCTTAAGGCATGTTGCACTTTAAGTCCTAATTGTGCAAGTACTTCATTGGGAACGTCGGTAGGGTTTTGGGTTACAAAATAAAGTCCAATTCCTTTGGAGCGTATCAACTTTACGATACTCTCTATTTGGTCTAACAACGCTTTTGATGCTTCCTTGAAGATGAGGTGTGCTTCATCTATAAAAAGAATAAGCTCTGGTCTATCGCTATCCCCCTGTTCTGGAAAGCTATCATAAATTTCGGCCAATAAACTAAGCATAAAGGTCGAAAACAGTTTGGGGCGATCTTGAATATCGGTAAGTCTGAGAATATTTATGTAGCCTCTACCGTGTTCATCTATTCGAGTAAGGTCGTCTACTTCAAAGGATTTTTCCCCAAAAAATAAATCGGCACCTTGCTGTTCCAATTCAATTATTTTCCTGAGAATAGTACCTGTTGAACTTGTAGAAATACGTCCGTACTCCTTGGCAAACTCTGCTTTACCGGTACCCGTGGCATATTGCAATACTTTTTTAAAATCCTTAAGGTCTAATAATGGCAGTTTATTATCGTCACAATATTTGAATACAACGGCAACAATACCTTCTTGGGTTTCCGAAAGATCTAAAATTCGGGATAAAAGGGTAGGGCCAAACTCCGAAACCGTCGCCCTCATTTTTACGCCATCTTGTTCTGAGAGGGAAAGGATTTCTACCGGGAAATTTTTTGCTTCAAAAGGTATCCCGATTTTAGCGTGGCGTTCGTCAATTTTTGCATGTCCCGGACTTGGCTGTGCCAGTCCACTTAAATCTCCTTTTAAATCCATTAACAGTACGGGAATACCTTTATCGGATAAGTTCTCCGCTAAAACTTGTAGGGTCTTTGTTTTTCCGGTCCCTGTAGCTCCAGCGATTAAACCATGGCGATTTAACGTTTTTAAGGGGATTTTTACCAAGGCGTTGGTAACTGCCTCTTGGTCTAACATGGCAGCTCCCATCGTAATAAAATCGCCCTTGGTGGTGTATCCTTTTTCAATATGTGCAAAGAAATCTTCTTTGGAACCCATCTTGTTTAGTTTTTGATAAAAATAGCTGATTTTGCTCAATGCAGCGGACATTTTCCTACTGGGTTATTAAATATAATTAACAGCTATGTTTCTCTTATTGATGTTTGATACGCACCTAAACCTAGAATGGGAACCAACAGTTATTAATTTTTAGAAATTGTTATGCTTATCTTTGCCCGATGGAAAAACAAGAGGTGCTTGCCTTGGTAAACAAAGGGGTTATGCTTCCGTTAATGGAAGAGTTTTACACTATACAGGGCGAAGGTTTTCATAAAGGAACTGCTGCTTATTTTATACGTGTTGGTGGCTGCGATGTAGGTTGCCATTGGTGCGATGTGAAGGAGAGCTGGAATGCAGATACCCATCCGCCCACTAATATTGATTATATTGTGGAGAACGCGGCCAAATATTCGGATACTATTGTTGTTACCGGCGGGGAGCCGCTAATGTGGGATATGGAACCGCTGACTACCGCTTTAAAGGCAAAACAGCTAAAAACACATATAGAGACTTCGGGTGCATATACCCTAAGTGGTGATTGGGATTGGATTTGTCTTTCCCCAAAAAAGAACAAGTTGCCCGAGGGTAGGATCTACGATGAGGCACACGAGCTTAAAGTAATCGTTTATAATAAACATGACTTTATTTTTGCCGAGGAACAGGCCGCAAAAACCAATAGCGATTGTATTTTGTACCTGCAGCCGGAATGGAGCGTTCGTGATAAGGTAACCCCCATGATCGTGGATTACGTAATGAAAAACCCAAAGTGGAAGGTTTCGTTGCAAACCCATAAATATTTGAACATTCCCTAAGTTAAGATTTTCAATTGTTTTACATCGTTAACTTTCATAAACAGGAAGGTCTACAGTAAAAATGAGCTTCTTTGATTTGGTTTTCACCATAACAGAATCTATGCTGGTCTTGCAGAAAGGAAAGTTAAAGCCCTTGAATGTGAGCCTTTAGAAAATTTTATAGCCTTGGCTTGACTTTAAAGGCGTGATATTTTCATTCAATATTTTAAATAGCCATTTAGGATTATCTTCCTCCGTTCGCTTGAAGGTCGCGCATACATTCCGTACTCAAGGCAACGGTATTTCCCTTACCGGTTTTAGATTGTAGCATACGTAATACCGAAGTTCCAGAAAGATTACAGTTAGATTTTAAGCTTGATGAAGTCGCTCTACTTTTTCCGGTACTACCTCCCAATTGTAGTTCTGCTCGCATTAAACAACCAGCCACATCGCAATGGCTGTTCCCTACCAGTTCGCCTTCCTCATTTTCGGATTGGGTTTCATGTGGATTTACCATTTCTGTTCCTAAGTTTACCAATCCAAATAAATGTCCAAATTCATGGTTTAAGGTGGTCGACTCTATATCTTCAACCGTTATGAATGAGCTCTGTGAAGCTAATCGTATAATTGTATCCTTATAGATAATCATGGAGGTGTTTCTAAATACGGCACCCACCGTTACCAAACCTTCAGACATGTCGTCACCTTCAGATGGCGCGTCGGCAAAATAAATATAAATGGCCAAGGTCCTACCATCGTTATATGCCGTTCGGTTTTCTTCTTCTAAATCTGCAATTTCCTGTAGTTCCAAATCTTCTTCATCTGGAGAGTCCAGTTCCAAATACCGAACTTCTATATCCTGTTTAAAGGTATGTTGCCTAAGGAAATCCGTAAACTGCGCTATAGCTCCATCCGTTGGTCTAAAACCGGAAACATAGCCGACTTCGATTAACATTTTATCAAAATTGGTATTAGAAAGAATATCATTTGCTGAATCTCCCGTTGTTCTTAGGTTTGCACTTCTATCTATTGTTTCTTCTCTTTCGTTGCTCTCATTTTTGGAGCATGCCAATTGTAGTATACCTACCGTAAATAGCAGCAAAAATTTGAAATTCCTCATAGTCGTTTTTTATATCAATTTTGTGCAAAAAGTATGCCCGTATTAGGTTTTAATGGTGAGTCTTGCCAAATACTCATAATGTTCACCTTCAAACACCAGTTCACAAGATAGGCCGTTACACTGGGCAGCGCGTCTCAAGGTATTAAAATCCAAATAGAGCCAAGGAAATCTATCGCTTTTATGTTTTTTGTATTCCATGGTAAACTGGACTTCTCCATAATAGGCTATATCTTCTGGTATCCAATAGCCGCCATCTTCATCAGTTTCAAACATATAGATGATATCGCTAGAGTCCAAGATAATTTGTCCATCTTCGTTCAAAAGTGATTTTAGTCTGTTTAAAAATACATCGATATTTTTTAATTCCCCCGCAATACCAATGCCGTTCATAAGCAATAGTAAGGTGTCAAAAGTGGCTAACTCGGTTTCTAGTAGACCACCTTTATGGTATTTTTTGATGCCTCGGGCCTTGCATACTTGTATGGCTCCCTCGGATTGATCTAAACAGGACACATCAAAACCATGTTCTTGTAGATATAAACTATGGTTGCCGGCTCCGCAGCCAATATCCAAGACAGTACCCTTGCAAAGTTTCAGGGCTTTCTTCTCAAGGTCGGGCATTTGTGCGTAATCTCTAAAAAGATAGGGTAGCGGTAACACGTCTTTTTCGTCCAAGGACGAATACGTGTTGATATCCTCGGTATAGTTTCCATTGTAATAATCCAGTAATGCAGCGCCGAGTATATCTTTTTTCAAAGGGATGGTTTTAAAGTGTAAAAATCCCGATTTTTGGAACGACTTCCCTAGTTTTGAATCGAAATTTTTATCTAATGGAAAGAATAATAACGGAATTACCCCTCAAGGCCAAGGAAAAGCACGCCGAGAATACCAAGTTTTTTGCCAAACTAAAAAAGAAGCCGCCTAAAAATCTAGATTATGTAATGACAGAGTTGCACGAGAAAGAATTTAAACGAACCGATTGTCTTACTTGTGCCAATTGTTGCAAGACTACCGGGCCGCTTTTTACCAAGGCCGATATGGAACGTATTGCAAAACACTTTCGGTTAAAACCCAAAAAATTTATAGATACCTATCTACAGCTAGATGAAGAAAACGATTATGTGCTACAAAACGTTCCATGTGTATTTTTAGGGACGGATAATTATTGTTCTATTTATGATGTAAGACCGAAGGCGTGCAAGGAGTTTCCCCATACCGATCGTAAAAAGTTTCAACAGATTAGTCATCTTACCCTTAAGAATGTTGCCATTTGTCCTGCAGCTTTTACTATTGTTGAGGAAATGAAAAAGAGGGTAATGATTTAGTGGGCAGTTGCAGTATGCAGTTAGTAGATGGTAATAAGTGAAAACAAATGGATGTATTTGCGAGGAGGTGCGACCCGGCAAGCCGTTGATTATATGTCCGCTGATGTATTTGTATTTGAGGAAATTCCTATCTTTAAAACATGGAACAGTTCATTACCTATTTTGAAACCATACCTCCTTTGCATAGAACTTTGATTTTGGTTGGAGGTATTACATTTTTTTGGATTTTAGAAGGTGTCATGCCTTTGTTCAGCGTTGGTTATAAGAAATGGAAGCACGCGGTGCCCAATCTATTCTTTACCCTAACGACCATTATCGTTAATTTCCCCTTGGCATTTTTACTGTTAAAGACGTCGGATTGGACCGTTGCGAACGATTTCGGAATTATCAACTGGTTACCACAAATGCCCTTGTGGTTGTATGTGGTTTTGGGTGTGATGTTACTAGATTTGATAGGTGCCTACACAGCGCATTTGGTAGAGCATAAAGTAAAACCATTGTGGATGGTTCATCTGGTGCATCATTCTGATCATAATGTAGATACGACTACCGCAAACAGGCACCATCCTTTGGAGAGCGTAATTCGTTATCTATTTACTTTGATTGGTGTATTTTTGGTGGGTGCACCGGTAGGTATTATCATGTTATATCAAAGTCTATCCGTAGTGCTGTCCCAATTTAACCATGCCAATATAAAGCTGCCTTCAAAAATAGATAAAGCAATTAGCTGGATAATTATTTCACCGGACATGCATAAAGTACACCACCATTATAAGCTGCCCTACACAGATTCCAATTATGGTAATATTTTTTCCATCTGGGACCGTGTTTTCGGAACGTATATGGAGTTTGACCGCGATAAGATTGTTTATGGTGTAGATACCTTCCCGGATGAAAAGGAAAATTCAAGTATCAAGGGGCTTTTGAAGCAACCTTTTCATAAATATCGAAAGCCGACAACTAGTGTTGGAGCAGAAGGCTAAATATTAATTTTATGGTTGCAGCAAGGTTTGTACACTAGATGTTGATTTCAATTTTTGATAAGCTAAAGTAATGAATAAGAGCAAAAAAACGCCTCAAAGCTTGCTTTAGTAATTGGTGTAATCGGATGTATTTCTGGAATTTTCTTGATTTTTGAGGAACAATGGTTTATCGGCGTTTCGGGAACCATAGCAAGCCTAGGAATTACGGTCAACGGATATATTGCCTTAAAAGCTACTTTGTAGGCCTTTGGGCAAATAAGCTTACTGCAGCATTAGTTGTACTTCAAATATTTCGCTCTAATCAAGTTGAATTTTTCTAAATCAGCTTCCCAACTAGCCTTTATTTCTGCTTCGGAACGTCCGGCTTCAATCTGTTTTTGTAATTTTTCCGTTCCGGCATGTTTGGTAAATCCAGAGGTAAGAAAAAATTTAGACTTATCGATCGTATTTTGGTAGGCGTCCATAAGCCACTTTAAGGAAACTTCGTTCATTCTTGGTGCCTTGGACAAATCTTTTCCATAACAGGTTTTGCCCTTCTCCTTTGGTGTTTTGGAGCCAAAGTTGGGTTTAGGTACATACGTAAAATCGTACTGTGTGGCATCCATAAAAGAAGCGCCATACCGCTGAAATTGAAATTCCGTTCCCCGGCCAGCATTAACGTTTGTCCCTTCAAAAAGACCCAGACTAGGGTATAGGTAAACGGAAGTGTCGTTAGGTAGGTTTGGAGAAGGTCGTATCGGTAGGTGATAGGCCATGTCCCGTGTCCAGTTCTCTAGTGGAATTACAGTTAGGTCAGTTTGCTTTTTCCCATCTAGCCATCCTTCTTTGTTTATCATTTGGGCATATTCCCCAATGGTCATGCCGTACACTAAAGGTATTTCTGTCATTCCTAAAAATCCGGTATGTGCTGCTTCCATGGTGGGGCCATCTACATAATGTGCATTTGGGTTGGGCCGGTCTAGAACAATAACCGGTATGCCTTTTTCCGCACAGGCTTCCATAACAAGTTGCATGGTGGCGATGTAAGTGTAAAATCGTACACCAACATCCTGTATGTCAAATAAAACAATATCTATACCCTCTAGATGCGCCTGAGAAGGTTTTCTGTTCTTGCCATAGAGTGAGATAAGCGGGAGTCCGGTTTTACTATCCGTCCCGTCCGTTACTTTCTCACCTGCATCTGCTTGTCCCCTAAAACCATGTTCCGGCGCAAAGACCTTTTTAATGTTTACTTCTAATTTCAATAAGGAATCTATTAGGTGGGTATGCCCTTCTTTTTTGAAAATGACGCTGGTTTGGTTTGCAACCACCGCTATCCTTTTGCCTTTCAGCAACGGTATATACGCGGCTGTTCGGTTCGCGGCCACGGTAATTGGTGCAGTGGCTGTAGTTGCTTCTATTGTTGTGTTGTTTTCTAGGTTTTGTTTGGCAGTTTTGGCAGGGTTTCCGCATCCCAAGCTTACTAAAAACGATAATAAAACTGTATTTTTGAAATTGGATATAAATAACATCATTTGAACCTAGAGTATTTTATTGCCAAACGGCTTATTACGGGTAAGGAGCATAAAATTAGCATTTCCGCACCAATAATAAAAATAGCGATTGCTGCCATTGCTTTGGGTTTGGTTATGATGCTAATTGCCATTGCCACGGGGGTAGGTCTTAAATATAAGATCAGGGAAAAGGTAACGGCCTTTAATGGGCATGTACAGATTTATAACTACGATAACAACAATTCCGAGGTTTCTGTGGTACCCGTTTCTAAAAATCAGGATTTTTATCCGGAATTTACCAGTGTCGAGGGTGTAGTTCATGTGCAGGCGGTAGCTACTAAAGCAGGGATTATTCGTACTGCCGACACTTTTGAGGGAGTTATTACCAAAGGCCTTGGTAGTGATTACAATTGGGAGGCATTAGAGGCTTATTTGGTTGCAGGGGAACTGCCCAATTACAATGCCGGACTTAATGCGGATATTCTGATGTCCAAGCTTATGGCCACTAGATTGAACATGACCGTAGGCGATTCCTTTTTTACTTTTTTTTTAAAGAACGAGGACGCCAATGTGCTGCCCAATCAGCGAAAATTTACCATTAAGGGGATTTATGATAGTGGGTTCGAGGAGATAGACGGACTTTTTATTTTTATTGATATTCGCCATATTCAGCGTATGAACAAATGGGCCGATGATGAGGTAGGCAATTTTGAGGTATTCTTAGAAAGTTTTGATGATATTGATGAAAAAAGCCAAGAGATTTACGGCAAAACCTTGTCCGATTTGGACACCAAAACACTAAAGGATAAATACCGTAATATATTTGAATGGATAGGCCTTTTTGATTTTAATATCATTTTGATTATCGGTATTTTGATTGTTGTATGTGGTTTTAATATGATTACTGCATTGTTGGTGTTAATTTTGGAACGTACACCCATGATCGGAATCCTAAAAGCACTGGGTAGCAATAATTGGAGCATACGAAAGGTTTTTTTATACAATGCGGCCTATCTTATTGGTGTCGGCTTATTTTGGGGAAATATAATTGGTTTGGGTATTATCTATATTCAATCGGTTTTTAAGCCTTTTAAATTTCCCAACCCTAAGGAATACTATATAGAATATATTCCCGTGCACATGGATGTAATGACGGTAGTTTTATTAAATCTAGGTGTAATGGTATTGTGCCTTTTAATGTTGTTGGTACCGTCGTATATTATTACTAAAATTACGCCCGTAAAGGCCATACGGTTTGAGTAGCGACTATTTTTAGTTTTGGTCTAGGAAATAGTAGGTTTGACGACAGAAACAAAGTGAAGTTTAGATGCAGATGAAAAGTTGAGCCTGCAAGACAAGAAGTAAAAACATGGAATACGTAGAAAATATATTAGGAACCATCGGGAATACCCCCTTGGTTAAGATGAACAAGCTAACGGCAGAGTTGCCGTGTTTGGTTTTGGCAAAGTACGAGACCTTTAATCCGGGCAATTCGGTCAAAGACCGGATGGCCCTTCAAATGATACAAGATGCGGAGGAAGCTGGAGTTTTAAAACCTGGAGGAACTATTATTGAGGGAACTTCGGGGAATACCGGTATGGGTCTGGCTTTAGCCGCCACCATAAAAGGGTATAAAATGATTTGTGTGATAAGCGACAAACAATCCAAGGAAAAAATGGATATCCTTAGAGCTGTAGGTAGCGAGGTTCATGTGTGTCCAACAGATGTTGCTCCGGAGGACCCAAGGAGTTATTACAGTACTGCTAAAAGGTTGGCTACCGAAATACCAAATTCTTGGTACGTGAACCAGTATGACAACCCTAGCAACTGTAAAGCACATTTTTTAAGTACAGGTCCGGAAATATGGCAGCAAACGGATGGTAAAGTGACGCATTTTGTTGTTGGTGTAGGTACAGGTGGCACCATATCGGGTGTAGGTTCCTATCTAAAAATGAAGAATCCAAATGTTAAGATTTGGGGTGTAGATACCTACGGTTCGGTATTTAAAAAATACCATGAAACCGGAATTTTTGATGAAAAAGAGATCTATCCCTACATTACCGAAGGTATTGGGGAAGATATCTTACCCTTGAACGTAAATTTTGGTGTAATTGATGGGTTTACCAAAGTCACCGATAAAGATGCCGCTGTATATACACAACGTTTGGCAAAAGAGGAAGCCATGTTTTTGGGGAATTCTGCCGGCGCAGCAATAAAAGGATTGTTACAGTTGAAAGAACATTTTACAAAAGATGATGTAGTGGTGGTGCTTTTTCATGATCATGGGAGTAGGTACGTGGGTAAGATGTTTAATGATGAATGGATGAAAGCACAGGGGTTTTTAGATTAGGGATTCAGAAATTTAATAAACTAAAATATATCGTATGTCAATAGTAAGAATTGTGGTCACCGTTTTGGGTTTTTGTTTTATCGGGTCGGTTTCGGCTCAAAAATTATCCAAAACAGAAAAGAAAATTATTAAGAGCATAGAAGCAAATAACGCCGAAGCAATTGGATTTTTAGAAGAAGTGGTAAACATTAATAGTGGAAGCCTAAACTTGGCTGGGGTAAAAAAAGTTGGGGATGTTTTTGGAACTGCTTTTGATAGGATAGGGATGGAGACTACTTGGATTCCTATGCCAGCGGAAATGAACCGCGCTGGGCATCTCTTTGCCGAAACTTCGGGCAAAAAAGGAAAGAAACTATTGCTTATTGGTCATTTGGATACGGTGTTCGAGGAGGACAGTCCGTTTCAGACCTTTGCCAAAATTAACGACAGTACCGCACATGCCCCAGGGGGAAACGATATGAAGGGCGGGAATGTTATTATTTTATATGCCCTAAAGGCACTAGAAGAACAAGGTTTGTTAAAAGACGCTCAAATTATCGTCGCTTTTACAGGGGATGAGGAAAGTACAGGTAGCCCTTTAAGTGTAAGTAGAAAGGATTTGATAGATGCCGCCAAGCGAAGTGATATTGCCTTGGGATTTGAGACTTCTACTGGATTTAATTATGCCACTGTAGCGCGCAGAGGTGCCTCGGGTTGGAAGGTTGAGGTGACTGGTAAACGTGCTCACTCCTCAGGCGTTTTTAGCGAGCGCACGGGCGCTGGTGCTATTTTTGAGATGTCACGTATTTTACATCGTTTTTATACAGATGTGAAAGGCGAGGAACTATTGACCTTTAATCCTGGAACACTCATGGGCGGAACATTTGTGGAGTACGATGAGGCTACGAGCAAAGGAAGCGTGTTCGGAAAAACAAATGTGGTGGCGCAGAAAGCTGAGGTTAGAGGTGGACTCCGTTTTATCTCCGAAGAACAAAAAGAACGTGCAAGAGCGGAAATGCGAGCTATAGTAGCCGATAATTTACCCATGACTTCGGCAACAGTGACCTTTGAGGATAGTTACCCTGCGATGGGCCCTAAAGATTCAAATTTGGAGCTCTTGAAACACTTAAATGAAGTTAGTCAAGATTTGGGACAAGGGGAAGTATTGGCATACGACCCGGGCAAACGCGGTGCTGCGGACACTTCTTTCGTAGCGGATTATGTAGCGTGTTTAGACGGTCTTGGAACTATGGGTTCGGGGGCGCATACACCGGAGGAAACAGTAAATCTCAATTCCATAGAGGCACTTACAAAAAGAACCGCTTTGTTGATTTATAGGTTGATAAATCAATAAAAATCAAAGGTTGGTGGGTTGTGGCCGGTTCCAATGTTGTATACCTGATCCCTTTACGTCCGTTCCTTTTATCTATCTTAGTTAAAAATTAGACCCATGAAAACCTTATCAAACTTCTATACGTTAGATTGTCGTCATTTGTCGTTCGTGCTTTTAGCGTTATTATGTATCAATTGTAGCTCGGACGATACACTGGCTACCACTCCCGAGGAAGAAGAGACGGAAGGAACGGAAATTCCGCCGGAAGACAGACTACCATTGGTCGCTATTTCTACGAATGGAAACCAGATTGTAGACGAACCAAAGGTCGATGCTACCTTCTCGGTTACTGAGGGAAATACGATATCCTATGAAGGTCGGATGGGCATAGAGATTCGTGGTGCTTCTTCACAACTTTTCCCAAAAAAATCTTATGGTTTCGAAACACGAGATGCTGCCAATGAGGATTTGGATGTTTCCATACTAGGCTTTCCAGAGGAAGAGGATTGGATTCTATACGCCCCATACAGCGATAAATCCTTATTGCGCAATATGTTGATTTACGATTTGTCTAGAGATATGAATCAATACGCCAGTAGGACAAAATTTGTGGAAGTTGCTATAAACGACTCTTATCAAGGAGTCTACGTTTTTATGGAAAAACTGAAAAGGGATTCCGGGCGTATCGATATCAACAACTTAAAAGAAGATGAAAACTCTGGCGATGACCTTACCGGTGGGTATATTATAAAAATAGATAAGACCGCAGGCACCAATTTAGGTGAAGGGTATAACGACCAGAACTCATTTAAGTCGGCCTTTTCACCTCCTGGCGCTTTGGTAGGGCAGGAAATAAATTTTTTATACGAAGAGCCTGATGCAGAGGATATCACTATGGAGCAGAAAGCATATATCTCCGATTATGTGGGCGGGTTTGAAGCTGCTTTGGCTTCTGATGATTTTACAAACATCGAAACCGGTTACCAGGCTTTTATAGACGTAGATAGTTTCATAGATTTCTTTATTTTGAACGAGCTTTCTAATAATGTAGATGGCTATCGTTTAAGCACATTCATGCACAAGGATAAAAACGGAAAGCTAAAAATGGGACCTATTTGGGATTTTAACCTTGCCTTTGGTAACGCCGATTATTGCGCCGGTGGAACAACTAATGTCTGGGCATACCAGTTCTATGAACGTTGTCCTAACGATTTTTGGCAGGTGCCTTTTTGGTGGGAACGCCTCTTGGAGGACCCTGCCTTTGTAGTTGGATTACAATCTAGATGGGAACAACTACGTGGAAGCACTTTGTCCAACGGTTCAATTTTGGCCAAAATTGATTCTTACACAGAGGTGCTGAACAGGTCTAATGCATCAAAAAACAACTTTATAAGATGGCCTGTTTTAGGAACCTACATTTGGCCTAATAATTTTGTTGGGAATACCTACCAGCAAGAATTGGATTATATGACCAGTTGGATAGATGATCGTTTGCAGTGGATGGATGGGGAGATTGAGAATTTATAGTGCTTGTTAGGAATGCTAAGAAGTGCTTTGGTCTATTCAATACGAAGTGTTTTAAAACTAGAATTTCATGCAGAAAAATATAAGACTGTCCTTAGGGAATCAAACCGTAAAAATTGAAGCCGGTGAATTAGTGGGTTTTGAAGTTGCGGGTCATGAATTTATACACCAAAAAGGAAGTCCGGGATGGCGCAATTCGGATACGGAAATGTTTCCCATTATCGGCCCAACGGACCAAGCTGATTTTAGGATCCAAACACCAAAGGGAGTGGCAATCCAGGACCAGCATGGGTTGTTGCGGGAAATGAAGTATAGGCTAACGGAGCAAACCGTCACAAGTGCTGTTTTTAAGAAACGGTATAAAGCCAACAACGAAGTGAAAAATTCTAAATACCCTGACAAATCTTTTGAGTCAGACCTGTCGTGGCCCTATAATTTTGAATTTACGAAAGCTTTTGTTCTTTCAGATGATGGTTTAAAAGTTTCCTTTATTGTGGAAGGAGAAAAGGATATGCCTTTTATGTTGGGCTATCACCCCGCTTTTAAAGTACATACCACGAACGCATCCATTAAAACAAGTATGAAAAGTATTTCTATTGCTGAGGTCATGGCTGTTGGGAGTAGGGCGCTTCATATATCCAATTGCGAACAAATTGTGCTGTCCGATAGCCAATCCGTGGAAATTTCAACCACCGGATTTGGAGATTATATGTTGTGGACAGAAGTACCCAATATGGTCTGTATAGAACCAATTACCTTTTATCCCTATGCCGTGGCACAAGCAAACTTACATGAGGGTTTTACCCATTTGACTAGTGATAAAGAGGAATACGAAGTACGTATTAAACCGTTTAAAAACTAGCTATATACAAATGAAAAATCTTTTGGTAGTATCCTTGTTTTTATTAGCTATGAATAATTACGCCCAAGATATGAATGACGATAGTTCTTACTACGCCAAGATTCCGGTTGCTCCAGTGGAGTATACGCCAGGTGCCATAGTTTCCAGAATGATAGATGGTTTGGGGTTTCGGTATTACTGGGCCACTGAGGGTCTAACGGAAACCGATGCAAGCTATAAACCAAGTGAAGATGGTAGAACTTTGGAGCAAACTCTAGACCATCTGTACGGCCTATCTAGAACCATAGTGAATTCCGCTAAACAGGAACCGACCGATTTCACTGTTCCGCAACCAATATCACAGCTATCGGAAAAGCGTTTGGCTACCTTGAAGAATTTCAGGCTGGCGAGCCGCCTATTTTTGGCCTCCGAGGATATCTCAAAACATACCATAATATTTATTATGGAGAATGGTATTTCGGAATTTCCATTTTGGAATCAAATAAACGGTCCAATTGAAGATGCGGTTTGGCACGCAGGCCAGGTTGTGTTGCTGCGTAGAGCTTCTGGTAATCCTATTAATCCCAAGGTAAATGTATTTCTGGGGAAACTCAATGACTAATAACCCCTCTGGCCTGCCTGATCACCTTTTTATAAAGGTGTTGAGGTGTACGGCCATTATTATGTAACTTTGTCCCGTGAATCGTTTTTTTCCCTTTTTACAGTGGATAGCTACTTATAAAAAGAGCTACTTTTCTAAAGATCTCATTGCGGGTCTTACCGTTGGTATTGTTTTGGTACCACAGGCTATGGCTTATGCTATGATTGCAGGGCTTCCTCCGGTTTACGGTTTGTATGCTGCTTTTTTACCAGTACTAACCTATGTGTTTTTGGGTACCTCCAGAAAAATTGGGGTAGGCCCTGTTGCCATGGATTCCTTACTAGTGGCGGCAGGCTTGGGTACACTTTCCATAATGGGTCCGGAGCAATACATCATCATGGTGGCCGTCTTGGCTTTTCTTGTGGGTTCGATACAGATGGTTTTAGGTCTCATGCGCATGGGATTTTTGGTTAATTTTCTTTCCAAACCTGTAATTAGCGGATTTACGTCTGGAGCCGCCATTATCATTATGTTAAGTCAGTTAAAACACCTTTTAGGAACAGGGTCTTCTGGGAACAGTAGTAAATTCCATCTTCTTGTGATGGATGCAATTAGTTATATTTCAGAAGTAAATATGTATACCCTGCTTATTGGTAGTATAGGGATTCTTTTCATTGTATTCTTCAAAAAATGGAACCCTCGTATTCCCGGTATTTTAATTGTTACGGCAATGGCAATGGTGGCGGTATATACTTTAAAACTTGGTAATTACGGAGTCGCGTTGGTCGGGGTTGTACCTAGTGGACTACCTAGCTTTGTGATGCCAGACTTACAATGGAATAGCATAGAACAATTATGGCCTATTGCCGTAGCTTTGGCCTTAGTCGGGTATTTAGAGGCCATTTCAATTGGTAAGGCGCTTGAGGTAAAAAGTGGAGAGGAGACCATTGATCCAAATCAAGAATTATTGGCCCTTGGTTCTTCCAATATTATAGGTTCTTTTTTCCAGGCGTATCCGGTAACCGCTAGTTTTTCTAGGTCGGCTATAAATCATCAATCAGGTGCCCAAACCAATTTAGCTGCTTTCTTTAGCGTGGTATTGGTGGTACTAACTTTGTTGTTCTTAACACCGATTTTTCAGTTTTTGCCCAATGCAGTACTGGCAAGTATCATTATGGTATCTGTTTTTAAACTGATCGATGTTGGCTATGCTAAAAATCTTTGGGATAATAGGCGCGATGAGTTTGTGGTGCTGTTGATTACGTTTTTAGCTACACTTTTTTTAGGAATTAAAGAAGGTATTTTTATAGGTATGCTAAGTTCCTTATTGTTGATGGTCTATAGGACTTCAAAACCTCATTTTGCTGTTTTGGGAAATGTGAAGGACACCGACTATTATAAGAATGTGGAGCGTTTCAAAGATGAGGTTACCCATAGGGATGATTTGCTTATTGTACGGTTTGATGCACAATTGTATTTTGGGAACGCCAATTTCTTTAAGACGGAGTTGTTAAAAGAAGTGGCCAAAAAAGGCACCCCACTCAAAGGGGTAATATTGAATGCCGAAGCTATAAACTATATCGATTCTTCAGCAGCGGACATGTTAACGAAGACCATCCACGAGATTCACGATATGGGGATGAAATTCTATGTTGCGGGAGCAATAGGTCCTACGAGAGATGTAATATTTAGCAGCGGTATCATAAATGAACTAGGTAGAGAATATTTATTCGTAAAAACGAAAGAGGCAGTCGCTTTTTTCGATGACCCAAAGGCTGTTTCTGAGCTTAGCTCAAGGGTAGCCTATGAAAATCGTTGTAAGACGAATGCGGTACAAGACTCAAAAGTGTAAGACAATATATTTTAAATTAAAACTTGAAGCGATATGAATATAGAGCAGATATATACAGGGTGTTTGGCACAAGGTGCCTACTACATAGAGAGTAACGGAGAGGTCGCGATTATAGATCCCTTACGCGAGGTAACTCCATACCTGCAGCGTGCGGAGGCAGATAACGCAAAAATCAAATATATTTTTGAGACCCATTTTCATGCCGATTTTGTGAGTGGCCACCTTACCTTATCCAAAAAAACAGGTGCACCGATTGTATTTGGCCCAACCGCTAACCCTTCTTTTGAGGCCATTATTGCAACGGACGGGCAGGAATTTAAATTAGGGGCGATTACAATTAAAGCACTGCATACCCCTGGCCATACCATGGAAAGTACTACCTATCTTTTAAAAGATGGGTCAGGTGAGGATTACGCCATATTTTCTGGTGATACCTTGTTCTTAGGCGATGTAGGTAGACCCGATTTAGCACAAAAGGCCGCACATTTAACACAAGAGCAACTCGCGGAAACCTTATACGATAGTCTGCGGAATAAGATTATGCCCTTAGCAGACGATGTTATCGTATATCCTGCTCACGGAGCCGGTTCGGCCTGCGGGAAGAATATGATGAAGGAAACAGTGGATACCTTGGGCAATCAAAAGAAGGTAAACTATGCACTACGGGCCGATATGACGAAGCAAGAGTTTGTCAAAGAAGTAACGGACGGTTTATTGCCTCCGCCAAAATATTTTCCATTGAACGTAAAAATGAACAAGGAGGGCTATGAGGATATTGCCGAGGTATTGGATAGGGGAACCACTGCAATGTCACCGGATGAATTTGAGTTGGCGGCTAACACGACGGAGGCTTTGGTATTAGATGTACGGCATCAAAACGAGTTTGTACAGCAACACATTCCTCGCTCAATTTTTATTGGTCTTAATGGAGATTTTGCACCATGGGTGGGTGCCTTGGTAGCGGATACCAAACAACCATTGCTTTTGGTGATACCAGAAGGTAAGGAAGAGGAGGCGATTACAAGATTGTCCAGAGTTGGTTTTGATGGCACGGTCGGTTACCTTAAAGGAGGCATTGATGCGTGGCTAGCTTCCGGAAAAGAAACAGATAGTATTACTTCGGTAACCGCTAAAACGGTTAAAGAGAAATTAGCCGATAAAAAGATTCCTGTGTTTGATGTGCGTAAGGAAGGTGAATTTACCTCGGAACACGTCTTGGATGCGGAAAATACGCCGCTCAGCAATATCAACTCCTTTTTATCGGATTTCCCCAAGGATGGTATGTTCTTTTTGCATTGTGCAGGTGGTTATCGTTCCATAATTGCGGCATCCATCTTAAAGAGTAGGGGTATTCATAACCTAATTGACGTTTCAGGAGGTTTTGGAGCCTTAAAAAAAGAAGGGCTACCCATAACGGCATACGTGTGTCCATCTACCCTATAAACCTGATAATTATCATTTTTTATGAGTATAGCGCAATGTAATTTTATCCCATAGTTAGTAGTTTCTGCTCGTATCACTTTAGTGTTGCTTTTTTAAAAGGATAGCACTAAGCGTTAAGTAGGACAAAAGTACAATGGGGTATGAAAAAAAACATGGGAGTTTTAGATAGAACGATTCGTACTATAATTGCAATTATTGGAAGCTTGATGGTATACTTGGGTATGGTTGATGCTTCTTCTGCGTATGTGCTTGTGGCCGTAGCCGGGATATTTGTTCTAACCAGTATGGTAGGGTTTTGCCCTCTTTATGGCGTTTTTGGTCTAAATACCGACAATCTTAAATAAACAATCTAATTTATATAGTATGCGTATATTTTATCCTTTGGTCAATTGGAGTAACGGAATTATAATGATCGGTGTTTTTGCCTTGGTCTGTGTGATTTTGGTAGCTATTCTGGTTAGTTTTATAAACAGTGAAAGAAAAAAGTAGCGGTCGAAAAGTGTATACGTATAGCGTTATGATTGTTTGCATAGTATATAATTCAGCATATTAGCGGTGCTTTCATCCAATTCGCTCAGGTTTGTTTTTGTAAGATGCAAGTAAACCGAAGTACCTTCTTAAATAGAGGATTTATCCTCTTTAACCAATGTTTTAATGTTGCAGGATTTTTGTGCTGAAAAAGCCGAATCCCAACATATCGGATGTATTTGGTAATCGCATTGGAATCGGGAATACTTCTATACGATTGCTCTTTGTTCGGTTCAAACTTCACAAGGTTTTCAATTCAGTTTTTCTAGGGTAACACTGTGGATAAGTAGGATAGGTTTCGCCTATTACTGTTTGTAGCTTGTCTAAAGTTTTTGGGAATTGCTTGGAAAGTTGAAACAGTGAAAAGCTATCCTATTATTAACTTTGCTATAGTTATGGTTTTTATTTAAATGATAAAATTATGTTTTTAAGCGTTGAATTTTATATAATTTGTTATTTTTAAAAACAAAAAATTGTGATTTTGTTAATTGTTAAGAAAAACTTAACAAAAGTAGCGGTAGCGTTAAAATAGTTAGTAACTTTAATTAGAGATTGTATTACAGCGATGATTAAAAATTTCATTGAACGCGTTGGGGTAATGAATTGTATTTTGCTTCTGGTGGTCTTATCTATTATTATTGTTTCGGAAATACTCTTTCTAAGTGGTAAAAAACTGGACGGTATTTTTATAGCCTTTTGGGCTCCTACCATTTTAGGGTTTATGAATTATTTTAAGGGAAAAAGATAGTGGATTTTGTACTCATATATTCCATATTTGTAGGTATCATATTTGTAATATGGATTATTTTTGTGATGCGGATGTATCGAAACCTAAACGATTAACATTTATATACCCTCCCAAACTTCTTTTTCAATTTCAATTGTGGCTTTAGGATGCTTAATGACATAGGACTCCACTATACGCTGACTTTCAAGTGTATTCTTTTGTGGTTTTAAAAAAGACGCAATATTAGCATAGCCCATTAACTGTTCTTGTTTTTCAATAAAACCATAACCAGCATATAGATTGTCTTTAACCAGTACAATGCTTTCTTCCTCTTGATTTCTTCCTTTTCCTTTGATGATATAATCGTTAGTGCGCTTCTTCAAATAAACAATAGCCTTTTGTACTTGCCTATTGTAGGTTTGTAATTGAGATATATCGGTGCAGATACCACAACATTTTTTGAGTCTAAAGTGAGAGCAACTTCGTACGTTTTCCTGTAAATGGCAGTATTTGGGGCAAAGCTTAAATTCTTCACATACCTTTTCCATAAAGGCCCTACAATCTGTAAGGTTGTAGAAGATACGCAAAGGGTTTGGGGCTAACTTAAGTTTGTTGTGCGCTAAATGAATAATACCGTTTCTGTCTTCATAGCTAAAAATGGCGTATTGGGATATCGTTCGTTTTTGGGCGCGATTGTATTTAGGATAATGTTTTTTAATTTCTGCCGATTCTAGCAGTAGGGCTACCAATTCATTACCTGTTTCCTCAAAATCTAAATAATACGTGTCTTTACATAAGGCCAACTCTTTGTTTGACTTATCGTAGAAATGGCTAAGCACCCTTTTTTTAATGTTGATGGCCTTACCTACATAGATAATAGCTCCTTTGTTATCCTTAAAATAATAGATACCAGGGGTAGAAGGTAATTTTTCAAACTCTTCTTTTGGTAGGCCGGGAGGTAAGGTGGCCTCTTGTGAACGTGCGTTTAAAAAGCTTTTAAAAACAGTATCGGCTCCCTGAGCTCGCAACAGTTTATGAAACAATAACATGGTGGCATGTGCATCACCACGGGCGCGGTGCCGGTCTGTTAGGGGGATTCCTATTGCAGCGCAGAGCTTGCCTAAGCTATACGAGTTGTAGCCCGGTAATAGTTTTCTAGAAAGGCGTACTGTACAAAGTTTCTTACGGGAAAATTCCAAGCCAATACCCTTCAGCTCATTTTTGATGACATTGTAATCGAAATTTACACTGTGGGCAACAAATATGGTATCCTTGGTTATTTCCAGTATCTCGGAGGCTATTTCTTCCAAAACGGGTGCATCACGTACCATATCATTATCAATACCAGTAAGCCCTGTGATAAAATGTGGAATCTCGGCTTGAGGATTCACTAAGCTCGTAAACTCGTCTACCAGTTCATGTCCATCATATTTAAAAATAGATATTTCGGTAATTCGGTTGCCCTTAATTCCGTTTCCAGTAGTCTCAATGTCTACGATGCAGTACATGTTACTATGTTTATTTTAAAATACAAACGTCAAATTTAACTTCAAGCCTGAAGTTCTAAATAAATATCAAATTCAAGAGCAAACCTACCAACTATCTTTTTTCCACCCTCACAATAACCGACTTGCTTATAGGTGTATTGCTGTAATCTGCAAAATGGTTATATGGTATAATCATATTGGTTTCCGGGAAGTAGGCGGCAACGTTTCCTTGCGGAATGTTGTACGGAATTACTAAAAACTGTTCGGCCCTTCTTAAGATATTGTCATAATCACTCACTACATCTACTATCTCTAGTTTTTCTAGTTGCTGTGCGGTCATATCGGCTTGATTCATAAAAATAACCCTCCGTTCGTTTCGTATACCCCTATAACGATCATCGAGTCCGTAGATGGTTGTATTAAACTGGTCATGCGAGCGTATGGTCATTAGTAATAGCTCATTTTCTTTCAATTTATGATTGGCAACCTCACAGGTACTAAATTGTGCTTTCCCATTGGGCAGTGTGCCAAAATCTAATTCGCGAACGTTGTTTGGTAGGTAAAAACCGGTTCCTTTCGATTTTTCCGTTACGGCTTCAAATCCGCATATAGTGGCAGCAATTTTATCTCGAATGGCATTATAATCGGAGCCCAATGTTTCCCAATCTACCGAATGTTTACCTTTGAAAAATGCTTTTGCAATACCACTAATTATCTCTGGTTCGCTTTTTAGTTGTTCTGATTTTGGTGGTAATACCCCTTTGGTACGGTGTACTTTACCCATGCTATTTTCTACCGTTAAAAACCGATGACTTCCATTTTTAATATCCTTTTCCGATCGGCCCAGTGTAGGTAGTATCAAAGCTGTTTTTCCCGTGATGAGGTGACTTCGATTTAATTTCGTACTAATTTGCACCGTTAGATTACAACGTTGAAGGGCATCTGCTGTATATTGAGTGTCCGCTACTGCAGAGGCAAAATTTCCACCCAGCGCCATAAAAACCTTGGCGTTTCCCTCATGCATGGCTTGTATGGCATGTACGGTATCTAAACCTTCTTCTGTGGGTGGCGTAAATCCAAATACCTCTTTTATGGTGTTATTTAGTTTCGGGGAAACATGGTGCATTATGCCTACCGTACGATCTCCCTGTACATTACTGTGTCCCCTAACGGGACATGTTCCGGCACCTGATTTGCCCAAACTACCTTTGAGCAACAATAGATTTACACATTCCTTTACGTTGGCAACACCATTTTTATGCTGTGTAAGGCCCATTGCCCAACATATGATAATTTTATTTCCTTTGGCAAGGAGCGCTACCGTTTGGTCTATTTGTTTCACGTCTATTCCGCATAGCTCCAATAAGAATTCTTCGGTGTAGTTACCCAAGTCGGACAAAAACGAGTCATATCCATTGGTATATTTGCTAATGAATTCATGGTCAAATACCTTTTCGCCTTGAGCATCAAGAGCGGCTAACTTCTTCATAAGGAGTTTTAGCAGTGCTACATCTTGGTTGATTTTCACCTGTAAATGAATATCTGTAAGGGAAGTACCTTTTAGTATTCCGCTAACGGATTGTGGGTCTTTAAATCGAATAAGCCCTGCTTCTGCTAAAGGGTTGATGCTGATGATTTTACCTCCATTTTTTTTACAGGCTTCCAGAGCGGACAACATTCTAGGGTGGTTGGTTCCTGGATTTTGGCCTATGACCATCACAATTTCTGCTTTATGAAGGTCTTCTAAGGTAACCGATCCTTTACCTATTCCCAAGGTCTCGGAAAGCCCAACACCACTACTTTCATGACACATGTTGGAACAGTCGGGCATGTTGTTGGTACCAAAAGCCCTTACAAAAAGTCCATATAGAAATGCAGCTTCATTGCTCGATCTCCCAGAAGTGTAAAAAATACCTTTATCAGGATGGTCCAGAGACCTAAGTTCATCTGCGATGAGGGAAAAAGCATCCTCCCAGGTTATGGGTTCATAGTGTATACTTCCTTCTTTTAATACCATAGGACTTGTAAGCCTTCCGCTTTTCCCTATTTTAAAATCGGACCAGGTAGAGATTTCTTCTACGCTATGCTTTTTAAAGAAGTTGGCGTCTGCTCTTTCATAGGTAGCTTCCTCGGCCAATGCTTTTGCTCCGTTCTCGCAATATTCTCCCAATTTGGACGGTGCTTCAGGGTCTGGCCATGCACAGCCTGGGCAATCAAACCCTTCTTTTTGGTTCATATGGGAAAGGGTCGATAGAGCTTCCAGTGCTCCCATTTCCTTAAAACTATGTTGTAGTGCTACTTTAATTCCTGGTATTCCGGCTGCGTAGTCTTTTGCTTCGGCAAGTTTTAGACCTGTGAATTTTATAGTACCTGTTAGGGATATATTGCGTTCAAATGTTTTGGCCATATTTGGATTCGTCAATGTATTAACGTAAGATATTAATAATGTGATGAAGTTGGAATACTAACGATAAATAAATAGTGTTAAACAACTATAACTATCACTACTTAAATATGATGATATATCGCGTTTAGTAGGTTAAGGTCAATACTGAAAAAGTAAAAATAGAAGGCAGAGGATGAGGTTGATCAAATACGGTGTTTTGGTAAACTTTTAAGGGTATTATTTCCCAAGATTAGTGGCATGTTTTTCAATTTGTTTTGATTTAATTGAAGGTAGCAATTCAATCGTCGTGTCATCTGTAACCTCTTGAAGTTGATTTTTTTCCGCTATTACAAACTCGGATACCAAGTCATGCTCTTTGCTACATGAGCTTAGTAGGCTTACTATACCGATTAAAAAGAAGAGAAAGTTTGTTTTGGGGGATTTAAATACTTGCATTCGTTTAAAAATATCTATCGTGTTATTTAACCGGAACTAAAAATAAAGTAGAAAATCGGTTCTCGGATGAAACGTTTCTTTTTTTCGATGAAATGCATAAAAAAGTTTTCATATAAGTTTGTTAATAACTTTTAGCGTACAATATTGATTTTGTTAAAAGCACCCTTAACAATTCTCCCATATTCATTATCGTAGTTTCCAAGATGGAATTAGCTTTTTAGCTAGGGTATAAAGGTTTAACAAGTTGTCTAATTTCTAAAGAGGATGTACTATAACACTACAGGCAACTCAAAAAAGGGGCAAAACATTGCTATTTATCCGTCATAATAGCAATCACCTCAGGTTCTTTGTCTTCGGAAACATCGACCCTTTTTACCGTCTTACCCTTATGAATTAGAAGTTTTATGTCTTCTAGGGAGAGGTATAAACAAGGAACGATTACTAAAATAATAGCCGTAGCGAAAACAATACCAAATCCTAAGGAAATAGCCATTGGTATCAAGTAAAAAGCCTGACTTGAGTTTTCCAAGATAATAGGTGCGAGTCCTCCGAAAGTAGTCATAGTAGTTAATATAATAGGTCTGAATCTACGGAGTCCTGCCTCGTGAATGGATTCATAAATGCTTTTGCCTTCCTTCCGCCGTTTATTTGCGTAGTCTATCATAATCAATGAGTCGTTGACCACAACACCGGACAAGGCGATGACTCCCATTAGGCTTACTAAGGAAAGATCATATCCTAAAAGAATATGTCCAATAACGGCACCGACGATTCCAAAAGGTATGGCGGTCATAACGATCAATGGCTGTGTATAGCTAGTAAATGCAATGGCGAGTAGGGCATAAATAAGTAACATGGCTATTGAAAAACCTGCACGTAAGGTATTCGTACTTTCACGCATATCTGCCTGGCTGCCCTCAAAGCTCCATGTGATACCTGGGAAATCTGCCCTAAGTTGGGGTAAGGTCTCTCTTTGAACCGATTCGATAACTCTGCTTACGGCATTGGCCGGTTCTACGTCCATACCAACATTAACTACCCTACGACCGTCCCTGCGATTAATGCTGCTAAAGGCTTCGCGTTGCTCTACTTCTACTACATCCATGAGAGGTACTTCGATGCCATCAGGTGTGCGTATCAAGAAATTCTCTAGATTTTTAATGTCCTTACGTTCTTCTAAAGGCAGCTTTACACGCACCTCTATTTCGTTCATACCTCGTAATTGTCGCATGGCTAAGGCACCAAAGAAACCATCCCGGACTTGTCTACCGACATCATCGGAGGTAAGCCCTAAATTTCTTCCTTGAGGGAGAAGTTTAAAATCATACTGCATTTTGCCTTTATTGTAATTGTCAGTTACATCCCTAGTATTAGAAAAGCCTTTCATACGTTGGACAAAGGCAGTACTTGCGCGTTCCAACTCATTAATATCCGAATGGCTGAGGTCAATACTAATATCCTGTCGTGCTCCTCCGGGCCCGCGTTCTGCTTCAAAGGTAATCTGGTCCACACCCTCTATATCCCCAATATTATCGCGCCATAGGGCAATGACCTCACCTGCGGTAATATCACGCTGGTCGGGTGGTAAAAGAACAATTTCTACATCGATGAAATTCTGGCCACGCACGTTGGTCTTGATGCCTTCTGCAATCTCAAAAAGGTTGTTCTCTTCGAACATACGCCGTGTAGCATCTGAAATTGCTCTGGCTACCTTCGCGGCTTGGTCCGGAGTAGTGCCAACGGGAAGCCGAACGCCACATTCTATTTCATCTGCGGCTACCTCAGGCATCTGAATCATTCCCATATGGCCGCTATATCCATAGCCTCCGACAACTACTAAAAGCGTTACCGCAGCGCACAAGGTTATGTAACGGTACTGTAGACATTTGTCTAAAATGGGCCGGTAGCGTTTCTCGATAAAGTTTTCAAAACCTTTTGCAAAAGATTGTTGCCAGCCTTCTAAAGTAACGATCCACTTATTTTTTTTCCGCTCTTTCTTTAGATGGGCCAAATGAGAAGGCAATATGAATAAAGCCTCCAAAAGAGAAACAGCCAGGATAACAATAACAACGGCCGGTAGAGGCTGCCAAAATTTCCCCGTTTCTCCTGGCATAAAAAGCAAGGGGACAAACGCAATAATGGTGGTAACAATACTAAAAATAACAGGTAAAGAAACATCTTTGGTACCTTCTATTGCCGCTTTCATTGGGCTTAATCCTTTTTGTCGGTATTCATAAACGTTTTCTCCTACCACAATAGCATCATCTACAACAATTCCCAGCACGACCAAAAACCCGAACATTGAAATCATGTTTACGCTGATTCCTATCAATGGTAGCAAAATCATTCCTCCAATAAAAGAGACGGTCATTCCCATCATAACCCAAAAAGCCAATCGATATTCTAAAAATAAGGTTAGAATAATCAGAACGATAACGATGGCAAGGACTCCATTTTCTGTGAGCAAGGACAGCCGTTCCCTATAATCTGCCGCACGGTTGCTATCTGTTCTGTATTTAATGCCAGGTGGGAGTTGATAATCATCCAAGATTGTTTGCACTGCATCAGCTATTTTTAATGGCGATTGGTCACCAATTCTAAAGATGCGAAGTTCAACGTAATTCTCTTGATTGAATTGCCCATGAAACCCTACCTCTTCAAAACCATCGGTAATCGTTGCGATATCTCTCAGGGCGACTTTGGCGCCATTGTCAGAAGAAATTATTGTGATATCCCCATATTCCTCCGCCCACTGTTTGCGTTCTTGCATCCGTAACAGTATTTCGCCGCTTTGCGTTTGCACAGCACCAGCAGGCACATCATTACTGCTTTGTTGTATGATATCCGCTACTTGACCTAAAGTAAGGCCATATTTTTGTAGGTTGCTGCGTGGGATTTCGATACGCGTCTCATACTCGGGTACGTTACCCAATTCCACCTGTGTAATCATGGAGTTGTTAAGTAGAATAGTACGTAGTTGTTCCGCAAGTTTTCGTAAGGTCCAAACGTCCGCTTTACCATAGAGCCCTATCTGTAATACGTCTCTCTGCCGGTTCTGCAAGGCCACTTGGGGTTCTTCAATATCATCGGGAAAGGTTTGGATACGGTTAATGGCTTGATCAATATCTTGAAAGGCTTTCATACGCTCCGTACCGGCTACAAGTTCTATGGTTATCTGACCAGAACCTTCCCGAGCTTCGGATACAATCTCCTTAATACCGTTAACGGCGCGTACGGCTTCTTCTACAGGCTGAAGGATACCTTGTTCTACTTCCGCTGGAGCAGCACCCGGATAAGCAACGGAAACCTCTACAAAATCTAGTTGAAATTCTGGGAAGACCTCTTTTTGAATGGTGTACATGGTAAATATGCCACCACCTAGAAGCAATAACATCAATAGGTTGGTAACAATAGAATTACGTGCCATATAGCCTATAGCACCTTCTTTGCGAACCTCTTTTTTTTCTAGCTTTTCTTCTTCCTTCATCATCTTGTAGTTTACTACTGTTTTTCAGTAGAATTTTTATCCTTTGTGCGAAGGCCTATTCCTTCGCTTACGGTACTTAGGTCGGTAACGACTACCATGTCCCCATTTTCCAGACCTTTGTTTATGTAAGCGTTTTTGTCATCAGTTAGGATAATATCCACTTCACGAATTTCTAGTTTACCGTCCCTCATCACCCAAACGGTTTCATTGCTTCGGACATAATTCCTACTAATCTTGATTACCTCTTTAAGAGGTCTTGCTTGAATGCTCACATCTACGAACGTGCCAATCATTAGTGCCGGTTTACCTTCTAATTCTTTAGAGTTAGCCAGCGGGTCGGCTACTTTGACCAGAACACGGGCAAGTCTGGTCTGCCCGTCCAAAGCACCAATTTGCCTATCCAGGTAGCCTTCACGTGCTTCACCATTGGGCCATGCTGTTGGATTTCTGATTTGCACCGGGGCACCTTTTTCTGTTTCACCGGTAGCAAATTGTAAATATTGAAGTTTAGAAATAGGCACCGTTGCAATAATCCAGTAATACTCTGTACCTACTAGTCTTCCTAAATCGTCTCCTTGAGAAACTTGTGACCCTTTCGTTACGTTCTGACTGAGGATATGGGCGTCAAAAGGAGCGCGTATGGTTGTTCTATTGAGGTTAAGCTGCGCCTGACCCATAGCAGCTTTTGAAGCACCAATAGATGCTTTAACAGCATTGAGTTGTGGTTTTCTAAGTACTAATTGTTGTTCTTCTTCTGAAAGAGGATTATCTCCAAAGAGGGAATCGCTGGCAATTAATTGCAAATCCTGTAATGCAATTTGTTGCCGTCCCATCTCTGTGTCCAAAGCGGTTTGTGATTGTAGCAGCTCGCTTTTGCGCAATTCTAGCGCATTGTGGTAGTCTGATGGATCAATCTGTAAGAGTACCTGATTCTTTTTTACAAATCCGCCAGGGGTAAAGGCAGGGTCCCTACGTATAATTTGACCTGCCACTAATGGGCTTAGTATAATATCTTCAACAGGTTGAACGGTTCCTGTAGCTACTATTATGGGCTCAAATGTACCACGTGCGACAGGTTGAACGTCCACTAGTATTGCGGTTTCTATCGTTGCACCTTCCGTTTGTGCCTCTGGTTCTGTAGAAAAAATAAGTGCTGTAATAGCAACTCCGCCAAGGATTATCGCCAAACAGATATATATTATTTTTTTATTACTCATAAAATTACTTTGTTTTTTTTATAGCTACTTCCCTATTGGTTTCAAAACCTCCCGCTAAGGCCCGATACAATCCGATACGAATCTGTATTTGTTGGGCTTGTGCCGTTAGATAGTCCCTGCGGAGTTGCTGTTCGCCATCCAATCCCACTAATACGTCCAAATAAGGGCTAAAGCCATTAAGGAACTCTACGCGTAATTGTTTGTTACTTTTCTCTGCTAAGTCTAATTGACGCCCTATATTTTCCAGTCTTTTTTCTTGCATGACTTCCTGAACCAAACCGTTTTCCACTTCTTGAAATGCTTCCAATGTTACTTGTCCGTATTCGTAAAGTCTTTGTTGTTTAATGGCCTTGTTTCTATCTACCTCTGCACTAAGCTGGCCACCATAGAAAAGTGGTGCCAATAGATTACCAGCAATCGAATAGGCCCAATTTTCAAATAGGTCCGCAAAATTATTGGCCCGTAGTTGTCCTCTGGCGTCAATTGAAAGTCTAGGGTATTTACTCTGCACCGCCGATGCCATATCTCGATCAGCAGCCAATAAAGAGGCGTAAGACTGCTGTATATCTGGTCTTCTTCGTACCAATTCTAGTGGGAGCCCTGCTTCAGGTAGCTCAGGTAGTGTGGGTAATACGTTTGTTTCAAGATTTAAAGAATTTTGAGGCTGGTTGCCCAACAGCACCGCCAATTGATTTTGCAATAACTGTACATTTGTACTGAAAATTAGCTGTTGCTCCTTTGTACTTTCTAGAAGTTGTGCTTGCCTAAGGATATCTACTGCCCTTATTTGACCACCGACGAATCTAGAGCGTATTAGTTTTATAATGTCTTCGTTGACCTGTATTTGCTTTTCGGTAATCTTTAGTTGATTTTTTGCTGCTACCAATTGATACCATGTACTTGCAATTTCTGACGAGAGAGATATGGCTGCGGTACGGTAGTCGAATAGGTTCACTTCTGCCCTGAATTTTTCAGCTTGGACTCCGGTACGAATTCTCCCCCACAAATCAATTTCATAACTTGCCGATAGGCCCAGTTGCGTATTTTCCCCACCCCTAAAATCATTTATAGGAAAATTTTCCGCAGTTTGGGCAGATGCCTCTATTTCTGGCCACTTATTGGAAGCTTCGCCCCTCACCGTTGCTTTTGCCGCAACGAACTGCTGCCATGTCGCCGCGAGATTCAGGTTGGATTGAAGTGCAGAATCTATTAAGGTATTTAGGGTTTCATCTTCAAAAGCCGTCCACCATTTTTCTTCCAGTACTGCAGTGCCGGTTTTAGAGAAATTTTCAACGTTATTGATGGGTAAGCTTACGTTGGAAAATTTTGGGGAACAGGCAAAAAATAACCATACAAAACTAAATGAATAGAAAAAGATTGCTTTTTTGTTTCCTAAATAGGCTAAGACAAGACGCAAATTGTCTTCATTTGAATAGAATCGTTGGAATTTCATAGCGTCGGAAAATACCATTTTTAAAGGGATTTTAATATTAAGAAAAACTTAATTTCTTATGGGTGCATTGATATAGTCTGTAGCTCATGTAAATAACACACGTTAAAGATTCTTTCCTAAAATGGCGGAAATAATCAAGCATATTGATTGTTCAATTATTGTCTTAAATCACAACCAGTTGTGTTTAGTCGTAGCGCCGGAGACGACCCAGCTTATAGAAAAGGCCGGGCTGATACGCATACTTTCTAATCCGGTAGGGTTAAAGAAAACAATCAACTCGAAGCTAGTCTTAGAAGTGTCGCCTTTGGACTAAATTACCCAATTGGCTTCAGTCTTGGTAATAGAATTGTTAAGTGGTATCTAAAAATAAAAATCCCAAACAAGCAAGCTTGATGGGATTTTATGTTTTAAGCCACTCCACAGTTGTGAGTGATCGTGGAGCCGGAGGGATTCGAACCCTCGTCCAAACAAGCAACGCCAGTGCTTTCTACATGTTTAGTTTCCGCTTGGTTTTCGACGCATGCCCGGCCGGAAACGGCCTAACAAACGCTTAGCTTTTTAAGTTTTAGTGTTATTGCCAAAGCTTACAATAACCTTATGTTGACTTTTTTGGTGCTCCTAAATGGGTCGCCATCAACAAGGGCTACCCAGGAACATCTCGCTTCCCTACCTTGTAGGGACGAGGCAAATCCTACTATAATTCAGATTATGCGGCAAGAGCGTAATTGTTTTCGCCAATTAAAAGTGTGAAATATGAGATTAACGAGCTGTATCCCAGCGCTCGACATGCTTACAATGCCATTGGTCTTGCTGTCAAAACCAGTCGGCCCCAATATGTTAAAGAACTAAACCTTAAGACTATTGTTAAGGTCGGGCGTTACTTTTTTTGCAAAAGGCTCGGGCTTTCGGTCGAACGTGGTACTTGCCTCTATCCTAACGCGGGCAGCAAAGCTAACAAAAACTTGTGAACCTATGCGGAACCCACTACATTTAGGTCAAAATTTATACCAAAAAAGCATACATGAAGTTTGGAATCATAAAAGAACGCAAAAATCCCCCAGATCGCAGGGTGGTATTGTCACCCGAAGCCTGTCAAAAAGTCCTTTCTGCATATCAGGAGGCCCAAATTATAGTAGAGCCTTCCTCCATTCGTACATTTTCAGATGCCGATTATGAAAAAGCAGGATTAACAGTTGCTCCAAAGATGGAAGAATGTGATGTGCTAATCGGCGTAAAAGAGGTGCCTATAGCCAACCTGATTCCGAATAAAAAATATTTCTTCTTTTCGCATACCATTAAAAAACAACCTTACAATCGTGATTTACTCCAGGCTATTCTAGAGAAAAATATCGAATTGTATGACCACGAAGTCATTACCAACGAAAAAGAACAGCGCTTGGTTGCCTTTGGCAGGTATGCTGGTATTGTTGGAGCTTATAATGGCTTTAGAGCCTATGGATTAAAGTATCGACTATTTGAACTGCCAAAAGCAGAAACGCTGGCAGACCAACAAGAACTCATCTCCGAACTTAAAAAAATAGAACTGCCAAATATCAAGGTGTTGTTGACAGGTAGGGGACGAGTCGGTAATGGCTCCCGTGAAATGCTGGACGGTATGGGCATGCGACGTGTTAATGTGACTGAATACTTAGAAGAAAATTTTCAAGAGCCGGTTTACTGCCAAATAGATGCATCGGAATATAATAAACGCAAAGACGGCGTAAGGGGAAACAAGGCCGATTTTTTTGCAAATCCACAAGAATATAAAAGTAACTTTTTTCGCTTTGCCAAGGTAACTGACTTTTATATTGCAGGTCATTTTTATGGTCAAGGGGCACCCTATCTCTATACCCGTAGAGACGCTAAACATCCCGATTTTAAAATAAGGGTAGTGGCCGATGTTAGCTGCGATATCGATGGTCCCGTAGCAACTACCATAAAACCCTCCACGATTGCCGATCCTATATATGGTTATGATCCGCATACGGAAACGGAGACCGACTACATGAGTCCAGATGCTATTGCTGTAATGGCGGTTGATAATTTGCCCTGCGAATTACCAAGAGATGCTAGCGTAGGTTTTGGAGATGCTTTTCTAAAAAACGTTATTCCTGCATTTTTTAATGATGACAAACAGGGAGTTTTACACCGAGCAAGAATGACCCAAAATGGGACGTTAACGGAGCGGTACAGCTATTTGCAGGATTTTGTAGATGGGAAAGAGTAGGTAAGGTAGGTTTAAGCAACGATTTTTCCAAAGCATCGAAGTTCAGTTATAACCTCAGCAACTATAGCTATACATACAATTGCTAATGGAATACTTATCAACATGAACTAAAATTGGTTGCTGGAAATTGATCCATTAAGAATAGTAGCGAGTATGTAATTAGGTCATGTCGGTACATGCATAACACTTAGAAGCGCTCCTCCTTGTAGAATGTTCATAAAAAGTCCGGCACTTATTTTTCAACGGATATCTGCCACTCCACAACGGGAGAAACTTTTGGAGCGGTGAAGGTTCCAATGGCCTTAAGCTTTAAATCGATGTTTTCTTTTTCCTCTAACGTTTTTATGCGCAGGGTGTAGGTGCCCATAGCTGGAATTTCAAATACAGGAGAACTACTATAAAAGCTATATGCCATTTCATTTTGAAAGAGTAGGGGACTGCTGGATATATTTTCCAATACCACTTCCAAAACTTGTGTGTTATATATGTATTTGGCAGCCATTACACGTATGCTTGCTCTTATAAGTGGCTTCAAAAACTCGGCTTTGCCAACCAAAAGATCATTGTAGACCGCAACTGTTCTACCTGCAAACAACGCTTCTTGCATGCTTTTAATAGTTCTTTCCTTTGAAAAAACCAGCGTTATAGGGCGTTGCTTTTGTTTTTCGGTATAGTCCCAATCAATGAGTCCGTGAATATCACTGGTACCCATAATCGTTAAGTTTTGTTCCAATGCCAATGCCAAAGATTCTTCGGCATAATCAACCGAGTTAATAACTTCGATCCCGTGTAATTCCCCATTTTTGATACGTTCTTTCTGAAAATCACTTAATACGGGATTCCCCTTAGGATTCTGTGCATGCCATGCCGGGTGGTTCCAGAATACAAAAGCGCCTTGTTTTTTTGCTTCTCTAAAAGACGTGAGTCCGTCTTCTGCCATCAACGTGTTGGCATCTGTTATAAAAACGGCGTTATTGTGACCAATGGGAGCGGAGCGTGTTATTTCTGAACCATGAACAATTAATAAATCGTGGTCTTTCGCTTCCTGCATGGCAATTTCATAAGAGCGATTACGATCCGGATGCGGAATATCAGCCGAATGCGGTTGGTATTCTAGATGTTCGGTTAGGGAGATGACATCCAAATTTTCCCGTAGTGCTTCTTGAACGCGAATGTTCGGCCATACCTTACCATCTGAAAATACGGTGTGGATATGTAAGTCGGTTTTTAAGGTTTGATAGCCTTCTATGTTCGGGTAGCTGAATGGCTTTGCGCCGGTATGGCTATGGTTTTGGGCATGTATCGATAGTGTTCCAAAAATGGCCAAGACAAAAAGACAAGTTTTCATAATTGTTGGTTTACTTCAAATATAGTCGATAGATTTAGAATACTTGAAGGCTATCTGTTTAAGAAATAGTAAATTGTGAACCTAGTTCAAAACTAAATGAACCCAGCCGAAAACTACATACTAAGTCAATCAGAGCCTTTTAGGTGTATGTTATTGCATCTGCAATCCGTTATAGAACATACTGTTCCTATTGCTCAATTAAAATTTAAGTGGAAATTGCCTTGTTATTATGTAGACAACAGTCCATTTTGTTACTTGAACCTTCCTTCTAAAAAGGGATACGTAGATGTCGGTTTTTGGCGTTCTGCACATTTAAGAAAACATACTGATAAAATGACGATGGAGGGACGTAAAATGATAAAATCGCTTCGATACACTTCTTTAGAAGAAATAGATGAAACCGTTCTGAAAGAAATTTTGCAGGAGGCATACGCTGTAAAAGATAGAAAGTTTTGGAGCTAGATATTTTTTAATTACTCGATATATCCTTTTTCCTTATATAAATCGATGTATCGATTACTAATGGAATCGGAATCTTTATATTTTTCCCTTGTTGCGGCGAGCTTAATTTTTAGCTCGGTAACGATATCCTGATACTCGGGCGCACCGTACACATTGTTTGTTTCGGTAGCATCTTTTTCCAAGTCGTACAATTCCCACTGGTCTACATCATAATAAAAATGCATTAATTTATACGCTTTCGTAGAAATACCATAATGCCTTTTTACAGCATGTTCTGCGGGATACTCGTAATAGTGATAGTATACGGCATCACGTGTCCATTTTTCCTTATCTCCCTTAAAAATAGGTAACAGGCTTTCACCTTGCATACCGCTCGGAGCTTCAACCCCTGCAGCTTCTAAAAATGTTTGGGCAAAATCCAAGTTTTGTACCAGTTCGTCTTCCGTCGTATTTGGTGTAATTACATTGGGCCAACGAATCAGTAACGGAGTTTTAAAGGATTCGTCGTACATAAACCGCTTATCGAACCAGCCGTGTTCGCCCAAATAGAAGCCTTGGTCGGAGGTATAAACCACCAGGGTATTTTGCCTAAGGTTTTCTGTATCTAGATAATCCAACAATCGACCCACATTTTCGTCAACAGCCGCGATGGTACCCAAATAATCCTGCATGTATCGTTGAAACTTCCATACGGTAAGGGTGCTATCTGTCATTTCAGGGTAGCGCTCCATAAAGCTTTTGCCGATAGGTTCGTATATGGCGTCCCAAGCTGCGCGCTGTTCCGGATTCATACGGTCCACACCACCGGAACCCAGCCGCTCCGAAATTCCCAAAGCATCTAAAACTGTTTTTGGCACTTTAAGGTCGTACTGGAACAACATATCTTTTAGTATGCCCATTTCAGCAGTTTTGGCCGCATCGCCGCGCGCGCTGTAATCATCAAAAAGGGTCGCTGGGAGCGCATATTCTTTGGTCGTAAATGTCGGATAGTGACGTGAAGCGGGCAACCAACTTCTATGCGGTGCCTTGTGTAGGTACATCAATAAAAACGGTTTTGCCGTATCGCGTCTTTTTTCCATCCAATCCAAAGTAAGGTCGGTGGTGATATCCGTTACGTAACCTGTAATGGTCGTATCGCCTGTTTCTGTTATGAATTTTGGATTGTAGTAATCGCCCTGTCCAGGTAAAATCTTGAATTCATCAAAACCTTTGGGATTATTTCCAAAATGTAGCTTTCCGAACATTGCAGTCTGATATCCCGCTTTTTGAAGTAACATTGGAAACGTAGTATTTGTAGTGTCAAAAGGGCTTAGGTTATCTATTTTTCCATTGATGTGGCTGTGTTTTCCAGTTAGAATAACGGCTCTAGAGGGCGCGCAGATGGAATTAGTAACCGATGCATTTGTAAACAACATGCCCTCATGTGCCAAACGATCTATGTTGGGCGTTTTGATTAATGTGGTGTCATAGGCACTAATGGCTTGGTAGGCGTGGTCATCTGACATGATGAACACAATATTGGGTCTTTTGGTATTCTTCTCTGACGCAGATTTGTTACAAGAAAACAGTAGCACTATCCATAAAATTGGAAGGAAAATTGAAAGTGATTTTTTCATCTTGTATTTATAATTGCGAAACGATATTGGACTGTCCTTATAGACTGTTTATGGTTGTCTGTATCGCTACTAAGTCGGTCAATAATTTTTCGAGTAAACTCAAATCCAGCATATTTGCTCCATCGCTTTTTGCATTGGCAGGGTCAAAATGAGTTTCGATGAACAGTCCATCAACTCCTGCTGCGATACCCGCTCTGGCCATGGTGCCAATAAGTGCCGGTCTACCGCCCGTTACACCTGAAGACTGGTTTGGCTGTTGCAACGAATGGGTTACATCCAATACTACAGGCGCATATTGTTTCATAGTAGGTATACCTCTAAAATCTACAATCATATCCTGATACCCGAACATGGTACCGCGATCTGTGATGATCGCTTGTTGATTGCCGGTTTCGGTAATTTTGGTCACGGCGTGTTTCATACTCTCTGGACTCATAAATTGTCCTTTTTTTATGTTCACGGTTTTCCCTGTGTTGGCCGCCGCCACTAATAGATCGGTCTGTCTTGCCAAGAACGCAGGAATTTGTAAAACATCTACATATTCAGCTGCTATGGCCGCATCCTGTTCTGTATGAATATCTGTTATCGTTGGAACCTTAAAAGTTTCAGAAACTTTACGCAGTATTTTAAGTGCCTTCTCATCGCCTATACCCGTAAAGGAATCTAATCTACTGCGGTTGGCTTTTTTAAAACTTCCTTTAAACACGTAGGGAATGTGAAGTTTGTCCGTTAGGGTAACAACTTGCTCTGCAATACGCAGCGCCATGTCCTCACCTTCAATGGCACAGGGCCCACAGAGGAGAAAGAAGTTCTTGGAAGGGGTATGTTTTAGTTGCGGAATTAAGGAAAGGTTCATGTTGGCTATATTTTAGGAGTACAAAGATACTATTTTAAGCCTCTTTCTGTTATATAAGGGTGCTATTGTAAGAAACCCAAATCTACAGATGATACGCCTAAGAACTCTATTACTTTTTTCAGTGCTTTTAATCGGAGGCCATGCAATGGCTCAGTTTGGTAAGAACTGTGAACTTCGCCAGTTTAAAGTAAATCTCGTAAATCCAGGTTTGGAGTATGAAATGGCCTTAGGCGTTAATACAACTTTGGATGTTAAGGCAGGCTTGCAAGTCGCTCTAGACCCGTTGTTGCCAGAAGTGTATGAAGAATTGGGCTTTTTCCCAGCCGTTGCCGCTCAATATCGATACTACTATAATTTTGAGGCCAGGCAAAGAAACAGAAGAACTATCTACGGAAATTCTGCCAATTACGTTGCTCCTGCAGTAGCTGCTTTTTTCCCTGATACCCGAACCATAAATAATGAACTCGTAAAAGGACCCTTTGGTTACGCAGGAGTCGTAACCGGATTGCAGCGCAGTTATGATTCTGGATTTAATTTTTCGGTAGATGCCGGAGCAGCTTATTATGCCGGGGATTTTGATGGCGCCATTTATCCCGTAGTGAACCTGAGCATCGGCTGGATTTTTAGTGAAAAACGATGGTGCGTTGGGCGATAGGTGTCAATGTTTTTTGAGTTGAAGCAATGTATTTTCGCCACAACATGGATTTGTGCTTGCTTGTTGATGTTTGTTTTACCGCTGCGTAAACTGAATACTTTTAGCGTAAACCCCAATCTTTAAAAAGATAGTCTTCAACTCGATTTTCATAAAATTTCATTAAAGCTTAGTGTTGATTTTGGGTAACTGTTTAGTTTTAGTACATAAACAACTCGGTTATGAATAAAAATCTACTTGTAGCGTCACTCTTTATTTTTGCTTTTGGCTGCCAACTTAAGGCGCAACAAACCAGCGAAAAAGGGAACGGTATTGTTAACTTAGAGCGTCATCAGTTGAAATTTGATTTATTGAGTCCAGGAATCAGTTATGAATTGGGCTTATTCAAAAATCAAAGTGTTTCTACCGCATTGGGTTTGGGCATGGCAGCCTACGAACCGGGATATGTTTTTGGTTTGGCCTTGAATAATCGATATCGCTACTACCATAATTTTCAAAGAAGGATTAACAAGGATAAGAACGTTTCGGGTAACTCTGGCAATTATATTGCTGCAGCCCAGGCCATCTTCTTTTCGCAAGCTAGATTAACGACCAATATCATTGGGCCTGATGATTTTAATGTAGGGTTTTACGGCATGGTATATGGTATTCAACGAACTTATCCCAAAGGATTTAATTTTAATGCAGAATTGGGGGCGGGATATTATCGTGGTGATGGTATCGAAAGTGGTTATGGTCCATTAATTGGGTTTGCATTTGGTTGGGTGGCTACGAAACGAAAGAACGATAAACCAAAAATTAAATGGCAAAACTAGAATATTGGTCTACTATTTGAAAAGGACAGAGCTAAACCATAAAAATCAAAATGACCTCATGAAGAATCTTTTAGTCCTTGTCTTACTAGTTTCTTTTTTGGACGGCATTAATGCTCAGTCAGGTAGAAATATAGAAGAAAATCAATTTAAGATTAACCTTATTAACCCTTGTGTAGAATATGAAGTTGGCGTGGGGCAAAGATCAACCTATAAATTTAGGGCTAGGCTTGTAATTTGGGACATTTGGAGGAGGAGGGGTGTTTAACTACGCTTTTTTGCCATCAATCAATGGGCAATATCGATATTATTATAATATGAAGATAAGACAGTAGAAAGGTAAGCACATAGATGGTAATTCAGGAAATTACTTATCAGCTTCCGTTACCATGTTCACATCGGACGTTATCATAGGTAATATAGAATCAGGCTCAGGAACCGCAGGTTTTCTAGGACCTATTTATAGTATTCAAAGAACATACCCAAAAGGGTTTAATTATACTATGGAATTTGGCCTCGGCCTATATTTCGCTAGTGATGAAAATTTTGAAGCAGTTTAGACTGGTTTAGGTCCTACCGTGAGCTTTAGTATTGGTTGGGTTATCGGTACGAACAAACACAAGTACTATAGAAACCAAACCTTCTCAAAATCAGTTAGATAAAAATAACTTAAGATTGTGCTAAGGTGTTGCAAAATGAAGTATCTTTGCACGCTTAAAATAGACCCTGATGTCCAATACTAAAAATATCGCAATTATTGCGCACGTTGACCACGGCAAAACGACCTTGGTAGACAAAATCATGTACCACTGCAGCCTTTTTCGTGAGAACGAAAATACAGGCGACCTTATCTTGGATAATAACGATTTGGAGCGGGAGCGTGGTATTACCATTACCTCCAAAAACGTTTCTGTGGTATATAAGGATACCAAAATCAATATTATAGATACGCCTGGTCACGCCGATTTTGGTGGTGAAGTGGAACGTGTTTTGAACATGGCCGATGGGGTATTGTTATTGGTAGATGCTTTTGAAGGGCCAATGCCACAAACACGTTTTGTATTGCAAAAGGCTATAGACCTTGGCCTAAAGCCCTGTGTGGTTATCAACAAAGTAGACAAGGAAAACTGTACCCCGGAAGAGGTACATGAAAAAGTGTTCGACCTTATGTTTGAACTGGGCGCTGAAGAATGGCAGTTGGATTTCCCTACGGTATACGGTTCTGCTAAGAACAATTGGATGAGTGAGGATTGGAAGAACGAAACCGATAACATTGAGCCACTTTTGGACATGGTTATCGAACACATACCAACCTTTGAGCCCAAAGAGGGAAATACACAGATGTTAATTACGTCCCTGGATTTCTCTTCGTTTACGGGAAGGATTGCTATTGGGCGTTTAACAAGAGGTACCTTAAAGGAAGGTCAGCAAATTTCTTTGGTCAAACGTAACGGAGCCATCGTAAAATCTAAAATAAAAGAGCTTTTTGTCTTTGAAGGTTTGGGTCGTAAAAAGGTAACCGAAGTAGAAACAGGAGATATTTGTGCGCTTGTAGGTGTAGAAGGTTTTGAGATTGGTGATACGGTTGCTGATCTTGAAAATCCGGAAGGCTTAAAGACAATCGCAATTGATGAGCCTACCATGAGTATGCTGTTTACAATAAATGACAGTCCGTTTTTTGGTCAGGATGGTAAATTTGTGACCTCCAGACATATCAAGGAACGTTTAGAGCGTGAGCTGGAGAAAAACCTGGCCTTGCGTGTAAACGAAACCGATAGTGCCGACAAGTTTTTGGTCTTTGGCCGCGGTGTGTTGCACCTTTCTGTATTGATAGAGACGATGAAACGAGAAGGTTACGAACTACAAATTGGTCAGCCGCAGGTTATTATCAAGGAAATTGATGGTGTAAAGTGTGAGCCGATAGAGCATTTAACTATCGACCTTCCTGAGGAAGTATCAGGTAAGGCAGTAGAGATGGTTTCTATCCGTAAAGGAGAAATGACCAGTATGGAGGCAAAGGGAGATCGTATGCTGTGCGAATTCCAAATTCCGTCTAGAGGAATTATAGGGCTTAGAAACCAATTATTGACCGCTACTGCAGGTGAGGCCATTATGGCACACCGCTTTTTAGAATATCAGCCCATGAAAGGAGATATCCCTCAGCGCCAAAACGGTTCTTTGGTATCCATGGAAAAAGGAAAAGCAATTCCTTATTCTATTGATAAGCTGCAGGATAGAGGTAAGTTCTTTGTTGATCCTGGGGAGGATATCTATGAAGGGCAGGTAATTGGAGAGAATTCTCGTGGAGATGATATGACCATCAACATAACGAAGACGAAAAAATTATCGAACGTTCGTTCGTCAGGAGCAGACGATAAAGCTAAAATTGTACCGGCTATTAAGTTTTCTTTAGAAGAAGCCTTGGAATATATTCAGAAAGATGAGTACGTTGAGGTGACTCCAAAACACCTGAGGTTACGTAAAATTCACTTAACGGAAGTAGACCGTAAGCGTTATAAAATAGCATAATCTTAATTGATTATTATAGTGATAAAGACCCTGACCTTTTCAGGGTTTTTTTACGCCCTTATTTTTTAAAAAATTCAAAGTCCGTAACATAAGAAAGGAAAATAGCGCTTCTTTTTACAGATTCAATAAGGACATACATCAATAATTATTGCATCCGTAATTCTACCTAAACCTGCTATCGTTTTGTAGTATTCCTGCTACATTTTCCATAATTTAAATTAAAGAATACAACTTAAATCAAAATAATAAAACAAATGGAATTTGAAGGGAAAAAGGTTTTGATAACCGGTGGTACCCGTGGTATAGGCAGATGTATGGTTGATGAACTGGTACGGAACGGGGTGAAGCATATTGCCATTATTGCTCGTGATAAAAAAAGTCTAAAGGCACTATCTAAGCAATATGAAGAAGTGAAATTTATCCGTATTCCTGGAGATGTTGCCGATATAGATGTTCTGCGGGAGGCCTCGGCACGAATAGAGGATAAATGGGGATCTTTGGATATTCTAATAAACAATGCCGGAATAATCTCTGCAGGACCATTAGAAGACATTTCGGACGAAGATCTTTACGATCAGGTGGCCGTGAACTTAACGGCAATACTTTTATTGACCAAATACTGTATCCCACTTTTGAAGTACTCTAAGGAAGCGGCAATTCTAAATGTTTCTTCCGGACTTGGTTTATTGGGAAAGCCTTTTTACGCAGTGTACGGCAGTACCAAAGCTGCCATACGTCAATTTTCCGATTCAATTCGAAGAGAATTGGCTCCAGTAAATATTTCCGTAACCTGCGTTTATCCCACGGCAACGGATACCGATATGATGAAGAAATTTAAAGATCGTGAAATGGATTCTCCAGAAATGGTCGCAAAAAGATCTTTGGAAGGATTAAAGAACAAAGAATTACATGTAATCTTTGGAGGTAAGGAACGACTTAAAGAAAACGTTTTGAATTTTGAAAACCCTGCCAAGTTTGACGAACAGATTGCCGAGGATTATGAGCAGAGAAAAGAATCCAGTATGGGCCATAAGGCGATTTGATTTAAAACACGATATCAAAAAAGGAATCTAGCCATGAAATTTAATCCAAATGTCTTTACTGCACTGTTTTTGCTATTTATTGTTTCCTGCAAAGACGAACCAACATCCAAAGAAAAATCGATAATAGCTGTCATGGAATATGAGGCCACCCAATACATTCCTGACACATGGATAGCTAAACGTGTAGGAAAAGTGAAAAATGAATTAAACAGTACTGAAGCAGGGAAAATAGTTTGGAAAGCTATGGAAGCTCATGGCGGTTTGGAAACATGGTATGCTAACGGACCTCTATCGTTCAGGTTTAACTATCGGCCTTTGGACGGTAAAACACCACGAGATAGTTATCAGACCATTGATACTTGGAGTAATAGGGCAAGGCATACCAGTGCAACCGATAGCACCGCTCACTTTGGGTGGACAGGTAAAACAGCTTGGGTAGAGGCTGCCGATAACACGGCTTTTGCATATGATACCAAGTTTTGGGCCTTAACGCCAATTTATTTTTTAGCGCAACCTTTTATTTTAGATGGTGATGGGGTGAACTTGGAACTGTTGCGGAATACGGACTATAAGAACATATCTCAAGATGTAGTTAAAGTAACCTTTGATGCGGGCACGGGAGACGCACCGGATGATTATTATATCCTTTATTTTCAAGAGGATACGCATTGGCTGAGTGCTATTCGTTACATCGTATCCTACCCTGCTTATTTTAAGGATGGCGGTCATTCGCCAGAAAAGTTCATGGAGGTCTTAGGTGCAGAAACCGTTGAAGGGATTCGTTTTCCTACCAGTTATAAAACACATTGGCTAACGGAGGATGCAAAACCTGGTGCATATATTACAAACATAGAAGTTTCGGATATTCATTTTGAACAGCAGCTGAATACAGACTTTTTTGCAGTTCCGGAAGGTGCTACTGTACTTGAGTGAATAATAAAACCCCAGGTAAATACTTGGGGTTTTCATAGTTTTTCCCCTAGCTTTAGTCTACAGGTGCTTGATGCAGTGCCGCTGCAGCCGCACCTACGATACCGGCCGAGTTGCGTAACTCTGCGGGAACTACAGGTGTTTCTATTTTTATCCGGTGTTTGAATTGGGAAAAATCTTTTGAAGCTCCACCCCCTAAAATAATCAATTCAGGGGCAATGATCAACTCAACATATCTTAGGAATTTATTAAAGCGTTTACCCCATTGATCATAACTAAGGTTATCGCGTTCCTTGGCAGAATCTGCGGCCCATAATTCAATTTTATCATACTTCTTGTATGGGATTTGGCCCAATTCAAAATTAGGAATGAGTTCCCCGTCCCAAAACGCACCACTGCCTAATCCAGTACCAATGGTAACCATCACTACAAGTCCTTTTTTTCCTTTGCCTATACCATAATTCATAGTAGCGTAACCAGCAGCATCAGCATCATTAATAACCGTAACGGGCAATCCTGTCGCATCGCTGAATAGCGCCTTAACATCCATGCCGAGCCACTTTTTGTGAAGATTTCCCGGAGATTTGCATATTCCATGCTTTATAATCGTTGGGAACCCTACACCTACCGGGCCTTTATAATCAAAATGCTTAACGATTTTGGCCACCACAGCCGCCATATCCTTTGGTTTTCTTCCTTTTGGAGTAGGAATGCGGTGTCTTTTGGTCAACATTTCTCCGGTTACCGAGTTTACCAATGCCCCTTTAATACCGGACCCACCTACATCAATTCCTAAAACTTCCATACTCTTCTTTTGATTTTTTTGAATATGCGCAAAGTAACAAAAAAAGAATCGGCTCTGGAAACTTGCTTTTTACCCAGATTACTAATTCTAAAGGGATGAATAATGAACAAAGGGGCAATTGTGCCACTTTGTCCATTAGTTAATTATTAATTCAGTCTAAAATTTTCAGTGCTACGATAGTAGTTACCGCAATCTCCTCATCGGACTCGTCCATTTCAGTTTCACTTGTGTAGGTAATCAAGAAATTTTTGCCAACGAACTCCTCTTTGGTTAGGTCATAGGCCATTTTTGGTTCTTCGCTCATATGGCTGAAGGCAATGGAATATCCATCGGCATCTACAAAATAAAAAGTACCGTCCTCATAAAAGTCAAAGGTTGCAGTCATTTTTTCGGTGTCTTGGCTCATGGTGTTCGTCATAACCGATGTCAACAGAAAAAGAGAAATAAAAAGTGTTTTCATAAGATGTAAATTTTAGTTTTTGAATCTTTTTTTTTGAATTGATTTTCCCCTTGTAATAGGTTAGAATTTTCATAGTAAATGAAGTAAATAAATGAATGCGAAAATTATTCATGACCATTTATTTTTTATCAATTTTTAGGATTGTAAAACACTGTTTTAAAGTGTTTTAAAAGGTATGGTATTTTTTTAAAATATTTTTAAACCAAACCAATGTCATGTCAAAATTCAAAGTACATTTGACCCATAATTCTATTAAAATATTCAATAGGAATATGGGCTGTAAAATAACATACGATATACATTAAGTAATCATTTCGAAAACATAATAGTATTGTGCGGATGTATAATATTTGGCTTCTATTTTCACTACCCTGCTTTCTAGCTTCGTACGATAGCTAAATGCATAGTTTAAAATGATAATAACATAATTAAGCGTATCTTAAAATTAAAGTTGAACAATGAATCTTAAGGATGGCGTAAAAACCTCAGACAACAAAGTATCTTCCGAAGCTCGGAAATTGAGTGAATTGGTAAAGGATTCGACCAAGTCTTTAGTGGATAAACTGGAATGTTATGAGGATATTATAAGCTTGGAAGTTGGTGACACTGGACTGAGCCGTGCAAAGACCTTAGAACGCGAATTTGACTTGAGGCAACTGTATATAAAATATGAAGGCGATAACCCTACCGGTACCCAAAAAGACAGGATTGCCTTCGCTCAATTGTATGATGCCTTGCGTAGGGAGTATAAGGTAGTGTCCCTGGCCACATGTGGTAATTATGGAGTAGCAATGGCTTTGGCCGCAGACTTAGCAGGAATAGCCTGTAAGGTTTATATTCCGGAGTCGTATCATACCGATAGGATTATAGAAATCGAAAGGCTTAATGCTGAAATAATAAGATTGCCGGGTAGCTATGAAGATGTGGTCATGCAAAGTACGGAACATGCCAACAAAAATGGCTGGTACGATGCCAACCCAGGTGGTGCAAATACCCCTTTGCAGATATCGGCCTATGCACAAATAGCTCAGGAGATTTTTGAGGATTTGGGAGATGCTCCCAAGTATTGCGCTGTTCCAGTCTCTAACGGTACATTGTTCGCCGGAATCTACAGGGGATTTGTAAGTTTATATAAGCGAGGGAAAACCTCGCGTGTTCCCAAGATGATAGCGGCTTCATCATCTTTTAAAAATCCAATTATACAATCTTTTTTGCAAGGGTTGGAGTACTGTAAAGATTTGAATCCGGAGAAAATAAAAGAAACGGTATATAATGAACCCCTTATTAATTGGCATAGTTTTGACGGGGAGGAAGCCTTGTATGCGTTACGGGAATCTGATGGTAGCGCCTATAATATCAGCGATAAAAAATTAAGGGAAATGACCGCTCTTTTAGCAAAAAAAGAAGGGTTTAAGATTCTGCCTGCTTCTACTGCAGGCTTGATAGGCTTATTGGAGTTAGATGAAAAATTAAACTTGGAGCCGGACAGATTTGTAGCCGTGCTTACAGCAAAACACTAAAACAATATTATGAAGAAAGTAATAGATGGTAAGGCCCTGGTATATTGTGAGGGTGCTTTTAATACACCCAACGGAAAAACAGCACATGGATTAGTTCGGTTCACGGAGCGTTATGAAGTTGTTGGGGTCTTAGACGCTAAATATGAAGGTCAGGACGCAGGTGCCATTTTGGATGGCAGACCAAATGGTATACCAATTTTTAAGGATATAGAAACGGCAACGGAGCAGTTAGACGCTGAAGATAAGATGCCCAGTTATTTGGTCATCGGACTCGCTCCGGACGGGGGTCGCTTGCCTAAGGTAGCAAAAGGAACTATCAAAAAAGCATTGGAAATGGGTTGGAACGTAGACAGTGGACTTCATGATTTTTTGACGAACGATGCAGATTTAATGAAGGTGGCAACAGCGAATAATTGCCAGGTTCGTGATATAAGAAAAACGCCAGATAGGGACAAGCTGCACTTTTTTACAGGCGATATAGAAAAAGTAGACTGCTTAAAACTAGCTGTTTTAGGAACAGATTCTGCCTTAGGTAAACGCACTACAGCTTGGTTACTAGTACATGCCTTTAGAGCAGCAGGAAAAAAGGCTGAAATGATTGGCACCGGACAAACCGGTTGGATGCAGGGAGCTAAATATAGTATGGTCATGGATAGTTGTATCAACGATTTTGTTTCTGGTGAAATTGAACATGCGGTGGTAAGTGCCTATACCCATGAAAACCCGGACGTCATAGTAATCGAAGGACAGGGTAGTTTAATGAATCCTGCGTATCCTGGTGGCTTTGAAATTTTGGCTGCGGGAAGACCGGACTACGTGATATTGCAACATGCGCCCACGCGTGTAGAATATGATGGATTTCCGGGATATAAGATGCATTCGCTACATGAGCAGATAAATGCAATTCAGGTCATATCCGGGAAAGAGGTTATTGCCATAACGGTGAATCATGAAAATATGGAGAAAGACCAAATTTTGGAAACCTGTAAACAGATTACCTTAGAGACCAAGCTGCCTGCTTTTGACGTGCTGGAGTATGGTGCGGAATCTTTGGTGGAAATTTTGATGTCCAAACTTAAATGAGAATAACAAAAGTATCCTACGAACGGCACGATTTAAAATTAGCAGTGCCCTATACTATTGCCTACGAAACGATAGATAAAACCTCAAATTTTATTTTAAAAATAGAGACCGATGGTAAATGGGTGGGTTATGGCTGTGCCGCACCGGACAAAGCCGTAACAGGGGAAACACCCGATGAGGTCGAGGAGGCGATAAAGAGTGAAATATCCGATTATTTAATAGGCAAAGACCCGTTTACCTACGCTTTGTTACTGTCTGAGCTCAAGCAAGTACTCGGAAAAAGGGCATCTTCCTTGGCTATGGTAGATTTAGCGCTTTTCGATTTGATTTCTAAAAAAGCGGAAGTGCCGCTCTATAAGTTTTTAGGTGGATATCGGAATTCGATTCCTACGAGTATTACCGTAGGTATTTTACCCTTGGAGGAAACCATAAAACATGCTCGGGAATATGTGTCACAAGGTTTTTCTATTCTTAAAATAAAAGGGGGGAGTAATGTGGAAGAGGATGTGGAAAAAATGACGAAGCTCCATGAGACCTTTCCGCAAATTTCATGGCGTTTTGATGGCAACCAAGGCTATACTGTGGCAGAATCCCTTCAATTTGAAAAAGAAACCGCTAACGTTGGCATCCAAATATTTGAACAACCCACCAAAATAGGAGCTGAGGAACGTTTGGGTGAGGTAACAGATAAAACTACCATTCCTGTAATGGCAGATGAAAGTCTTAAAACCCTCGCCGATGCTTTTCGCCTTGCTCAAAACGAGCGCGTAAACATGGTGAATATTAAGCTCCAAAAGGTTGGAGGAATTATGGTGGGTATACATATCAATTCCGTAGCCAAGTCAGCCAAGTTGGAAGTGATGGTAGGTTGTATAGACGAATGTGGTTTGGGTATTGCTGGGGGACTTCATTTTGCCCTTTCCCGTCCCAATATTATATATGCAGATTTAGATGGCCACTTAGAATTGGTAGATGATCCTTATAAAAATGTTTTTAAACTAAAAAATGGCGTTCTGTATCCTACCGTAAAATATGGATTGGGGTTTAACGGATAGGTTATACCTAATTGTTTTAAAGCGGTTTCCTATTAATGATTACTAGGGACGTGACGCAGCGAGCGTGTATTTGTCTTTGACTATTGAATTTTATTGTAACGAGACTGGCCGGCAAAATAGTGCACGGTCAAACCCTTTGGCCACAAGAGGACACCTCCCTTGGATTCATAGTAGGTGCCAAAAAATTTCAATAATTTACCTAAAACTTACAGCCGACAGGGTATGGCGTGTAGCGAAACGCGTACGGCGCTACCCTTCCAGCTCCTGAATCAAATTAGCAACTAGAGCCGTCCAACCTGTTTGGTGGGAGGCTCCGAGTCCACGACCGTTTTCCCCATGAAAATATTCATAGAACAATACTAAATTCTTAAAATTAGGGTCTGTATACTGTTTGTCATGCAAAAGGTTTATAGGACGTTTTTCATTACCATCCTTTTCAAACATTTTGATGAGTCGTTTGCTTATTTCGTTGCTTATTCGGTGTAGGTCCATTTTAATACCACTCCCAGTGGGATATTCGAACTGCAGATCTTTGCCGCAAAAACTGTAATATTCTCTTAGTGACTGAATAAAAAGATAATTCATGGGCAGCCAAACAGGTCCACGCCAGTTGGAGTTACCTCCGAACAAGGATACCGTAGATTCTGCGGGCTCGTAGTTAATGGAATAGTCAATTCCCTCGATGTGTATGTGATAAGGTTCTTCATGGATTTTGGAGAGCGAACGAATCCCATACGGACTCAAAAATTCTTTTTCGTCCAACAAACTCTTAATCAATAATTGTAAACGGTCGTTGGGTACTAAAGAAAGGTGTAGGTCTTCCCCGTCTTCATATCCCTGTATAACGGGAAATTTTAAATTCTCCATACGGTATTTTTGAAACCATAGAATGCTTGCCTTAAATTTTGGAAATAGTTCCAGGGTCTCTTTTTTTATTGTAAGAACAGCTGCCAAGGATAGCATACCGGCAATAGACCTTATTTTTATGCGTGTTGAGCGTCCATCTGGTAATACCAGTCTATCATAAAAGAAACCTTCTTCACTATCCCAAGTTCCTTCGTGAGCGATATCTATCTTGTTCAGGGCTTCGGCAATAAAGATAAAATGTCCAAAATACTTGGTGGCCATGTCTTCATAGGTATCGTCCTCTTTTGCGATTTCCAAGCTCATTTCCAGCATATTCAAGCAGTAAAGTGCCATCCAAGCAGTACCGTCTACTTGCTCCAATGTGCCGTTTCCTGGTATGCCGTTGCTGCGGTCAAATACACCTATGTTATCCAACCCTAAAAATCCGCCTTGAAAAACGTTTTTTTGGCTACTGTCCAACTGGTTTACCCACCATGTAAAGTTTAGGGCCAATTTATTGAACATCCTTTTAAGAAATTTTACGTCTCCCGCACCTGTCTTATCTTTATCGATTTTGTAGATACGCAAGGCAGACCATGCCTGAACAGGAGGATTCACATCGCTAAAGTTCCATTCATAGGCAGGTATTTGCCCGTTTGGCGCCATGTACCATTCTTTGGTAAATAACAAGAGCTGCTCTTTAGCAAAACTTGGGTCTATCAATGCAAACGACGCACAATGAAAAGCAGAGTCCCAAGCTGCATACCAGGGATATTCCCAGGCATCTGGCATGGAAAGTATGTCGTGGTTCCTAAGCGTTTTCCAGGAGTTATTGCGGCCAGTAAGTCTTTCTTTTGGTGGATGGGAATTTTTGGAATCTCCCTTGAGCCATTGTTCTACCTCGTAATTATAATATTGTTTCGTCCAAAGTAAGCCCGCCAAGGCCTGCCTTAGGATCGCTTTTTTGTCCTTGCTTGCTTTTGGCACCAAAGCTTCGTAAAAGGAGTCGCATTCTTTCTTGCGGTTCTTAAAAATGCTGTCAAATGATGCTCCAAACGGGTCGTCTAAAGCTTTATCACTTAAACGAAGCACCACCGAAACAGATTCACCACCCTCTATTTTTCTATGGTACAAGGGCGCAAACTTGGTGCCTTTCTCATTTTTGGTGGCTAGTGTATAATCATTGTTGCACACAGCTTTGTGAAAAAGGTCTTTTTTGTAGGGATGTGTATTTTTTTGAAGGTAAATGGCTTCTCTGTTGGTTTCGTTTTCAGTAAACAACAATTGGTCCGCTTCTTGAAAATACAAGTGGTAATCTCCAACATATGGATGTTCGATGGTGGCTGAAGTTTCGCCGTTTTCCACTTGTTTTTTAATAACTGGTTTTTTAAGCATTTCTTTAAATGTCCAGTGATTTCTCATGGTTAACGTAGGAAGCAGATGTATCGCCGCCGCTTCTGAATTTCTGTTTTGTATGGTTATCTTGATTAAGATGTCTTTTTCATCACCCTTGGCATATTCGGTAAATACATCGAAATAAGCGTTGTTTTCAAATACACCTGTATCCAGTAATTCATATTCCAGTTCATTTCTATTTCGTTTTTGATTTTCGGATATCAGTTCTGCGTACGGGAATTCAGCTTGTGGGTATTTATACAAATGTTTCATGTAAGAATGGCTCGGTGTACTTTCTAAATAATAGTACAGTTCCTTAACATCTTCACCATGATTTCCTTGTGGGCCTGTAAGTCCAAAAAGACGTTCTTTTAAAATAGGGTCTTTGCCGTTCCAAAGTCCAATGCCAAAACAGATATTACAGTACCTATCGGATAATCCTGCAATGCCATCCTCGCCCCAACGGTATGCCCTACTTCGCGCGTGTTCGTGAGGAAAGTAGTGCCAAGCATCTCCATGTGCGCTGTAGTCTTCCCTTACGGTTCCCCATTGGCGTTCACTTAGATAGGGTCCCCATTTTAACCAATCTTTTTTATTTGCATCCTGTTCTTTAAGCCTGTTTGCTTCTTCGTTTTTTAACGTCATAAATTGGAATAAGGTTCTTTACTGGGTGGGTAATTGTCAAGATAGTGAGTACTTACCTGGATACCTTGCGGTTCTATGTTTGATACTCGCTAATTCAGTGTAGAGTGTTTTGAATTGGATACTGTAGGTCTTAATTTTTATTGTTTCTAATTTGGTTCACCGTTTATCTGTAATTATACCGCCTTCTGCACTACTTCAAAGACTTTGTTTGCATCGCATTTGATCGTTTTAGAAGGATATTTTAAAATGAGGGCGTAATCGTGCGTGGCCATTAATATCGTGCGGCCAGATTTGTTAATTTCCTGTAATACTTTCATGACCTCAACGCTAGTTTGTGGATCAAGATTTCCGGTAGGTTCGTCTGCTAAAATAAGTTCAGGGTCATTTAAAAGTGCTCTAGCGATGGCAACACGTTGTTGTTCCCCACCTGAAATTTCGTGCGGGTATTTAAAGCCTTTGGTTTTCATCCCTACTTTTTCCAGTACGGCCTCCACTTGGGTGTCCATCTTTGCCTTGTCCTTCCATCCGGTGGCTTTTAAAACGAACAACATATTTTGGTTGATGTTCCGATCTGGTAAAAGTTTAAAATCCTGAAAAACGATACCTAATTTTCGCCTTAGAAAAGGAATATCATTTTCTTTTAAGGTCTTTAGGTTAAAATCTACAATACTTCCTTCTCCCTGTTTCAAAGGTAGGTCGCCATAGAGTGTTTTCATGAAGCTGCTTTTTCCGCTTCCTGTTTTGCCGATAAGGTATACAAATTCGCCCTTGGATACATGCAGGTTTACCTCGTTTAAAACAAGACTTTCTTTTTGAAATATAGCAGCATCCTTTAACTCTAAAACAGTATTTTCCATAGTGCAAATGTTGATATAAAAGTAATAAGTTCCTATCGATAGTAACGAACTGTTTTGCAAATTCTTTTCCTTTGTGATTTAACACACATACTTTGGCACGCTATTCGTCGTTATCCCTAATAACACGAAAGAGCCATAAAATAGTTAGAGAACGCTATGCTTAAAAAACTTCTGATATACATTCCTGTCCTTGCGGGAATAGCTTGGTCTTCCAATGCGCAGGAAACCAAAATTTACACCCACGAACAAAAAGAGTTTCAAGATGCGCTTGCACTGTACAATAATGAACAGTACCAGGCGGCACAAACCATTTTCCAAAAGGTAAAGTCGAATACGGACAATGAGGAGGTTGCGGCCAACAGTGCCTACTATGCGGCCAATGCTGCCGTGCGGCTTAATCAGCAAGGTGCAGACCGTTTAATGGAAGATTTTGTGGAAAAACATCCCACATCTACCAAACGTAATTCTGCCTTCGCAGATGTGGCCGAATATTATTTTGAGACCGGTAAGTACCCTTATGCCCTTAAGTGGTACAATAAGGTAGATCAGAGTGCCTTGTCTCGGGGAGAAATGGAGAAGTTCAACTTTAACTATGGCTATTCCTTATTTTCATCCCGAAAGACCCAAGAGGCAGAACGGTATTTGTCAAAGGTTTCTAATTCACCTGTCTATGGTTCACAGGCCAAATATTATTTAGGTTATATTTCCTATCAGGAAGATGATTATGAAAAAGCCAATGAGCGTTTTGATCAGATTACCGACCAAGACCTACTGGAGGAAAAATTAAGTTATTATCAGGCCGATATGAACTTTAAACTAGGAAAGTTTGAAGAGGCTATCGCACTAGCCAAAAAACAATTACCAAAATCGGATCGCAAGGAGGTTTCTGAGTTAAACAAAATTATTGGTGAAAGCTATTTCAATCTAAAACAATACAGTAATGCCATTCCCTATCTGGAGGCCTACAAGGGTAAAGGAGGAAAATGGAACAATACGGATTACTATTTACTAGGGTATTGCTACTACATGCAACAGGATTATGCCAATGCTATACAGCAGTTTAATAAAATTATTGATGGGAACAACAGCGTTTCTCAAAATGCCTATTATCATCTGGCCGAATGTTATCTGAAATTGGATAAAAAACAAGAAGCCCTAAATGCCTTTAGAAATGCCTCCCAAATGGATTTTAAAGCAGAAATTCAAAAAGACGCCTTTTTAAACTATGCACGATTGAGCTACGAAGTAGGTAATGCCTATGAGCCGGTTCCGCAAGTAATTACGAATTATTTGGATACCTATCCCAATGACGAGAACCAAGCCGAAATGCAGGCCCTTTTAGTGGATTCTTATATAACTTCGAAGAATTTTGCAGGAGCAATGGTGCTTTTGGAAAAGAATAAAAGCTACGCTAGTAAGGCTACTTATCAAAAAGTGGCATACTACAGAGGTATAGAGCTTTTTATGGAAACGGATTATAACGGCGCATCTGATAATTTGGAAAAGTCCCTTAATAGTGCGGAAGATGCTGCATTCCGTTCGCGTGCACAATATTGGAAAGCAGAAGCGGATTATCTATTGAACCGCTTTGATGTCGCTGGCAACGGATTTTTATCTTTCAAACAAAATGCATCCGCAGCACTGCAGAGCGAATTACCCGATGTAGACTACAGTCTGGCCTATTCCTATTTCAAACAAAAGGATTACGACAGGGCTATCACTTATTTTTCGGCGTTTACGGACAAAGGAAGCGATGCGATAGAAAAACTGAACGATGGTTACCTTCGCTTAGGCGATAGTTATTTTGCAACCAGGAATTATTGGCCAGCTATTGAAACCTATAATAAAGCGTTGGCACTTAACGGTCCCGAAAAAGATTATGCCTCCTACCAAAAGGCCATGAGCTATGGTTTTGTGGGTAGGGGAGACACGAAAATCGAAGGCCTTGAAAATTTTGTTTCCGATTATACCGGTTCTAGCCTAAGGGACGATGCGCTATATGAACTGGGGAATTCTTACATAAGTGATGGACAAGAAAGCAAAGGTTTACAGGCCTATGACCGATTGATTAGGGAATTTAAAGCAAGTAGTTTGGTACCACAGGGGTTAATGCGTCAAGGTTTGGTGCATTATAATGGCGGTAGAAACGAAGAAGCCCTAGCTAAGTTTAAGACTGTAGTTCGCGATTATCCAAAAAGTCAAGAGGCAATCCAAGCGGTTGCTACTGCAAAATTGGTATATGTAGATTTAGGGCGCGTAAACGAGTATGCGGCTTGGGTAGAGAACCTGGATTTTGTGGAGGTGACGGATACAGAATTGGACAATGCGAATTTTGAATCGGCTCAAAAACAGCAACGAGACGGAAACACCGATGCTGCCATCCGTGGTTATAAAAAGTATATTGAACAATTCCCAAATGGTCTGCATGCCGTAGATGCTAATTTTAGTTTGGCGCTTTTATATTTTGGAAATGGGGACAAGGAAGCGGCCCTTCCGTACTATAAATTTGTAGCTGATCGCAACAGCAGTGAATATGCAGAACAGGCCTTAGCGAGAATTTGCGAGGTATATATTGGCCAACAGGACTATGAAACTGCGTTGCCTTATTTATTGAAGCTGGAGGCAAGAGCTAACATTCAGCAGAACAGGACCTTTGCACAAAGTAATCTGATGAAGGGTTATTACGGGCAACGAAACTACGATAAGACCTTGGAATATGCGGATAAGGTATTGGCTACTCCAAATATAGACGACCGTATTAAGAGCGATGCTCAAATTATGATTGCCAGGTCTGCCATTGCTACCAATGACTTGGACAAGGCAAAATCTGCTTATTCACAGGTGTTAAAAATTGCTTCCGGTGCTACGGCAGCAGAGGCACTTTATTATGATGCCTACTTTAAGAACGCCGATGGTGATGCGGAATCGTCCAATATCGCTGTTCAAAAACTAGCCAAGGATTATGCTACATACAAGGAATGGGGTGGAAAAGGATTGGTGCTGATGGCCAAGAATTTTTACATTCTCGATGATGCGTTTCAAGCAACCTATATCCTGGAGAGCGTTATTGCGAATTTTGAACAGTTTCCAGAAATCGTAGCCGATGCAAAAGGAGAACTCGCCATTATAAAGTCCAAAGAAGCGCAAAGCAACTCCTCAGTAAATCCTAATAAAGAGTAATGTACCAAAGTAATAGAACACGTATGTACAAAAATATACTAGTAGTAACGGGTATCTTGTTCCTAGGTTTGCAGTCTGCAACAGCCCAAGACGATAAGAAAGAAGATGAAACTATTGGAACAGAGACCGTGACGGTTACAAAGGCATATACGCCAACTGTCTCCGATGCCTTTAAGATAAAATCGGTCCCTAATCTTAACGATTCAATTGTATTGCAAAAGAAGCCAATTAAGTACAGTATATTTTCCGTGCCGGTAGCTTCTACATTTACCCCGTCTAAAGGAACGGCCTCTAGAGTAGAACGGACTCCGCCACCGGTACTTTTTAATTCGTATGCTTCTGTTGGAGCTGGAAATTATGGAAACGTTAATGCTGATTTTTATACCAATAGAACCCTAAGTAGAGATGAAGACGTAACCATAGGTCTTAACCATCACTCTTCGCAGGGAGGAATTGACGGGGTACGGTTAAATGATAGGTTTGCCGACTCTAAGTTAGATGCTGCTTACAAAAAGCGGGATAGGGATTACAATTGGGGTGCCGATATTGGTTTGCAACATCGATATTACAACTGGTATGGTTTGCCAGAAGGTGTTTTTGATGACACTACCATAGCCACGATAGATGAGGGTCAGAATTACTTTATGGGGGAAGCTTCGGGTCATTTTAATCTAGAGGATTCTTTCTTTAAAGGTGTTGATGGGAAGTATCGAAGATTTTGGGATTCGGCAGAGTCTGGCGAGAACCGTGCTATTGTAAACGGCGCTTTTGAATTTCCCCTAAACGAAGAGCTGTTTACCGTAGGAGTCAATGCCGATTATGTGGGCGGCAGCTTTGAAAATACCAGTTTAAGCAAACCAGTTAACGAAGGCGGTATAGATTATGGGCAGTTACAAGTGGGAATAAGACCAAGTTTACAAATGCTACGAGACAATTTGTCCTTGAACCTAGGGGTAAATTTAGTATATGGAATGGATTTGGAAAATAACGAAGGTAATTTTTATATCTATCCGGCCGTAACCGCATCCTACCGTTTGTTGGAGGAAACTGTTATTGCCTATGGTGGTGTTACGGGAGAATTACGCCAGAATTCGTTTCATGGTTTTGTTGAAGAAAATCCGTTTGTTTCGCCAACCCTATCTATTGCGCCAACGGATAGTCAGTATAACGCGTATGTGGGTGCTAGAGGTCAGTTATTGCCTAATCTTAGTTATAATGTAAAAGCGTCATATAGTGCTGAAAACAATAGTCCATTATTTCGCCTTAATCCACAGAACACGCTGCGCAATGACGACCGTGGCTACAATTTTGGTAATTCTTTTGATGTGTTTTATGACGATATAAAGACCATTGGAATCTTTGGTGAATTGAATGTAGATGTTAATAGAAACTTTACGTTGGGCGTTAATGCACAGCTGAATGAGTACAACACCGAAACCGATAACCCAGCTTGGAACCTTCCAAATTTGCAGGCTTCCTTGTTCGTGGACTATCAAATCGGGGAACAGTGGTTTGCAGGTGCCAATTTATTTTATGTGGGTGAGCGTGAGGATTTTTCCAGTGTCTTTGTCGAGAACGTAGTACCGTCCGAATTTCCTGCAACTATTATTACGCTAGACGGATTTTTTGATGCCAATGCCCATCTAGGCTACCGCCTAAACGATCAATTATCGCTATTCGTAAAAGCTTCGAATATTGCCAATAACAATTACCAGGGTTGGGCAAATTTTCAGGTACAGGGCCTACAGATTTTGGGAGGCGCAACCTACAAGTTCGATTTTTAAACAAGGTCCAAAAAACTATCTAAACCCTTATACCTCCAAAGGAATAGGGATTTTCTTATTTTAGGGGTGTTTAAGATATGCTGATGAACTCCTGTGGTCCGTTATTTGTAATACTTACGATATTGCTAATTGGAAGCGATGTTGGAACTGGACTGGCGCAAAACCGCGTTCAAAACCCCAGTTTTGAAACCTTTGTTAATTGTCCTCAAAAATTAGGAAACTTAGATGCCGACGTGACCGATTGGACTACACCAACTACCGGTTCTACCGATTATTTTAATGGGTGCAGTCAGGCTATGGGTACTCCAAAAAATTTTAATGGTGAGCAACCGGCCAATTTTGGTGTAGGCTATGTAGGCTTGTACTTGTATGCGCCGGACGATTACCGCGAATACATACAAGCTAAATTGGACCAAACCTTAATAAAAGGAGAAACCTACACCGTGTCTTTTTATGTAAGCCTGGCAGAGCGGTCAGATTTTGCCATTAAGGAGTTTGGCATACAATTCGTGGAAAGTCCTGTGCAGGTGGATACCAGAAAAACGCTATCACGAAGGCATCTATCCAAAATACCGGGAGACGTTTCCAATTACTTTGAGATAACTTATGCTGAGTTCTATTCGGATAAAGAGGATTGGGTGAAGGTAGAAAAGGAGTTTATGGCCAACGGTACAGAGAATTATATTCTTATCGGTAATTTTAAGGATAATGCAAGAACCCAAAAGTTTAGGACAAAGAGAAATGTGACCAAAGGTTCCTATTACTATTTGGATATGGTTTCCGTTTCAGCAGTAAATCCTTTCAAGAACCCTAATACCGACCCCGACCTTAAAAATAAATTAGCGTTTGAATTGGATAGTGTCCATACGTTTAAAAATGTGCTTTTTAGTTTTGATGCTTTTGAACTAATGCCGTCTGCAAAAAAGGAGCTAGACGAGATTAAGGCATATTTGATACTGCACAAAGCTTTTAAAATTCAAGTGTCCGGACATACGGATACAATCGGTAATCAAGTATATAATAAAAGACTATCCGAAAACCGGGCAGAAGCTGTTGCACAGTATTTAATACATAAAGGAATTGACAGCAGCAGGGTTTCACATGAAGGCTTTGGCAGTTCACTACCCCTTCAAAAGAACAGAACCAAAGCTGACCGTCAGCGCAATAGACGTGTAGAGTTCCGGATTACCAATGAGTAATGAAATAGGATACCATTAAGGCAAATGTGTACCAAAATCCATTACCCTTACATAGGCCCATCGTAAATACTTATTTTTGCGCCCAAACGCTAGTATGCCAATTAAATATTCGAGACCACTCATAAACCCAGCTAAAAGTCCTTTTTTCTATGGCTATGTGATTTTAGCGATTGCTACGGTGGGCGTTTTTTTCAGTATGCCGGGTCAAACGATAGGGGTTTCGGTTTTCACGGATCCAGTTAAGGATGCGTTGGGACTTTCCAGAAATCAGTTTAGTAATGCCTATATGATAGGTACCATAGTAAGTTCTTTGTTAATTGGGCGTGCAGGATTCTGGTTTGATCGGTATGGTGCAAGAAAAGTAGCATCCTTGGCCGCTCTGGGCCTGGCTATGACTCTATTTCTTTGTTCTTGGTCCGTTGGTATGAGTGGTTCCGTAAAGGAATTTTTGAATTTGGATACATGGATGATTCCTTTTGTTTTAATGACCATACTATTCTTTATGCTGCGTTTTTCCGGTCAGGGGATATTAACTATGGCTTCCAGAAACGTAATCATGATATGGTTCGATAAAAATCGCGGAAAAGTAAATGCTGTGAACAGTGTTGCCGTATCCTTGGGGTTTTCCTCCTCGCCCTTATGGGTAAGTGCTTTAATAGATTATGAGGGTTGGCAAAATGCATGGCGTTATTTGGGACTTGCCGTGTTCTTGTTTAGTATACTGGCTTTTACGTTATATAAGGATAATCCGGAAGAATACGGATTGGTTCCGGATGGCACTAAAAACAATGATCTAGCTGTTGGAAAGCCAAAGCAGGTCGCAAAACAGTTTACGTTGGTTGAGGCGAAAACCACCCGTGCGTTTTGGATGTATGGACTGGCATTGGCCTTCAACAGTTTTTTTATTACCGGACTTACGTTTCATATCGTTTCTATTTTTGAGAACGAAGGATTTCCAAAAGAAGATGCTATCAGTATTTTTTTACCCGCCTCTATTGTTGCGGTAACCATCTCTAGTATTTTTAATTTTTTGAGCGATACCATTGCCCTTCAGTTTTATCTGTATTTCTTGTTGCTAGGCGGTGTGTTATCGTCCTTGGGGTTTTTACTGCTTTCAACAGCGGTAGGTGTTCCTTTTTTAATAGCCGGTTTTGGCATTATGGGTGGATTTTTTGCCGTATTAAATGCCGTAGCTTGGCCTCGGTTTTATGGGCGCACACATCTAGGAAGTATTACGGGTAAAATCATGAGCTTTTTAATTTTGGCCAGTGCTTTGGCACCAACTATCTTTAGTTTAAGTCTATCAACCTTTGGCTCCTATCATATAGTAGGTTATCTCGGACTTGTGTTTCTCATTTTTTTGACTATCGCTTCGGTAAATGCAAAAAATCCACAGTAAATTTTCTTTTAGCTAAGAAAAAAACGCTTTTTGTTTTAAATAGAAAAGCAAATACGTGTACTTTACAATAATCAATAATCAATAATCAATAATCCGAATAAGATGTAGGATAGAGCAGCATAATGTCCGCTTTTTTCATGTTGTTTTTGTAGTAGTCATCGTTTTTTAGTTCCGTCCATTTATCGGAAGCAAAGAAAGTTTTCCACAATTCATCCCTTTTGGGCATTGAAGAAAATGTGGTCATATACATGAGGTTTGGCATAGTATCTCCAGAAATTACTTCGGCATAAAAAACCGCATTAAAGCCAAGGCTGTCAAAAAGAGTCACTTCTCCGCCTTCATTAAACATGTGGACCTTGTTTTTATATGCTGCCTCTGTTGGCGATTCATAACTTCTAAGTTCATAAACACGGCTAGACCTTGGTCCTTCAATTTTACTGGGCATCATTTTTGGCATCTTGGTAAATGCACGCATTAAAACGGAATTGATATTTTCATAAGGTGCGTTGTCGTGCTCAGCTTTCAAATAGGTTTTGCCATCGGTTAAATGCGCTTTATCTTTTAGTAGAAAATCTTCCAATGCTTCAAATTGGTTTAACGAAGTGAAGGGAATAAGTACATGAATTTTATCGGCTTTCGTATACTTGGAATTATGCAATTTGAAAACTCCTATGGTAGAAATACCATAACGCTTTAAAGATGGTAGGAATGCTTTTTCTAGATAGGTGTCCACCATTTGCTCCTGTGCTTCATTCTTTAGAGTGTACGTTTTTAGCTGATAATACTCTTTTTGGTCTTGGGCGCTTAAATTGATTGAAACCACTAGGGTAAGGATGAGTACTGAAAAAGTTGTAATAGATGAAAATTGCATAGCAGTTGTTTATGTTGTCTTACTTGGATAGGTAAAGGTAGCAAATACTTATATACGAATTGATTGTTGGAAAACATTAGAATTCAATCCGGTATGGCTTATGAAAACATCCTACCTTTACAAAAATTAAGAACATGGATAAAAATTTGGCGGTACTGATCGATGGGGATAATATCCCATCGGCCTACATAAAGGAAATGATGGAAGAGATTGCCAAGTACGGCAATCCTACCATTAAGCGTATTTATGGCGATTGGACTAACCCGCGTTTGGGTAAATGGAAGAACGTTTTATTGGAGAATGCCATAACGCCCATACAGCAATATGGCTATACACAAGGTAAGAACGCCACAGATTCCGCCATGATCATTGATGCAATGGATGTACTGTATTCAGGTAAAGTAGATGGTTTTTGTATTGTAAGCAGTGACAGCGATTTTACACGCTTGGCGACTAGATTGCGCGAGGCTGGAATGCAAGTGTATGGTATAGGGGAGCGTAAAACGCCAAATCCTTTTATTGTGGCCTGTGATAAGTTTATTTACTTGGAAATCTTAAAAACCCAAGGAGTAGAAGAACCTACGGATACCGATAGAACCAAACCAAAGACAGAGAATAAAGTAGATAAAATAACCCCAAAGGCCTTGCGTTTTATGGCCAATACTATAGATGATGTTGCGGATGACGACGGTTGGGCATTTTTGGGCGATGTAGGCAGTTTATTACAAAAGAAGCAACCTAACTTTGACTCCCGAAACTATGGATTTCAAAAACTAACGCCCTTAATAAACAGCATACCTCATTTTGAAATTGAGCGCCGCGAAGATTCCAAAGGGCGCAAGAAACTTATTTATGTTCGAATAAAGGAGAAGAAGAATAGTCGTTCTTCTAAGTCCTAAAATTATTTGGTTGCTTAAAAATAAAGTAACGAACGGAATAATTTTATAAGTTTTACGTTCTAAAGACATATTCAAATAAGCAGTTAAGTGATGAATCCATTTCAGTTTATAGCAGGACTCTTCCTTTTTCTTTTAGGAACAAGTGTTGCCGTTTTCGCGACTCCAAGCAATCATATTCCCGTTTTTGAGTCCGTTACCCTTAATCAAGGACCGATTGGAGTTTGGGAGTATGAGGTAGAAGGAACGGAGGACGCCTATAGAAAAGGAGTGTTATTTGTTCGTTTGGAAAACGGAACGCCTATTGTTGAGGTGCATTTGAGTAATGGGGTGCTAACTGGCCAAGATGTACAATTACAAGGCGACACCCTAAAGTTTATTGTGAATTTGGATGGTGTTGAGCGGGTTGCAGTAGTTTTGAAATCAAAAGACGATCGGATGATTGGCGAAGCATCGTCAAGTCAAGGAAGTTTTATTATAAAAGGAAGTAGGAAGTTACCGCCCCAATAAAAGCTCTTTCATATTATAACAACTAAAAAGAACCTAAGGATTACCTAGGTTCTTTTTAGTTGTTATTCTAGTTTTTAATTTTACCACATAATAGGAACGGCCACCCGTGCAGTGTCCCAGCCCATAACCATATGTGCTCCACCGTCTACCTCCTTAAAAGTAATAGAAAATTCCTCTAAAGATTCTCCTGTGCTTGTTTCTCCCATAACACGAACTACGTCAGAAGCCTCTTTGTAAAAATAAGCGCCCCATTGGTTGAGTTGGTTGTGTAAGATTATGGTCCACTCTTTTTCACCGGGTATTGTTAACAGTGCATACGTACCCGCTTTAACTTCTTTTCCTCCAAAAGTCACATCTTTGTAGAATGTTATTTCTGGAGCTTCGTTAGCACCTGTTCTCCAAACTTCACCAACAGGAGCAAGCTCGGATAAAGAACGTCCTTTTAATTGTGGTCTTCCATAAGATATTCGAACCACTTTTTCAGAAATCTTGTAATCACCTGGGAACGAGGCAATGTCTAATGGACTACTGTCCAATCCTGAAAATTTTTGGGCGTTGGTGTTTGTCGTAAAAACCAAGGCGAATACAAATACAGTAAGGGTAAGTAATTTTTTCATATTTTCTATTTCTATTTTAGGTAACTCAAAGCTAAGTAGTTCGAAATTTAGATTTACTTAAAATGTCGTTAATTTTTTCAATACTTACAAATAGATTTAATTTACTTAAATTTTACATTAATCAATTTCAAATTTTATATTATCATTGCATTATTATTATATAGTGAAATCATATATGTATTATTGGTTTGATAATTGAAACTATAAAATCATATTTGTATTCAAATTGATATAATATTAAAAGATTATGTGTGGAATAGTTTGTGCATTTGATGTAAAGGAAAGTACGGAAGTGCTTAGGCCTCAACTGTTGGAAATGTCGAAGAAAATACGTCATAGAGGTCCGGATTGGAGCGGTATCTACAGCAACAAGAAGGCAGTTTTAGCTCATGAAAGGTTGGCTATTGTAGACCCAGCTTCGGGAAAACAACCGCTATTGAGCAAGGATGGTAAATTAGTTTTGGCTGCAAATGGTGAGATTTATAATCATAGGGAGCTACGAAAGCAGTTTAAAGGAGCCTATGATTTTCAGACAGAATCCGATTGCGAGGTGATTTTGGCGCTGTATCAGAAAAAGGGCGTTGATTTTTTGGATGAAATGAACGGTATTTTTGGCTTTACCATTTACGATACAGAAAAGGATGAATACTTTGTAGCTCGGGACCATATGGGAATTATTCCATTATATATGGGTTGGGATCAAAACGGCACTTTTTATGTTGCTTCTGAATTAAAGGCCTTGGAAGGAACTTGTACCAAAATAGAACTTTTTCCTCCGGGTCACTACTTACATAGTTCCGCTGGTGAATTAAAAAAATGGTATTCTAGGGATTGGATGGATTATGACGCAGTAAAAGAAAATGAAACGAGTATACAGGAGATTAAAGAGGCGCTAGAAGCTGCCGTACATAGGCAATTAATGTCCGATGTGCCCTACGGTGTTTTGCTTTCCGGTGGATTAGATTCATCCGTTACCTCTGCAATTGCAAAGAAATATGCTCAAAAGCGAGTAGAATCAGACGACACAACAGAGGCGTGGTGGCCGCAATTGCATTCGTTTTCGGTTGGGCTGGAAGGTTCACCAGATTTGGCTGCCGCTCGTAAGGTCGCAGACCATATTGGTACGGTGCACCATGAGATAAAATTTACTATCCAAGAAGGGTTGGATGCCATTAAGGATGTGGTGTACAATTTAGAAACGTATGACATTACTACCATTAGAGCCTCTACTCCAATGTATTTAATGGCAAGGGTGATAAAGTCTATGGGAATAAAAATGGTATTGTCCGGAGAAGGTGCAGACGAGCTTTTTGGTGGTTACCTCTATTTTCATAAAGCACCTAGTCCTAAGGATTTTCATGAGGAAACAGTTCGTAAACTTGATAAGTTGCACATGTACGATTGCCTTAGGGCAAATAAGTCCCTAGCGGCTTGGGGAATTGAAGGACGGGTGCCATTTTTGGATAAGGAATTTATGGATGTTGCCATGCGCATCAACCCAAAGGATAAAATGATCAATGGTGAACGGATGGAAAAGTGGGTCGTAAGAAAGGCCTTTGAAGATATGCTGCCACAAAGCGTTGCTTGGCGCCAGAAAGAGCAGTTTTCCGATGGTGTTGGCTATAGTTGGATAGATACTCTAAAAGAAGTAGTGAATACAGAAGTGTCCGATGAGCAATTAGAAAATGCAAAATTCAGATTTCCGCTACAGACACCTACCAGTAAAGAGGAATTTTACTATCGGTCTATCTTTGAGCAACATTTTCCATCCGATGCAGCAGCACTCTGTGTGCCTCAAGAACCATCTGTAGCCTGTAGCACCAAGATTGCTTTAGAGTGGGACGAAGCTTTTAAAAATATGAACGACCCTTCTGGGAGGGCCGTTGCCAATGTACACGATGACGCTTACACAAAGTAGTGGTCCCTATAAATCTGTTTGCTGCGACCTTAAGCAGAGCAGTTTTGTTTTTTAATTAGTCTTAAAGGAGTGTCATGCAATTGACACTCCTTTTCAGGTTAAGCTGAAAAAATGGATTGCTATACTCACCATAGGAACAAGATGCTGAATACGACATTATTTCAATATATTTAGGGCGATATAAAAACCTGTATGGAATGAGTGCATCTACATCGATCAAACTAGCAATCCTTTTGAGCCTGTTATTTAGTTTCCTGTTTTTTTCTTGCGCTACGCCCAAAGAGAAAAAGACAGAAAAACCAAATATCCTTTTTATTCTCTCCGATGACCATACCGCGCAAGCTTGGGGGCTTTATGGAGGTATTTTGGAGGATTACGTTCAAAATCAAAATATTAAGCGTATCGCTAATGAAGGTGCCGTACTAACCAATGCCTTCTGTACCAATAGTATCTGTACACCAAGCAGGGGAAGTATTCTTACGGGTCAATATAGCCACGTAAACCAAGTGTATACCTTAAACGAACCGATACCCAAAGGACACCCCAATATTGCCAAAACGTTTCGTAAAAATGGATATCAGACCGCTGTAATAGGAAAATGGCATTTAGTAGAGGAGCCAGAAGGTTTTGATTATTTCAATGTTCTTCCTGGTCAGGGAGAATACTGGAATCCGGTTTTAAAAACAAAGGAAAATTGGAAAGATGGTCGCGACGGCACAGCCGGAAAGCAATATGAAGGTTTCTCAACGGATATCATAACAGATCTTACCATAGACCATTTGAAGAAACGGGATACCTCAAAACCGTTTATGATGTTTTGTAATTTTAAGGCCACTCACGAACCTTTTGATTATCCAGAACGCTTTGCATCACTTTATGGCAATGATACAATTCCCGAGCCTAATTCATTGATGGATTTTGGTAAGGAAGCCACAGGACGCTCATTTAAAGGTCAAAAACTGGAGAATTTAGCAACCCGATGGCAAAAGGCAACGGATACGGATACTTTTTGGACAGATTACCCGGGTCTTCCTTACCCGCTGGACGGTTTGGACAGTATTCAGAAGCGCAAAAAGATTTATCAGAAACTGGTCAAGGATTTTATGCGTTGTGGTGCCGCCATAGACGATAATATTGGAAAACTCCTGGATTACTTACAGACGGAAGGAATTGCGGACAACACGATTGTTATTTATACCGCAGATCAAGGTTACTTTTTAGGAGAGCATGGTTTCTTTGATAAACGTTTGATTTATGAGGAGTCCCTTCGAATGCCCTTTGTAATACGATACCCTAAAGAAATAAAAGGAGGACAGCGGATAGATGATATTATTCTTAATATTGATTTTTCTGCCCTCTTGGCAGATTACGCGGGTATTGATAAGCCTAACTATATTCAAGGAGAGAGCTTTAGAGAGAATTTGAAGGGAAAAACGGACAAGAATTGGCGTAAGCAGATGTACTATCGCTATTGGTTGCATCACCCGGATAGGCCAGCGCATTTTGGTATACGTAACGAGCGGTATAAACTAGCATTCTTTTATGGTCAGGATTTAGATAAAAAAGGCACTTCCAAAGAAACCACAGCTCCAAGCTGGGAGTTTTATGATCTCGAAGAAGACCCGAAAGAATTGAGTAATCGAATCGATGATGTGACATATGCTGCCATAATTGAAAATATGAAGTTGGAGCTTATAGCGGAACGAAAAAAATATGCAGATTTAGATGAGAACTATCCCGTAATGCGACCCCTATTGTCACAGGCTAAATTGGAATAGTAATCGGCTGTTATTTTTGGGTATCTTAGAAAAACAAGATTATAGTTGTTTTAGGTAAATAATTGGCTGTGTTTGGAATCTTACCAAGAATTTTCGTCCTATTTTGACACCTGTTTTGAACACCTGAAATCCATTCTCCTTTTCCACAATTTTTGTTGATAACTTAGCTATCTGTAAAAGTGACAAACATCATATTTTACAGGGTATTGCGTATATTTGTAAGATTGCAAAATTTGAAGTACAAACAACCTTAAATTTATGAGCGAAGCAGCAAAAAACGAAGACGAAGAAAATAAGGAAGACGCATTGAGCAAAAAGTCCGAAGTGCCTATGAAGGATTACTCTGCGGACAGCATTCAGGCCCTAGAGGGAATGGAGCATGTACGCATGCGGCCTTCTATGTATATAGGTGACGTAGGTACCCGCGGACTGCACCACTTAGTTTACGAAGTAGTGGATAACTCTATTGATGAGGCTATGGGCGGACATTGTGATTCCATAAGCGTTACCATAAACGAGGACAACTCTGTTACTACAAGAGACAATGGAAGGGGTATTCCCGTAGGAATGCATAAAAAAGAAGGGGTTTCCGCGCTTCAGGTAGTAATGACAAAAATTGGTGCCGGTGGTAAGTTCGATAAGGATTCCTATAAAGTTTCCGGCGGACTACACGGGGTTGGAGTTTCTTGTGTTAATGCATTATCCTCGCATTTGAAGGCTACCGTTTTTAAAGATGGTAAAATTTGGCAGCAGGAATACGAGCGTGGTAAGGCCATGTATCCCGTTAAGACTATCGGGGATTGTAAGCCGGAGGATAGAGGTACCGAGGTAACTTTTTTGCCTGATACTACGATTTTTACACAGACCATAGAATATAGTTACGAAACCTTGTCCAATAGAATGCGAGAGCTTTCGTTTTTGAACAAAGGGGTAACTATCTCTATTACGGACAAACGTCAAAAGGATGAAAATGGAGAATTTGTGTCCGAAGTTTTCTATTCTGACGAAGGATTAAAGGAGTTTGTTAAGTTTTTGGACGGAAACCGAGAATCCCTCATTCAGAATGTAATTTCCATGGAAGGGGAAAAAAATGATATCCCTGTTGAGGTTGCCATGATTTATAATACCAGTTATACGGAAAACCTGCACTCTTACGTAAACAATATAAATACCCATGAAGGAGGAACGCATTTATCCGGATTTAGAAGGGGTCTTACCTCTACCTTAAAGAAGTACGCAGATGCTTCTGGTATGTTGGATAAGCTAAAATTTGAAATACAGGGAGATGATTTCAGAGAAGGGTTAACGGCTATTGTATCGGTAAAAGTCCAAGAGCCACAGTTTGAAGGGCAGACCAAAACAAAATTAGGTAACAGGGAGGTTTCCTCTGCAGTGAGTCAAGCTGTTTCGGAGATGCTAACGAACTATCTAGAGGAGCATCCGGACGATGCCAAGGTGATTGTCCAAAAAGTGGTCTTGGCCGCTACCGCAAGACACGCAGCCACAAAGGCGCGTGAAATGGTGCAGCGCAAAACGGTTATGAGTATTGGGGGATTACCCGGTAAATTATCCGATTGTTCTGAGCAAGACCCTGCGCTTTGCGAGGTGTTTTTAGTAGAGGGCGACTCGGCAGGAGGTACCGCTAAACAAGGTAGGGATAGGAAATTTCAAGCAATTTTGCCCCTCCGAGGTAAGATTTTAAACGTGGAAAAGGCAATGCCCCACCGTGTTTTTGAGAATGAAGAAATTAAGAATATTTATACCGCTTTAGGGGTAACCATAGGTACGGAGGAAGATAGCAAGGCTTTGAATTTGGATAAACTCCGGTATCACAAAGTGGTCATCATGTGTGATGCGGATGTAGACGGTAGTCATATTGAAACGTTGATACTTACTTTTTTCTTTCGTTATATGCGCGAGCTAATAGAAGGTGGTCACGTATATATTGCTACGCCTCCGTTATATTTGGTTAAAAAAGGACAGAAGAAGCAATACGCTTGGAGTGACCAAGAGCGTGATGAGATAGCGGATAGTTATAGTGGTAGTGTAGGAATTCAAAGATACAAGGGTCTTGGTGAAATGAACGCCGAACAATTGTGGGATACTACAATGAATCCAGATTTTAGGACCTTACGCCAGATAACTATTGAAAATGCAACTGAAACAGATCGCGTATTTTCCATGCTGATGGGAGATGAGGTGCCGCCGCGTAGAGAGTTTATAGAGAAGAATGCCGTCTATGCGAACATTGACACCTAGAAATACCCACTTTCACAACAAAAACCTGTACATAACGTGCAGGTTTTTTAGTTTTAAAGAAAATTTAAAAACATGAAACGTTTATTTATTGCTTTTCTGATTTTCAGTGGCCCCATGCTAATGGCACAGACTAGTCTTAATAGCATCTTTGCGGCTGGAATAGAGGATGCCGAGAAATTCACAACGGATTACCTTGCTCCTTTTTCGCAAAGTACTGTGTATGGTTTTTCTACTGGCTGGTATAATACCGCAGATGCCAAACCACTTGGTGGATTTGAAATTTCATTTATTGGAGCTGTCACCAGTCATAAGGGAAAAGAGGATAAAAAGACATTTATCTTAGATCCTAACGAGTATCAAAACTTAGATTTTGTGCAGAACCCAGGGACGTCAAGAGCTGTTTCATCCGCATTAGGGGATATTGAAGGTACTCGCGTGTTTGTTGAAGAACAAGTTGCAGGGATAACAGTTCGAGAGGAGTTTGAACTTCCCTCAGGTCTGTCTGCAGAGGGTCTTAATTTTGTCCCTTCCGGATTTCTTCAGGCCAGTGTTGGTATATTGAAAGGAACAGAGATTAAAGCACGTTTCTTGCCCAAAATAGCCTATGAAGGAGCTGCTGTAGGTCTAATCGGTTTTGGTTTGCAACATGATTTCACAAAATTATTACCTGCGGATAAAATATTACCTGTTGCAATTTCTGGTGTTATTGGTTATACAAAGCTTAATGGTGATTACGATCTTGAGAATGTTAATTTAATAGACGGTGAAAACCAAAGTATTGAAGCTGAAATGAGTACCTGGGCGTTTAATGCAATCGTTTCTACTAAACTGCCGATCATTAATTTTTATGGTGGAATTGGCTATATCACAGGAAAATCCCAAACCGATGTACTTGGGGAGTATAGGGTCACTAGCGGTCCCTTTGCATCCGAAACGTATGTTGATCCTTTTTCAATTACCGAGAAAGTAAGCGGAGTAACGGGTAATATTGGAGCTAAACTTAAATTAGGCTTCTTCCGATTGCATGCTGACTATACCGTAGGTGAATTTAATACATTGACCGCAGGAATAAACTTCGGTTTTAGATAAATTCTAAGGTTTTTAGACATAAAGACCATTAGCTATAACTACTTCAGTAGGCATAGCTAATGGTCTTTGTTATTTCAAAGAGGTGAGTTTCATTGATATTCGCTAAGATAGCATAGTTTAATCGATATACTGCTATAAAAGAAGTCTACAGCTTGGTTGAATTATACATCATTAGGTTTGCAATCAATCCTGAATAGCTGGTTGAGTGAGAGTAAGCACAATGCTTTTTGTATAGGTATTCCGCAACCAGCATAATAGTTAGAATAATACGTTTAATATGCTACACTTAAACAAGCTTTTGTCCATTGTGCAAAAGAGTACTGGATTCGCCTTTTCAATAATAAAGGTAGCCTAATTTCTTGATACAGCTTCAACAGATTTAAAAATAGGGGTACAAGTGTACTACTAATTGTTCCGTAGAAAATAAAAAAGCCTGCCCAGATTGCTCCGGACAGACCCTTTCCCATGGCCCTGTTAATATTGATTACTCTCGTATGGCGAGCATGTTTCCATTATTTTCTTGTAGAACGGTGCCTGTAGATGTAGCTTTTATGATGACAATATCGTTGGGTTTGTTCGTAAGACCTCTATATTCAACCGTGTACACACCGTCTGTCTGAGACCATTTAAAATCTGTTTGTTCAACGATTTTTCCTTGATCAATCTCATGGTACCTTCCAAGATAAACATCGTTGAAAATCCATTCTTTACGAGTAGTGTTTGTTGCCTTACCGCTTTCTGAAGAAATGGTAGCTTCTATCCATATTCCAACAATGGGGTCGTTGTTTTCTTCAATTCTAGAACAATTACTAGAGAAAATTATGGCAACAATAGCAAGTAATGAAAGTAGTTTTTTCATCATTTTAAGTAGGTTTTTGGATTTGGGTATCCAAAAAGGATAACGGGTATGTAGTTTGTGTTAGTATTAAAATTCGTTGTATGGTAACATTTTTTTGTTTTCTTCGTTAAAGTGCTCTTTTTTTTAACGTGTTGCGCCATTCGTCGATGGTAAATGGGATTCGTACTGATACATTATTGGGCGTATATAGCTTTTTTTTTATCAATTTATACCTATTTTTGAGTAGAAATAGAAACATAAATGGGACGGTATGCGTCTAATTGTGATAACCAATAAATTTATCTTAAAATGAAAGTAACAGTAGTAGGAGCAGGAGCGGTAGGTGCAAGTTGTGCAGAATATATAGCTATAAAGGATTTTGCATCGGAAGTTGTTCTTTTGGATATAAAGGAAGGCTATGCGGAAGGGAAGGCTATGGATTTAATGCAGACTGCATCGTTAAACGGTTTTGATACAAAAATCACAGGTAGTACCAGTGATTATGCAAAGACGGCCAATAGCGATATTGCTGTGATTACCTCAGGAATCCCAAGAAAACCGGGGATGACTAGAGAAGAATTGATAGGAATAAATGCAGGAATTGTTAAAACGGTATCCAGCAGTTTAATAGAGCATTCACCAAATGTTATACTTATTGTGGTCAGTAATCCTATGGATACCATGACCTACTTGGTCCATAAAACTACAGATTTACCAAAGCATAGAATTATAGGTATGGGTGGCGCGCTGGATAGTGCCCGTTTTAAGTACAGGCTAGCTGAAGCCATGGAAGCTCCAATATCCGACATAGATGGAATGGTAATCGGCGGTCATAGCGATACAGGAATGGTTCCTTTGACGTCACATGCAACTAGAAATAGTATAAGGGTATCGGAATTTTTATCAGAAGATCGATTACAGCAAGTAGCTGATGATACCAAAGTAGGTGGTGCAACACTGACAAAATTATTGGGAACAAGTGCATGGTACGCTCCGGGAGCAGCTGTTTCTTCTTTGGTGCAGGCAATTGCATGCGATCAACGGAAACTGTTTCCATGTTCTACCTTCTTAGAAGGAGAGTATGGCTTAAATGATATTTGTATAGGCGTACCAGTTATATTAGGTAGGAAGGGTATCGAACAAATAGTTGATATTCCGCTAAGTGATGCAGAAAAGAGTAAAATGCAAGAAAGTGCAGCTGGCGTTGCGAAAACAAACGGTCTTTTATCCCTATAGTTTATAAAATCAAGCAAGATTTGAAGCCATCCTTTTTGATGATAATCAAGGAGGATGGTTTCCTTTTTACAATTACTTCTAAATATATTGTCAATTCCTAGGGTAAATCATATATTTGCACGCTGTTGTAAAAAGCATTCACAAAATTCACATAACCGATGCAAAATAAAGGACTTATAAAGCTTTTCGCTTTATTGTTTGGGTTAGTAAGTATCTACCAGCTATCCTACACTTTTATCACAAGTAAAGTAGAAAACGAGGCAGAAGCATTTGCGATTAGCCGTATTTCAGAGTCGGAAGACGATTATATTTCTCAAAGAGAAGCCGTCGAAGCCCGATATTTGGACTCCATAAGCGAGAACACTATTCTTGGTTATACGAACTATGGAGAAGCCAAGAAGAAGGAATTGAACAAGGGTCTGGATCTTAAAGGTGGTATCAATGTAACTTTACAGATTTCAGTTAAGGATATTCTCAAGGGCTTAGCTAACAATACTAAAAACCCTGTTTTCAATAAGGCCTTGGCCGATGCTGATATTGCATCTAAAAACAGTGACGATACGTATCTAGATTTGTTTTTTGAGGCTTTTGATAATATAAAAGGAGAAACTAAATTGGCTTCTCCCGAGATATTTTCGAATAAAGGACTAAGCGATGAGGTTAATTTTCAAATGTCCGATGATCAGGTTAAGCCTATTATAAGGACTAAAATAGATGAATCTATTGTTTCTGCTTTTGAAGTGCTACGGGAACGTATTGATGGTTTTGGAGTAACCCAACCCAATATTCAAAGAGAAGGAAATTCTGGTCGGATTCTAGTAGAATTGCCAGGAGCTAGAGATATTGCACGCGCTCAGGATTTACTGTCAAGCACGGCACAATTGGAGTTTTGGGAAACGTATCCACAGAGCAATACGAGCTTTAGTACGTTTTTAATACAAGCAAATGAGAAGCTAAAGGGTATTGTAAAGGTTGATGAACCAGAACAAATAAAGGAAGAGACGGAATTAGATTCCTTATTATCAGATGTAGCATCCGATTCTTTAGATTTGGCTACTCAGGTAAATCCACTTTACGAATTATTGATTCCTGCAAATCCAGGAAGTAACGCCATGTTTCAAGCGGCTATTAAAGATACTGCGACAATCGGTGGCTATTTAAGAATGCCTGAGATTAGAAGATTGTTGCCTGCAGATATCCAATTTGTAAAATTTGTTTGGGAACGTCCAGCTACCGAGGATACCGAAGTTATCAACCTGTATGCCTTAAAATCCAATCGTGAAGCAACGCCAAGAATCAGTGGTGATGTGGTGAGTGATGCGCGAGGTGAGTTTGATCAGTTCAGTAAGCCGGTCGTTACCATGAGCATGAACTCCAAAGGTTCTAAACTATGGCAAAAATTAACAAGTGATGCCAATGTAAACCAAACAGGTATTGCCGTTGTATTGGATAATAAAGTCTACACGGCGCCTGGTTGTTCTGTTGTTGGGGGTATTTCTGGTGGTAGAACGGAAATTTCCGGAGATTTTACGGTAAATGAAACAAAAGATATTGCTAACGTTTTAAGAGCAGGTAAATTGCCCGCTTCAGCTGAAATCATACAATCGGAAATCGTGGGTCCCTCTTTGGGCCAAGAGGCCATAGATAGTGGTTTTATGTCTTTCCTAATTGCAATGTTGGTAGTGTTGTTATGGATGATATTCTATTACGGAAAAGCAGGTGCTTTTGCAGATGTTGCACTGTTATTGAACATTCTATTGATATTCGGAGTGCTAACAAGCTTAAATGCGGTATTAACCTTGCCAGGTATAGCCGGTATTGTTTTGACTATAGGTATGTCGGTTGATGCTAACGTTCTTATTTTTGAGCGTATAAAGGAAGAATTGGCAAAAGGCAAAGGGAGAAGCCTTGCAGTCTCAGATGGTTTTAGTAATGCGCTATCTTCTATCCTTGATGCAAATATAACAACAGGTCTTACAGCAATTATTCTGTTTGTATTTGGTTCGGGACCTATAAAAGGATTTGCTACCACCTTATTAATCGGTATTCTAACCTCTTTATTCACAGCCATATTTATTACAAGGCTTTTAGTTGATTGGTATATCGGAGGAAAGGGAAGAAGCCTGGAATTTTCTACCGCAATAACCAAAGGCCTATTTAAAAACATGAGTATCGATTTCTTGGTAAAAAGGAAGATAGCTTATGTAATCTCCGGAATTTTGGTAGCTGTCGGACTATTTTCCTTACTTGCAGGACCAGGCTTACAACAGGGAGTCGATTTTATCGGAGGGCGTTCCTATACGGTTCGTTTTGAACAGCAGGTAAATCCATCTGAAATTGCATCAGAACTTAATGACGTTTTTGGTAGTGGTACTAATGTGAAAACATTTGGAGAATCCAATCAAATTAAGATTACGACACCCTATAAAGTGGATGTTGAGGGAATAGAGGTAGATAATGAGATACAAGACAAATTGTATACTTCCTTGCAAAAATATCTCCCAGACGGCATAGCTAAACAGGATTTTATGGTGGGTAGTGCGGATAAGGCAATTGGTATCATGCAATCTGTTAAAGTGGGTCCTACCATTGCAGATGATATTAAGAATAATGCCTTCTTGGCAATTCTGGGATCTTTAGCTGTAGTATTCTTGTATATCTTGTTTAGGTTTCGCAGGTGGCAATTCTCTTTAGGAGCGGTTGCAGCTGTATTTCATGATGTATTGATTGTGTTGGGTGTGTTCTCTATTTTTGGAAAATTGATGCCTTTTAATATGGAAATCGATCAGGCTTTTATTGCTGCTATACTTACGGTAATAGGGTATTCCTTGAATGATACCGTTGTTGTTTTTGACCGTATTCGTGAGATAATCGCGGAGAGAGGATGGAAAGGTGGCCAAAATATAAATACGGCCATTAACAGTACATTGAGCAGGACATTGAATACTTCTTTGACCACTTTGGTTGTATTACTTACGATATTCGTTTTTGGCGGAGAATCTTTAAGAGGTTTTATGTTTGCTATGATAGTAGGTGTAGTAGTAGGTACATACTCGTCTGTATTTATTGCAACACCAATAATGTATGATGCATTAGGTAAGAAAATAAGGTCAGGGGCCACAGCCTAATAAAAAGTAGACTAACTCAAAGAAAAGAGTCGCTATTCCATATGGGGTAGCGGCTTTTTTATTGGACTATTGTTTATAACGCGGTAGATATTCCTCGTGAACCGTCAGAAGTCATATCCAATCTGTAGATAGATTTTGGTTCTAATCCTGGTTCCTTTCTATGCGAAACAAAAATAATACCCGTATTGGTTTCTTCAGCTATTTTATTGACCAGCGCTACCAGTAGTTGGGCGGATGCATCATCCATGCCCGCGGTAGGCTCGTCCAGTATTAATAAAGGTGGATGTTTAACCATAGCTCTTGCGGTCATCACCAAGCGTTGCTTGCCTAAGGAAAGGTGTTTAAACAGTGTATTTCTTTTGTCCCATAAACCGAGCAGTTCCAACCATTCTTTGCTCCTTTGTTTTTGTGTTTCCGTAGGTAGGGTATAGAGCCCAATAGAATCCGTAAAGCCTGAGATAAGCATGTGTGCTACGGAATGTCTACCTTTAAACTTATCCGTGATATTGGAAGAAAAATAGCCAATTTTTTCTTTGATTTCCCAAACACTTTCACCGCTACCTTTCTTCTTACCGAATATATAAATGTCTTGTCCGTATGCTTTTGGATTATCTCCAAATATCATTGAAAGCATTGTAGTTTTTCCAGATCCATTTTTTCCTATGATTTGCCAGAATTCTCCTTTTTTTACTTTCCATGAGATATTGTTCAGTATAGGTCTGCCTTCATAGGATACAGAGACATTCTGGAATTCAATTAAATTGTGGTCTACTGATTCAAGTGTATGTATGGGCTTTGGAATCTGATTGTTAAACCGATGGTCCGGGTCTACATCAATGACAATATCCTCAGTGTTCAGCACCTCGAATTTACTTGCTTTCAAAACTCCGAAATGTTCTATAAAGGGCAATATGTCCGATTTTCTACTCACCAATTGTATAAAACTAATTTCCTGTGAACTTCGTAGCAGTATTTCCTTTAGTTCGGTTTGGAAATCAACGTCCAAATTATCGAAAGTATTATCTAGGAGTATATAATCTGGCCCTAATTCTAGTATGTAATGTAAAAGGGCTTTCTTTTGTTCCCCACTAGACATTGTTTTTAAGGGCTGTTGTCCAGTCTTTAAAGCGCTCCACCCATGTTGTTCCTCCTTTTTAACAAAGTTTGTTATGACTGATGGTGAGAACAAGGCACCCTTTTTATCGTTAAAGACTGTAAAGGTTGGATGTCGCTGTCCTAAAACTTCTTCAAAGAATGATAATTTGTGAGAATTGTTGTCAGCGAATATGGCCCAATGCGTTGTCATGCTACTTTTTAATCTGGTATATGTCTACTAGGTTTTCTATAAAGATAGTTGTTTATCGTACGTTCATGCCCAATTTAGGTGCCACCATTTTGGATGGTACTTTATGAACATGTGCAGTGGAAATTAATTGGGGTGCCCATTCATTTTCAAAGGCACTCTCTTTACATTTTTGTGCGGCTTCGGTGGCATAGTCATTTCTCCAATTGGCAGGTAGAATGGAATACCCAATTTCTAATTCTTGTATTTGGTTGACTTCCTGTATTAGTATACCGCACAAACCAATAGAGCTATCCGTTTTTTTGCAGATAAGCGCATTCATGCCACCCAATCCTTGCTCATAGCGCTTAAAAATAGCATTAAATTGTAGGTGGCACGCAATTTCTGGTTTATTGTGAAAAGGAAGCCATTCCTTGTAATCGGATGTAACTATGGTTCTAAATAGCAATCTCTCCGTTGGTTCGCCATCTAGGAGAAAGTTCATTTCTATTGTTCTTTGTTATAAGCAATCTGGTCTCCAACTTCCAATCCCCATGCTTCTACTAAACCTGCATTAACTTCCAAAACATATTTAATAGGGACTTTAGAGGAAAGTCCGTTTTCATTAAAAGGTTCTGCATTTTCCTGAAAACTGACGATTTTTAGATTGTCATCAATGAAAATGATATCTAGTGCAAAAGCAGTATTCTTCATATAAAACGAATGCATGGCTACATCCGGAAAAATAAAGAGCATTGCTTGATTGTTCTGCATACCCTTCCGGTACATCAGTCCAGTTTGTGTTTCATAATCGGATTCGGCAAACTCCACATCCAATTGTTTAACAAGGGAATCTGATTCTTTTTTGAAGATATTTAATTGGCCTTCTTTGGTAAAGGTGACTTCCTCCGTTTCGATGGTGGTTTTGTTTTCCTCTTTACATGAGAAGATTAAAAGAAATACCACAAGAATTCCGATGTTGTATTTTATTTTCATATTACCAAATAGTCTAAACCGTTTTGCTTGCAGGTCTAGACATTAGATAAAGACCAACAATAATGAACGGTATGCTAAGCCACTGTCCTGTAGAAAGTAGACCCCAAGATTCCTCAAAACCACCTTGACTTTTCTTAACAAACTCTACAAAGAAGCGCACCGTCCACAACAACACTAAAAATAAACCTAAAAGATAGCCCTGTTTATTCTTTTTCTCTGTTTTCCAATAGAGGTAATAGAGGAGTATAAAGATAAAGATATAGCAGATGCCTTCGTATAGTTGTGCGGGATGGCGATAAGGTATCTCTTCTAAATATTGAGCAAATTTTGGATTGTTTTCAATGGCATCATACGCAGCGTTGAGTGTTTTTTCCTTTGTAACTGCTAAGGCTTTGGAGGGATGTAAATCATCTGAATCACGAATGAAACGCGTGGCGAAAATAAATGATTTGTCTACTATTCTACCATTGATTTCCGAGTTGAAGAAATTACCCAAGCGCACACAAAAAGCGCCAATGGAAAAGGGTACCACCATACGATCTAAAATCCATAAAAGTTTAAATTCAGGAAATTTTCGGGTATAGATATACATGCCAAGGATTACCCCAATGGTTGCACCGTGACTAGCGAGTCCTGTAAATCCGGTAAACTCGTAACCGTCTATGAGTCCAAAAAGTAAACTACCGGTGCTGCTTTCTCTGATGGGTAACAAAATCTCTAAAAGGTGGTCTTTGTAATAGGCCCAGTCGTAAAAAATAACATGACCCAAACGCGCACCTAGCATGGTGCCCAAAACGGTATGGATGAAAAGGGAATCCAATTGCTCTACGGACTTCTTTTCATTATCAAAAATACGCTTCATAAGGTACCATCCCAGCGCAAAAGAAATAATCCATAAAAGGTTATAATACTTAATTTGAACAAAGCCAATATTGAAAAGGGTTTCGTTCGGGTTCCATGTAATCCCTAAAAAATGCATATTATTTTTGTTTGGAAGGGCTAAGATAAGAAAATTGATTTCCCTTTTTTTATTAAATGACGTAGCATTCTTTAGAAAAGTAATAAGTTTCGCTAAATGCGAACTAGGTAAAGCGAACCGCTAACTAAGTTTGTATTTAAGCTATTTAGGTTTATAAATAGTTTATACAACTTTAGAGAAGTAGCTTAGGAATCGTAAGTTACACGAGGGTATCGCACAAAGCTTCTTAAGGTTAAATTTAAATTGTAAAAAAGAAAATAGTATGTACAAAATTAATGGGTAAAGAGTACTACGTTCGGTGCAATAAAATATTCACTATCAAAACCTTACGACTATTATAGAATAGGAACTTATATTTTATTCTCAAACTTTGTCAAGGCACCGGATCATAACCTTTTCCACCCCATGGATTACAGCTCACAATCCGTTTAATGGCTAACCAGCCTCCCTTAAAAAGACCATGTTTTTTAAGCGCCTCTAAGGTGTATTGAGAGCAGGTGGGTGAGTAGCGACAGGTTGCAGGCGTATAGGGCGATATAACCAGTTGATAAAACCGGACTAAAATAACGAAAGGTGCAATTAATATCTTTTTAACCGATAACTTCAAAAGTGGCAGTTTAGGCTTACAAAACTACTATAAAAGAAGCAGCTGACGTAAAATTAAAAGGACCGTATGTTGAATACGGTCCTTTTTGCTGATTTTGTTTATTCAAGCTCCCAATCTAATAGGCTCTAGCTGCTCTGCTTCCTCTGGGGAGTATAATCTGGAACGTATAATGAAACGAATTCCAAGCGGTATTTCTAGAGAGAAACTTGCACCCCGTCCTGGTGTTACGTCTATGGTAAGCTGTGTATGTTTCCAATAGTCGAATTGATCTTTAGACATATGAAAATCACATCCTTCTATAGTACCTAGCCAAACATCATTGTCATCGAGCATAAGGTCACCCTTCGTGAAACACATAGGCGCCGAACCATCGCAACAACCTCCGCTTTGATGGAACATAAGTTCACCATGTGTATCCTTCAATTGATTTATTATTGAGGCTGCCTTTTCCGTTACCAATACTCTCTTTATTGTCATGTTATTTTATATTAAAAGAACCCCATTGCCTTTTTATCGTAGGAAATTAGCATGTTTTTGGTCTGGCGGTAGTGGGCCAACATCATTTTATGGTTTTCTCTACCTATACCTGATTTTTTATACCCTCCAAAAGGTGCATGTGCTGGATATAAGTGATAGCAGTTTACCCAAACCCTACCGGCCTGTATCGCTCTTGAAATGGTGTACGCTTGGTGAGTATCCCTTGTCCATACACCGGCACCAAGGCCATATAAGGTGTCATTGGCTATGGCTATGGCTTCCGCCTCATCTTTAAATGTAGTTACACATGCTACCGGACCAAAGATTTCTTCTTGAAAAACACGCATTTTGTTATTTCCCTTTAGTAGGGTTGGCTGTATATAGAAACCACCTTCTAGTCCTTCGTTATAGGCTTGTTCGCCACCTATTAGGACTTCACAACCTTCTTCTTTGCCTATTTGAATGTAACTTAGTATTTTTTCGAATTGGTCGTTAGAGGCCTGTGCACCCATCATGGTATTGGAGTCCAAAGGATGTCCTAGTTTAATAGCCTTTGTCCGTTCTAAGACACGGGCAATAAAGGCATCGTAAATATTTTCTTGTATTAGTATTCTCGAGGGACACGTACATACTTCGCCTTGATTTAGCGCGAACATATTGGCACCTTCAATACACTTATCAAAAAATTCATCATCAGCATCCATGATGCTCTCAAAGAATATATTAGGTGATTTACCTCCAAGCTCAAGCGTAACGGGTGTAATATTTTTAGAGGCATATTGCATTATTAATTGACCTGTAGTTGTCTCACCTGTAAAAGCTATTTTATTTATACGAGGGCTAGAGGCTAAGGGTTTACCTGCTTCTGCGCCAAAACCGTTTACGACATTTAGCACTCCTGCAGGTAAAATATCCTGAATCATTTCCATTAGAACTAAAATACCTACTGGGGTTTGTTCTGCGGGCTTAAGGATAACACAGTTTCCTGCTGCCAAAGCGGGTGCTAATTTCCAAGTAGCCATCAAAATAGGGAAGTTCCATGGAATAATCTGTCCTACCACGCCCAAAGGTTCGGTAACGTTCAGGGCAACAGTATTTGCGTCCAATTCACTAACGGAACCTTCCTCTGCCCTTATGACACCGGCAAAATATCTGAAATGATCTATAGCCAATGGAAGGTCTGCTGCTCTTGTTTCCCGTATGGCTTTCCCGTTGTCCCAAGTTTCGGCTCTCGCTAAAATCTCTAAGTTCTGTTCCATTTTGTCTGCAATTTTCAGTAGCATATTACTACGTTCCGTTGCAGAGGAAACATTCCAGCTGGCTGCTGCTTCCCAAGCGGCATCAATCGCTTTTTCAATATCCTCTGCCGTGGACCTTGGAATTTTAGTGAAAGATTTTCCATCTACTGGAGATGTGTTTTCAAAATATTCGCCTTTGGTCGGGGCTACCCACTTACCACCTATAAAATTTTCATATTGGTTTTTAAATGTTGGTTTTTGTAGGACATCTTTTTCTACTGTTTCTGTGTTACTCATGGTATGTACATTTTTAAGATTTCTATTATGATTTAAATATCAACTTACCGTTAGTCTAAGCTTGCTTAAAATTAATTATTAAATTATTGATTTATCTGACGTATTCTATGAATAACATGAACAATACTATCATTTATTAATGAAATGATTTATTTGTTCTAAATATTTTGTAAATTTTACAATATTATAAAAGAGTTATTGTGCTAAAAGTATCCCAAAAAATCTTGAAGGAAAGGCGATTGGAAACGCTGGTTGAAAACCAAACTTCCTATACAATGAACAATGCCGCTATGCATATATTTGAAACGCATGAGCAAGCAGAAAAAGTGATATTAAAATTTGAGCAGCCCGTTCTTGCAAGTATGATAGAGGGAAAAAAAATAATGCACTTGAGGGATTATGAGTCTTTTGATTTCTTGCCAGGGGAGTCTTTGATACTTCCTGCAAATGAGCGAATGTGTATAGATTTTCCAGAGGCAGTGGCTAAAAATCCTACCCGCTGTTTGGCTATGTCCATATCCGAGGATAAGATAAAAACGGTGTTGCAGTTTATGAACGATCAAATGCCAAAGGATAGTAAGAAAGAATGGGGATTAATGAATTACAACTTCCATTTTGTAAACGACCCAGGTATTTTTCAAATTTTAAAACGTCTTTTGTTTCTTTTTTCAGAAGATCATCCCTCCAAGGATTTTTTTGTAGATAATATGCTAAGGGAACTTATTATTCGGATTTTACAGACGAACGAACGTAAAATTTACAGTAATGCAACGCTATGTCTTTCCAATGAGAGTCGGTTGGCAGGAGTCATACGGTACATACGGGAGAATCTTGCCCGGAGCTTACAGGTGGATGATTTGAGCAGAATGGCTTGCATGAGTCCATCGCATTTTTACCGTAAGTTTAAATCCGAGTTAGGAATTTCGCCCGTAGAATTTATAAACAATGAGCGCATTAAATTAGCAGTAGGCTTAATGCAGGACACGAAACGTAGTATTAAGGATGTGTACTTGGATTGTGGTTTTGAAAGTAGATCTTATTTTAATAGAGTGTTTAAGAATAGACAAAAAATGGCTCCCGGTATTTATAAGGCCACTATTGAAAATGCTACTTTGCGGACCTGATCATAGACTAAAAGTTGTACCTTCTTTACCGTCTTTAAGTTGAATACCTAAGGCTGCCAATTGGTCTCGTATATCATCTGAAGTAGCAAAATCCCTATTTTCCCTTGCATTTTTTCGTAACTGAATTAACAGTTCTACTGCTCCGCTCAGTTTTTCGGTATCTGCTGCCGAACTTTTTTTGCTTTCTAGACCCAACACATCAAAAACAAAATTATGGATGGTTTCTTTTAATACCATCTTGTCAGCCGCAGTTACGGACTCTTTTCCTTCTTTTATAAGGTTGATGTGTTTAACCGCATCAAATAGGTTAGCGATTAAGATGGGAGTGTTGAAATCATCGTTCATAGCATCATAGCAGGATTGCTTCCAAGCTGATATGTCAAAATCCGTTTGTTTTCCTTCAACTAAAATGTCTAAGCTATTGATGGCCTCCATTAGTTTGTTGAATCCTTTTTCAGAGGCAAGCAATGCATCATTGCTTATATCCAGTATACTGGTATAATGCGCCTGCATCATAAAAAAGCGAACCATGGAAGGTGAAAACGCTTTGCTTAAAATAGTATTGTTTCCTGAAAATATTTCTCCTGGCAATATACTGTTTCCAGTAGATTTGGCCATTTTTTTTCCGTTGAGCGTTAGCATATTCGCATGCAACCAGTACCGAACCGGAGACTTGCCATTACTGGCTTCTGCCTGGGCAATTTCACACTCGTGGTGCGGGAATTTTAAATCCATTCCGCCACCATGTATATCAAATGTTTCCCCTAAATATTTTGTGCTCATTGCCGTACATTCTAAATGCCACCCTGGGAATCCATCTCCCCATGGTGAAGGCCATCGCATGATATGTTCCGGTTCGGCTTTTTTCCAAAGGGCAAAATCCTGTGGACTTCGTTTATCGTCTTGGGCGGCAAGTTCGCGGGTGTTGGCTATCATGTCTTCTAGCTTGCGGCCGCTCAATTTTCCGTAATCATTGGTTTCGTTAAACTTTACAACATCAAAATACACAGAACCATTGATTTCATAAGCGTATCCCTTTGCAATAATCACCTTTATAATTTCAATCTGCTCAATAATGTGGCCTGTAGCCGTAGGTTCGATACTAGGGGGTAAAAAATTGAATTTTTCCAGTATATTATGAAAGTCAACCGTGTAGCGCTGAACTACTTCCATAGGTTCCAATTGCTCTAGCCTTGCTTTTTTTGCGATTTTATCTTCACCGTCCTCAGCATCGTCCACCAAATGGCCTGCATCTGTGATATTTCGCACATACCTGACCTTGTATCCTAAATGTTTAAAGTACCTGAATATCATATCAAATGACATAAAGGTGCGGCAATTACCAAGGTGAACATTACTGTAAACCGTGGGGCCACACACATACATGCCTATATATCCTGGATTTAAAGAAGTAAATAATTCTTTTTTACCTGTTAAGGAATTTTGAACTTTAAGTTGTTGCTGTTCGTATAGTTGCATCTATTAAGAAAGAATTAGAACGTTGTATCTAGGTTAATAAAATTCAGGAATTCTCTGCGCACTGCTTCTTCCTTGAACTTGCCGCCATACTCCGCCGTAACCGTACTACTGTCAATATCCCTGATGCCTCTAGAGTTTACACAGAGGTGTTTAGCGTCTATAACACATGCCACATCATCTGTTCCTAACGCTTTTTGCAGCTCCCTTACAATTTGGATATTTAACCGTTCCTGTACTTGAGGTCTTTTCGCAAAATAGTCTACAATACGATTCATCTTTGAAAGGCCAATAACCCTACCTTTGGAGATGTAGGCAACATGTGCTTTACCTACAATGGGGAGTAAGTGATGTTCGCACGTAGAGTAGAGCGTTATGTTTTTCTCTACCAACATTTCACCGTATTTGTATTTGTTGTCAAATGTAGAAGACGTCGGTTTTTTATCTGGATGCAGTCCCCCAAAAATCTCTTTTACGAACATTTTAGCAACGCGATTGGGGGTTCCCTTTAGACTATCATCGTCTAGGTCAAGTCCCAATGTGAGCATTATTTCTCTTACATTAGTGTTTATTCGCTTTATCTTTTCTTCGTCACTTAGAACAAAAGCGTCTTTACGAAGTGGTGTTTCCTCGGATGAGGAAATATGGTCCTCACCTATCTCCTCAAAATGGTCTTCCAATGTACCTTCAGTTTTCATGTAAACAATGCTTTAACAGGGCGCAAAGATATGGATTATATGGCACTTAATATAACTGGTAAGCGCTGGTAGTGTATAAATTAGTGTTAAGTGTGGTTGGTCTCTTTTTTGTTTATAACCTTGCATCTAAGGTACAGTTTCATTCTTACCATCTTCGCCAAGGATAGCTTAGCTCATATAGCTTTGGAGTGCTAGAGTATTACTAATAGCTTTAATGGAATGGGTTAAAGATTGCATTTCATCGATTAAGTGCGTAAAAAACCGATGTAAAATACTAAAAGGGTGTACCACCAGTTATCATATATGTTATGGTTTATTAATAGCCCCATTTGTTTTATGCGAATACTACCTTTATTTATTTGTATTTTGTTCCTAAGTATTGGGAATATACAAGCCCAAAATTCACCAGACTGTAGAACTGCTATACCGGTATGTGCGGATGTGCCTATATTCGGCTTGGCCGATGGTGGCGGAGATATTGAAGATTTTGATCCTGAGGTAATAACCCAAACTGGTTGTTTAGAAAAAGGAAGTGTTAGTTCTGCTAATATTGAAAATAATACGTCATGGTATGTATTTCGTGCTGGCACAGCAGGGCAGGTGGGTTTTGATATTCAAGCGATGCCAACCAATGGAGGAACCGGAACGCCTACGGCGGAATGGGATTTTGCAGTTTATGGGCCTTATGATGAAGACGATGGCCAAAATTTTTGTACGATAATTGGGGACGGGACTTCCGAACCTATTCGTTGTAATTACGAAGTAAACAATACAGAATTTACCGGGATAGGCGTGAACCCTGAAAATGGGCAAGAAGGTGCCCCATTTTTAATCGGTAGTCAAAACACGTACGATGAATGGTTAGAAGTGCAACCTGGGGAGCTTTATTATATCTTGATTAATAACTTCAATACCAATTTTGACGATGACCCGGAACCTTTTATGCTACAGTTTACGGGAAGTTCCGTACAAGCCGACCAAGATACAGCTTTGGATTGTACACTAAGAGATGAGTTTTTAGGTTTGGATATTGTTGCTTGTGAAGGTGATCCGGATATTGTATTGAGTGCCTTGCGCTCACCGGCTGGTGCTGATATAGCGAATGTGGCATGGTCTGTAGATTATGAAGATGATGGCGTGGTTGATCAGGTTTTGACGGGGACAGGTCCTTTTGGAGCTGAGTTAGTGGTTGCTAGCCCAAATTCTGGTCGATATTTTGCCGAAATTACCACACTCTCTGGAACTCCTCCTATCGTAGCAGATGTGGGTGGAATTCTGATTACTTTTTATGGCGACCCGATTTTGGACCGAGTGGAGATATTGGATACGAACCTTTCAATTGATCCAGATCAGAACAATGTAGAGTTTATAATGGACGGCGATAGTTCTTATGAATTTGCTATCAATGGTGGTGAATTTCAAGATAGTCCAATTTTCATGAATATTCCACCGGGTGAAAATACCGTGATTATAAATGACAAAAATGGATGCGGGATAACTGAACCCATACCTTTTATCGTGTTCGCCTATCCAAAATTTTTTACCCCCAACGGAGACGGTATTAACGATGAGTGGAATGTTCAAGGAATAGACGCTTCTAGTATTTCGGATGTGGCAGTATTTATTTTCGACCGCTATGGTAAATTGTTAAAACAGTTGGGTGTGGCAGATACTTGGGATGGTACATTTAATGGAAGTGAAATGCCATCCACTGACTATTGGTTCAAATTTGAGTATTCTGAAAATGATAACCTAGCTCCAATTGTTGCAAAAACAAGAAGAACACACTTCACTTTAAAACGATAGTCTCTCCCAATGGATTAGGAGTTTTGCGCATTGTCTGAATTACAGCTGTTAGTTCATGTTTATGAGTGTCTATACTTGGGGTGAGGTAAACTAATCATATACTCCCTAGAATAAATGGATGAGCCATAGGAAATATTATTTCATGAATTCTATGCTTTACTAATTTAAAAACCCCTGTATTCTGAACGTTAAGATTCAGGATACAGGGAGAAATTCTACATTATTCCTAGACTTTGCAGTAGTATTGAAAATAAGGATGATTTTGCTTACAGTACCAATATAACTAGAAATTAATGGTATAGCTTAAGGTTGCATTGGTTCGTATGCGATCTATGGTAGCGGGCGTAATTAAACCAGTATCCAGTAGTAGCTCATTTACTTGTTGGTCTATTCGGTTTAAGGAAAAATCCAACCTGCTTCCACCAAAGTTATATCCGATACCACCAGAAATACTATTTAAATCACCGATTGTATCTGTATTTGCATACGGACTCTGTTCATAACGGTATCCTGCTCTAAGGCTTACCTGTGCTATTCGATATTCACCACCAAATCTAATCGTAGAAACAGCCCCCAATTGATTGGCTATGTCATTATTTATTACTTGAAAATTTGGGTCGCTTTGTGGTCGTAGTTCTGCATTTGAAAAATCCTGGTATCCATAATCTAAACTTAAAAGACCATTTTTTCCAAAAATCACGGCCATACTACCTGTTAGTTTACTAGGGGTTTGAATCGTGTAGGTCTCAAATAGGTTAATGATGTTAAAATCTATAAAGTTGATGTCCTCATCTGCAAGGTCAGAATTTATTCGCTGTGAGAGGTCGTCGTTCAGACGGTACCAAGTTGGAGATTGATAACTACCTCCAATACGCACGAACTCGTTTAACTTGGCTATTGCACCGAGCGTTAAGGAAAAGCCATTGCCTTGGGTAACGAGTAAATTGTCAAATGTAGTCCTTTGAATTTCAGAGTCCGCATCATAACCGGTTTCGGTAAGTCTATCAAGACGCTCGTTGAACACGCTGTGAAAATTAAGTGATGCTCCTAAATAAAGTCTGTCTTTATATTCTGAGGCTATGTTTACGGTGAACTTAGAATTGTAGCCTATACTGCTTCTTTGTAGTTGCTGATCTACGTTGCCGTACGAAGCATTACTGATGTATTGGTTCGTTTGTGGATCATCATCAAGCGGGTCAAGAACGCCTCCATAATATCCTAGAAATGCCTGTTGGTCACTAAATCCGCCGTTGGCACCTATATCTAAATATCCATTTTCGATGAGTTCCCCATCTTCGAGTAGTATAGCCCCTAACGGAGTTCCCTGAGCAAAGTTCAGGAAGTAGGAATCGATTCCCTGGTTGCTTCTTCCAGAGACCAAATAACTATTCTCAAAATTACGCGCTAGGTCGTAATTGAGAGCCAGTGAAAATTTCTTCCAGTCAGAATTTGAGTTTGTGTTGTTGAATACAAAAACACCACCAACTTGATTAATATCGGAATCATTTACATTACTATTGGTCTGTGTGCCAAAATAATTCGTTTGGTTATCTGTATTGAAGAAGGTTCCGGAAAATGTAACTAAGGTGTTGTTGAATACCGCAGCCCCTGCCGGATTAACATTCAATGCCGACAAGTCGCCTCCAAGTGCTCCAAAAGCTCCTCCCATACTTTGAAAGCGGGCCGTTCCTTGAATATTTTCGGTTCCATAGCGCAACACGTCATTAATATTTTGCGCACTCACAACAACAGATAGGAACACTAAAATGAAAGTTAAGTATCTTTTCATTGCTTTTTTTTAAATTTTATCTAAACTCAATTATAATTTTATGTATTGGTATTGCATGGTTGTGGGATTAAGAAGCCGTGTTTATCGGTTTGTAAATCCCTAGCCGAGTTCTCTTTTGTTGCATGGAAATTATTAATTGCGTCTACCCCCACCCGATCTTCCTCCGGATGATCTACCTCCAGATGATCTTCCGCCGCCGCCAGAACTTCTCATGCTTCCACTGCTACGCGAACCACCGCCGGAACTTCTCATACTTCCACTACTCCTAGAGCTACCTCTGGAACTTCTCATACTTCCACTGCTTCTAGAACTACCGCTTCGCGAGCTTCTGTAGTTTCCGCTGCTTCTAGAGCTGCTGCTTCTTCTGGTACTGTAACTCCTTCCGCCGGTAGAGCCACTTCTAGAGTTCCGGTAGGTAGATGTTCTAGGTGTTGTTGTCCTAGAAGATGATCCTGATCTATAACTGCCCGATCTGGGTGCTGCACGATTGTAGGCAGAATTACTTCTTGATGAGCTATATGTCCTGGGTGCCGTTCTCGTGCTTCTGCTGGTTCTGTAAGCGCGATTTCTATCAACGCCAACCGTTCTTCTATTGGCCATATTGTCCCTGTATGATCTTGAACTCCCTACATTTCTATTGCTTCTTGTCGCAGCACTACTTCTTCCAGCTATATTTCTGGAGCTATTGGAAGAACGTGCAGTGTTGCCACGATATCTAGCGGAAGAACCTCTCGTATTTAAATTAGATCTGCCACGTAAGGCCGTGCTATTAGTATTGTTGGCCAAATTGTTTCTGCCATAGAATCCACGTCTGGAAGAATTTACGGCATATCTGTTGTTACGACCCCACTGGTTGAAGCCACCGCCCCATCCCCAGTTGTTCCACCGGTTCCAGCCAAGGCCACCGCCCCATCCCCAGTTGTTCCACCGGTTCCAGCCAAAGCCACCGCCCCAGCCCCAGCCAAGGCCACCGCCCCAACCCCAGTTGTTCCATCGGTTCCATCCAAAGCCGCCTCCCCATCCAAAGCCACCGCCCCAGACCCAAGGATTGCCCCAGCCAAAATTGTTGAAGCCGCCTCCCCATCCAAAGCCACCGTTCCACAACCATGGGTCATAAATTCCCATACCCCAGCCGTTGTTTTGAAAATTGATGTTTATATTTGTCGCATTATCACCCCAACCTCCATAACCTTCGTAATCGTTAGGGTTGTTGTAATAATCCGTTAATTGATCTTGATTTATTTGGTCGTCTATCGGGTTACTCGCATAGGAATCTACGTCCGTAAAGATTTCACTATCCAAAATCTCATCGTATTGTTCGGCTTTTTGTCCAAAGTAATCGGTATAGGTGTTGGACTCTGGCTGTGTTCCATATTGTTGTTGTGGTCGTTGTGCTGGCCTGCGCTCCACGGTGCGAGGTGCGTCATCCGAATATATGCCATCGTTATCGTAATAAGATGCCGGTTGGTAAGAGCCGCAAGAGGCACCAACCATGGCCATTATGGACAGTAATCCAATGGTGCGAAGTTTATTGAGGGGTAGTGGGTATATCATCGTTCTAAATTTTATTGTTGAACATATTAAAAATAACTAGTTTTACGGAGTTATTTTGTTAATAAATCACAACTTTTGTGCCAAACTATCTGTAATGAGTAAAAAATTAACCAAGAGAAGCGAGGATTATTCCAAATGGTACAATGAACTTGTAGTAAAAGCAGATTTAGCCGAAAACTCAGGAGTTCGCGGCTGTATGGTGATAAAACCGTATGGATTTGCGATCTGGGAAAAGATGCAGGCGGGATTGGATAAAATGTTTAAGGATACAGGACATGAGAATGCTTACTTTCCTTTATTTATACCTAAATCATACCTCAGTAAGGAAGCTAGTCATGTAGAAGGATTTGCAAAAGAGTGTGCCGTGGTTACCCATTACCGACTCAAAAATGCTGAGGATGGCAGCGGAATTATTGTGGATCCAGATGCCAAATTGGAAGAGGAGCTTATTGTGCGACCAACTTCGGAAACTATTATTTGGGATACGTATAGAAAGTGGATACAATCATATCGCGATTTGCCTTTATTGATCAATCAATGGGCCAATGTCGTAAGATGGGAAATGCGTACACGTTTATTTTTGAGAACGGCCGAGTTTCTATGGCAAGAGGGACATACGGCCCATGCAACGGAAAAGGAAGCCTTGGATGAAGCGGAACAAATGATGAACGTATATGCCGATTTTGCCGAGAACCATATGGCTATGCCGGTAATAAAAGGTGTGAAAACAGAGAGCGAGCGTTTTGCCGGAGCTTTGGAGACCTATTGCATTGAGGCGCTTATGCAAGATGGAAAAGCATTACAAGCAGGGACTTCTCATTTTCTAGGTCAAAACTTTGCAAAGGCATTTGATGTTAAATTTGCTACGAAGGAGGGTAGCAAGGAATATGTATGGGCAACCTCTTGGGGTGTTTCTACAAGACTTATGGGTGCTTTGGTTATGACGCATAGTGACGATAATGGATTGGTGCTTCCTCCTAAATTAGCCCCTATACAGGTGGTTATTATCCCAATCTATAAGGGGTTAGAGCAGTTGGATGTGATTTCAGAACGCGTAAAGCCTTTAGTTGAAGAACTGAGGTCCAAAGGAATAACCGTTAAATACGATGATAGGGATACCCATAAGCCAGGTTTTAAATTTAACGCTTATGAACTGAAAGGTGTTCCTGTGAGATTGGCTATTGGTCAAAGAGATATGGACAATGGGACTTATGAACTAGCGCGAAGGGATACTTTGGAAAAAATGACGGTTCCTATGGATGAGGTTGTTGCCAAAGTGGAATTTTTAATGGAAGATATACAGCGTAGGATTTACCAGAAAGCAGTAGCGTTTAGAGAAGAACATATAACCCTGGTAGATACCTATGCGGAGTTTAAAACGGTCTTAGAGGAAAAAGGTGGGTTTCTTGCTGCCCATTGGGATGGGACAACGGAAACCGAGGACCGCATAAAAGAAGAGACCAAAGCAACGATTAGATGTATTCCTATAGATGCAGAAATAGAAAACGGAGTATGTATGATAAGTGGTAAGCCTTCACAAAAAAGGGTGCTATTCGCTAGGGCATATTAAAAGATTAAAAAAATAATATCTTGGTGTTGTGATAGTAAAAAATAATTGTATTTTTGCATCCGCAATTGCGTAAAGATATGGTCCGTTCGTCTAGGGGTTAGGACGCCAGGTTTTCATCCTGGTAACAGGGGTTCGATTCCCCTACGGACTACAAGGTTTAATGAAGAGTTGAAAATGGATAGGTGAGTTTTGTATGCATTTACAACGCTTGGTAGTAAGTTATTAATTTTTTATTGGTCCGTTCGTCTAGGGGTTAGGACGCCAGGTTTTCATCCTGGTAACAGGGGTTCGATTCCCCTACGGACTACTTAAGGTAATGGATATCAAAATCCATAAAAATATAATTTAGTTAGAAAATGGCAAATCACAAGTCGGCATTAAAGAGAATTAGAAGGAACGAAGCGGTACGTTTACGTAACAGATATCAGCATAAAACCACGCGTAACGCGATCAAAAAGTTACGTGGCGAGGAAAACAAGAAAGATGCCGAGGCTCTTTTTCCTAGTGTAATTAGTATGATAGACCGTTTGGCTAAGCGCAATATTATTCATGCCAACAAGGCCGCTAATATCAAGAGTAAGCTAGCAAAACACGTAGCCGCTCTTTAATAGGTATTATTTATCCTAAAAGTTAAAGTCTTCTAATTTCGATTGGAAGGCTTTTTTTGTTCCATATCTTAAGATGTTTTACCCATTCGTAAAAAGCCAACACTAAAGCATCCGTATAAGACAATGATGAGGAATAAAAGTACTTTTCTTAAGTGCAATGCATAGTAAAGGTCTTCATTAAGCTGACCAATTCCTATAATAACCGGGTAGAATGGATAAAAGATAAGTAGGCCTATGCTTATCCATCGTAATAATTTACGGTAATTGGAAAATGCAGCAGGTTTGTTCCTATATTCTGTTAAATAGAGGTAAGCAAATAATACAAGGGCAGCTGATCCGGTAAAAATCACAAGCAACTGGGGCTTTAGGATGAAATTTTCAAAAAATGGATTCAGTATACTAACCAAACAGAATAGCAAGGTACCCCATTTTATATATTTCTTTAATTTTTGATTGGACGTGCTCCTGTAATAGATATAGAAGTAGTATAGAAAAAAGATTATATCAAGTATGTTGTAAATAAGGTGATTATAGTTTTGATACGTGGCTTCAAATACAATTTGTACTTCATTGATATCCCGTATGAGTACCCCAAAAATTTCAGTTAAAAAAATATATGCTAGTAAAATTGGTAGGGCCTTTAAACTAGTTTCGTAGTAGTATTTATATTTCATGAGCGAGAGCACCAGAACAACAGTATACACAAGCATAAAGACATTTTCCTGTAACAATAGGGCTAGGTCGATGGTCATTTAATTACTATAAAAAATTTGTTGTCATCTCAATATTAGCCAAAACTTCGTCTTCTACTTTTAATAAATCCAATAGAGAATAATGTATACATTATGAGTATCGTTAATCGTAAAACAGTTTGCAGCTCATAGCTCTCCCAAGCATCTCCAGGCATATATCCGATTAAAAAAAGTATGGGGAAAATGAAATGGAAAAATACCAATCCAAAGGAAATCCAAAATACAAGATTAAATTTCTCTTTGCTCCATTGCCAATTGTGACCTTTGTCAATTCGATATAAAATACATGTTATAGCTAATATTAACGAGGCCAAGGAAGTTGCATAAAACAAGCTAATCTTCAAGGGGTTTTGATAAAAACAAGAAACTATGTAACTAGCACCAACTATTATCGAAAGTATTTTAATCCAACGTTTAATTTTTTCTTGTGAAATTAAACCCCAAAAAAGACTGTAGAAAAAACCATAGTAGAAAATATCGTAGATGTTGTAAATGATGTCATTAGCGAATATTTTATCGGTAAGCAATGCAAAAGTATCGGAGTATCTAACAAGATGTCCCAAGAGCTCATTTAAAAATGTGTAAGCAATTAATATTGGAAAATATTTTAGAGGAGTGTCAAAATATTTCTTGTACGTAAAAATAGAAATAAGCAGTGTTACGAAGTAAACACCTATAACGAAATTAATCTTTATGAATTCTAGAAGCTCCGATGACATTTAGATTAGAATTCTGTTTTAGGTGGCGGTCCTGATCCACTACGGTTCAAAATCAGACTTTTTCTGCTATAAGAGAATGACTTCGAAAAGAAATTTGGTACAAGGCCGGCCCTTGCTTTTTCTGATTTTTGTAGTACTGTGCCTAGGCCTTTCTCTAGTTGGTCGTCTTTCCAGTCTATGATTAATTTTGCTTTACCATCATCTCCGATATAAAAGCTGTAATTACCCCCATTCTTTTCCAAAGTTGGTAAAAGGAAAAGAGAATTTTGTCTTGGATGAACAATATCCTTCCCATCTTTAAACGTTTTTTCATCAGGATAATTTGCAAAGTACATTCGTAATTTAGTAACTTTTTTGACCCCAGCATTGGCTGCTTCTTGATCTATATATGCTAAATAGTTCTTAATGGTTTCATAATCAAAATCAACAAATCGGGCTGGCTCGAAGTCGGCTGCAGGGGCTCTTTTTTTTATTTCATAGCTTTCGATTATTGGAATGCGATGCTCACTATAGTTAGTGTAAATTGCATCTGCTTGTTGTAAGGTGATAATGTTTCGAGGAGCTTCTACTATTGGTGGCTTTTCTATAGGTTGGCCTTGTTGTTGTAATTTGTTTTTATTGTTTTCCTTACAGCCGGTACATACTGTAATACCCAATAGGACCATAAATCTAAAATGGTGTATTGTATTTTTCATAAGTGATAGTTTTAACTTTATTTGAAACGTATACGAAAATACACTTGTAATCGGGGGAGGATTCGTTAGTTTGTCTAAAGATATTCATTTTGATTGATTATGAGGTTTGTACTTGGATTTTTCTGTAAGGCAAAAAAAATCCCGATTTCAAATTGAAATCGGGATTGAGTATATACCTTAAGATATCTTTATTGATTCATGGTTAATAGAAATTCTTCATTGTTTTTGGTTTGTTTAAAACGCTGTTCAATGAACTCCATCGCTTCAACGGGATTCATGTCGGCGAGGTATTTGCGCATAATCCACATTCGCTGTATAATGTCTTTATCTAGTAGCAAATCGTCTCTACGCGTACTTGAGGAAGTTAGGTCAATAGCCGGGAATATTCTACGGTTAGATATCTTACGATCTAGCTGCAGTTCCATGTTGCCGGTACCTTTGAATTCTTCAAAGATAACTTCGTCCATTTTAGAACCTGTTTCTGTAAGTGCCGTTGCTATGATGGAGAGCGACCCTCCATTTTCGATATTACGGGCTGCTCCAAAAAATCTTTTTGGTTTATGTAGGGCGTTGGCGTCTACACCGCCGCTTAATACCTTTCCAGAAGCTGGTTGCACCGTATTGTAGGCTCGCGCAAGTCTTGTAATGGAATCCAAAAGGATGACCACGTCATGTCCGCACTCTACCAGTCGTTTGGCTTTTTCTAGAACTATGTTTGCAACCCTTACGTGTTCTGTCGCTTCTTTGTCAAAGGTAGAGGCGACTACTTCGCCTCTTACGTTGCGCTGCATATCAGTAACTTCTTCTGGCCGTTCATCTATTAAAAGAATAATCTGATATACCTCTGGATGATTGGCGGCTATACCATTGGCTATGTCTTTTAAGAGCATAGTCTTACCTGTTTTTGGTTGCGACACGATCATACCCCTTTGTCCTTTTCCAATTGGACAGAACAAATCTATAATACGTGTAGATATCGTGCTCTGTCTTTCTGCCAGATTAAACTTTTCTTTTGGGAATAGTGGTGTAAGATGCTCAAAAGAAACCCTGTCTCGAACGATTTGTGGGTCAATACCGTTAATTTTGTTTACCTTGATTAAAGGAAAATATTTTTCTCCTTCTTTTGGTGGTCGAACTTGACCTAAGACCGTATCACCTGTTTTAAGCCCAAAAAGGCGGATTTGAGATTGCGATACATAAATATCATCTGGAGAAGATAAATAATTGTAGTCGGATGACCTTAGAAAACCGTAACCGTCTTGCATAATATCCAAAACGCCCTCGCTGGCAATTATGCTATCGAATTCAAACTCCGGCTCCTTGTACCTATTTTTTAAGTCCTTGTCAAAATTACTTTTGTCATGGTTGCTCCGAGGATTTGGTTTTTTGTTTTGGTTATTCTTTTTACTTTGTGGCTGGTTTTTTTGATTATCATGTCTGCTTTCTGAGGCCGCCGGTCTTGGTCTTGGTCTTGGCTTTCTAACTTCTTTGGGCTCAGCTTCTTTTTTTTCTTTTTCTTTAGCCTTGCCACTTGCTGCTGTAGGTTCTGGTTTTTTGGCCGTTGGCTCTTCAGCGTTATTTTTTTTGGCCACCCTAGCTCTTGGTCTAGGCTTTGGTTTCGGTTTTCGCGTGTCTTCCCCTTTTGGTGGAAGTACCGCGGCGGCGGCCTTAGGATTTGCTGCTTGGAGGTCTAGTATTTGATAGACCAAATCCAATTTCTTTAAGGTCTTGAATTTTGGGACATTAAGTCCTTTGGCTATTTCCTGAAGTTCAGGTAGCTTTTTTGATTTTAAATCTGAAATCTCAAACATTAATTGTAGAATAAATTATACGTGATTTGTATTGTAAGAAGTGTATTAGCTATTGGGTATACTTGTGGAAATGATTTTTCCGTGGTAAGTGTTATTTCTGATAACGCAACAATAATACAAATTATTTTCAATAAATAGACCTATATTTTTTAAAAAGACCTGTATTTTTGTATTCTATAAGGAATAGTCATAGTATGATTCAAAGAATTCAGACGCTTTATTTAGTTTTGGTGGCGCTTATTTCCGGCATCCTCCCATTTTTTGTAAACTTGTGGTCAGATGCTAATGGAAAGGAGATTTATGCCCAAAATGAAATCATTGTGTCTATTGTTTTTTATGTTGTTGGTGCCTTAGCTTTGTGGACAGTTTTCCTATATAAAAATAGAAAGAACCAGTTTGTAGTAAACAGGCTGAATATGATATTGAATCTTTTTTTACTAGGATTTTTCGTTTACCGGTCGCTAAACTTATCCGGAGAGACCCTGGTCTCGGAGAAGGGTATTGGGATGTCGATTCCTATAATTTCTATCGTTTTTTTGGCTCTTGCAAATAGGGCTATTAAGAAGGATGAAGATCTTGTAAAATCTGTTGATCGTTTACGTTAAACCTAACATCTTAGTAGTATTAGTGCGTTAAACCCGGGGTAGTTCCCGGGTTTTTTCTTGTAATGCGGTTCTTCTCATCCGTTTAGGGCCATACCATAACCAAAAACCCGTAACGGTAAAGAGTAGCAATGCGATACTCATGATAGTAGTGTAAATAAGTTTAATGTATCCGCCAGTATTCAAATAGTTATCCAAGAGAGAGGCGTCATGTATGTTTTCTACAAAATCTGCACGTCTACGATCTACATGTAATAAGGCTCCTGTTGCACCATCTATCTGAATACCATAATAGTCTTCAAAAATAAATTTTGCTACGCCTTTATCCTGTCTTATATCTATCCGGTCTAGTTGCAACTCTTTGGTATCAGGCACTGTTCTAGTAAGATGTGTTTTGGCCATTGATTCTAATTGATTCAGGGGTAGCCAATCTTTTAGTTCTGTAGTTGTGCCTCTGTATGTTTTTGACCCTAGAATGTCTCCAGAATTTTTTTTCCAGCCCAGTAAGAGACCAGTACTTGCTATTAAAAAGAAAAAAACAAACAATGTTATACCCGTAATACGGTGAACCTTTCGGAAGTTGCGAATCGTTTTCGCCTGTTTTTTTCTACGCTGTTTTATGTCCATTAAACTAATATGAAATAAGAATGAATGTTTTTTTCTCTGCTCTAGTTTTCATTTGAAAAACCTCCAAAATGATAAAAATAAATGGAATCTTAGGTGACTTTAAGCTTGTCTTAACATATAGTTATTTGGCTTAAATTATTGTTTATTGATTTCCCTGGTCATTGTATTTTTTTACCAGGCTGTTATCCATCTGATAACCAGACTTGTTGGGTTTCTTACCAAAAGTATATTTATTTTAGGCATCTGATTTTATTTCGAGCACCCTAAAATTTTTATTTGGTTGTATTGAGATCATTTCTGAAAGTACAGAAATCTAATAGGAAGTATTTTTATGAGAGCATTTTCTAGATGTATACTTAGTTAGGTGCACCACCATAAGCCTCGTTTTTTTAGCTTAAAAGATTCTTGTCGCATTATTATAAAGGTTTCTTTCCCCTTAATAATGCAGGTAGCCATTCTTTCTCAGCCCTATCGTAATAGGGTTGTTGGGAATCATTTTTGTTTTGATGTCCAGAATTAGGAAGGAGTATCACTTCTTTTTCAGAAGTTAATTGGTTTATACCCGCATAAATACCTTCTGGTGGACACGTTTCATCCAATAGTCCAATTCCTACCAGAACCTGACATTTGATACCAGGCACAAAATTGGCTACATCAAAATACCTACTTGCTTCCCTAACTTTTTCAGCGTCTTTGTTATTGATAGTGCTATACCATTGCGGCCAACCACCTTTTCTTCCTACCGCCGGACCATGCATATCAAAACCTGCTGGCACCAAGGCTAAGGATGCTGATATTTTAGGGTGTAGACCTGCCGTCATTAGCGATTGTAATCCTCCTTGGCTAGTACCCATCACTACCAGTGTTTCACCGTTCCAATCCTTTCTTTCTGTGAGGTATTGCGCCGCCCTATAGCATGAAAGGTACATTCTTAGAAAATAACTTTCGTTTTTATCGTCATTACCAATACTAGGGTAGTTTTTCAAATCGTCGTTCGCTTGGTCCTCATAGAAAGTTTCCGGTTCATCTATAGGCAAGTCGTGTGCATTAATGTTTAAAACCAACCATCCCTTTTTTGCCTTGTCGATTACCCAATCTTTTTGTAGTGGATAAACACCTGCCCATTGTACGATAAGAAGCGCAGGTAGTTCTTTTCCTTTGATAGGGCGCGCCAGTTGTCCCTGTATTTTGGAATTAGCAATATTATCCATGGTGGTTTTATAATAGGCAACTCCTGTTGTTCCGCTGGATTCTTTGTTCAGTTTTGTGTTTTTCGGGATTTCTTTTAGGCTTTTGATTTGACTTTTCCAGAACGTATCAAAATTGTCTGGTCTGCTCGTAGATAGGCCTATTTTTTCGGGGGAAGCAATTGCTCCTCCTACAATATTTTGTTCTTTATCGTTTTCATGTTTCTAACGAACATCTAGTAAAACCGCTCCTGGTTTATTAAAAAAATAACTTATCGCTACCGTTTTATCCTTGGGATAAATGACACCTTTTTTTAAGATAGTTAAACCTCCTTTCTTTAGGGTATATTGTACGGAATCAATAGAACTAGTATCGGTGAAGTTTAACGTCCAAAGTACCGTTTCACCTATTTTGTATATGCCATCTGGTTTATTGGGAGTAATGGAAACTTGTCCGAAACAAAAAGGGACGCAGAAAAATGCTGCTGCCAACAGAAAGAAGAAATCTTTACATTTTGGTTTCATGGAGAAAAGAATTAAACAAGCCGTTTTCTCAAATATACCTATTTATCGTTTTCCTAACTCGATAACCTCCAGGTCTTTAATATCGGCACCATCAATCACGAAACGTAACATGGTCCGAATTTGGTGAAAGCCATGTTTGCCGCAAGCACCTGGGTTCATGTGCAGTATACCTAGCTTTTTGTCCATCATTACTTTTAATATATGGGAGTGACCGCAAATGAAAAGTTTAGGTGGGTTTTTTTGAAGTTCTGGTCGCGTTCTGCTATTGTATTTAGGTGGGTAGCCCCCAATATGAGTCATCAACACATCTACATCTTCACACATAAACCTATTGTTTAGCGGAAATTCTTTTTGAATAATGTGGTTGTCAATATTGCCATAGACGGCTTTAACAGGTTTAACATTGAACAACCGGTCCGTAACGGAGATATGTCCAATATCTCCGGCATGCCATATTTCATCCGCTTGTTTAGCGTATTTTAAAATAGTGTCGTCCAAATGGGAATGCGTATCTGAAAGAAGTAAAATTTTAGTCATATAGTAAGATGATACTAAATTTAGCTCTTCGGATATGTTCTTGCTTATATAGCGTCGCTGCTATCCGTTAGTTTAAATTTTCGACAACAAAATTAGCATTGATTACCTTGGCTAAAAGTTGCATTCCAAAATTTGTGAAGCGTTACTTATAGACAAGAACTATGCATATCTTTACATCTTGCAAAACTAAGCTATCCTCTTGAGATATTTTATTCAATTTTCATACTTCGGTAAAGCCTATCATGGTTGGCAAAATCAGCCAAACGCCATAACGGTGCAAGAAGTTTTGGAAAATGCCCTTTCCGTTTTGTTGAACGAAAAAATACAGTTGGTGGGAGCGGGCAGGACTGATGCCGGGGTGCATGCCCGTGAGATGTACGCTCATTTTGATTTTGGAGTGCTTACCGATAAGACCGATTTGATATACAGATTGAATTCCTTTTTGCCAAGTGATATCGCGGTTGCGGATATTTATATTATGGTAGATGATGCCCATGCGCGGTTTGATGCCTTGCAGCGTACCTATGAGTATTGGATTTGTGATTCTAAGAACCCTTTCTTTCAGGAAGCAGCGTATTACATAAAGCATCCTCTGGATATTTCAAGAATGAACAAGGGTGCCGAATTACTTTTGGGCAAGCAGGATTTTGAATGTTTTTCTAAGTCTAAAACCGATGTCAACAATCATTTTTGTACGATTACCCATGCCCAATGGAAGAGAGAAAACGAGTATATTGCCTTTAAGGTTACTGCAGATAGATTTCTAAGAAATATGGTAAGGGCTATTGTTGGTACCCTCTTAAATGTCGGAACCGGAAAGACCGACGTGGACACTGTTAAGACCATCATAAAAAGTAAAGATCGCACCAAGGCCGGGGTTTCGGTCCCTGCAAAAGGACTATATTTAACCGCTGTTAGCTACCCCAATACTATTTTCAAAAATGAGTAAAGATTCAGGAAAAGCCTTTGATACACGATTGTTTAAACGGTTAATTGCCCATACCAAACCGTATAGACTCACCTTTTACGGAGTCGCTTTAGCAGCAATACTACTATCATTTTTTGCCGTTCTAACACCTATATTATTAAAACAGATTATAGATAATGCCGTTAAGGGCGAAGATGCGCAGCGCCTACTTTATCTCACTATTGCTATGTTGGTGGTGTTATTGGGACAAGTGTTGAGCCAATTGAGTTTTAATTATTATGCAAATTGGCTAGGGGAATCCGTGATACGGGATGTTCGTATCAATCTCTTTCAGAAGATGCTAGGCTTTAAAATGAAATATTTTGATAATTCTTCTCTTGGAGTGCTGGTAACCCGTGCAGTGGCAGATATGCAAAGGATAGGAGAAATATTTAGTCAAGGATTTTTTGTTATAGTTGCCGATTTGTTGAAAATGTTGGTAGCTGCTGGAGTTATGATTTACATCAACTGGCGATTGGCACTTATTGTTTTTGCTGTATTACCATTGATTTTATATGCGACACGTTTGTTTCAAAAAGCGATGAAGGTTGCGTTTACAGAAGTACGGGCAGAAGTTTCCAACCTTAATTCCTTTGTCCAAGAGCGCATCACGGGAATGCGTATCGTGCAACTGTTTACTAGAGAAAAAATAGAGAGCGATAAATTTAGGAAAATCAACGAAAAGCATAAAAATGCATGGTTAAAGACAGTTTGGTATAACTCTATTTTCTTTCCCATAGCTGAAATCGTATCCTCGATCACATTGGGACTTATAGTTTGGTACGGAGGTTTACAGAATGTTGCTGGAATTACAGATGATGTTGCGGGGACCGTTTTTGCCTTCATTATGTTGATAGATCTACTTTTTAGACCGCTTCGTCAGATTGCCGATAAATTTAACACCCTTCAGATGGGTATGGTGGCCGCCAATAGAGTATTTAAAATCTTGGATACAGATAGCTCCATCGACGATTTAGGCCAAGTTGAAAAATCGAAAATTAAGGGTGATATTACTTTTAGAGATGTGCGTTTTGGGTATCTGGAGGATGAGGAAGTGCTTCACGGTATTTCTTTTGATGTTAAAGCAGGGGAGACTATCGCCATTGTTGGGGCCACAGGTGCTGGAAAATCAACCATTATCAATCTACTTAATCGGTTTTATGAAATAAATTCGGGGGTTATTAGTGTCGACGGCACGAATATAAAGGACTACAAACTAGCTTCACTCCGTTCCCATATTGCGGTGGTATTACAAGATGTTTTTTTGTTTGCGGATACCATTGCGAATAATATTTCTATGAAAAATCCCAACATAGGTATTGCTGAAATAGAGACAGCTGCAAAAGCTATTGGTGTGGACGAGTTTATTTCCAGTCTTCCTGGTGGTTATGCGTATAATGTAAAGGAGCGTGGTAGTATGCTTTCTAGTGGTCAGCGACAATTGATTGCCTTTTTGCGAGCATATGTTAGTAATCCTAGTATTTTGATATTGGATGAGGCCACATCATCTGTTGATACCTACTCCGAACAATTAATACAAAAAGCTACGGATAAAATTACCGAAGGTCGTACCTCTATCGTTATAGCGCATCGTCTTGGTACGATTAAAAAGGCAGACAAAATTATTGTCATGGATGCCGGTAAAATTGTTGAGATAGGAACGCATAAGGAATTGTTGAAAAAAGAAGGCTATTACAACAAATTATATGAGGCACAGTTTTTAGCGGAAGAGATGGTTTAGGATGTTGTAGCGTAAATTAGCTAATCTACTTCATATACCATGTGGTTCGGATTTTCGATAGTTCACAATGATTAAAGTCAGCCTTGTGATGTTTCTGGTCATTTTGGTTAAGCATCAATTCAAATGTGAGTTTTTTTAAATTTAATTTTACCTTTGGTCATGAAAAATCAAACTAAATCTTGTTTTAGCATAGTGCCAAGTTGGGCAAGTGAATCGTACAAAACGAATTCTCCATTTTTAATATAGGAGATTAATCCCGTTTCCTCACTTACTACAATACATAATGCGTCTGTCTTCTCTGTAATTCCGACAGCTGCTCTGTGTCGCAATCCGAATCTTAAGGGGATGTTGCGTTCGTTGGACACAGGTAAAATAACTCTCGTAGCTACAATAAAATTATCAACGATTACTGCGGCACCGTCATGTAATGGACTGTTTTTGTAAAAAATACTTTCTATAATGGGCTGGTTGATTTCTACGTTCATGCGGTCCCCCGAATTTTTTATAAAATCCAAAGAGTTGTTACGCTCAATGACCAAAATAGCCCCTGTTTTGGAATGTGCCATTTTATCACAGGCTTTTAAGATGGCATCTACGTCTATACTTGTGGTAAGGCCTTCCTGTTTTAAAAATTTAAAATGTTTAATGAAGTTGCGTTTGTTTGCAAAGTTGGTCGAGCCTATCATTAAAAGGAATTTTCGTATTTCCTGTTGGAATACGATAATCAAAGCGATGAGTCCTACTTGCATAAATGCACCCACTAAACTACTGATCATCTCCATACCTAAAAGCTCGGTAAGCTTCCAAAATGCCCAGACGATTACGATACCAATGAAGATGTTTATGGCCACAGAACCGCGAACCAATTTGTATATGTAGTACAATAGCACGGCCACAAGAACAATATCCAAGATATCGGTAACTTTAAAATCGATAAAATTGAAGAAATCCAAAGAATATTGTTTTTGTAAAATTAGCAAAATTTGATGTAGAATGACGAAGTAAATTTTTTTAAGATGTAAGCTGCTGATGCAGTTTTACACATTCTAAGGCTTCTTTTACATCATGCACGCGCAAAATGTTCGCTCCTTTGGTTAATGAAACCATATGTAAAGCTGAAGTTCCATTTAAGGCGTTTGCCGCATCAGTGCCTAAAAGCTTGTAAATCATAGATTTTCTACTGATACCTACAAGAAGGGGTAGCTCTATAACCTTAAGGCAATCCAGTTGTTGTATGAGTTGATAGTTCTGGACCAAGGTCTTCGCAAATCCAAATCCAGGGTCAATGATGACATCATTTATGTCTTTTTCACGAACTAGTGCCAGCCTTTGAGAAAAGAAAAGCAAGATTTCTTGTACAAGGTGATGGTAGTCTGTTTGCTTCACCATGGTCTTTGAGGTGCCTCGCATATGCATCATTATGTACGGCACCTGTAACTGTGAAACGGTATCAAGTAAGGACTCGTCCCTAAGTCCAGCGGATATGTCATTTATAATTGCTGCTCCACGTTCAACACACTCTTTCGCTACCTTTCCCCTAAAGGTATCTATAGATATTAATGTTTGGGGAAAATGCTTTAGGACCAGTTCCACCATAGGCGTAATCCGTTTTAATTCTAAGGCTTCGGACACGTCATCGGCACCGGGTTTTGAGCTGTAGGCTCCAATGTCTATAAAAGTTGCACCTTCCAACAACATTTTCTCAACATGGTTTAAAACGGTTTTTTCATCCTTGAATTTTCCGCCATCGAAAAATGAATCGGGAGTAACGTTTAAAATACCCATAACCTTGGGTGTTTTTAGGTCAATTAGCGCTCCTTTACAGTTGATAGTCATGTATCTGTTGGATTAAGGTAAGGGTTAACACTGAAGTTTAAACCTAGGATCTTGATGGTTACAAAATTTTAGGCGAAATTTACACAAATTACAAGAAGTACATGCAAGCAACAGCCGAACAATACGATGCGGTCATCAAAATTTGTCGCGATTTATACGAAAAGAAACTATTGGATTATGGCTGTGCATGGCGCATTCTTCGCTTACCTTCATTGACCGATCAAATTTTTATAAAGGCACAACGTATTAGAGGTCTACAGGAAAATGAAGTGCAGAAAATAGATGAGGACGAGAAGTCCGAATTCATAGGAATAGTAAATTATGCCATCATGGCATTAATACAGTTGGAGCTTGGTGTGGTGGATCAGCCCGATCTGGAACCGGAAAAGGCGATTGCACTGTATGAGAAACAGAGCACCGAAACCAAAGATTTAATGCTCAATAAAAATCATGATTATGGAGAGGCATGGCGCGATATGCGCGTAAGTTCCTTAACTGATCTTATTCTTCAGAAATTATTGAGAGTAAAGACTATGGAGGATAATAAGGGTAAAACTTTGGTCAGTGAAGGTATTGATGCGAATTATCAAGATATAATCAACTATGCCGTATTCGCATTGATACATTTAGGTTTAGCTGACAAAAATGCATAAAGGTATGAGATATAGTATAGGATTAGTTCGCGTTTTTGTTGGCGTGCTTTTTATTGTAAGTGGTTTTATTAAATTGAACGATCCCGTTGGCTTCTCTTTTAAACTAGAAGAATATTTTAGTCCAAGCGTCTTGGATTTGGGAATGTTTATCCCTTATGCCTTGGCGATATCCATTTTAGTCGTGATTTTAGAGGTGCTACTTGGGGTTATGCTGCTTATTGGTTACAAGATTAAATTCACCCTTTGGAGCCTCTTGGCAATGATTGTTTTCTTTACATTTTTAACATTTTATTCCGCTTATTTTAATAAGGTTACAGATTGCGGGTGTTTTGGGGATGCCATTAAGTTAACTCCCTGGGAATCCTTTACAAAGGATATTGTTTTACTGGTACTTATACTGCTATTATTTTTTGGTAAAAAATACATTACCCCTTTGTTTTCTCCAACTATCAAAAAAGTTATCATGGTATTATCCCTTGTGGCCTGTGTAGGATATGCTTATCATGTATTGAATCATTTGCCTGTTATCGATTTTAGACCGTATGAAATAGGAAAGAATATTGAGGATGGTATGGGTGTGCCGGAAGGCGCACCAAAGGCTATATACGATTATGCCTGGGAGTTCAATGTAAACGGAAAGCAAGAAATAATAGTAACCAACGGGGACTATCCAACCGTAGACGGTGAGTTCATTGGTGTTGAAACTACGGAGGTTCAAAAAGGCTACGAACCACCGGTTCATGATTTTACCATTGAAAAGGACGGAGAAGATTTTGCAGCTTCTCTGCTTAAAGAGCCTAAATTGGTTATGGTGGTGGCATACGATTTAAGGAAATCCAATACATCCATCTTCTCGGAAATCAAGAACACAACGGATACGGCTTTAGCCAAGGGCTATAGGGTTATTGGAATGTCCGCTTCGGGACCTGATCAAACCGCTGAGTTAGTTGACGAGTTTGGGCTGGATTTTAGTTTTTACTTTACAGATGAAACCACGCTAAAAACTATTGTTAGGTCCAATCCCGGTGTGTTGGTCCTAGAGAAAGGGACCATAAAACAAAAAGTACATTATAACGATTTGGAAGAATTGAGTTTTGAATAAATTGATTTTCAATCTAAAAGATTAAATAAGTAGTATCACAAAGAATATAGAATATATGAGAAGTAAAATAGTAGCAGGAAATTGGAAAATGAACAAAACCTTATCGGAAACAGACAGCCTTTTATCTGAACTCGCTGCAAAATTACCGGACACTGATGCCGAAGTAATGGTAGCTCCAGCCTATGTTAACTTGGTGGGTGCCGTTCATAATCTTGAGGGCTCCAAAATAGAGGTGATAGCTCAAAACATGCATTTTGCAGAAAGTGGTGCTTATACAGGTGAAATTTCTGCAGATATGCTTTTGGATATAGGCATAGACACTGCGATCATAGGACATTCGGAACGAAGGGCCTACTTTGGTGAGACAGATGAAATTTTGGCTAAAAAAGTTGTTACCGCATTGGATAAAGGAATCCGTGTCATGTTTTGTTTTGGAGAAGAGTTGGAAGATCGGAAATCTGGAAACCATTTTAAAGTGGTAGAAAGGCAACTTAAGAACGCCTTATTTTCTTTAGAAGCATCTGCTTGGTCAAAGATAGTATTGGCTTATGAGCCTGTTTGGGCAATAGGAACCGGAGAAACTGCCTCTCCGGAACAAGCGCAGGAAATGCATGCGTTTATCAGAAAAACTATTGGTGCGGCTTTTAACAATGCCATAGCAAATGGAGTATCTATTTTGTATGGTGGTAGTGTGAAACCTGGAAATGCAGAGGAGATTTTTTCTAAGCCAGATGTAGACGGTGGCCTTATTGGTGGTGCATCGCTGGTTGCCGATGATTTTATTTCCATTATTAAGGCGATTTAAAGAGGAATAGATATTTCAGAATTTTTGCGCTATACTTAGTAGTTTTCTTGTGGTTCGTCCGCCTTTCTTTTATAAAGTGGATTCAGGATGCAGTTATTCGGCAATGAGCTGTAGTACCGCATCTTCTCGTTCCGAATCAAATGATTAACGGTATTTAATAAAACTTCTTTTTTTTATTCAGTTTAATGGACAATACCATCTACATAGAATACGATTTTACGGTACATCCGCTGCAGCCGGCCTCAGATATCCTTATAGCGGAACTTGGTGCGGTTGGCTTTGAGAGTTTTGTAGAGGAAGCCCATGGTGTATTGGCCTATATCCAAAAAACGGATTGGAAAGCCTCCATGTTGGATAATGTGGAAATTTTAAGCAATCCTAGTTTCAAAATATCTTATGTTCGAAAAGAGATAGAACAGGAAAATTGGAACGCAACTTGGGAACAAAATTTTCAGCCTATAATCGTAGATGATGTTTGCATGATACGTGCTCCTTTTCATGAAAAAAAGGAGGTGACTTATGATATCGTTATAGAACCAAAGATGAGTTTTGGCACTGGACATCATGAAACAACTCATATGATGCTGCAACACCTTTTAGAGCTCGATTTGGGGGGTAAGGCCACATTAGATATGGGTAGTGGTACAGGAGTGCTTGCCATCTTAGCAGCGATGCGTGGAGCAAGACCGGTAGATGCCATAGATATAGATAATTGGTGCTACCTGAACGCCAAAGAAAATGTGGAGCGAAATAGCGTTGGGCAGGTTAACGTATTTGAAGGTGATGCCAGTCTACTCAAAGACCAAGGGTATGACATAATTATTGCGAATATCAACAGGAACATTCTCTTAGAGGATATTGGAACCTATGTTTCTTGTCTCAACTCAAAAGGTGTACTGCTGCTAAGCGGATTTTACAAAACAGATTTGGATGTGATTTCTAAAAAATGTGTCGATGAGGGGTTGTTGTTCGAAAAAAATCTCGAAAAAAATAATTGGGTTGCTGCAAAATATGTATTTTAGGGTAATGTAAAACTGGAAAATGATGAGCACTAAAGAACAAATTTCCGAAGAGCTACTGGTAGAGGAGGAAACGATAAAACAAAATGAAATAGTTCTCTTTAATGACGAGGTTAATACGTTTGACCATGTGATAGAGACGCTTATTTCCGTTTGTGAGCATACGCCCGAACAAGCCGAACAGTGCTCTCTTATAGTTCATTATAAGGGAAAATGTACTGTAAAAACTGGAGCATATAAAGACTTGGAACCCCGTTGTACAAGTCTTTTAAGTGCAGGTTTAAGTGCTGAAATTGTATAGTCAGTTTTATGTAAACAACAAGATAAGGTTGTTTTCTTTTCTTATATTTAAGCAATACCACAACTAAATCTTGATATTGCGAAGTCTACTTATTTTAATATTATTTATTACTCTTGGGGTTTACGCACAAGAGCTACCACCTATTCAAAATTTTTCACCTTTGAACTATAATGGGGAAAACCAGAATTGGGCTATTTCCCAAGGCTCTGATAACCATATTTACATCGCTAATAATCACTCCTTATTGGTGTACAATGGAGTGAATTGGCGTAAATATGCTTCTCCGAATAATAGTATTATACGATCAGTACAAGGAGCCGGCCACCAGATTTTCACAGGACAGTATATGGAATTTGGGTATTGGGAGAAAAATTCATTTGGAACGCTAGTGTATACTTCGATCTCCGATGAATTGGACATCCCAATGATAGAGGATGAAGAGTTTTGGAATATTATTACACTTGGAAATTGGATACTGTTTCAATCCCTAGATCGCATCTATAATTACAATATAAGGACAAAAGAGTTTAAGTGGATAGAGGCAAGTACGACCAAGGCGCATATTTTTAATGTTGATGGCTCTGTTTACTATCAAAACGAGAACAAGGATGTTTACAGTATTCACAACGGAAAGCCCAAACTTGAGCTGAGGTCCAGTGCGCTAGAGGGTAGGAATGTTGTGGGTATATATTCGGAATTTGGTAGACTTATATTGATTCTTGATAATGCCGATTTTTTGGAAGTCACAGATAGTCAAGTGAAGAAAAGACCGGCAAATTTCTTGAAATCGAGAGCAGACATTATTGTATATACTACCAAAAAGTTAACAGATGGTTCTTATGTGTTGGGTACAATATCCGATGGGGTGTACCAAATAGATTCCAAAGGAGATTTGAAAAGTAGAATTAATAGAAGGAACGGACTCAACAATAATACCATTTTATCCATCTTTCAAGACACTCATAAAAACCTTTGGTTAGGCTTGGATAACGGCATTAGTGTTATCAATATGGATTCTCCATTTAACGAATTCATCGATAATAGCGGAGCGCTAGGGCTAGTGTATGCTTCCAAGATATTTGAGAATCAATTATATCTGGGAACAAATCAAGGTTTGTTTGTTAGGGAAAATGGTTCCGAACAGGAGTTTACTCTCATTAGAGGTACTGAGGGTCAGGTATGGAGTTTAGAAAGCTTTGACGGGAACTTACTTTGTGGGCACAATAACGGCACGTATTTAATACGGGATGCTACCGCCAAATTAATTTCTGATTTTCCGGGTACCTGGGGAATAAAACGAATTGTGGGTAAGCCGAATCTGTTTTTGCAAGGTAATTTTAACGGTATTTCTATTTTGGAGCGCAAAGGGTTAAACTGGTCTTTTCGAAATAAATTAGAAGGTTTTGATATTTCCACCCGATTTTTTGAAATGACTGGTACCAATCAGATACTCGTCAACCACGAGATAAAAGGACTTTTTAGTTTAACAGTTGATGAAGATTTTAATGAGGTAAAGGACATTGTTACCCATTCTCAAATGGGCTATGGGTCTAGTTTGGCAACTTACAATAACAAGGTAATTTATTCCAGTATTAACGGAGCCTTTGCAAAGACGGATAGTATGTTGAGCTTTAAGTCAGATTCTGTTTTAAATCGTCTTTTATTGGATGAAGGAGGGGGTATCGCAAGTATTGCCCTTCCTGATAAAGTAAACAATAAATTGTGGTTTTTTACGCAAAAAGGTTTATCAGTTATTTCTCCTGATGTTTTTTCGAATGAGCTAACAGTTTCCACAATACCTATTCCTAACTTTTTCCGCAGGGGTTTAGGTGTTGCTGGTTTTGAGAATATTAGTCTTATAAGAGATAATACGTATCTAATAGGTGTTTCCAACGGATTCGTTACCTTAAATATGGACAATAGGAAAACTAAAGATTATGAAGTGGCCATTACAAGCGTAGAAAATATCAAGGCAATTGACGATGCCGTTTTGTTACTACTTTCTGGGGATATAATCCTTGACTACGAAGTAAGTTCCATAGATTTTTCTTTTGCCGTTCCCCAATACGCAAAGTACTCTGAAGTATTATACCAATATAAATTGCAAGGTCTTTTCGAAGAATGGAGCACTTGGAGTTCTGAGCCCAATGTAAGTTTTAATAATCTTTCTTATGGTGATTATGTTTTCCAAGTAAGGGCGAAGGTAGGCAATACTATTACCACTAATAGCGCTACGTATACATTTGAAATTAAAAAGCCATGGTATCTTTCTATTACGGCTTTACTGATGTACGGTATACTAGCATTCTTTTTCTTTTGGTTGCTGCACCGGTTTTATAAAGCTTATTACACAGGCAAACAAAAACGAATACTGGCAGAAGAAAAAAAGAGGTTAAAACGCAAAAAATTAAAGTCTGCCAAGGAGTTGGCCCAGTTGAAAAATGAAAAGTTAAAAAGCGAAATTGAAAGTAAAAACAGGGAGTTGGCAGTTTCTACTATGAGTATTATTAAAAAGAACGAATTATTAAATACAATAAAGGGCGAGCTTGCGAGCGCAGATGATTTAACTAAAATAAAATCTGTTATTCGAACTATAGACCGGAATATTTCCAATGAGGACGATTGGAAATTCTTTGAAGAAGCTTTCAATAATGCCGATAAGGACTTTTTAAAGAAGATAAAAGAAGCACATCCAAAATTAACTCCAAATGATTTACGTTTATGCGCTTATCTTAGGTTGAATTTGTCCTCTAAGGAAATTGCGCCTTTACTGAATATTTCTGTGCGCAGCGTAGAGGTCAAACGTTATCGTTTGCGTAAGAAAATGGAATTACCTCGCGATACTAGTCTTACTAGCTACATATTAGATTTATAAATTTCTACAACATACGCGTTAAAAACCACAACATTACCTATACAAATAGTATTCTCTTAAGCTTGAATATTGCTTCGAAGAGGGTAGAGGATATTATTTGGCACATCTACACTACCACGTTATAATAGGGTATTCATCACCAAAATGGTAAAAAATAATAGATTTTATTATCATGTATGTTATTTGTTGAGGTGATTTTTATTGAATTCACATTATTTAATAATAATTTTAAGCAATTAAAAATGTATCCATGAATTCAATTCAAAACAAACTACTGAAATTTACAATTTTATTGGTTACAACATTTGCCTTCGCTCAAACAAGTAAAGTAGAGGTAGTAAACCATTCTGATGGAATGAAATTGGTTGTAAACGGAGAAGACTTTATGATCAACGGTATGAATTGGGATTATATTCCCATTGGAACAAATACCGTTAATGCCAATTTTTGGACAAAGTCGGATGATGTTATCAAGGCAGGCCTTGATACAGAAATGTCTTTGTTAAAGAATATGAATGTAAATGTCATAAGACAGTATACAGGGGTACCAGCAAGATGGATTAAATATATCTACGAAAATTATGGGATTTATACGATGCTCAATGACTCCTTTGGACGCTATGGATTAACCTTAGACGGAGTTTGGACGCCTGTTACCGATTATGCAGATCCCAAAACACAAGAGTTCCTGCTCTCGGAAGTAGAGACTTTGGTGAATGAATATAAGAATACTCCGGGACTATTAATGTATCTACTTGGCAATGAAAATAACTATGGTCTTTTCTGGGCTGGAGCAGAAACGGAAGATTTTCCAGATGGTCAGGAAAAAATCGATGCGGTAGGTGAGCTTCGCGGACGACCAATGTACAAGTTGATGAATGAGGCTACAAAAAGGATAAAAGCTCTGGACAATTCACATCCAGTAGCGATTTGTAATGGTGATGTGCTGTTTATCGATATTATAGCCGAGGAATGCCCAGATGTTGACATTTATGGTACCAATACGTATCGCGGGGTTTCGTTTGGTGATATGTTTCAAGTGGTGAAGGATAAGTTGAATAAGCCCATCATGTTTACAGAATTTGGTGCGGATGCCTATAATGCGGTCAAAAATGCCGAAGATCAAAAAATGCAGGCTTATTATATGGTCAATAACTGGAAAGAAATTTATGAAAATGCCGCAGGAATTGGCAAGGCGAATAATTCAATTGGGGGATTTACATTTCAATTTTCAGATGGTTGGTGGAAAGCAGGTTTTGATGACAGAAAAGATGCCGATACCCATCAAACTGAAGCTACGTGGAATGGTGGAGGTTATACCATAGACTTGGCTTATGAAGGAGCCAACAATATGAACGAAGAATGGTTTGGTATCTGTGCGAAAGGGCAGACGGATTCTCGAGGGTTATATGATTTGTATCCCCGCGCTGCTTATTATGCTTTGCTCGAAGCGCATCAACTCAACCCTTATGATGATGGAGTGAACCTTGGGTTTATTTCAAATCATTTTAATAATATCAATTTAATGGGTGCAGAATTGAAAGCCAGAGGTGACAAAGCAGCTTTGAATTCAGAACAGGGAAATTTATTGCGCATCAGCAATTTACAAGCAAAGTTTGCCTCCTTTAGTACGGGTGGTACGCTTATTACAACACCCGATACTCCAGATCCAGATGACCCAAATACCTTTCCCAATCAATTGGGGTTTGATCACTTACAATCTTACTTTATTGGTGTAGAAGGAAATCCAGCTTCTAATATGCGCGCCGAAGTAAACCTAAATGTAGTGGGTAACGTAGCACAGAATCCTATCAATGAGATTTTTTATGAAAATAATTCCCGTCCAATTGATGTGAGCACAAATCAAGGAGATGTAGTCGTTTCGGATGTGAATAGAGTGCGGGTATATCAGGCGGAATTCGAATGGAGGGCAAAAGAATTTGATTTACGAGGATTTTATAGAACAGGACATTATCATTGGGGTTATGAAGGTGACTTTTTTGGTTTTTACCCCGAAGCAAACTATGGGCCAAACTTAGATATCTATAATGGTGAAATCTTGGGTGCCGAGATAGATGGCAAGGGTCCATTAAAAGGGTTAAAAGTAGCTATTGGACCACAATTATGGTGGGGAGCCAATCCAACGATGCTTTTAAAGTACCAGAAGCATATAGGCAAATTTGATATTACAGGTATCTACCATAGAGACTTTGAAAAAGATGTTGTTTTCGATGAAAATGGAAGACGGGTTTTAGATATTAACCAAACCCGAAGTGGTGTAATTCCGCCTTGGCCAACAGAAAGGGCGGCTATAGCTATAGAGAGGGAGTTTGGTAAGTTTGGCATTGAATTAGGGGGGTTGTGGTCAGGTAATCCACTGAATGGTATAGGATTTCAAGACGTTAGGGGTACCCCAGGTAATTATACCGTTTTTCAAGATAGAATTCAGTCAAGCGATAACTGGGGAGGTAAAGCCAAGATTACTTATGAAGGTGGCAAGTTCAATTGGTACGGTCAGGCCGCGGCAATGGGTTTGATTGCCAATGGCGGCGCCGACCAAACACTCACGTTTACAGGTTGGAAACTTAGGGATACCGGTAGTGGTAATGTCACCAGTGTTTTATCGGGTTTTACCTACTCCGTCGGTAATTTTCAAATTGCTCCCAACTTTATGTGGCAAAAGCCATTAGTAGATGCCATGCCACAAGATGTTGAAGGTACGGGCCGTTTAAGAAATATTATTGATGATCCTTTTTCTGTAAGAGCAAATCGGGAAACGACAGCTGGTGAGCTATTGCTTACCTATGACCCTACTCCTGGAACATGGATGTATGAATGGGATAACGACCGGTCAGAAGATGCCAAGTTCGCCATGAATTTAGGTTTTGTTTATCGTCACCTACCTACAACAATGGACGCTCATATTGGATTTTTGGCCAATCGTACATTTTTTGCCTTTCCGAATTCTGCGCCAGCTCAAGACCTTTGGGAGGTGCATTCAAGAATGGTATCTAAAATGGGCTCCGATTTTGGTATGGTTGGTAATTTTTACTATGGTAACGGACAAGCCAACGGTGATTCGCAGAGATTGATCAAACGGTTCGGTGGCGATGTTAGAATGATTTATAAAAACTTCAAATTACGCTATGAACAAAAAATAAATGACTGGGGTCCTTTTGATTATCATCGAGATTTTAACTTAACGTTTCCAGTACAGTTGATGTTAGACCTCTCAACCACGTTAGGAAAACCAGATTGGTTTATTTTACCTAGTACACAAGTTGGTATTAGGGGTACATGGCGTTCTCTGGACGAATTTTCTCCACGGTATGCCCCAAACGTAGGAGCTGAATTCGCTACGCAACCTACTATTAGCCCTGTAGGTTTTGGTAATGGTAGTGAATGGGAAATCATGACGTACATCCACATTAACATTGGGAAATAAAAGATAAAAAAATGAAAAATAAAAAATACAGCAACTTACGTTTTGTACTTCTTTTGAGCTTGATGGTTGTTTTTGTGTCAAGTTGTGAAAGAGAATTTTCAGATGATGTAGAGTTTGCAACTTTTCCCCCAAATGGTGATGTCTTTTTAGATAATTTTTCGGCCGGGTTGGATTATTTTCCGTTTGTTGACGCAGGCGCCGATCCAGAAGCATTTAGTGTAGATATCGATGATAAGTTTCAAGGCACGGCATCCATGCGTTTTGATGTGCCTTCTTTTGGTAATGGTTTTGTAGGAGCGAATTTTGGAACCACTGCAAAGCGCGACTTATCTGGTTTTGACGCCCTTACATTCTATGCCAAAGCGTCCCAAGCAGCAACTATTGATGCTATTGGTTTTGGAATTGATGGTGCTACAAATAATAAATTTCAGGTAACCCTAAATGGTTTAGGTGTTAGCACCAGATGGCAAAAATATGTAATACCTATCCCTGATGCCTCTCGATTAAATGCAGAGACGGGATTGTTTTGGTTGGCAGAAGGAGCTTCCTCTGAGGGTGGTGAAGGAGGATACATTCTGTGGTTCGATGAGATACAGTTTGAGAAATTGGGAACACTAGCTCAACCAAGTCCTGCAATTTTTTCTGGAGAGGATTTAATTCAAGAAGTTTTTACCGGTTCCAGTATATCAATAAGTGGATTAACACAAACTGTTAACCTGGGCTCTGGTTTGAATCAAACAGTTTCAGCAGCGCCCTCTTATTTTGAGTTTAGCAGTTCAAATAACGCGGTTGCAGTGGTAAATGAATTGGGTGAGGTTTCTATTGTTGGAGAGGGCACCTCTAAAATCACAGCAATCGTTAATGGGGTCTTGGCAAAAGGATCGTTAGAAATCACCTCGTCAGGAAGTTTATCGGAAGCTCCGATACCAACACGACCTGAAGCAAATGTTAAATCAATTTTCAGTGATGCTTATGCAAATGAAACAGAAAGTAATTTTTCACCAGGCTTTGGAGGTTCGACCACCGAAACTTCAATTACAGCCACTGGTAATGGTGAGGTGCTAACATACGCTAACAATAATTTTACGGGTATTCTTTTCAATAATCCTGTTGATGCCTCTAGCCTGAGCTTTTTACATGTAGATGTTTATGTTCAAGAGGCTGGAACTGAAGTTGGAATTCAAATAAGGGATGTTGGTGCAAACCAAATAATTGAAACTGATCCGAATACGGGTAACCCTATCGAAGATGATAGAGATTTAAGGTTTACCGTATCAGGTCTTACGCCAGGCCAATGGAATTCCATAGATATACCATTAGATGGAGATCTTGTGAACCAAAAGAATAATTTGGGAGCGTTGATAATTACGGATGGACCAAACTTTATTCTAGACAATATCTATTTCTATACAGAATAAATTGCTAAAAAAGAAAATGATGAAAAATAAAAATATACCATTAAGAATGGCCTTGGTTTTTTCAATACTAGCGATTATGCTAGGCTGTGAAACGGATGAAGAGCAGACTGTAGCGAGATTTACAAATCTCGTTTTATCTGAAGAGTTCGACACGGATGGGTCGCCTAATGCAAACCTTTGGGCTAATGATATTGGTAGGGGGCCAAATGGAGAGGGCTGGGGCAATCAAGAGTTACAATATTACACAGATCGTTCAGATAATGTTACCGTTCAAAACGGGGTGCTGCTAATTACTGCACGCCAAGAATCTTTTGAGGGGGCACAATATACCTCGGCCAGGTTGTTGACCAAAGACTTATTTGAACAAAAATATGGTCGTTTTGAAGCACGAATCCGCTTGCCCTCTGGACAAGGGATTTGGCCCGCATTTTGGATGTTGGGTGCAGACATTGATGAAAATCCATGGCCAGCAGCTGGCGAAATAGATATCATGGAGTACCGCGGTCAAGCTCCGTCTGTTTTGATAGGTAGTGTTCATGGGCCTGGTTACAACGGTGCAAACGCTATATCTAAAGAGTATATATTGCCTAATGATCGGTTTGATACAGGGTTTCACATTTTCGGTATTGAATGGGGTCCAGAATATGTTAATTTTTATGTTGACGACGTATTATACAACCAAATAACGCCTGAGGATGTGACCGGGCCATGGGTGTTTGACAAGCCTTTTTATATGCTGATGAATGTGGCTGTTGGAGGAACCTTTGTGGGATCACCTAACGCTGAAACAGTTTTTCCTCAGACCATGTTGGTCGACTATGTGAGGGTCTATGAATTTAACGAACCATTATAAACTAATATGACTATGAAACAAGTACTAAACAATATTAAACTGCTTGCAATTTTTGCATTGGTGTTTTCCTTTGTAGGATGTGAGGACGATGATGAAACACCCCTGCCAGAAGTTGCAGCAGGATTTACTTTTGAAACAGTGCAGGGCAGCGGTACAGTTTCTTTTATTAATATATCAGAAAATGCGGACAGTTTTGAATGGGATTTTGGCAATGGCGAAACTTCCGAGGAAATTAATCCTACGGTAACATATCCTACTGGCACCTACACCGTAACCTTAACGGCTAGTAATGTGGCGGGCGCGTCAGAAGTTTTCGAAGATGAAATTACGATACAGATAGCAGACCCGATGGCTCCATTTGACTCAGGGTTGTTGACCAACGGTGATTTTGAAAATGGTTCAGAACCGTGGATTGGTGGCGGACTTAATGTGGAAACAGAAGGAGGAAATAGTTTTAATTTGGTAGAGGTTACTGTAGCTGGAAACCCCTTTGATGTGAACCTTAGCCAAGTGGTTGAATTAAGTCAAGGTACAAACTACACATTGACTTTTGATGCCTCAGCTAGTGTGAATCGTACCATGTTAGCTGGTATTGGACTCAACGAAGCTCCATTTACCAATACTGCACCATCGGTTGACTTGACGACGGATACTCAAACATTTACATTACAGCTTTCTGCAGCAGATTTTGGAAATGCCAATAGCCGTGTCTTATTTGATATGGGAGCAGAAGTAGGTACAGTGATTATTGACAACGTATCTTTGGTAGAAGGTGGCGATGGTAGTGACAGCAATGGGGGCACGGGCGGTGGTTCTCTTAGTGTATGTGATGGTGGAGAATTGGTAAATGATTTCGAGACTTCTGATGATTCTATTTTCAGCAATTTTGGAGGTGGTGTAGGTACCATAATCGATAACGCTGACACTTCTGTTAACAGTAGTGCTAAGGTAGCCCAGTATGTAAAAAATGCTGGTGAGGTTTTTGGTGGAATTACTATAGCATTGGACAGTAACCTTGATCTAAACAACGGAACATTCACTATTGATGTAAATTCTCAGTCTGTAAGACAGTTGTTGTTCAAGTTAGAAGGTTTGAATCAAGAACTAATTATACCGACATCGGGCACTGGATGGGAAACCATATCGTATGATTTTACAGGTAACGCAGGTGAAGTTACCGGCATAACCTTAATTATGGATAATGGTACCGCCGGAGACGGTAGTGCAGATTGGACCATTCAGTTCGATAATATCAGGTTATGTGACAATGAAAGCACTGGTGGAGGAAGTACTCTTGACGTATGTGACGGTGGAGAATTGGTAAATGACTTCGAGACTTCTGATGATTCTATTTTCAGCAATTTTGGAGGTGGTGTAGGTACCATTATCGATAACGCTGACACTTCTGTTAACAGTAGTGCTAAGGTAGCCCAGTACGTAAAAAATGCTGGTGAGGTATTTGGTGGAATTACTATTGCATTGGACAGCAACCTTAATCTAAACAACGGAACATTCACTATTGACGTAAATTCTCAATCCGTAAGACAGTTGCTGTTCAAGTTGGAAGGTTTGAATCAAGAGCTAATTATACCGACATCGGGCACTGGATGGGAAACCATATCGTATGATTTTACAGGTAACGCAGGTGAAGTAACTGGCATAACCTTAATTATGGATAATGGTACGGCCGGAGACGGTAGTGCAGATTGGACCATTCAGTTCGATAACATCAGATTATGTGATAACGAAAGCACTGGTGGAGGAACAGGTGGCGGAACATGCCCAGCACCACCAACTGGGGAGTTATTATCAAACGGTGATTTTGAAGCTAACTCTGGAGATGGTGCCTGTTGGCAACTCAACCAAGGCGGCGGTTCTGTTGCTATTATTGATTCTGATGCAGATACTGGAACTTACTCGGCTAGATTAACTACTGGTCCTTCTCAGGTGCCAAACCTTAAACAAGAAAGATTTGGAACATCAGTAGCAGGAGGCCAAAATATTCAGGTGACATTTAGATATAAGGTGACATCGAATTTTGTAGATGGTTCAATACTTCAAGTATTAGCGTTTTCAGAACGTTCTGTGGGTGGTGCTCAACCTCATGACTTAGGAAACGCAACAGGCACTAACACCGTTGATGTTTGGCAAGACTATACGGGAACATTTACTACAGATGCCGGAGTTGATGAAGGTTTGTCACTATTGATTCAAGCTACATGTGGTGGAGCTGGTACTTGCGCAGGTGAAGTGATTATAGATAATGTTGTTGTAACTCAAATTTAATTTAAGAATAAAAAATCATTTTTAGATTATGAAAAGGGCTAGTAGAGTGTTTTTTACTAGTCTTTTTCCCCTAAAAGGGATTGTAAAAAAATAAGATTTAGGTAAAACTATTTGTATTTTGGAAGCTAAAAGCAAAGCATGAAACCAACCGTAACCGACAAGGCAATTAAAATGAACAAGTCTTACACGGTCTTAATTAGTTTAATAGTGGCATTGGGCGGTTTTTTGTTAGGTTTTGATAGTGCTGTGATTTCAGGAGCTATTAAGGGAATTACAGTTTATTTTGAAATGACCGATGCCATGCTTGGTTTTTCGGTAGGCTGCGTGGTTTTTGGTGCGATGGCTGGTAACTTGCTTGCAGGGCCTTTAGCAGACAGGTTTGGTAGAAAAAAAGTGTTGATAATGGTGGCAGCATTATTTGCAATTTCTGCATCATGGTCAGCGCTTGCAACAAATTACAATGAGTTCATAATTGCTAGGATCATAGGTGGTATTGGTATTGGTGGAGCAATACTTATTGCCCCGATTTATATTGCTGAGATTGCCCCGGCCAAATTGAGGGGAAGTTTGGTTTCTTTTAATCAACTTAATATTGTTATCGGTATTTCTGTCGCTTATTTTTCAAATTACTTTTTAGTGAATATAGAAGGCGAAAGCTGGAGATGGATGTTGGGCGTAGAAGCTATTCCCGCCATTATTTATTTTTTAGCCCTTTTTACGGTGCCAAGAAGTCCAAGATGGTTGATTCAACGGTTGAACAAGGTTGCATTAGCACAGAAGGTTTTAATCAAGATCGGCGGAGAGCAATATGCTGAGATGACCATTTCTGAAATTCAAAAAGGGGTTAAGAAAAAGGAACCAAAAGGAAAATTAGCAGATATTTTTCATAGAAAGTATTCGGTAATCATGGTGATTGCATTAGGTATTGCCTTTTTTCAACAGATAACGGGCATTAACGCCGTATTCTATTATGCCCCTACCATTTTTGAGCAGGCAGGGGGTAGCACCGATTCCTCTTTTTTACAGGCTATTGTTGTAGGGTTGACAAACCTTGCCTTTACTCTTCTAGCTATTTGGTTGATAGATCGTCTTGGACGGAAACCATTGTTACTAATTGGTTCTAGTTTTATGACTATTGCTTTGTTGATGGCAGCATTTGCCTTCCATAATGCTACTTATGATTTTAATGAAGAAACGCTCAGCAAGGTCGGTGATACTGAAACAAAAAGAGTACTTTCAAATTTTGATGGACAGTCATTCGATAGTCAAGCCGCCCTTTTTGCTGCGGTTGAGGCTCAGTTAGATGCAGATAAACTGTTAGATTTTAAACGTAATCAAATTACGAATTTCATACAGATTAATGCAACACTGGTACTTATTGCCATTTTATTATATGTGGCATCTTTTGCAATATCCCTAGGACCAGTAATGTGGACATTAATCTCTGAAATTTTCCCAACTAAAATTAAGGGAATCGCTATTTCGGTGGTTGGATTTTTTAATTCACTTGTAAGCTTTTCTGTAACACAGGTTTTTCCCTGGGAATTATCAAATCTAGGTCCGACGACAACATTTGCTATTTATGCGATTCTTTCGTTTTTGGCGATTTTATTTGTTTATAAATATGTAATTGAAACCAAAGGAAAATCATTGGAAGAGGTAGAAGAAATGTTAGTCAAAGACTACTGATTTAAAAAATATATACGACAAAAAAAATATAGTTTGATGGAATATATCCAAATCGAGAATGAAGGTTACTATAAAATAGGGAACAGTGATGCTTTAAGACCTTTCTTTATGAGCATTGTCAGTGATTCAAATCATTGGATGTTTATTTCCAGTAATGGTGGGTTAAGTGCGGGAAGAAAGGATAGTGATAACGCCCTGTTTCCATACTATACTGATGATAAGATAACCGAATCTTATGACCTGACAGGGAGTAAATCAATTTTTCAAGTAGTTTCCAATACAAAAGAAAAACGTATCTGGGAACCTTTTTCAAACAGATATACAGGCGTATTTAGTTTTACAAGAAATCTATACAAAAGTGAGTTTGGGAACAAAATCATTTTTGAAGAAATTAATCACGATTTAGGATTAACCTATCGATATAAATGGAGTTCAAGTAATCGTTTTGGTTTTGTTAGAAAGAGTAAATTAATCAACCATTCAGAAAAGCCTGTCGAAGTTAAAGTCTTGGACGGTATCCAAAATATAATGCCATTCGGGGTTGCTGCAAGCACACAGCAAGCCAGTAGTAATCTGGTTGACGCCTATAAAAGGAGTGAATTGGTACAGGATTCAGGATTAGGGATTTTTGCCCTTAGTGCCATAATCGTAGATAAAGCGGAACCTAGTGAAGCTTTAAAAGCAAATGTGGTGTGGTCGTTGGGTCTTGATGATTCTATAAAGCTTCTATCTTCAAAACAATTAGATCACTTTAGAAATGGAGATGCTGTAAAACAAGAGATTGATATAAAAGCAGAGAAAGGTGCATATTTCTCGGTAGCTAGGTTACAGCTTGAACACCAAGAAGAAAAACAATGGGCGCTGATTGCTGATGTGAATAAAAGCTCAGCAAAAGTAATTAGTCTTTCAGAAGAAATTAAAGCTAACAATAAGCTTTGGGAGGCGGTTTTTGATGATGTGGCGTTAGGAACGAAAAATCTTCTAAAGCTTACCAATGCCTCAGATGGTAAACAGCTGACATCAGACCAGCAGATGAACACGAGACATTACTCCAATGTTTTGTTCAATATTATGCGAGGCGGAATTTTTGATGACAACTACACCATTGAAAAGAATGATTTTATCACCTATATATCTAAAGCCAATAAAAACGTATTTGCCAAAAACAAGTCGCTTTTAAATGGTTTGTCTGAGAAGTTCACACATAAAGAACTAAAGCGGATTGCCTTGCAAGGCAATGATGCCGATTTCCGCAGATTGTGTTTAGAATACTTGCCTTTAAAGTTTAGCAGAAGACATGGAGATCCTAGCAGACCCTGGAACAAGTTTTCAATAAACACCACCACAGAGGATGGTGAAAAGATTCTGGATTATGAGGGTAATTGGCGCGATATTTTTCAAAACTGGGAAGCGTTAGCACATTCTTATCCTGAATTTATTGATAGCATGATTCATAAATTCTTGAACGCTACTACTTTTGATGGGTACAACCCGTATCGTGTAACCAAAGATGGATTTGATTGGGAAACCATTGAGCCAGACGATCCATGGTCATATATCGGTTATTGGGGTGATCATCAAATCATATACTTATTAAAATTCTTGGAGTTTAGTGAGAATCATTATCCCGGAAATTTGACTAAATATTTTAACGAAAAAATATTTGTCTATGCGAATGTGCCTTACAAGATAAAGGATTATAAGGCTATTTTAGAAAATCCAAAGGATACTATTCTTTTTGATGAACATATTGATGCTCAAATTCGTGAGGAACGACTGGAAATAGGTGCCGATGCGGCCTTATTGAAAAACAAGGCTGGGTCCATTTATAAGGTGAATCTACTTGAAAAATTATTGGCTACCGTTTTGGCAAAGGTATCCAATTTTATTCCTGAAGGAGGAATTTGGATGAATACCCAAAGACCGGAATGGAATGACGCCAACAACGCATTAGTGGGCAACGGGGTTTCTATGGTAACCCTAAATTATTTGAGAAGGTTTTTGACCTTTTTTCAAAAAATTGTTAAAGATATGCCGGAGGTAGATTATAACATCTCTGAAGAACTGGTTGTATTTTTTAATGAGGTATGTCTAACCCTAAATACAAATTCACATATTCTCTCTGCAGAAATTTCTAATGCTGATAGAAAGAAAGTAATGGATGGTTTAGGTTTAGCCGGAAGTAACTACAGAGAAATAATTTACCAAAATGGTTTTGCAAAACAGATAAAATCGCTTGCAAAAGCTGATTTACAGCAATTTATTAAAGTCACATTAACATATTTGGACCATAGTATTGAAGCAAATAGGCGCTCCGATAATCTTTATCATGCTTATAACTTGATGACGGTTGATAATGATTCGGAAGTTTCAATATCCTATTTGTCAGAGATGTTAGAAGGTCAGGTAGCAGCATTAAGTTCTGGTTTTGTTTCGAGTACGGCCTCCTTAGAATTATTAGATGGTTTAAAAAGTAGTGCCTTATTTAGAGCTGATCAGTATAGTTATTTGCTTTATCCTAATAAGGAATTAGCTAAGTTTATTAATAAAAATAATATTCCATCTGAAAGGCTAGAGCATTCGGAATTGGTTCAAAAGCTTGTAAAGCAGGCTAATTCAAAGATTGTGGAACAAGATGTTAAAGGTACTTTTCATTTTAATGGTTCTTTTAACAATGCTGAAAGTTTAAAAAAAGCCCTTAGTAATTTGCCAGAAAGTGAATATGGAGAATTAGTTGAAAAAGATACCGATTTACTACTAGCAATATTTGAGGAAATTTTTAATCATAAGTCGTTTACAGGGCGGTCAGGCACCTTCTTTGGTTATGAAGGTTTGGGTTCTATATATTGGCATATGGTCTCTAAGTTACTGTTGGCAGTGCAAGAGACTTGTTTACGCGCTATAGAGCAGGAAGAAAGTGAAGAAATCATAGGGAGGTTATTAGAACACTATTACGAAATCAATGAAGGAATCGGGGTTCATAAATCACCTGAGTTATATGGTGCCTTTTCAACAGACCCCTATTCCCATACCCCAGCTGGAAAAGGGGCACAACAACCTGGAATGACTGGCCAAGTAAAGGAGGATATTCTAAGTAGGTTTGGTGAACTAGGTGTTTTTGTCAAACAAGGGCAGTTACAATTTAGTCCTGTTTTATTGAAAAAAACAGAGTTTATTGAGGAGCCTTCAGTCTTTAACTGTATCAATGTTAGTGGTGAAGACGTTCAGATAGACGTACCTAAAAATGCGTTAGCGTACACCTATTGTCAAGTACCCATAATCTATAAACTATCAGATCGAAAAGAAATTAAAGTGGTGTTTAATGATAAAACTGAAAAAGTCTTTAAAAGCCTTGAATTGGATTTAGAAACATCAAGTTTACTCTTTCAGCGAACGAATAAAATTAGTCGCATCGAAGTTGAGCTAGACAATATTGTCAGATAATAAGGAAATTAAAATTCTTAAAAATCAAATAACAAGTTTTTAGTATGCACTAATCAAAAGTAAGATTTCAAAAAATCAATGATTGTAGATAGAAACATAACTGCAGAAGATATTCTAGGTAATCCAGATTATTTAGCTATTTCCTATGGGGGATATAGGGAGAAGTCTAGAGATATACAACCTACAATTCCACAGCTTAAGGAGGATATGAAAATCTTAAGCGCCATGGGTATCAAGATTTTGAGAACGTATAATGTACAGTTGCAACAAGCCTCAAATGTATTGATTGCGATTAACGAACTCAATAAAGAGAACCCTTCTTTTGAAATGTATGTGATGCTTGGTGCTTGGATTGATTGTGAAAATGCATGGACCGGGCATGAACCTAACCATGAAGCTGAAAGTAGGCAAAATGAAGGGGAAATTGAGCGAGCGGCAGAATTGGCCAAAAAGTATCCAGAGATTGTTAAGATTATAGCAGTAGGTAATGAAGCCATGGTGCATTGGGCCACCAATTATTTTGTTCGGCCAAACGTGATTCTGAAATATGTTAATTATTTACAAGATTTAAAAAAGGAGGGCAGACTTCCAAAAGATTTGTGGATTACAAGTTCCGATGATTTTTCGTCTTGGGGTGGTGGCGATCCTGTATATCGAACTAAAGATTTAATCGAATTGGTGAAGGCAGTTGATTATATCTCTATGCATACTTATCCAATGCACAATTCCCATTATAATCCAGATTTTTGGTTGGTGCCTGAGACCGAGGCTAATTTTTCAAATAAACAAAAAATTGAATCAGGTATGGAACGGGCCCTGGAATTTGCCACAAAGCAATACAAAGGTGTTTCGGACTTTGTCAAAAGCTTAGGAGTACAAAAACCTGTACATATTGGGGAAACAGGTTGGGCAACAACGTCTAATGGGCCTTATGGGGCTGATGGATCTAAAGCCGCTGATGAATATAAGTCAGGAAAATACTATAGACTGATAAGAGAATGGAGCAAAGAAGCTCAGGTTTCTTGTTTTTATTTCGAAGCGTTCGATGAACAATGGAAAGATGCAGGGAATCCCATGGGTTCTGAAAACCATTTTGGCTTAATTAACCTAAAAGGTGAGGCAAAATACGCTATTTGGAATTTGGTGGATGAAGGTAGGTTTGAAGGATTAACTAGAGACGGAATGGCGATAAAAAAAACGTTTGATGGTCAAAGAGAAGATTTATTGTTGGAGGCTTTGATTCCTCCATTAGCGGTTAAATAATATTCTAAATATAGAGTGATGAAAAATTATTTTTCAATAATACGAATTTGTGCCACGATATTGCTGACTAGTGCTATCATGTCTTGTAACGAGGTTAAAAAGAAAAATGTGAAAGAAGAGGTTTCAAGGAAAGAAGTTTCAGCAAAAGATATTTTAGGGAATCATGAGTATCAAGCGATGTCTTATGGGGGGTACAGGTATGCAGATCATGGTGTAGAGCCAACGATGGAAGAGCTTAAAGAAGATATGAAAATCTTACACGCAATGGGTATCAGAATGTTGCGTACGTATAAATTACTTAAACCACAGGCTACTAATCTGGTCAAGGTCATAAGCGATATCAAAAAAGAAGACCCTGACTTTGAAATGTATGTAATGTTAGGGGCTTGGGTTGACTGTAAAAATTCATTTGGTTCGGGAGATGGTCCACCAGAGCACAACAAGGAAAATGAAGAAAATGATGCCGAAATTGCTAGAGCCGTGGTGCTTGCAAACAAGTATCCGGATATCGTAAAAGTAATTGCCGTTGGCAATGAAGCTATGGTAAAATGGGCGGCAAGCTATTATGTGGAACCTTGGATTATTTTAAAATGGGTAAATCACCTTCAAGACTTAAAGCAGAAAGGTGAACTGCCCAAAGATTTATGGATTACGAGTTCTGATAATTTTGCGTCTTGGGGAGGCGGTGGTGAGGAATACCATATTGATGATTTGAATCAATTGATCAAAGCAGTGGATTTTATTTCTATGCATACCTATCCGATGCATGATACCCATTACCAACCAGAGTTTTGGTTAAATGGAGAAGGTCTTGAAGGAAAGACCGACATGGAAAAAATAGATATTTCTATGTTAAGAGCTAAAGACTATGCGATGATGCAATATGACAATGTGAAGAAGTATATGGAGAGTTTAGGGGTAAACAAACCGATCCATATTGGAGAGACAGGTTGGGCTAGTTTTTCTGCAGGGCAATATGGACCTGATGGTTCAAGAGCCTGTGACGAGTATAAAGAAGCATTGTATTATAATCATATGAGGGATTGGACGAACGAAGCAGGTATGTCTTGTTTTTATTTTGAAGGCTTTGACGAACCCTGGAAAGGTGGTGAAAACCCCGGAAATTCAGAAAAACATTTTGGATTGTTTACTGTAGATGGGAAAGCAAAATATGCGCTTTGGGATGAAGTTGATAAAGGTACATTTAAGGGATTGACCAGAAATGGAAACCCTATAACGAAAACATATAATGGAGATAAAGATGTAATGATGAAAAATGTATTAGTTGCTCCAACGTCTGTTCCGGTTCAACAAACCCATTAATAGAATTAATGAAGTTTTTTAAAATCAATATAATCTGTCTTTTTTTAGTTGTTATGAGCTGTAAGGAAACAAGTAAGCAAGAAAACGATGATTTGCATATTGATGTATATGAAACTTCTGCTAATGGTAATAAACTAACAAAGCTTACTGCATTCGAAAAAGCAGATAGTTCAGTTGAGATTACATTGAATCCAAAACAGAAATTTCAGACTATTACCGGTTTTGGAGGGGCATTTACAGAGTCTTCTGCTTATCTGCTAAATAAAATGGGAAAAGAGAATCGCAAGAAAATTATCGACGCATATTTTAGTCATGATGGTGCGCACTATTCTTTAACAAGAACGCATATGAACTCATGTGATTTCTCTATTTCTAATTATTCGTATTCACCTGTTGAAGGTGATAAAGATCTTGAGCATTTTACTATTGAAGAAGATCAAGATGATCTGATTCCATTTATAAAGGATGCCATGGCAGCGTCTACAGATGGATTTAAAATATTTGGTTCCCCTTGGACAGCAGCTCCTTGGATGAAAGACAATAACGATTGGGTAGGAGGTAAATTATTACCTGAATATTACGATACGTGGGCATTATTTTTTTCAAAATACGTAGATGCTTATAAAGCAGAAGGTATCGATATTTGGGGTTTTACTGTTGAAAATGAACCTTTGGGGAATGGTAATAATTGGGAAAGTATGCATTATACACCTGATGAAATGACCAATTTCGTACAGAATTATTTGGGCCCAAAACTAGAAGCAGATGGAAAGGGAGACCTTAAAATTTTAGGGTATGACCAAAATAGAGAGCATCTTAAAGAGTGGGTAGATTCGCAATATGAGAATGAAGAAACCTCAAAATATTTCGATGGTACCGCCATTCACTGGTATGCAAGTACGTTTGAGGTGTTTCCGGAAGAATTGCAATATGCTCATCAAAAGGCACCGGATAAACTTTTAATTCAATCAGAAGCATGTATCGATGCGCAAGTGCCTAAATGGGAAGATGATGCTTGGTATTGGCAAAAAGAAGCAACGGATTGGGGTTGGGATTGGGCACCTGAAAAAGATAAATACTTGCATCCAAAGTACGCTCCGGTCAATCGCTATGCAAGAGACATTATTGGCTGCCTGAATAACTGGGTTGACGGATGGGTAGATTGGAATATGGTTTTGGATAGGCAAGGAGGTCCAAATTGGTTTAAGAATTGGTGCGTGGCACCGGTTATCGTAGACCCAGAAAACGACGGGGTGTATTTCACGCCTATCTATTATGTCATGGCCCACTTTAGTAAATATATTAGACCTGGTGCCGTACGTATCGGGGTGACTTCTTCACATAACGATCTAATGGTTACGGCAGCTCAAAATCCGGATACGAGTATAGCCGTTGTGGTATTCAATGAAGCGGACGAAGCCAAAACGCTAAGTCTGAATTTAAAAGGAGTGACCAAAACTGTTCAAATTAGTGGCCACGCCATTCAATCGATTGTATTAAAATAACTTGAAAGAGAACCAACTAAACTAAAAATTATGAGTCAAGTAAAAACACTTCCTAAAGATAAAGTCCCGGTAGGGCAAAAAGCTGCCTTTGGGGCTGGCCATTTTATACTTAATATTTTGCCGGGAACACTGGGCGTTTTTATTCAGTTTTTTCTATTGACAGCATGGGGTGTAGATCCCTTATGGGCCGGTCTTTTGGGAGGTTTACCAAGAATATTTGACTCGATTACCGACCCTATTATGGGTTTTATTTCTGACAATACAACATCAAAATGGGGGCGAAGAAGACCTTACATTTTTACAGGGGCCATTATAAGTGGAATACTATTCTTTTTGATGTGGCAGATAGATGACAATGCCTCCCAAACATATATTATCTGGCACGTAATGGTGCTTCAGATTTTATTCCTAATTGGTAACACGATGTTTGCTACACCACTAGTAGGTTTAGGCTATGAAATGACATCGGATTATAACGAGCGTACACGTTTAATGGCGTTTTCTAACACTATGGGTCAAATTGCTTGGATGATTGTGCCTTGGTTATACGTCATTATTCCAGACACGGAGACATTTAATACCCAGACCGAAGGTGTGCGGACTATGGCGCTTATTGTAGGTGCCATGTGTATTGTTTTTGGGATTCTACCGGCTATCTTTTGTAAAGGAATAGATTCTTCCCATATGCAGGGACGTAAAAAAATTAATTTCAAAACACTGGCGTCCAACATGAAAGATTTATGGGCAGGGATAAAACAGGTTTCTAAAAATAAACCTTTTATGAAGTTGTGTGGAGCCACTTTTTTAGTTTTTAATGGCTTCCAGCTTGTAGCGGCATTTGGTGTTTTTATCATTGTATTTTATATGTATAGCGGCAGTTATGAAATGGCAGGTACTTGGCCAGCCTGGTTTAATACTATAAATGCAATGATTACAGCATTTTTGGTTATTCCGATTATATCAAAGATGGCGGATAAATGGGGAAAGAAAAATGCTTTTATTATCTCTACCTTTTTATCAATAGTTGGATATTTAGGTAAATGGTGGGGCTTTGATAAAGAATTGAACAGTAAATTTAATGATACGGCTATGGGCGAAAGCTTAACCTCAGGTCTTGGTTCTTTATTTGAATTTTTAAACCCAATTTTGGATAATATAGGGATGTCTTGGTTTACCATTGACCCAGGAAATGATATACCTTGGCTTATCTTCGTGCCAATTCCTCTCTTTGCCTTTGGAATGGGAGGTTTATTTACGTTGATGATGTCCATGACAGCAGATGTTTGCGATTTAGATGAATTAGAAAATGGTATGCCAAGGAAAGAAGGAACTTTTGGGGCCATATACTGGTTGATGGTTAAAATTGGGCAGTCTATTGCACTCGTATTGGGAGGATTAATTTTGAAGATTGTAGGTTTTGACCCTAATATTACCGAACAAACTTTGGAAACCATGAATAATCTTAGAATAGCTGATATACTGGTTCCATCAGCTACTGCCGCACTTGCTATATGGGTGATGTGGAAATATAGTCTTTCAGAGGATAGAGCGAAAGAAATTAAGGAGGAGTTAGTTAAACGAAGAGGAGAATTATAATTAAAAGATAAAATACTTACTATGTCATTTAGAAACGAAGATTATCATTTATATACCGGGGTTGATTTCACCGAACACTCGGGAATTGATTTTAGTACATATTCATTAGAACAGTTAAAGAAACTTTGGAAAGCTACCCTGAATAAAGGCTTACATGGCATATGCTTTAGTATGTATGAAGATGGCCAAGAACCTGGTGATGTTATTACTGAAGATCAAGTTGAACGGAGAATAAAAATATTAAAGCCTTATTCTAAATGGGTACGTTCGTTTTCATGTATTGAAGGTAATGAGCATATTCCAAGAATTGCAAGCAAACATGGTATGAAGACTTTAGTTGGTGCATGGTTGGGCGATGATAAAGAAGACAATGAAAAGGAAATAGAAGGTTTAATTAAATTGGCTCAGGAGGGGTGCGTGGATATAGCTGCCGTGGGTAATGAGGTGTTATACAGAAATGATTTATCCTTAGAAGAGCTTTTGGGTTATATCCGACGTGTTAAAGAGGCATTGCCTCATATTCCAGTGGGCTACGTTGATGCATATTATGAATTTTCAACCCACCCAGAATTGGTGGATGTCAGTGATGTTATCTTAAGTAATTGTTACCCCTATTGGGAGGGTTGCCATATTGATGGTTCGTTGGCCCATATGCAGCAAATGTATGGGCAGGTCACAGATGCGGCCCAAGGTAAACAAGTTATCATTACCGAGACAGGTTGGCCTAGTGAAGGAGGAGGTTTAAGAGGTGCGCATGCATCAGCGGAAAATGCCATGAAGTATTTCATCAATACCCAAGTATGGGCAGAAAAAGCAAATATTGAGGTATTCTATTTCTCTTCTTTTGACGAGTCCTGGAAAACAGGTGATGAGGGCGATGTAGGTGCGTATTGGGGCTTATGGGATAAAAACGAAAAGCTGAAATTCTAACCAAATTAGCAGAATGGTACTGGCCCGATTACAGTACTGGTAAAACTATACTACAATGCTAATGTGGTAATTTGGGTTTTAATAAACCGTACACAAAGGTCCCTGCCATGGCTGCAATAATTACAATAATCATTGGGAAAAACCCTGCACCCAATAAAATATACATAGGTCCTGGACAAGCTCCTGCCAATGCCCAACCAAGCCCAAAAATTGTACCACCAAGAATATAGCGAGTAAAACTTTTATCTTTTGGAGCAACAGTAATTGCCTTACCTTCTACACTGTTGATTTTATATTTTTTAATCAAAAATATACCAACCACACCAATAAGGACAGCCGATCCAATGATACCATACATATGAAAAGATTGAAATTTGAACATCTCATAAATTCGGTACCATGATACCGCTTCAGATTTTACAAGAACAATACCAAAAAATATACCTGCGAAAAGGAATTTAAAAAATTTCATACTTAAAATATTAAAGGAAGAATAAAATGGGTCATTACCAGACCTCCAATAAAAAATCCGATAACAGCGATTAGCGAAGGTAGTTGCAAGTTGCTTAGGCCGGAAATGGCGTGTCCAGATGTACATCCGCCGGCATATCTAGTGCCAAAACCTACCAAAAAACCTGCTACAATCAATATGAACATCCCTTTTAGGCTTAAAACCGCATCCCAGCTATAGATTTCATTAGGTAATAGTGTTTCACCGGCCTGTGTAAAATTCATACTGGCCAGGTCGGAAACGGTTTCCGGATTCAGTGCAATTATCGAACCATCTGAAAGAAATGTGGTTGAAATAAAGCCACCAATCATAGCACCTACGACAACCGTTAAATTCCATTTTTGTGCTCTCCAATCAAACTTAAAGAACTCTGCATATTTTCCGGCACCCGATATGGTACAAAAAGTTCTAAGATTAGATGACATCCCAAAGGTCTTTCCAAAATAAAGTAAGAGCAATAGCACGATTGCGATAAGGGGACCGGAGACGTACCACGGCCAAGGTTTTAAAAGAATATCCATTATTTTTTATTCTATGTTGCGCCAGAAGCTGTATTTAAGTATTGCATGATAACCGTAGTATCACTTTCAAAAATAAAACCCCTCTCAAGGAAGGGTTTTTAAGTTATATATCAAATCTAAATCTAGCTTTACCACTAGTTTATAACTGTATGACGTCCATCGTATTATTATACTAATGGAACACCATTTAATCGTTTTTCAATTTTCTTCTTCTTTTCTGTAACGCGTTTCATTACGTCCATTAAGTTAGCGTCTTTTGTTTCTTTATAGATTTCGTTGATGCTTAAAATTAATTTTTTAGCTTCCCTTGAAGCCTCAACTCTGTCACTAGTTGACATGTTGCTCATTTTTCGTCCTACGAACTCGTCTGCGTGTTCTAGTAAATCCATTACTTCTTTTTTTTCAAAGTTAACATAAAAATCAAATTACGCAATTCTTTGTCAATTGTATGTTGTTATGACCTTATTAGATTAATGTATTTATGAATAATTTAACTTTACGCTCCCGTTTAGACAACTAGCAGCCTCGCTCATTTCCAATTTTTCCACAGCAGTAAGGTGCTTTATTAAGACCGATTGGATTCCTTTTGAAACGATGGTTAAAAATAGCGACCTAAAATGGAATTAAGGGAGTATTAAAATAAGGATTTCAATTCCTCCAAAAGGCTACTTTTTTTTAAGTTTTTGTAACATCTTTTTCATTAATACACTAGCGCTAATACGTCCTTTTTCCTTTATAAAGTCCCTAGGGGTGTTATCACCTATTTCAAAAACTAAGGCTTCCGCCCCGTAAGCTGCAAAAAAGTAATTGCGAGAAACAGTAGTAGGTTCTATTTCGTCATTGGGTTTTATATTGGGGTCATAGCCATCGATTTGGTTCTTGATTTCATCTAGCCAATCAGTAACAAGACCGGGCATATTGCCTTGTAATTTAGGGTCAACCGTGTAATAGATATCGTCCCAAGTTGAATGAAAATCAATACCAAAATAGAACTTTCCTTCCGTTTCCTTAACCTTATTTTCCATAAATGCCTTTACCGCCTGTGTTTCCGGTTGGTTAAAATTGGCCCAATCTCTATTAAGGTCTATTCCGCCTGCATTATGGCGCCAGTGGCCATTATCCACTCCATCAGGGTTCATGAGTGGAATAACGTATGTCGTAAACTTTTTTCTGAATTTTCGCCCAAGTTTTGTGTCCGAAGCAAGGTTTTCAACAAAAGCCTTCATCGCTAGATACCCAGTAACTTCTGGTGGGTGTTGTCTGGAAATAACGATAAGCATGTTTTTGGATTTTTGATTTCCAATGGACAACATGTTCAAGTCTCTGCCTTCTTTACTTTTTCCAATACTATTCTTTTGAACATAAGGCTTTTGGGACAAGCTGTCCGTCCAGCTGGAAATCCGACTTGAGGTTTCGAGTTCTTGACCTGATATCCAAAGGGTATCAGGACCAACCTCCAATCTCATTTGAATTTTAGTTGGGAGAGAACCCGGTCCAAAATCCGCATCGCCCTTTTCAAACTCTGTGTAGTTAACGGAATCTAGCGAAGACCACTGTACTCCATTCCTACTAAGTCTTGGATAATAACGATGTTTAGACGTCTCTTGGTAGGTCAGGACTATATCTATGGCTTGCTTTTTAGAGGCCCATGCTTTAAAGGAGTACCATGGACTCATATTTATCGGAGTATTTTCAGAAGTAATTAAAGCTGTGTAGGTACTGTCATTATTTTTTAGCATTCCATTAAGTCTGGCGCCTTCAAAGTCATTTGAAAAAATAACATCAGAATTCCTAAAGGTGAAATTGCCTTTCCACTGCTGTTGCGTTGGTTTGGATTCTGTGGCTACACGCTCAATAGGTGGTTGTCCTTGGAATTTTGGGGTTTGTGCATCAATACGGAATAGGGTTAAAACACTTAGGACAAAGAGAATATTTTTCATTTCAAGAAGGCTTATTACTAAAAATAGCGATGATTTTACCCATTGGTTAAGGGTCTGTATCTAGATCGTGATCACTATGTTTTGAGCTAATATAACGCAAAGAAATGGGTTTTGATAATTGAGGAAGTATGATGGTAATCCTTATTTTCAAATTTTTTAGGTTTGATTAGGGAAGTCCATACTAAAAGTAAAACAGGAGGCTGAAAGGAAATAATTTTACTTATATCGCCTTTGATAATCAGTGGATAGGTTAGATGCGAAATGTGCATGGTATGGGTAGCGCTTACAAGTTTTCGTTAAGGCCGTTCTGATTCTACTATCGGTTTTTCAGGCTTGAAGTAGTTAGCTATAACGAATTTCATATCAGCTATTCGGGCTATTTGGTGTTGATTTGAAATGGAATGATTTAATCAGCTTTGATGTAGTTAATATCCAAATAATAAAGCCCAACTAAAATTTAGTGGGGCTTTATTAATACCTGCGGTTGTGATTCAACCGAAATCATTGTAATAATATTTTAATCTATAGTAAAATAGTGGGCAATTTTAGGTGTATTTGCTAAACCATCTTAACCGGTCCTTTCTGGGTTAGTCAAATGGGAAACCGGTAGAAACTCTAAAAATGAATGCATAGAGTACTACGGCAAACATGATAAAACTAAACCAAGCGAAAAATTTGAAATACCGCTGTGCTATAAAGTTACCGAGGTTTCTGAATCCCTCCCTATAAATTTCTTTAATAAGTAGTAATGTTTTCATTGGGAATATCTTTTTTGTTTACTACAAATCTAGAATCAACTTTTGGCAATTTTGTAAGTTTTTGACTAACGGTTAAATACCTAGGTTAACTTGTAAGTTGTATCGTTGATTAGATTAAAATAATCGATAAAGCTTAGGTTGTGAATATGTTCAAAAGTGCTGAGGTTAAGGTTAAGATCGATGAACTACCAAGCTATATTATTCTAGAATAGAAGGAATTTGCATATTACTTTCTGATCTCTGTTTAGTTAGCATTATACGATAGTAGTGCTTATTTGGTGCGAATATACTGCGCTAACAATATTTAGTAATGTAATGCGTATTTGTTTCTTAACTGTGTATAGAAATGGGATTGGGTATAGGAAGTATACTAGAGGCAAAGAACATCATTGATTATTTATGCGCTCAAGTTACCTTGCTTGTTACTATGGGCAAAGAAAGCTTGTGCATACCTAGAATTTTTCAGAAAGACGATTGCTAAAATGAATAGTTGCTTCATAATTATTTAGAATTTCAGTGAAATTTAGACCAAATATCCAGCGTATCGTATCGGTACAAAAGTAAAACAGACTGTACTAGAAATTGACGCGGCGAAAACAGGAAGTTTATCGATGGGATTTTAGGACGGTCATTTTTTTACGTTTATGTAAAAGATAGTTGGAAGGATAAAACATTAATCGTAATATTGCAATAAATTAATAAAAGAAAAAATGGGATTGGCCAAAACCGAAATGTTTACCAACCGACAAAATGAAATTGCCTTGTTCGCCAAGGTGTTTGGGCATCCTGCCAGAGTAGCTATTTTACAGCAACTTTTTAAAATAGATGCTTGTTACTGCGGAGATCTGGTGGATGAAATCGGATTGGCACAGCCGACCATTTCACAACATTTGAAAGAACTGAAACATCTTGGTCTGATTAAAGGAAGTGTTGAAGGAACAAGCGTATGTTATTGTATAGATAAAGAAAACTGGACAGCCATGAAAGAACTGATGTCGGACTTTTTGAATCAAGACCTTCCCACGAACGAGGATTGTTGTTAAAAAATTTAAATACATTAATCGTATTATTGCGATTAATAAAACTTAAAATAGAAGATTACCTATGAAACTCTCAGAAATTAAATCAAAATTAAATCAATTGGAAACCATTGCCTTTCAGCTACCGGACGGTACCTTGGTGCCCAATCACTTTCATGTTACTGAAGTAGGCAAAGTCACAAAACACTTTATTGATTGTGGCGGAACAGTGCGTAATGAAGAAGTTGTGAATTTCCAACTTTGGAATGCGAACGATTATGACCATAGGTTGCATCCTGAAAAATTGACTAAAATCATTGAACTTTCAGAGAAAGTTTTGGGCATGGAAGATTTGGAAATCGAAGTCGAGTATCAGTCAGAAACCATTGGGAAGTTCGGACTTGATTTTGACGGGCAACATTTCTTATTGACCACAAAACAAACGGATTGTCTGGCAAAAGACCAATGTGGTATTCCTACTGAAAAACCGAGGGTAAAACTATCCGATGTAACTAATGAACCCTGCTACGCTCCGGATGGGAATTGCTGTTAAATAAATAAATCTCAAGAAAATGATTACAGCACAAATAAGCTTATTTCAAGAAATAGATAACCAAGTAAAGAATTTAAAGCCCGAAACGATTTCTGATGAACGCAAAGCTCTTTTGCGACCGCTTATAGCATTTATTCAGGAAAAAGTTTCAAATAAGCAAGAAATCCGTATCAACTTCATTTGCACCCATAATTCACGAAGAAGCCATCTTTCACAAGTTTGGGCACAAGCCTTGGCCTACCATTTCAATATAAAAAATGTGAACTGTTATTCAGGAGGCACGGAGAGCACGGCACTTTTCCCATTGGCGGCGGAAACCTTGCGTAATTCAGGTTTTAAAATCAAAACGCTTTCCAAGGACGATAATCCAATTTACAGCATTAAATATACTGACAACGAACACCCCGTCATTGGATTTTCAAAAAAACTGGATGATGACTTTAACCCAAAATCCCAATTTGCAGCAATAATGACCTGTGATTCGGCAAATGAAGCATGCCCTTTTGTTCCAGGAGCCGAAAAACGAATTCCCATAACTTTTGAAGATCCAAAGGTTTTTGACAATACACCGCAGCAAGCGGATAAATACAACGAAAGAAGTCTGCAAATTGCAACCGAACTGTTTTATGTATTCTCACAAATAAACTCCTAAAAATGGCTACCAAAAAATTAAGCTTTCTTGACAGAAACCTGACCCTATGGATATTTGTCGCTATGGCTATTGGAGTGGGACTTGGATATTTTATTCCAACATTTCCCGACATCATAAATTCGTTTAATAGTGGAACAACCAATATACCAATCGCTATTGGTTTGATTTTAATGATGTATCCGCCTTTGGCGAAAGTGAACTACGCCTTGTTGCCCAAGGTTTTCCGTAATACAAAAATCCTTTCGATTTCACTTATTCTCAATTGGATAATCGGTCCCGTTTTAATGTTCATTTTGGCAATAACGTTCTTGCGAGATTATCCTGAATATATGGTCGGACTCATTTTGATTGGTCTAGCTCGTTGTATAGCCATGGTCTTGGTTTGGAACGATCTTGCCGAAGGTAGTAGCGAATACGGTGCCGGATTAGTAGCGTTAAACAGTATTTTTCAAGTTTTTGCCTATAGCTTCTATGCTTGGATTTTTATAACCGTACTTCCACCATATTTCGGTTTTGAGGGAGCTATCGTTGATATTTCAATAGGAACGATTGCTGAAAGCGTAGCTATTTATTTGGGTATCCCGTTTTTGATGGGCATTTTAACCCGATTGTTTTTAGTAAAACTTAAAGGCGAGGAATGGTATACTACTAAATTTATTCCGGCTATTTCGCCATTGACATTGATCGCGCTGTTATTTACCATTGTAGTGATGTTCTCGTTAAAAGGGGAATTGATTGTCGAAATACCCATGGATGTATTGATTATTGCAGTGCCGCTACTTATCTATTTTACCTTAATGTTCATTATTGGCTTTTTCTTTACTAAGGCGATGGGTGCCGAATACGACAAGACAGCCTCCGTAGCATTTACCGCAGCGGGAAATAATTTTGAACTGGCCATTGCGGTCGCTATTGCGGTCTTTGGTTTGAATTCAGGACAAGCCTTCGCGGGTGTAATAGGACCTTTGGTGGAGGTTCCGGCATTGATTCTATTGGTCCGGGTTTCCTTTTGGCTTCGGAAGAAATATTATTTGGCATAAAATAAGCACTGCATAGCCTAGGATGAAAAATTTAAAACGAACTATTGTAGGCTTGTGGTACACCTCAACTAGAACTTTGGAACATTCCTAGACTGAGAATACCGATATTTTAGCAAAAGATGATAAAATAATCAATAAGAAGAGAGCAACGACAAAAATGAGAGTTTTGTCCTTATTGCTTTAAAGCAAATAACATGGACTGTGGTATAGTGGCGGGATTCATCGAGGTAAATGAAGGATATATTCAAATAAAACAGTAGAAGATTGATTTTGGAATAAACTAAAGGTGCGTATGTTTAAAACAAAAAATAATGGGATAAAATCAACCCATGACCAATAGGGAAAAAGAACCATAGGGCTGCGCGATTTATTAGGATTATTCGGCTGCCTTAACTTCTGGTTTTAATCCGTTATAATGCTATTCACGGGGAAGTTTTGGTAGAGAAATCTATTGTCCTTGGTGAAACCTGTAGCTGCGAAATCTTTGTATAAAAATCATGGAGTAGGCTGTGCTGTAATGTTTATATAACGAAAGGATTAGTGCTATATGGCCTCGACAATGGCTATCGAAGAATCTTTATACAATGTACCGGTCCAAAATTAAAGAAACCTTGCAAAATCTGTGATTTGCAAGGTTTTATTTTGTTGAAATTGTCTCGTAGTGACCCTGACAAGATTCGAACTTGTAACCTTCTGATTCGTAGTCATATCTCATTCACAAAACAAACAGATATTATATTAATAATAAAATACATTATAGTACCGTATTTATTGACTTTAAAATACTTTTGTTTGTAAATATTACTTCTTTGTTTTGTGTTATTACACTATATTTGTGTTACAAATGTGTTACAAAATATAGTTAGGGATATGAAACAAGCGGAAGTGAGTATTTATTTAGATAAGAATAGACCCAAAAAAAACGGGTTATGTTCCCTAAAGATTAAAGTAACCTACAATCGTAAACGAAAATACTTCGCAACCGGTACGGATTTGACCCCTGAAAGTTTTGAGCAAATATTTTACGGCAAAAGGAAAACAGCGGAACAAAAAGCAATAAAAACCAGAATAGAGTATTTTGAAAAGAAAGCGAACGATGTAATCGATATTCTTAATGTATTTTCATTTGATGCCTTTGAGAATGAATTTTTGGACGAACGCAATACAGCGGATAGTGTTTCCTTTGCCTTTGATAAGTACATAGCCAATTTGAAACTTGAAAACAGAATAGGCACAGCGGTAAGTTATAATTGTGCAAAGAACAGTATAGCGAACTTTAAAAAGAATTTGACCTTTGCCGATGTTACCCCTACTTTTTTAAAAAAATATGAAAATTGGATGCTAAAGAACGGTAATAGCGTTACCACCGTAGGCATTTATCTTAGAAGCCTAAGGGCTATTTACAACCTACAAAATATTGATAGGAGCGTTTATCCATTTGGAAAGGAAAAAAATAAGTATTCAATTCCCACAAGTAAGAATACCAAAAAGGCTTTGACCGTTGATGAAATTAGCAGTATCTATAATTACGAAGCGCAACCCCAAAGTAATAGGGAAATGGCTAAGGATTATTGGCTTTTCCTTTATTTGTGCAATGGTATGAACGTTAAGGATTTTTGTTTGCTCAAATGGCGCGACATAGAAAATGATATGCTTACTTACAAGCGGGCTAAAACTGAACGCAGTCAAAAGGAAAGCAGACGTATTTCGGTAGCCCTGAAACCTGAAACTATGGCAATCATAAAAAAATGGGGGCAACCATCCATTAACAAGGAAGCATACATATTTCCCCACCTCAACAATAATATGAACGCAGAACAGAAAAGGGCTGCATATCAACAATTGACCAAGGTCATAAACAAGTACATGAAGCAAATTGTTGCCGATTTAGGCATTGATAAGAATGTCACCACCTATTTCGCACGGCATAGCTTCGCAACCGTTTTAAAGCGTTCAGGGGCTAAGATTGAAATGATAAGTGAACTATTAGGACATAGTAATGTTAGCGTAACTGAAAGTTACCTAGATAGCTTTGAGAATGAGCAAATACAAAAAGAAACAGATGTATTGACGGCAGGGTTTAAAAAGGCCAATTAAATATGACTCTATTTAATCCCTCACGATTTTCACCATTACCATAAAAGACAAATGAATTACGAATTATTACTTTTTAATGCACTCAAAAAGGCAGAGCCAAATTATTTGGCGGAATACATTTTCAGGGAATTTAAAAAAGCGGAAGAAGAATATTATTCCAAAGGAGAGTTCTTCAATGGTTGTCTGAACGTATTAAAAAAATGGGAAAAAAGTATTGATAATAGTTATGAAGCAGCCTTTAGAAACTTTTTTGAAAAGGAAAATTTAATTCACAGGGCAAATGGAACGGAAGAACAAAAAAATCGTGCTCTAAGACAATTAGAAAGAAAAAAACAGTCAACTTCAAAAGAAAATTTTCCCGCGCCAATATTTACTGAAGAAAAATCATTCATCGGTGGTGTCAAACTTGCAGAGATTGCAAAATTAGCTAAGGCAATGGAGAACGTATTGAAATTGGCTAAAATAAATAATGAAACCCTAACCGGTGAAAAAAGCGGAGAGGAAATATCCGAGCAGGAAACATTTACTTTTAAAAACAACTTTGATAATATTAAACCAACAGAAATATACAAACACTTTAAAACTAGTTTAGTGGATAAAGGATATTTAACCAAACAAGAATTGAATGAGTATTTGACAGCAGCGTTTGAGTTGAAAACAAAACCTGAAACACGTTTTAAGTTAAAACATACACCAACAAAGCAGAAAATTTATACAGTTTTTTATACTTACTATAAGGATATTTCGCAAAAGAAATACAAAAGGCAAAAAGAATACGCAGCCCTTTTAGGTGATTTTTTTGAAGGATATAAAACAGAAATAATACAAACAAACTGGTCTAGGGAATACAAGGCAAAAAGGTAAAAAGTCTACTATTTTATTACGAAAATTACGAAACCTATACTAACATTACTAACCTCTTTATGAGGGTTTTAAGTCATTATACATTGCTGAAAGTTTAATAAAAAACAAGTAAGCAAATGGAAAATTTAACATTCGACCAGTTACCCAAAGCGGTAATAATTCTGACCAAAGAAGTTAGCGAACTCAAACGCCTTTTTATTGAAAGGCAGGAACAGCCACCGACCCAAGAATCCGAACAGCTCTTGACCATTGATGAGGTCGCAGCACTATTGCACCTTACCAAGCCCACCATCTATTCAAAACATTCTAAAGGGGAAATACCCGGTGTATGCAAGCAGGGAAAACGCTTGTATTTTGACCGCAAAATTATAATTGACTGGATAAAACAAGGGCGTAAAAAGTCAAACGCTGAAATAAAACAGGAAGCAGAAGCCTATTTGTCTAACAAGAAAAATGGGTTGAAATAATGGAAAACCACAATAACAACCCACGTAAAAGGCAAAGTAAAGGTAGTAATCATGCTACACAATTAAAAACCATATTTTACTATTTGCAGTATAATGTAGCAACGGCTACGATGGTTTATAAAGCAACTGGAGTACCTCAAAAATGTATTACAAGGTATAAGCGAGATTTGGAAAAATTAGGTTTATTGGCGGAGGTAAAACGCCAAAGATGTAAAATAACTAATTGTTGGGCTTGGTACATTACGACAAACCAAAACCTATTCCCGAAGTCGAACCAACTTAATTTATTTTAATATGGAAAGGAGTAATTACTATTCCATATTTAGTGAATGGCAGAAATCCTTTACTAAAAGGATTAAGAGCGAAACAGGGAGCCGAAAGATTGATTTTAATTTGTCCGATGCTATTAAAAGAAGTGTAAACATTAGAACACCTTTTGATAGTTGCATGATACTTTACTTCAATTTTATAAATTCAAATCCATTGCGTGAAAACGATTATTTCAAGTACTTGGATTCATACAGCAAAGGCAAAGAATTAAAACTAAAATTCTTTAGACATGACGTTGGTAAGTTGAAAGCGTATTACAAAAAAGCGGATAAAGAAGAATATCAGCCGTTCAATTTGGAAGCGTATAAAAAGTATGTTCTGTTTATGATGCTAAAACTAAACGGATTCTATAAAAGTCAGTATGATTCATTTTTTGGCGTAATACAAAAGGATGGACGAGAATATAATCCTTTAACGTCAATCCCAAGTGTTCTACGTGGTGAATTACCAGTAAAGGTAAAGGAATTTGATATTAAAAGGGCTTACCCGACTTTTATTGATAATCAACTTAATATTAAGCGTATAGAAGATGTTTACAGCCTTATAGACAAGCGCAAATTCAATATGTTGCTCAATACCCATAGTGGAATTAAAAACGCCACCTTGCAAGGTACACGGGGTTCATTGAGAACAGTGTACGGCAATAGGGTGGATGAGGTTATCACAGATAGTAGATTCCACACAAAAGGAGGTTTGTTCAAAGAACTGGTTTTAATGGAGGAAAGAGCAATCAATGACTTTGTAAAAGCCAACGATTTAAAAAACTATGTACGGCTGCATGATGGCGTGTTCGTTCTTGCAGAAGTGGAATGTGCTACGCTAAATATTGAGCCGGTAGAATTTGCCATAAAGGAATGTATTAAGCCTGCCATTATTAACGATACACTAAGTTTTTACGAGTTTGATGGTTTGGGAAAGTTGACCACAAGCCCAAAACAGTATGCGGATTTTTTTGAAGCTGAAAATTTTGTGAGGGTTACCGAAAAGGAAAATGACAGGGTTACTATTTTTAAAGATTCAAATAACGTGGTCGAGCCAATAAACCACAAAACCGATGTAGTACCGTTTCTAAAAAACAATATTAACGAGTACGACACATACGATGTCGAAAATAGGATTGCAAGGGAAGCAACAGGCACTATCTACGGAGCTTTCTTACTATTAGAGCCTAAACCCCTGGTCTATTTTTCAGATGAAAAGGATAGTTTCGGACTACCCTTTAAAAATGGATTTTTCAATTACAAGTCAGGTAGTAAAGACTTAGAGCGAAAAGAGTACAAAGATGTAAATGGTTTCTTTGCACCTCACGGAACCCAGACAAGGGAGTTTCATTACAACCCGGTAGATGAAGGTGTATTTGAAACCTTTTTAAAGATGGCCTGTACAGGGAAAGACCCACGCACCCAAAAGTTGACGGATGATGACCTAGCAACCTTTGATAATTTTCGTTTCATGTTGGGTTATTTGTGCCATAATTTCAAGGATTCCGCTTTTTCCCCTGCAATAATCTTATCGGATGAAGGTGCAAACGATTTGAACCGTAACGGTGGCCGTGGCAAAACAATAATCACAAATGCAATTTCACACGTTCAAAAGACCCTAATAAAAGGTGGTGATGAATTTAGGCCGGATTACATACACAACTTTGCAGACCTTACCAAGGATGTGAGCGTGTATGTATTGGATGACGTCCCAGCCGGATTTAATTATGATGCTATGTACACAAATATTTTAGGCGAGATAAGCTGCCAACGGAAAGGGAAGGCAGCACAAAATCTAAGTTTCAAAGAAGCCCCAAAATTCCTTATCACCACAAATTGGGCGGTCAGGTTCGACAAAAATAACATCTCGACAAATAGACGGTTCCTTGAGTACAAGCTTACTGATTTTTTTAATATCAACAGAACACCCAAAACGGTATTTAAGCAAACTCTTTTTGTGGATTGGGATTCGGATGAATGGAACAGATTTTACAGCTTTATTTGTAGATGTACGGCTGATTACTTAGAGAATGGACTGACCCCAATGGAATATGACAAGGACTATGATAATTTTATTGCTCACTTCAATAACGATGCGGTGCTGGATGAATTTGAACGGATATTCAATATTGTTAGCGGGTATGCGGACGGTTTTAATGTTTCCGATTTTTTGATAGCTTACAAAGACCCTAGCAATCCTTTAAGGTACGACAAGTATTTTCACAACAATAATGTAAAAAGGTTGATTCAGACGTATTTGAAGTACAACCGACTGGATTTTGAGTATTCGCAGACCAATAGAAAATGGAAGGGTATTAATGTTGCGGTGGTCGAAAATGTGGAATTTTAGGTGTTTAGGTGTCATGGGTGTAATAGAGATGACACTGTTATTACACCCGTTAAAACTCTTGAAACATTATATTTTATTGGTGGTTTGGTAGTTTCATTACACCTATTACACCTAATAATCAATACAGAAATGGGTAAAAAATAAATATTTAAAAAATATAATATCAATAGTATAAATAACCTAAAAATAGGTGTCATAGGTGTAATACTGATTGTAAATACCTATAATACAGTAGGTTGAAACATGATTTAGGTGTAATGGAGGGTGTCATAAGAATTACACCTATTACACCCTTAAAAGAAGTGATTAATAAGTTAAAGTAACAAAAAGTAACATTATGGCATTTACAACAGAAACAGCAAAAAAAGCGGGTAGTCTATCTACTAGAAAAGGAACACCTAATAAAGTAACCCATGAGATACGAGAAAGTTTGAAACAACTACTTGAAACTAATCTTGCCAGAATACAGGAAGACATTACAGCACTAGAACCAAAGGATAGGGTTAAGGTATTACTTGAACTGGCAAAGTTCGTGTTGCCTACTTTAAAGGCTACTGAACTAAAAACAAACGAGGATTTTAAGACAATAGAAATTAAAAGAATCATTCTGGGAAATGGAACGAATCCTAATAAATAGTATTGACGAGTTACTGAAATTCTTATCAAAACCCGAGCTAAATAATGCCGAGCTTTGCAGTGTGTTAGCCGATGGCTTTGGCGTTTATGCAGACCCCTCTAAGGACAAAGAAGAGATAATAAAGGGATTTAGAGACCTATGGAACAATTATCGTTTAAAAGGCTTGGATATGCCTTTATTTGTTTAGTTTTTGCTTTAGTTCTTTGATGTGAGCAGTTTTACTTCGACAATTCAAGATTCCATTTTATTTGAATATTCTTCTTCACTTCAAATCACCCATCGCAATAATGGTGTTATTGGATAGTCATGGAAGAATTGATAATAATGATATTGCCTCAAGCGCATCGAGGCGACAGATGCTGATAAATAATTATCACACGGTCTTTTACTATTTTGACTGCTTTTCTTCTAATTTTGCTACAATCCGTTTTACGTCGTTATAAACATGCTCTGGACTGGTCATATCCGCCTCGCCGGAAGATAACAATTCTATTACGTCGTCTTTTGCTGTTTCTGCAATTTCCTTCCAAGTAAATTTACCATCTTTTTTTTCACACATAATATACAGTTTTAGTTATTTGTTTTAAATATGTATTACGAATACCAGCAGTACTTTTTGTAACTATTAGCTTATTGTATACCCTATTTGGTAATCCAAGCAGATTTTACTTAAATAAATTTTATGCTGTATGGGTAACAGCCGTGTTTTAAGTATTTTAAAACTATTATCTGCCGTCATATGACCAATGTGGTTTATCCGTTTCTAACTTGTAAACACCATAGGTAGATCCAACTTCAATTAACTCTTTATTTTCCAAGATATTTTCATTGAAAGTTAATTCAACTATTTTTCCTTTTTTGTCTTTTACATTAATAATACCATTCCAAATAATGTCCATATCAATGGCTTTTCCCTTAATATGATTACTTTTCATTGAAGGTGCAACAACAGATCTAGGGGGGACTGCTAAACCAAAACCTTCAACCATTTCTCGAGCGGAATTAATGGATTCTTCTATACTTCCATGGTCCCATTTAATATCTACCCCATTTAGAATTTGTGCTTCCGAAGGATCGCATTTTTCAATATAAATTTTCCAAGACCAATGAAATAAGTAAGCTCTTTTTGGACTTCTTTTGGTAGTATTGATCGTTATTGATGCCCCTGCTTGTTTTAGGGCCTGCATAAACTCAAGTATACACGCCCTAAAATTTGGCTGTAAATCTTCTATTTTACGGCTATTTCTGGCGTTCTCATTCGCCCAAGCAACCCAATATTTACCACTGTTGGTCATATTTTAAGTATCATATTTGTTTGAAAGAAAAGAATATTTCTTATTTTTTTGCAGGGGTCAAATTACTTCTACAAATGAACTTATAACTGTTTTATCCATTCGTTTGTCATTATTACGTTTAATTGACTTTTGGTTTTCAACTATCCGTCCCGCCTGTACCACCTGTGCCTCCCGTCTCACCAGTACCACCTGTACCACCTGTGCCTCCCGTCTCACCTGTGCCACCTGTGCCTCCTGTGCCTCCTGTATTATTACCTTGAATAGAATCTTTGATTTCGTTTACTAGAATATCATAGTCTCTTGTATGCTTCACAAAACCGGTAGCAAATTTCTGTATCCATTCTGGGTCTATAAACATGAATGTTTCCCTAAGGACATCTATTGTTTTATCATGCTTTTCGTAGCTGCCACAACCAAAGCCAACAACAGTATCAATATCATCAAGACTTGCTGACATCACCTGTATACTTACTAATGGCATCCCCATAATGTCTTCCACTACAAAAAGAATATGACCAAGTTTTACTTGTTGTCTAGTCTTTGTGCCACCCAACTTTATCTTTCCTGCTTTACCCCCCATAGAAGAAAGAACTCTTTGCATAACTACACTAACTCCTCCCTCTAGTGCAAAGTCTCCAACAAGCTGAGAGATCATATCTAAATCGAGAGTTACGCTAGTATCTTTCTTTTGATATTCTCTAACCTCTTCTTCCACTAATACAAAAAACTTGGATTTGTTCATCAAATTCGAGATATAATCATAATGAAAAAGACCCAGTTTTACATTTTTCCCGCTCGCATCCTTATAAGTTGGATTTTCCTTTTCCGTAAGTGCAATGGCGGTAGCTATAGCATCAAATAGAACTGAAGTTTTCTGAAATTCTGTTACCACTTCCTCCCTTAACTCTGTTTCCTGCAGAACCGTTGAAGAAACAAGTATATTTCCAGTTTGATTTATGGCGTAATACTGCGCAATTGGTTGGTATTCTGACACTTTGCCTGCATTAATCTGATCCCTAAGCGATTCTAATGTTTGTTGGTTTCCGTTTGCCATTGTTTTGTATTTAGTTTTATTAATAATAACTATTGCTATCGTTATTAGGAGTACAGTTACTATGTATGCTATTAATGTCGTAAGAGTATTAAATTCTATAATTGAACTTAGCAAGACTAAATTTTTATATTGGATACAGTAACACTACCTAATGACGTTTGGACCTGAAATGATTTACTATTTACATACTAGCAAAATATTCTGATTTTCTCCATAATACTTGTAAGGTATAATTTAATTCTAAGATAACCTGCAGATAGATTTAAAATTAAATGCTTTTTTTAACTTCCTCCACGAAAATGTACTGCCCCAGTTCAAGCTAGCCATAGGGATAGCAGGACCAGCACTCAACTTTGAATAAGTTAAGTCAACTTTAATTTGAAGATATTCGTGCCCATTATTGGAATTAACCTAAAAACTTTTCTATTTCCTTTGCGTTTTTTGGTATTTTACTAACAATTGCCTGCAATTTTTCAATATCATTTTTGTTATTCTGTAGTGTAGTTTCAATCTGCTTTATTTCTTCTTTTGCTCTTGCTTCCGCATCGTCTAATACTGTATTTTTTCCAACTGCAGCAGTACCCCTCATGTAAATAAAAACATTTCCCGAAGATCCGATTTCTCGAAAATCAACATCATAATTGAATATCAAATTACAATTAGGATAAACCAACCTAGCCTTTTCTAGCAATTTTAATTTTACATCGTTAACTGCATTATCTTGAACATCATTTTTAGTCCATGCATCGTCGATAGCAGATTCAATAGCATATCCGATTAATCCGTTTGCAAATCTATCTCCTGTTGAACTAGCTCCAAATTTAGTTGTTATCCCTACATCAATCATCCCTAATTGTTCAGAATCATTAGGAATTGTGTTATAAATTTTAATCTTACTGGCAATTTCGCTTGTTAATGAATCTTTTTTTAACTGTAACTTTTTCAATTCATTACTATTCGATTGTGAGTTCGACCTCAAGGATTCAGTAAGCCGATAAAAAAGACCCGATTCACCTTTAAAATCAGACTCAAGCCAAACCTGCTTTTTGAATTTTTCTGGTAAAATATCATTAAGTTTTTCAATTTGTTTTTCAGTAAGTTGTTTGCTTGAAAATATTCCCATTATGAAGTTGTTTTATTTGGTTTAAAAATTACGAATTGTATTTTAGCTAAATGGGTAAAATATTTTTAATAATTATTTTTTTGTTTTTTATTTCTTGTGAGACATCAGATACGTCCGATGAAGGGCCTTTTGCTGATTGTCCATGTGAAACAGTTAGGGGGTATCAAATAAGGGTCTGTGAAGGTCAAGATTGGGATGAGGCGAGCTTTGAAGCTCTAAGATTACATGAGCAAGACAGTAATTGTAATTAGTATAGTATTTGTTTAAACTAAATGATTAAATTATAGAATCCCTCTCTTTACGGTGTAGTTCCCAACCCTTAACGGGAACACCCCAATAACCTAATACCGGCATAATAAAAAGGGTAATCTTAGAAGGGTATTTATAGTATAGGTTTATTTCCTTTGTATCTACCTCGTATTCCACAAAAAAACCTTCCATGCCCAAAGGCTTCTGTACAATGTTTTCGTCCTTTAAAGCACACTCATAGCGCTCTTTACCTATCTCTTTAAGAAGTTGGCGAATTGATGCTAAATCGTAATTTCTAAATACCACAATATTGGACATTATCCAAAATTATGGATTTAATCCAATTTTTAATATCAAATTTTCGCTATAATTTCCCTAATCGTGATAAGACCCTTTCATTAAGGGTTTAGAATGCTATCATATTTCGTTCCGGATGCTCTTCAGGTATAAGACCTCCGATAAACAGAAATTCATAAATAAAACCGGGCTATTATTAAGAACAACATTGCCAACACAAAACAGGTCGATACAAAAAGAAATCCTTTATGTTTAAACTTAGGTTGTTTCATGTATCTTGTTTAGTCAAATGGAAATCCGGTAGCTATTCTATAGATAAAAGCGTAAAGAACCACGATAAACATTATAAAGCTGAACCATGCGAAAAACTTGAAATAGCGTTTGGCTATGTAGTTTCCGAGGCCTCTAAAACCTTCGCTATAAATTTCTTTTAGTAGTAAAACTGTTTTCATGTTCGGGGGTTTAAAATTAGGTGCAAAGGTCAGGACGACACTACTTCTTTTATAGGTTATTGGGTATAACGGATGAAAAAATTGATAAGTAGCACATGCCAAAGATGAACCGCATTTAAGTCAGACCAACCGCAAGAACGGTTTTTTACTTAATCGGAGAATAATATCAGATTATCCATGTTCAAAGCAATATGCTTAAAAGCATTCATCGAACCCTATTTAATAAAAACGTCTAAATTCAGTACTTTTAGTAATCACTCAAAATATTCAAATGTAATGGGCAGCGAAATACTAAGAATAAAGGAAGTGTTGGAGCAGAAAGGAATATCAGCAGCACGACTTGCAAAGGAGGCTAATATTTCATATTCCAGTCTATGGATGGCTATCAACAATAGAAGGCTTCCAAGGGTCGTTTTATTGGTAGACATTGCAGAGCATCTAAACATCGATATACGTAAACTGTTCAAACCAAGTAAGGCTGTTGGGGAGGTAAATGGTTTTTTGGATTACAACGGTCAGCCACACATAATAAACAATAGGGAAGATCTTGATAGGTTTGTAACCTTTTTAAACAATGAGGGATGAGGTTTCTAATTTTGTCCTTATTCTTTATCGGTTGCAATTCCACTATTGACCCAAAAGTTTTGGAAAATGAAAATATTGAACTTAGGAAACAGGTTGATAGCCTTAAGAACGAACTGAACAAATGTAACATGATGATTGAATCCTACGAAGGTTTACCAATGGGTATTTAGTACTAATTATTAATACAATGTAGCTTAGCGAATGAATGAATGTATTGATTGCGGAGAGATAACAAATAATGGTAAACCAAGATGCTATGTTTGTTGGGATGAATTTCAGTATGACAACAATCCTAAGTATAGAGCAAATGAAATTGCTAAGAATTTGATATTTAATTATCAGTTAATAAAAGGAAAGTTTGCAGAAGTTATTGTTGAAAGACTACTTGTTTCGTGTGAATTTGAAGTGTTTAAATTTGGAATGGAAAATACTGTGCCAAACCTACCTGATTCTTTTTATAATCCAGCTAGTAAAATAGGTAAAGAAATACGTTCAATGCCAGATTTTTTGGTTACGGATAGCGATGATAATCTCAATTATGTAGAAGTCAAATATAGAAAAAATGGTGTTCTAAATTATAAGGATTTGATTGAGGGCTATAGGTACGAAAGTGGATTGTTAATTCTTTTGTCTAGTAATGATATTAGGGCGATGTCAATAAAGGAACTTAAATCAAAAAAAATAATGACCCCAATTAATTCAAAAGAATTATGGGAATTAGATAATTTTGAATTTGAAGAGTATGAAATTGAATTGGTAAAAGCTTATAAAGAGCTAGTTAGTAGTGTGTTTAAAGACTTGTAATATGGGTATTTATGATTTCAACATACTTTCCGATCATGATAAGTATGATACCGTATTTACTAAAGGTCAATTCGTTGATAGTGTGAAAGATGGTCGAATTACCTATGTTCTTTATGCTTTATCTAGTTTTTGGGTTGAGGTAATGTATGATACACCCACTAATAAAATTCTAGAGATAGGCAGTTTTATAGAAGGTGATAATTTAAATCGGTACAGCAATGTGCCTAGTAAAATATAGCTGCCCTGTGGTGTATTTAATGAACATTTATAAACTGTACTTTAAGACTTTTAACAGTTGTAATTCAATAACTGTAATAAGAATAATCACAGTTTATTTTAAGCCAGCTTATTTAACTCTTTAATTTTTGACTGGGCTTCAGCAAGTTGTTTTTCCCTATGCTTCCTTAGGATGCTTTCTTTTGTTTTAGGAGCATTTTGTAAATCATAAACGACATCATTATAATACTTTATGGCCTCTTGAATATCCCCTCTATGTTCTGCTTTCTTTGCCTTCTCTAAATTCAAAACACTACCTAATACCTTAGGCACTTTTTTTTCGCCTGAAACTAGAGCTATAATTAATCCAATTATAGGGGATAGTAACAAAGATAAAATAAACGTACCCCAGAAGCCAACAGTTTTACTTTTTCCAACCAATCCTACCAACCCGGAAAAACCAATCCAAAATACCAGTATTATTAATTCCATAAAAAAATCCAGATTAACGAATGTCCTTAAATATACATTTTTGTAACCAATTTTTCTTAGTGATATTTGAGATTTATACTTGCTTAAAACCGTTTAATAAACAATTATGAAGCCGTAAAAAAGAAGCTAAAATCCGTTAAGTGTTACAATTGTGTTACAATGACGAATTAAAAAAGGGCTACGTTTCTGTAACCCTTTGATAATCAAGTGACCCTGACAAGATTCGAACTTGTAACCTTCTGATTCGTAGTCAGATGCGCTATCCAGTTGCGCCACAGGGCCTTTTACTACCCCAATAAGGGGCTGCAAATATATTTCTTTTTACTTTTAACACAAAATAACTAGGAACAAAAGAAATGGATTTAAAACAGTATGTAAGAGATGTCAAAGATTTTCCAAAACAAGGAATAATTTTTAAAGATATAACGCCTCTTTTACAAGACAGGGTAGCGCTTCAAAAAGCAACGGAGGGGCTAGCAAATCTAGTGGGAGATATGAACATTGATAAGGTAGTGGGAATGGAAAGTAGAGGTTTTATATTTGCTCCTTTACTGGCGCATAGGCTTAATGCAGGTTTTGTTCCGGTTCGGAAACCAGGTAAATTACCTCATAACAAACTCAGCGAGTCATTTATACTGGAATACGGTACTGATATTCTAGAAATACATAGCGACGCAATTAACAAGGGAGACAAGGTATTGGTTCATGATGATGTATTGGCAACGGGGGGTACTGCTAGCGCCGTGGCAAAACTAGTAGCGCGTGCTGGGGGAGAAATAACGCAATTTAATTTTTTATTGGAGTTGACATTTCTTAATGGACGAGACAAGTTGGCATCCTGGCCTGTACGTTCGTTGTTATCTTATTGATCTAATGCTTTTGTGGTGACATAGTAGCGCCATCCTATAATTGCCATTTGTAGTTTTGATGCTTTGGAAAGGTCTAAACGTTGTTTGGAGTAGGAGGGGAGCAAAGCCTTGTTCAATTTAGCCAAAACGGTATACATTTTCTTTAGAGGTTTTGTTGGTGGTTCAAAAATACAAAATTAAAAATGCGACATTTTAGTTTTAAGCACTTGTTCGTCAAATAATAGGAGCTTCTCTTTACTGATTAGCTAACGTGGGATTCAAATTTCTTATGCTGTTGTATATTTAAAATACCATAGCGTAGGTAGATACAATTAGTGTTATGATGAGGTACAATAATAGTTTTATTAGATTGATCATAGTGGTTGTTATAAGTGATTTAAATGAGCTTCAAAATTTATTCTTAGAGTAAGATATAGTAGAAATGACCACATCTACAAAAAACAAACCTAAAATTATTATACTTGACTATAATACTGTAAGTGTATTAATTATAATGATTATAATATTTAATCAACGCTCTTGTTAATTGTTTCTAAAAGGTACTTTTAAATTCGTATTTATTTCGATATGTAACTTTTGTAGGTCGTTTTTTGAATGTTTTTCAAGTAGTAAGGGCTGTTTGATTTAAAAATTTCTAAAAAAAGCCTTTTTCATTTCCTCATGGTTAAACCTATAACCATGTAGAGGCCTGTTTACAACTAAATTTTATAGTGCTTAGGCTTTAGATATTCTATCGTATTCATGGTTCGTGTTCTGGTTTAGGGAAGCAGCAACGTCGAATTTAACTGGGAACCGGTAAGCTACCCATATGCAAATCACGGACAGTTGCTTTATATTTGTTAAAAACAGATGTATGCAGAATTTTTTGTTTCTGGTGGGTGGGTTGGCGCTGTTAATAGCCGGAGGTAATTGGCTACTGAAATCTGCGGTAGACTTATCCTTAAAACTGAATATTCCTAAAATAGTGATAGGGATGACCGTGGTATCGTTTGCGACGTCTGCTCCAGAACTTATGGTGAGTGTTAAGGCCGCTTTGGACGGTTCTCCTGATTTGGCCTTAGGAAACGTAGTAGGTTCCAATATTGCGAATTTAGGATTGGTTTTGGCGATAACTATTTTATTAAGCAGTATTGACGTTAAACGGAGTTTTTACACAACGGATTGGCCCGTTATGATGCTAGCCTCGTTGATATTTTTTGTGTTTGTTTATTTTGACGGCGTATTGGAGTTATATGAAGGAGTTATTATGGTCATCTTTCTATTTATCTTTTTAGTATATCTTCTACGGTTTCAAAAAAAAGCGGTAGCCGAAGAGTCAGTAATACCAGAAGTGATGATGCCCATCTGGAAAACAGCGTTGTTTTTGGGGCTAGGCGGTGTATCCTTATGGGGAGGTTCGGAACTATTGATTAGTGGAGCCGTTGGTCTTGCACAAAACTTTGGGGTAAGTGAGCGTGTAATTGCAATTACGATAGTATCTGTAGGTACCAGTATTCCTGAACTGGCAGCTTCTATTATTGCCATCATAAATAAAGAAAAAGCGATATCCTTGGGGAATCTAATTGGTTCTAATATTTTCAACTTGTTGGCCGTGTTGGGTATCACTTCTATTATTACCCCAATTAAGGTTATGGACGAAGGCTTGCTTTCCAACGATATCTGGTGGATGTTGGGAATTTCCTTTCTTATTCTACCTCTGGTTTTTATACCAAAAGGGCTGCGTTTGGGATGGCGAGATGGTCTTATTCTTATTGTAGTCTATTTAACATTTGTGTATCTTACAGTGAGCTGAGTAAATTAACTATTCATGTTTAGAATCAATGTAATTTCTCTATTCGTATTTTGCAGCATGTGGGCAACTGATATGCTGTTGGCCCAAAATCGGGAGTTTTTACGCGCCAAGGTGTTGGATCAACAAACCGGAGAGCCAATAATTTTTGCAACAGTACGGATCACCGACAAAGCCAAGGGAGTGATTACGAATATGGACGGCGGTTTTCGCTTTCCTTTGACCTACCGAGAAGCTGGTGAATCCATCGAAATTTCTTCTATGGGTTATGATAAAAAAGAATTTGAACTGCAAGGGCTTTCCCCGAACGATATTAATATTCTGTACTTGATGCCAGGTGTGCTCTCTTTGTCCGAAGCTGTGGTCAGTGCCAAAAAGAAGCGTGAGCTTTCAGCAAAGCGAATCGTACGTAGGGCTATTGAAAATATTACCAATAATTATCCTGTACAAAACTTTTCGGCTATTGGCTATTATCGGGATTATCAAATTAAAGGCGATAATTACATTAATCTGAACGAGGCTATTTTAGAGGTGGTGGACAGTGGCTTTGATACCAATGACGAAAAAGAATCTAAAGTACGCATATATGACTATCGCCCCAATGAAACTTTTGAACAAGATGAGGATAGTAAGGCGGCATATGATTATCTAAATCGCAGTAAAGTGATTGAAAATGCTTATTTGAGAGGGTATGGTGGCAACGAATTCACGATTTTACGTATTCATGATGCCGTTAGAAACTATAAGGTAAATTCTTATGACTTTGTGAATGTCCTTGAGCGTGATTTTATTCGTAATCATAGGTTTGAAGTAGAAAATAATATCAAACAAGATGGAGAGGAATTGTTCGTCATCACTTTTAAACAGTCAGTGCCACAAAATAATATTTTAGGTAAGCTGTACATTTCAAAAAGCGATTATGCGATCCATAAGATGGAATATACCCTGTATGATGACAAACTTAAATTGCCAAAAAGACAAGTAAGCAGGCATGGAATTCGTTATCGAGTGGTTTTTGAGATCATTATGGAATACAAGCGCAAGTCAGAAAAAATGTTTCCAAGTTACATCTCTTTCTTCAATAATTTTAAAGCTCAAAAAGCCCCTTTATTTCATGTGAAAAAGTTTGAATGGAATGGTAGCAGAGGTTGTTTTGAGGTCTATTTTAGCGATTTTGTACATGAGAGATCGGGATCAAGAGCTAGGAACTATATTTTAACTTTTCGAGGAAAACAGTTGACCTTTGACAAGATGAACGTGCGGGGTAACAAGGTGGAAATGTTTCCAAGGAAGTATGATAACTTTAACGATATGGTAGGAACTCTGTATTCCTCGGAATACATAGGTAGAAAAGATATCGCCCTATCCTTAGAAGTATTAAACGTAAAGAACGAAGCACTGACATCGAAGGTTGATGAAATAACCTATAAAGACTATAAGCAATACCGAGAATTTTTTGTGCAAGAAATAAAGCCTAACGGTAGCGTGTTAAATGATACCTTGTTCATGAAAAAAGACCGCCCTATTTTTCAAGATCAACCTATGTTAAAGCCAGATAATTTTGATGAGTATTGGATGAATACACCGTTACAGAATATAGATGAATAAAAAAACGCCTTGGAATCTCCAAGGCGTTTCTAGTTGTTTAACGTGGCGTGGGTTGCGCTGTTAGCTAATATTTGCGCTCTTTACTGTTTTAATAATTCTTCCTGCGATTTTATATGGATCTCCATTGGATGCAGGTCTCCTATCTTCCAACCATCCTTTCCAACCACTTTCTACAGTTGCAATTGGGATCCTTATTGAAGCTCCACGGTCAGAAATTCCAAAGCTGAAATCGTTAATAGAAGCAGTTTCGTGAAGACCAGTTAAACGTTGGTCGTTAAACTCACCGTAAACAGCAATATGCTCTTTGACTACAGGTCTAAACGCTTCACAAATTTTTTCATACGTAGCTCTATCACCACACGTTCTTAGTGTTGTATTGGAAAAATTCGCATGCATTCCAGATCCGTTCCAATCCATATCCTTACCTAATGGTTTTGGATGGTAGTCTATATAGAATCCATACTGCTCTGTCAATCTATCTAGAAGGTATCTAGCCACCCATATTTCATCCCCTGCTTTTCTAGCGCCTTTAGCAAATAACTGGAATTCCCATTGACCTGATGCAACCTCTTGGTTTATACCTTCAAAATTCAATCCCGCTGCGATACAAAGATCGGCATGTTGTTCTACCACATCCCTGCCATGTGTGTTTTTACCACCAACGGAACAATAATACATTCCCTGCGGTGCCGGGTATCCTCCAATCGGGAATCCTAAAGGCAACTGAGTTCTGGTATCCATAATAAAGTATTCCTGTTCAAAGCCGAACCAGAAATCATTATCGTTATCATCAATGGTAGCCCTGCCATTGGATACATGTGGTGTACCGTCTGCATTTAAAACCTCGGTCATGACTAAAAAGCCATCTTTTCTAGCAGGATCTGGATAAATGGCCACTGGCTTTAACAAACAGTCTGACGACCCACCTTCGGCTTGTCTTGTCGAACTTCCATCAAAAGACCACATAGGACAATCCTCTAATTTACCACTAAAGTCGTTTACAACTTTGGTTTTACTTCTCATGTTTTGAGTTGGAAAATAACCATCTAGCCAGATGTATTCTAATTTTGTTTTGCTCATAATTTGTGGTAATTATAGTTTTATTAAAAAATTGACTTTCAAAAGTATGTTTTTTATGGAATTTTATGAATTTTTGAGGGTATAAATTGATGAAAAATAAAAAAAAACAAAAAGACCCCTACCTTTTTTAGGGTGTATTGCGATATTTATAATATAAGGATGTAATTTTGTGATATTAATAATATGTAATTATGGCAGTAAGTAGATTTGAGGCGCTTAAGGAGAGTAGAGATAGAGTTGCAATAGCAGTTGAGGAGAAAGGAAGACGGTCGGATTTCTTTGCCGATAATGTATTCAACGATAAAAGAATGGTACAATATCTCACCAAGGATGCCTTGGAAAGTGTTAAAAGTGCCATTTGTTCTGGTTCTAAAATAGACCGTAAAATTGCAGAGCAGGTTGCCGAGGCCATGAAAGGTTGGGCTATCGCTATGGGAGCCACACATTATACGCATTGGTTTCAGCCATTGACCGGAAGTACTGCCGAAAAACACGATGCATTTTTTGATCTGCTTGTAGATGGTACTGCGCTGGAAAAGTTTGGCGGAGGCCAATTGGTGCAGCAGGAGCCGGACGCTTCAAGTTTCCCAAGTGGTGGTATCCGGAATACATTTGAAGCCAGGGGTTATACGGCATGGGATCCTACATCGCCTGCATTTGTTTACGGTACTACCTTGTGCATTCCTACTATTTTTGTTTCGTATACCGGTGAAGCCTTGGATAACAAAGCACCTTTGCTAAGAGCCTTGGCCGCTGTTGACGAGGCCGCTACCGCCGTAGCCAAATATTTTGATAAAAATGTATCCAAAGTACAGGCAACTTTGGGCTGGGAACAAGAATATTTTTTAATTGATAAAGCACTGGCACAGTCTCGGCCGGATATAGTTTTAACAGGAAGAACCTTGGTAGGGAATGCTGCAGCGAAAGGCCAGCAGTTGGACGATCATTATTTTGGGGTAATTCCTGGTAGAGTGCTCAGCTTTATGAGCGATTTGGAAAAGGAATGTACCAAACTGGGTATTCCTGTAAAAACCCGACATAACGAGGTGGCGCCAAATCAGTTTGAGTTGGCACCTGTGTTTGAGGAAGCCAACCTTGCCGTAGATCATAATTTGTTATTGATGGATGTGATGGAAAAGGTGGCGGATAAGCACAGTTTTAAAGTGTTGTTTCATGAAAAGCCATTTGCGGGCATTAACGGATCCGGCAAGCACAATAATTGGTCTTTGGCAACGGATACAGGCATTAATCTATTGAGTCCGGGTTCTACGCCCATGAAAAACCTCCAATTTTTAACGTTTTTTATTAACACGATTAAAGCCGTGGATACGTACGAGGAGTTATTGCGTTCCTCTATTGCCTCGGCTAGCAACGATTACAGGTTAGGCGCTAACGAGGCGCCGCCAGCTATATTCTCCATTTTTATCGGAACCCAATTAAGTAGGGTGTTGGATGAATTGGAAGGGGTGTCCAAAGGAAAGTTATCGCCAGAGGAAAAAACGGAATTAAAACTAAATGTAGTAGGTAAAATACCGGAAATCTTATTGGACAATACCGATCGTAACCGAACTTCTCCTTTTGCTTTTACAGGAAATAAGTTTGAGATGCGGGGGGTAGGAGCCAAGACCAATTCTGCCAAGCCAATGACCATACTAAATACCATAGTGGCAAAACAGTTGCAGGAGTTTAAAAAGGAGGTAGATGCGCTGATAGATAAAAAAGGATTAAAAAAAGATGAAGCTGTTTTTAATGTGCTACGGGAGTATATAAAGACCTCTAAGCGAATTCGATTCGATGGCGATGGGTATAGCAAGGAATGGGAGAACGAGGCAAAAAGAAGAAAACTAAGTAACAATAAAAATACCCCCACTGCGCTCCAAGTGCTAAAATCGAAGGAAAGTTTGGCGCTTTTTAAGACTACCAATGTCATGAGCGAGATAGAAGTCGGTGCAAGATTAGAAGTCGAATTAGGCACCTACATTTTAAATGTTCAAATAGAGGGGCGCGTGTATAACGAGCTGGTCTACGGTTATATTATTCCTGCAGCGATTGCATATCAGAATATATTGATTGCCAATGTAACAGGCTTAAAGGATATTTATGGTGCCGCGCACAAGAAATTTTCTGATGGACAATTGGCCATGATAGAGGAAATAGGGGAACATTTGGTGGAAATTAAAAAAATGACCGATGCCATGACGGATGCTAGGCGAAAGGCCAATAGCATTGCGGATAGTAAAAAGAAAGCGGACGCCTATTGTAACAATGTAAAACCTTATTTTAATAGGATTAGGGAACATTCCGATAAACTAGAAAAACTAATTGATGATCAGTTATGGCCCTTGACAAAGTATAGGGAGCTACTTTTTATCAAATAATTACCTTAGGAGACTTCATTTCTTAGCTGTTTTTCAACTAGGAGTTTAATGCAAATCCTTTATTTTTGCTTCAAACCTAAAATATGTCATCATCTACAAGTGAAAGGTATAGTCAACGTGGCGTTTCCGCGGCGAAGGAAGATGTTCACAATGCCATTAAAAATATAGATAAGGGTCTGTTTCCTAAGGCATTTTGTAAAATTGTGCCCGACTATCTAACCGGAGATTCCGACTATTGTTTGGTGATGCATGCCGATGGCGCCGGCACTAAATCCTCTCTCGCTTATATGTATTGGAAAGAGACCGGAGATTTGTCCGTTTGGAAAGGCATTGCACAAGATGCACTTATCATGAATATTGATGATTTAATTTGTGTAGGTGCTACGGATAATATTATGTTGTCCTCCACCATTGGCAGAAACAAGAATAAAATTCCGGGAGAAGTACTTTCGGCTATTATTAACGGTACCGAAGAATTGATTTCCGATTTGAAGGAACATGGAATTACCATTCGCTCCACGGGAGGGGAAACTGCAGATGTGGGAGATTTAGTTCGTACCATTATCGTGGACTCTACGGTTACGGCAAGGCTTAAAAGAACTGATGTAATTGATAATGCAAACATAAAACCTGGGGATGTTATTGTTGGTTTGGCATCATTTGGCCAAGCTACTTACGAAACCGAGTATAACGGCGGAATGGGCAGTAATGGACTAACCTCCGCCCGACATGATGTTTTTTCTAACTATTTGGCAGATAAATTTCCAGAAAGTTTTGACCCAGAAGTCCCCACTGATTTGGTGTATTCGGGTACTGCCAAATTAACAGATCGGGTGCCAAATGCACCTTTGGATGCCGGTAAACTAGTATTGTCACCTACCAGAACCTATGCACCGATCGTAAAAAAGATAATATCAAAATACGATAGTTCGGATATTCATGGCATGGTGCATTGTAGTGGTGGCGCCCAGACGAAGATTCTTCATTTTATAGAGAACTTACATATCGTTAAGGACAATCTTTTTGATGTTCCTCCCTTATTTAAATTGATACAGGAACAGTCTAGCACAGATTGGAAGGAAATGTACCAAGTGTTCAATTGCGGACACAGATTGGAATTATATCTGGACCCTACTGTAGCTAATGATGTGATTGAGATTTCAAAATCGTTTGGAGTAGAGGCTCAGGTCATTGGGAAAGTAGAGGCATCCGAAACGAAGCGCTTGACAATCAAAAGTACATACGGCACCTTTATGTATTAAGGTATACGATTACGTGTAATCCTACGTTCTCTATTATAAATAATAGCTATGGAACGAAAGGATTTTTTGAGGACACTGGGCGCTGGTGCGGCTTTCGCCATTACTTTTCCATGCCTAGGAGGATGCTCCAAGGATGACGGGAATGATGGTACTATTGTAACGCCGCCAACAAACATAGATTTTACAATAGATTTAACCAGTGCCGAGGCTTCAAATTTGGCGAACAATGGGGGGTTTATACGTAAAAATTTAGTTGTCGTTGTCAAAAATTTAGAGGGCAATTTTGTTGCCGCTTCACAAGTTTGTAGTCATGAGCAATACGATGCTGTAGAATTTGTGAATCAGGATGGTGGTATTTTTTATTGTGACGTACATGGTTCTAAATTTGGTCAGGACGGTACTCCTTTAAATACCATTCCCAATAGCACCGCAAGAGCTTTGAAAATATATAGTACAGAACTTAACGGAGATATTTTGCGCATTTTCGAATAATAGTTTTAGTATTCTCTCATCCTGAATTTTATAAACCTACACCCCACTTCAATGTATAGTGCTTACTATTTAGATATGAAGCATTCTGGCAGTTATCTTTTAAGGGGCTCGACTGGGTTTTCGAACGGAATGCTAAAGCCTATGTTTAGAAGTCTAATCGCTTTTATTATTCTTTTTTTTCTCGCTAATACCAGTAAGGCGCAGGACAAGAACTATGTAACCGTAAAAAAATCAATGACCCTTATGGGAAGTCGTTTTGATATTACGGTGGTTTCTGTAAATGAGGAACTTGGATATATAAATATACAGGAAGCCGTTGGTGAAATTAAAAGAATAGAGAAACTGTTATCTTCTTGGGATGCAGCGTCAGAAACCTCGGCTATCAACAAAAATGCAGGAATCAAACCGGTAAAAGTTAGCCAAGAGCTTTTTAAATTGATTGAACGTTCCAAACAGATTTCCGAGCTTACCAATGGCGCTTTTGATATCACTTTTGCGGGTATGGATGGGCTATGGAAATTCGACGGTACAATGACTCAAATGCCCACCGAATCTCAAATCTTAAAAGCTAAAGAGCAAGTTGGTTCCAACAAGATTGTGCTAGATGCTTCCGCTCAATCCGTATTTCTTCCACAAAAGGGAATGCGTATTTCTTTTGGAGCTATCGGTAAGGGATACGCGGCGGACAAGGCAAAGGAGCTATTGGTTTCTAAGCAGGTAGTTGCAGGAGTAATCAACGCTGCTGGAGATATCACCGCGTGGGGGAAAAAAGTAACCGGTGAAAAATGGCTTATCGGTATTACCAACCCTTTGAGCAAGAATACTATTTATTCCTGGATGCCACTTTTAGAATCTTCCGTTGCTACTGCTGGAAATTCGGAACAATTTGTAACAATAAACGGAACGAAATATTCCAATATTATAAATCCAGCGACAGGGTATCCTGCTACTGGTATGAATAGGGTTTCCGTCTTTTCTAAAAGTGCAGAACTATGTGATGCACTTGCTACCGCTATTATGGTTTTGGGAAGGGATGCTGGTATGGCTTTGGTGAATCAGCTTGGAGGTACCGAGGCTATTATAGTAGATGCTGACAATGTAGTGGTTAAAAGCAATGGCATCCTATTGGATAGGTCTCCTTAGCACATTGCATTCGCTCAATCAAATCATTTCTTTAATAATTGAGGTTTGTCGGACTTCTTTTTAGGCTGCGTAGTTTGGTTTTGAAGGGCTGACGGCTGCTCGTTTACTGGGTGAAAAACGATATCGCTTTATGCACTTAAATACCCTTCTTGTATTAATTCTTCTCTCGACGTAATTAGTTTGGAGTAACCATCTTTAAGTAAATACAGGGGGTCGCTGATATCCATGATATCCTGATAAAAATGGTCGGTAATAATTATTATGCTTTCCTTTTTCTTTTGGTTAATGATTGTTTTTATTGTTTCGATATATATAGGAGCAATAAAAGAAAATGGCTCATCCAATAGGATAATTTCTTTCTTAGAATTTAGTATCAAATAGGTTTCTAAAAGTCTTAACTCACCTGAAGAAAGATGTTTGATATGTTCTTTTTGGTGCCGTTCAAACGATTGGAAGAGACGAATAAAATCATTCCAATCTAAATTAAAAATGGTAAAAGTCTCCCTTATAGTTATATAGTTAGGTAGTAACTTGTGCTGTGGTAAGTACGCTATTTTTGATGTTTTAAAAAGCTTCTTTTTTTGGTGCACCCCATTAAGCCTTATGTTAGCGTATTTAGGGTTTAGGCTTCCGAACAAAATGCGCAACAAGGAGGTTTTTCCACAGCCGTTTCTACCCAAAATACCGGTGACCTTACCCGTTTCTCCGTGTAGGTATATCCCGCTTAGAATTTTCCTTGCGTCAAAACTGAGTTCTATGTTGTCCAGTTCTAACTTCACAATAGTTTGGGTATATAGAATAATATGGATGAAACTAAAATGTCTAGTAGAAAACAATAGAAAAATAGCCGTGCATGAGAAATGGAGAAATTTTGATAGAACGTTAATCTTTTCTGTAACTGAGTTTCAAAATAAATAACGAACAAAAGTAAAAACAGAATCGTTTTGCTACTAAATAATAAAATGAAAGGTGCTTTTAATGCTATGATAAAAATTGATAGAAGTAATGATATAAGCAGAAATTGACGGTAAAACTTCCAAATAAGTAGTAATTTCTCCAAACCAATAGCTAAGGGTCCAATAGTATTACGGACTCCTCTAAATGTACAAATTTATCGTAAATTCGCAGGACTAGTGAAGGACAAATATGATAGACAAGTTAAATATTGTAAAACAACGTTTTGATGAAGTTTCCGATTTAATTATCCAACCGGATATTATAGCGGATCAAAAGCGATATGTTAAGCTTACCAAGGAATACAGTGACCTTAAGGCTTTAGTGGCCAAAAGGGACTACTATATGGAGCTTACCAATAATATTTCAGAAGCAGAAGAAATAATAGCCGATGGAAGCGATCCCGAAATGGTAGAGATGGCAAAAATGCAGTTGGAAGATGCAAAAGCGGAGTTTCCAAAGTTGGAGGAAGAAATTAAGTTAATGCTTATTCCTAAAGACCCGGAGGATGCTAAAGATGTTGTCGTAGAAATCCGTGCCGGAACGGGTGGGGACGAGGCAAGTATTTTTGCTGGGGATTTGTTTCGTATGTACACCAAATATTGTGAAAGTAAAGGTTGGAAAACTAATGTCATAGATTTGAGTCAGGGTACCAGTGGCGGGTATAAAGAAATTCAGTTCGAGGTTACAGGGAACGATGTCTACGGCACCTTAAAATTTGAGGCAGGTGTTCACCGGGTACAACGAGTACCCCAAACAGAAACACAAGGTAGGGTGCACACAAGCGCAGCTACCGTAATGGTCTTGCCCGAAGCAGAAGATTTTGATGTGCAAATAGACCCCAAGGACGTGCGAATAGACTTCTTTTGTTCCTCTGGTCCGGGAGGCCAATCTGTAAACACCACTTATTCGGCGGTGCGCTTAACCCACCTTCCTACCGGCCTTGTGGCGCAATGTCAAGACCAAAAATCACAACATAAAAACAAGGACAAAGCGTTCAGGGTGTTACGTTCTAGATTATATGACCTTGAACTTGCCAAAAAACAGGAAGAGGATGCTGCAAAACGAAACTCCCAAGTAAGCAGTGGTGACCGTTCGGCTAAGATTAGAACCTATAATTATCCACAAGGAAGGGTAACCGATCACCGAATTGGACTTACCTTGTACGACTTGTCAAATATTATGGATGGTGATATTCAAAGAATTATAGATGAGTTAAGCCTGGTGGAAAATACGGAGAAACTTAAAGAGGCTTCAGAGATATTCTAAGGTGGTACATTTTTATCATATGATTTATGTATCAGTACTGGCTTAGATTTTGAGTAGAACTTTAAGCCCAACGAAAGAATGAAATTCGCATGACAACCAAAGAACTAATAAGACAGATTCGCAAGAAGGAATCGTTTTTATGTATCGGATTGGATACCGATCTGGAAAAGATTCCAGAGCACTTATTAAAAGAAGAAGATCCTATTTTTGCTTTTAATAAGGCAATAATTGATGCTACACACCACCTTTGTGTTGCCTATAAGCCAAATACTGCTTTTTATGAAGCCTATGGTTTAAAGGGTTGGACGGCTTTGGAACGAACTATTTCGTATTTAAACAACTCCTATCCAGAGATTTTTACCATTGCCGATGCCAAGCGAGGTGATATTGGTAATACCTCTACCCGATATGCAAAAGCGTTTTTCGAGGATTTGAATTTTGATTCGGTAACTATTGCACCGTATATGGGAAAGGATTCCGTAGAACCGTTCTTGGCCTTTAAAAATAAGCATACCATTCTGTTGGCTTTAACTTCGAACATAGGTGCTTACGATTTTCAAACCAAGTCATTGGATGGTGTTGCGCTTTATAAACAGGTGTTGAAAACAGCTACAACCTACAAAGGAGCAGAAAACTTAATGTATGTTGTAGGGGCCACAAAAGCAGAGTATCTGGCAGAAATCCGAAAAATTGTGCCAAATAGTTTTCTTTTAGTGCCAGGTGTAGGAGCCCAGGGAGGTAATCTTTCTGAGGTTTGTAAATATGGTATTACACCAGATATTGGCTTGCTTATCAATTCTTCAAGAGGAATAATATACGCTTCCAATGAAGCAGATTATGCAATCGCCGCTCAAAATAAAGCAAAAGAATTACAAGTTCAAATGAAAAACGAACTTGCTAAGTTATAGCAAGCTATACGAATTCCTGTAGTGCCTTATTTATCTTACGGGCTTTAAGCTCAAAAAATTCTCCGAGTTTCGTATTTGAATATTTAATATTAGAGGCCTTGTCAACAAAATTTTGATATTGGTATTCCAGCATGGTTACAGCATCTGCTTTTGCCGCTATTGGAGTTACCGTTCCTACCTTACAATATTGCTTTTCCATAATAAAATAATTGTTCTTACAAATATACGTACGATATGCTCTTTTGGATGTTCATAAAGTTGCTATAGAACTAATAATCAGGTTATTTGTCTTTTATTTAACAAAATGGATGAGAATCCGGTAAAAACCGAAATTCCTCTATGTTATTTTTTTCTTAAACGTACTTCAATTCAAAAAGATTATTTACATTGCTCATTGGCTTTGTCTAAAGGAAGCCCTGAATCATATTGTTAAACTATACCAAATACATTCATAAAGATTCTGCTACCTGGGTAACCTTTGTTCATGGTGCTGGAGGAAGCTCTTCCATATGGTATAAGCAGGTAAGGGAGTTTAGAAAATTCTTTAATATTCTACTCCTAGATTTACGTGGTCATGGGGACTCCAAGCCCAACTTGAAAAATGCATTTAGTGATCAGTATACTTTTGATTCTATTACGGAGGATATTCTTGAGGTTATAGATTTTGAAAAAGTTGAGAAATCACATTTTATAGGTATTTCATTGGGCACCATTTTGATACGCAACTTAGCGGAAAAGCATCCGCACAGGGTAGAAAGCATGATTATGGGTGGTGCGATAATGAAATTAAATTTACGTTCCCAGATTCTTATGCGTTTGGGTATAGTTTTTAAATCTGTAGTACCGTATTTATGGCTTTATAAGTTTTTTGCGTTTGTGATTATGCCAAACAGGAACCACAGGGAATCTAGATTGTTGTTCGTTAGGGAGGCAAAAAAGCTATATCAAAAGGAATTTATACGATGGTTTAAACTTACTTCTGAAATTAACCCGTTGTTGCGATTTTTTAGATCTGTGGATATTAAGATACCTACCTTATATGTAATGGGTGAGGAAGATTATCTATTCTTGCCTACTATAAAAAAAATAGCTTCTGCCCACAAAACATCAAATCTATTTATAATACAGGATTGTGGCCATGTGGTGAACATAGAGCAGCCGCAATTGTTCAATAATATGGTGATAGGCTACTTGGTGGGAATGGGGAATAATTCCTAGTACAATCATAGCACTTGGTATTGGTAAAACATCGCAAGGTTACGTCTGATTACCGGATTGGTTATTGGTTTATCTTCGGATTACAGGTATAAAAATGAGACTTCTCAGCATACGGAGAAATTGTATTTTTTTTATCATAGGCTTTTTGTTCGGTAATGAAGTGTTGAATATGGAAGGTTAAAACCAAAAAAAACCGATGCTCCCACCGGTTTTAAACTAACTAACTAACTCAAAATTACTAACTAAAAAATAAAAATTCTATATTTAATTTTTAAGTCAAGAACTTGAAACTCAGTAATTTTAACGCACTATTTTATAGAATATTGTTTTGTTTTTGTGTTTTTTTAATCTTGAAGTGCAAATACTTTTTTAAGTAAGTCCGTTGTTCTAGAAGATGCTTTTGTTCTTATTTCTTTTTCTTCAACGGCAATCATGGTATAGACACCTTTTAAGGCTTCTTGAGTCACATAGTCGGTTAAATCCGGATTTACATTTGATGTTAGCGGAATTGAATTGTATTTGTTTATTAAAGAAGTCCAGACCTTATCAGCTCCAACTTTTTGGAAAGAAGATTTTATTACCGGATTAAATTTGTCGTAAAGCTCTGTGGTAGTTCTTTCTTTTAAATAGTTTGTAGCCGCTTGTTCGTTTCCTAGCAAGATTCCTTTTGCATCGTTGAATGAAATTTCTTTTACTGCATTTACAAATATTGGAGTAGCTTCGGAAACAGCATCTTCAGCTGCTCTGTTCAAAACTTTTAGCCCTTCGTCCGCCAAACTTCCCAAACCAATATCCCGTAAGGTCTTGTCTACTTTTTGTAATTCTTCAGGCAAAAGAATTTTAACGAGGTCATTTTTAAAAAAACCATCGGTTTTTGTCAACCTGCTTACTTGTTTAGTGATTCCTTTGTCCAATGCGGCGCGTAATCCATTCCCAATTTCTTCATTCCCTAGTCCAGTAGTTCCTGTTGGGATTTGATTTACGACCTGTTGTAATTCATTACAGGATATAAATAAGGTAATGCCAATAATCAGTGTAATTTTTTTCATGATACTATTTTAAGTTTAGTGTTTATTGGTTTACGAGAAAATAACGGTTTTATTGTTATATACCATTGTTTTTCTTAGCACATGGAGTTTAATGGCACGGGAAAGTACAATTTTTTCCAAATCTCTTCCCTTGCTGATAAAATCAGAAATACTATGCGAGTGTGAGACAGGAATAACATCCTGTTCTATAATAGGGCCTTCATCCAATTCCGCAGTTACATAGTGGCTTGTTGCACCTATAATTTTCACTCCTCTTTTAAAAGCGGCATGGTAGGGCTTAGCTCCTGCAAAAGCAGGTAAAAAGGAGTGATGTATATTTATAATACGATTTGGAAAAACATGGATTAAGCTGTCACCCACAATTTGCATATATCTTGCAAGAACTATAAAATCAATTTTATGTTCTTTTAAAAGGGCCAATTGTTTAGCCTCTGCTTCCATTCGATTTTTTTTGGTGAATGGTACATGAAAAAAGGGAATGCCAAATTGGTCGGCAATAAATTTAAGGTCAGGATGATTGCTTAGAATAAAGGGGATGTCTACAGTAAGTTCTCCAGATTGTTGTCTACCCAACAAATCGTATAAACAATGGTTATATTTAGATACGAAAAGCGCCATTTTTGGTTTTATAGTATCATAATAAAGATTCCAGTGCATAGCATACGGCCGTGCAATTGATGTCTCAAACAGGTTTCTAAAATTATCGGTTTCAAAACCTTCATCTTCAAATTCTGTTTCCAAACGCATAAAAAATACGTTCGAAGATTTATCTACATGCTGATCCAAGTAAATAATGTTACCAGAATGGGAATGAATAAATTGAGTAACGGAATTTATAATACCTGTCTTGTCCGGACAATTGATGAGGATAATAACTTTCAAAATAACCTGTTTTAGCCATCAAAAGTAACATATTACGGCTAATGGGAGCAAGGTAAGCTGTTTATCTGATTTTTGTGAATATGTAAACGGTAGTAGTATTAAGCTATGGATACTTTCCACTTCTTATACTGTTTTCTAAAACTTCGTAATTCTGTACGCAATAGATTAAGGTATTCTATTTCTTTTACACCGTCTTTTTCGAGTCCTCTGCAATAGGAGTTGATATTTCTGATCATAATGTTGATGTAAGAAATGCTATGCTTGCGTTCGGAGATGGATTTAGAAAACTCGGCGTCAACAATCTTTTGTGGTATCAGAATAGTGTCGGTTAGCAAAGAATTAGCAATACTATCACGTAAGCTATTAGACTCATAAAGCTTTAATAAGTCTTTGTTTAATGAAATGTAAGACACGATTTCCCTGCTCATGAAGCAGAGATTTAATGCTTGTCTGTAAATAGGTATTTGCTGTAAATTCTTTTTTGACATTAGATTTAAATACTTGGTAACCGACTTAAAGTTACTACGTAATTTTGATAGAATACTTTGTATTATGAATCAATTTATTAAATTTACTTTTGAAACAAAATAAATAAGTTTAATATGCAATCGAATATAAAGATAGATGGGCTGAACTGGAAAATATTGAATCGCTTACAGGAGAATGCAAGGGAATCCTTTGCGAATATTGGGCGGTATATTGGTCTTACTGCACCTGCTGTTGGGGAGCGCGTAAAAAAAATGGAGGACACAGGCATTATTTTGGGCTATAGTGCAGTTGTATCTCATTCACATACTGGTCATCAGTTAAAAGCAATTATTACCCTAAGGGCGTTTATGGGTAAGTTGAAGCCTTTTTTGGCTTTGGTACCTACTTTCGATGAGGTGATAAATTGTTATCGGATTACGGGTAATGAAAATATTGTTATGGAGGTGGTGCTTAAAGATCAGTTCCATTTAGAAAAGTTCATAGATAAGCTAATTCAGTATGGGGAAACCAGAACTAGTATCGTTCTATCTCATGTAATTGCAAACGCCCCAATTCGCAGTAAGCCTAATTAAGAACATTGTTTTCAATTTTTTTGATAGAACTAGAACAAATGTAACCAAAGAATTTTTTAACTTTAAAATGAAATTTTGGCTAGATTTTTGATTACTTTTTAGCATATGAAAAAAAATGCTATTCTCTTTCTTTTTTTGCTTCCAGCTATGTTGCTGGCTCAAAACGTTAGTCTTGTTAAAGGGGCTATAACTGAAAATATTGTTGTAAATGATTCCTTAAAAGAATCCTTTTCCGTTTATCTACCCAATTCTTTTGATGTTTCTAAAAACTGGCCTATAGTTTTTGTTTTTGATATGCAAGGCAAGGGAAAACAGGCATTGTCTATGTTCAGGGCAGCTGCGGAGCAAGAGGGTTACGTTCTGGCATCCTCCAATAATACAAATGATACCTTGTCGCTTTCAAAAAACATTCTCATTGCCAACAGATTTTTTAATGCGGCCTATGACCTGTTACCTTTGCAAAAGGAACGTACGTATACGGCAGGCTTTTCCGATGCAGCTAGGTTCGCATCTATAGTGCCCAACTTTGTTAAGGGAATAAAAGGCGTTATTTCCTGTGGTGCTGCTGTTGGTAGTCTGGATATCCTTAGTACAAAAAACCCTTTTTATTTTATTGGAATCGTAGGTCGAGAAGATTATAATTTCATCGATATGCTGGAAACTCGTAAGACATTAGATCGCCTAAAGTTTCCAAATCAACTGTTATTATTCGATGGAGGCCATGAATGGCCTTCTACAGATTTAATCACTAATGCCCTCAATATATTGACCTTGTCCGCTATGGCAAATGGAGAGGTCCCAAAGAATGAGCAAAAAATGGCAACATCATACAAAGAGTCGCTTACTAGGGCCAATAGTCTGTTCTCTGATCAAAAGCCGCTGTTGGCGGAACATAAACTATCGGAAATGATTCGTGTTTACGGTCCTTGGATAGAATTGGATTCCTTAAAGGATGTTAGAAAACAACTTCGTAGGTCCAGTTCTTTTAAAAGTAATAGAAGAAATCAAAATAATGTACTATTAAGGGAAAGTTTTACCAAGGAGGACTATGTTTACTTTTTAGAGGAGGATGTAATGACCTATAATTACAATAATTTAGGTTGGTGGAATTATCAGATGGACGAGTTGGATAAACTAGCTGAAAGTCCTAGTGTATATAATAAGCAAATGTCTCACAGGCTACGAGGTTATTTAAATGCGCTAATCGAAGATACCATTGATTTGATTGCAGGGGAAAAGGTCTTGGATATGGAAGCATTAACTTTTCTGTATATGCTAAAAACAGTTACCGAGCCAGAAAATTTTGCCTATTATCTCAAGGTTATTTCCAATAGTGCTAAAGTAGAGGATTATGGGACTTCACTTTTTTATCTAGAAGAATTATTAAAACAAGGATATAAAAACAAGGAAGAACTTTATGCGGTTGAGCATACCGCGCTGTTAAGAATTTCTCCTGAGTTTAATGCTTTGGTTGAAAAGTATTTGGAGAGTTCGCGTTACAACATTAGGGAAGAGTAAGGTGTGGCACCGTGGCCAAGTCCCAGTCTATAACTAAGCCTTTGGCTAGTGAAATGGCCACCTCTTTACCATATAGTACTTCGCAAAGATATAGGGCGGCTTCAAAACTTTTCGCACCTCCGGCCGAAGTGATATATTTTCCATCGTGAACAAATAATACACTGTCCTTAACGTTTAATTGTGGAAACATCTTTTTGTAGGCTGCAATATCGCTAGGAAAAGTAGTAGATACTACATCGTCTAAAATCCCGGTCTTTGCAAGAACAAAAGCGCCATCACAATGGCTCGTTACATACAATGCTTCTTTGTCCACTTTTTTTATAAAATTTAGTAGATTTTTGTCTTTTAGGTCACTGCCTAGATGGTGTTCAGCACTTGGTACCACCAAAATATCTATGCGCGGTATTGTATCTTTTGTGTAATCATAATCCGGCAAAAATCGTAATCCTTCAAAACTAGTGATGGGATGTAGTGTATTTGCAACAGTAAATGTATTCATTGCTTTGATGTTTTCTCTGTATACCGTATGCTGAAATATATCGTATGGTGCAGTAAACTCGGTATTATAAACACCATCCATGACTAAGAATGCGACGTTATACCTACCGTTTTCAAGTTTTGGAAGCGTACGGGCTTGAAATTTGAGCTTCTTGGGTGTTTGGGTACAACTAAATAGAATAAATAGTAACAGGAATAGTACTGATATTTGTTTCATTTGAAAGTCTTTTTTCCGTTTGCAAAGTACAAGGAATATGAAAGGTACTTCTTCTAAAACCGTATTTTTGTAAAAAAAATTACCATGCGCTTTCAATGGAATGTTTTCATCTTGGTTGTCTTATTATCTTTTGGTTGTAAAGACGGTAAAAAATACCACGATGAAAAAATTGAAATTACGACAGAAACAACATCGGATAAAATTGCGGCGGTATTGGAATTTCAACAATCGTTAAATGCTGAATTCAAGAACCCAGAGCAATCTCCGTTGCCGGACCGGTTTCGTTCAGAATTTGAAAGTTTGGATTTTTTTGCTCCCGATACTACCTACGTCGTCATTGCCAATTTGGTAAGAACACCACAGGCACTTCCGTTTTTAATGCCCACCAATACGGACAGGGAATCAAAGGAAAAGGTATATGGCATAGCTACCTTTAGCTTAAACGGCAAAGAACACGCTTTGGAAATTTACCAAAACGCAGAAACAATTCAAGAAAAGGGTTATGAGGATTACCTCTTTTTACCTTTTACCGACGCCACCAATGGAGTGCAAACCTATGATGGAGGTCGCTATTTGGATCTTAGAATTCCATTAGGAAACGAGATTGTCCTCGATTTTAATAAAGCGTATAACCCCTATTGCGCATACAATCCAAAATATTCCTGCCCTCTGGTGCCACCGGTAAATAATTTGGACACTAAAATTTTGGCTGGGGTTAAAAATTTCAAAAAATAAATTCCCCTTAGCTAAAACCTAAGGGGAATTTATTTTGAAAAAGTCATTTAAGCAGATGATCTAATAGGACCTATCATAGCTATGCTCAGCAAATAGACTCTAGGTCAAAAGTTTTAAATTTATCTAGGCAATAGACTTATATGCATATTTTTTGTCTTTCTATCTTACGAAGTACTATAAGGATAGAAAAAATGTAAGTTTATAAAAGTCATTAGGTGCAAAACGCTCATCTTCATCTGCTAAGTTTCCTCCGAAGGAAAATCTTAGACCGGCATTTCCTTTTTGAAATTGTACATAGGGCCCTAACCATACATAACCATCTAAACGATCAAGGCTGCCACCGCCATTGGTTTCGCCTCCAGACAGGTACAATTCTTCAAAATGGGCGCCAACTGAGAAGAAATCGGATGCTTTAAGGCCCAAATTCAGCCAGTAATGCAGGTAGTTATTGGTAGACTGCCCAGCTTGTGTGTTGTCCCTAAATGCGGCATAGTAACCTAGGTAGAATTGACCCTCCAATAAATCTGTTCCCAAGTTTATGGTGAGGTTTGGAACGATACCATCACCAATAATACCAGGTTCCGCCGCACCGCTAGACAATAAACTTCCCATGGTGAAGCCCAGTTGGGGATTAATATCAAAGGCACCAACGGTTTTATTATAGCCAATACCGAATTCGGTCCATTGGCCCCATGCTGATCCCGTACCTGCTCCCCACTGAATTCCATATATGGTGAGCGCATCGGTATCGCTTAGTTCATAGCCAATAGTCATCATCGGATTAAACCCAAAGAAGGCATCTTGATTTAGACTAAGGCCAACACTAACTTTATCGTCTAAATCATTTTCATCTTGCGCTCTTACCGAAGTAGATACGATAATGCCCATTAGGGCAACTAATACGGTTGTTTTTTTTACTAACATAGTTTCTAGTTTTAAGGATTAATCAAGTTTTTATTTTTATTATTTGGAATATTCAATTATCGTTTAGGTATGTATTTGATGCTAATTCTTGAATGATTGAGAAGCAACGGCTATTATGTATTATGTAGTTTGGGATAAAAGGCAATTAATGTTGATTCAACCTAAAGTCAGCATAGGCGTCCATTCCATGTTCGTGGAGGTCCAGGCCTTCAAGTTCTTCTTCTTTGGAAACTCTTAATCCTAAAGTTACTTTTAGTACTGTTAGGATTATCCCTGAAGTAGCTACGCAAAAAGCTCCTATAATTAAAACACCGTACAATTGGGTCAAAAATTGTTCCCCACCAGCTTTGTCGCCAAAAAGTCCAACGGCAAGTGTACCCCAAATACCGGAAATTAAGTGGACCGCTACTGCACCTACAGGGTCATCCAACTTTATTTTATCAATGAGTGCTACACCAAGAACTATAATGATTCCAGCTAAAAAACCTATAACCACAGCTTCGTTTGGCGACATAAGGTCTGCCCCTGCCGTAATACTGACCAATCCGCCAAGTATACCGTTAAGAAACATGGTCAAGTCCAAATTTTTGTAGAGAACGGTAGATGAAATAAATGCTCCAAAACCACCGGCTGCGGCTGCTAAACTTGTTGTAACCAATACCAATGAAGTTAGTTCTGGGTCTGCGGAAAGTACAGAACCACCATTAAATCCAAACCATCCTAACCAGAGAATTAAGACACCGGCAGTTGCTATTGGAATGTTATGCCCAGGTATGGCTTTTGTCTTACCGTCCTTTCCAAATTTTCCAATCCTTGCCCCTAAAAGAGTAATCGCTATTAATGCTGCCCAACCTCCGACGGAATGTACTAAAGTAGAGCCTGCAAAATCATAGAACCCCCAGGAATCCAAAAATCCACCTCCCCATTTCCAAGCACCTACGATTGGGTATACTAGGCCAACGTATATAACAGTAAATATCATAAAGGCTCCTATTTTCATCCGTTCTGCCACGGCACCGGAAACAATAGTCGCCGCTGTTGCCGCAAACATCCCTTGAAAAAGAAAATCTGTCCACCATGTGTAACCACCATCTGCATAGTCTGCTGTCATGCCTCCTTCTGGAGCACCTATTCCAAAACTATCCATAGAGAACTTTAAAATTCCCATGTCTCCCTCTTCGAAACCTGGATACATGAGATTGAAACCCCAAGCATAATAAAGAAGTAAGCCTCCGGTAATGATAAATATATTTTTGAATAGAATATTGATTGTATTTTTTTGTCTGGTTAAGCCAATTTCTAAAAAAGCAAAACCAGTATGCATGAAGAATACTAGCGCGGTAGCCAACATCATCCATACGTTATTTGCTGTAAATAATCCTGAGTCCATTTTAATACGTTTTATGTGGTTGGTTTTAGTTAATGCCAGCCTGGCCGTTTTCCTTGGTTCTGATACGGTATGCTTCAATGATATCTGATACGAAAATTTTACCATCTCCTACATTTCCGCTGTAAGCAGCTTCAAGAATGGTATTGACAGTTTTTTCTAAAAACTCGTCTGATACGACTATGGTAAGAAATCGTCTTTGTATATCTGAAGTACTATAGGAAATACCCCTATACACATGGCCTTGTTTTTCATTGCCAACGCCGGTCACATCCCAATAACTAAAAAAATTTACTTCAAGTTGATGCAATGCCTCTTTTACATCGTCAAATTTTGATTTTCTGATAATTGCCTCGATTTTTTTCATTTTTTTGGTTTTGTAGAGTCCAAAAATATGATGAAAAATTTTATACCCCCCTTTTTGAAGGGGGTAAAGGCTAATTTTTGTAGTTATAATATTTTATACCCTCTAAAATTAGAAGTATGATTAAATAAATACCTTTATTTTATGGATATGTCTATTTGGAATTAAAGAATATGTCCGTTTCTTGATAATAAGTAATAAAATGGAATGATTTGATGCGGATTAAGCAAACAAGAAGTAGTTTTTGGAATAATTAATCAAAATTTAAAAAAAGACTGGCGTAATGTTATTCCTATAACACTTTAGAAATCCACAGACCAAGGGAAACAGAGAGAATTCCAACTGCGATGCTTAGAATTGTATAAAACGCGAAATAAAGTACATTAGATTCTTTTAGAAGGAATTGACCTTCCATGGCAAAAGTAGAAAAGGTAGTAAACCCGCCACAAAATCCAGTAACCAGTAAAAGCAGTTGTGTTTGGGATAAAACGCTTGTCTTTAATGACAGGCCCATTAGCATACCAATAAGAAGACAACCAATAACATTGACAAAGAAAGTTCCTAAAAAGAAATTTGAGAAATAAGGATTAAGAGACTTTGAAATCCAAAATCGCAATAAGCTCCCAACACCTCCTCCTAAAAAGACTAGTAACAACTGTTTCATACCTGTTAAAGGTAAAAAACTATACCGCTTTTTTAAGTTCTTGGTTGAGTAAATTAATTGGATAAATTACAGAGCCGGAGTTTTTGGCAACTTTGGGGGAATTTTTTGCTGCTCTTTTACTCCATATTGGCATGCTTGCCAATAACATAAATGCATTAAGTCCGATTAAAATAAAAAAAATTGTAAGAAAAGCCATCATAATAATATACCCCTTTATAGCTGTATAACGCAAAATTACGCTATTTGGTATGATATACGAGTAAAATCGTTTTTTTGTTGTGTAAGGCTTAGTTTTTGTGGTGTAGGTAAAAAATAAGTTAATTTTTAAGGAAAAATTTAATCATAAATAAAATTATCAGGAATACTGCAAAGAATAGGGCTACCCATTTGACACCTTTGTAATTTTTTTGATGTAATTTAAGGTCTTTTCGGTAGGAAATAATAATTATAATGAGAAAGACGACAGCAAAAAGGCCTCCGAAAATTAGTTGTCCGCTACTGAACATATTTTATATTTTTACGCAAAGCTAACAGAAAATCAGAATAGTTTAGGATGAAAAACAAAATCAATTGTGTCCAGCTTTTTCACGAAGCTTTTGGGTTAGGTGTCTCTAGTGAGTTGAAATCTAATTTGGGTGTGTCCAAAAACCAATTACGGTTTAAATTAATGGAAGAAGAAAACAAGGAATACTTGGAAGCTGCAACGAATAATGATATGGTTGAGGTGGCCGATGCGCTTGGTGATATGCTCTATATTCTTTGTGGTACCATTCTGGAGCACGGAATGCAGCATAAAATAGAGGAGGTGTTTTATGAAATACAACGCAGTAATATGAGCAAGCTAGGTGCCAATGGCAAACCTATTTATAGGAAAGACGGGAAGGTGCTCAAAGGGCCTAACTATTCTAAACCGAATATTGCATCCATTTTGGATATGTAACTCTCCTAATAACCCCAAAATGATACGGGCGGAATGGTACTGCTATTCCGCCCGTATCATTTTTACAATCATGAAGAACTACTTGGTTATCTTATAGCTCCAGCCATAAGGGTCATCAGACTTATGGTATTGGATGTCAGTAATAATTTTTTTGATTTTTTTAGCGTACGGAGCGTCTAGCTTCGGCAGCTCATAGTCGGTATCCTTAAATCCAAATGCTGCTATTGGAGAAATGACCGCAGCAGTTCCAGCACCGAACATTTCTTTTAAAGTACCTGCCTTGGCCGCGTTCACTACTTCCGTCACGGTGATTTTTCTAACTTCTACGGGGATTCCTTCTTTCTTTGCAATTTCAATAATGCTTTTTCGGGTAATTCCGTCCAAAATTCTATCGCTGGTAGGGGCAGTAATTAGTGTATCGTTAATACGAACAAAAATGTTCATTGCTCCCGCTTCTTCTATATACTCGTGCTCGGTATCATCCGTCCAAATTACTTGGTTGTATCCTTTTGAGATAGCTAATTGTGTGGGATAAAATTGACCAGCGTAGTTGCCTCCTGCTTTGGCAAAACCAACTCCACCATTTGCCGAGCGCGAATAAGTCTGTTCTATTAAAACTTTGACTTCACCTGCAAAATAAGCTCCGGAAGGCGCACATGCAATTATGAATTTATATTCATCTGCGGGAGAGGCGTGAAACCCTTTGCCTGTAGCAAACATAAAAGGGCGAATGTACAATGAAGATCCTTCGTTGGTAGGGATAAAGGCACTGTCAAGCTTTAAGAGTGTCGTTAGTCCATCCATAAAATAGTCCTCTGGAATCTCCGGAATACACATTCTCTTTGCAGAAATATTGAATCTTTTATGATTGTCCAAAGGCCTAAAAAGAAAAATATCATGGTTCTTATCCTTGTATGCCTTCATTCCTTCGAATATAGACTGTCCATAATGGAAAATTTTTGCCGAGGGGTCTAAACTAATATTTTGATAGGGAACAATTTTAGGAGTTTCCCATGCGCCATGCTTATAATCGCAGACCAGCATATGGTCTGTAAATACCGATCCAAAGGCTAAATTGTCGAAATCTATTTGGTCAATTTTGGAAGTTTGGACCTTTTCTATGCTGATGCTTTTTGTTTCGATACCCATTAAATGATTAATTTTAGAGAATAAATTTAATCAAATATCCCAATGGTCACTTCTTTTTTAGTTTAAAAATGACCAGTTTTGTGTGTGAAATCTAATTTTTGGAGAATATGAAAAGTTTTAACATTTTACTTGTTGTTTTTGCGATGGTATTATCTTGTAAAGGACAGCGTAATACCGAGGATGCTAGTAGTGTTAACGAGCAATTTCGTTCATTTGGTGAAAAGATTGAGGCAGTCGATGCTAAGGATGTAAAGAACATGTTAGCCGACTACAACAACATCGCACAAAATGACACCCTGCAAACAAAATTTGTTGCAAAGGTAAAAGAGGTCTGTAAGTCCAAAGGTTGCTGGATGACGCTGGAATTAGCCGATGGAGAAGAAGCTATGGTGCGTTTTAAGGACTATGGTTTTTTTATGCCAAAGGATATTGAGGGCAAACAAGTTATCGTTAACGGCTTAGCCTTTGTAGAATCCATGAGTGTAGAAGACCAAAGGCATTATGCAGAAGATGGTGCAACAGCTGCTGAATTGGCGAAGATAAACGCTCCAAAAAAGACTTACGGTTTTGAGGCTAACGGGGTTTTACTAAAAGAGTAATTTGGAACGGCAAATAATAACTACCGGTGATGGCTCAAAGACAATTCAGTTAAAAGATTGGGACGAGCAGTACCATTCTAAGCACGGTGCGATACAAGAGGCGTACCATGTGTTTATAAGGAGCGGCCTAGATCTGTTCAAAAATACGTACGTGGATATTCTTGAAATAGGTTTGGGCACAGGCCTAAATGCCTTTATTACTTTTATAGAAGCCGAAAAAGGGAATTACCATGTCAACTATTGCGGCATAGAGGCATATCCAGTTACTTGGGAAGAGGCAAGCCAATTGGAGTATGTTGCCAAGCTCAATGTTCTTAACAAGCATATTTATTATAAGCAGTTACATACTTCTTCTTGGGAGGTTCCCCACGAAATCGCATCATTTTTTACACTTACGAAAAGGAAAATGGATTTTAAGGATATTCAAGATAAAGAAATGTTTAACCTTATTTATTTTGATGCTTTTGGGGCTAGGGTGCAGCCAGAGCTGTGGACCGTTGCTATTTTTAAAAAAATGTACCAGGCCTTAAAAAGCAAAGGCTATCTTGTTACCTATGCTGCCAAGGGCAGTGTTAGGAGGGCTATGCTAGCCGTTGGTTTTATAGTGGAAAGACTTCCCGGGCCTCCAGGTAAGCGAGAAATGCTCCGTGCCCAAAAACCTTAGATTAACCGCTCTGAACATTAATTTGTAGCTATTGTGGTGGCATGGGGCATCACATTCCTTCAACAACACTGTTAAATCGAAATTAAAGCTAGCCAGTGCTTTAGGTAAATCCAATACCTTTGAAATATGAAAGTTTTGATTTCAGGTGCAACAGGTCTAGTGGGTCAGGAGTTGGTAGGGCAATGCCATGCCAAAGGGTATGACGTAAACTTTCTTACCACGAGCAAGCGTAAGTTAGTTTCAGAAACCAATTATAAGGGGTTTTATTGGAACCCTAAAACGGGGGAAATAAATAAGGAATGCCTTAAAGGTGTTTCGGTTGTCATCAATTTAGCTGGCGCTAGTATTTCTAAAAGATGGACTTCTTCATATAAGAAGCAGGTTTTGGAAAGTAGGATAGATACGTTAGATACCTTATATCAATTAGTAGCCGATTCACCCGAGCATCAGGTTACTTCGTTTATATCAGCATCCGCAATTGGTATTTACCCCAATTCCCTGGATAACTATTATGAGGAGCAGGAATCTGGTGTTGATGATAGTTTTTTAGGAGAGGTAGTTGCCGCATGGGAACGTAAGACAGACGAATTTAAAGCTTTTGACATTGCGGTAAGCAAAGTACGTATTGGCTTGGTATTGTCCACCAAAGGCGGTGCTTTGCCAGAAATTGCCAAACCTATAAAGCTATATGTAGGTGCGGCTTTTGGCTCTGGGGAGCAGTGGCAATCTTGGATTCATATCACTGATCTGGCGCGTATGTTTCTTTTTATTGCAGAAAATAATTTAAAAGGAGTGTATAATGGTGTAGCACCAAATCCTATAACCAATAATAGATTGGTTAAAGAGGTGGCAAAAATTTTAGAAAAACCCTTATTCTTGCCCAATATTCCAAGGTTTGTCATGCGGACCATATTAGGCGAAATGTCCTATATTTTATTTGCTAGTCAGCGGGTGAGCAGTAAAAAAATAGAAGAAGAAGGTTTTGATTTTGAATATCAGAATATATGTAATGCCTTAGAGGCTATTTATGAAAAAAGTGGAATGTGTAGTATTCCTGAGGATAATATACGGAATGAGTACGCCCCATAGTTTTTCAAATGTTTTAAGAGTTTACTTTTTAAATCCGCTTTTGGCGGATTTTTTTGTAAAGTTTGGTGACATTTTGACATTTTTAAAGATTTGGCAGTACTTTTGCCACCTTGTAAAATCATATTAATATAGTGAAAAATCAGATGAACAATAAAGAACAATCCGAAGAGATAGATGACGCTATTTCGCAGGAAGAAGGTACAGATACTACTGAACAAAATGATGTCCATGATGAAGTTGAGCAGACCGAGGAAGAACGCTTAAGAGAAGATGTAGCGAAGGAGAAGGATAAGTTTTTAAGACTTTTTGCAGAGTTCGAAAATTATAAGAAACGGACCTCCAAGGAAAGAATGGATTTATTCAAAACAGCCGGACAAGAGGTAATTGTTTCATTACTGCCAGTATTGGATGATTTCGACAGAGCGTTAAAAGAACTCTCCAAATCAGAGGATAAGGAAATGTTCAAAGGTGTGGAACTTATCAGTGGCAAGTTTAAGGAAACATTGAAATCTAAGGGTTTGGAAGACTTGAACGTAAGCGTTGGAGATGTTTTTGATGCAGAAATTCATGAGGCCATAACACAGATACCTGCGCCAAGTGAGAAAATGAAAGGTAAGGTTATAGACGTTATAGAAAAGGGGTTTAAACTAGGAGATAGAATTATACGTCATCCAAAGGTGGTTGTAGGGAATTAAAAAAAAGCTATGAAGCAAGATTATTACGAAGTGCTGGGAATATCCAAGGGCGCTTCTACTGCAGAAGTTAAAAAGGCATATCGAAAAAAGGCTATTGAGTTTCATCCGGATAAGAACCCAGGTGATGCAACTGCCGAAGAGAACTTTAAAAAAGCGGCTGAAGCCTATGAGGTGTTAAGCGATGCGGACAAAAAGGCAAGATACGATCAATTTGGACATGCGGCGTTCGAAGGCGGTGGCGGCTTCGGTGGCGGTGGAATGAACATGGACGATATTTTTAGTCAGTTCGGCGATATTTTCGGCGGAGGCTTTAGTGGCGGAGGCTTCGGCGGTTTCAGCGGTTTTGGCGGTGGTGGCCAACGCAGGGTCAAAGGGAGCAATCTACGTATTAGGGTAAAGCTTACCTTGGAAGAAATTGCCAATGGTGTTGAGAAAAAAGTAAAGGTAAGGCGCAAAGTCCAAGCAGATGGTGTTACCTATAAAACATGTGCCACCTGTAACGGTAGTGGTCAGGTAACTAAAATACAAAATACTATTTTAGGTAGAATGCAGACCGCAGCTACCTGTAGTTCCTGTGGCGGTGCAGGGCAAATGTTGGATGGCAAGCCCAAGGACGCAGATGCCCAAGGTTTAAAAGTAACCGAAGAAACCGTTTCTATCAATATTCCGGCTGGCGTAGAAGAAGGAATGCAGTTGAAAGTGCCGAATAAAGGAAACGAGGCTCCGGGTAATGGCGTTCCGGGAGATTTGTTGGTGGCTATAGAGACACAAGAACACGATACCCTTAAGCGAGAAGGTGATAACCTACATTATGATTTATACATAAGTATTTCCGATGCGGTGTTGGGAACTTCAAAAGAAATTGATGCTGTAGGTGGTAAGGTGCGCATAAAGTTGGAGTCAGGAATTCAATCTGGTAAAATTTTACGCTTACGAGGTAAAGGGATTTCCAGTTTAAACGGTTACGGTAGCGGAGACCTTTTAGTACATGTGAATGTTTGGACGCCTAAAGAACTGAATAAGGAGCAGAAAGACTTTTTTGAGAGGATGCAAGGGACCGATAATTTTGAACCAAGACCGCAAAAATCGGATAAATCTTTCTTTGAAAAAGTAAAAGATATGTTCTCTTAGGAGGAAAAGTATTGGATTTTAAAATAAAAACGTATATTTGAATTAATATTGGGAAACCAATATTAATTTTCTTTTTCATAGCAATTTTTTTCCCATCCTTAATTGATTTAAGGGTGGGTTTTGCTTTTTAGGATACTTTTTTAGTCCGCTTGGTTTTATTTTGAAAGTTAAATTGCATTCTAAACAAGCAGAAAGTTTGTTTAATTTAGGTCTTGATAAAACATTGTTAAAAAGAGCCTTTAAGACAATTCTTAAAAATTGTCGTTCAAAACAATTCAATATCTTTGAACAAATTGATTACATGAACAATATTTTGGTAGTTGACGAGGTTACCAAACAATTTGGAGATTACACAGCTCTAAAAAGTGTTTCCCTTGAAATCCCTGAGAATAGTATTTATGGTCTTTTAGGTCCAAATGGGGCAGGAAAAACTACCTTAATTAGAATAATCAACCAGATAACCTATCCAGATACGGGAACCGTTTTTTTTAATGGAGCCCCTCTACAGCCAGAACATATTTCTCAAATTGGCTACCTTCCAGAAGAACGTGGCCTGTATAAAAGCATGAAAGTTGGGGAGCAGGCTTTGTACTTGGCGCAGTTAAAGGGCCTTTCAAAGCACGATGCCAAGAACAAATTGAAATTTTGGTTCGAGCGTTTGGACATTGGTGACTGGTGGAGCAAAAAAATTCAGGAATTGTCCAAGGGGATGGCTCAGAAAATACAGTTTATTGTTACAGTGCTCCACGAACCTAAGCTACTTATTTTTGACGAACCGTTTAGCGGCTTCGACCCCATCAATGCAAATATTATTAAAGAGGAAATTTTGAAGCTCAAAGAGCAGGGTACTTCTATCATATTTTCTACCCATAGAATGGAATCTGTAGAGGAGCTTTGTGAATATATTGCACTTATACACCGGTCAGAAAAGATTTTGGACGGTAAATTGTCTGAAATAAAAAAAGAATTTAAAAACAATATTTTTGGAGTAGGGGTAACTACAGAGACTCCAGAGGATGTGTTGCTAAAATTAAAAGAGCGCTATCAAATACTTTCTTCAAAATATGATAGCGGTGAAAAGCAATTAGATTTTTCTATACAGTTGCCAAATGAAGATTCTACAGCCTTGTTGGGTTTACTTGGGTCCGTATCAAATGTAAATAGCTTTGTGGAGACTATTCCTTCTGCCAATGACATCTTTATACGGAGTATTCAAAATAAAGGATTTGCTAATGAATAAGTTACCGCTGATTATAAAAAGAGAATATTTGGCCAAGGTTAGGAATAAATCCTTTGTCATAATGACGTTTTTAAGTCCTATTTTAATGGTAGGAATGATTTTACTTATTGCTTTTCTAACCAAACTAAACGACAGTGAGAAAAGAGTAATTGCTGTTTTAAATGAAAGCGATTTTTTTACCACGGAATTTCTTTCAAATGAAACTACTTCTTATGTTAATTATAGGGATATCACGTTGGAAAAAGCTAAGGATTCTACCCGAAATATGGGATACTATGGGCTCGTTTATGTGCCAAACGAAAATACGCTTGAATTGGTTTCCCAAAGAGCTTTTTTCTATAGTGGAGAGGCGCCTAACACCAGTACTATTGAAGGTTTAGAACGAATTTTTAAAGAACGGTTAAAACAAGAACGACTTCGAGAACTAGGAATTTCAACTTCGGAGTATGCGGAGATGGACCCCTCCTTTCAAATGAACATAGCTACGTTTGACGGGGAACAGAACTTAAAAGGAATTAACGAGATAAAGGCGTTCATAGGAGGCGGATTCGGTTATTTGATTATGATGTTTATCATTATCTATGGCGGGTTTGTTATGAGAAGTGTCATAGAAGAGAAGACCAGCCGTATTATTGAGGTTATTATTTCTTCGGTAAAACCGTTTCAATTAATGCTAGGTAAGATTATTGGTACATCTTTGGCAGGAATCACTCAATTTGCTATTTGGATTCTTTCCGGTACTATTTTACTGGTAATCGCGTTGGCAATTTTTGATATAGATCCTGCTGTTATTTCTGGTTCTGGAGCTATGCCTCTCATGGGCGAAGGTGTTAATCCTAGTGTGCCCTCTGCTGATTTGACCATGCAATTATATGCCCAAGAACTTTTTGATATTCCATGGGGTCTTTTGATTTCTTTTTTTCTGATTTATTTTATCCTTGGGTATTTGATTTATAGTTCTATTTATGCAGCTATCGGCGCAGCGGTAGACAATGAAACGGACACACAACAGTTTATATTTCCCATAATACTACCCTTAATGTTAGCTATTTATGTTGGATTTTTCTCTGTTTTTAGCAATCCCCATGGACCGATAGCAGTAGGTTTTTCCCTATTTCCGTTAACTTCTCCCATTGTAATGATGATGCGCCTTCCTGGTGGTATTGGAGATAGTGGCGTGCCCGTATGGCAGCTGGTATCCTCTATCCTAATTTTAATAGTTACCTTTATTGGTATCGTTTGGTTAGCTGCCAAAATTTATAGGGTTGGTATTTTGATGTATGGAAAAAAACCAAGCTATAAGGAGTTGTTCAAATGGCTCAAATATTGATAATGGTTCAAGAAAAAACCGAGAAATTACAGGAAATAATTGAGAATGATATCTGGGGTTCCATAAAGCAATTTTTGGAGCTTGGATTTCACTTCGGATCTGGTGATAAATCCATAGATATTACTATTGGTCTTCTATTGTTATTAACCACCGCGTTTATAGGAACTAGCTTTTTTATGAAGTGGGTGCGTAGATTTTTTACCCGCAAGATGGAAACAGAAGACAAACTTAAGTTTGTCAGTATTTTTAAATTTATAAAGTATCTTGTTTATATCGTGGTGATATTATTTACCATGAGTGCGGCCGGTATAAACATTACAATACTAATCACTGCTTCAGCGGCTCTTTTTGTTGGTTTAGGTCTTGCCTTGCAGGAGCTTTTTCAAGATATCATTGGGGGAATATTTATTATTCTTGACAAATCACTTCGCGTAGGTGACATAGTAGAGGTAGACAGCAAGGTGGGAAAGGTTTTTGAGATTAAGCTGCGCACTACGAGGGCTATTACAAGAGACGATAAAATTATCATCATACCCAACCATAAATTCATCAGTGATATTGTTTATAATTATACCCAGAATCATAAAACTACTAGGGAGAGCGTTAAAATTGGAGTGGCATATGGTAGCGATGTTCAATTAGTGACAAAGATTTTAGAGATGGTCTTACAAAATCAAAAAGGAGTTTTAAAGAGTCCAAAACCATTTGTACTGTTTGACGATTTTGGTGATTCGGCATTATTATTTTCACTTAATTTCTTTATCAGCGATAGCTTTACCGACCCAAGAATAAAAAGTGAAATACGTTATCGAATAGATGCAGAGTTTAGAAAGAATAGTATCACGATACCATTTCCGCAAAGAGATGTCCATATTTTTCAGCAAAAGCCATTTCAACATAGCAATATTCAAAATTCAGGCAAGGAATGGGAGCAAAAGGAGGATTGACCATTCTATTCCTATTACTAACGATATGTGTTACTTTGGGGCAGACTCCAGATGTCTTCAGGGCGGAGTATATGCTTTTGCCCAGAAATGATTCAGGTGCAAGATTGGCCCGTATCAAGTTAGTCGCAAATGTTCCTATTAAGGTAGGTGATTCTGGTATGATTGTTTTGGGTAGTGAATATAATCGTTTGGCATATGATTTGGACAGAGATGATATCACTATTAACCAACAAGGCCTCAATTATTTTCATGTGGTTGATATTAATTTAGGTTATGTTCATAGATATACCAAAGATTGGAGACTTATTGGTGTCCTTACTCCAAGGCTAGCATCAACGTTGACCAATCCGCTAGAAAACGGGGACTTTTCTGTTAATGCTACGATCGGGGCTTTTAGGGACAGACCCTATTTAGATAAACCAACACGCTTAGTGTTAGGTATTGCGTATAATTCTACGGTAGCACTTAGGGTTCCTTTGCCAGTAGTGTACTTTGAAAAAAGATTTCACCCTAGTTGGTCCTATATTATTGGGGTGCCTAAGTCAGGTATCAAACATCATTTCGATGAAAAGCACATGGTACAAACAGAGTTCATTTTAGATGGGTATTTTGTAAACCTACAGAATAATACTGCTTTGCCAGATGCTACCTTTGCATCCTCCATATCGTCATCAGCTGCGGTTGTAACACTGGGATATTCTTACAATATCACTAAAGAAATGTCTTTTTATGGATTTTTTGGACACACTATATTTCAACTAGGAGTTTTGAGAGATGAGGATAGAAATGATATTTTTACATTGAACGATGATACTAGCTTTTACATTAGAACAGGTTTTAGAATAGGATTGTAAACAAATAAAAAAGATATGTCAAGAATTTTAGTAATAGAGGACGAAGCGGCTATTAGACGCGTATTGGTAAAAATCCTGTCCGAAGAGAATGATGCTTATGTGGTAGAAGAAGCGGAAGATGGTTTAAAAGGTTTGGAAACCATAAAGAATAAGGATTATGACCTTGTGCTTTGTGATATAAAAATGCCCAAAATGGATGGAGTAGAGGTTCTGGAGGCCGCTAGAAAAATTAAACCGGAAATTCCCTTTATTATGATTTCCGGACATGGCGATTTAGATACTGCTGTACAAACCATGCGACTAGGTGCTTTTGATTATATTTCAAAACCCCCTGATTTGAATAGACTATTGACCACTGTTAGAAATGCTTTGGATCGTAAAGAACTAGTAGTGGAAAATAAGATTCTTAAAAAGAAGGTTGGCAAGACCTATCAAATGATTGGCGAGAGTGCCGAGATTGAAGGGATAAAGGATATGATTGAGAAAGTAGCTCCGACCGATGCTAGGGTACTAATTACAGGTGCTAATGGAACAGGTAAGGAATTAGTGGCCCATTGGCTTCACCAAAAAAGCCAACGAAGTGGAGCGCCCTTTATTGAAGTCAACTGCGCTGCGATACCATCGGAACTTATAGAAAGTGAGTTGTTTGGTCATGTAAAGGGAGCTTTTACATCTGCGGTCAAGGATCGTGCGGGTAAATTTGAGGCTGCGAACAAAGGAACCATTTTCTTGGATGAAATCGGTGATATGAGTCTTTCTGCACAGGCTAAAGTGTTAAGGGCATTGCAGGAGAGTAAAATTTCTAGGGTAGGAACCGACAAGGACATAAAAGTAGACGTGCGGGTTTTGGCTGCTACCAATAAAGACTTAAAACATGAAATAGCAGAAGGTAATTTTCGTGAAGATCTTTACCATAGGCTTGCCGTAATTCTAATACAAGTGCCTTCTTTGAACGATAGACGGGATGATATTCCGTTGTTGATAGAATATTTCTGCAAAAAAGTAACCGATGAGCAAGGGATTCCATTAAAAACCTTTAGCGAAAAGGCTATTAAATTGCTCAAAGCTTATGATTGGACCGGAAATATTAGAGAGTTGAGAAATGTTGTGGAACGTCTTATTATTTTGGGTGGTACCGAGGTTTCCGGAGACGATGTAAAACTATTTGCAAGTAAATAGCGTTATATTTCTTAGGCTAAAGACAGTCTGGAATTTTAAGCAGGGCATCTGCTGTAATTTCCTTGGTTCTTAGATTGTAGTATTTTTTACCTTTCGATAAATCGCTTTTTAATAGCTGCTTTTCGCAATTCTCAAAAATGTTTTTGGCAAATGCACGGGCTTCTTTGCAGTCTACCGTTTCTACTATCTTTTGGAGGGATGCTTTATATTTCTCTAAGGAAATATCAATTTTTTCGTTTAAAGAAGTAACACTTTGTTCAGTTAAGAGTGTTGTTTTAGTATTTCTTAGCGTATTGGTGTTTAGGGCAAGTACGTCATTACCATATTTACTCTGGTGTAAATCGTGTGATTCTAGGGCTTCTAGTCCGCTGAGTGTCAGTTTTAAGGACCTTTCTAAAAATAGACGCGTTGCATTCAAAGAGGTAGCCTTCGTAGCCATTTTAAGGTTTTTCAAACCTTCTTCCATATCAATTTCAGCATATTCACATCCACAAATGGCTAATTGTCTTTTTGTTTTTTCAATAGCATTCAAGGCTTTATATGCATAAAACCGTGCTTGATTTATATCATCTTTTGCAATAGCAGCTTCCGTTTGCGTTTTGGCAAAGCCAATATTGGAACCTGCGTACTCACACTCCATGTTGGATGTAAAGGAAGAAAATAATACCAGTGCCATAGCACTGATGAAGATATAGGTATTGTTCATCATCAAAGATTTGGTTTGTAAAATTTGGGCCTTTTTACAGATATAAAATTACTATGGGATACGGTATTTTGAATACACTATTCGATAGAAAACATCGCCTACGTGTTTAATTAGGTAAAAAGGTATAATCGTGTGTTGAACCGCATATTTTTTTAACATTTGAGCGCATTTCATCGATTAAAACTTTTATATTTCGGTATGGATTATATTAAAACCGAAGAATATCGCGCCAGTAGTACTACTAAAATTGCTAATCGTGCTACTCATCAAGACTTTGATTTGTCTGATAAACAACTTAAAAAGGATTTGAAAAAGACGCGTAAAGCACTAGGAGCGTTCCAAGATACCCTATATGCACATAATAAATATGCCGTATTGGTTTGCTTGCAGGGAATGGATACTGCCGGTAAGGATAGTTTAGTTCGTGAAGTTTTTAAGGATTTTAATGCCAGAGGAGTAGAAGTACACAGTTTTAAGGTACCAACTGAGCAAGAACTCGATCATGATTTTCTTTGGCGCCATTATATCGTGCTACCAGAAAAGGGTATGTTTGGGGTTTTCAACAGAACACATTATGAAAATGTTTTGGTAACAAGGGTTCACCCGGAATATATTCTAGGAGAACGAATTCCTGGGATACATACGGTGACGGATATAGATCAAGGTTTTTGGGACAAGCGTTTTGAGCAGATCAATAATTTTGAACGCCACTTGGTGAAAAACGGTACACTAATTTTTAAGTTTTTTCTGCACCTGTCCAAAGAAGAACAGCGCCAACGGTTGCTAAGAAGGCTTTCGTTAAAGAAAAAACATTGGAAATTTTCTCCTGGCGACCTTAAAGAGCGCAAGTTGTGGGAAAGGTATCAAGAATGTTATGAGGAGGCCATTACTAATACTTCTACCAAGCACGCACCTTGGGATATTATTCCTGCAGATAATAAAAAGGCAGCCCGTGTGATTGTAGCGTCTATACTTTTAGAAAGGTTAAAAAAATATAAAGAAATCAAGGAGCCGCAATTGGAAGCCAAAATAATGGCTAATTTAGAGACCTATGAAAAGCAACTACAAAACGAAGAGTAAGATTAGCTTTCTGACTTTATGTTTGGTTTTTAGTCAGGTTCTGTTTTCGCAAACGAATGACGAGGTTCAACTGCGCAAAATTTATGATGCAGCGCTAACCCAAGGGAAATCATATGATTGGCTTAATCATCTCTCAAATCAGATTGGTGGCAGGTTATCTGGCTCTGTTCAAGCACAGCAGGCAGTTGATTATACAAAAGCAGAACTAGATGCCCTAGGTTTGGATCAAGTCTGGTTACAGCCGGTAATGGTTCCTAAATGGGTACGAGGTACTCCTGAATTTGCTTATTTTGAAACGGAACCAGGTAGCACTACCAACGTACCTATTACGGCTTTGGGAGGTTCTGTTCCCACACCTACAAATGGGATAAAAGCAAAGCTAGTTGAGGTGCAAAGTATAGCGGAGCTAGATACCTTGGGTGCCGATAAAATCGCTGGAAAGATCGTATTCTTCAACAGACCAATGAATCCAAAACACATTAACACATTTGATGCGTACTCCGGTGCAGTAGACCAGCGTGGTTCAGGTGCAAGGGAAGCAGGTAAGTTTGGGGCTGTAGGTGTTATTGTTCGTTCCATGAACCTAAGGCTGGATGATTTTCCGCATACGGGAGGTATGGGCTATGGTGATACACCAGTGAATCAAAGAATTCCGGCAGCTGCTATAAGTACTAACGCAGCTGATCTGCTTAGCGCTACATTAAAGTTAAATCCTGAAATCAGCTTTTATTTTAAGCAAAACTGCAAACAGTTCGATGACGTACAAAGTTTTAACGTTATCGGTGAAATCAAGGGAAGTACACACCCGGAAGAAATTATAGTCGTAGGCGGACATTTGGATTCTTGGGATTTAGGCGATGGTTCACATGATGACGGTGCTGGTTGCGTACAAAGCATGGAGGTATTGCGGTTGTTCAAGGAAATTGGTTATAAACCCAAACGCACGATTAGGGTAGTACTATTTATGAACGAAGAAAATGGATTACGTGGCGGTCGCAAGTATGCTGAAGTTGCGCAAAAAAATAATGAGAATCATATTTTTGGTCTTGAAAGTGATTCGGGAGGATTTACCCCAAGAGGGTTTTCTTTTGATAGTTCGGAAACTAACTTTAACCGTGTTTTAGGTTGGAAGAAACTGCTTGAACCTTATCAAGTAGATATGTTGGTTCAAGGATTCAGCGGTGCGGATATAAGTCCCTTAAAAAATGATACAATTGTTTTGGCTGGATTAAGACCAGATTCACAGCGCTATTTTGATCATCACCATTCTAACAACGATACCTTTGATCAAGTGAACAAACGAGAATTGGAGCTGGGTGCCGCTGCTATGTCTAGTTTGGTATACCTTTTTGACAGGTACGGTATAGAAACAGACAATAGGTAAACGGGTAGCATACGCATCTAAGTCCCTCAAAGCTTGCTCTAAAATTCCTAACAATTTTCCATACCTTTGCGCCTTACTAAAAAATAGGATAATGGAAGACGGAATCTACGCAAAATTCAATACCACAAAAGGAGAAATACTGGTTAAACTTACGCACGATAAAACACCGGGTACGGTCGGTAATTTTGTTGCCTTGGCAGAGGGCAAAAAACAAAATACGGCCAAAGCTGAGGGAGTGCCCTATTACGATGGGCTAAGCTTTCATCGTGTAATACCGGATTTTATGATTCAAGGAGGGTGTCCTTTAGGAACGGGAACCGGAGATGCAGGCTATAAATTTGATGACGAGTTCCATCCAGAATTAAAGCACGATGCACCTGGCGTACTTTCTATGGCCAATGCAGGCCCTGGAACTAATGGTAGTCAGTTTTTCATCACGCATATTGCTACCCCATGGTTAGATAACAAGCACACGGTTTTTGGTCATGTAACCTCTGGTCAGGAAGTGGTTGATGCTATTGCACAAGGAGATTCCTTAGATTCATTGGAGATTGTAAGAGTTGGTTCAGACGCGGAAGTCTGGGATGCTGTTAAAGCATTTGAAGCGTTTTCAAGATCAGGCGAGGAACGTCTTGCAGCTGCGAAAGCTGCACAAGCTGCTGAACTGGATAAGGTTGCTGCCGGTTTTGAGGAAACTGCTTCTGGACTGCGCTATAAAATGATACAAGAAGGAAAAGGAGCAAAGGCAGAAAGCGGAAAACAGGTATCGGTGCATTACGAAGGTTCTTTGTTGAACGGGCAAGTTTTTGATTCCTCGTACAAAAGAAACGAACCAATTGATTTTCAGTTAGGCGTTGGTAATGTCATCCCTGGTTGGGATGAGGGTATCTCGCTATTAAAGGTAGGCGATAAGGCCCGTTTTGTTATTCCTTCGGATTTAGCGTATGGAAGTGCAGGCGCTGGTGGAGTTATACCTCCGGATGCAACGCTTATTTTTGATGTAGAATTAATGGGAGTGCGCTAGTTTAATTTTTTCAGGAACATATTATAATTTAAAAAACACCTTAACCTATTCGGTTAAGGTGTTTTTTGTGATTTAGCCTTTGGCTTTGGCAAGCTAAATAACAAGAATAATATATTTAGCAATGCCAATAGAAGGATGATAATGAAAAATAGTTTCATAGGTTCTAAAGGATTATAGCGTCTTTTACTATAACAACTTACATAGAAAATTCCCTACCGTTAGGCGAGAGAAAGAGACTCACTTTTTGGTCTTTGTAAAGCTGTGTAATAGCATAATTGAATTAACGATAATAAGCGATAGTAAAATAAGGAGGAAGGTATTCATGGTGTGGCTAACTGGTATTATACTGTAATTTTGTTTATAGTTAAGATGATGTTTTTCCAATAAGGTTGCGTTAGCTTCAACAAAACTGATGAAAGAATGAATGAAAGATATTCCTTACTATTTAATTAGTAGGTATAAAAAAACCCGATTCACGTAGAATCGGGTTTATACTATAAAAAAGTTAAATCTTTACCTAGTCAATTACTTTTACATTAACGGCATTTAATCCTTTTTTACCTTGTTGTAGTTCAAATTCTACAACATCACCTTCACGAACTTCGTCGATTAAGCCAGAAATGTGTACAAAGTGATCTTCGTTCGAACCATCTTCAGTGATGAAACCATATCCTTTAGAATCATTGAAGAATTTTACTGTTCCTTTACTCATAATAGAAAAAATTATATATTAATTAAAGCGCAAAGATACTATTATTTTTTTTAATTATTATAATTTAACAATAATAAATTGTTGATAAGTGTTTAGAAATCAATTGCCTTAGAGCATTATTAGACCAAATTATTTAGTAGGATCTGGGGTCATTCTTAAATAGGGTTTTATTTCCTCTACGCCGTTCTTAAAAATTTCTCGAGCTTCTGTTGTTTTAATTGCGGGACTAACTACTACTTTATCCCCGCTTTCCCAGTTTGCAGGGGTGGCAACCTTATAGTTCGCAGTAAGTTGCAAAGAGTCGATTACGCGAAGTAACTCATTAAAGTTACGACCTGTCGAAGCCGGGTAGGTAAGGGTTAATTTTACACTTTTATCGGGAGCAATGATGAATACCGAGCGTACCGTTAAATTGTTATCTGCTTTGGGATGTATCATATCATATAAATCGGAGACTTTTTTATCTTCATCAGCTATTATAGGAAAGTTTACCGTTGTATGTTGTACTTCGTTTATGTCTTTAATCCATTCGGCATGGGAATCCACTCCGTCTACACTTAAGGCAATCATTTTTACATTTCTTTTGTCAAATTCATTTTTGAATTTTGCTGCAGTGCCCAATTCTGTGGTACAAACCGGTGTGAAATCTGCTGGGTGTGAAAACAAGATTCCCCATGCGTCACCTAAATAATCATACAGGTTAATTATACCTATAGAACTGTCTGCTGTAAAATTTGGAGCGGTATCGCCTAATCTCAATGTTGCCATTATAATTTTATTTTTAAGTGTTAATTATTATCCTACAAATTTAGTAGATTATTAAATTAGGCTACGGCTTTTTTGGGTTAAAAATGTATTAAAATTATTTAGTGAGCAATCTGGATATCTTCGTATACTTAGGGATAATGAATAAATAGCCTCAGTACATGAAAATGTATTATGGTTATTTGGCAAATGTTTTTTGCTTTTTTTTTGTGAAGTTAATTCTGGATTATCATTATTTTAAGCATATCCTGGTTTTAAACAGTAGTTACTTTACTACATTTAGCAAATGAAAAATTTGGAAGAAATACGTTACCCTATAGGACATTTTACCTGTCCCAAACACATAAGTGACTCTCAAATTAAGGATTGGATTCTTGCTTTGGAAACTTTCCCCATGCGCTTGGAAACTGCCGTGAGTGGGCTGAATCAAGTCCAATTGGAAACTCCGTATAGACCTGAGGGATGGACGGTAAGACAAGTAATACATCATGTTGCAGATAGTCACCATCATAGTTATACACGCTTTAAATGGGCATTAACGGAAGAAAACCCTGTGATTAAAGCATATCAGGAAAAGGCGTGGTCCAATCTTCTTGATGCACAAACTGCTCCAATTTCTATTTCATTAAATTACCTTAAAGCGATTCATTTAAAATTAGTATTTCTGCTCAACGGATTGTCCAATAAACAATTAAATAGATCTTTTGTGCATCCTGTAGGTAATATAAAGGTTAGCGTTGCAGAGAATATAGGTAAATATGCTTGGCATGGGAACCACCATTTGGCGCATATTCAAAATTTAATTCAACGGGAAGGTTGGATAGTGAGTTGAGTTATTTTCTTTTTTAGGATATACATAGGTTTTTCAGCTTTTAATGCTTGTTTAAATTTGATTTCGGTCGTACTATGAATGCAAAACCCATTTTTTAAATAGAAGTGTAAGGCAGACCCTTTTTGCATAGCAGCGAGCCAAATCAAAATTTTATTTTTTGCCATTGCCTGTAAAAGTACGAATTGGAGTGTTTTTGTTCCTATACCTTTACCTGAAGCTTGCTTTATAATATAGATTTTGTCTAGATATAATGCTTTTTCTTTAGAATAATCATCAAGGCCGCAATCCGTAATCAATTTTAAGATACCCACGCATTGGGTATGTTGTTTGATTAAAAAAAGTTGTGTATTGTTATTGCTTTGCTCTTTTACTAAAACTGCTCGGGTGAAGCTGGTTTGTATGTACGGATAAGTGTCCCCGTTTGGCCACAGATGTCGGTAATGCTGGTTATAAGCCATGGTGCCTACCTTTATGTAGGTATCAAACGTTTTTTCTGTTAAAGGGTCAAAATGAACATTATGGGTCATAGGCATACAGATGTTCCTTTATGTATCAATTTTTTTCTAAAGTTGGGTTTTGATGGGATAGTAGTATGGAAATCCTTCTGCAGGCATTCTGTTTGTCATACCTAAAAGTAAAACTTAGTTTTGAATCCATTTAATACCACAACCAATGCTCGGTTTTTGCGGTTCTATTACAGGGCCTCCGCACAGTAGGGTATCCATAGCTCTTCTTAGGTCGCTTCCGGTTACCGGAATGCCATTGCCTGGTCTGGAATCGTCGAGTTGTCCGCGATAGACTAGTTTCAATCTTCCATCAAAAAGATAAAAGTCCGGAGTACAGGCAGCATCGTAAGCTATGGCAACTTCTTGCGTAGCGTCATATAAATAGGGGAACGTATAACCTTCCTCGATGGCCTTTAGTTTCATAAGTGCTGGGTTGTCCTGCGGATAGTTTAGGATGTCGTTACTGGAAATGGCAATAAATGCGATTCCTTTGGTTTGATATTCCCTGGCTAACTTGGAGATTTCTTGGTTCAAATGTATTACAAACGGACAATGATTGCAGATGAACATGATTACGGTTCCTTTTGCTCCGCTGCTTGTTTGTAAATCAAGAATATGGTTACTTACGGTGTCCAATAGCTTAAAATCTGGTGCCGTGGTGCCTAGAGCCAACATATTACTTTCTGTTCTTGCCATTGCATAAACGTTTTGCCTATAAATTTACATAGTATTTTTGTTCTATAGCTCATGTACCAAACCTGATTTTTAATAGCACCGGAAATCTAACTAAGGCAACCTATTTAGAACTGGTTAGAAAAATATTGATTAGGATTTGTAGGGGAACAGATTACTACTTTTAAAACTGAAAGTAGTATCTTGGATGCTATCGTTTATGGCAACCCTTTTTAAAATCACAGGGAAATCGAAAAACATCCTATTAAAACTATATTTTTTTGACCGATACAGTTCTAGATAACATACACATAAATTATAATGGGGAGGCACTTTGGACAATGAACATTGTTCTGGCATTTGTAATGTTCGGTATCGCATTGGAAATCTCGGTTGGCGATTTTAAAGAACTATGGTCTAAGCCCAAACCCATTATGGTTGGTGTTTTAAGTCAGTTTTTAGTATTGCCGGCATTAACGTTTCTGCTTGTTTGGAGTATTGATCCTTACCCTAGTATAGCTTTAGGGATGTTTATGGTGGCTGCATGCCCTGGTGGAAATATCTCTAATTTTATTTCGCATTTGGCGGGAGGTAATACAGCACTTTCTGTTTGTCTTACGGCGATAGCTACTTTATTAGCTGTAGTAATGACACCATTGAATCTTCAACTTTGGGGTTCCTTATATGAGCCAACCGCTACTATTTTACAGGAAGTGGCCATTGCTCCTTTGGAAATGGTGAAATTGGTAAGTCTCTTATTGGGGGTTCCCTTGATTTTGGGCATGTTGGTGAACTATTGGCGGCCTATTTTTGCTTTAAAAATGGCCAAAGTCTTAAAAGTAGTTTCCCTATTATTTTTTATTCTCTTGGTATTTTTGGCATTGTACAACAACAGGGTCGTATTTTTAGACTATGTTTTTTATGTTTTTTGGATTGTGCTTATTCATAACCTATTAGCCTTTTTTACGGGTTTTTCCCTGGCAAAGTTCTTTGCGCTCAATACCGATGACACCAAATCGATTACTATAGAAACGGGGATTCAAAATTCCGGTTTGGGTCTCCTGTTGATTTTTACTTTTTTTGATGGTCTGGGCGGTATGGCGCTTTTAGCTGCATTTTGGGGAATTTGGCATATTGTATCGGGCTTGGTACTTGCAAGTTTCTGGAACGTGATTAGAGTAAAGATTCAAAAATTGATTTAGGTATATGTTGTATTGGTTGCTCAAACATATTATCCAGTTGGGTCTACATTGTTATCATCGAAAAATCCGGGTATATGGACTAGAGAATATACCTACAGACAAACCTGTATTGTTTTTGCCAAATCACCAGAATGCTTTAATCGATGTGTTATTGATAGCGGTAGACTGTAATAGAAAACCTTATTTTTTGGCACGCTCCGATGTATTTGGTGGCAGTATGTTGGATACACTTTTTAAGTATGTGCGAATGATTCCGATCTATCGCATTCGCGATGGCAGGAGTACCTTGTACAAGAACGATGCAGTTTTTGACAATTGTGCCAAGGTATTGGGCAAAGGTGAGGCAATAGTTATGTTTCCTGAAGGTAATCATAGTTTAAGACGAAGAGTAAGGCCGTTAAGTAAAGGTTTTACTAGGGTCTTATTTCGTGCCGCTGAACTTTCTCCACAGGTAGATATTCAGATGATACCTGTAGGAGTTAACTATTCGAATGCAGAAAAATTTCCTAGTTCTGCTGCTGTATATTATGGCACCCCTATTTCTTTCCAGACATTGTATGATAAAGAAGATTTACCCGGGTCGGTTGTTAGAATTAGAAAGATGGTGGCGGTGAGCTTAAAAACGCTTACCACGCACATTTCATCGGAGGAAGATTACGCTGAAAACGTTAATTACCTTGTATCTCAAAATGTCGATTTTTTAGATCCTGTCCGCTCTAATGGCTTGCTAAAAGAAAAGGCTGCTTCAACAAATCCAGTTAAGGATAAAAGCCCTAAGGTGAATAGCGGTGTCTCCATTTTTAAGATAATTTTCTCTGTCCTAAACCTACCTGTGATTCTGGTTTGGAGGCTTTTGATTAAGCCAAAGGTTCCCGAGCCCGAATTTATGGGCACATTTCGTTTTGCAGCTATGTTTGGCGGTTTCTTTGTGTATTCCAGTTTGTTATTCATAGTAGTGTTCATCACAATGGATTTTTGGTGGGCTACGGGAATACTTTGCTTGCTATGGGCCTTTAATATGTGTTATGTGAAATATCTCGCTATTTAAAATGTGGTCAAGGAGATGTATACTAAGGGTCGTACAAAAATAACACACCAAAAGTTCGCTTGATTAAATAAAGAACTTTTTTCGGAATTACGCTACTTCAAATGCCCTCTCCATTTATAGTACTGGCATTGTCTTTTTTGTGAAACTTACCAACCTCTGCTTCCCTGTAGTCCTAAGATTATTGAAAGGTTAGTTTGAATAGTTTTTGAAGCTTTCATTGCTATTGGAAAGTCTCGTAACAGCAGACGCTGTTTATGATACAGAAGAAACATAAATATAATTTATGTAAAACATAATCAATATAGATAATGATTAATAGATTTAATATGTAATCTTTGCATTGTATTTTAAAACACAGGTAAGGCTATATATCTAAATATAAATGAATATTCAACATTATATCGCATCATTCTACTCTAAAAAAATGTATCCAAAGCATATTTAATAGATGAACGAAAATATCACATTCATAGAAGGAGCTTTTAGTCCGGCAGAAGCGGCAGATGTGCTGCTATCGTTGCTCAATGACAAAATTAAATTTCACACCGTAAAGTCACTAAATCTTAGAGAAACTGTTCAGGATTCTGTTGATAGTTCTGCCGAACGAATTATAAGGCTAAGAAAGGCAAAAAAGCGCGTAGAAGAGATGGTTGTACTTGCCCATAAGAACGGTATGGAATTAAAAATCAACAGTACTATTGAAATTAATCTGGTACCTATATCAGATGCTTAAAATAATTAATTGTTAGTGTTCAGCATATCTTTTTAAAACTCAAAATGTAGTATCAATTACAATATAATTTTCTTATTCAAACCCATTAAATTTTAAAATTAAAGTGGAACATTCCTTACACCTAAAGAAGAACAAAAACGCGTCTAACACAACGGATAGTGTTTTGTCTATAACCATATCAAAAGTAAGTACGGTATTTCTATGGTCACTTTTTGCGGCCAATGTAATGTGCTTAATTTATTTTTTCCCCAATGTTCCCGATTGGAGGTATGAAAATTTACTACGGGTAAATGGCTTTACTGTGTTAATCTGGACTACGGTTACCTTCTTCGGCGCCTTGGTAAGTGCCTATGCTGCGAATTATCTCAAAGGATTTAGATATCATTCAAAATTCATGTTGTTATGTATCGGTTTTACGGTATCCGTAATGCTTTTTGTTGCATCCAATCACGTGGCGCTATTGTTAACGAGTTGGTTGGTTATGGGCGTTTTTATGGCTCAATTGATAGGAGTAGACAGCCAATGGGGCGAGGCGCAACAGGCTTCTAGGTTTAGTCAAAAATATTTTTTGTCGGGTAGTTTGTTTTTAAGTGTAGGAGTTCTGTTGCTTGCCTTTCAGAGTAATGCATATACGGTAAGTGGTATTGTAGCATCACTTGATGGTATACCTATGTATATTCTCTCCATAGCGGTGGTTTGTATTATTACCGCTGCTATAGTACAATCTGCTATTTACCCGTTTCATCGCTGGCTTCTTTCTGCAATGACCGCGCCAACACCTGCCTCGGCGCTAATGCATGCCGGTTTTGTAAATGGTGCCGGTATTTTACTAGCCTTGTTCTCTACGGTATTGTTTGCTACGAACACCTTGGATTTATTATTCGTAATTGGTGGCTTAACAGCTATTATCGCTCAGTTCACCAAATTGTTGCAGGTAAACGTGAAACAAAAATTAGCCTGCTCTACCATTGCACAAATGGGTTTTATGATTATGCAGTGCGGACTTGGGTTTTTTAATGCCGCTGTTGCACATCTAATTCTTCATGGGTTTTATAAGGCCTACTTGTTTTTGGCTTCAGGAGAGGAAATTGCGCACGGTAAACCCCAACAGTCTCCACATATTAGCATAAAACCTTTTCAAGCTTTGGCAGTACTGGTATTTGGCGTGCTTGGCGCCCTTCTCTTCGCACAGCTCACAGGCAAAGGAACAACCATAGACAGTAGTATCTTCTTAACGCTTATAGTGGCCATAACGGTTGGTCAGGTAACCTATAATATTGTGAAGGAGAAGAGCTTGTCTGTACTACAGAAAATCTTTTTACCTCCAATGTTATTCTTGATAGGTGTTGGAGCCTATGCACTTATGTACAATGGGGTGACCTTGCTAATGTCAGATTTGCCTATGGTTGCAGTATCCCGTTCCCTATCTGCGGTCCAAGTTATTTTTGGGATAATTTTTCTTATCGGTTTTTTTATTATGAAGTTGGGGATTTATCGAAACAGTGCTTGGATTTATATCAAGCTTATGAATATATCTAGACCCTACAAAAAATCAATTTTATTCTATAAATCTAAAATTTAATGATGCCACAAGATATCTTAAAAAGTATAAACGAAGCATCCAGCGTAATTGGTAAAACCTGGCCGTTGTACTCATTTGTCACTTCTAATCCCTTATCTGGATATGAGCAAACCGATTTCAAAAAGGCAGTAGATAATGCAGGTTTAATACTAAATACAAATATGTTTCCAGATGCGTCCTTGTTTCGGCAGGCGTGGGAGCAAGGGGAAATAGCTAAACCCATTATAAAAGAACTTTTAAAGGATAATGGTTATTTGGATTCTCCAGATTTCTACCTACAACAGATGGAGTCCCACAAAAGAGAAATCCATAAAAACGAAAATCATACCTTGGATGGTATTATGACCAAATGGCTTTCAGCTTTTATGGACGAAGGACTTGCAGAATGGCAAATGCCTGGGAAGGAAGCTGGTTTTTATAAAGCATGGCGTATGCTAGCCAAATATGACCAAGACATCAACATTAGAAGTATTAACGATATACCAGAAAATAGCAGTACGGCACTAGAACAGGCATTAGAGGGAGAGTCCCCTGATAATTATGTAGCAATTTTTACTTACCACCTAGCAGCGTTGCCAGGTTGGACTGGCTACATAAACTATCGTACAGACTCTAATTCCCTTTGGCATCAAGCATACCCAATAACACTGGAGGATTATCTAGCGGTACGTCTTTGGATAGCCAAACATTTAAAGCTGGAAATTCTTTCTGAACATACGGCTGATGCTGTTCCCAACAAATTAACCGAAATCCAATATATTTGGTTAAAAGCCTGGGAAAGTACATGGCAAAATAAGTTAATTGGTGCTTTGGATTTATCGAACGTTGTAAAAACTGACAATGCGAAGGTAAAAAATATTCCAGATGCACAAATGGCATTCTGTATAGATACCAGATCGGAACTCATAAGAAGGCATGTAGAGAACAAAGGCAACTATGAAACGTTTGGCTATGCGGGCTTTTTTGGTATTGCAATGGACTACAGTAACTTTGAGGATGGGCTCAATAGAAAGTCATGTCCTCCTATTGTTACCTCCGCTTATCGCGTATCGGAAGTCGCTCAACCTAAAAAGAAAACCGATTTGTTGTCCTACCAAAAGAAAAATGAGAAGGCAAAGTTTTGGGGTTATTTTTTAAAGCGCATGAAAAATATGCTGCCCTCCGCTTTTGGCTTTGTTGAGGGTTCCGGTTTTTTTTACGGGTTTTATTTGTTGATACGCACGTTGGCGCCCGGTAAATTTTATCGGTTTAAAAAGAAGAATACATCCACATACGAAGATATATGCACGCCTGAGCTGCATAGTGCCCAAGAGGATGAAACCCTACGGTTGAATATTCCGATAACGGAAAAGGTAGGCATAGTAAAATCTGCTTTTGACCTTACGGGTTGGCATGAATTTGCCCCATTGATACTTTTTGTTGGTCATGGTGGTCATTCTGCCAATAATGCCTTTAATTCTAGTTTGGATTGTGGTGCCTGCGCTGCAAGTCCAGGAAGGCATAACGCGAGGATGCTTGCTAGTTTAGCTAATGAAACGGAGGTAAGAAAGGTTTTAGCGGAAAAGCACGAAGTGCATATTCCAGATAGTACTATATTTATTGGAGCTGAACATAATACCACAACCGATGAAATTGAACTTTTCGATGCCCATGTACCCAGTTCTCACCAAGAAAAATTAGCAACTATCAAATCAAATTTAAAGCTTGCACAAGAAACCGCAACCCAGGACAGGCTTGGAGTTAAGGGAAATAGTGTAAAAATAGCCGAACAAAAGGCGAATCAATGGAGTGAAACCAGGCCAGAATGGGGTTTGGCAAAAAATGCTGGTTTTATAGTAGGACCTAGATGTGTTACCAAAAATCAGAATTTGGATGGTCGTTGCTTTTTACATTCCTACAACTGGGAATTGGATACCACCGGGACAGCTTTAGAAGGGATTATGCAAGGTCCTATGGTGGTTACCCAATGGATAAACAATCATTACTATTTCTCTATGGTAGACAATGATACTTTTGGTGGCGGTTCCAAAATCACCCATAATATCACCGGTAGGTTCGGTGTTGTTCAGGGTAATGGAGGTGATCTTAAAATGGGTCTTCCGTTACAATCTTTACGATCTTCCGATACTCAAATGTATCATAAGCCATTACGCCTATCTGTACTAATTCAGGCGCCTAAAGCTAGGTTGAAGGATATTTTAGAGCGCAATGAAAATTTACGGACCCTATTGGATAATCAATGGATTTACTTGATGGTGATTGATCCTATGAAAAATAATCTGGTAGAGAAATACGAAAAAGGAATGAAATGGACTCCGGTAGTGCACCATTCCGATATCATTGATGAAAACTCTTTAGAGCTAGCTGTTGAAATTGCCGAGGAAGCAACTGTATAACCAACCCTATTTCTTTGGCCAAGATATTCCCAAATACGTTATAATTTTGTTGGGAACTATGATTGTAAACTGAATTATAATGCCGTCTTTTGGAATGCAAAAGAAGAGTTAAGGTTCAGGTATGTATTCTTATGCCATTTTGAAACTGCTTAGTACCTGTGGTTGAAAACATGTACTAAGCAGTAATACTAAAATTATTTACTGGTGAAAACCAGTTTTTATAGATAGGCAATATAGATAAGTAATTACATCATCTCCCCAAAGAAGATAGCATTCATCAACAATTTATTGGTGCCATACCAAAAGGCGCGGAAGTTTGTATTATCCGTAAACGCGACTACTTTTCCTTTACCCAATCCTTGAACTTGAAAAGGAACCGAGTTTTTTAAAAGCTCTAAGTTCTCTTCAGAAATATAACCACTTAACAACGGGTCGTTTGTATACACAATGGGATTGTTGTAACTATGCTTATTTGGAGTTATGTAAACATTTGTATTACGGAAAAGGGATATATTTTCGTTTTTATAACCAAAATTGATAGGATGGGTAAGGTCCAATTTAGCTTCAAAAATAGCACCTCCAGTAACTTGTGCGCCTCTAAAATCTCTTTTCTGTTCAAAATTAACATTTTTTCCTACTATCGTATCTTTCTTAAACTCCAGCTTCATGAATTCATTTTTATTAAACCATTCTGCTATGTTGCGATACCCAATTAAAGTACCTCCATCTTTTACCCATTCTTTGATCTTATCCGTATTGCCCTTACCGATGGCATTACCATAGGCACTGGGAAGAATAATATCCGTGTATTTGCTTAAGTCTACAGAACTCAAATAGCTCAAATCTATTTTAGTAAGTTCCATATCGTAGCGTGTATCGAATAGATGCCATATTTCTCCTGCGTCATAAGAACGGATTCCGTCTCCTACAATAATTGCTACTTTCTGCTTTTTGATAGGGTCAAAATCATTACTTCCCAAATCAATACCTTTGGTGAGACCGGTACCTACACTAATTACCGTTAGGTTACTTTCTGAAGCTACTTTTTGCATAAACGCATGTAATTCAGTAGCATTCAAATCTTGATTTTGTACAGGTACCATGATTGTTCCGTAGTCATACGTTTTTCCTTCAAGGGTAAAAGGGGATTTTGCAACCTTGGCCCTTATTCCTTTTTGTGTAATCGCATTCAATGCTTTTGGGGTATAGTACTCGTTCCATTCAAAAAGATAAGCATAGTTGCTTTTCGCACTAACAGAACCTGTTAAAGGTGTTAATTCAGAAATTTCTGGACCTGCGTTACCTAAAGAAGTAACCTCAGTATAATCTACGTTAAATGCCAGAGGAAAAGTCCATGCCGAAATATCATAAAAAAGGCTATCCTTAAACGTCGTGCGCTTCTCGAACATTCCCTTGATCAGTCGAGGATTTTTCTGATTCATGGGTATAACATAGCTTTTTCCTTTGATATACGATTTACCGTTTAAGGTAACATCGTTTGCCAATTCATGGAATTTTATTTTATGCCGTTGTAGGATTTCGGCTAAATGCCATGCTTTTGCCGCGTCTTTACTGTCTCCGAAAATAATACCTTTTACTTTGTCTCTAGATGCTTCGGCCTTAATATCTTGATAATACTTTTGTTGATAATTCAGAATTTTTTCTCGCATGTTTTTTGCGGCCTCAATAGTAGAAAGTGCCGTGGTAAATTGGTTGCGAATGGTAAATGGAAAAGTCAATAGGCCATTTTCACTTTCTTGTACGTGCCCCCTTGAGCTTCCTTGTTCAAATAAGATGCCTATACTCCCGTTCACATCCGGGAATGTAGATCCTTTACCGTAATAATAATCATCATAACCTTCTTCGGAATAATACAAGGAGCCGATCTTATCCAATGCCTTGGCGTGGTACGTTCCTATTTCCCGTGTAAGTTCTTGATTCATATCTGGAGTGAGCGGATGTGTTCGCATAGGCTCGCCCGGTTGAAAGAAAAAGGTAGAGTTGGTTCCCATTTCATGGTGGTCCGTTAAAATATTGGGCAACCATTTATGAAAACTTTCAATACGTGCTCTACTCTCCGGTAGTTGTACGGGTAGCCAGTCACGGTTCATATCAAACCAATAATGATTTGTTCTGCCGCCAGGCCATACTTCATGATATTCTCTTTCGTTATTATCGGCTACTAGGTTTATACTTTTGTTGGTATTTGCCCAGTAAGCGAAGCGCTGCAGTCCGTCTGGATTAAAAGAAGGATCTAATAGGATGACCATCTTGTCTAGCATTGCCTCTATTTCAGGGCTTTGTGCCGCGGCTAAATAGTACGCATAGGCAAGGGAAGCGTTCGATCCACTAGGTTCATTGCCGTGAATGGAAAAGCCTTGGTAAACCACTATCGGCATAGCGGCAGTATTTTCATTAGCACCACTTTCGGTGAGTGCTACATGGTTTTTCCTTATTTGTTCTATATTCTGATGATTTTTTGGTGTGGTGATGGTTAATAACAGAATAGGTCTGCCCTCAAAAGTTTCGCCACGGTTTTCAATGCTGATGCGGTCACTGGATTTGGCCAAGGTTTGCATGTAGAACATTAGCTTATCATGGGTTACGTGCCATTCGCCAACTTCATGACCGATAATTTCTTTGGGTGTTGGTATGGAAGCGTCGTAGGAAACATCTTGGGGTAGGTAATAGTTGAGGTCCAATTTTTCCTGTCCAACGGAAAGGTAAGAAACAGCGAGTAAAAGAGAGAGTAGTAGTTTTTTCATAAGTTAAATCTATTTAGCTAGGTCATAAAAGTAAAAAACGACCCGCAATAATTGGGGCCGTTATCATTTTATTTAAAGTGAAATATTTGTTAAATGTCGTCGAAATTAACATCGGTAAAGTTACCACTCGTTGTTTCTTTGGAATTGGTAGAAGTTTCAACCTCATCTTTTTTGAAATCTTTTTGGTGTCTTTCCGAGATCACTTCAGTACCTTTTTCGTTTACGATAAACTCCATCATCTCTTCTACGTTCTCCTTAAAAGCATCAAAATCCTCTTTATAGAGATAAATTTTATGTTTTTTGTAGTGAAAAGAACCATCGTCGTGTGTGAATTTCTTGCTCTCGGTAATGGTTAGGTAATAATCACCGGCCTTTGTACTTCTAACATCAAAAAAATAGGTTCTTCTTCCTGCCCTTAAAACCTTGGAATGAATTTCCTCTTGGTCCATTAAATCTTTATCGCTCATTTCATTATGGTTATAACCTGTTGCTACCTATCAAAAATGAAAAAAAAAAAGCTATCTGACAACAATTTTCTAGTTTTCTTTCTCTGAAAGTTGGTTTTGGTAAAGAGCTTTATAATAGCCGTCGATGGTATTTAACTCTTCGTGAGTACCCTGCTGTAACAGTCTGCCATTTTCTAAAACTAAAATTTTATCTGCGTTTTTAGCAGAGGAAACTCGGTGGCTCACTATCAAAGTCGTCTTATGGGTCGATGCCTTTTTAAGGTTTGAAAGTATCTCCTCTTCGGTTTCCGTATCCACGGCGGACAGGCAGTCATCAAAAAGATATATCTCAGGGTTTTTCATCAAAGCCCTAGCAATGGATACCCTTTGTTTTTGACCTCCGCTCAGCGTAATGCCTCGTTCTCCCAACACCGTTTCATACTGCTTGGAGAAGCCCATGATGTTATCATGGACCACGGCTTGTTTTGCTATAGAAATAATTTCAGCGTCGGTGGCATCAAATTTTCCGAACTTAATATTGTTTTTGATGGTGTCCGAAAAAAGGAATGCATCTTGGGGTACTGCACCTATTGATTTTCTTAGGTCGGTAAGATTGATGTTTTTAATCGGTTCGTCATCGATGGTAATTTCTCCTGAGCTTACATCGTATAATCGCGCCACTAAATCTAAAATAGTAGATTTTCCAGAGCCTGTTTTACCAATAATCGCCACGGTTTCTCCTTTGTTTATGGTAAAGGATAAGTCTTTAATTGCGTGTATCTCCGTATCCTCATAAGTAAAGTTAACATTCTTGAACTCTATTTTACCTGCTACGTTATGGGCTTGGGATGGTTTGTTTTTTAGTTCGGGCTGCTCCTTTAAAAATTCATTAATTCTTTTTTGACTCGCTTCTGCTCTCTGAACTATAGAAGTTAACCAGCCTACTATGGCTACAGGCCATGTAAGCATGTTTACATAAAGAATGAATTCAGCGATAAGCCCAACACCAATTTCTCCATTTATGTACTGCATACCTCCAATATAGATAACCAATATATTACTGATACCAATGAGCAAAACCATCAACGGAAAAAACCAGGCATTTACTTTTGCCAGACTCATACTTTTGTCTTTTCCTTCGATAGCCAGTTGGGTTAATTCTGAATTGGTTTGGGGTTCTAACGCGTATGCTTTAATTACGGAAACGCCAGAAAATACCTCTTGTGTAAACGTAGATAGGGAAGAAAGATATTCCTGTACTACAGTACTCCGCTTATGTATAATTTTACTTATTTTATAGATTAGTACGGATAATATAGGTAAGGGCACTAATGTATATCCTGCAAGCGTTGGCGCTTTTATGAACATTAAAGGGATAAGGCAGGCAAAAAGCGTTAATGTCTGCATGCCATACATAATTGCGGGTCCAGCATACAGACGAACTTGGTTTACATCTTCGCTTATGCGGTTCATTAAATCACCTGTTCTGTTTTTTTTGTAAAAATTAAGGCTGAGAATTTGATAGTGGTCAAAAATCTCATTTTTAAGGTCAAATTCTATGTAACGGGATACATAAATGATGGTCTGCCGCATTAGAAAAGTAAAGAAGCCTGAGAGCAAAGCTGCCCCAACGATAATTATAATGAACAGTGTTAACTGTTCTTTTGCAGCATCCTTAGCTATTTCAGAGTTTAAATACTGCTCTACTACAGTAATGATTTTGTTTACATAGGAGGGCATTACCAATTGAAAGAGCCTCGCTAGAATGGTGATGACAATTCCGAGTAATAGTTTAAGCCAATATTTTTTAAAGTATTTGTTGAGGTGCTTAAGTTCCTTCATCGGAAAAATTAAAAGGCAATTTGAAAGTTAATATTTTTCAAAGATAGGTTTTTGATATAGAATTAAATCCTTCAATTGGGTTTAATTCCCCGCAGTTTCTAATAAGAATTAACTAGCGTTTGTTAGGCCAAAACTTTTATGATTATGATGTCTTATCAATTGTTATGAGATACGGAAGAATAAATACGATTGCTTTTGTGGTAGTATAAATAGATGCGTACTTTTGCCGCTTCAAGTTTCAACGTTAAAAAGTTCTTTAAAATGCTTACAAGAAGGCATATCAGGGTAAAAGTAATGCAATGCATCTACGCGTTGATGCAATCCAAGGACGATTCCTTGCAAAAACAGGAAAAATTTTTAAAAGTAAGTATAGAAAATACATATACCCTATACCTTGTATGGTTAAGTCTTTTTGTAGAAATACAACAAAAGGCGTCTGAGCAACTTGCCCTTTCTTCAAAAAAGTACATAGCCGATGCTGAAAATGGTTTTGTTGACAAAACACGGTTTGTAAATAACGGCCTGTTAAAGCAATTAAGAAATAATCAACTATTAAGGGAAACCTTATCCAACAGAAAATTGGATAATTGGTACTTGAACGAGGAATACGTAAAACTTATTTACAAGGAAATAATCGAAAGTAAAGTTTACGAGGACTATATGAAGCTGCCACAAACAGATTTCACAAAGGACAAGCAATTGGTATTGGATTTGTTCAAGCAAATTATAGCGCCCAATGAGAAGATTTATGAATACTTTGAGGACGACAAGTTAACATGGATAGATGATATTCCTATAGTTAACACCTTTATTCTAAAACAGTTTAAAAAGGCAAAGGAGCAGCCCAATGAGTCTTTTTTCCTGCCTAAGCTTGTAAAGGATCAGGAGGATATGGTCTTTGCAAACGACCTTTTAACAAAAACCTTGTTAAAGAATTCTTCTTTGGAAAGTGAAATAGAAGGCAAGACCCCGAATTGGGATAAGGATCGTATTGCAGATATTGACAGTATCCTGTTAAAAATGGCTATATGCGAATTATTACACTTTTCATCGATACCGGAGCGGGTAACCATTAATGAATATTTAGAAATAGCGAAGGAGTACTCTACACCCAAAAGCAGCATTTTTATCAATGGAATATTGGATAAACTCACAAAAGAATACAAGGCCGAAGGAAAGCTTAACAAAATGGGTAGGGGGCTATTATAAAATAATTTTCTAATTTTACGTTTTAATATAATAACAAATAGTTTTAAATCATGAAAAAAATAGTTTTAGCCGCAGGTTTGGTATCGATGTTGGCATTTACTTCCTGTAAGGAAAATGCTTCTGAAAAAATTAAGACAGATAACGTAGCACAAGCTGCAGTAAGGGATGAGGCTGCAAAAGCTGTTCCTGTAATGACCTTTGATAAGGCAGAACACGATTTTGGCACTATTGAGCAGGGAGCTGCTCAGGAAACTGCCTTCAAATTTACCAATACAGGTAATGCACCTTTAATCATTACAGATGCTAAAAGTAGCTGTGGATGTACTGTGCCAAACCCACCAAAAGAACCAATTGCGCCAGGAGAGTCTAGCGAATTGTTGGTGAAATTTAATGGTGCTGGCCAGAATCAGGTTACAAAGACCATTACCGTTACGGCAAACACAGAAAAAGGTTCTGAGCTACTTAGAATAAAGGCCTTTGTAAACCCAAAAGGTGCCGCCCCGTTAGGACCGGTAAAATAATTTTAAAAACAAATAAACACCAAAAATGGGCGATATAGGACAATTTCTTCCGATGATATTGATATTTGTGGTAGCATATTTTTTTATGATACGGCCACAAATGAAGCGACAAAAAGACGAGAAGAAGTTTTCGGCTGAGTTAAAACGTGGTGATCGCGTCATAACTAAAAGTGGTTTGCATGGAAAAGTGGTAGATATAAACGATAAAGACGCTTCATGTGTTTTAGAGACCATGGCGGGAAAATTAAAGTTTGATAGGTCTGCTATTTCTATGGAGATGAGTAAAAAACTGTCAGCTCCCGTATTGGAAAAAAAGTAAAACTGCAATGTAGTAGTGAAAGCGCCAATAGCAATATTGGCGCTTTTTTATTTCTAAAAACTCGTATCTTACCATAAAATAAACAACTATGGCTTTAGATCGAAGAAGTTTTTTGAGCAAGGGAACCGCAGGACTGGCAGTCACAGGCGCATCATTTTTCTTTCCGATGGAACTTTTGGCAGCATTAAGAAAAAAGGTGGGCCCGAACGATACCATCAATGTTGGGTTGATTGGCTGCAGGGGTATGGGTTTTTCAGATCTTACTTCGCTATTAAAAATGGGCGATACCAATGTAATTGCCTTGTGCGATGTAGACGAGAATGTATTACGGTCAAGAACTGTAGATTTAGAGAAGGCAGGTATAAAAAAACCAAAATGGTATAAAGACTATCGACGCCTTTTGGAGAATAAGGATATAGATGTGGTTGTCATAGGAACACCGGACCATTGGCACTGTCTACAATTAACAGATGCGTTACAAGCTGGGAAAGATGTGTATTGTGAAAAGCCCATTGCAAACTCCATTCAAGAGGCAAATATTATGTTGGACTATGTCCAGTCTAGCGATCGCATCGTTCAAATAGGACAATGGCAACGAAGTCAGCCCCATTTTGTAGATGCAATAAATTATGTACATTCTGGTAAGCTGGGTGAGATACGGTTGGCTAAAGCATGGGCATATCAAGGGTGGATGAAGCCAGTGCCCATAGTCGCCAATAGTGCTGTGCCAAAAGGCGTAAATTATGACATGTGGCTGGGGCCAGCACCTAAAAGGGATTTCAACGCCAATAGGTTTCATTTTAGTTTTAGGTGGTTTTGGGATTATGCCGGAGGATTAATGACAGATTGGGGCGTGCATCTGATAGATTATGCGCTATATGGTATGAAGGCCGGCAGGCCAAAATCTGTAATGGCCTTGGGCGGAAAATTTGCCTACCCCAATGATGCTTCGGAAACTCCCGATACATTGCAAACTGTATACGAATACGATGGGTTTTCGATTCTTTGGGAGCATGCTACAGGAATAGATGGTGGTAATTATGGTCGTAACCACGGTATCGCATTTATCGGGAATAATGGTACGCTGGTTTTAGATCGGCAGGGTTGGGGAATTATACCTGAAAACGAGTTTCAAGGATGGGATAAGGATGGAATGCCAAAAATGGAGGCCGCTTCTTTTGACAAGGGTAACTTAAGTGGTCTTGATTTGCATACCAAAAATTTTATAGCAGCCGTCAAAAGTAGAGATGCTTCCAGCTTAAATGCGCCAATTAAAGTCGGTTATGATGCCGCTTTGGTATCGCATATGGGAAACGTAGCCTTTAAAACAGGAGATAGAATTTACTGGGATGATACTACTGGATTATTTAAAAGTGAAGCTGCCAATGAGTTAATAACAGCCAATTACCAGAACGGATGGAAGCTGCCAATTCTTTAGGCCATAGTGCGTTTTAATTTAATTATACTTGGCATTTAGACCTTTTCCCTTATTAGTAACGGAAGAATCTTAGCTAGCCTTATGAGTTTGGTTTTGTTCTGGGTTGCAGACAACTAGTTAGCGTAATCTTTTTATTTGTATGTGGGCAGCGCTTGAAATGCTTGTTTTAGCAAAAAGTTTTTTTCTAACGCCTCCTAAAAACATCCATAGCTTCCTTAAAACTGGTTTCTTTTTCAAAATAGTTTTTAACCTTTTCGAATTCTGCATTACAGTTTGTTTTGACGAGCCGTAAGCTCACAAATTTTCACAATGACTTTGGTGGCCTTTTGCATACTTTCCACAGGAATGTATTCATATTTACCATGAAAGTTATGCCCTCCGGCGAATATATTAGGGCACGGGAGTCCCATAAAACTCAGTTGAGAGCCGTCCGTTCCTCCTCTAATAGGTTTTATAAGGGGTGTAATCCCCAATTGAATCATAGCTTCTTTTGCTATTTCTACTATATGTATTACCGGTGTTATTTTCTCTTTCATGTTGTAATATTGATCCTTGAGTTCTAACCGGATACAGTCTGCGTGTTGTGCATTTAAAGTTTTGGTGATTTGCATTAAAAGGGCTTTTCGTGCTTCAAATTTTTTACTATCATGGTCTCTAACAATGAGCTCCAATATGGATTTTTCTATTCCCCCATGTACCTTATGGATATGGAAAAAGCCTTCTCGGTCTTGCGTGTTTTCAGGAGTTTCAATTTTGGGGAGCATTGACATAAATTCATTGGCTATTCCAATGGAGTTTACTAGCTTACCTTTTGCATAACCGGGATGTACACTTTTTCCGGTAATCGTAACTTTTGCTCCCGCTGCATTAAAATTTTCATATTCCAATTCTCCAATTTGGCTGCCATCCATGGTGTATGCCCAATTTGCCCCGAATTTTTTCACATCAAACTTGTGAGCACCACGGCCAATTTCTTCATCCGGTGTAAAGCCCACCCTTATTCTTCCATGCTTTATCTCTGGATGTTGTATCAGGTATTGCATCGCGGTCATTATTTCGGTAATACCGGCCTTGTCATCGGCTCCTAAAAGGGTAGTGCCATCCGTGGTAATAAGCGTCTGCCCTTTGTATTGCCTAAGATCTTCAAAATAATCAGGAGAGAGGATTATATTTTTTTCGGCATTTAATATAATGTCCTGGCCATCGTAGTTTTCTAAGATTTGAGGATTTACGTTGGCTCCGGAAAAGTCTGGGGAGGTATCGTAATGCGATATAAAACCAATGGTCGGTACTTTGGAATCTATATTGCTCGGTATGGTAGCCATTATGTAGCCATGGTCATCAATGGTTACCTCCTGCATCCCGATTTGCTTTAGATCACTGACTAAAAGATGCGCTAGGTCCCATTGTTTCTTTGTGCTAGGGGTAGTGCTAGATGTTGGGTCGCTTTGTGTATCGATGGTAATATAACGTATAAATCTATCGATGATATCTTGCATGTAAATGTGTTTTGCCCAAAAATAGAGTTTAAAATTGTAATTTCATCAGCGATATACAACTCCGTAATATGCCTAGCTATTTTTGTAAGTCTTTAATTATTATGTTTTTTGTTGTGATAACTAGTAAAGTGGTTGCACAATCCGATTGTGTGTTAGGAATTGGAATTACAAATGATTCTATTCTAGTTGATGTTTTTCAATTAAATACCCTACAACTGGAAAATTTGGCTGATTTTTCTGCTGAGCTCAAATATAGAAACGAGATTCTGGAAAATACCTTGGTCAATATTAGAAAAAGGCATCCACAAGGAACCGTACCGGAATTGTCTAAATTAGCCGATGAATATAACGCTGTAATCGATAGTATGGCCTCTGTACAGGCAATGATAGATAAAAAGATGCTATCTCTTTTTAATGAAAAGCAGTATACCCTATATCGCAACTTATGCTTGGAAGCATCCAGATCTCCGTTTATTGTGGTGCCAACTGCTCAAACTGATACCATACTTGTTAAAAAACGTTTGCCAATCCTGAATAAATTAAAGGATAAGAATTAAGTAGTGTACCATGTAGTTAGTACTTTTGTTTTAAATATGGTAGTATAAATGTATAAAGCAATTATTAGGCCCTTACTATTTCTGTTCGACCCTGAAAAGGTTCATCACACTTCCTTTTCCTTAATCAAATTTTTCTCCAAACTGGGTTTATCTGGTCTTTTTAGGTCCTTATTTGTAGTGGAAGACAAGCGTTTGGAAAAAGAGGTTTTTGGGTTAAAGTTTAAGAATCCTGTAGGATTGGCCGCTGGTTTTGATAAGAATGCGGTGTTATACAACGAGCTGTCCGATTTTGGTTTTGGTTTTATTGAAATAGGAACCCTAACACCAAAACCACAAGTGGGCAACCCTAAAAAACGTTTGTTCAGATTAAAGGAGGACAAGGCTATCGTTAACCGTATGGGTTTCAATAACCTTGGTGTCTTTGAAGCTGTGGAGCAGTTAAAAAAGAAGCATCGAGTGCTCATTGGGGGAAATATTGGAAAAAATAAGACTACCCCAAACGATGAGGCCGTAAAGGACTATTTAATCTGTTTTGATGCGCTGTTTGATCATGTGGACTATTTTGTTGTGAATGTTAGTTCTCCAAATACGCCAGGATTACGAGAGTTACAGGATAAACAGCCTTTAACGGCATTGCTGAATGAGCTACAAATAGAAAATGATAAATATGCCAAAAAAGGAAATGTAAAACGTAAACCTATTTTATTAAAAATAGCGCCAGACCTCACTGATAGTCAATTGTTAGATATTATCGAAATTGTTGGAGTTACCAAGATAGATGGGATAATAGCAACGAACACTACCATAGAAAGAAAGAACCTTAAATCCCATGCTATTTTGTTGGAAGAGGCGGGCGGTCTTAGTGGGCATCCATTAAAGGATAGAAGTACCGAAGTCATCCGGTTTTTATCTGAAAAAAGTAATAATTCCTTTCCTATAATCGGCGTTGGCGGAATCCATTCAGAGCAAGATGCGATTGAAAAATTAGCCGCAGGTGCAGATTTAATTCAGCTATGGACAGGTTTCGTTTATGAGGGACCTGGATTAATAAAAAAAATCAACAAAGCACTTTTGGATACCGCTCAAGTGCTTCATTGATTTTAGTATTTTTAAAAAAGTTATGGAGAAATTAGCAGTTAAAAACCACTGATTTCAACTTGCGTTAGAATGCTATTTCTTTGCCCAATAGTCTACTACCAATACATCTTCTAAATGCGGACTTAGTACCTCACCAAATGCTTTATGGTCAGGATGGGGTAAATAGATAGCCCTGTCTTCCTCACTTTTGAAGCTTAGGAAAAAACAATGCGTAAGTCCTTTTTCAAGACCTTCCGGACTGTTGTTAGTTCCCCATTCATAACCAGCAATTTGCGGTATTTTATTAGGTAGCGCACTAAAAGCATCTTCCACTTTTTTAATATCCGCAGTAGAAGTACTGTCCTTGAATTTAAATAATACAACATGTCGTAAAATACTATCATTTTCCATTGCTGTTTCATTTTTAGAAGCCTCAGTAGTTTTAGATGATTCACCTGCACATGAACCAAAGGAAATGGTTGCAATTGTTAAAACTGCAACAAATAAAGGAATTGATATTTTTTTCATAATTGTGGTTAATATAGTTTTCAGAAAGATATCAAAAATAGTTGTATAGCGCTATTATTCGTATTTTTCCGTCAGAAATACTACTAGTTGAACTACGAAATACTTCTTACGTTTTCGATGGCAACGATAGCTTTGGCCCTATCGCCTGGACCGGATAATATTTTTGTGCTAATACAAAGTATAGTCCACGGCAAACGATATGGTTTCGCTACTATGGCTGGCCTTATGGCTGGTTGCTTGGTGCATACCAGTTTGTTGGCTTTCGGAGTTTCGGCGGTCATCAAAAACAATCCTATTGTTTTTACCGGAATTAAAGTTTTTGGTGCATGTTATCTACTTTATTTGGCATGGCGTGTATTTCGTGCTGATGCTACAATAGCGTTGAATACGGAGGGGGTTGAGAAGAAAAGCCTTGGTAGTCTGTTTCGACAGGGGTTTATTATGAACGTGCTCAACCCTAAGGTTACTATTTTCTTTTTAGCATTTTTTCCAGGATTTTTATTTTCAAACGAACTTAGTACTGTAGTTCAATTTTACGTGTTGGGCTTGCTGTTTATTTTTGTTTCGTCCCTGGTTTTTGGAGGAATTGCTTTATTGGCAGGAGCTATAGCTACATATATAAAACAACATAGAAGAACGGGTTTGGTCTTAAAATGGTTACAAATATTGGTATTCAGCGCAATCGCCATATTTCTATTTATAGGATAGTATATTTGCCTTGAAACTTAAACTTGAGTTTGTACATTTACACCATGGCCAATAGGGTAAAAATAATTGAATGTCCTCGTGATGCTATGCAAGGGATAAAACCTATTATTCCAACCAAGGAGAAGGTCCGTTATATTCAATCCTTACTGGGATGTGATTTCGATACGATAGATTTTGGAAGTTTTGTCTCGCCCAAGGCCATACCACAAATGGCAGATACCGCCGAGGTTTTGGCCCAACTTGATTTGTCAAAGACCAAAAGTAAATTACTCGCAATCGTCGCCAATGTAAGAGGTGCGTCCGATGCCGCAAAGCATCCTGAAATTGATTATTTGGGTTTTCCTTTTTCTATCTCTGAAAATTTTCAGATGCGAAATACGCATAAAACCATTGCAGAATCGGTAAACGCTCTTCAGGAAATCTTTAATATAGCAGACGCAGCTAATAAGGAAGTAGTCACCTATATTTCTATGGGGTTTGGCAATCCTTATGGCGACCCATGGAACGTTGAGATCGTTGGTGAGTGGACAGAGACCCTGGCCGCCATGGGAGCCAGGATTTTATCTCTATCCGATACTGTGGGAACATCAGACCCGGCTGCTATAGACTATCTTTTCTCTAATCTTATCCCCAAGTATCCAACAATAGAGTTTGGCGCGCATCTGCACACGACACCAACAAAATGGCATGAAAAGGTAAATGCTGCGTATAAGGCGGGTTGTAAAAGATTTGACGGCGCTGTGCAAGGTTTTGGTGGTTGTCCTATGGCAAAGGATGAGCTTACGGGTAATATGCCTACCGAAAAAATGCTTTCCTATTTTACGGAACAGAAAGCGGACACGGGAGTGAACTGGATGGTTTTTGAGGCCGCTTATAACAAAGCGTCCGAGTTATTCCAGAAATATCACTAAAAGCCGTACAGGTTGGCCCCAAAAGGTTTTAAAAACCTTAGGGTTATTCTTTTTAATCAGTGTAGAAACATGGAGGTGGCCAAACATCTAATATCCTAGGTCTATTATTTTCCATGTATTTTTAATAACAATCCATTTTCAATTGTTCATGGTGCTCAAACTCACTTAGCGAACTGTTTAATTCTTCCGTTGCTATTTCTTCTAGAATACCTAACACGGCGTTTTGCATGGCTATGGAGCCACAGATCATAATCGTAGCACCCAATTTTAGTTTATGTGCCATTTCCTTTTTACGCTCGGCAATCAAATGCTGAACGTATATTTTTTGGTCTTGTTCTTGAGAATAGGTTGTTGTAATTTCGGTAAGCTTTCCTGATGCTAAGGATTGTGCTATCGCAGTTTTATAAATATCAAAAGCACTTTTCTTACGGCCGCCCCAGAATAATTGAATTGGAATCTTGCTCTTATTTTCATCAATAATTCCCAAAAAAGGAGCTATTCCCGTACCGTTGGAAATACAGACGATTTCTTTGGCATTTTTTGGAAAATGAAAATTTGGGTTACGTTTAATACTAGCATTTACCCAATCATCTTGCACCAATTGATAAAAGTGATTGGAGCATACTCCAAACTCATGTCTTTTTATACTTAGTAGTATATCATCTTTGATTTTTGCAATAGAATACAATCTAGGTATCCCATCTTCTTGAGGCTGATATGATAACAGGTCTCCAGATTGGAATTTGCTCCTTTTTTCTGGTTGTAAGCGTATCAAGAAGGTGTCATCATCTTGTAGGGTAGTTTTGTGGACAACTTTAAATGGTATGGCTTTAAGGGGCTTTTTGTCCTTTTTTGGTGCTTTGATGTTGATTTGTATTCCGGTAACGTTACTCCATTGTGCCGTCCAATCTGTAAAGGAGCTAAAAGACTGGTTGTTGATCTTATATAGAGGTAGGGTAGTTGTAAAATGATTACTTGTTTTGAAAATGGTATCTACCTCGGTGGCGAACTTGCAATAGTCAGGATAGATTAAAGAACCAAAACCTATAACGCTGTAATTTATTTTGGTATTGATTGGTACTGTGGAGAATTTTTCCAGGAACTTACGCGCATTAGTAGGTGCTTCCCCATCGCCATAGGTAGCCGTAAACACAATAATGTGCTCTGCGTTTTTGTACGCGGTATAATTATTCAGTTCCGATTTGTACACACGTTTTCCTGCTTTGGTAAGGGCATTTTGAAACAAGGTGGCAAAGTTGTTCGTAGTTCCGGTTTCGGATCCCACCAGTACTATAAACTCACATTCGTCCTTGTCTAAAAGAGGTGCCTCTAGCTTTATCTTCTTTCTTCGTTTCAGCGCCATTGCAAAACCCGTATACATAAAAAACAGGAGCGATAGACAGGTGGTCAATAGGATGATAGACCATACAATACTACCCTGTCCCGTATGGAGGCTTAGGCTCAAACGTGAGGCGAGGGTTACAAAAGGGTATGATGCCTCACTTAAAATTTCTCCGGAGTATTGATGGACATAAAGTTCCTTGTCGGTTAGGGCGACTTCAAAATAATCATCAGGAAACTCGGAAAAGGGGAAACTTACTTTACGTACCTGATCTAAAGTGATGGTTTTAAATAGATTCAGTTGCGTATTCGCTGTATCCGGTATAGAATCATCTTTAATAGTAAAGCTGGAATGGGCCAACTCGTCCGAGGGTAACAGCGAAAATTTTTCTGCAGATAGATATGCCCCTGTGGCAGCAACCAGTAGAACAGGTAACATAAACCATCGACTGAAAATAACATGATAGCGCTGCTCGAACGCATCTTTCTGAACTTTGGAAAACAGTTTGCCGAATCCGCCTTGCCTTTTTGCCAAAAGAAATACGCCCGTAACAGAAATCAGACAAAGTAAAAATGATATCAAACCCACAAAAAAACGACCGATACCTTTTAAGAACAAGGAACGATGTAAATTGGTTGTCCATTGAAACAAGGGTGCTTTTTCCTTTGGATATCCTAATGTTTTTCCATTCAGCGGATTAACGTAAATACGTTCGTTATCTCCTTCCTTGTTGATGACCGATGCCAAAACAAAATCGTTCGCATCTACCTCTAGTTCCAAGGTTTCTTCATACTCCTGCTCTAATGCGTTTAGAGTTTCTGCCAAGTTGACCTGCTTTAGATCCGCTACTTTATATCCCTGTGTAGCATCTGTAATAGGTTCAAATGCCAAGACAAGTCCGGTTAGGGACGCAACGATTAAAAATAGGGAAGAAGCTACTGCCAGCGCAAGATGACTATACCTCCAAATTGAGATGGTCATACCCAAGAAAGTTCAAGTTTAAGTTCAAACACAAATACAGTGTCGGTTTGTTAGTTTCTGATGATGGTCTTTTGGTTTTGGATGAAGTTTTTCATTTATAAACCATATGAACCCTCCTAAAGGACTACTGCTGCATCATGCGTACATATCTGATAAATCCTTTACCTTCTTTTTTGGCTTTAAGGTTTTCAGTGGTTAAATCGAATTCAACATCGTCCTTATGGTACTCTTGATCTTCTACGGCAGATTCAAAGCGAATTTTGTAGCCGGCATCGATTTTATCGGTAGGTATTTTCAGTACCGTCATACTGCGCTCCCCACCGGAAACCGTGGCGCCAGTAATGGCATCCAATTCTGGTCTCCGTATGCCATAGACGTTTTTCCACCACTCCGAAATATCCCGGTACCACTCATTGTCATCGCCTTGAACGTATAACGTTTCTTCATATGCGCTATCTGCGTTTAACAAAGAAACTACAATGTAAGCTCCCTCTCCCGTGTAATTGGTTAGTTGTATCATGCATTTGTAGTTTGCGGTCTCAACGGGTCTTTCAAAGCCTAATGTTAGTAAAAGTCCTGCGACTCCACATAATACGCTAATATTCTTTTTCATTTTTTATGTGTTTTTATTTTTTTTCTTGGTCTTTAAGTCTTTTTAAAAAATGACTATTTCAAAAATTCTAAAGCTATTTTTTGATTCTTTAAAATCTCGTTTTCACTTGCTAGGTCGTACACAGATTCGTCAAAATCGGTTTTAGCGCTCTTATCCGCCCCTCGTTCAACTAGATATTTAAGAATAGCATCATCATGGGATGTCATAGCGGCTAAATGCAAGGCAGTGTTCCCTTCATCATTTTTTTGATTAATGTCCATATTAAATTCCTCAAGACGTTTTAATAGCGCCATATTATTCTCCTTGGCGGCAAGATGTAAAAGTGAATTACCATTGTGCTGTGCAGTACTAAGGTCAAGACCATTTGCTCTTAGCAATTTTAATTTTGATTCGAATGTTTCGGTCGACTTTTTATTGAAATTGTTCAGGAGGTAATAGGCGAGTGTATTTCCTTTTGCATCAACCGTGTTCACATTGGCACCTTTTTGTATCAGAAAATCTACTACCTCCGGGGTGTTCCCCTTTACCGCCAAAGCTAGGGCAGAACGTCCGTTTTCACTGGTAGTATTGATATCGGTCACATAATCCATTAAGAAGCTTACAACCTCAATATTATTGCTGTTTGCAGCGTTCATAAAAGGGGTGTAACCACCCTTATTCTTTTGATTTACTGCTACGCCTTTGTTTATAAAATACTTGAAAAGGTTAATATCATTGCTTTTGTAGGCAATTGCGTGTAAGGGATTGTACCCTTCCTTATTCGTAATGTTCGGTTCTAGCCCCAAGCTTTCTAAATATTTAACCGTCTCTAGTCCGTTTTTACCGTTGTTAATTCCTTTGCTTGCCATTAGGATAGCATTGCCGCCCATCTTGTTTAGGTTACTGTAGGGCAATCCTTTGGCTTTTAGTTTTTTGAGGATGGCTATATCTCCGCCACGTGCCGCGTACGTAAAAAGTCCGTTACCATCGTTATCCGTGCTTTTTAAATCAAGTCCCTTACTACTAAAATAGTTGAAGGTTTTGAAATCGGTCACGGAAGGTGCCACGAGCAATAAGGCATTTGCCCCGTTGTTTGTGGTATCGTTGATATCCGCATTGTGGGACAGAAGAAAATCATAAAGTGCGGTATTGGTCTGTCCGCCGCGAGCGGCAAAGTTTATCACGTTATAGCCATGACTATCCTTTACATCCGCTCTTGCGCCATTTGCCACCAAATACTCCATAATTTCGAGATTGTTCCGATAGGCTGCCCAAAAGATATAGGTTCTGCCATCGTGGGTAATCTTATCTACAGCATTCCCGTTTTTTGTTAACAGATGTTTTATGGTGGGGTTATCCGTATTTTCCAAGAGCGCATAACAAACAGCGTCGAACATATTGCTGTTCAATTCGCTTATGTCATTACCAGCGGCAATAGCAGTTTCTACTTGGGCAATAGTAGGGTTTCCTTTCCAAAAGTCTCGTTCAAGGAATATGTTTTCTTGTGCCATGCCAAGGGTTACGGACAATAGGGCTAATAAACTAAGTACCGGTTTTAGAATTTTCATACGAGTATTATTTACTTTTTGATTCTTGTGTTTTGTTATCTTTTACAAAAGATGCTATAATCGCTGCAATCTCTTTTTCCTCCTGAATATCGTCCTCGAAGAGATGCTTGTACAATACTTTATTGTCCACTTTTTCTTCCAGTACCAGATCGGTTTTCCTTGCGAAAACTTCGTCCCATTTAGCGCGTACAGAAACCCATTTGTCGTGCTCTTTGGTAAACCAGTCCGCAGCGGCTTGGCAGCGGGCATCCGGCACTTTTACATAGGTGTTATATCCTTTTTCCATGGCAAGAATTACATCTTCTTCATTTTCTTTTCTGATAATCTTTGCGTTATCCTGATCGTGTACCCAGCCATTATCCGTAATCTCATGGCGGTTGCCGCGCATGGTAATATTGTAATCTCCCCTAGTGGTATATTCCCTTCTTGGTAATGGCGCGGGTGTAGTGTTCTCCCAGTAACTTTTGCCGTCGACATGCACCCAAGTGGCCGTACCCTCGTAACGTGGGCTATCATCTACCTGAAATACTTTTTGTGTCCACTGTCCGGTTACTTCATCGGCTTGTTTTTTTTCGTATGTCCAATGGTTGTCGCCATTGTAGGTATACAGATCGGTATTCTCGTACAGCCAATCTTGTCTCCAGTGCTTTACGATCATGGGTTTAGCAGGGTTACCTACTTGCAGTATGTGCTGAATTACGATTTTACCATCTTCATCCGAAACTAGTCCTGCCCATTCCAAACCTTTGTCCACTTTGGATTTTGAGGGTTTGTATAACGAATCGTTACTGTAGTTAAAGGTTTCGGCAAAATTGAAGGTAACTTCAAAACAGCCGCACATGTCTTTAATAGCATTCGCATCTTGTTCTTGTTTGTTGTTTTGTGCAAAGCCTTGAAAGCTAAAAGCAACACTAAGCATTAGGGATAACATTGTTTTTTTCATCTTGAGTATGTATTAAATGGTGTTCGAATTATTTCCGAAACAAAAATATAAAATTTATTTAGATTGATTAAGAATAAGCTATATATTTGTCAAAAATTATCAAGAATGAATCTTAATAGTGTTGTAGCCCTTATTTTTATTAGTGTTTTCGGAGCTGCTGTTTTTGGGCAAGAAAACAGCATGAGGAATGATTCTATTTTGGCCCAAGATTTAGACGAGGTAATTGTGACTGCAACGCGTACCGTTCGGCAGCTTTCTTCCGTGCCTTTGCCTGTGACTTTAATTTCTAAAAAACAGATACAGCGTACGGGCGTAACGCGCTTAAATGAAATTCTAAATGAGCAAACCGGTATCGTCATGACGCCCGATGCCACCATTGGAGGTGGCGAAGGGGTTCAGATACAGGGTATCGCCTCGGATTATGTCCTTGTTCTTATAGACGGTGTGCCTGTGGTGGGCCGTAGTTCTGGTAATTTAGATCTAAGCAGGTTTGCGATAGGCAACATTAGGCAAATAGAGGTGGTTAAGGGACCTTCCTCAAGTCTCTTTGGTTCCGAGGCGCTGGGTGGTGTTATCAATATCATCACCGAAAAACCGAATTCTGAAGACGTAACGGGCCAAATTGGCCATAGGGCAGCTACTTTTAATAACCAAAACTCAAATTTTAGTCTTAGTCAGCGTAGGGATAAACTTAGCTATTCTTTTTTTGCAGATCGATTGGGTACGGACGGGTATGATCTTGCTACAGGCGATGATGCACAAACCGTAAATCCCTTTTTAAACTACACCTTTAACGGCCGCCTTTTTTATGATGCATCCGAAAAACTCAAGATTTTTGCCTCTGGACGCTATTTTACCCAAGAATTCGATGTAATGCCCGGCACCAGCGAAGAAAGCGATGCCAATGCCCATGTACGCATCGATCATGATCCTTCTAGCAAGACCAATTGGCAATATGAGCTGTATTATACAAGGTATGTAACCGATGAAGAAATCTTAGATCCCATAAATAACGAACTGTTGATCGCAAATGATTTTAATCAGCAGTTATTGAGGCCAGAGGTGCGCTATAATCATAACTTTAGTGACAATAATACGATGACCTTGGGTGTTGGTTATAATTTTGAGACCTTGGATCGCTCGCTTTTTGCACAATCAGTTGCCTTTGATTCACAATACCTATTTGTGCAGTATGATTTTAAACCGCTTGAAAACCTGAATGTTATTGCTGGTGCGAGGTTCGATAACCACAGCGAGTACAATTCCCAATTGAGCCCCAAACTTTCGGCACGGTACGATTTTAATGAAAATTTTGCGGTAAAGGCTTCTGTGGGCAGTGGTTTTAAGGCACCCGATTTTAGGCAGTTATATCTGGATTTCACCAATGCGGCCGGCGGTGGCTATTCCGTTTTTGGCAAAGAGGTAGAGGCGGCCGGTATACAACGGCTTTTGGATAATGACGAGATCGCTAATTTGGTCGTAGATCAGAATAATCTGGGGCAGCGGCTCAACGCAGAAAGTTCGATAGGCTACAATTTTGGATTGTCTTACAAAAAGGGAAAGTTTTCTTCGGATATCAATTTGTTCAGGAACGATTTTGATAATCTCATCGATACACAGATTTTGGCGTCTAGAACCAACGGACAAAATGTCTTTGGTTATATCAATAGGGAGAGCGTCTATACCCAAGGGCTGGAATTCGACTTAAAATACCGCCTTCTGGCAAATTTAAATATTTCGGGCGGTTATCAATTGCTATATGCCTTTGATAAGGACAAGGAGGCCGCTATAGATTCCGGTACCGTTTTTGGTCGTAATCCGGAAACTTTGGAAACGGTCAGGCTCAGCAGAAGTGATTATTTTGGATTGGAAAATCGTTCTAGGCATACCGTCAACTTTAAACTGTTTTATGAGATACCCAAATGGGACGCCAATGCCAACCTGCGCGTCGTGTACCGCAGTAGGTTTGGTCTGACCGATCGCAATGGAAACGATCTCTTGGATACTCTGGACAATTCCTTTGTGGACGGCTATGCATTGGTAAATCTCGCGTTCGGGAAGACTTTTTATAAAAACTACCAGGTACAGTTTGGTGCCAATAACCTTTTGGACTTTAAAGGGCAAAACCCTTTGGCCGCTCAAGATACCGAGGTACTTATAAACCCCGGAATACAATTTTTTACACGTTTAAACATTCAATTTTAAATTTTAAATCCCAATTATTATGAAAATAACTTTTAAGATTTTTACGCTTTTATTTGCCCTAATCGCCTTCGTTGGCTGTAGTGATGATGATGAAGACCCGTTCCAAAACTTTACGGTAGCTAGTATTTCTCCTGAATCGGCTACGGTGGGTAGCGAGATTACCGTCACGGGAACCGATTTTCCTACGGAGGCCTCTCGCGTGGAACTTACGGTTGGCGGAGCCTTGGCAAGTATAACCTCCTTGAGCAGCACCCAGATTGTAGCAACGGTTCCCCAAGGAGCCGTTAGCGGTGTGGTAAGCGTTAGTGTGGACGGTACGGCAAAGACGACGGCTACCGATTTTACCGTTCTATCGGAATTGATAAGCGCTACAGCTGAGAATATTCCGGCTCCGCAAATGGGTGGTCAAGGTCAGCCGGTTGGAGGCTCTTTCACTAAATTTAGTTTTGCTACCGGAGCGGTAACGGATAGTGATACGGAATGGGATATTGCTTTTAGAGGTATTGCGATAGCAGTTAACGGTGGGGCTATCACAGGTACCAGCGATGAACCGGAACGCAATGGAAATGCCGCCGCCGCCATAGTTGACGGTATATTTTCCGAAGTACTTTCTGCTGACGGTGTCTCGTTTATCCAGGATGCCGATGCAGCTTTTGCAATACCAACAGGAAGTGATAACGGATGGTACAACTACAATTTTATGACCAATTTAGTAGTGCCGATTCCTGGAAAAGTTTTGGTATTCCGTACCCATGATAACAGAGTGGCTAAAGTGGAGATATTAAGCTATTACGAAGATGCACCTGCCAATCCAGATGGTTTTGTAGATGCGTCAAGATTCTACACCTTTAATTACGTCTATAATCCAAACGATGGTGAGACTTCGCTACAGTAATAATCGATAGTTAATACCTTTTTGAGTAATTTGAGAAAACCGGATATGTTTTAACATCTCCGGTTTTCTCAATTTTAGATAGGCGTAAAGGAAACCTGCTTGTATGTCGTATATATGAAAGAGCGTTTAACAGTGATACTTTACACTGCAAACAGATGAAATACAGTTTAAATGCAAGGAAGGACTAAAAAATCCCTAGTTGTAATACTTGAACCCAAAGGAAATACTACTTATACTTATATTTGTTTAAAATTAAACGAGATGAACAAGTCAATAGAAGCACTTTTAAACGATCAGATAAAGTACGAGGCAAATGCATCCATGCATTATATGGCAATGGCAAGTTGGTCAGATGCGGCGGGCTATAACGGTATTGCGGAATTTTTCTATGCACAGTCCGAAGAGGAACGAGCACACATGACAAAATTGATAAAGTTTGTAAACGAGCGTGGCGGAAAGGTTTTGGTGCCTGCGGTAGAAAAGCCCAAGGAGAGCTATGTATCTTTAAACGAGCTTTTTGAAGATTTCCTAAAAAGCGAAATGTTCGTAACCGAGCAGATTAATCATGTGATATATGAATGTTTGAACAAGAAAGACTACAATGTGCATAACTTTATGCAATGGTATGTTACCGAACAATTAGAGGAAGAAGCGGTAGCTAGAACCCTGTTGGACAAATTAAATATTATAGGAGATGACAAATCCGGCCATTATATGTTTGATCGAGATATTAACACTATTGCTACATCGGTAGACATGGAAGAGTAGGGTATAAAATTTCCTTAAAAAGTAAAGATTCCGTTTCGCGGAATCTTTTTTTTTACATAAATTCGTTATTATTTAGATTTAATAAAAATAATGAATTCAACATTGCTTGTACGTCCCTGTATCATCATCGCTTCAGATTGTGCGGCTAGTTGTTCCGATGGTAAAAAGAAAAAGTGCTGTAAAAAATACAAGAAAAAGGGAAAGACGAATTGTAAGCGTTGCCCCAGAATCTAGATTTTCGTATCCTTAGTTTTTTTGTCTTTGTACCGCTTAAGACGCAGCTTAGTATGGTATACTTCAGGTTTAACGACTCACAAATGTGTCATGAATATCAAAACAAGCTTTATTTATTAACCCTGTCACTTTATCTCCAAAACACTATTGCTTCGTAAGAGTCGCCTAGTACCTAATCTTTTAACTAGGTTTTAAACACAGTAGTTGTGGTTTGTTTTTCGAGGAACAGCTTGGATTTTTATTACTTCCCATCAATGCTTTTTAATGATATTTTGGATTGGTTGGCACCTTTTATCCATTAGGTAAACCATCGAATTATTTCTCTTAAAGCGAGCCTTAGTTTTCGATTTAAAGTAAAATATTACAGTTATTCTAGATAAGCATAAAATTAAAAGTAATATGTTGGAACTTATTATTTTGAAGCGTCTCAGTTATCTTATGAATAGCTGCTGAATGAAAAATCTTCCGGTGGGATATCTATGATGTTTAATATAGAAAATCAGAAGGATGGGTTCTTTATAAACAATTCTTCCTAAGATTAAAAATTTGGACTTGCTCACTATTATAAAAGGTTTTTATGAAACAAGTATGTAAATTGTCTTTAATGGATCTTGGGTATGAATAACATGCAAGGTGATTTAAACGGTTATTTATAGTTTTCTAAGAAAAAGAATATTGAGTAAAGATGTTTTTTTATAATTATACGGTGTGTAAGTGTGGTTTTGTGAAAAGAAACAAAGCTATATCAGAAGGATTTTTATCTAGGGCAGCAATATCTTTTTGGAATTGGATTTTAGGAAAACGAAAATTATTTTAGAATTAGGTTTTAGATGTTTTGAGTTGCTGAGCAGTAGTTGCAAATTTGACCTATGGATGCTATTTTCAGTCGTTATAAGTAGGTTATTATATTTTTTTAGGGACTAACAATTTGGTTTTTATTCTATTATAATTTTTTAGCTACTTGGATAATAAAATATTGGAAAACTGAATTGTCTTGTAACAGTAGTAGAGGCATTACTCTTATTTTTTACCGCCCTAAATCTACTCTTATTTCCTTTGTTTACCTAGCGTGAAGAAAGGCAAAGGATTACACATAATTTTAGGCAGGCAAATTATTTTATATTTTTAATAGTAAATGAATAAATGCAGCTAGCCCAATGAATATAAAGGGTTGCGGTGTGTTGTAATTAATTGTTGATAAAATGTGGAAAACCTAAAGTACCATGACGGAAAGTAAAGCGATTAAATTTTGACCTTTACATAGTGCATTAATCCATCATTTTAAATCCGTTATATATACCATGCAAATTACCCATCTTATCAAGAGGGATTTTACCAAGAAACCCTTTCAGTTACACAAAATTACAAACGCCATTTTAAAGGCAATGACCGCCGTAGAACACGGAAATCTTGGGGATGCGGAACGTATTTCTAAGAATGTAAGCAACTCTTTGCTAGAGCGCAAAGCTGTAGATGAAAATTATGTACCTACCGTAGAGGAGGTACAAGATTTTGTGGAAACCAAATTGATGGAAGGCGGTTTTTTCGATGTCGCCAAAGCATATATTATTTATAGAAACGAACAGGCCACGAAACGTAAGTCAAACGTTTTTGAAAAACGTGTTAATTTAAAGCCTTACGAGTATCCTCAATTATACGAGTATGTTCCGGCAATAAGACATTCATATTGGATACACACAGAGTTCAATTTTACAAGCGACATTCAGGATTTTAAAACGCGCTTAAACGATGCAGAACGTAGCGCTATAAAAAATACCATGTTGGCCATTTCTCAAATTGAAGTAGCCGTAAAAGGTTTTTGGGGCGATATCTATCATAAAATGCCAAAACCGGAAATAGGTTCCGTGGGTTCAACTTTTGCAGAGAGTGAGGTCCGTCATGCAGATGCGTATTCCCATTTGTTGGAAATTCTTGGGTTGAATGAGGAATTTAAAATGCTAAAGAAAAAACCCGTAATGATGAAGCGGGTGCAATATTTGGAAACTGCATTGAAAAACGCCAAGAGTGACGATAACAAGGAGTACGCAGAATCGGTATTGTTATTTTCTCTTTTTATCGAACATGTATCCCTGTTCTCGCAGTTCTTGATTATCATGGCTTTCAACAAGCACAAGAATATGCTTAAAGGGATTTCTAATGTAGTGGAGGCAACTTCCAAAGAAGAGCAAATTCATGGAGATTTTGGAATTGATTTGATTCAAATTATTAAAAACGAGAATCCAGACTGGTTTGATGGGGAGCATCATGCCAAGATTAGGTTAATGTGCCAAGAGGCTTTTGCTTCTGAAAGCACTATCGTAGATTGGATTTTTGAGAAAGGAGAGCTTGACTTTTTACCTAAGGCGGTTGTAAACGAGTTTATTAAAAACCGTTTCAATAATTCTTTGGAAAGCATCGGAATAGATAAAATTTTCGATGTTGATGAAACATTATTAGCAGAGACAGAATGGTTCGATGATGAAATCATAGGTACCAAACATGGCGATTTCTTCGTGAAACGCTCGATTAATTATAGTAAAAGAACACAAAGTATAACCAGCGACGACCTTTTTTAGATGAACAAAATAAACACCACCCAGGAGAATAGAACAGAAACCATAACAGAAGCTTCACAGCTTATCAACGCAAGGAAAGAGGCGCTTGAGAATCAGAAGAACAAGACCGAAGGAGGTTTTGAATGGTTAACGGAACACAGTCGCAACTTTTTGGACTCAGGTTACCTAACGGACGGAGTTAGTGCCGAGCAACGTATTAGGGAAATTGCCGACAGGGCAGAACACATATTGAAGATACCTGGATTTTCGGATAAATTCTATGGCTATATGTCAGAAGGTTTTTACTCTTTGGCATCCCCTGTATGGTCTAATTTTGGAAAGGAAAGAGGTTTGCCAATTAGTTGCTTTGGTTCCCATATAGACGATGACATGGGTAACATCTTGTACACCCAGTCAGAAGTTGGAATGATGTCCAAGCTTGGTGGTGGCACATCTGGTTACTTTGGAAAAATCAGACATCGCGGTGCTGCTGTAAAAAATAATGGTCAGGCTTCCGGAGCTGTTCATATCATGCAGCTTTTTGAATCTATGGTAGATGTCGTAAGCCAAGGTTCGGTAAGAAGGGGGCGTTTTTCTCCGTATTTACCTGTTGAACATGACGACATTATGGAGTTCTTGGAAATTGGTACCGAAGGGAATCCTATTCAGGAACTTACTCATGGCGTAACAGTAACCAATGAGTGGATGCAAGAAATGGTAGATGGCGATGCTAAAAAGCGAGCTGTCTGGGCAAAAGTATTGCAGCGTAGGGGAGAGATGGGTTATCCCTATATTTTCTTTAAGGACAATGCGAACAATGGTGCCGCAGATGTATATCAAGATAAAAGCCTGCCAATCTATGCAAGTAATTTATGTACTGAAATAATGTTGCCTTCAAATGATAACTGGTCATTTGTTTGTGTGCTTTCTTCGGTAAACGTACTGCATTACGATAAATGGAAAAGTACCGATGCTGTTGAAACAATGGTTTGTTTTCTGGATGCAGTAATTACCGAGTTCTTGGAAAAGTTAGAGTCTTACAGAGACTCTGAAAGTAGAGAAGATCGCCAGACATTCCTTTTCATGGAGCGTGCTTATAATTTTGCAAAAGAAAACCGTGCATTAGGTCTTGGGGTTTTGGGATGGCATTCTTTGTTGCAGTCTAAAAAACTACCGTTCAACAGCAAGGAAGCGTATGATTTAAATTCAGAAATCTTTAGGGAAATTAAAGAAAGAAGTTATAAGGCATCCGAAGAACTGGCCGCGAAGTTTGGAGAGCCAGAGGTTCTTAAAGGATATGGTAGACGTAACGCAACGTTGAATGCTATTGCACCAACTACGTCTTCAGCTTTTATTTTAGGTCAAGTGTCACAGGGCATAGAGCCTATTTGGTCAAATATTTACGTGAAGGATATTGCGAAGATCAAGACCACTATTAAGAATCCGTTTTTGGTAGAATTATTGGAGGAAAAAGGAAAAAATATAACAGAGGTTTGGAGAAGCATACGTGAGCGCGATGGTTCTGTACAGCACTTAGAGTTTTTGTCTGACTTAGAAAAAGAGGTGTTTAAAACTTATTCAGAAATAGACCAATTAGATATCGTATATCAAGCTGCAAACCGTCAGAACCATATCGATCAAGGTCAATCGGTAAATATTATCGTACATCCGGATATGCCTGTTAAAGAAATAAACAAGATACACGTAACGGCGTGGAAATTGGGCTTAAAATCGCTCTATTACCAGCATAGTATGAATGCTGCGCAAAAGTTCAAGCAGAAAAAAGATTGCGCCAGCTGCGAAGCGTAAAGCAATTATCATAGAATATAAATCCTTGGCGACAATGAATAAGCTGCATTGGGTCAAGGATTTTTCTTTTAAATCAATCTAAATATAGATAACTGAAAATCAGTTATTTGAATTGTTTCTAAACACCTCACCTCCTAATTTTATATCAAATTTAAAAAATAGAGGAATGTCAATAAGATTAGGAAACAGTTGCATCAATTGCGACAATTTAGTAGAAGGAAATACCTGTAAGGTACATGGTGTAAAAGTAGGAACTAGTTATACTTGTGATAGTTTTGAAATGAAAGCTGCTTTAAAATCGGAACAGAATTGTGTAAGTTGTGTTCGTTTTGAAGCGAGTGATTGTGCTAACCCACAAAAAGCAGCTCCTGGTATGTCATGTAACCACTGGGCACCACAAGGCGCTACAGCATAGATAAAGATTAATTAGTCAGATTAAAAAAGGCTTCCTGTTCAGGAAGTCTTTTTTTGTTTATATATGTAGGTCATGGTGGTAGAAAAGTAAGAACCTTAAAGTTTGAAAATTATTTAGAATTAATATGAATAATCTTGTGTAGTTGGTTATCCTGTTTTAGATTTGCATAATTATTTAAAACAAGTCTAAATAAATTTAAGTAACTAAATCAAATGAATAAATTAGTTTTCACTTTACTATTGCTTTTCGGATTGCTTTTTACTTCTTGTGAATTCGATGAGAATGACGGACCAATAGAGGTAGTCACCTGTTTGGACGGAATGATGAACGGAGACGAAACTGGTGTTGATTGTGGCGGCTCTTGTGTGCCCTGTGAAGATGCCATCGATAACCCCGCCAAGTATAGTTTTTCTAGAAATGGTGAGAATACAGTTCTTTTTTCTGGTCAGACCACACGACTGAAAATGGGAGATGAAATTGTAGCTGCATTGCTGAATCCAACCAAAACAGCCGAAGAACTGGCTGCTATGTATGCCCATATCGAAGGCGCTTTGAATTTTGAGGATGCCTCCCTAAATGGGTCTGACAAGAATATGCGCAGTAAAACAGCAGCATCCGCAGACTTCTTCTCAACCAATGCTACCGATCAGGCGCTGATTCGAGCAGATTTCGATGCTTGGCTAGTTGGTCAAGTTGATGAGGTATTTCCTAATTGGCAAGTCGCAGCTGCACCTGGGGTTGCTGGTCAAATTCCAGATGGTTCCGCTACACGATACATTAATGCTCAAGGATTGGAGTATGATCAACTATGGACAAAGGGTTTGATTGGGGCATTGGCTACAGATCAAGCCTTAAATAATTACCTGAGTTCCGCAGTGTTGGATGCAGGTTCAAATATTGCGGATAATGATGCCGGAACTGTAGTTGAAGGTAAATCGTATACCACCATGGAGCACAAATGGGATGAGGCCTATGGATACGTATTCGGATTAAATGCCGATACTACTAACCCAAACGCTGATTTGGGTGCGGATAGTTTCTTGAATAAGTATATAGGAAGGGTTGAAGGAGATGATGATTTTGTTGGTATTGCCGATGAAATTTTCCAAGCTTTTAAACTAGGTAGAGCTGCAATTGTAGCGAAGCAATATGACATAAGGGATACACAGGCCGAAATAATCAAACAAAGAATATCTGAAATCATTGGCATACGTGCTGTGTATTATTTACAACAGGCTAGGCCTTCGTTGACTCAGGAAAATCCGGCATACGGAACTGCCTTTCATGATTTGTCAGAAGGGTACGGCTTCATTTACAGCCTACAGTTTACCAGAAAACCTAATTCGGGGGATCCTTATTTTACAAAAGCTGAAGTAGATGCGTTTTTGATAGATTTAATGGACGATGGTCCAAATGGCCTATGGGATGTTGAGGACACAACCCTTGAATCTTTGGCAACCGATATAGCAGCACGATTCGATTTCACCTTAGCCGCTGCATCAGAATAATTTCAAATTGAGTCTAGTTGATAAAAAAGCATTCTATTGCTATTAAGTTTAGGTTGCTTTTATTAATTTTATAATTTATTTAGAACAAATAAAAATAGATTGATGAAAAAATTTATTGGAGCTATAGTTTTTCTTGGGCTTATTTGGGCCTGTTCATCAGATAGTGAAGGTGATGATGTGATAATAGATTCCGGTCCGGAAGTAAGTTTCGAAAGGAGCGCTATGTTGATTAATTGGGCGGATAATATTATAATTCCATCTTATGATGCATTTTCCTTAGAATTAGCCGCACTTAAAGCTTCGTACGAGTCGTTTAAAACAGATGCGAGTAATTCAAATCTCGGTCAACTTAGGGCATCATGGATGTCGGCCTATAAAATGTGGCAACGGGTATCACTCTTCGAAATTGGACCTGCAGAAACCCAAGGCTTACGTTTAAACATGAATATCTATCCAACGGATAGTGAAAAGATATCGGATTATATTGCTACAGGTTCTTATGATCTTTCTTTACCCTCCAACAGGAATTCAAAAGGCTTTCCAGCTTTGGATTACTTGATTAACGGTTTAGGTGCCGATGACATCGCTATAGTTGCTAAATTCAATGAAGCTGATAGGGATGCTACATTTGCCTACATGGATGCTGTTCTCAATGATATGATTACCCTTACAGATACTGTTATTACGGAATGGAAAGCGTCATATCGTGATACCTTTGTCGCTAATGATGGGGCGTCTGCTACGGCATCTGTAGATCGTTTTGTGAACGACTATATTTTCTACTACGAGAAGTTTTTAAGAGCTGGTAAGATGGGAATACCCTTAGGTGTCTTTTCTGGAAGTACACTTCCACAAAATGTAGAAGCTTATTATGAACAAGAAATAGCCAACGAACTTTTTTTGGAAGGGTTAAACGCCGTTCAGGACTTTTTTAATGGGAAACACTTTGGTACTAGCGAAAATGGAGAAAGTCTGGCCTCTTATCTAGATGCTTTAAACACGGTAAAAAATGGAGAGGACCTCAATACAATTATAAATGACCAGTTTAATGCGGCAAGAAACAGTGTAAGCGGGTTGTCCGCATTTAGGTCGGAAATCGAAAATAATGTACCTCCAACAGCGATGTTGTTAGCATATGATGAGGTCCAGAAAGCAGTACCTATGCTTAAGGTGGATATGGTTTCTGCTATGAGTATCAGTATTGATTTTGTAGATGCGGATGGGGATTAATTTATGAAAGAAGTTTTAAATAAGTATATTAAAACTCCTGTAGAGGCCGCCCCTTTGGCGGTCTTTCGCATTTTATTTGGTGTAATGATGTTGTTCAGCATTATTCGTTTTTGGAGCTATGGTTGGATCGATAAATTGTACGTTCAACCAAACTATTTTTTTTCCTATTATGGTTTTGAATGGATAAAACCAATAGGGGAATATACCTATCTTATTTTTGGAATTTGTGCCTTGGCAGCTATTTGCGTAGCTATCGGGTATAAATACGTTACAGCTATTACCGTATTCTTTTTGAGTTTTACCTACATCGAACTCATGGATAAGACCACCTATTTGAATCATTATTACCTTATAAGCCTCTTAAGTTTCATCATGATTTTTTTGCCTGCAAATGCCTATTTTTCTGTAGATGCTGCAAGAAATCCAAAAAAAGCATATCATCGCATACCTGCTTGGACAATCAATTGTATTAAATTGTTGCTAGGTATCGTTTACTTTTATGCTGGTCTTGCCAAGCTAAATTCCGACTGGTTATTCGAGGCCATGCCGTTAAAGATTTGGTTACCTTCTAAGTTTGATATTCCGTTGTTGGGAGATTTAGTAAGTCAGGAATGGGTGCAGTATCTTTTCAGCTGGTCCGGTGCTATCTATGACTTGGCGATTCCCTTTCTCTTGTTATATCGGAGAACCCGACCCTACGCCTTTGTGTTGGTTGTAGTCTTTCATGTACTTACCCGCGTACTCTTCCCTATTGGTATGTTCCCTTACATTATGATAGTTTCCACCCTAATTTTCTTTGATGCCACTGTACACCATAAAATAATTGGATGGATGGCTAATGTATTTCGGATTCCTAAAAATCGATTTGATAATCAAAGACAGTTCCGTTTTGGCATAGGTCCACTGCCTAAATTTAAATACGCTGTAGTAAGCTTGTTTTTCGTGGTGCAATTAGCGGTACCCTTTAGATATCTATTGTATCCCGGAGAATTGTTTTGGACAGAGGAAGGCTATCGGTTCTCTTGGCGGGTAATGCTGATAGAAAAATCTGGTTATGCTCAATTTAAGGTGGTAAATGGGAAAACTGGAAAGTGGTTTTATGTAGATAATACTGATTTTCTAACACCCTTTCAAGAAAAGCAAATGGCTTTTCAACCAGATTTCATCTTGGAGTACGCTCATTTTTTAAAAGAACATTTTGAAAAAGATGGGCATAGAGCGGTACAAGTGTATGTAGATTGCCATGTTTCGCTAAACGGTAGATTGAGTACCACCTTAATAGACCCAAAAGTGGATTTGTCACAGGAAACGGAATCATTTGAACATAAAAATTGGATTACTCCATTTAAAGATGAGATTAAAGGAATTTAGTTGTATCGCCTTATTAATTTTAACCTTACCTGTTTGGGGTCAAATATCCATTTCCGGAACGGTTACCGACATCCAGGGAGCACCGATACCCTTCGCCGAAGTGTATTTAAAACAGATACAACGTTTGGAATCAGTAGATGATGAAGGACGGTTTGTGTTTGACAATGTTCCGGCTGGTAAATACACGGTGGTCGCCTTTGCCTACGAATATGAGGTTTGGGAAAAGGAGCTATTCTTTGATTCGGAGTTTACCTTTACGATACAGTTGAAAAAGTTGCAAGTAGAAAAGCTGTCCGAGGTCGTAATGACGCAAAAAAGACAGGAAGTCTTCGCCCTAAAACAATTAAAAAAAGTTGAAGGAACCGCGATATATGCGGGTAAAAAGACAGAGGTGGTGCTTTTAGAAGGCATTACTGGAAATTTGGCGTCCAATAATACTAGACAAATTTATAGTCAGGTTGTCGGCCTCAATATTTATGATAATGGCGATGCGGGATTACAGTTGAATATTGGGGGTAGGGGCCTAGATCCTAACAGAACTGCGAATTTTAATACCCGCCAAAACGGCTACGATATCAGTGCAGATGTCTTAGGATACCCAGAAAGTTATTATACCCCACCCGCTGAGGCATTAGAGGAAATTCAGGTCATAAGGGGAGCGGCATCCTTGCAGTACGGAACTCAATTTGGTGGTCTGGTCAATTTCAAATTTAAAAAACCGGCAACCGATAAAAAGGTAGAATGGGTAAGCAGACAAACCCTAGGTTCCTTTGATCTGCGAACCAGTTTTAATAGCCTTAGCGGAACGGCGGGCAAAGTAAGTTACTATACCTATTTAAATTACAAGGAAGGCAACGGATTTCGACCTAATTCCAATTTTAATAGCAGAAACTATTTTGCCCATTTGGGGTATCGGATATCGGACAACACCAAACTGACACTAGAAACCACTTTTTTAAACTACTTGGCAAAACAACCGGGAGGATTAACCGACGCCCAATTTATAGAAGACCCTACGTTTAGTAATCGAGACCGCAATTGGTTCGATGTAGATTGGAAGTTATACTCCTTGCGTCTAGACCATAAATTCTCTAATCAAACTGATTTTAGTTTGAATGTATTTGGTTTGGATGCCTCGAGAAGTGCCCTAGGGTTTAGAACGAATAGGGTTTCTCAACCGGACGATTTTGAGGAACCAAGGGAACTACTGGTAGATAACTTTCAGAATTGGGGCGCTGAAGCAAGAGTGCTTACGCGTTACAAACTGGGCGAAAGTGAATCGGCCTTATTATTAGGTTCAAAAATATACAAAACAAGCAACGATCAGCGCCAAGGACCTGGTTCTGCAGCTGTAAATGCGGATTTCAATTTTGCAGATACGGATTTTCCTAATTATGAGCGTCAATCCCAGTTCGATTTTCCTAATTTTAATTTAGCCTTTTTTGGGGAGAACATTTTTAATATCACACCAAAATTTACCATTACCCCCGGTTTTCGGTTGGAACATATAAAGACCGAAAGTATAGGTAGTTATCGCAACATTGTACTGGATTTAGCTGGAAACCCATTACTGAATGAGTCAATTGAAGACAATAGAACTTTTGACCGTACCTTTCTTTTGATGGGCTTAGGAGCGACTTATAAGTTTGCCCCAGGTTTAGAGCTTTACGGAAATTTTTCCCAGAACTACAGGTCCGTTACCTTTAGTGATATTCGCGTGGTTAATCCTTCTTTTCAAGTAGATGAGAACATTTCCGATGAAGATGGTTTTACTGCGGATATGGGAGCACGGGGCAGACTAAATAATAAGTTTTCTTACGATGTAAGTGTTTTTGGTCTTTTGTATGATAATAGACTGGGTGAAGTCCTAAAAAGCGAAACCCGTACAAATGCCCTCGGAGAACTGGTGGAAACAGGACGTATTGTCCGTTTTAGGGGGAATATAGGAACGGCTTTTATGTATGGTCTGGAAAGCTTTGGGAATTGGAGTATTAAGGAAACCTTTTTTCCGGCGGTAGAAAAGGTGAAGATGAATTACTTCATGAATTTGGCCCTAACGAAATCAGAATATCTCTCGTCCGAGGAGGTTGGGGTAGAAGGGAACCAAGTGGAATTTATCCCCGATGTAAATCTAAAAACAGGTTTGAATTTTGGTTATGGCAATCTTTTAGGTAGTTTACAGTATACCTACCTTTCCAAGCAGTTTACAGATGCCACTAATGCGCTACAGGATATAAATGATAATCAACGAGGCATAGAAGGAGAAATCCCTATGTATGATATTTTGGATTTTTCTTTGGCATATAGCTATAGAAAATGGAAGCTGGAGGCCGGCGTCAATAATCTTTTGGATAATAGCTATTTTACCCGTAGAGCGACGGGATACCCTGGACCAGGTATCATTCCTTCGGAGCCCAGAACCTTTTACACGACGTTACAGTTTAAATTATAGCGCCTCAAAATAAGTTGGTCTTTTCTAGTTATGAAATTGAACCTATAAATTTTAAGCCTGAATGAAAGCTAGGCTCTAGTAAAAAGTTTAAGAATCTTAACTTTGATTGTTGTTTTTCTCAGGATTTAAACATTAACTAATATAAGTATAATCAAGAATGATATATTACACTGAATTAAAAAATACATAGTATGCGATTTCAATTAATTTTTATTTTTACATTATGGATTATGGCAATACCTACAACCATGGCGCAAAAGGAGCAGACTAAGGATCAAATGTTAATTACCGAAGTAAGTAATGCACGTGCAAAGGCATTTAATGAAATGAACGCAAACGAGATTGCGAAATACTTCACTGCAGATGGGGTACTTATGGCTCCTGGAAAGCCAGCGACTGTTGGTCGGGAAGAAGTGGCCGACTATTACCAAGGTATCTTCGATGAATTTGATGTGATTCTGGAGAGCTACTATTTGGAAGTGGAAGTATCCGGAAAAATGGCCTACGGTCGTGGTGAGGCGATTGTTCATGCAACTTCTAAAATAGACGGGAAAGAATCGGTATCCAAATCAAAATATTTGAATATTCTCGAACGCCAAAATGATGGCAGTTGGAAAACCACACACGATATATGGAACACAAATGATGTGACCACTGAATAACTCCATTTGTTTCCTATTTATATAGGTAAGGCAAAAGAATTAATTACCAATAAATTCATTACCTTTGCACGCAATTAAATCTCTAATTGCATGGAAGCTCACCTAAACAAAATTCTCGGAGAAGGTCTTACGTACGACGACGTACTCTTAGTTCCTGCGTATTCAGAAATTCTACCACGTGAGGTTAGTATAAAATCCAAATTCACGCGTAATATTACAATCAACGTTCCTATTGTCTCTGCAGCCATGGATACGGTCACGGAAAGCAGAATGGCCATCGCTATCGCGCAAGAAGGAGGTATTGGTGTGCTTCACAAAAATATGACGATAGAGCAGCAAGCTATTAAGGTTAGAAAAGTCAAACGTGCCGAAAGTGGCATGATTCTAGATCCCGTCACTATGCCATTGGATTCTAAAGTAGGTGATGCTAAGGCAAACATGAAGGAACATAGTATTGGAGGAATTCCTATCGTAGATGATGCAGGTAAGCTCATTGGGATAGTTACGAACAGAGATTTAAGATTCGAAAAGAATAATGAGCGTCCCATTTCTGAAGTAATGACCTCAGAAAATTTGGTTACCGCTGCAGAGGGTACGTCGCTTTCAGAAGCAGAAGATATCCTACAGGAACATAAAATCGAAAAACTTCCAGTTGTAGATACTAATTATAAGTTGATAGGCTTAATTACGTTCAGGGACATTACCAAGCTGACTCAAAAACCAAATGCCAATAAGGATAAGTATGGTCGGTTACGTGTTGCAGCCGCATTAGGAGTAACTGCCGATGCTGCGGATAGAGCTGCTGCGCTGGTAAAGGCTGGGGTAGATGCCGTAGTCATAGATACAGCTCACGGGCATACGAAAGGAGTAGTTGCAGTGTTGAAATCGGTTAAAGAGCGATTTCCGGAATTAGATGTTATTGTTGGCAATATAGCCACAGGCGAGGCGGCCAAATATTTGGTTGATGCTGGAGCCGATGCCGTAAAGGTAGGTATTGGACCGGGTTCTATCTGCACCACTAGAGTAGTTGCTGGAGTAGGTTTCCCCCAGTTTTCTGCTGTATTGGAAGTAGCTGCTGCGATAAAAGGTTCTGGTGTTCCCGTAATTGCGGATGGAGGAATTAGGTATACAGGTGACATTCCCAAAGCTATTGCAGCCGGTGCGGATACGGTTATGTTAGGCTCGCTTTTAGCAGGTACAAAGGAATCTCCGGGAGAGACCATTATATACGAAGGAAGAAAATTCAAATCCTACCGTGGTATGGGTTCGGTTGAAGCTATGAAACAAGGCTCTAAAGACCGTTACTTCCAAGATGTTGAGGATGATATTAAGAAATTAGTTCCCGAGGGTATTGTAGGACGGGTTCCTTACAAAGGTGATCTTTTTGAGAGTATACATCAATTTGTAGGAGGACTTCGTGCAGGTATGGGATACTGTGGTGCTAAGGATATTGCTACCTTAAAGGAAACCGGAAAGTTTATTAAAATTACGGCAAGTGGTATTAATGAGAGCCATCCACACGATGTAGCGATTACTAAGGAAAGCCCTAATTATAGTCGGTAGTAGTAATAACCAAACATAACGTTACTAAAAAAGCCCAGCAATTATAATTGCTGGGCTTTTTTATATTAACTGCTGAAATTACACGCTTATATTATTTTGCGCCAGCATAAGTTTTCCAATCCTTATCCTTGTAAATATTATCTCCAAAATACCTGGCAATATTTAAAAAAGGTTCTGGTTTTTGATACCCTGGCACAGGAGAAAGCATGTTCATTTCCTCATCTAAAAATATAGTAGTAGGATAACTGAGCCTTCCCTGCATAAGGGCAGCTGCCAGTTCATGATATCCTTTTCTGCCGGAAGCGATAAAACTGTAGGTTTTTCCTTTAAACTCAATTGGATCCTTGCCCTCGCCGTCCATTTTTACCATGTAGAAGTTATCTTCCATGTATTTTGCAACTTCGGGGTTTTGGAAGGTATCTTTGTCCATTTTCTTGCACCAGCCGCACCAATCTGTATACACATCAATAAAGACTTTTTTAGGATTTTCGTCCGTAGTGGTCATTTCCACAGCTTCTGAAAAGGAAACCCAATTCACTTTTTGGGAAAAGGTGGTGACGGTAAAAAGCATTAAGATTCCTGTGATTGCTGCAGTTTTACAAAAAAGGTGATGTATTTTCATGGTACACTTTTGAGTCTTAGTCCAATTAGTATACCAAAGCTAACGAATTTTTGTTGTTTTTATTTTACGTCTGCAGTTTCCATCACATCAAATAGATTTTTTACATCTACCTGATTTTTAATCAAATCATCAAATGTCTCCCGTTCCCGAATCAATACGGCCTTTCCTTCGTGCCAGAGTACTTCGGGAGGCCTAAATCTTGAATTGTAGTTACTTGCCATGGTAAAGCAATAGGCGCCTGCATTTTTAAAGGAAAGAATATCACCTTCCGTAATTTCAGTGATTCTTCTGTTGCTGGCAAAGGTATCCGTCTCACAAATATAACCGACTACGGAGTAATAACGTTCCCTACCTTCAGGATTCGAGATATTTTCAATTTCGTGGTTAGAGCCATAAAGCATAGGCCGTATTAGATGGTTAAACCCAGAATCGATACTGGCAAATACCGTAGATGTAGTCTGTTTAACAACGTTTACCTTAGCCAGAAAAAATCCTGCTTCGCTCACCAAAAATTTTCCGGGCTCAAAAGCTAATGTTAGTTCTTTTCCATATTCTTTGCAGAATCCGTTGAACCGTGTACTCAATTTTTTCCCCAGTTCTTCAATATTAGTTTCGATATCACCTTCTTTATAAGGTACCTTAAACCCACTACCAAAATCTATAAAATCTAAATTCTTAAAATTTTTGGCTGTTTCGAATAAAATTTCTGAGGCGTACAAGAAAACATCTATATCCAAAATATCACTGCCCGTGTGCATATGAATTCCATTAATGTTCATCTCTGTAAGTTCTACAATACGCAGTAGGTGAGGGATTTGATGTATGCTGATACCAAATTTGGAATCTATATGTCCTACCGAAATATTAGAATTTCCACCAGCCATTACATGTGGATTAATACGAATACAGACCGGAATGTTCGGATGTTTACTGCCAAATTGTTCCAAAATAGAAAGGTTGTCAATATTAATACGCACCCCCAAGTTTGCGGCTTCCTCGATCTCTTCCAAGGATACACCATTGGGTGTAAATATAATGGCCTCTGGCTCAAATCCAGCCAAAAGACCTAATTGCACTTCTTGTATCGAAACGGTATCCAAACCACTCCCTAAACTATTCATAAGTTTAAGAATACTAACATTGGAAAGTGCCTTAGCAGCATAATTGAGCTTAAGGTGTTTTACGGAGCCAAAGGCTTTGGTTAACCTATTATATTGAGAAATTATTTTAGCAGAATCATAAACATAAACGGGATCCCCGTACATTTTTGCAATTTTTAGTAAATCCGTGTTCTTCATAATTATGTGCTTTTTAGCAAATCTAGAGTACTAAGCTGATTTCCACAAGAAAAAATACAAATTGAGTATAAATATAACAATATGTGTGAATTGTAACAATATATAGTTTTAGTATATTTGTCTTAGTGACGTAGTGGTTGTTATTTTAGTAGGATAAAATTACAGGTAATTCCCAGGATTCTTATAAGGCCTGCGAATTAAATATAAAATTATGAATCACTCATTTATATAAATTTTTTTAGATGAAATTACCATTATTCCCGTTACAGTCCATTTTCTTTCCTGGTGAAACAGTACCCCTGCATATTTTTGAACCCCGTTACAAACAATTAATAACTGATTGTAAGAACGAGGCTATAACTTTCGGTATACCCGTATATATTAATAATGGAATGCAATACGGTGTAGAGGTACAGTTGGTAGAGGTGGTCACCAGTTATGATCAGGGCGAGATGGATGTCGTATGTGTGGCAAGACAGGTATTTAAGTTGTTATCCTTTGAAAAACAATTAGAGGATAAATTGTACGCTGGGGGTATCGTTGAATTGTTAGCGTACGATTATGAGGCTGACGAAGCTTTTAAAAAGGAAGTGCTAACTAAATTACGTGCGCTTTACGCTATCATGGAAGTTCCTTTTTCTGAAGCTAGTGTGGCGAAGTTCAATAGTTTTACTTTGGCACACAAAATGGGACTTTCGTTTGAGCAGGAGTACGCATTATTGCAGATACCTAAAGAAATGGAGCGGCTTGCTTTTATTGATAATCACCTAACCACCACTATTAAGGTACTAAGTGAAGTGGAAAGAACAAGACGCACTATTGAATTAAACGGGCATTTTAAGAATTTTGACCCTTTAGATTTTAAGGATATTGAAATGGAATAGGTCACTGGCAATCGGTTTATGGGTAGCCCCTTAATTATTCGTTTTAATTTTTCGATTATTACCCCTCGTTTCCTATTTTTGCAGAACTAATAAAATCACAATAATATATGGACCTTCACGAATATCAAGGAAAAGAGATATTGGCCAGTTTTGGCGTACGCATACAAAGAGGTATCGTAGCACACAGCTCAAAAGAAGCAGTTGATGCGGCAAAAAAGTTAACGGAAGAAACCGGAACCGGATGGCACGTTATCAAAGCACAGGTTCACGCTGGTGGTCGTGGAAAAGGTGGCGGTGTAAAGTTGGCAAAAAACCTTAAGGAGGTTGAAGAGTTAGCAGGTACTATTATTGGAATGGATTTGGTTACACCCCAAACGTCTGCCGAAGGAAAGAGAGTACATCAGGTGCTCGTGTGCGAAGATGTTTATTATCCCGGAGATAGCGAAACGAGTGAGTTTTATATGTCGGTTCTCCTGAACAGGGGAACAGGTAAAAATATGATTATGTATTCTACCGAAGGTGGAATGGATATAGAAGAGGTTGCAGAGCGTACACCTCATTTGATATTTACGGAAGAAATAGATCCGGGTGCGGGACTTTTAGGATTTCAAGCGCGTAAAATTGCTTTTAACCTAGGGCTTTCTGGAATGGCCTTTAAGGAAATGACAAAGTTTGTTGCTTCTCTTTATAAGGCTTATGTGGAAAGCGATTCGAGTATGTTTGAAATTAATCCAGTCTTGAAGACATCGGATGATAAAATAATGGCCGTAGATGCTAAGGTTTCTATTGATGATAATGCATTATACCGCAGAAAACAATACGCAGAAATGCGCGACCTAAGAGAGGAAAATCCGATTGAAGTAGAAGCAAGTGCATTAGGCTTGAACTATGTTGATTTAGACGGGAATGTTGGCTGTATGGTGAACGGAGCAGGTCTTGCCATGGCAACGATGGATTTGATAAAGATGGCAGGTGGAGAACCTGCAAATTTCTTGGATGTAGGCGGTACTGCTGATGCTAAGAGGGTTGAAGAGGCTTTTCGTATTATTCTAAAAGACGATGGGGTAAAAGCTATCTTGGTTAATATTTTTGGCGGTATTGTACGTTGTGACAGAGTTGCAAATGGTATTGTTGAGGCGTACAAAAATATGGGTGATGCCATGAACGTTCCGATTATCGTGCGTTTGCAAGGTACTAACGCGGTAATTGCGAAAGAGATTATTGATAATTCAGGTCTTGCGGTACATTCTGCCGTACAGTTCCAAGAGGCAGCGGATAAGGTGAAGGAAGTTTTAGCTTAGTACTAAGCTTATAGTATATTTTTAAAAGGGTAGCGTTTTATAACGTTACCCTTTTTTTTTAGTCCGTAAAATAATCGGTGGCAGTGCTTCATATGTACTTTTTGAGTTCTGAATTAATCCCTTGGTTTTCTACGTTTGAATTTAAACTAGCTCTGGTGTCTTTTTAGTTTAATCTCATTGGCATGGATAAATTCGATAAATACCGTTGAACTGCGCTAATCTTAAAGTACATGGGTGTAGAGCTGTTTTCTGTTTACTTAAAAAAATGTTAAAAATTAATTTGATTGTAACAATTTTCATTTTATGGCGTCTTTTAAGTAATTCATCATCAATCAATTATTAATCAAGTTCCGATTAAACTCGATAATCATCGACCGGAGCTAAAAACAAACAAGTCATGAGAAAATTAAGTTATGTTATCGTAGCTGCAATGCTATTGTCCACAGGTTCTATTTTAGCAAATACCACGAATGTGCTGGAACCTAATCAAGGAATTTCCGAACAGATTTCCAAAATGTTATCCGATAATTCTTTTTCGGAAGAGGAATGTAATTCAACCGCAGAAGTACGATTTACCTTAAATGACGAGGGTGAAATTGTAGTACTTTCGGTAGCGACCGAGTCTGAGCATTTGGAACGTTTTGTTAAAAACAGATTGAACTATAAAAAAGTAAAAATTTCTAATGTCGAAGAGGGAAAACTATACACGATTCCGGTAAGAATTATTTCTTAGATACATTTGAATTAGCTAAAAAATCCTAAGAATTTTTCTTAGGATTTTTTTTGTTTCTGTACTTTACATTGGGAACTGCTCGATCAATTTTCTTCAGTTGTTTTGCTTTAAAACTTTTATCATTTTCGGACTTTTTACCTTCTTTATGCTGTCCTAAGAGTACTTCGCCAGGATTTTTAGGATTCTCTCGCGTACCTCTTAGGTGAATAACCAATCCATTCAGAAAATTCCTTAAAATCTGGTCACCGCATTCCATGTAGTTAGGGTGATCTTCTTTTCTAAAGAATGCGCTTAATTCGGTCTTGGATATTTTAAAATCAACTAAGTTTAGAATGTTTATGATATCGTCATCCCTGAATTTTAATGCAACACGGAGTTTTTTAAAAACGTCATTATTAGTCATTATCCTCTAGTTTTCTGCAAGGTATTATAAATTAGACAAAGGCAAAGGTCAATATGAATAATTACGACTTTGGTATACGATAATTGATTTAGAACAGTTATCTAAATACCTATAAATTAGTTGATAACAAAAGATGAATACAGAAAAGGAAAAACTAAGCATACTTTCAGAAATGATTTCTTTTGCCAGGGTGGATAATACCCTGAAACAATCGGAGTATGATTTCCTTTTTAATGTTTCCCAACAGCTAGGAGTTTCTAAAATAAAATTCGATAGTCTTTTTAAAAATGAAGCCGAACATGTGATACCTAAATCGCAAGCGGAACGACTGGTTCAGTTTAATCGTCTTATTCTACTCATGAATGTAGACGATAGTAAAGAGCTTAAAGAAATAAGACGTTTGCATGATATTGGACTTGCTATGGGTCTTCCACCATCCGCCATTCAGCAGGTTTTGTCTATTATGCATAAGTATCCGAATAGGGTAGTGCCTCCAGAAGTCATTATAGCTATCTTTAAGGCGCACTATAACTAGTGCCGTATTAATCCTGATATTACCTCCGCTTTACAGGGATATAACCATTAGCTAGTACTACTATTTTTTGTACAGTAGTTAGATAGATCTTTCTTACAAACCTTAAGATCAGTCGATTTTACCGTACTAAGTCTTTCCTAACCATCTTAGGGTATTTCCTCTTGTTTACATTGTTATTTTCATATTTAGAAAACGTATATATCGGCTTTTTCAGCGATATAAAACCCTATATAGGATTAAAAAGCGACATAAAGGCAGTTGGTTATAAATATAAAATGACAAAATGACATTAGTTTTTGATTGGTATATGTTTTGACTAGTAAGTAATAGAATAAAAGTTTAATCTTATTTAAAAAATATAGTTATGAGTTTAGTTAAAAGAAACGACGTGATATTTCCTTCTTTGATGAATGAAATTTTTAAACCGGATTGGTTTGGGGGAATGAATGATGCTACTAACGCAAGCCCAGCAGTAAATATTATCGAAAATGAAACAGCTTTTGAATTGGCGCTTTCTGTTCCCGGCAGAGCTAAAGAGGATTTTGCTATAGAAGTAGATGATAATAAACTTACGGTTTCTTCTGAGTTGAAGACTGAGAGTGAAACCGAAGTGTCAAATTATACTCGTAGGGAATTTGCTTTTACCTCTTTTAAACGGGTTTTTTCGCTTCCGGATACGGTTAATATTGATGGGATTAAGGCAGACTATGTAAACGGTATTTTACAGATTACTATGCCTAAAAGAGAAGAAGCGTTACCGAAACCAAAACGAATGATTGAGTTGAGTTAAGTGGTAAGGTAATTAAATTTAGAACGTTTAATTGAAGATTTTTAGTTTGGTTGGTTAGTTGTGAAAAGTGCCTTGAGAAATCGGGCACTTTTTTTGTTTGGCCTGTACTAGATTTATAGAATTTATTGCTTTAGAAACGTGAACACTTTTAGTTTTTATTATGGTAAGTAAAATTTAATATTAGTATGTTTTTTAATAAAAATGGAGGAGGGGCGGTACTTGTTTTTCTGCAAAAAAGATGTTTGAAAACTAGTTGAAATGGTTTTGATTAGTGGGTGTAATGTAGCGTATATTTTCTAATAATTTAAGCCTTGTTTTTAAGTGGAGAATTTGTTGTAAATTCGAAAAGCTAAATTAGTATTCTACTTTAGGCGAATGTTTATTTTGAAGAAACAGGAGCTTTTATTTCGTCTTGATTTTGAATGGTATTAAATACAGTTACTTAACTTTTTTTAACGAAACAAGAGAAATATCACTATTTTAGACTAGTCTAAAAATTAAATTTAAAATATTGTTTTCCAGTTATTTATAGTATTTTATTTAATCTAATTGATTAAATTTATATTAAATTTGAATTTTAACGATTTTCCGTTATAATGGTGCTACACTTCTTGCTCTTGAAGTCCCTTTATTTCATCACGTAGTTTTGCTGCTTGCATAAAATCCAATTCTTTTGCCGCTTTTTCCATTGCTTTTCTTTTTTCACGAATAAGCTTCTCTATTTGCTCTTTTGTTAGGTATTGTAAATCGGGTTCGGCTGCTCTTAATTCTTCCTTTTCAAAGTGGTATGTGGAGACCGAATTTTTGGATAATACACTATCTAAATTCTTATTTAGCGCGGTAGGTGTAATGTTGTTTTTAACGTTGTAGGCAATTTGTTTTTCTCTTCTATAATTTGTTTCGTCGATGGTCTTTTGCATACTGGCGGTAATCTTGTCGGCATACATAATTGCCCTTCCGTTTAAGTTTCGAGCGGCACGGCCAACAGTTTGTGTTAGTGATCTATTACTTCGTAAAAACCCTTCTTTATCCGCATCTAAAATTGCGACCAAAGACACTTCGGGTAGATCCAATCCTTCGCGTAGAAGATTCACTCCTATCAAGACATCAAAAATTCCTTTTCTTAAATCTTGCATAATTTCTACACGTTCCAACGTATCCACATCACTATGGATATATCTGCAACGCACATTGATCCGATCGAGGTATTTTGCCAATTCCTCAGCCATGCGTTTGGTAAGTGTGGTGACAAGCGTGCGCTCATCCTTTTCTACGCGGACTTGTATTTCCTCTACTAAATCATCTATCTGGTTTAGGCTTGGTCTAACTTCGATGATTGGATCTAAAAGTCCCGTAGGTCTAATTACTTGCTCAACAAATACACCCTGGCACAATTGCAATTCATAATCCGCAGGAGTGGCACTTACGTAAAGTACTTGATTTTGTAGCGCTTCAAACTCTTCAAATTTTAAAGGTCTGTTGTCCATAGCTGCCGGCAAACGAAAACCGTAGTCTACCAAATTAACTTTACGAGACCGGTCTCCCCCGTACATGGCATGAACTTGAGGAATAGTAACATGACTCTCGTCAATAACCATTAAATAATCATCTGGGAAATAATCTAAAAGGCAGAAAGGGCGTGTGCCTGGTTCCCTACCGTCCAAATATCTAGAATAGTTTTCAATTCCCGAGCAATAGCCGAGTTCGCGTATCATTTCCAAGTCAAAGTTCGTGCGCTCCTCTAAGCGTTTAGCTTCCAAAGGTTTTCCTATTTCCTTAAAATAATCGATTTGCCTTACAAGATCATCCTGAATATTGTTAATCGCACCTTGAAGGATATCTGGTGAAGTAACGAACATGTTCGCCGGATAGATGTTCAAGGTTTCATAAACTTCTATGACGTTATTGTTGAACGGGTCAAAAGCTTCTATCTCTTCTACTTCGTCACCAAAAAAGTGTATACGAAAAGCATGATCTGCATAACTTGGGAAAACGTCTACCACGTCACCCTTTACCCTAAAATTACCATTGCGAAAATCCGCGGTGGTCCTAGAATATAGACTCTGCACCAACTGATGTAAAAACTTGGTACGGGCAATCACTTGGTCTTTTTCTATGGTGATTACATTTTTCTGAAATTCCACCGGATTTCCAATACCATATAGGCAAGACACTGATGCGACCACCAGAACATCACGCCTTCCAGATAATAGGGAAGAAGTAGTGCTTAACCGCAGCTTTTCTATATCCTCATTGATGGATAGATCTTTTTCTATATAAACGCCACTCGTAGGAATAAATGCTTCGGGCTGATAATAATCATAATAGGATACAAAATATTCCACGGCATTATCCGGAAAAAACTGTTTGAACTCAGAATAGAGTTGTGCCGCCAAGGTCTTATTGTGAGCGAGTAATAAGGTTGGTTTTTGTACCTCTTCTATTACATTGGCAACGGTAAATGTCTTTCCCGATCCGGTAACACCTAGTAATGTTTGAAATTTTTCTCCCTGATTAAGGCCAGTGGTTAGTTCACTAATAGCATTTGGCTGATCGCCAGTAGGTTTAAAATCTGATACTATCTTGAATTTCATTTTACAAAAATACAAAATAGAGTTTCAGAAATGTTTTTCACCATATTTAATTACCGCTTGAACTAAAATCAGTACATGTAGTACTAAACTAAGATTCTTGCTAATTTTTTTAATGTAATATTCCCAATTCTCGTTTCAGTAGTAGCATCACATTCAAATCCTTAGTAATAATCAATTTGGATAGTACTTGTCCGGATGCTTATTAACAGCGTAGTTGTTGTCAAATTTGAGACCTACTTGTTCCGCAATATACCAATTCGAGCTGTCGGCCTAATCCCAAAATAACATCGATAACAACCAACTTATAGCAAAAATAAGGTTCCATTTTTTTTCATGGCGCAGCCGAATGCCTTACAATGTAATTAAAAACGGACCTTTGAATACTAGGTTTGATTGTAACCTAGTAAAATGAAGAATAACCCTCGCAAAGTAAAAAGGAATACGATGTGGTTATAAATCTCGTCTTTTTAATAAGGCATAGGACAAATAGACAAAAATTGCCGTCCAAGCTAAAACGATTAAAATCTCATACCAATGTACATGGTAATTGAGGTTTATTTTTTCCCCAACTTGGTCTGCAACGGTTTGAACGGCTTCTAACCTTGTAAAAGGTTCCTTGATCAAATTGAACATGGATTGCAATGGGAAGAAGCCCATAATTGCATCCGTAGTATCGCCATCAAATAATTTCCACCGCATTAAACCTCTTGCAATGCCTTCAAATATTTGCCAGATGATTAAAAACCCCAGTGCGAAGGCAGACCGTTTTACAAGAATACCCAAGAATAAACAGAACGAAAAGAATCCCATTAATTTTATAAAAAAGGCGAGAATAAATTCCAAATCAGAAAAGATAATAGAAACTTCATTAAAGTCGGAATAGGCCAACCCAAGGATTAAGGAAACAATGAAAACGAATAGGGTAGAAATCAAAGAAAAGGTAAGAACTGTTAGAAATTTAGAAAGAATAAACTCCTTTTTTGAAAGGCCGTCTATTAAATTCTGCTTTATGGTTTTGTTGCTATACTCATTGGCCATCATGGAAACGATTACAATGGCAAGAAACAATTTAAAAAAGGCCGTTATAAAGGTGTTGAAGTGCCAGATATAAGGGAAGTTGAATATGCCTATTTCTGCTAAATGAAATTTTATAGGCCCTATGTCGAATTTTATCGCGGCGACCAAAGCAATGGAGGTAAGTAAAACGAAATAGGAAATAATTAGAACTTTACTGGACCTATTGTTCCATAACTTTATAAATTCTATTTGTAGTAATCGTATCATGGTTCTGACGGCTTAGTTTGATTGATTTTTGGTGAGCTCCAGGAACTGTTCCTCTAAACTTTCTTTTCGTTTGACCAAATGGGAGAGTACAATTCCTTTTTCAAATACCGATTTATTGAAATCCTCTGCACTAATATCTTCTTTTAAGAAAGCGGTGATGAGTCCGTCTTCGGATGAAATTTTCCCAAAACTGGCATTCTCTTTTAAATGATTGATAAGTGCATCATTTTTAGCTGCTCTTAGTTCAAAAAAACCATGTGTGGCCAACATATCGGAAACTCTGCCAGAGTATAATTTTTCACCTTTTCTAAGTATTACGACATGGCTGCATACTTTTTCTACTTCATCTAATAAATGGGATGCCAGAAGTATTGTAGTTCCTTCGGAAGCAATCTTTTTAATTATTTGTCTAATTTGATGAATACCTTGTGGGTCTAGACCATTGGTGGGTTCATCTAAAATTAGTATTTCGGGATCATTGAGGAGGGCGGAGGCAATGGCTAAACGTTGTTTCATGCCTAAAGAGTAAGTTCTGAACTTACTGTCTTTTCTGTCTAAAAGGCCAACCAACTCTAGCTTTTCGTCAATCTTATCGCTAGTAACTTCTTTTATTTTACAGACCAATTTCAAATTTTGAACGGCTGTCATGTATGGATAAAAATTTGGCCTTTCGATAATGGCTCCCACTTTTTTGAGTGCTTGGTGTGTAGATACATCTCCATTGAACCATGAAAATTCTCCTTGGGTTTTGTTGACTACGTTCAATACTATGCCCAATGTGGTAGATTTACCGCTGCCGTTTGGCCCAAGAATACCGTAAACATTCCCTTTTTCTATCGTGAATGAAAGGTCTTTTACAGCTGTGAGATAGCCAAATTTTTTGGTCAGATTTTTAACCGTAAGTATATGCTCCAAAATGTGATTGGTTTTGATTGATATACTTATAAGACGAAATACGAGATGATTTGTTACAAGATTCTTATAACAGAATTTGGAAAAGCAATCTTCCTAATTTTTATTTACCCGAATGGTGATACGCCTATTGGTAATTATTGTCCTTGGTCCAACGGAAAGGACAATCTCATTGGTTTGTGATTGTCCGCAAATGAAAGTGTTGCTTAAAAGTATAGCACGATAGATAAAACCGTTTTTATCCAAGTCTGGTAATAGGATATTTAATTCATCAGTTTGTGTTCCAGTGTACTCTGCTCCCTCGCTTATGGTATTGAAAGTGAAGCCGCCGTCCGTGCTCACCTCCCATTGATACGCATCTGCTTCCGAAGAGGAAACTTCAACTACACCATCACTACCTAAAAATACCCTTTGGTTTAAAGGTTCTACAGAAATACTTGGTGCTGAACCAGCTTCTTGAAAATCATAAGTAGTATTGGTATCAGCATCATTGGGCGTTACATAAGAAGCTTCGATGACTGTTCCATCAGAGTTTGTTGCCGGTGGTGCGCCTATTCCATACGCGTCACCATCACCTCCGTCGGCATTAATGTCATTATAAGCTTCAACAGTGTCGTTACAGCCATCACCATCCGAATCTAAATCATAATTATCTGTGATATTGTCGTTATCGGTATCACAGGTGATAGGTCCCAGAATTTGTAATTCCCCAATATTGATATACATCGAGCCTGTATTTTTTCCAGACTGTTGTAAACGAACGTATCTAGCGCTAAGTCCGGCAGGGACAACTATCTCCGTAATACCATTAGTGTTATCCAGTTCAAAAATGAATTCTGCATTTTCTAAAGATTCCTTTACATTGGTATTCATTGGGAATGGATTATTTGAGACCATGACGTAGGCATTTGAAAGTCTATCCGTACAACAATCTGTACGATTCCAAATCCTTACTTCATCTATGAATTGTGATTCTCCTAAATCAACGGTTAACCATTCTGTGTTTGTGGTTGCTTGCGAATGTGCAACCGACCCACCTGACCATGCACCGCTTGTATTGCCGTCAATCGCCTTTGATGCATTTCCACCTGGGTATGTTGAGCTTAACGTTGCCGTGCCACTAAGTGCAAAATTTGCGGTTCCCGAGCTACATTCTACAGTATCCAAAATACCATCATTATCATCGTCGAGATCGGTGACGTCTATAACGTTATCATCGTCATTGTCGTAATTTACTATTATTGTAACGAAGGGGTTATCTTCAGTAATGTTAGAATCTGTCTGATTTTGTGCGTTAAAAGCAATGTTCGTAAGGTTTTTGTACGGAATGTTATTTAAGGCATCTGCGGATGCGGTAATTGTCAATGTTTCTAAAGTTCCACTAGTTAATGTACCAATGGTCCAATTAGGAGAAGACCATGTTCCAGAACTGGGCGTTGCAGATACCAATGAAAGTCCTGCTGGAAGGGCATCGCTAACAATTAAGTTTGTTGCGGGGTCGACTCCATTGTTTTGGACGGTAATAGTGAATATCACTGTGTCACCTTCATTAATAGTTGATGTATTGGCCGTCTTTGTCAATTCAATATCTGGGTCACAATAATACGCTTGGAGATTATTGGAGTCATAGGTACAAGGTCCTTTGTTAACTCTAACAAAATAATCTCCTGCAACTGTTGGATTATAGGTGGTGGTGGTAGCGCCAGCAATAGGGTTTCCATCAAAGAACCATTGGTAGGCATCAAATACTTCACCTATAACTACTAGGTTGGCACCAGGTAAGCATTGTGTGCCCGTAATTTGTAAATTTACGTTTGGGGCAATATCGAACCCAGAAAAATAGCCTGCAATTCCACGGTTAGAATTAACTCCGAAAAAGCCAACAGCTATGGGTCCAGTCGATTGCACATCAACATTGCCCGAAAGATTTGGAATATAAAAAGTTTTCCAATCCGTATTTCCGGCAACAGCAACTGAAGCTGGTTTTGTAACGGTGCCTGACCCGTCCGTAACGATGATGTTCGCATCTGCGGTTACAGTAGAGGCAATTATAGTAATGCCCCCTGTTAAGGTGGTATTGGCTGCATCCCTAATGTCGGGAATATTATCTACTGTATCTGGTATTAAACAATTTAAGGGTGCAACAAAATTCAATCCAGCGGTCTGAACGGCGTTACTTCCGGCTATATTTTGATAGGCATAGGCATCTTTTGATGTACGAACATACATATTGGCTCCGGGTGAGTTAGAGGAATAATTAGTGCCAGGTACTGTAAAAAACTCACCAACATTGATTGTAGCGATAGGAGTTGCCGCACCATTCACAAAAATTTGAGTGTTATTCTGGGTAGCTATGATGATTGGGAATTCGTTAGCGTTCGATCCTCCTGCCCTAATAAAAACATATTCTTTACCTAGTCTATCCTCAGGTACAGGTTGGTCTATACCGGCATCCCGGTTTGTTGCTCCGGCTTGCCTACCATAGTTCAACATTCCATTACTAATAACGATGTCTTTATCTGCTTCTACAGTGGCTCCTATCCACCCTTCACTTTGTGCAATTGAAAACGTATTGCCCAAATAAGCTTCGAAAACGAAGGATTCATTTTCGTTTAAAGTAATGGTGTAACTATTATCGGTAATTCCATTTGACGTAGCGCGAAATCTAAAGGTACAATTCGGATCATAACCAGAAAGGGTAATGGTGGTATTATCCTCGGTAGCCATAATACCCAGCGTATTGGATTTGGATACATGAGTTCCCAAATTTGGCGCACCGCCCCATTTAAAACGCGTGCCCATTGCCGCCCTTCCCTTAGATGTTAGTGAGGCCGCCTGCGCTGAGGAAACACCTCTGTAATTAACATAAAAGCTATTGCCACTAGGAGCTTCAAACCGCAGACCACTATTTGTTAAGGGGATTCCTGTGTTGTTATTGTCAACCAAGGTAATGTTGTTGTCCCCTCTACCCAACGTGTATACTTCTGGTGTAACATTGGAAATATTAAAAGTTGCTATGGGGGTAGGATTGGTTCCACGATATGCGTTTACGGTAAATGCTGTGGATTCTGGCGTAGAAAGATATATGGCCTGTCGGTCTATAGCTTGACGATTTTGACCTTGTTTCAAAGGTGGTAAATAGTGCAAATCGCTCAACTGGGAATACCCTTGAATACATCCAAATATAAATAGTAAAAAAAGGAGCCTGAACTGCCTTGTCATTAAAGCCTTATTTTTAAGCGAAGAAACCCATCTTTACAGGGTGTAGCAATTTATTGTTGTGAAAGGTTTAATAGGAGTGGTTTATAAATGAATTTTGACTGTTAAGTATTTATTGACTGGGAACGACGTAGATAGCCATTTGGAAACAATTATCGTTAAACTATAGTATGGAATTAAAAAGCTCCGATATTTTCCATTCATGGAAATATCGGAGCTTTGCTTGTATTGGTTATTATTCTCCTATCTATACAAAGTAAAGTTTCCTACGAATTCTCGGGTATCGTCTTCACCATTAAGTTTGATTACATACCAGTAGTCTCCCGTTGGCAATGTATTCTCTTGGTAGAATCCGTCCCATCCTTCTGGGCTATCCGCCAGTTTATAGACCATACGGCCGTAACGGTCGTACACATTAAGAAACAGTTCTGGGAACTGTTCAATGTTCCTAGGTATCCATAGGTCGTTTTGTCCGTCGCCGTCCGGTGTAAAGAAATTTGGAATTTCAATATCTATAAATTCCATAAATATACTTGCTGTGACTTCACACCCGTTTTCATCTACAACGGATACCTCATAGTTTCCGGTTTCCTTGATATAGTAGGTTTCGTCATCTCCGTTGTCGATACCGTTAAACAGGTAGGTGTAACCTTCCCTACCTCCAGTAGCTACGACGGTAATTTCATTTAGACTGCGTTGTTCCAAGCTAACTTCTAATGCGTCAAATGCTTCTACTTCAAATGGGAAGGTTCCAGTACATCCGTTCTCATGTGCTATCGTAAGCGTGTGAATTCCAGGGGTTATATTGGTAAAATCAGGTGTCAATTGTAAATCATTTGGATTTGTGCTATCCAAGGCGTATAACAAGTACAAGCTTTCCGTCCTATCTTCAAGAGTAACTTGGATACTGTTGCCCAAGGTGCCGTCTGGACATTCGTAGATTACTTCTACGGTTGCATTGATGTTCACACCTTCTTCAATACGTACCGTTTGATTGGTTTCACAACCATTGGCATCTTTTATGAAAACTATATAGTCACCGCTTGCAAGATTGTCGAATGACAACTGATTCTCCGCAAAGTCTGCAGCGTTATTGGAATTAAGACTTGTACTGTATGGAGCTGTGCCACCTGAAGGGGTTATGCTGATAGTTCCATCTTCCTCGCCAGCACAATACTCCGGTGTTACCACAACTTCCATTTCTAACATTTCCGGTTCAGTAATCGCAAATTCTATCAGTTCAAAACAACCTTTACTATCCTGTACGATAACCGAATAGTCTCCAGGGGCTAGATCTTCAAAAGTATTCACATTGTCAAACTGATTTAGATTTGGGGATATGGCATACTGATAGGGTCCGGTGCCTCCTTCAACAGCAATGACAATACTACCATCGTCATCACCATTACATAGCACATCTGTAATCGTTGGGGTTGCTACAAGTGCATCTGGTTCAGTTATTGTGACCAGCTCTGACGTTACTTGACAGTCTTCGCTTATAACACTCACATAATACGCACCTTGTGGTAAGTCGGTGAACAGTCCATCAGCTTGGTAGGGACGAATCTCATTGGTTAAACCTGTATCCGAAAATAATCCGTATTGATAATTACCAAGACCGCCATCTGCGGTGGCATCAAGTAAAGCAGTATTCTCACCGTTGCAATTGATAGATGCACCTGAAGTGTCTACCATTACACTAAGGGCTTCAATAGTATTTACCTCTATTTCATTTGATATGACAGATACACAGTTGTAACTATCCTGAACAAAATATTGATAAGTACCTGCCATTACATTTTGAAATTCATGGGTGTTGGCGCCACCTAGTCCGTTCATTGGATTAAAAGTAGTACCATCGGCACTCCAAGAATACGGTGCTGTCCCTCCTTGAGCGGATAGAACCAACGTTGCACCTTGCTGACATCCAATGGACTGTGTAGTCAATAACTGGGCACTGACCTCAATCGGATTCACGATTTCAGTTAAGGGCGAAACATAGTTACATCCCATAGCATCCAATACTTCAATAGTATAGAATCCTGCACCCAAATTACTGAATGTATCACCAACTTGACTTGCTGTGCTTTGCAACAACGTACTTCCGGTAGCATCCGAATAGGTGTTTAGAATAAACCTGTAGCTGCTACTTACATTTCGAGGGCTCAAAGTCAATGTGATGGAAGCATCAGTATCTCCCTGACACACCAAAACGGTGTTGGATGTGGGACCATTAATTGGGTCTGGCAACAGTAATTCAAAAGCGTTGGTGAACGTTTGAATACAACCTAGAGCGTCCGTTACGGTTACGGTATACTGTCCTGCATTCAAGGCTTGGAATAGATGGGCATTAACGCCATTGGCATTTAGTACCGCTCCTGAGGTGCTAGAAAGTTCTATATCGTAAGGTGCCATTCCACCTAAAGGTCTTATGGAAGCGGTTCCTTGGTCGTTACCACAACCGACATCAGAAAGCGAAATCGTATCCAAGGTAAGTGGTGCAGAAGGACTAGCAATGCTAAAGGACCTTACTTGCGAACAATCAGGGAAAGCATCTTGTGTTACTTCTACTACATAGTTGCCAGCAGGAAGGCTAATAGCTGGTGTTGGCCCCATATTCAGTGAAGTATTGCTCATTACTGACGGACCGTCATCCGAGCGGTCTGCAGGTGTTCCGTTGCTATTGTATATTTCCCAGGTGAAACCTCCGGAATAGGTGGCATCTGTAATGGAGAGGGTAATACTACCATCATCGCCAAAACAAATAGCATCCGAAAGTTTATTGACCGTTACATTAAAGGTATTTGGATCTGCTACAGTATGAGATACGTTTAGTTCACACCCAGTTGCAATATTACGAGCAACAAAAGTGTAACTGCCTGGTTGTAAGTCAGGAAACAGGTTTGATGATTGGAAAACCGGTGAGGTAGCCAGTTTAAACTCATAATTTGCTGGGTTAGCAGTAAAACTAGTGATACTACTGGATACATCTAAGGAAACATCTTCTCCAAGATTGCTACATGAAATAGCGTCATCGATATGTACTGTAGGCGCACTCAATACGTCAAAGGCAGGAACATTGACCAATACTTCTCCATGACATCCATTTTCATCTATAACCTGTACCCTGACGTCTCCGCCACTGTTATCCGTAAAGGTATAGCTACTTGTAAGACCGTTTTGTAACACTATTCCGCTACCGTTTTCAATGAATTGATAACGCGTATAGTTTCCGGAACCTCCTGCAATACTGCTCAAATCTAGAGTGATAATCGCATTGTCTTTGGTGTTACCAGAGGTGCAACCAAATGGAGCTACTGTTGGGGTATCAAATGTTATTAGGTTAGGTTCGTTTACCTGAATGTTGTTTATGGTAGTAGCACATCCATTAGGTCCCGTTGCTGTAATTTCATAGTTGCCCATAGGTAGGTCTTCGAACGTATTGGTGGCCGAATTAAAGGTCCCATTATTAGGCACAAGGCTATATGACAACGGATTGTTGCCGTTGTTCGTTTCTGTAATTACTATGGTACCATCGTTACCTCCATTACATGTTACATCTGTTGGATTGGGGGTAAAACTAGGTTGCACCGCTGGTGGTACCACTACGGAAAACGTACGACTACATTCAGGACTGCTCGTTCCTATATCATAAACATGAATGGTATAAGTATCTGCCACAGTTACCATAGTCGCTATAGAAGCGGTCATCATAGTTTGTCTTGGAACTACGGTTCCGGCGGTATTGATGATTTCGTATTCATAATTCGTAGAACCTGCAGATACATTAAGCGTCAATTCTGCTTCTTGTCCAGGACCGCAGCCCAGATTTTGTGTCAGGGAAGCTGTTGCCTGAAGGCTTGGGTTTACGGTAATCGCACGGGAATCCGTACAACCATTCCCATCTTTTACAAAGACGGTATAGGGGCCTGCAGCTACATTATTGAAAACACCTCCGTTGTTTACATACGTGGTGCCATTGTCCAAAGAATATACCATAGATGCAGCACCTGTGGTAGCGGTAATTGTCACTGATGCCGCGGCACTACAATTATCCACAACTACGTCTGTTATAACTGGATTATCGGTTAAAGTCATATTCACATCTCCTAAGTTCGTAGAGCAACCAAATTGGTCACTAACTTGCACGTTGTAAGCGCCAGCTAATGAATTTGTCGGAATTTCTATAGGATTATCCGGTGTACCTGTAAGTGTAAATCCTGATGGACCACTTACCGTATAGGAATACGTTCCGCCACCGCCTTGAATATTCTCAACCAAAATAAGACCGGGATTTTCACAGCTGATATGTTCAATTGCATTAAGCGTTGCGCTAATGGAATCTAGTTCTTCCAATAAAAGGTTTTCACTACCACTAATGCATTGAGGTGTACCGCCGGAATCAACTTGTTGAATTTCGATATAATATTGATTTGGTGCCAAGCCATTGATCGTAATTGGACTTGAATATGCTACATTTCCTCCGCTTGTGGTTATGGTGTTACCATCAATATCGAATAATGTCCAGTTCATTTCAGGTTCTGTAACACCATCAGTATCAAGTATAGAATATGTAATTTCACCATTGTTTGCACCGCTACACGAGGGCTCATAAACCGATGTGATCTCCATTGGATTGGTAGTAATGTCGTTGACATTTATATTACTTTGTCTAACACAACCTGCTGCATCACGCACGTAAAAGGAATAGGTTCTTCCAGGTGTTAAACCAGGAAAGGTATGTGTTATTCCTAAGGCATACGGTGTCGTCCACCCATTAGCTGGTGTTATTTGATCAAAATTGGCCGGATCCTCCGTATAGGTATACTGATATGGCGCGGTACCATTTTCTCCTCTTACCGATACTTGTAGTTCATTACAATTTACGATTATAGGAAGAAGTGTTATGTCCAAGTCATCTAATGGAAAAGGAATGACAAATGGTGGAAAATCGACCTGACAAATAGTATTCCCAGAGCCGTCGACGGTACGCATAGATGGATTAACCGTGCTACCGGAGACATAACCTGTAAGAACATCTGACGTTCCAGGAACGCTGTTATCCCCTGCTGTCCAATCACTTCCGCCATCAGCACTAAACTGAATTGTACCCAAGGTAGTAGGATAGTTAACAAATTTGAATCCAAAATCATTTACATCTCCGGTACAAGCAGCCGGAGTTTCACCTTCGATATCAGCTGTTAGTTCATCTGGTTCAACAACATCAATACCATTAAAAGGTACTATACAGCCTGAAGCATCTGTAATAAGGACAATATACTCACCCGGGGTTAAGTTGAAATAAGTTCTGGAAGTTGCCATGACACCTGTCTGCGTGGCATCTGATGTTCCATGGTCCACATCTACCAATTGATAGGTAAATGGGGCAAGTCCTGAAGTGATGTTCACTTCAATATTGCCATTATCACCAAAACATACGGCGTCTGTAGGTACAGCTGTATAGGTAAGCACTGGAGTACTCGCAACCGTTACTGTTTCCAAAAATTGACAATAAGGTGAAGTTGCAGCGTTGTCCCTAACGTAAACGTCATAATCTCCTATCGTTGCATTGGTTATGACAAAGTTGTCCGTGGTGTTAAAATCACTATCCTGAACTGTAGTTCCAGTTGGTAAAAACGCATAGGCATAACTTCCTAGACCACCACTAGGTGTCACAGTAATACTTCCGTCTGCACAGGAGCTAACATCAACAACATCTACTTGAGCTAAAAGTATAGGAGAAATCAGTACTGTTTCTACGGGAGAAACACACCCAAAACTATCCGATACCTCAATATCATAAGAACCGTTAGACAGTCCTGTAAAAGTATAGTCAGTGTCTGGAGCTATTGTTGGTGTCATCCATGCACCCCCATTAATTCTAAATGTATACCCGCTGTTTCCAGCGGTAACCGAAATAGCGATAGAAGCATTGTTTTGACCATCGTAACATGCAATGGGTGCCACATCAAAAGCGATAGAAGCCGGGGGGTTTACCGTTACTGCATCTGTTAAGGATAATAGAACTTCGCAACCGTTCGTATCACGTACACGCACTAGATAGTCACCATCTGATATATTCGTAAATCGTGGATTACTTTGGTACACTTCTACAGGTGTACCACTAGTATCTTCCAGTTGAAATTCATAGGCCGGATTTCCTCCTGTTGCCGAAGCTTCTAACGTAGCTCCCGTATTAAAGCAAGAATAGTCTGCCACTAAGTTTAACTGCGGAACAATAGCAGTTGGAGCATTCAAGGTAGCAGAAAAATTTGTGCCACATGTGTTGTCGGCAACTTTACGTACATCAACAGTATAGCTGCCTGCAGCTAAGTTGGCAGTAGTCGTTACTGGAGATACAAGAGACGTTGTCCAACTAGTTCCACCATCGGTAGAATATTCAAAACCAGTAACACTTTCAAAATTAGCTACTTCAAAACGAATTGCACCATCCGCACTTGTATTGCAGCTAGGATCAATCGTACTAAGTAATGTTGCTTCAAAAGCTTGACCGGATTCGACCACTACGGCAATATCTGCAGTTTTTTCACATATTTCCGGTGTCTGAGAAGCTAGTATATCATCTAAAATTAACTCATTACCATCATCACTAAGTTGACTACTTCTTAAAACAATATCAACAACAGTATTAACTCCAGGGTTTACCGTAAAAGTTCTAAAATGCCAGTCGTCGGCATTTGTATTTTTTGGTATTTCAGCAGTTGCAAAACTGTTAATGATTGTACCGCTGGCATCTACTAGTTCAATTGTAATTTCAGGGTTATTACCTGCTGTGCCTGTCTGTCTTAAATTATAGGCCCAAAAAGATATATCAATATCCCTATTTGGTAGTACTTCAATATCTGTTCGACTCCAAACAATACTATTTAGGTTAACCAAATTATTACTGGGGTGAATTGCTAAGAATCTACCATCTGTTATTGAAGTATGGTCATTTGGTGTTCTATAAGCTGGTAATGGATTGGTAACGTTATTGGTTACCGAGTATTCACCGTCAACTAATACGCCTGCAGGACCTAAATTACAGTTTGTTGTACTCCCGTCTTGCGGTTCGTAACAGTAGCCTGGTCCAATTTCACCTATTTGAGTGTTTGGTCCGGTCCCAAAATTTTCAAAAAATAAGGTGCTTTGGTTGGGTGCAATACTTCCGGTATATCCAACGGTAATTGTTTGTGTTCCTGTTGTGACATTAGCAAAAACATTATTGTCTGCGGGTGTATTTAACGTACTGTTTAAAGAATAGGTGTACTCAAAATCTGAAGTGTTGGAAGGAGTCAAGGTAACTGTGGCCGTTCCAGTACAATCATAGTTTACTACCTGTGTAAAACTAGGTTCTGCAACCGGATTAGGAACGGTGATTTCCATATTATAAGTACATCCCAAAGCATCCCTAAGGACCAATTGATGCGTTCCCGGTAATAATCTAGATTCCTGAGGGCCGTTCGGTGGTCCAAACGTGCTCCCACCATTAAAGCTGAACTCATATGGGGCTTGACCACCATTAGGATTCAGAATCTTAACTAGCGCTCCACTTGGGTCGCAAAACGCGTCTTCAACAATAGATGGAGAAGCTGTTAAACGAAATGGTTGGACGACTTCATAATCCAAAGTCTCAACGCATCCAACACCGCCATTGTCGCTGCTGTCCACTACCGTAATAGTATAGAATCCGGCTGATAGATTATTGAAAATATTGGTAGTTTGATAATTAACACCGCCATCTAAACTATATCTATATGGAGCTATTCCACCTGTAACAGCCACTGTAAGATTGGCTGTTCCTGTATCTGCACAAGTAATGGTAGTGTTTGAGGCTGTTATTACCGGACTGCCTAAATCTTCAATTGTTATGCTGTTTGATATCGCAAAACATCCGTTGCTCTCGATTACTACAAATTCGTAGTCTCCAGCATCAGTACTATCACGAAAAAGGATATTTGGCGTTGTTTGTAAGTCTGCTGCAGGTATATCCGATGGACTGGTATACATGTCTACCCCGTCTTTACTCCAAATAGCCATTTGGTAGGCAGTTCCTGGTGCACCTCCACTTGGTGTTAAGGTGGCAATACCAGATGCACATGTTATATTTTGTGAGTTTGTTGCTATTAACCCTAGATTAGGTGTATCATTCACAACTATTTGCTGCGAATCCAAGCAGCCATCATCTGTTCGGGTTACTACGATATAGTTATTTGGATTCACATTAGTGAACACGTATGTATCATTATTCAATGCAGGTTGATTGCTTACTAAAGATCCCAGTCCACCATCGGTTCCGTCATCTAGACGAAGTTCATAGCTGTAATTAGGTTGTGCGTTTAATGCCTGGACACTAACTGTTCCAAGTTCATTACAATCAGCAGCCGTGGAAGTAAGGTTAACACTAAAATCTCTTAATTGAATACCAATATCTTCAGTTTCAAATAAGCAACTTCCAGAGATAGGCGTACCTGTAGTAGGATTTAATTGGGTGACTTGCACCTTATAAGTCCCATTCGTATCAATGTCAAAGTCTGGACCATTGTTAGCCGAGAAAGGAACTATAATATTATCATTGGTAGCATTAACTAATTGAAATCCATACCCATTACCTACATTGGTAATACGTATAGAACCATCAGTTGTGCAGATAATATCCTGTGCTGTATAAGCAACATCTAATGCATTCTTAAACACATTAAAGTAGAATCTACTAAAACAACCGTTTTGATAATTAATTACCACTCTATATTCTCCACTTTCGGTTATCGTGAAGTTATCCTGTGTTGCGGAAGTAGTCCAAGAACAAGTGCCATTTTTGTTGGCACAATCATCTCCAGTACTCGAACAGCTGCCTTCATCTAATTTTTGCCATACGATGCTTTGGGCATCCGTAATTCCTAACTGAATAGTAGCTTCGTCAGCAGCGCCACACAAGAAAATTTTAGCGAGGTTATCGCCATCTATCGAACAGGTTACAATTTCACCCTGTAAATCGTTGTCTGGATTATTATCCGTATTTACTTGATTGAAGTAATCTACTATAGGATTGGTTTGTGTTGTTCCAAAACGTTCCACTTCAATACGTTCTACTAAATCCGGACAGCTACCATTAGAAGATTTTTCAACAATATAATCTCCAACAGTCGTTACCAATAATGTACTAGGGTCATTATCTGGGTCACCGTCATTTATAGTTGTTTCGGTTCCGTCAACTTGGCCGTTACCGTTTACGTCTAACGCCCAATTGTACGTGGTAAATCCTGAGCCAGCTGCTAAGATTACGTTATCACCGCATAGCTGTACTGTTCTTGCCTGATTACAGTTAGATAGGTCGTTCAAAATAGAATTACTAGCTATGTTTGGAGTATGTGGACAACCTGATAATGAATCTGAACCATTCTCATCGGTAAAAGTGCTGTTGTTTACTACTCCTTGATAAGTAGAAAAAGCATTATTCTCTAAGGTTGAAGAACATGCTGCTACAAAATCAGAGCAATTTAAAGCAATAGTAACTTCAATTCTTATGCTATATTCAGGATCCCCAACCTCCACTAACGCATCCGGAACATCAAATGTTAGCGTTTGAGTTGGTAAATCAAAGGAATAAGTGGTACCTGGTGCATTGGAAACGTCAACATCGTTAAAGGTGACATTATTAGGTAAAATATCTCTTATACTATAATTTATAGCATTATCATCTCCTGTATTTTGAAAACGAAGTACGTATTCAAAAGTTTGTCCAAGACTTACGTCTTGCCCATTAATATCGGCACCTCCTAAATCCTCGGAAGTGTTTCCCAGAAGTATTTCTGGAGCGAATACTTGAGTGTAAGGCGCACCTATAACACTTCCATCTGGATTAACGGCAGGAGTTCCTGCGCCATATTCACCACCGTCACCTCCATCAGCATCATTGTCTTTGTAGTATTCATTTGCATCGCTACAACCATCGCCATCGCTATCAAGGTCTATGTTATCTGGTAAACCGTCATTATCGTTATCACTACATGAAGGTACATCAGCAATTGTAATCTGTATGTCGTCTATTAAGTTTCCGACCGATAAACTTCCAGTGGCTGTTGAAACTGCTTCAAAAATAAAAGTAGTGTTCACTTGTCCGGCAGGCACAGTATAAAAACCTGAATAATAACCCCAAGCGTCATTATCATCGCTCATGGTTGCTTGAACAGAAGCTGATGCTAAATCTCCTCCGATTCTAACTCGCATCACATCTACACCAGCTCTTCCTCTATGCCTTAAGGACCAAGCCATGACAGTACCAGGTGTTAAACATAAGTTTTGGTAGAGTGCTGAGTTTTGGTTTGCATTTAGTTCTGCGAATTGATTTCCATCAAATGCTGGTACACCTAGAAAACGGTCTGACCAAATCTCGATTCTTCCATCCGTAGCAGTAGTTTGCCATCCTGGCACACTATTTTCGTCTAACACCCGATACGAATTATTTGGAATTACAGGACTCTCAAAGCTTTCGTTTATAATAGGCTCATAACATATGTTTACCAAACATTCGTCTTGATCATAGATACCATCATTATCATCATCTATATCCGAAATGTCTCGTACTCCATCATTATCAAAGTCATTATGAACGGTAATTCTGGTGGAAGGCGTATCTTCGGTTATATTTAAATCAACCTGATCTTGGGTATGCGTGATTGTATTTATTAAGCCTAATAATGGAAGTGTATCAATTTCGTCTCCTATAACTACAAGTTCTAAAGTTGCTTCTTCGCCACCATCCAGCGTGCCAATATTCCAAGTGCTACCGCTCCAACTTCCGGTTGTCGTTGATGCGGACACAAAGGTTAGCCCTGCAGGTATATTATCGGTAATTTGAAGGTTGGTTAAAGGAAGAACTCCAAAGTTTTGCACTTCTAAGGTAAAGGTTGCAGTTTCTCCTTCCATGATTTCTGGCTTGTCTACACCTTTATTGATAATTACATCGGGATCGCAATAGTAGACAGATATTATCTGTGAGTCGTATGTACAAGGTCCTTTAGTTGCTCTACAAAAGAAATCACCTGCCACAGTAGGTCGAAAGCTCGGTCCATTTTCTCCAGGTACCAAAACACCATCAAAGAACCACTGATAAGCATCAAAGTTACCGGTAACTTCTGCAACATCAGAATTTGGCAAGCAGCCTCCTCCACCAACAACTTCTAGTCGTACTTCGGGTACAGTATCAAATCCTGAAAAATAACCGGCAACGCCTTGGTTATTATTAACACCAAAAAAACCAACGGCCATTGGTCCTGTGGATTGTACGCTTACATCACCATTAAGACTAGGTATGTAGTAGGTTTTCCAATCTGTAGATCCTAAAACGGGACGGGATGGTGGTAATGTCGCAATACCACTACCGTGAGTTACCGTAATATTGCTGTCCGGTGTATTTACTGCGGCGATAATGGTAACTCCACCATTAACGGTTGAACCAGCAATATTTCTAATGTCTGGTATGTTGTCCATTACATCTGGTAAAAGGCAGTTTACGGGGGCAACAAAATTTAGTCCAGCAGTTTGTACGCCTGTACTTCCTGCTAGGTTTTGATAGGCATATACATCCTTGGAAGTTTCCACCAACATATTGGCACCAGCACTATTAGAGCTATAAAAGCTACTTGGTACAGCAAAGTAATCGCCATTATCGATAGTAGCTATTGGTGTGGTAGAACCATTTATAAATATTTGAGTGTTATCTGATACGGCAATAATAAATGGAAATTCCGTTAAACCGTTGGAATGACCGCCACCTCGAACAAACACATATTCTTTTCCCAATCTATTTTCAGGAACGGGTTGGTCAATACCGGCGTCACGGTTGCTTGCATTGGCTTGCCGACCATAATTTAACATACCGTTACTAATCACAATATCTTTATCTGCAACGATAGAAGCCCCTATCCATCCTTCGCGACTAGCTGCAGTAGGGGAGTTTCCAACATAATTTTCGAATACAAAAGATTCGTTAGTGTTTAGTGTAATGGTATAGGTGTTATCTGTAATCCCTGCCACATTATTACCTTGTCGGAATACACAATTTGGATCGTAACCTGATAAGGTAACCACAGTATTATCCTGGGTAGCCATAATTCCTAGGGTGTTCGATTTGGATGAATGGGCTCCTAGGTTAGGTATACCTCCCCATTTAAAACGTGTTCCCATCGCTACCCTACCTTTAGAAGTTAGAGATGCGGCTTGAGCAGAAGAATAGCCTCTATAGTTCACATAGAAACGATTGCCACTTGGTGATTCAAAACGAAGACCGGAATTGTTTAAAACTATTCCTGTATTCGCGTTGTTTACCAAAGTAATATTGTTGTCTCCTCTTCCCAGTGTGTAAACGGCTGGATTGGTTTTCGAAATATTAAATGTTGCAATAGGAGCTGTATTTGTACCCCGGTAGGCGTTCACCGTGAAGGATGTTGGTTCTGGAGTGGATAGATATATAGCCTGACGGTCGATACCTTGACGATCGCGACCTTGTTTTAGAGGCGGTAAATAATGAAGGTCACTAAGCTGTGCATGCCCAACAAACGCAAAAAAAACTGCCAATAGTAAAAGTAACTTTTTCATTCAATACTATTCCTTTCGATTATAGTGCGCTAAAAAACCAAATTTTAGTAGCGCGAGCAATGATTTGTTGTCAACTAACGAATACTTGTTGTGTACTTGGTTTTTTGATTAGGAATAGTGTTTGGAATAGCCTGTGTTTAAAGTCTTTGTCGATATTTGACATTCGGTTCATACTTCCTTCTTAATTTGTACCTTAGTATAGAAAATTGATGAATATGGAAGAACGCCTGATGTCCAAGAAAAAACCAGCCTACCCGGTAAATAAGAGATTGGACGAGTACTTGTCCAACTATAATCGAAAAATAGAGATTCCTATATTTTATGAGGATTTGTTACGCTTCTCCGGTTCTATTGTAGTGTATGACAAGAATGAGCAGGATACCTTATGGATTAGGGTATATTATTCTGAATATGACAGACAAGAAATAGACGACAGTTTAAAAAAGGTATATTCTATTTTGCATTCTGATGGAAGCAACAATATTCACCAATATTTAAACGTGGACGCAGTGGATTTTTGCACATTTGGGAATTCTAAACCGTTTCGCATAAAAATCAGGAATATATTAAACGATAATTTCACTTATTTCTATATTAAAAAGACGGATGCATCTCGTATTTATGGGCTAGAACTAGAGCATATGCTTTCCCCTTACAATTTAAATTTTCTAGTGTACAAGGATACCTTAATAGAGGAACACATTGCGGGAATACCAGGTGATGAGTTCATTAAGCATATGTTGCCAAAATGTACCGAATCTGAAAAGGCACAATTAGCTAAGGAGTTCGTAAAATTTAACGAACGATGCATGATTCGACTTTTAGGGGATATGCGGTCATACAATTATGTTATCGTTCCCGTACACGATTTTGACCATGTGGTATACAGAATACGAGCAATTGATTTTGACCAGCAATGTTATGAAGGAAAACTCAACGTTTACAGGCCCCAGTTTTTTAAGGAGAATTTAAAGATGGTAGAACTCGTTCAAAAAAAACTATTATCAGATTCCATTGATCAATACAAATTAGAAGAACGTTCTATTATTGCAAAAAGAATTTTAAGTTCTAGTAAGCGTATCAAGAGAATACGGTCTGTAATAAAGACCGATAAAATTTCTACAAAGGAAAACATAGCCTTGTTAAGAGAGCATATTTATGAGCTTACCTTGGATATGGACTTTAAAAATTGTAGAACCATGGGACAGATTTTGGATTTGGCTCTGAATTTTGTTCGTAGAAATTATGAAGATGTAAGTATGAAGCAGATTATAGAACAGAACATTAAGATATAAATCCCTTAGCCCCCAAACGTGAACCTTTATTCTTAGTGGATAGTTGTAATCAGCGGTAACTCGTAACTATGCATTATTTTGTAGAGCTATCAAAACTAAAAAAGGAAACATCTTTGCTAAGAGCATCACAAAAGTAATTATACTAAAAAGGAGCCAATGTTACGTGGTAGTTTATTTGTTTTAAATGAATAGCTTTTAAAAGCTAGTTAACTTTTCTGCTCCTTATTAAAATACACCAAGTAGTAATACATCTGGCGTTCTTCGTCCCAGCCTTTTTCTACAAATTTCTCCGCAGATTCCGGATTAATGAAATCCATTTTAATCTGAATGTTCGTATCCAGATTTATGACGTTCTTAATCTTCTTTCTGGCGTCGGAAACGGCTTTGTTCGCAATATCAAAATTAGAGACGTCTTCAATACTGTATTTAGGACCTTTTTCTGTTTTATAATGTTTGAATTCTGGTATCAATTCTGGGTTTGCCATCACTTCGTTTAAAAAATTAGTTTCCTCAAAAGCATCATTTTTAGCGAAATGGTTCACTGCCCTGTTCATGAAGAGAACCTCTTGCTGTTTATCTTCAGCAGGCAGAACGACATCCTTTGCAAAGTTCTGGCAGAACTTAAGGTAGTTTTTGGTCTTAAAATTATCATCGGACAAGGCATCTACCCCTAAGAAATGCTCTAGCCAATACTTGGTATCATACTTATTACTGTCAACCGATAGCACTTTGTAGCCCTCTTCCTTGTTAACATTGAAAATAAGACAACCTTTGTCAAGTTTGTTAATGTTTATCCCTTGTTGCACTATAATATCTAAATTGGCACTGTTTTCCTTGAACTGTAAAAAGTCATGCTTTAACTCGCTCTTGAAAATTCCTATGGCGTCCACTTTTTGGTTGTCTAAAAGAAGGCCTGTTAAATAGCAAACATAGACTTCACCGCTTTTAATATGTGGGTGGTTGGATTGCTCAAATAGATGTGTTGCAATTTTTTTAGAATTGTAATGACTGGTGGCATGGTCATCAAAAATTGAACTTACGATGGTAAAGAGTTCGTTGAATTCTACATCAACTTCATTCGTAAGTTTATAGTAGTTTTCCTCTTTTTCCCGGAACGGTTTAAAAAAGTATTCTTTTAAAAGGCCGGTGGTTTCATCGTTGAGCGAAAATGGTTCCTCAGATAAAAAAACTCCTTCATTTTTATTCTTATTTCCAACTCTGTGAATAGAGATATGTTCTATCTGTGTGGCGTATAGGTTGATCATTGGATTTTTCTTTTTTTATTTCCGCAATGGCGAAAATCTATAGGGTTACTAGTTGCTCTTACTTTACGATGGCATCAGACGGTTAGTAGATTTTGACTAACAAGTGGTGCCAATCTAATTATGCTTTCGTTAGCTCTGAAGTTTGACTTTATTTAAACCGTTAATTCCAATTTTCATCAAAATCCAAGTCATCATAGTTGTCAAAGGTATCATCAAAATCAAAAGCGCTATTTTCCGATTCGAACTTTCGCTCTGGTGGTGTTTCAGGTAACTCTCCAAAACTAAAAAGTACATTGGGGTATGCGCGACCATCTTCTTTTTCTACCACATCTGCTAATTCTACGAAAAAGGTCCACATACTAAGAAAGTCATATACATAAATAAGTTTTGGAGAATTTTCGCTAATGATGTCCTCTATAAAGGTTTCGTTCATCAATCTAACATCAGAACCGGATTCGCTCATGTCAAAAAGGGCAATTTCCTCATCTTGTCTCCATTCTTCGTCACAGGTATAGAAAGAGGCCATTTCGTTTCCAAGAAACCCAAAAGCTTGCGTGATAGCATTGTGGAAATCTTCTAAACTATTATGTGCTTCAATTTCCAAGTCGCGAAAGATATCCTCTTCGGCATCCAGTATTATTCTAATTTTATAAACCATACCTATATTTTGTGGGAGGGCAAAGTTACGAAGTTTTAAGATTTGTTTTGGGCTTTATTGCATCTAAAACCAAATAGAACTGAACTCCAAATAGAATGGCCGCCAGTATTAAATGTAGTGGCTGACTCCCAAAAGGGAAATCGATGTAATACATAGCTATTCCACTAAATATCTCTAGAATTATGATAAATAAGATCCAATAGACTTTTAGGTGACCAAGATTCAATTTTACTATTCGGTAGGCCAATGCACCGTTTATGAATGCTATACCTATGGAAAGACTTCTATGTATGTAAAACTGTATGGTGGGGTCTTGCAGCCAAAGTTCTTTTGCATTAGGACCTAACACATCTATTTGGTAGTCTATAAATTCCCGTACTTGAGTTCCTAAAACAACCTGCACCACCGTAAGTGCCAATGCCGATATGGCAATCATAAGCGTAGTCCTGTCATAGATGATGCGTTTGTTTTCTTTATTTACTATGAAAATAATATAAAGTAAAAAGGCAACGATGACCAAGGCCATCAGCATATGCAGGGTAATTTTAAACGGTAGTAGTACGGAATATACTACCGTAGCCCCAAGCCAAGCCTGAAACCCCATACCGAATACGACCAGCCAAGAAAGCAAGGTCACCGACTTTTGTTTTCTCCAGTATTTTATAGAGGCAAAAGCAAGTAGTAGGGTCGCCAGACCCGCCACGGCACCTAATAACCGATTAATAAACTCTATCCAAGTGTGCCAGGGGTTAAAAATAGCATAGTCATGTTTGGTATATGCATCCCAATTGGCATTGTCAATTCGGTCTTTGGTGGTGAAGGTCGTATTTGCCACTTTTAAAATTTCGTCCACGATAATGACCTGTCCTTTTTTGTACTCCCTATTAGGTTCCCATTCCAGCTCTGAAGCTTCTGTAGGCGGAATGTAATAGCCAAAACATTTAGGCCAATCCGGACAGCCCATGCCACTGCCTGTCATTCGCACAACGGCACCAGCAGCAATGACCAAATACACTAATATCAACGAAATTTTTGCTAACTTTCTAAATGATATCATAGCTGTTTTACTTTCAGTCCCAGTTCATTTCCCTTTTTCAGCATCAAGGCTTTTGCAGCATCAAATTCATTTGGAATATCACCCTCAAGAATCGCCTCTTTTATATAATCTTTAATGATGCCTATCTCTTTTGACGGTTTTAAATTGAAAGCTTTCATAATTTCTTCTCCGCTTATTGGTGGTTGAAAGTTTCTAATACTATCCCGTTCTTCTACCTCCACAATTTTTTGTCGAACAATTTTAAAATTATTCTTGTATTTGCGTTGTTTCTTTGGATTTTTTGTGGTGATGTCCGCTTCACACAAGGTCATTAAATCTTCTACATGATTACCCGCATCAAAAACTAAGCGCCTTACCGCTGAGTCGCTCACATAATCCTCTGAAAGAACAATGGGTCTGGAACTCATTAAAACCATCTTTTGAACAAACTTCATTTTATCATTGAGCGGCATTCGTAATCGTTTAAAAATCTTGTAGACCATTTTGGAACCAACGTACTCATGGCCATGGAATGTCCAGCCTATTTTTTTATGAAATCTTTTGGTCGGTGCCTTTCCAATATCATGCAACAAGGCTGCCCAGCGCAACCAAAGATTGTCAGTAGTTTGGCAGATATTGTCTACCACCTCTAAGGTGTGCCAGAAATTATCCTTATGTTTTTGACCTTCTATTTCTTCCACACCCTGCAATGCGGTTAGTTCTGGTAGAATAATATGCAGGAGTCCTGTTTTATGCAACAGCGCAAATCCTTTTGAAGGTTTAGCCGTTTGCATTATTTTGTTCAGCTCATCAACGATACGCTCATTGGAAATGATTCTTATTCGCTCCTTGTTGTCTGTGATTGCCTGTAAGGATGTTAGTTCTATGGTGAATCCCAGTTGTGTTGCAAACCGTACCGCCCTCATCATTCTCAGCGGGTCGTCCGAGTAGGTGGTATTTGGATTTAAAGGGGTTCTTAATAATTGCCTTTCTAAATCTTGCACTCCATCAAAAGGATCAACTAAATTACCAAAAGTGGCTTTGTTAATGGAAAGTGCTAAAGCATTAATAGTGAAATCGCGTCTTTTTTGATCATCTTCCAATGAGCCATTTTCCACAACCGGTTTTCTGCTATCCCTATGGTAGCTCTCCTTTCGTGCGCCCACGAATTCTAGCTCTATCCCTTCGTGTTTGATCATGGCCGTGCCAAAGTTCTTAAATACAGAAACTTTGGGTGTTCCAGATAGTTGGGATGCTACTTTTTCGGCTAGGGCTATACCACTTCCTACTGCAACGATGTCTATATCTTTTGGCGTGCCTCTTTGAAGAAAAAAATCTCGTACAAAACCACCTATGACATAGGCTTCAAGTCCTAATTCATCGGCACTTTTTCCAATTTTGGTAAAAATAGTATCCGTTAAAGCCTGTTTGTAGTTCATGGCGATTTCATCTGCATTATTCCCGTATAACTTTCACTTTGTAATCGTTACTTAGTTTAATGATTGTGGATAATTGGGAACGTTCATTTTCCTTTTGCAAATTTACCACATAGTCTACACCTTTTAAAACAGCCTGATCTATTTCTTTAAAACTTTTTGGGGTAGGGCTACCTTTACAATTGGCTATTGTTGCTACAATAGGTTTTTTAAATTTGTTGATCAGGTAGCTGCAAAATTTATCGGAAGCCACTCTTATGGCCACAGATCCGTCCTGTGCTGCAATGTTTTTAGAGATACCGATAGAACTATCATAAATTATCGTGGTTGGTTTCTCATTAAGGTCCATAAGGTCGTAAGCCAACTCCGGTACGTTTTCCACGTAGTTGGCAAGCATACCATCATGTGCAACCAAACAAACCATAGGAACCCCTTGTGCTTGCTGTTTTAACTGGTAAAGCTTTTGTATGGCTAGGTCATTTGTGGCGTCACAGCCAATGGCCCACAGGGTGTCCGTAGGGTAAAGGATGAGACCTCCTTGCTCTAAACTAGCAATAGCATTATTGATTTCCTCTGTCACAATTTTAGTTTGAATAGGTGCAGTTACAAAGGTAGGTTTTCTTTAATTTATTCAATTCATTGAACTATCTAATACCAGCTCAACCTACCGCATCTTTGTAAATAATTGAGTTGTTATTGCAGTTGTTGTAGCCTGATTTTGTATTTTCCACCCAACTTAATAGGTGTTTGGTATGATTGAGATACATGATAAGGAGTTATTGAGCAAATTTCCAGGATGGAAGCTGGTTGTCCAAACGGAAGGCCGAATTGAAATGGAGGCGTTATCATCCGAAAGCCATGACGATGGCCCTAGAATTGTAGCCTATTTATATGAGCAGATTCCGAATAAAAAATGGATTTTTCATTTAGAGAAGGATAAATTTGTGGCTGAAATCAAAGAGAAATCGAAGTATACCCGGATGTATACTTCTGGCTGTTTTGATATCTTTCATTTTGGGCATTTGAATATTTTAGCAAAGTCCAAAGAACTTTGTGATTATCTCATCGTTGGTGTTTCTACGGATGAGCTAATCCTAAAGGAGAAAGGAAAGCTTCCAGTAATTCCATTCGAAGAACGCATGAAAGTAGTCCAAGCTATAGGCTTGGTAGATGAGGTAATTCCGCAGACCGATAAGGATAAACAGCGCATCGTAGATGCCCATCGCATAGATGCCATATCTGTTGGTGATGATTGGAAGGGTCGTTATCCAAAAGTAACGTGTGCCATGGAGTATTTTCCTTATACCGCTAATGTAAGTAGCACCATATTAAAGCAAACCTTACAGCTAAAATAATAGTGGTTAGGTGAGCGCCCTGTCGTCTGTAGAAGTATTCCAGTCTTTAACAGGTGTTTGCCATTCTCCATACCTATAGGTTAAATAACCATCGGTGTCTTCCGGTATCGTGTATTCTTTATTCTGAAAGGAGATAGTTTTAAAGCGCTTATAAAACAGTGAGGGAACACATTTTTTTTTATTGTCTATTTCCCAAAACGTGTCGCTTCCTTTAGTGTATTTAATGAATACATCCAAGCATACCTTGCCCTTAAGTAAGCCAAAAAAGTGTTTATTACGTATCTTAATCATCCTCAAATCACCCTTTTTGAATTCTTTGCTGGTTTCGGAAAAGTATCTCTTCCTAACTCTAAAGCCCTTGGTTTTTAAGTTTTCAATGAGAGAATTAAGTTTATCTAATTGCATCTCATGAACAGAAATATCCAAATCGTTATCCCAGGGCAGTAGTCTGTTCTCACGTTTAATACCAAGCAAAGTACCTCCTTCTAACCAATATTGGATATGATGATTATCAAAGACATTGATAACATCTTTTAAAAGACGTTCTGCTTCTATGAGATTTTTTCCTTCTAAAGTAATGTCGTAGGCCATTTGTAGCTGCTTGTTAATTCTGAATACCTCTTAGTCTTTTTAGCTCATTGTATCTGCTATAAACGCCTAGGGCATTTAAATAACTGATAATCAACCCTCTTTTACCATCTAAGAAGCCAAGCCTAAAAATAAAGTGGTTCAGAAACTTATAAGCAGGTCTAAAGATAAAGTGATAAGCGTTTGGATCGTAATCCTTGTTAAGTTCTTCTTGGGCCTTCATTTGCCCATAAGTAACCATTTTCCCTTTATAATCTTCATAATTTTTATAGGAGAAATGTATGAGTTTATTTTTTAATGTAGCTATTGGACCATCCACTATTAAAGTTTCATGCACTATGCGTTCTTTTGTAAACGCTACCTTACTTTTTCTAAAAAGTCTAAAATTCTTATCGCTCTGCCAACCACTGAATCGAAGCACCTTTTGCTTAAACATAAACGTTCTATAGAAGTAATAAGCTGCGGCACTGGTATTATCGTTTATAGTTTTTAGAACTTCATTTTTCAGTCTGTCCGTTAGGCGCTCATCCGCATCCATAAATAAAACCCAGTCGTTGGAAGCCAAGCTCATGGCATAGGACTTTTGGTCTGTGTAGTTGACAAAGGCTCTTTGTATCAAAGTAACATTGGGTCTCTTTTTTATGCGTTCAACCGTACCGTCGGTACTAAACGAATCTACGACGATAATTTCATCTGCAAATTGCACATTTGTAAGTACCTCATCGATATGTGTAATTTCGTTATAGGTAATAAACACTGCTGACAATTTGTTTTTCACCACGCCGTTCCACGGATTATGGATGGGTCTTCCAAAAATGGCATCTATCTTTATTTTTCTGTCCAAAGTTAACTCTCGCTGTTCCGGTATTTTGTTTTTTGAAGCATATGTTTCCACCGCTTGAATCATTCGAAGTGCCGATTTACCATCGCTATAAGGATGGTACATCGCATTTAGCGCCAAGCGCTCTTCTTTGTATACATCTTGTTTTAAATTAGCATAGACGCTTTTGGTAAGTTGTCCTTTTTCCGTAAGGTTGTCCCACCGGATATTCTTGGATATCGTTTTGAAACTAATCGCTGGCTTGTTCAGTAATAAAAACTCGTAGATTACAGATGAGGTGTCACTGATTAGTAAATCTGCTAAGAGTAGAAATTTGATAATATTTTTATCTTCGACGAACAGTATGTTTTTATGCTTTTCGGATAGCGTTTTGTAGGTATGTATAAATGAATCGCTCATAAGGTCATGAAACTTAATCATGATTAAATAGCCTGTGTCGTTGGCTAGCGTTTCAATATCTTCTAAAAGGGCAGATGCAGAGGTGAGGCTGGGCGAAAAGGTTGGTGCATATAGTAAAATTGTACTTGTTTGGTGTTCTGCGAGGAGTTCTTTTTTTTCAGCATCGTAACACGTTTTTAGTAACCCATAATTATCTAATTTGGGCCAACCTGTTTCAATTACTTCAAAATCACCGTGTTTTTCTTTAAGTTCATTAAAACGATTGGTGAAGTATGGGCCTTGTGTCAAATAGAGGTCAAAATAATGGCGAATTCGAAAATGTCCTTTTTTCTCTCCTGCTAGACCGTGAAAAATTTGGGTTTTAATTCCCCTTAAATAATAGGGAACTTCGTTGCCTGGAACAAAAATAACATCGCTTTCGTACAACTGTAAATCTAATATGCTTGAAGTGTGCGGTTCGTCTACAAAAGGAAATTTTTGCACTAGCTTTTGTGAAACAAACCATATATATTGACTGCCCCGTTTAACGAGCTCGTCGCGGATTGGAGACATGATTCCAAAAGCGTAAGCATTTTGGCAAAAAAGGATAAATTTCATTTTCGGAAGATCGTATTTGCGTTTTCAAGGTCTTCCCTAAAATCAACTTCTACACAGTCATATTCAGATATGTCTATTGCTTTAATTTTAACGCCATCCTTTTCAATAGCCATCTCCAAGCCTCGCTCAAAATAATCATTATCATCGCAAGTCTCCAATCTATCTATAAAAAAGCCAATATCTTTTTGCGAGATAAAATTTATCCCTACGGCTTCTCCCAAGCCATTTTTCACCATCTTTGATAGTTTATCAATGTAGCCATCTTTTAACGTGTATTTTACTTCTTCTTCTGCGACCTTACTCGTATTTACAGCAACAAATGATGTATGAGATGCTATGTGCGGTTTTAAGATAGAAAGGAGTTTACCGTCAAATACTACATCCCCATTTAACCACAAAACAGATTCGTTTCTATTTTTCTTTAATGCTTTGAGCAAACTTTTGGAAGTGTTGGTACAGTCAAAAAAAGGGTTATAGATGTACATAAGCTGTGGAAACCGTTCCATGATGAGGTCTTTTTTAAACCCTACCACTACGTTTATATCATCTATGTTAAAGTTGGTTTCAAGATTGGCTATTTGCATTCCCATAATGGTTTTGCCATTGTTTAAAGGGGTAAGCGGTTTTGGGAATGGATTTCCCAAGCGGGAGCCAATACCTGCGGCAAGTATAACAATTTTCACGTTTCAGTAATTTAAAAGAGGTAATCTATTGCCATTTTATAGATAGGGTAGTGCTAGTTTTTCTAGCTAATGTCTAGCCTAAACATGTACGGTAATACTTTGTGAAAGCAATTATACATACCCGAACATCTTTACCTTGAATACTTCAAATGTAAAATTAATTTAAGTATAACTAAAATTAAAGCTGTTTTGGCAGTGTATTTTATCGCATCCGAATACCATAAAATTTAAGCCCTACTAGATGATGACTTGCTAAGGCGTGAAGATTAGATTGCTTTACTAGCTACTTTGTTGAGAGACTGTTTTTAGGCTTGGCGCCTGTTGTTCTTGTTCCAATTTTCTTAATTCTAGGTAACGTTCCCAATCCCCGAGGGCGTTAAGGTAACAAACCGTAATTCCTTTTATTCCGTCTAAAACTCCAAAACGGAAGATGTAATTGTAAACAAAGGTAAAAGCCGGCTTACCAAGTAATAAAAGGAAACTAAATCGCTTTCCTTTTTGAAGGGCTTCCTTCGCCTTCATTCTACCATAAACGAGCATTTTGCGTTTATAATTGGCAAAATCTCGATAGCAATAATGGGTAAGCTTTTCTTTGAATACGGCCGAAGTACCTTGTACCTCCAAGGTTTCATGAACAATGCGCTTGTCAGAAAATTGTACTTTACTCTTCCTGAACAACCGGTAGTTTTTATCAGTTTGCCACCCGCTGAAACGCAACTGTTTATTTTGAAACATGAATTTTCTTCTAAACCAATATGCTACGTGTGAGGTGTTACTGTTTACGGTCAGTTTTATTTCTTTCTGTAATGCAGAGGTTACCACTTCGTCCGCATCAACAAAAACCACCCAATCGTTGGACGCCTGTACAAGGGTAAACGCTTTTTGGGCCGTGTAGTTTTTAAATGGATGTTGAATGACCCTTACTTTAGGGTGTGCTCTAAGAAATTCGTACGTACCATCTGTACTGTAGGAGTCCACCACAATGATTTCATCAGCGAATTCGACCGATTTTAGGCATTTTTCAATGTACCCAATTTCGTTGAAGGTAATTACCAGTGCCGATATTTTTGTACCCTGAGGCTCCATAACCAAGATTACTAGTTCAACTTTTAAGGAGTGTTCTTGGTATAGAACTGAAAAAAAAGCAAAAAATTATAATTTTACCTCTATTTTCCTACAAAATTATACGGCTACGTTATGTTCTCTAAGCGCATCGTTAAGGGATGTCTTTTTATTGGTACTTTCTTTTCTTGTCCCAATAATCAATGCACAGGGCACCTGAAACTCGCCAGCCGGAAATTTTTTTGTGTAACTCCCTGGTATAACAACCGAACGAGCAGGTACCCTACCTTTAAGTTCTACCGGCGAAGAACCGGTAACATCTATTATTTTGGTAGAGCCTGTTAATACTACGTTAGCACCTAGTACGGCTTCTTTTTCTACATGTACGCCTTCGACAACGATGCATCTAGAGCCAATAAACGCATTGTCTTCTATTATTACGGGTGATGCCTGTAAAGGTTCCAACACACCGCCAATACCTACACCACCGCTAAGATGTACGTTTTTACCTATTTGTGCACAACTTCCAACCGTAGCCCAAGTATCCACCATTGTACCTTCATCTATGTAGGCGCCAATGTTCACATAACTGGGCATTAGAATGGTTCCGGGAGAAATATAGGCACCGTGCCTGGCAACCGCGTTCGGAACTACCCGTATTCCTTTTTCTTTATAACCTCTTTTTAGGGGCATCTTGTCGTGATATTCAAAAATTCCTGCTTCCAAGGTTTCCATTTGTTGAATTGGAAAATAGAGTACTACGGCTTTTTTTACCCATTCGTTTATTTGCCAGCCAGTTGCCGTGGGTTCTGCACAGCGAAGTTTGCCCAAGTCAATGAGGTTTATTACTTCTCTAATAGTTTCTTGCGTCTTCTCATCCGATAATAGTTCCCTGTTTTCCCAAGCCTGCTCTATGATATTTCTTAATTCTGTCATTTTATCCCAAAATTTTCTCAAATATAGGTCGAAGTAAAGTATTTCACTAAGTGTAAATTCACATATCACAAATTATCCTTTACTTTTGATAAAAATATTTTTTGGGAAGAGTATTAGCTTTAGATTATGGGGAAAAACGAACGGGAATAGCCGTAACAGATGAGTTACGACTTATTGCTTCAGGGCTAACCACAGTTCCTACAAATGAGCTTTTTCCTTTTTTGAAACGTTATGTAAACGACGAAAAGATTGATGTGTTTGTGGTCGGTGAACCCAAACAAATGAACAATACGCCTTCTGAATCGGAACAATACATAACACCTTTTTTAGAGGAGCTTGCCAAACAATTTCCAGCAATTTCTATTGAAAGACAGGACGAAAGGTTTACTTCCAAAATGGCATTCCAAAGTATGTTGGATAGTGGTTTAAAGAAGAAGCAACGAAGAAATAAGGCCTTGGTAGATGAGATCAGTGCAACCTTAATACTACAGTCATATCTAGAAAGGCAATAAATATGGATGCGTTAATCGATTTGGAAATATTCATCAAAAGGAAGATACGACAGTATTTTAAATCTTTTTTTGCTAGTAGGGATATTAAAAGACTGACGAATACCGATTTTGTAATCATTAGCAGAAACTGTTGGGGTGGTCAGGTATATCAATATTTACAGAAACCCTATAATACCCCTTTTGTAGGTTTGTTTTTGTTCGGGCCCTGCTATATGAAGTTACTGTCTAATTTTGATGATTATATGCAATTGGAAATGGAGTTTATACCCGTTTCAAAATATCCAGAGTCCAAGAATAATTATCCTATTGGAATCTTAAAGGACGTAGAAATCCATTTTCAGCATTACGAAACAATTGAAGAAGCGAAGGATAAATGGAATCGTAGAAGAGATAGAATGCTTGAAAACACCAATAAGGACAATTATTTTTTTATGGTCTGCGACCGAAGACGCATTAACGCTCAAGATTTAACAAATTTTCATGAACTTCCTTTTAAAAATAAAGTTTCCTTTGCATTTTTTAATATATCAGCGAATAAAACAATAAACCATATTAGGTTTTTTAATAGTAGAAATAATAAAACGAATAGAATACCAAACGGAAAAAAGAGGTTTAAGCTCTCATTTTTATATTTTGACGTAGTCCACTGGTTAAATAGTGGAGAAATTTTAAGAACACGATTTAAACAATAACCATGATTTTACCAATTATAGCCTACGGTGATGCCGTGTTAAGGAAAGTAGCGGAAGATATAGATAAGGAGTACCCCAAACTAAATGAGCTTATTGCCAACATGTGGGAAACTATGTATAACGCTAACGGGGTAGGGCTTGCCGCTCCGCAAATAGGTTTGCCCATACGCTTGTTCCTGGTAGATACATCTCCTTTTGCAGATGACGAAGAACTTACCGAGAGCGAAAAAGAGCAGTTGGATGGCTTTAAACAGGTATTTATTAATGCTCATATAGCCGAGGAAACGGGAGAAGCATGGGCATTTAATGAGGGTTGTTTAAGCATACCGGATGTACGAGAAGATGTGAGTAGAAAAGGGACGATTAAGATGACCTATTTTGACGAAAATTTTAAAAGGCATGAACAGACTTTTGATGGACTTTTGGCTCGGGTAATACAACATGAGTACGATCATATAGAAGGTATCTTGTTCACGGATAAGTTGTCTTCATTAAAAAAACGAATGATCAAGGGACGCTTGTCCAATATATCAAAAGGGAAAATAAATGTTGATTATCGCATGCGATTTCCAAATATGAAAAAAGGACGTTAAATACTTCCTTTAATCAGTTTAAAAATATAATATTTGCCCTTTTAAATTTTTAATATAGCCTATGGGTTTGGAAAAAATACTATCAGTTGCCGGTAAACCAGGATTATACAAATTAATAACACAAACACGATCAGGGTTTGTAGCGGAGTCTCTGTTGGACGGAAAAAGAATTAGCGTTGGCCTAAGAAGTAATGTAAGTGTACTTTCGGAAATTGCTATCTATACCTTGGAGGAGGAACTACCGTTACGAGAGGTGTTTTTGAAAATACAGGAAAAGGAAAATGGAGGCAAGACTTCTGTTGGCCATAAAGAGGATAAAATAAAATTGGAGGAGTACTTTTTCGAAGTATTGCCCAATTACGATGAAGATAGAGTATACGCCAGCGATATTAAAAAAATAATTCAATGGTATAATATGTTGGTGGATAGGGATATCGCAGATTTTTCAGAAAATGAAAGTGAGCCCTCTTCAAATGTAAGTGAATCCTCCTCAGAGGAAGAATAGCAAAACGTATACTTAATAAAAAGCCTCGAAAGTAATGACTATCAAGGCTTTTTTGTTTTTAAGGTGCTTTGCACTAAAATCAATCTTTCTCAATTTCCTTATAGGTGTATTTACTCTTCTTCCAATCAATTAAAGGTGATGGATAATATTTTACGTCCATGCGCTCTAAAAATGGAGCTTGGTTGGCCAAACGAATCTTATAGTTCTCCCAGTCTCTATTTTCTGTTGTGCTCCAGCTGAGTTCGGAATAGCCAATGACCCTTGGAAAGGCCAAATATTCAAGTTCATCAATGTTGCTTATGGTTTCTGACCACAAAGGCGCCTCAACACCTAATATTTTTTCCATAGGGATGCCACCATGGCTTTCAGGATTCCATATATAGGCACTATCAACAGGGATATATGCCGCCCAATGCAATCCGAATTTGGATAAGGTGTCGTATTGCATATCCAAATAGGCTTTTTTTGCTGGTGATACAATAACCTGCATTCCTTTGTCAACAGCTTTTTTTGCATTTTCCTCGCTAGACCACCATTGCGATATAGAGGTCGAATCCACGTCAGCATTAGCTATTTCGTCCCATCCTATTGCTCGTTTACCGTATTTCTGTACAATTTTTTCAACCTTATTAATAAAATAGATATAATCTTTCTTTTTGGTAGCATGGCTTTCATCCCCCCCAATATGAAAATATGGTCCGGGCGTAATGTCCGATATTTCTCTCACCACGTCATCTATAAACGCATATACAGTATCCTTTCGGGTGTCAAAGGTGCTAAATCCAACACGGGTACCTTCGTATAGTTTAGGAGTTTTACCGTTTCCGTTTAAGAAAGGATAGGCTACGGACGCAGCATTGGTATGGCCTGGCATATCTATTTCTGGAACAACGGTCATAAAGCGTTCTGAAGCATAGCGTACAATCTCCTTGTACTCTTCTTGCGTATAGAAACCACCAGTTTCTCCACCAACCTCGGTGCTACCTCCTATTTCGGTTAATTTTGGCCATGATTTGATTTCGATTCTCCATCCTTGGTCATCCGATAGGTGCAGGTGTAGCACATTGATTTTGTAATAGGATAAGATATCGATGTATTTTTTAACGTCTTCTACGCTAAAGAAATGACGCGCAACGTCCAACATAGCACTTCTGTACGAAAAGGTTGGATTGTCTGTAATTTTACCTGAAGCAACAGGCCATATTTTCTGCTCTGCCAAAGTATCGTTGCTGTTATCCGGCACAAGTTGTCTTAAGGTCTGGATTCCTCTAAAGGCACCTTCTGCGGTATTTGCATTTAAAATAATCGAGTCTTGGTTAATATATAATTGATATGCTTCTGATGCATTAAGTTCCGTACTATCCGATTGGTTAATGTAAATTACGCGTTCTACTGTGGTCAACGACTCATCGTTTACAGGAACTTGAAGGTTTATTTTCTTATATAGTTTATCTGCTAAAAATTCAGCTACATCTTGGAACCCAGCGTTTCCTTCGGGAGTGTATATGGCTGTAAACTTGTCTAAGGCAAAGGCAGAATTAGTAGGGGTTACTGTCAAGGGTTTTGGAATTAGACTTTCGGTAGAAAGGTCGGTAACGGGCATTGGTATTCTTGATTTTTGCTCCTCTGTACATGCAAGAAAAGCACAGGTAAGGCAAAGGAAAAAGAGGCCTTTAATTAAGGTGTTTTTAATCATTGTTCTTTTTTTATGGATTGGTTATTAAGTCTTTTATGGTTGTATACCATAGGTCGTATCCCTTTTGGTTCATATGAAGGCCATCTTCTATAAATAGGTCGGTTTTTAATTTTCTGCCATTCAACATTGGAGACCATACATCAGCATAGTATAACATTGGGTTCTCTCGGCTCAATTTTCTTAATTTTCTATTCAGTCGTCTGTATTTGCCTCGTAGCCTCCATCGGCTTATACTAGGTTTTGCGGCAATCAAAACAATTTTAGTACTTGCATTCAGTTTATGAATCTCTTGGATGATTTTATTCGTGGTCACTATAATTTCTCTAGGCTTTTTTTTTGCCCATAGGTCATTATCCCCTTCATATATAAAAACTTTCTTAGGCTTAAATCGAAGCACCAAAGGCTCCAAATAAAACAAGAGGTCTGAAGCTTGGGAACCTCCAAAGCCGGTATTCAGTATTTGATTTTCTGGAAACGATTGTTTTAAAGTGCGCCACATACGTACACTGGAACTTCCTGTAAAAACGATACTTTCCCTGCTACTGTCCCAAAGAGAATCATATTTTTTTGTGATAGCACCTACTTCATCTGAAAATGGAGCGCCTACTTGACCATAGGTCAAAATTCCCGAAAGCAGAAAAATGTAGATTATATATTTCATTGGTGGTGATAAATAAACAATTTTAAATTTCCATTGATTTTTACCCATATCAAATGATTTTCGACCTAGGTTACTTCTGGCCTTACAAAAGTAATACTCTTAGTGTCTGGGTAACCTAAACTTAAATGTATGGTATCTTCAAAAGTGTATAAAAGTTCATATTTCTTTATGTTTACGGAACTTATTTTTTTTTGTGCAAGTCTGTACAACCAATTAACGGGTAAACGAGGCAGCAGTTCTTTTTTGCATATACCCTAAGAACGTTTGCAAATATTGAATCTATCTATAAAAACGAGGGGTAGGCACTTTTTCATTAGTCATGATTTTAACTTATTAAGATACTAAGATAAAGGCCAATGCCGCCAGTATAGCTCCTATAATTGGTCCTACAATAGGCACCCAAGAATAGCTCCAGTCGCTGGTTCCCTTGTTTTTCAACGGTAGTATAGCATGCAAAAGCCGTGGACCAAAATCTCGCGCCGGATTAATGGCGTAACCCGTAGGACCACCTAAGGCAAAACCAATACCTATAACCAAGAAGGCTACAGGAAGAGCATCCAAAGATCCAAGCGATATTGCTTCCTCGCCAAAACTGCCTCCTGCTATAAAAAAGATTCCAAAAACCAACGCGAATGTTCCTACAATTTCTGTTACCAAGTTCCACAGCGGGTTCCTAATGGCTGGCGAAGTGGAAAAAGTGGCAAGAATGGCAGAGGAATCTTCTGTTTGGTCATATTGTTTTTTATAGGTTAACCAAACTAATAAATTACCCATCATGGCACCTAGCACCTGCGCCAGAATATACCCTGGAACTAATGCCCAACCGAACTTTCCAGCAGTAGCCAATCCTATGGTCACCGCTGGATTTAAGTGTGCGCCACTGGCATCGGCAGAAATAAACACACCAATAAACACTGCAATACCCCATGCAAGAGATATGCCTACCCAACCAAGATCTGCACCTTTGGTTCCTTTTAGTACTAGGTTGGCAACGACACCGTTTCCAATAAGTATAAGCATGGCGGTTCCTATAAACTCAAAAATATATACAGTCATTTCGTTAGGCTTTCTGTTGCGGAAGATAAATAAAATAGGCCAGTTTAAGAATAGCGAAGAACTGGATATCGACCATGTGTACTATTCTCTGTTCTGTTTTTCTATAATTTCTGGAAATTTATGAAATAAATCCCTCTACCATCGAACCCCTTTAACATTCATTTTTAGCGTATAAATAGCTTTGGAAGCGGTGATGAACAATATATTTTGTTCTTTTCCCCCAAAAGTAACATTGGCGGTCCATTCCGTACCGGTGTCTATGTGTTCTATTTGGTTTCCGTCCGAGTTAAAAACAGTAACACCATCACCTGTCAGGTACACATTGCCTTGGTTATCTATCGTCATACCATCGGAACCCATTTCGGTGAAAAGTTGTCTGTCTACTAAATTACCATCCCTATCGATACTGTATGAATAGATTTTCTCATCCCCTATATCGGCGATATATAAGGTTTTACCATCTGGAGTTCCTATGATTCCGTTAGGACGAACGAAATTGTCAGCAATTACTTTTGCTTCTAAACTGTTTGGCGCCAAATAATAAACCAATTGCTCGGTCATTTCTGGCTGATTATGTTCCCAGTATGGTCTTTTATAGTAGGGGTCCGTAAAATAAATGCCTCCTTTACTATCGACCCATAAATCATTTGGGCCGTTAAACTTTTTGTTATCAAATTGATGCAAAAGTACCTTTACATTCCTATTGGAATCAATTATCCAAAGTTCATTTTTTTCATCGGCGGCGGCTAAAAGATTGCCTTGGTGGTCCATGTAAAGTCCGTTCGCACGTCCCGATGGCTTCATAAAAGTTGAAATGGTATTGGTTTCTTGGTCCCACTTTAAAATGCTGTTATTTGGTTGGTCTGTAAAATACACGTTACCTTCCTTATCAGCAGCCGGCCCTTCGGTAAACGAAAATCTATCCGCTACCATAACCAATGGTGCATCCTTAGAAACAATACTTTTGGATTGCGAAGTACATGAAAAAGGAATGCTTACAATAACCAAAAAAAGGGCGACGGATTTCATAGCGGTAGTTTTTGTTTGAGGTTTGAAAATACGTTTAATTTCTAATATGGCACCCTATTCCGATAACCAGGTGATAATTGTGTAACACTTGTATGGATGAATGACAGCGTTGCACCTAGGTCCTAAAAAGCTTGCCTGAGCCGGTAACTAGTTTGCATTCTTTATAAGAAAGTTGTCTTATGGCAGCTTACTTAAATAAACAACATAATCATAACCAAGAACATGTGCAATTTGTAGTTTTGTCAAAAATTAAATGTAATGCATTCTAGACAAGAGCAATTAAAGGCCGTTGATAGATTATTGACTATAATGGAGGAGTTGAGATCCGAATGTCCTTGGGACAAAAAGCAAACCATACAGACCTTAAGGCATTTAACTATAGAAGAAGTGTACGAGCTTGGCGATGCTATTTTGGACAATAATTTGGAGGAAGTTAAGAACGAACTTGGAGATATATTATTACACATCGTTTTTTATTCAAAAATTGGTTCTGAAACCAACGATTTTGATCTTGCCGATGTAGCCGATGCTATTTGTGAGAAGCTTATCCATAGGCATCCCCATATCTATGGAGATGTTAAGGTGAACAGCGAAGAAGACGTAAAGCGGAATTGGGAAATGCTAAAGCTTAAAGAAGGTAAGAAAAGTGTTCTGGAAGGAGTTCCTAAAAGTTTACCGGCCTTGGTAAAAGCCAGTCGCATACAGGAAAAAGTTGCCGGGGTTGGTTTTGATTGGGAGGAGCCTGAACAGGTTTTTGAAAAAGTAAAGGAAGAGCTGGGGGAATTACAAGAAGAAGTAATTGCTGGCGATAAAGATAAAATGGAATCGGAGTTTGGCGATGTTCTCTTTTCGATGATCAATTATGCCCGCTTTTTGGGAATCAATCCAGAGAATGCCTTGGAACGTACCAATAAGAAATTCGCCAATAGATTCCAGTATTTGGAAAGCGAGGCCGCCAAAAAAGGCAAAACCCTGCAAGAAATGAGTTTGGAGGAAATGGATGTATATTGGAACGCAGCTAAAAAGTTGGGTTAAAGATAAGAGCATAAATTTAAGAGTGAAGCTAATTTCTCTAGTACTAACTCAAATACAGATGTTGAAGGATACTAATTAGCATGAAACACCGAGGAATGAGCATCTACCTATTATTAGATATCTAAACTCTAAACACTACGAAGGAATCTCAAGTCTCACATCCGAACTTAAATTACCTATTTTAAAAGTATATTTGCACCTTTAAAAAGCCAACCTTTTGCTTAGTAACTACACAAAAGAATTTAGATACAATATAAAGCTTTCCGTCCCGGTAATTCTAGGGATGTTGGGGCATACCTTTGTACAGTTCGCGGACAATATCATGGTAGGTCAACTGGGTACCGCAGAACTGGCTGCAGTCTCTTTGGGAAACAGTTTTGTCTTTATAGCGATGTCCTTGGGCATCGGTTTTTCAACGGCGATTACACCCTTGGTGGCCGAGGCAGATGGTGCAGGTAAGGCAAAAGATGCTAAAAGTGCACTTAAGCACGGCTTGGTGCTCTGCACGATATTGGGAGTATCCCTATTTGGTGTCATCCTTTTGGCCAAACCTTTGATGTTTATGATGAAGCAACCCATAGAGGTGGTGGAACTGGCCATGCCTTATTTGGATTTGGTCGCTTTTTCATTAATACCCTTAATCGTTTTTCAAGCGTTTAAGCAGTTTTCTGAAGGATTGTCACAGACTAAATACCCTATGTATGCAACTATTATAGCTAATGTAGTCAATATTGTACTTAATTATTTGTTGATTTTTGGTTCTTTTGGTTTTCCAGAAATGGGGATTGTAGGTGCTGCAATAGGGACATTAATTTCACGCGTAGTTATGGTTCTTTATATTTGGCTACTACTAATAAGTCAAGATAAGTTTCACTCATTCGTTACCGGTTTTAACTTTAGGAATATTGAAAAACAGGTGATGAACAAAATCATTGCGCTAGGCTTTCCATCGGCGCTGCAAATGTTTTTTGAAGTCGCCATATTTACAGCCGCTATTTGGTTAAGCGGGGTACTGGGTAAAAACCCTCAAGCAGCGAATCAAATTGCCTTAAACCTTAGTAGCATGACCTTTATGTTCGGTATGGGACTTGGTGTCGCCGCCATGATACGGGTAGGCAATCAGAAAGGGTTAAAGAATTTTACCGAACTACGAAGAATTGCTCAATCTATCTTTTTGCTTACTTTTTTATTGGAAATCGTATTCGCCATACTTTTTCTTATCGGGCGAAATTGGTTTCCTACAATTTACTTGGACTTAGATGATGCCTTAAATCTAAAAGATAATACAGAAGTGATAGCACTAGCTGCCCAATTATTGTTTGTTGCTGCTTTCTTTCAGATTTCAGATGGGGTTCAAGTTGTCGTATTAGGGGCCTTAAGAGGATTACAAGATGTAAAGATTCCTACGATGATTACCTTTATCGCTTATTGGTTAATAGGATTTCCTGTTTCTTACTATACCGGTTTGTATACGGACTTAGGCAGTGTAGGTATTTGGCTTGGACTTCTGGTAGGGCTAACGGCATCGGCCATTATGTTGTATATTAGATTTAATTATCTTACAAAAAGATTAATTCTTAAAAAAGCATTTATCAACGCTACATAACTCATAAAAACTGATAATAGTAAACACTTCATTTCCCTATGGAACTACCAAAATTTATTTTAGGCGATAATACCGACTATCCAAATGCCATATTTGTGATACATACAGAGTATCCAAGGTTCATCATTAACCTTGAGAATGATGAAGTGGAGTGGTTTGAAGAATTTTCTAAGGAAGATGAGAAGGATTTGGAAGGAGAAATGGAAGGTCTTGTTGCCAGTTCAACAGAGTTTTATGATCGGGAAGTTTCTCGTTACGAAGAATAACAAAATATGGTAGATGTATTGCTACAATGGGACCGGGAACTGTTCTTGTATTTGAACGGGTTGGGCACACCTACTTGGGATATATTTTGGCAGTTTGTGTCTAATAAACGCAGCGCAATCCCCATTTACGTCTTCTTATTGGTACTGTCTTACATAAAATATGGATTAAAAAAAACATTGATACTGCTCATATCTGTGGGATTATTAATCACCGTTACGGATCAGCTTAGTAATTTTTTTAAGTATGGTGTTAGCCGTCTAAGACCCTGCCATGATCCCGAACTTTTAGATATAATGCGATTGGTAAAGAGTCGTTGCGGTGGCAAGTTCGGTTATTTTTCTGCGCATGCGGCCAATTCCTTTGCCGTGGCGGTATTCTTTTGGCATATCCTAAAAAGTGAATTAAAGAATGTGCGTGTGTTGTTACTGATTTGGGCCGGTTTGGTAGCCTACAGCAGGGTGTATATTGGGGTTCATTTTCCATTGGATATCCTTACCGGTGCATTCATAGGAAGCCTCTTTGGTTGGTTGTTTTCAAAGTTATTTATATTTGCACTCCGGAAAATTGATATATGATATCCAACCTAAGATACTGGTTTTTAATTGGCTTGGTTATTCTTGTCTATATTGGTGGGATGTTTGTGACGCTAATGGAGAACGATTCCGCACAGTTCGCCGTCATGGCCATGCGCATGGTTCAGGAGAACGATTTTTTAAATCTTTTTAAAGGACCCAATGAGTACTTGGATAAGCCCCACATGCATTATTGGCTTGCTGCCCTGTCCTATAAAATATTTGGTATTCACGATTGGGCCTATCGAATTCCTGGTCTGCTGGCAACGCTGTTAGGGGCCTTTAGTTGTTACGGCCTAGGAAATCTATTGTATAACAAACAGACCGGAAAATTGGCAGCGCTTATTTTTATGACAGCCCAGACCATCATATTGGGCGTTATAGATGTAAGGACCGATGCGGTGCTAACAGGTTTTACCATTTTTGCTATTTGGCAATTGGTAACGTATATAGAAAAGGGTAAGTCTGGGGCAATTTTGTTGGGCGCTTTAGGTGCCGGTATTGCTTTTTCAACAAAAGGACAAATAGCACTATTGGTTATAGGTTTGCCTATCCTATGTCATGTAGCGTATATCAGAAACTGGAAGGTCTTTTTGAACTGGAAAGTGCTTGGTGCACTCGTAATTTTCGGTATTGTAATATCGCCCATGTTATATGCTTATTACCATCAGTTTGACCTGCATCCGGAGAAGATTATTAGAGGAAAGTCCGACCGAAGTGGTATCTTTTTTATTTTTTGGGAACAAAGTTTTGAGCGTTTAAGCGGGGAGGGGATTGGTAAGAACAGTAGCGATTATTTTTTCTTTTTTCATACTTTTTTATGGGTTTTTATACCATGGACCATCGTCGCGATTGCAGCGGTAAGTACTAGGGTCAGGAACCTAATTCGACTAAAATTTGCCCTTAGGTCAAATACAGAGTTTCTGACCACAGGTGGAATTGTCCTTATTTTCATATTGATCAGTTTTGCCCAATTCAAATTACCGCACTACTTAAATGTGACTATACCGCTTTTCTCCATACTTACAGCTTCATATCTTTTTGATTTATATCATAACCAAAAGATAAAAGCCATCAAGCGCTTTTTGATGGGACAGTATTTTATTGCAGGGATTGTGTTTATTGCATCGGCGCTTATTTGCTATTTCGTATTTAAGTTGACTAGTGTGCCCCTATCTATTGGGATATTGACGGTAGTAGGAATAGGAATGTATTTTTGTATAAAGGGTGAGGGCAGATTTGCACGCCTGATTACAGTTTCGGTATGTGCATCGGTAGTATTGAATACCGTCCTGAATCTTCATTTTTATCCTAATCTGTTAAAGTACCAAGGTGGTTCTACTATGGCGAAAGTGATAAAGGAGCAGGGTATACCTGTCAACAATATTTATAAAATTGGTAAGGAATACACGTGGTCTTTGGATTTTTATAACCAGCATCCGGTCGAGATTACCACGTTGGAAGAAATCCAAAAGAAGCACGACGTTTGGGTCTATACCAATGAAAACGAGTTAGAAGAGCTTCGGGAATCCGGATTGGATTGGGACACACAATATTCCGTAGACCATTTTCGAATCACCCGTTTGCAAGCAAAGTTTCTAAATCCGAATACAAGAAATAAGGTATTGAATCAAATGTACTTAATACACGTGTATTAGAAAGCCTTCTCCGTTTTTTGAGATGGACACAACAATTAGGCTTCTAAGGTTTTTAAGTCTATCTTTTTAAAGTGATACCAAACACCTAGCAGTGATACCAAAGCGGTAATCAGGAAAAAAATCACACTAATACCTACGGAAGTATTTTCGTTTAAACTTAAAAGCGATGCACCATAGAAGAAGGTCGCTTCCCGGCTTCCAATACCGCCAATGGTGAGCGGAATCACAGATATAAAGGAGGATATTAGAAAGATGACCAAATACGCTATTTGATTTAATTCTATCCCAAGGGATTTCATGATAAACCAAACAGCGATAAGCTGCGCTAGCTGCACTAGAGCGGAGAATGCTGCGGACCTCCAAAAAATCGTTAGTACATACTTAAAAAAATGTCTGTTCAATATCCAAAACACGAGAATAGAAAGTGGGATGGCTGCTACAATCAACGGAGCCAAGGCTACAATTGTTTCTTGAGTAAGTAGGAGCAGTAAGGAGCACGCATAAACGAATAAGAGCAGCAGCCCACTCAACCTATCTAGTACCAATACGCTCACTACTTTTTTAGTAGAAACATCAAACTTTTTTTTGATTGCATAGCCTTTGTACGCGTCTCCTCCTATACCGCCTGGTAAAAAGAGGTTGTAGAACATTCCCAGAAAATAGAGTTTTAGATTGCTTTTTTGGGTCAAGAAAACTTCCAATTGATGAAAATAAAGATTTAATCTAAACGCGGCTATACCCTTTGAGGCAATGAAAAAAATGAGTGCGAGTAAAAGGTAGTAGGGATTGCTGCTACGCAACGTATTACCAATTTCGTGAATATCTATCTTTGAAAAGATAAAATAGCATAGAAGTCCACTTACCAATAGCTTAATTGCGGTAGTTATAGCTTTACTGGGCTTTGCCACCGATACTAACTTTTTTAATTCTGTAAGGTCTCTTATTTTGCGATTCGTAATAGGTGCGAATCAACAGTTCCATAACAATCCCGATCGTAAACAATTGTATGCCGGCCAAAATAAACATCATTCCGAACATCAATAACGGACGTGTTCCAATATCTTCCCCAAATCCTATTTTAACCACAAGCAGGTACATATTGATCAATACGCCCAAAAGAATCATCAAAAAACCAAAAATTCCGAAAAGATGTATGGGTCGCTGAAAATATTTTCGGATAAATAGGAGTAACATCATATCCGCTACTACTTTAAAAACCCGCTCCAACCCGTATTTAGAAACACCCGCATGTCTAGCATGGTGCTTCACCGGAACTTGTTTGATTTGTGCACCTTCCAAATGGGCGAGTAAGGTTATAAAACGGTGCATTTCGCCATAAAGATTTAGGTCTTTTGCAATATCCCTAGTAAATACTTTTAGGGCACATCCGTTGTCCTTTATGTCTAATTTAGTTACCCTGCGCACTAAAAAATTAGCGATTTTTGAGGGTATTTTTTTAACAAGTGAATCTTTTCGCTTTTGACGTATACCCGTAATGAGGTCGAATTCCCCTTGGACCGCGTACGATAACATTTCCGGTATATCACTGGGATCGTTTTGCAGGTCGCCATCCATGGTAATGATGTATTCCCCTTCGGCATAATCTATACCTGCAGCTAAGGCCAAGCTTTGTCCGTAATTCTTCTTTAGTTCGATGAGATGGACTTTGTCATCGCGCATTTCCTTTACGATTTGCTTTGTCCTATCCGTAGAAAAATCATCGATATATATAATTTGATAGGTATAGCCCGCTAAGCTTTCGTGAATCTTTTGTGTTAATAGTACCGCGTTGTCTTCTTCATTGTACAATGGCACTACGACGGAGAGTAAAGAAGGGGTGACAATATCCATTAAGCTATTTTTGGATTCTGCGCAAAGTTATGTTTTTTATGCCTAAGTTGGGCTTGTTTTGAAAACTAGCTGACTACTTGTGATTGACAAAATTTCCTTTAGTTTAGTTCAAAACGAAACTATTTTGGGCGCCAGAACCAAAGTATAAAGGTATGTTACATTCCTAGCGGTAAGCGTTAATTCGGAAAAAGGACGCATATTTACTATTCTGGGAGGTGAAGGAAAAGCTGAACGTTATTATTAAACCCGATTCCAAAGAAGTTTAATGGCAAGTATCTAGGTGGCTTAACTTTAATGTTTCAACTCCAACCAAATGGAAATCATAAGTGTGGTGGCTAAAAAATTCTTCAATTGTATAAAATCAAAAGCGTTACTCAACTAGCATCTTTAGTCCCATAAATAGAAGCTTATGATTTAGTTATTGATTTAAAAAGGGTCGGTATCTATTGTGATACTAGTTTTATATTAATTCTACTACTGGCAATTTTAGAAGCTATGATACCCAAAACTAAAATAGTTCCCAAAACGATACCCACATTTATAAATTGATATGCTACAGGATAGGCCAAGGTTGGGGTAATTTTTAGCCATTCAAAAGCTAGTTGCGACCAAATTAGCAATGAACCCAATAGCACGCCTATGAAACCGCCTAAACCTGTAACTAGTATACCCTGTACAAAATAAATACGCCGTAATTCTTTTATCGTTGTTCCCAAACTGTACAGCGTTTTGGAATTTTGTTGCTTGTCCAGAATCATCATAATGATAGCTCCCACCACGTTGAACAAGGCAATAATCAGGACTAAGGTAAAAATAAGATAGGTTGCCAGGTTTTCCGTATTCAGCATTTTGTATAGGGTACCATTTAATTCCTGTCTATTTTTCATGATAACGGTATTGTCCAAACTTTTCAATACAGCCGCCCTTACAGCTGTTTCATCCGCTCCTGCCATCAGTTTAAAATTAAGACCAGAATATTGGTTGGGTTCTTTTTCTAAAAGTGCTTGTGCCAAAGGTAGATGCGCAAACACATATTTATTGTCCAACTCTGCCTCCACCGCATATACGCCACCTATAACTATAGGTAACTGATTGTATAAGGAGCTAGCGCTACCCATACTTTGTGGTGAAATAGAACCTTCACCGGGTTTTATTGCGTAAATCTGTAAAGGGCTTCTAAATTGATTTACAGTAACACCTAAATTGTTAAGTATACTAATGCCCGAGACCGCTTGCTGGTCGTTTATGGTCCAATCGCCATAATATATAGTGCTGTCTACACCGGTAACTTTTATGTAATTGGAATCTATACCTTTTAAATAAGCAATTTGATTTTTTCCTTTGTGCTCCAGCAATACTTTCTCCTCTATTTCTTTTGAGTACTGAGCTATGCCCTGTATGGCTGCAAGTTTCGTTTCCTGTTCCTTACTTACAGAGAAAAATTTTCCGGTCGCCGGCAGCGCTTTTAGTTCAGGGTCAAACGACTCGGTGAACGATAGGCTGAATGTTTTTAATCCAGCAAAGCCGGATAATACTATGAACAAGGCCGCCGAACCTATTACAATCACTAGAAACGTAATAAAATTGATAATGTTCACAGCGTTTTGGCTGCTCTTGGAGCGTATGTACCGTTTAGCTATGTAGAGGGGAAAATTCAATCCTTAGGATTTTTTTCTTTTTGCCAATAGGTCTCTGTTTTCTATAGGGTTTTCTTTCCCTTCCAATGATTTTTCTATCTTTTCGATGTAGTCTAGCGAATCGTCTAAGTAAAACAGCAATTCTGGTACACGGCGTAACTGGTTTCTAGTCCGCTGGCTGAGCTCATGCTTTATTAAGGGTTGGTTAGATTTGATACCTTCCATTAATTCCGAAGCCTTATCATTGGGGAAAATACTTACGTACACTTTAGCAATCGAAAGGTCTGTAGTAACGGCAACTTTACTTACAGATATCAAGGTGCCTTTAAGTCCACCATCTAAGGCAGCTTTTTGCAGAATATCCACAATATCTTTTTGGATGACTCCCCCTATTTTTCGTTGTCGTTGCGTTTCCATGCTGCAAAAATACGTAGAATAATGTATCTTCGATAGTATTGCCAAATATACCGAAGAAAATTCTACATGAATAAAATAGAACATATAGGAATTGCAGTAAACAATTTGAAAGCTTCCAATGATGTATACGAGAAATTATTAGGCGTAGCTTCCTATAAAGAAGAGGAGGTAGTCTCTGAGGGTGTAAAGACCTCTTTTTTTAAGAATGGTCCCAACAAAATAGAACTTTTGGAAAGTATTAGTGAAGATGGCCCCATTGCAAAGTTCTTGGAAAAAAAAGGGGAAGGAATACACCATATTGCCTTTGAGGTCGATGATATCATTCTCGAAATGGCGCGACTAAAGCAAGAAGGATTTGTAGTATTGAACGAGACGCCGAAAAAAGGGGCGGACAATAAATTGGTAGCTTTCGTGCATCCAAAGAGTACGCATGGCGTACTGGTGGAATTGTGTCAAGAAATAACTTGATAGGTCTAAATATTTGGGAGTTAACGATTTAATTGAATTCAGCACCTGTTTGCAATTCTTGATTGTTTTTTTGCTTGTATCGATTAAAAATAAGTAGTAATATTGCAACCGCAAATTGCGGGTCCTATAGCTCAGCTGGTTAGAGCACCTGACTCATAATCAGGGGGTCCATGGTTCGAGCCCATGTGGGACCACTTTTAATAAAATCCAATCTATTCAATTAGGTTGGATTTTTTGGTTAAAGTGTTGATATGCAGTTTATAACTGCATTATATGAGCTCACTGCACTTTCCAAGAAAAAGTCAACTTGTCAACTTTTAGGTAATAAAAGGAGCACTATTCGGGACCCATTAATTCGTTCGAGGGACCCATTTTAGAATTGGATGCCAATTGTTTAACACTAAAATCAATTGGTAATGAAAAATCAGAATTTATCTATCCTGTTTGTTATTAAACTTAACAAACAAAACAAAAAGGGATTGTGCCCGCTAAATTTCAGAATCACTTATTTAAAAAAACGTAAAGAGGTTTCTTCTGGAATATTCGTCGATTCAGAAAAATGGGACTCAAAACAGCAAAGAACAGTCTTGTCCGCCATTGGAGACAATCAAATCAATTTGCAGATTGAAATCATAACTACCGATATTAAAAAAGCCTATTTAAAACTACAATTGTCAGGGGGTGAATTTACCGTTGAGGATATTTTTAACAACTACATTGGAAAACCAACTGCTATGGAGGTTGGAACGGTTGAATATTTCAAGGAATTTCTAGATAAAAAGAAAAAACTCGTAGGGATAGACATCCAATTAGGTACCTGGAAAAAATTCAATTACGCCCACCAACAAGTAAAAGACTTTATAAAATGGAAATTTGGGAAGCAGGACCATCCTTTGAGCAAACTAAAGCTCCAATTCCTTCATGATTTTGAATACTACCTTAAAACGGAAAGGAAACAAAGCCAAGTGACAATTAATAAGTGTATCCAACGCTTCAGGAAGCCTATTAAGGAGGCCCTAGGCGAGGGATATCTGGAGAAAGACCCATTTTTGGAACACAATCCAGGCCGGGTTAGGAAAGAAGTGATATTCCTTTCGACAGAGGAATTGAACCTACTTGAAGAACACCAATTCACTCAGCCTAGACTTCAACTGGTCAAAGATTTGTTTATTTTCTGTTGCTATACCGGATTGGCCTATCATGAAATGTCAACCTTAAAAAACGAACACATTGTGAAAGGCTTCGATGGCAATCAATGGATCCAGATGAAAAGGAAAAAGACAGACAAATTAATTTCCGTCCCATTACTTCATAAGCCTAAAATGATTTTGGAGAAATACAAGGATACTGAGGAGTATGCACTTCCAAGGTTCAGCAACCAAAAGATTAATTCCTATTTAAAGGAAATTGCAAGGATAGTAGGCATTGACAAACCTATTAGTCACCATATGGCTAGAAAAACTTTTGCATCTACCGTACTACTTTACAACAATGTTCCAATGGAAATTGTAAGTGAATTGTTGGGACATTCCAGTGTGAAAATAACCCAGGAATATTACGGGAAAGTAGTACAGAAACGTGTTAGTGAGGCTATGAAGAGTGTTTCAAAAAGGATTGGTAAGCGCTAAGCAATGGCTGACTAGAGTTCCTTTAAATGATATGTTTAAGAAAAGGTTGGATGGGAATGATGACGGTTTTATTATGGATGGAATTGATGACCTTTCTTCAACCTGATTCCTGTGAAATTAAGTAAGCTAAATTACTAAATATTATTAAAAAGTAAAGAGATATTCCTACTTTGCTACCAAAACCTCGTGTTCATTCCTACTAGAGTTTATGGTCATAATCTCTCTCTTGAGTATATTTCTGGCCACAACTGTCTTGGGCATGTGTGCTGTAGAGTAGTTCCTTCCATAGGTATATGCAAAGTACTCTGCTTTCTCTTTACTTAATGACCATGAGAATCCATAATCTCCTGAGTGAGCTTCATGTTGTGTCATACCTCTATATACGGTTAAATTATGTGGTAGGCTATCATATAGTTTCCTTTCATCTTCTGACATGGAGAGTAACCCATTGAACTTAATATCACTAAACATACTCTCCACTTCTTCTCTGTAGTGGTACAAATCATCTGAACTAACGTATGCATTCACAACTAGATTGGTGTACTCTTCATTAGACAGTTCATCATACACCTCGGACATCAAATCATACAAGGTTATGAACCTTTCTAGACTACTTACCTGTATCAGTTTATTTTCAATTAGCTCAACAATTTCGTTCATCTGATTAAGATAATACTATAAACTTAGAAACCCCTAGAATCAACTAAGGTTTCTTATTGCTGTCTTTGTTGTTCAATCTGTTGGATGGGATAAGTTTTCTTCCTATGGGATAGTACGTCATAGGGTTAAGTTTTATTCTGGCCGGTACCCATCACTAAAATATAAGTAACAAGGCCAAATCTTTCACTAGTAATAAAATCGGGATAGTAGAGAAAAGGTTGGGGGTCTTTACAGTGAAGCCATATAGAAAACAACAATCTTTTTTCTTCTTGTTCGAGAAGCTATGCCAGTGATTTATTTAGTCATGTAATACTTTTGGTAGATTGTTTTCCTAACGGAGCGTAGCGACGTTAGCTACAGTCATTTACTATCCTTAAACTAATTCCTTGTAAGCTTATAGAATACTTTACAGATTGTTTAATTATTATTTTGATTAAGAGATATAGAAGGGTTTCTGCCCATAGAATCTTCGATTCTACGAGCAAGGAAACTTTTTGTTTCAGAATACAATTCAGTGAGAAATTTTGAGCTATTTCAGACTCAAACAAACTACTAGCTTTTTAAGGATAACTTCCATCGGTGTTAATTCACCAGACATGACCTATCTTTTCTATCCTACTAGGCACTAATCTATTCTAATGTTGGACAATCCTTTTCACCAACACCTCCCAGAATCTATAATTAGATTATGAAATTCGCACATTCACTCCCTTGATATGATCTCCATATGTGACAGTACGCGAATTTATGTTGCTAAAATACTTAATAAACCAAGCTAATCCAAATAGAGCTATCACCAGAAGTTTATATATTTTATACTAAATATGAATGATTCGTGTGTTACGGGTCAGTAGAAGTAGAGGGTGACGTACTAGTTGATGTTGGGTAAGTCCAGGATCCTTGTTTCATCCTATCCCGGTAAGTGGATAGGGTAGAGATAGATCAAGGCTTAGAAAGGCTTATTTGAAGTTAGTTGAGGTAGGAATGTTATGGTTAGGTATTGTAGAAAAGAATTAGTAAGAATATGATGAGGAATTCTAGGATAATAGGTTAACGTTAGGGCTGTGAGTAGTTGCGTGGTTTAGCACTTAACTTTGCAAGTACACACCAAGTTGGAAATTCCTACGGAATTTTCAAAGTAGGCGAGAACGGCGCCATTACTTAAAGCCATTTTTGGCAACTGTATTATTTAATTTTTTGTTATTAAATAATTTACAAAAGCAGAACAAGCTATTAGCATAAATCTTGCCTCTTCAAGTCCAGGTGCGATTTCTTCATCCAACAATCCGTGTCTAATTCCACCACTATCTGATGCATAACCATATATTGCACTAAATCCAGATTTCAGACTTTTCGGAATGGGATTTTCTTTATCCAATATCTTTAATGCTTGTCCTAAAGTAGTATTTTCATTTCCAGTAATTATTTTACATAAGGATTCAACAGCTGAAATAGATTCTTTTATTGAGTTTCTATAATCCGGTTTTCTTTTATCTGTTAATAACTCTAGTGCACTCTGAATATGAACTATTACAGGTCTATATTTAATTCCAGAATTTAGGGCATTTTCAATTTCAGTTATTTCTTCACGAGAATCTATTTCTAAAAGGCTTAAGCCTACAAATCTAAAACCAGATAATTCTCTTTCTAAATATGGATTACAAACCCTAACAAAGTCATCTCCAAATTCTCCTGCGCAGAATTCCAAATATTCATAAACCTCATACCATTTAGCACTAAAAAACCAATTTCGAACAAATTTATAGGAATCTTCGGTGTATATTATACCCTCTGAAATCATTAAGTTGTCTATTGGCTTTTTGAAAAAATCTCTCCACAATTTGCGGAAGAAATCTGCTAAATCTGAAAGGCCACCTCCATATGGTTTATGGTTAGATAGTCTTCCAAATGTTTCATCACATATAACTGACCACATCGTATTTCTCAAGTGTTCAGGCATTTGTTCCTTGGGAATTGTAGTTTTGGGTTTAAATATCCCTAATCTTTCAGAAAATTTTAGTTTCATTTGTAATATTGTTGCCAACGTCTCGGCTATGGTAAGTAGGGCGGTAAGGAAACCTTTTCGTTTCCGTCTGCGCTCATAGCCAAAGCTTTTGGTTTTGATTTGTATTTTTATTTATCCAAAGCTAAATCCAACAGATTTAGCGACTTTATAAATATACTCAGACCTTTCGGTTTTGACCTAAAGTCCGCATTTGGTTTAGGTTTTGTTGTACGCTGGCATTTCCGTCCGAGTGTATTATTTCAATTACTTTTTAGTTTTTCAGCTATTTCATCATAATACTTCTGTGTAACTACTTCAGTCCAAGAAGTTGGTTGTCCACCACCATATAAAGCCAAATAAGTTACATCACTAAACTTGGTAGAAGAATGCCAATGTTCGATGTCTTTCTCACATTTAATTACATCGCCTTTTTTCAAAATTACAGGCTCATTTCCTTTCTCTTGATAATAGGCTTCTCCCTCTACGATTATTAAAACTTGAGCAGAACCATGTTTATGCCAGTCCAAGGTTGAGTTGGCTTTAAAAGTTGCTTTTGTAATATTATAACCCAATTCCTCATCATCGTGAATAATGGCATTCAACCAAGCTTCGCCGATATAATGAGTGTTTGGTGCTTTTGTTCCCTCTGTTAGATAGGAAGATACCTTGTAATCAGAGTTTTGGGAAAATACAGATGTAGAGGCTAAAATAAACAGAGCCAAAATTGAATTTTTCATTTTCTTTAAGTTTATATATTTCTTTCTAGTTGAAATTTTTATGCTTGCGTACAACGTAGGTATATGATCATTGATTATATATCCATTGTAGAACTAAGATAAGAGATCTTTTATACCATTAAAGGAAGTTTCGGCTACTTCAATATACATAATAGTAGTTTTTTTAATCATGACCTAAAATGGCCTTAGTTTATCCTTTGCAAACTAGCTTCAACCTCACTTCTTTTGTAGTATACCCTATTCCCAATCCCATAAGATTTCAATATTCCTTTTTTAGACCAATGCCATAAGGTAGTTAGAGATACTTTCAAGTATTTAGCAGTTTCCTCCCTTGTTAATAATTCAATTGGCTCCTTGGGCCGGAAATTTTGTTTAATGGACTCTAGTTCTACTACCAGTGTTGATAGTTTCTCTAGTATTGTTTCCATTGCCTTAGGAAGGTCTTCAAATTTTAGCTCGTTCATAACGTATGGTTAATTGTCTTTTCTGAAGATAAAATTTTTTAATTTTTTTGAAAATTTAGTCGTGTGCGAGACAAATATAACTTCAGCCCCCGGTGTGTTTTCAGATTGGTTGCCTGGGCACCTATTTTATAGGGCTAATCCTTCAAATGTCACTCTAGTAAAATCGGTTGAAATTAAAAACTCAATTTAACTATTGGTAATCTCAATGCCTTCATAAAAAGAACACTCGCTTCGCTCGTGGAATAAAACTTCAACACCCTTGTTAAATCCTGGGGTGAGAATAGTCTTGTCCTAGAATTAAAATTTATATCGATGACAAAGTACAAACAGATCCAGAATCCTGAAACAGGAGAAACAGAGTTTCAGTTCAATGCAACCTTATTGAAAATAGGCAAGAGCGTTCTAGAGAATGCCAATGAGAAGCTTTTTAAGGTAGTAACCCTAAAGTTCAACTTACCCGATGGCGAAGAAGTGGAAAGAACAGCCATCTGTTATCAATCAAACTACCAATATGGTGTAGAAGAAGGGAAGGATTACCTATGCAACCTTAGCTATGATAACGAAGGAAATCCACAGATTAGGATGTCACATCTTTCTAATTCTAGTAGGGCTACTGCTGCAGATTTCTCAGGGTTGCAACAATTATCAAAACAACTAATTGATGATGAAGCAGTAATCTAAATTTGTTACGTTTCATCCTCTAAAAGGGTTTATACATTCGGTGTATAAGCCCTTTCTTATTTACAAAAAATTAAAAACAAAACTTATGGAAATACGAAGATCCGAAAGGAAGAAAGCAAAAATAAAACTAGCATTACAAGGTAGTGCCGGAAGTGGTAAAACCTATTCATCACTGCTCATTGCAAAAGGATTGGTTGGTGGTGATTTCACTAAGACGGCTATTATAGACACGGAGAATGGTTCAGGTGACTTGTATGCACATCTAGGAAGCTATAATGTGGTGTCAATGAAACCTCCCTATTCACCCGAGAGATACGCCGAGGCAATAGAGCTTTGTGAAAAGGCCGGCATTGAGGTAATTATAATTGATAGTATATCCCATTGCTGGGATTACCTATTAGACATACACAGTAAAATGCCAGGTAATAGCTTTACCAACTGGGGGAAAGTGACCCCTCGACAAAATGCCTTTGTGAACAAAATGCTACGCTCTGACGCTCATATCATTTCTACAATGCGGGTAAAACAGGATTATGTGCTGAACAACAAGAATGGCAAAATGGTTCCTGAAAAGGTAGGACTTAAGGCTATTCAAAGGAACGATCTTGATTACGAGTTCACAATTGTATTTGATATTGATGCTGCACATCAAGCTAGAGCATTTAAAGATAGAACGGGGCTTTTTATTGACAAGCCACCATTTATAGTCAACGCAAGTACCGGTAAAAAGATCCTTCAATGGTGCGGTCAAGGATCCGGGTCAGAAGTAGAAAAAGCTAAACTAGAAATCAAGGCTTGTGAAAGCATTGAAGATTTAAAGAATATCTACTCTAAATATGCCACAATTCGAGATGTAATCAGGCCAATCATATTGCAAAAGAAAGAATCACTGGAGAACATAGATTCACAGGTGATCTCAAACAATCAAATTATTCAACAAACTAAAAACCAAGAAAATGGAATTGATAACAGTAAATAATACTATTGAGAGTCAGGTGATCTCTGAAGATAATATCACCATGTCAAAAGGAAGCTTTATAGAAAATAATACAAAGCAGGTTTCATTAGAACACCTAAAAGTTGTGTCAACTATACCACACTTTATAGACAACGAGCCATCAATTTCGCATGCTCAATTTATTGAAGCTACCGATGAAGTGGTAGAATCAAATTTTTCTGGACACAGAATTTTACAGCCAAACATCAGAATATCCCACACCATAAAAGGTCGTGTACCAAGTGCAATAGGTAAGCCTATTAAGGAGCTAAAACCTGAAGAGAAGACTATTTACTACCAACGTTGCGCTTTTATGATAGAAGTACCTGAGATTACAGAAAATGTAAATAATAATCAGCTCTCGCTTACTATTGGAGGTGTACGAGCGTTAAACCAAGAGAATCTGTATAGCAAGAGAAGCTTAGAAAAGTTTAAGGTGTTTATAGGCTACAAAAATCAAGTGTGCACAAACCTATGTATTAGCACAGACGGACTGAAAGCAGATATTAGAGTAAGCAGTGTTGCGGAATTGAAGGATAAGATTAATGAGCTGATACAATCTTTTGATAATGATAGGTGCTTAGGCAATATGGAGCGTATGAGTAAGTTTAGCCTGGATGAGTTACAGTTTGCTCATACCATTGGTAAAATGAAATTATACCAGCACCTAAATAAGGCTGAAAAAGTTGACAAGTTGACGCTTTTGATGAATGATAATCAAATTGGAACAGTAGTGAAGAATTATTATGAGGACCCCAATTTCTCAAGAAGTGAAAAAGGAGAAATCAATCTTTGGGAGTTCTATAACTTGATGACTTTTGCCAACAAGTCAAGTTTTATTCATAATAACCTAGAGCGCAATGCCAATGCATTTGAGTTTATCACAGGATTAGCTGATTCATTACAGAACCAGACTGGAAACTGGTTTTTGAACTAAAAGGTCTTGTATGTAATATGAACAATCAGGACTTGACAGAACAGCTTAAATTTAGCCACCCCCATAGCCTTTATATCGTCACCTGGAACAATCTCCTAAAACAACTATTTACACCTTTTAAAGTGGTCGTGATTAAGTCTGTTGGGCCACTGGCCAAGGGTCAAATGGTATGGGTAGAACAAGTGAAGGTCAACTCGAATTTGATTACTGTTTTTATAGTTGATGGTGGCGCATACTATTTTTACCATTTCGAGATTATAATCGATTAATACTTTGCTAAAGGAGTCATGCTGTATTTTGGATACCCAAGCTTTTGAGACGGTTCCTCCTACATCAAAGAACCCCTGAAAATGTTTTCTGTACGGGTCGGAAAGTGAGAGAAGGGTTGAATTATTAAGATTTGACTTTTTTCTCTACTTATCCGATATACCCTCTTTTAGGCTATTTGTAAGCTTGATTAATTAAATCCACATAATTATATAATAGCTAAAACGTAATACTATTTTCAAATATCATATTACTTTTATAATCCTCGGCAACTTAAAATAGATAAAATTGGGTTTAGTAGACAAGGTAAAAATATTGGATAATTTCTTAAATGAAAGACACCTTGAAAAGGAATTTACAATTGAGAAGTTTGACTATTATGGTAAAGACTATAATGGAAAGCTTATTAACACAGAAAGCTATATTCAAACACATAAACTTCAATTATCACTTGAAGAAATAATTGAAGTAGAAATGATATTTGAAGCATATCAAATAACAGCTTTTAAGACGGCACTTGAGAATATAAAAAATGATTTTGTTGAGGAATATATGAGTTCTCTTATTCCACTCACTGAGAAAATAGCTTTTGGAACGTCATTGAGAGAACATCTCCAAACTAAACTTGAAACTTTTAGAAACAACATTAATGGCAGGAGGTTTGCAAGCTTATTGTCAAGGTTTATCGATGAATTGTCTATCGAATTCATAGACCATAATGCTCCCGACAAGAAAGACTACGATTCATTTAAATACTTTGAAAAATTTATTCATAGAGGGATACCATCAAAACTTTATAAAGTACTGATTGACCATAATTTGATCGGTTCGGAAACAAAGGAATCAGATTTTAATAAAGCTTTTGATAACCAGAAAATTGATAATCCTGTTCGATGGACTGGACAAACTTCAGAATTGAAATATTTCATTTACTTAATTAATAGAATGGACCTTAATTTTGAGGACCGGGGAGATTATAAGTGGAGAATTGCGGTCAAATGTTTTGTAAAAGTAAGTAGCAGATCCTTAAAAAAAATCACCTATAAAGACTTGAGGACTTATAAAGTCACCCCGAAGACAAAACAAAAACTAGATAATATTTTAGTGAATAAAATATTAAAATTTTAGAATACTACTTTAATACTACGCATATAAATTTTTTTAATATTTTTTACTTGATATTAGTAAATAGCTCAATACTGTAAACCTTTTTATGTACTACGCACATACTACGTATTGTTTTTTGTACCCATCAAAGACCGTTTTTGCCACTTAAATTGCGCTCAAAATAGTGTGAATTACCTGACTATTATGACATAACCATGAGTGATGTAGGTAGGAAGATTTCAGATTATTATAATTTTAAATTCTTTAAATGAAAAAGAATAATGAGAGTGCAATTGCACCTAAATCAAGTCCAAAGGACCAAATGACTTTTTGGACAATAACTTCTGATGGAAAGGTAAAAATCAATCAATATAAACTGACTAGGTTTTTAGAAAAGGGAGGGTTTTGTAAAACAACTACTAAAAATGGAATATCAGTTGTTCGAGTAGTGAATAACATCGTTTCGGATGCCCCGGAACATGAAATGGTTGATTACATTAAGGAGTTTCTAAACTCCAATAAACAGCTTGACGTATTGGAATCATTTTCTACTGGGGTTTCCTCCTTTATAAATAAGGGAAAACACAACTTGCTTAAGACCGTGGACATTCCGATTGATAAAGATCCTAAAGAGGCATCCTGGTTCTACTTCCAGAATACAGCAGTAAAAGTAACCAGGCATAAAATTGATTTGGTTAATTATGAGAATTTAACTCATAAAATATGGGCTTCAAGGATTTTGGAAAGAGATTACAAGACCTCAAAAGGGAACACATCGGATTTTCACCAATTTATGTTCAATCTTGCTGGCCAAAATTCTAAAAGGTTGATTGCGTTAATGACCATTCTTGGGTATTTGCTTCATCGTTACCAGAATAAGTCTTTGACAAGAGCAGTAATCTTTGTTGACGAAAACATTTCTTTTGATGGTAAGGCAAATGGAGGGTCTGGAAAAACACTTTTAACGGAAGCGTTGAGCCAAATGAGAGAATTAGTGGGGATGGATGGCAAAAATATAAAGACCGGTAGCTGGTTCAAGAATCAGAGAATCACTCCAACAACAGATTTGGTCCGATACGATGACGTGCAAAGAGATTTCAGTCTAGAAACGCTGTATTCCATGATAACCTCTGGAGTAACGGTCGAAAGAAAATACAAGGATGAATTCTACATTAGTCCCGAAAATGCCCCCAAATTTCTTATTAGTAGTAATTATCCAGTGAAAGGTACGGGAGGCTCTACAGATGTACGAAGACGTTGCGAGTTCGAAGTAGCTAGTCATTATGATTGTAATCACCAACCCAGAATTGAGTTTGGTAAACATTTTTTTGATGATTGGAATACTGATGAATGGAACGCATTTGACACATTAATGATGGACTGCGTCCAATTATATTTTCAAAACGGATTAATAATACCAGATTCAATAAACCTGGTAAAAAATAAACTTGTAAATGATACTTGCCCGGAATTTGTGGAATACATGGAAGGTTTAGTCAAGATTGATGCATGGATGGATAAAAGAAAATTTCTTCAAGGATTCATGGACAAATACTCAATCCATAAGGATGTTTCACCGCACCAATTTACGAAATGGCTAAAAGAATTTGCAGGCCATAAGGAGCTGGTGTACGAAGACAAATCTGCTGGCGGAAAATATTCCTTCATTTTACAAACCACTAAAAAGGATGAAGATGAAAAATAAAGGAATAGTTTATAAGGTAACGCATAAAGAAAGCGGCCAATCATATATTGGAGCCACTACAAAAACCCTAGAGCAACGTAAGGAAGACCACCTCCAAAAAGCCCATAAGAGCTCAGGAGGGTACTTTCAAGAGGCAATAGCTACCCAAGGGCAAGAAGCTTTTGATTGGGTCCAGATAGACACCGCAAATTCTATTGACGAATTAGCTCAGAAAGAAAAAGAGTACATCATTCAATATGACAGCAAAAACAAGGGTTTTAACTCTGACGCTGGTGGAGGAATGCAGAAAACGGTATTTCAATATTCTATTGAGGATGGTAGTCTTGTAAATACTTATGATAGCTTACAAAGCGCTGCAGATTCAGTTGGCGTATATAAAAGCAGTATTAGTAGTGCATGCCTCGGAGTTAATAAAACCTGTAAGGGCTACTACTGGTCTTATGTTCATCCTGTTCCGATGATTTTGAAGGACGGTCGTAAGAAAGTGGTGATACAAATGGACCTAAAAGGGGTCCACATAGCTGAGTATGAATCTGTGGCCGAAGCTTCGAGGAAGACAGGGTTATCCCCAACCTGTATTAAACGGTGTTGCAGAGGTGAAAGAAAGCACAGTGGTGGATTTCTATGGAAGTATAAATAATTTGAATTAATCTAATGGAACGGCAGTTTAACGACTGCCTTTTTCTATTTTTAGAAATTAAACAAGATAATACATGTTCGAAAACACATTTAAAAATATAGACGACCTTTTGTACAAGGATGCTGGTGCCGATAGTGAGTTAGATTATATCGGTCAGACCTCTTGGGTCATGTTCCTAAAATATTTGGACGACCTAGAGGAAGACAAAGCTGATGAAGCTGCACTTAAAGGTCAAGACTACCAATACATTTTATTGCCAGAATACCGATGGCCTAATTGGGCATTTCCAAAAGGTCCAGATGGTAAACTGGACCACCATACAGCTATGACAGGTCCAGACCTCATCCAATTCGTGGACCAGAAGCTTTTTCCATATTTGGCGGGTTTCAAACAAACGGCAGCAGATAACCCACAGTCCATAGAATATAAGATTGGTGAGATATTTTCAGAGCTTAAGAATAAGATTCAAAGTGGGTATATCTTACGAGACATTTTAGAGTATGCAGATGCTTTACCGTTCCGCTCTTCAAAGGATAAGCACGAGTTGTCTGACTTGTATGAGTCAAAGATTAAGAACATGGGTAATGCGGGTCGTAATGGTGGCCAATATTACACCCCAAGACCGCTTATTAGGTCCATGATAGAAGTTTTAGACCCACAAATAGGTGAGAAGGTCTATGATGGTGCAGCGGGTTCCTGTGGCTTCCTATGTGAGGCATACGAGTATATGTATGAGCGCATGGAAAAGACCACTGATAATCTTCAAAAATTACAAGAGGGAACTTTTTTTGGTAAGGAGAAAAAGAACTTGGCTTATGTCATCGGTATTATGAATATGATACTACATGGCATAGAGGCACCAAATATTATTCATACCAATACACTGGCTGAGAGCATACGGGATATCCAAGAGAAAAACCGTTACCATGTGATTCTGGCCAATCCGCCATTTGGAGGAAAGGAACGTAAGGAGGTGCAGCAGAATTTTGATATTAAAACAGGTGAAACAGCTTTCCTATTTTTGCAACATTTCATCAAGAATCTTAAAGCTGGTGGTCGTGCTGCTATTGTTATAAAAAATACCTTTTTAAGCAATACCGATAATGCCTCGGTAGCATTGCGACAATACCTATTGGAGAGCTGTAATATGTTTACGGTGTTAGAGCTACCGCAAGGTGCCTTTACCAGTACAGGTGTAAAAACTGTGGTGCTCTTCTTCCAGAAAGGAGAACCGACCAAAAACATCTGGTATTACCAACTTAATCCAGAGCGCAGTTTGGGTAAGACCAATCCGCTAAATGACACCGACCTGAAACAGTTCTTAGACACCTATAAAGACCAACCTGAAAACGAACAGTCATGGAACCTCAAAATGGCAGAGGTGAATACAGATACTTATGACTTAAGTGCTAAAAACCCGAACTTACCAGAAGAGGCACCTTTGAGAAGTCCAGAAGAAATTTTAATTGAAATGGAAGCTCTAGATGTTGAAACTAATTCCATTTTGGAATCCATCAAAGAATTAATATGATGGGAATATGGAAATATAAAAAATTAGGTGATGTCTGTAAAACAGGAGCAGGAGGGACACCATTAAAAAGCCATAAGGAATACTATGAGAATGGAACGATTCCTTGGATTAGAAGTGGCGAAGTTGATAATCGTGAAATAAATGATTGTGAAATTAAAATTACTGAATTAGGGCTGAATAATTCTTCTGCTAAACTATTTCCTTCAGGAACGGTAGTTCTAGCAATGTATGGTGCTACAGCTGGTGAAGTAGGCATCTTAAATATTGAATGTTCAACGAATCAAGCTGTCTGTGGGATTTATCCTAATCCCAATTTTATTCCAGAATTTCTTTATTACTTTTTTCTGAAATTTAAGGAGGAATTAATTGCGCAAGCTGTGGGAAATGCTCAACCAAATATTTCTCAAGCAAAAATTAAGAACACACTCATACCAGTAATATCTGTTGAAGAACAACAACAAATCGTAGATATTTTAGACCAAGCCTTTGAAGCCATAGACCAAGCCAAAGCCAATATTGAGAAAAATATTGAGAATGCTAAAGAGCTGTTTCAATCGAAACTCAACCATATCTTTAGTCAAAAAGGTGAGGGTTGGGAAGAGAAGACTTTAGGTCAACTTTGCATCAAAACAAAAAACATTAAGTGGCAAGACCATAAGAACGAGGAGTATCAGTATGTTGATTTAAGTTCTGTTTCTAGAGAAACTTTAGAAGTAACAGAAACTGCAATAGTGAATGAAAAGAACGCACCAAGCCGAGCAAAAAAAATTATGGAAAAGGGAGATGTAATATTTGCCACTACCAGACCAACATTAAAAAGAGCAACTATTGTTAATGAAAAACTACATGGTCAAATATGCAGTACTGGTTATGTGGTTTTAAGACCAAATGAAAACATAAGTACAGATTGGATATTTTTCTATCTTTTAACTTCGACTTTCATGGATAGAATGGAGTCCTTACAACGGGGTGCTAGTTATCCAGCTGTATCTGATAATGATGTTAAGGGGTCAATATTATCTATTCCAACATCAAAAAACGTTGAAAGTAAATATGTTGGGGTAATGCAAGAAATTAGAGAAGGAACGAATGAACTTATTTTTCAATATCATGAAAAATTAAATTCACTTGAAGAACTCAAAAAATCCATTCTTCAAAAAGCTTTTTCTGGGAAGCTAACTAATAAAATTGTTGAGGTATGAAGTTAAGGCATCACGATTTACTTATTCCAGAAGACGGTTCTGACCCATTTGTTAACTGCAAATTGGATAGGAAGAAATATGCCGATGTATTGATCAATATTGTTGATGATTATGCTGATGGATTCGTTTTAGCAATAAATAACCCTTGGGGCGAGGGTAAAACAACTTTCGTGAAGATGTGGCGACAACATCTCATTAATGAGGGATTTCCAACCCTTTACTTCAATGCATGGGAAAATGACTTTCAACAAGACGTATTGGTAGCATTGATTTCAGAATTGAGTGAGCTAAAAAATAAACCAGAAAAGCAGTTTAAAGATGTTCTAAAAAAGGTAGTTCCTTTAACAGGGAAGTTAATACCAAAAATTTTTAAGCATCTAATAAAAAGATATGGTGGAGATGAGGCTGCACAAGATATTCTTGAATCAGTAGGTGAATATACCGAAGACCAATTAAAAGAACTTACAGATAGTTACAAGGAAAAAAAAGAGAGTGTAAAGAAATTTAGGGATAGCCTACAGGCTTTTGCCAATGAAGCTGGAGGTGACAAACCTTTAATTTTTATAATAGATGAATTAGACCGTTGCAGACCAAACTATGCAGTAGAAATATTAGAGCAAATAAAGCACTTGTTTTCTGTGCCGGGAATTGTGTTTGTCCTTTCAATTGATAAAGTACAGCTTGGTCATGCTGTAAGAGGTGTCTATGGCAGTAATAAAATTGATGCTAATGAGTATTTAAGAAGATTTATTGATTTGGAATATTCCATTCCAGAACCTGATATAGGTTTATATGTTCACCATTTATTAGATTATTTTGGGATTGATCAGTTCTTTAAAGATGAAGAAAGGTTAAAACATAGTGTCTTTAAAAATGATAGAGCAAATTTTATTGGTTTTTCCAAAATTCTGTTTTTCCAAAAAAAGATGACTTTAAGACAAATAGAAAAGTTATATGCCAAGACCAAAATTACCTTAACTTTCTTTGAATATAATAGCTATGTTTTTCCTACTTTCTTTTTAACATTAATTTTTATTCATTCCGAAAGAAAAGAAATTTATCTAAAAATAAAGCACAAAGAATATAATTTACAAGAACTAACCGACGCAATAGATGGGTTGTTTGCAGAAAACCTCAATAGAGATGAGCATAACTCTATCTCTTACATGTTCGCATTGTTTCTAAAGCTTTATTTTAATTTTCTAAGTTATAATGAACCTGACCATATTGAATTATTTGACAATGACCCAGAAACTAAAGAGCCTAAGCTTTCTATTACTACAAGATTAAATAAGATAAATGAAAGGGGCCAAAATTCTTTAGTTGAAGCAATTCAATTCTATGAAAGATTTTATAATTATGATTTGCGTAGTCTTAAAATTGACCATTTCCTAAACAAGGTTGAATTACTCTCCCCAATTTCTAATTGATATGAACGAAGCACAAACAGAATTTGAATATATAGACCCAGCTTTACGCGAAGCAGGATGGGGTGTAGTCGAAGGTGCTCGTGTGTTTAAACAATTTCCTATTACCAATAAAGAAAAGCCTGGTGTACGTAATTATTCGCAGTTACGTGCAGACTATGTCCTTATCTATAAAAATAGAAATTTAGCAGTTATAGAAGCTAAAAAACGGGACTTATATTATACAGAAGGTCTTGGGCAAGCTAAAGACTATGCAGACCGTTTAAATATCAGGTATTCATACGCTACTAATGGACTTCAAATCTATGGTGTAGACATGGATGAGGGTTCTGAGGGAGACGTTAGTAAATACCCTTCGCCAGATGAACTTTGGGAAATGACCTTTCCAACACCAAAAGAAACTTATAAGATTGAGATTGCAAATTGGAAGGAGCGTTTGTTTTCTGTTCCGTTTGAAGATAGGGGTGGCACATGGCAACCACGTTATTATCAAAACAACGCCATTACAAGGGTATTAGAGGCAGTTGCTAATAAAAAGGATAGAATCTTATTGACACTTGCTACAGGGACAGGAAAAACAGCTATATCGTTTCATATTGCATGGAAACTATTTCATGCTAAATGGAACCTAAGACGAGATGGTCAACGCAGTCCTAGAATCTTATTTTTAGCGGATAGGAATATACTTGCCGATCAAGCGTTTAATTCTTTCAATGCCTTTGAAGAAGATGCATTGGTGCGTATTGCACCAGATGAAATTAGAAAACGTGGCAAAGTACCCAAGAATGGGAATATCTTCTTTACCATATTTCAGACCTTTATGTCTGGACCTAACGAAACGCCAAACTTTGGAGAATACCCAAAAGACTTTTTTGATTTTATTATTATTGATGAGTGTCACCGTGGCGGTGCAAATGATGAAAGTTCATGGCGGGCAATTATGGAGTATTTCAGTCCGGCTGTACAGTTAGGTTTAACGGCAACACCAAGAAGAGATGTTAACGGAGATACTTATAAGTATTTTGGTGACCCAGTATATATTTATTCGCTTAAAGAAGGTATTAATGATGGATTCTTAACACCATTTAAGGTTAAGGAGATTACAACTACAATAGACGAATATGAGTTTACTGATGATGACGATGTTGAGACTGGCGAAGTTGAAATAGGACGAACATATAAAGAGGAAGATTTTAACCGAATCATTGAAATTAAAGCTCGAGAAGAGTATAGGGTAAAAACTTTTATGGACATTATTAATCAAAGTCAAAAGTCTTTGGTTTTTTGCGCCACCCAAATTCATGCTGCTGCCATAAGAGATTTGATTAACCAGTATGCAGACGGTAAAAATCCTAACTATTGCCATCGAGTTACCGCAGACGACAACAAGGTTGGTGAAAAGCACTTACGAGACTTTCAGGATAACGAAAAGAGCATACCAACCATATTAACTACATCTAGAAAATTGAGTACAGGTGTAGATGCACCAGAGATACGAAATATTGTCCTACTTCGACCTGTGAAGTCCATGGTGGAATTCAAACAGATTGTAGGCCGAGGCACGCGATTATTTGATGGTAAGGAGTATTTCACAGTATTTGATTTTGTAAATGCTCATGAACATTTTAAGGATCCTGAATGGGATGGGGAGCCATTGGAACCAGAACCTTATGAAAAAGGTAAACGCGGTAAAGGTGATTGTAAAGTATGTGAACAACCAAAACCTTGTGGATGCGTTGAAGAACCACCACCAATCTGTGAGGTCTGTAATAATGACCCATGTGTATGTGACGAGCCACCAAGACAAATGATTAAGGTGAAACTTGCCGACAACAAAGAAAGGGAGATTGATAGTATGATTAAGACCTCTTTCTGGAGTCCGTCAGGTACACCAATTTCAGCAAGAGAATTTATGGAGCAATTGTTTGGTGATTTGCCGACCTTATTCAAGAGTGAGGAAGAACTGAGAAGACTTTGGAGCTTGCCATCTACCCGGAAGAAACTTCTCGAAGAATTGAATGAGAAAGGTTACACACATGCACAGCTAGAAGATTTGCGCATGTTAGTCCATGGCGAGGATAGTGACCTGTATGATGTATTAAATTATGTAGCCTACCACAAGGATTTGGTGCCGAGATTAAATAGAGCGGATAAGGCCAAGATTCAACTCGGAGACTATAACCCCAAACAACAAGACTTTTTAAACTTTGTACTGGAGCAATACGTTAAGGAAGGTGTAGACGAGCTAGATGATTCTAAGCTACCTGATTTGTTAGAATTAAAATATAAAGCTATTGCAGATGCCAAACGCGAATTAGGGGCAATAAAATCTATAAGAGAATCTTTTATTGGGTTTCAAAGTTATTTATATGGTGAACAAGCTATCTAATAAAGTAATTTAAATTTGACTTGGTAAATATAATATTCAATCTATATAAAGTTTTTGGTTTAAAGGTATTGCTCTTTAGTTCAAGATTTTTATCCGTCTCAGTTCTTCAAAAGGTTGTTGGTAGAGTAATGTTGGAAGTGGGCTATACAAGTGGTTTTTTCCGAGATATAAAATTTCAAGGTTTTTACAGAGGCAGAAGTCATAACCATATTCTTGGTAATCAAAAAAACGATGAACTTTCTGAGTTCAGAAATGAACGTGAGTTTATAAACCCTCCTCCACAATACGCAAATATGGGTAGATGTAATGAAAAAGGAGAATCAATGTTTTACTGCACTACAGACTTAATAACTGCTATCGTTGAGTCAAGACCTACAGTAAATGAGTTTGTTACAGTAGCATCCTTTGAGAGCCTGTACCCTGGCAGACAATTTGAACACAGGATTAGTCCAGTTGGCTATCGCTATTTAAAAGAAAATACTCAATTGTCCAAGATGATGGGAATATTGAACCCTAAAAATCGAATACAATTCACAAAGGTTGATGACTTCCTTGACCATTTATTTCACATGAAGATAAAAAAGGATGCTTATTATTATAAGTTAAGTAATGCGGTAGCAAAATGTATGTTAACAGATATTGAAAATGATATTGGCACTAAAATGAGTCAACATGGTTTGGTATATTCTAGTATTTTAAGAAATCATGCAAGTTATAATATTGTTTTAAAGCCTTTTTATGTGAACTACTACAAAATTAAAGTGCTACAAACTTTTAAGATTAATAAGTTCTCCGAACATAGCTTAAAGTTCAGTCTAGTAAGAAGAGGCTATTTAAATGGAGTGAAGAGAGACCCAGCTGAGAATTATAATCTTAGGTGGGAAGAGATTGTGCAAAATAAAAATACTACATTAGAGTACGATTTAATAAATTCAAAATATTATTAATAAGGCATACAATTCGGATACCCATAAAGTTGACAAGTTGGCAAAAGATTGGAAAATAAAGCATTACCGTCCATGGTTCGAGCCCATGTGGGACCACTTTTATTAAAATCCAATCTATTCAATTAGGTTGGATTTTTTATTTTTATTCAATAAAATGTAGCAATGCGAGCATGATGTGCACTAACCAAGCTGTACGCTAAAAGCCAATTTGCCCGAATTTCGAATAATTAGAGGGTGCTAAAACGGATACCTACCTTAACCAAAAAGCTACTTTTCAACAAAGCCCGAATGTGATAACCGTCACATTTGAAAATATCGACTACAATGAAATGTTACCGGTTGGGTATATTGTGGTACTTTATTTACCTCTATACGCATCCACTAACTGCTGCGCTGCATTAAACGGGGAAAGTGTACCCAACATCACTTTTTTCTCTAAAGCTGGTAGAAGCTCTTTAATTTTGGGATTTCGGTTGAAATCGTTTTTAAGGCTTTGTTCTATATGCTGTTCCAACCAACTTTTATTTTGTTCTTGCCTGTTCCGTTCAAAGGTTCCGTTTTCTTTAGTAGATTTTAAAAATGTTTGTATGGCATCCCAAATTTCTTTTAATCCTTTGTTTTCTAGTGCCGAACATCGGAACACTCTAGGGCTCCATCCATTTTCTTTTGGCGGAAACAACTGTAAGGCCCTTCTGAATTCAATTTCGGCCAGTTTTGCTGGTTTTAAGTTTTCACCGTCGGCTTTGTTTATTGCTATGGCGTCCGCCATTTCCATAATACCTCTTTTTATCCCTTGTAGCTCATCACCTGCGCCAGAGAGTTTCAATAATAAAAAAAAGTCTACCATGCTATGTACCGCCGTTTCACTTTGTCCTACGCCTACGGTTTCGATAATAATGGTATCATAGCCCGCAGCTTCTAATAGGATAATACTTTCCCGTGTTTTTCTAGTAACCCCCCCTAGGGAATCTCCGGATGGTGATGGCCTTATAAATGCGTTGGGATCTTGCACCAATTCTTGCATCCGTGTTTTGTCACCTAAAATGCTTCCTTTTGTTTTACTGCTGGTAGGGTCTACCGTAAGTACGGCTACTCTTTTTCCTATTTTGGTCAGCATCTTTCCGAAACCTTCTATGAACGTACTTTTTCCGACGCCAGGTACCCCCGTAATTCCAATACGAATGGTTTCCTGGGGCTTGGTAAGACACAATTCTATAATTCGATTGGCAATTTCTTGGTGTTCCAGGTTAGTGCTTTCTACCAAGGTAATTGCCTTGCTTAGCGCAGCGATATCACGGTCGCGTATACCTGCAACAAGTGCTTCAGAATCATATCGTTTTCCGGGACCACTACCTTTTGATTTTTTGGAAGTATACTTCCTGCTATCCTTTTCGTCCAAATTTTATTTATTGATAGGAATACGGATTTTTACCATATCCCAAGATAAGTTAAGGTATAGCTGTGTATCTTCCTCAAATGCAATAGTAAAATTTTCAACAGGTGTGGTCAGTTCCCGCACTGGTATTTCTACTTCGAGTACATCTTGGTCCGCATCCCTCGTAGTCTTTGCACCACCGCTACTCAAAGTAACACCCCAATCTGGTACCTCTCCGTTGAAAATCACTTTCCAACTATTTTTATTAGGTATGGTCCATAGGGAATAGGTACCTGGTTCTAGATCCTTATCTATGATTTTTATGCTTTCTGAATTCGTAAAGGTGGTAGGTTCGTTGGCTCCTGTGCGCCAAACTTTGTTGTAAGGAACGAGCTCTCCAAAAATGGTTCTACCTTTTTTGGCCGGACTAGAGTAGCTGACTTTTAAGTCAGCCCCTTTTAATACATAACTTGTTGTTTTTTCAGGACTATTTTTTTTAGTCTGTACTCGTAAGTACGGTAGGCCAAAAAAGTAAAACAAACTTCCAATAACCAATAGGAAAATAACTAATCTCTTCAAAAATTTCATAGCTCTTATTTTTAACCAGTTTACCTGTTACTCTATTCTAAGGTACTAGATCAAACTTAAATATAGTAATGTTGTTGTAGGTTTCGCCTGGTCGCAACACACTGTTTGGAAAGTCGGGTATGTTGGGCGCATCCGGATAATTTTGTGTTTCAAGGCAAACTCCTGGAAAGTCTAGGGGAGTAAATACGACTAACGCAGGCTGATTGGTATATACTTTCATCGAAATTCCGGAACGGGAAGAATTCAGTTCCGCTACTTTTTCGCTACCCATATCTTTAACAAATACCGTATCCATGCGTTTTATGCCAATGGGCTTTGGTAGCAGAAAATCATTGTCCGTAGAACGAACAGGAATTATATTACCTGTAGGTAAGAGGTTCTCTTCGAGTTCTAGATAGTAAGGGCAGTTAAGTTGTAGTTCATAATCGTCAATGTACGGACTATCATCTAATTTGAAATACGAGTGATTGGTTAGGTTGATTACAGTACTACGGTCCGTAACCGCTTCATGAATAACCTGCAAAGCATTTTGTACTAACTTGTAGGTTATGTTTATGGTGAGGTTTCCAGGATAACCTTCTTCCAAGTGCTTGCTTTTGTAAGATAATTTCACATAGGGGTCTTCCGTTTGGCTCACTTCTTCAATAGTCCAAGTCTTTTGATTAAAACCTTCTTTACCACCGTGTAGGTGTACCCCATCTTCTTGATGTAGAAAGATTTTTTCCCGATCCAGCTCAAAGCCTCCGTTGGCAATACGACCTGCGTATCTGCCTACACATGCGCCAAGGCAGTTTTCATCCAATTTATATCTACTTGGGTGGTTGTAACCGACCACCGTATTTGTATAGCTCCCATCTTTTCCCTTAACCAGCAGTTTCTGTATAATGGCACCGTAATCTAGCACCATAAGGGTTATATACTCGTTGGAAATCGTAACTTGTTTCAATTGGTATAGTTCTAATGATCGGTGTAAAAATAAAAGAATTTTGCCACAACTGTTTTTTTCTTTCGTCCTTTAAATAACAACAACTTAAAACCAATACCAAACTGGCTAATGTTCCAAATTGATGTCGTCGAAAAATGTAAGCAGAACGACCGAAAAGCGCAGTTATCGTTGTACTCACAATATTGCGACGGTATGTATGTTGTGGCCACTCGGTTTCTAGGTAATAATGATGATGCCGAAGATGTACTCCAAGATGCGTTCATAAGTGCCTTTCAAAAAATACATCAATTTAGTGGTGAGGTTACGTTTGGAGCGTGGTTAAAGCGAATCGTGATAAATAAGTGTATTGATTTTTTAAAGTCTAAAAAACAAGAGTTTATTCCCTTGGAAGAATCCTATATGCAAGCGGTAGATGATGACGATTGGAGCGTAAGCACAGAAATAACGATAGCAGAAGTGAAAGAAGCTATTCAAAAGTTACCGGATAAATATAGGTATGTAGTACTCATGTTTTTGGTGGAAGGATTTGATCATAAGGAAATTTCACAGGTTTTGGGTTTGACCGAAACAGCTAGCAGAACACGTTTAGTAAGGGGCAAAGGATATTTGAAATCAGCTTTAATAAGAAAAGGATATGGAACAGGATCTTAGAGAACTATTTAATCGTGAACCTGCAGCCAATCGGGATGGCTTAAAAGAGGGACATATCCTTCGATTTGAAGAAAAGTTGGATAAGGCAATCCCTATAGCTAAAAAACGTTTTGGCCAATGGAAGATAGCCGCATCTATCTTAGTGTTGTGTTGCCTTGGTCTCGCAAGCTATTTACAATTTGTGGTAAATGATACTGCTATGCCTAATATAGTGAAAACGGCGAAGGAAAGTAATAGCTTTTCTTTAGGCGACCTATCCCCGGATTTAAAAAAGGTAGAAAGCTATTACGTGGCCAATATAAATTTAGAATTTTCAAAACTTGAGGTTTCTGAAGATAATAAGGCGGTCGTGGATAGTTTTATGGACCGATTATCGGAATTGAACAATGAATATGAGGGGCTTACCCTTGAATTAAACGAAATAGGTCCTAATGACCAGACCATAACTGCCCTCATTGAGAATTTACAGTTACGCTTACAGCTATTACAGAAATTAAAAAAGAAATTAAATCAATTAAAATCATCAAAAAATGAACAGATTCACAGCAATACTATCTAGACAATTCATCATTGTGCTAGGCTTCTCGAGTATTACATTTTGTAGTACGGCCCAAAAACAAATTAAAACCTACACAGAAAGTTTTGATGTGGGCCAGGATGCCGTTTTGGACATCAATACCAGTTATTCGGATATAGAGTTTGAAACTTGGAATAAAAATAAGGTTACGGTAACAGCCACGTTTGAGCTTGAGGGTGCCACAAAAGAGGAAGCCAATGCGTATTATGACAGTACTCCTATAGAAATTTTGGGGAATAGCAAAAAAGTATCCGTTACTTCTAATTCGCAACGAATGGGTCTTTTTCCAGGTCGAGAGTTTGATTTTGATATTGGTGATATTGATATTCCCGATGTTTCAACGTTTATTGTTGATATTCCCGAAATGGGACCGCTTCCAGAAATGGTCGAAATGCCTCCTTTGCCCATGACCAAAGCTTTCCGATTTGATTATGATGCCTATAAAAAAGATGGAGAGGAATACATGAAAAAATGGCAAAAGAACTTTGAAAAAAGTTTTGATAAGAAGCATCAAAAAAGACTGGAGGAGTGGGGAGAGAAAATGGAAAAACGTGCAGAGAAGCTACAGCAACATATGGAAGGAAGAAGTCAACAGATGGAAGCGCACGAAAAGAGAAGAAACGAATTGATGGAAAAAAGAGAAAAATTACTTCAAAACCGATTTGCGGTATTAGATTCTTTACGAGTGAAAAAGGATTCGTTACACACTTTTTTGTTTCGTACGGATTGCTTGACAGCCGGCCCTACGGTTTTTTATTCTTCCAATAATGGGGAGAAAAAAAAGTATAAGGTCAAAAAAGTCATTAAGATTCAAATGCCAAAGGGTATGCGCATACAGATGAATGTACGCCACGGAGAAGTGAAATTAGCGGAGAATACTAAGAATATAAACGCAACACTGTCACATGCTAGTTTGTGGGCCAGCACGATAGAAGGGAATGAAACAAAGGTTTCAGCTTCCTACTCGCCCGTGAGCGTTCAAAGGTGGCACCGTGGACAGCTGCACGCCAACTACTCCAAAAATGTTGCTTTGGCTGAAGTTATGAATCTACAATTAAGTGCTACTTCTTCAGATGTGACAATTGATGAACTATTGGGTAAAGCATTCATAAAAAGTGATTTCGGACCTTTGGTGATAAAATCTATTTCGAATTCATTTGAGGAACTAGACCTTTCCCTAAAAAATGGAGAGCTGCTCCTAAGCCTGCCCAGTACTCCTGCCAACATGTATATAAAAACGACCAATTCCGAACTTAGCACACCAAAGAGTTTGCTGCTGGCATCGACCAAAAACGGTAATACCAGTATTCACAAAGGAAACCACATAAATAATAAGGGTAGTGCTACTATTCATATTACTTCTGAATATAGCGATATTGTCATACAATAAATGCTATCTTCTTAGCTCAAAACTTGTAGAAAATAAGGATTCGGTTAGTAATAAGTATAATGTTATTTTTTTTGATATTTATAGCTACATCCTTCAATGCATATAGGACCACTTGTTGGCGTTGCAATAAAAGCATCTGCTTCAAATTTCAAATCGTAGGTGATGAAGCCATCCATGTTTTCAGCTTTAGATTCAAATCCGTCACAGTTATATTTCAGCATTAGTTTATTCTGTTGCACCGAATAAATACCTACTGTACATTCAGAAAATTGATTAGAGCTAAACAAGCCATTTGCGAAAAATTCAAATTCCTCTCCATTTTCTATGTCTACCCAGTATTGAGGACCGCCTGAACTAATAAATGCTTCGGTCATTTTCCATTTGCCAATGAGTTCTGAATCGACTGATTTATCTCCATCATCTAAACTACACGAGAAAAAACCAAAAACAAGAATAGATAAATAAACTAATTTTCTCAACATATTACCCTCTTTGAGTATAAGATGTAGAAAGTCAATTTTGGTTGCGTTAAGTTACCGTCGACGTGGTATAATAAATTATCCCATAACTTAAATAAGATATGGCTTAATGCGCATCCTTCTTTAAGAAATCTCCAAAATTCGCCTTAAATCGGTTCAACCTCGGAATCGAAACATTGCGCACGTAGGAGTTGTTCGGATTTTTTCGTTCATAATCTTGGTGGTACTCTTCTGCCTTCCAGAATTTATCCAGTTCGGTTACCTCTGTAGTAATAGGATCTCCTTCATAGATGTTCATGTCCACCGCGGCTTTTATATATCCTTCGATAATTTTCTTTTCCTGCTCGTTTTGATAAAAAGCAATAGATCGGTATTGCGTTCCACGGTCAGGACCTTGTTGGTTTAAAGAAGTAGGGTCATGCGATCCAAAAAATACCTGTACCAGTTCAGTAAAGGAAATCACATTTGGGTCGTAATATACCTCTACAGCTTCTGCATGTAGAGTTCTGCCACTCCCTATCATTTCATAGGTTGGATTTTCCTCTGTACCACCAGCATAGCCGGATACGGCTTCTTTAACACCCCTTACACTTTCAAAAATAGCTTCAACGCACCAAAAACAACCGCTGGCAAAATAGGCCGTTTCGTAGTTTTGAAGTTCTTGTGAAGTTAATTTTACGATTTCAGGTGCGGACTCCTGAGCTACTACAGTTACGGGTTGGGAATTATTTTCTTTGGTGTTCGACTTGCAACTTGTTACCATTAACAAGGTGAGTAACAAGAAGGATAGTTGTGTAAATTTCATCTGTTTTCTTTTTCTTCAATTTGTAGGCAATTTACAAAGTCCTTACTGTAGAAAGGGTTAAAAAATGTTAAGGAAACAAAATGATGTACTATTTTTATCTAATGGAATCTTTTTCAACAGTTTTAGCTTCGTATTCAAAGTATCCTATTGCCATTTTGGACACCGCTATTCCCTTGGAAGGATATAAAAAGTTAAATCTTAGTGTTACAAATACCGATTTAAAATCTGTAAATATTACCGACCCAACTGCTTGTGAAGCTTATATAAATGGATTATTGGAGCATAAAAAGGGCGAGGTAGCCTATGGTGGTTATTTAGAGCAACGGAATTTATATACCGATAAAGCTAGCTTTACGGGTAATTCTGAAGCACAGCGAAATATTCATTTAGGTATTGATTACTGGTGCAATGCCGGAACTAAGGTTGTAGTCCCCTTGCCCGGTACCTTGCATAGTTTTAAGAACAATGCTACTATGGGCGATTATGGTCCTACCATCATTCTAGAACATAATCTAAATGGATACCGTTTTTACACGCTCTACGGACATTTGTCATTAGAATCTTTGCAAAATCTCCAAATTGGAAAGCAGTTTGAAGTGGGAAGCACCTTAGGAACGTTGGGTACAGCAGCTATAAATGTAAATTATGCACCCCATCTACATTTTCAACTCATACAAGATATACAAGGGTATCACGGAGATTATCCAGGAGTATCTTCTCTTACGGATTTAGATTTTTACAAAAAAAATTGCCCTGACCCCAACCTTTTGCTTAAAATGGATATCTAAACAACCGGTTAACGACACCTTTTTCCGATAAGGTGTTTTTGGGGTTTGTGCAGTTCATCGAACGATTTTCGCACTTTAACCGAACTTCTGTCAGATACCGAGTAATATGGGTTGTTCGGCGAACGGCATCCCTCCAAAATACACTTGCACCCGTTATAATAGTGTAACAAACGCAAGTCATGAAAACAATAGCTACCATCTTCTTTATCTTCTTCATCGGAACCGCTGCACAGGCTCAGAACAACACTACAGATGTGAAGGTTGAAACCGTTGAAATGACCATTGTAACCGAAACTGTCAAGGAATTGAACCTGGAAACTAAAACGGAAGTTGCCAGATTGTACAAGTTCAAAAATGCTAGAGTAACCAAGGCATTGTCTTTTACTACAAAAAGAAACAAGGCCAAAATGGCTTAATATGATATCGAAACTTACACTTACACCTATGGGAAATTTAATAGTAAAACATATCGAAGAAAAACTTAAAACGATTATTGAATCTGTAATGCATCAGAATAAAAGAACTTATGCATTGGTGTATGTGAAACAAAACAATCGTATCATTAGATAAAAAGTGTGGTTAATGCTCCACTCTTAGCTATAATTAGACTAGTTGATAGGGTAAAACTCTATCAGCCTGCTGCAATTCAATAAAAATTTGGAGCAACATCAGATTCACCATACCGTTAAACGACATCTTTTTACGATAAGGCGTTTTAGAGGTTCGTGCAATTCATCGAACGATTTTCGCACTTTAACCGAACTTCTGTCAGATACCGAGTAATATGGGTTGTTCGGCGAACGACCACCCTCCAAAATACACTTGCACCCGTTATAATAGTGTAACAAACGCAAGTCATGAAAACAATCGCTACCATCTTCTTTATCTTCTTCATCGGAACAGCTGCACAAGCTCAGAACAACACCACGGATGTTAAGGTTGAAACTATTGAAATGACCATTGTAACAGAAACTGTAAAGGAAATTAACTTAGAAACTAAAACGGAAGTGGCTAGATTGTACAAGTTCAAAAATGCTAGAGTAACTAAGGCATTATCTTTTACTACAAAAAGAAACAAGGCCAAAATGGCTTAATATAAACATCAACACTAAAATCTTTGCCCATGAAGAATTCCATAATCGAAAGTATCAAGACGCTGTTAGAGAAATTCAAAGTGGTGGAGCAGCCCGCTCCTGAACGAAAGTTGGAAGTAGTTTATGTAAAGGGAAAGGACGAGGTATCTAACCAAGCTATTACATAAATTGTCCAAAATTTGCGCTTACCAAATTCACTTTCTGTACACATAGCGTGGTTTTTGTTCTTGTTTAGAGGTATAGCATAAGTCCAACGACATCTTAGCCGCTTCGGAATAAATGGAATCCATGAAAATAACATGCTACTCTGGTTGATATAAAACGCCCGTTGTTTGTATGTTGTAATCCCTTATTCTGTCGTTGCTTGAAACTTTTAGGGCCTAAGCAGATTTAAAATCATACCAACTTTGTTAGCCCATAATTTGCTTTTTGTAGTTTTGTAGGAAAAAGACTAATAATTCGATAAAGTGAAGGATTTAACCGATAAAACGCAATTTTGTTTGTAGGAATTTCGAGGCTTAAACGTGTACTTCATCGAATAGTTTGTAGTTCATCGGGAAAATCCTTCCTTTGGTCGAAAGTAAAACCATGTGATCGGGTAATGTTGAGTTATATAGAAACCAAATTACCTACCATGCGCAAATTATTATTTTTAGTACTGACCATTTTCATAGGATGCTTTGCACAAGCACAGGATAAACAGACGGTACAGGAACCTGTTCCGCTTAAAATCGATACCATTTCAATGCCGATTATACATAATACTAAAACAACAGCTTTACAATTTAAGGCCTTACCAATTACTGGAATATTTATTATGAAGCACTCCAGGGTAAAACGCGCCCTGAACTTTAAAGTGAAAGAAACAAATCCTACATTGGCTTAATATGATCTGGTACCTGCCAATCAGTTATCTAGTAGTAGCGGCTGCAATGCGTTCCAAACGGTATTTGCTACGATTTTTTGTCCTTCCACTGTTGGGTGTATCCCATCTTCCAAGTTTAGTTCTGGTACACCCGCGACCCCTTCCAATAAGAACGGAATCAGCGCTACATCGTTTTTCGTAGCCAGTTCTGGATATATATTTTTGAACTCCGTAGTGTACTCCATGCCCATATTTGGAGGAATTTGCATGCCGGCCAAAACGATTTCCGTTTCGGGATTTTTTTTCCGCACCATATCGATCATAGCCTGTAGGTTGTTTCGTGTTTCTTCTAGTGGAATACCGCGCAGACCGTCGTTCGCGCCCAGTTCCAGTACGAAAATATCCACCTCTTGATTCAAAACCCAGTCTAATCGATTACGTCCGCCAGCTGTGGTTTCTCCGCTTAGGCCGGAATTGATTACGGTATACTCCATTCCCAAGGAATCTAGCTTCAGTTGTATCAAATTTGGAAATCCTTCTTCGGTATCCAAACCATAAGCTGCGGTGAGGCTATTGCCAAAAAATAGAATTATATCGTCCTCAGTCTCTGTAACCACATCGGCAGGAGCGGTTTCTGTTTCTGTCCGCTCATTGGTAGGTTCTTGTTTTGGACTTTCTTTACAGTTCCACAGTAGCAGGAGCACTAAAAAATAACGAAACTTTAATACTTTGTCCATGGGTATCTGCGCTTTAAATTGAAATCATTTCCTTATTTTGTCGGCTTGACCGAAAATGAATTATGACAAAGATATTAAACGTAAGCAAGCTAAGGAAAACCTATACCAGTGGTTCTAAAAATTTAACGGTTTTGGATGACATTTCCTTTAGTATAGAGGCCGGTGACACGTTCGCCATTGTAGGACCTTCTGGAAGTGGAAAAACTACCTTATTGGGACTATGTGCGGGATTGGATCGTTCGGACGATGGTACTGTAAGCTTGTGTGGAGAGGATTTGGGAGTCATGAACGAAGATGAACGTGCTTTTTTACGCAATCAGAAAGTCGGATTTATTTTTCAGGACTTTCAGTTACTGCCCACCTTAACAGCTTTGGAGAACGTAAGCGTTCCCCTGGAACTGCAAGGCGCATCTAATGCCACTGCAGTAGCTTTGGAGTTGCTCCAAAAAGTAGGTTTGGGAGATCGCTATGATCACTACCCATCTCAATTATCGGGAGGGGAGCAGCAACGTGTCGCTTTGGCGCGGGCTTTTTCTACCCAACCCGAAATTCTCTTCGCGGACGAACCTACAGGAAATTTGGACGAGGAAACAGGGGAGAAGGTCATTAAATTGTTGTTTGACCTGAACAAAGAGGCCGGAACTACCTTGGTGATCGTAACCCACGATTTGGATTTAGCCAGATTGAACAACCATGTCCTACGCTTAAAAGGCGGAAAAATAATTGCTAACGAAACCACTGCCATATCTTGAATACTATTAAAAAACAAAACAAAGCGCCTTTTAGCTGGTTGCTAAAAATGGCGTGGAGAGACGGGAAGGCCAGTGGTAAACGATTGCTCTTATTCATGGCATCCATTATTTTGGGTATTGCCGCCGTGGTTTCCATACAATCGTTTAGTCAAAATTTAGAAGAGAACATTGGCCTGCAGTCTAAGGCCTTGATGGGGGCAGATTTTCTCATTGATAGTAATCAGCCCGCCAATGAGCGGGTACTCGAAATCATAGATTCCTTAGGCGGTTCCGATGCTATGGAAGTCAAGTTTGCCTCCATGGCGGCCTTTTCCAAAAACAAGGCCACAAAATTTGTACAAGTGCGCGGTATGCAAGGCGGATTTCCGTTTTATGGCGAACTGGAAACAGACCCAAAAGAGGCCGCAAGCACCTATTTGGAAAAAGGAGGCGCTTTGGTCGATGCCACGGTGATGCTCCAATTTGGACTGAAAACAGGCGATAGCGTTACCTTGGGCACTACCACGTTCCCTATCGTCGGTTCGCTCATTACCGCTCCGGGAAGTACGGGAATAAGTACTTCCGTAGCACCGCCCATAATGGTACCATACCGATTTATGGAAGCAAGCGGACTCTTGGAAAAAGGGAGTCGGTTAGACTACGCCTACTACTTTAAGGACCCTAATGCCGATTTAAAATTCTTGGACGAAATCCTAGATCCACAATTGGATGCCGAGAACGCGGATATGGACACGCATACCTCCACCAGCGAACGTTTGGGCAGGCGGTATAATAATGTTGGTCGGTTTTTGAACCTAGTTGCTTTTATCGCCCTATTATTGGGCTGTGTGGGTATTGCCAGTTCTGTTCATATTTACATTAAGGAAAAATTGCGCGCCATTGCCGTGCTAAAATGTTTGGGTGCCAGTAGAAAACAGACCTTCCTTATTTTCTTGTTACAGATTGCGGGCATGGGCCTTATTGGCGGTATCATTGGTACTGGCATTGGATTGCTCTTACAACAATCGTTTCCTTTAATCTTACAGGAATTTTTACCTTTTGATGTGGTTATCGGAACGTCTTTTCAGGCTGTTGCCGTAGGACTTTTATTGGGTGTTTTCATGTCGGTCTTATTCGCCTTGTCACCGCTAATCAATACGTGGTATGTATCGCCCTTACAAGTCCTACGAGTGCAGGATAATTTGGGAGAAAAATCCAGACCTGCCCAAATAACTGTAGTTATTGCCATTGTCGTTTTTATATTTCTGTTTGCCTTTTGGCTATTGAACAATCTGCGTTACGCAGCAGGATTTGTATTGGGTATTGCCGTTACTTTTGCTGTTTTGGGCGGTGTGGCGCTATTGTTTATGCGACTCGTTAAACGCTATTTTCCAAAATCATGGAGTTTTTCCGCACGGCAGAGTTTGTTGAATCTTTTCCGACCCAACAACCAGACCGCCGTGCTGATTTTGGCGATTGGTATTGGTACTTTCCTCATCAGTACCTTGTATTTTACAAAGGACTTTTTACTAGCAAAGGCCACAATGGAATCTAGTGAACAAACGCCAAACATTATCCTCTTTGATGTGCAGACGAACCAAAAAGAGGACGTTGCACAGACCATTACTCCAAAAGGGTTGCCCGTTTTGGATAACATTCCCATTATTACCATGCGCTTGCAAAGAATAAAGGACCGCAGTGTAAACGATATTCGAGAGGACACCACCAGTACCATACGGGGTTGGATATTGAACCACGAATTTCGGGTGACCTATCGCGATTCCCTTATAGCCTCCGAACAGTTACTGGAAGGCGATTGGAATGCTCAAGTGCTACCGAATAAACCTATTCCGATTTCTTTGTCCGATAATGTGGCAGCGGATGCGCAAGTAGTTATTGGTGATACCTTACAGTTTAACGTGCAGGGCATGCTGATGGAAACCGTAGTGGCCAGTATTCGCCAGGTAGATTGGGGACGTATGCAGCTCAATTTTTCCATTGTGTTCCCTACGGGCGTATTGGAAAAAGCGCCGCAGTTCCATGTACTTAGTACCAACGCGCCCGACAAGGCTGCCTCTGCTTCCTTACAGCAAGAATTGGTGCAGAAATTCCCCAACGTATCCGTGCTGGACTTAAGGCAAGTGCTGGAACTCGTAGAAGGCATTCTGGACAAGATTTCTTGGGTCATTAGTTTTATGGCCTTCTTTAGTATCATTACCGGTATTATTGTATTGATAGGCTCCGTACGCAATAGTAAATACCAACGTTTACGCGAAAGTGTGCTGTTGCGCACGTTGGGTGCCAAAAGCGGACAAATTCTAAAAATTACCGCTTTGGAGTACTTGTATTTGGGTGTGTTGGGAAGTGGTATAGGTATTCTATTGTCCCTTGTGGGGAGTCAGTTATTGGCCTATTTCGTCTTTGATATCGCCTTTGTACCTTCTTGGGTACCCTTTTTGGTGGTGTTGCCGGGAATTACACTGCTTGTACTGGCCATTGGGTTGTCTAACAGCAGGAGTGTCTTGAACAGTCCGCCATTACAGGTGTTACGGAAGGAGGGGAGGTAGTTTTGGTTTTCTTTTTATATGAAATGACTGGAAATGAATTGCTATATTAGTGCTACACGAGATATATGATCAATGATCATATACAATTGTTAGCGGTAATGTAAAACCACTCGACATAAAGACCATTAATTAAACAATGAACGATAGCATATTAATCAAGAATACAACCATTGTGAATAAAGGACAATCATTTATTTCAGATGTTCTTTTGTCAGATGGACTGATTCAAAAAATTGGAAATATTGAACCTGAACCGAACCAAAAAGTAATTGACGGAACAGGAAAACACTTACTCCCAGGAATCATTGACGGACAGGTGCATTTCAGAGACCCAGGACTCACGCATAAAGGAGATTTATATACCGAAAGCAAAGCCGCTATTGCAGGCGGAGTAACTTCTTTTATTGATATGCCCAATACAGTTCCAAATATATTGACTGTTGAGCGTCTAAAAGAAAAGTTTGAGATTGCTTCCAAAAAGTCTCTAGCGAATTACTCGTTTTTTCTTGGTGTAAACGGAGATAACATTGACGAGATAACTAAAACCGATACCAGTCAATTTATTGGTGTTTCTGATGATGGCTTGTACTTTACAAAAAAAGGAAATCTACTTGCCGACAATCCAGAGACAATGGAAAAACTATTCGCTAACTGCAAATCCATTATCGCCATTCATTCAGAAAAAGAAGAAATTGTAGAAGAAAACGAAAGGATTTTTAAAGAGAAGTTTGGCGGAAATATACCCGCTAAATACCACCCAATCATTAGAAACACTCAAGGATGTTATGAAGCCACCAAGCGAGCTATTGAATTAGCTGAAAAACACAATGCTCGCTTACATATTCTGCACTTGACCACAGAAGCCGAAACACACTTGTTTCAAAATGACATTCCATTAAAAGAGAAAAAAATAACGACAGAAGTTTCTGTTCACCACCTATGGTTTTCGGACAAAGATTATGACCGATTAGGTATGCTGATTAAATGGAACCCTGCCATAAAAACCGAACAAGATAAACAAGGGTTATTGACCGCTCTGCTTGACGACAGAATTGATATTGTTACAACAGACCACGCACCACATACCTTGGAAGAAAAAGAGCAACCTTACTTTCAATCAATGTCAGGAGCACCAATGGTTCAACATTCTCTGAACTGTATGTTGGAATTTTATAAACAAGACCAGATTTCATTAGAAAAAATAGTTGAGAAGATGTGTCATAATCCAGCGATTCTCTACAATATGACCAAAAGAGGCTTCATAAGAGAAGGATATTATGCAGACTTGACTTTGGTTGACTTGAATAGCAAATGGACAGTAACTAAGGATAACTTATTATATAAATGTGGTTGGTCGCCATTGGAAGGAACAACTTTTCAAACGGAAATTAAACAAACCTTTGTGAACGGAAATTTGGTGTTTGATAATGGACAGTTTTTCGAGAAAGTAAAAGGAAAAGAAATAGAATTTAGTACCATAAATGAATAAAACGATATTTGAAATTACAAAAATGGACTGTCCTTCAGAGGAAAATCTAATCCGAATGAAATTGGACGGAATTTCAAGTATTGCCAATTTAGACTTTGACATTCCTAAACGAAAACTGACCGTTTTTCACAGCGGACAAATCGACCAAATAGAAAAGTCGGTTATACAACTAAATTTAGGCGGAAAGAAAATCTCGACCGAAAAAACCGACCAAACGGATTTTGAAGAAAATACAAACCAAAAAAAACTGCTTTGGATTGTACTTGTAATCAATTTTGCTTTTTTCATAATCGAAATGGCAACAGGTATTATCTCAAAATCAATGGGTCTTGTTGCCGATAGTTTGGATATGCTTGCGGACAGTTTTGTGTATGGAATTAGCTTGTTTGCGGTTGGCGGAACGTTGATTAGAAAAAAACGGATAGCAAAACTTGCAGGATATTTTCAAATAATACTTGCGATTATTGGATTTGTAGAAGTTCTAAGACGGTTTTTCGGAACAGAAACACTTCCCAACTTTTCAACAATGATTATCGTTTCGATTTTGGCACTTATTGCAAATGGAATTTGTCTTTACATTTTGCAAAAGTCAAAGAGCAAAAACGAGGCACATATGAAAGCAAGTATGATTTTCACCTCGAATGATGTGATTATCAATTTAGGAGTAATAATTGCAGGAATTTTAGTAAATTGGTTGAGTTCCAATAAACCTGATTTAATTATCGGAACAATCGTTTTTGTGTTGGTAATTCAAGGAGCGATTAGAATATTAAAACTCGGAAAATGAAAACACTACCGCTAACAATGTATATAAAAAATAGGCGAAATAGTAGTAAATTCAAGGGTTTTAGCTCATATCAAACTTTGTGACAAACCGAAATTTTCGTACTTCGTAACCGCCTACTTTTCATATACTAACCGTTATATGCAAGCCCACGGACTAACTAACCGAGAGCTTAATACTTTTCTTGATTACTAAAATTTTTAGTTATTTAATCATTTATTATATTTATGACCGATGAAATATATTTTCATCTTATAGCATTAAATTTGCAATATACACCACCTACTAATTAATAGATAAATTAAAAAATGAATAAAATAGAGTATATAGAAAATGAGATTTCTGAATTGAGAAATGAATTGAAAAATCATAAACTTTATGAAAACTTACATAACATTAATGATGTGAAAATTTTTATGGAAAATCACGTATTTGCAGTATGGGATTTTATGTCTCTTTTAAAAAATCTTCAAATAAACCTCACTAAAGTTCAAACACCTTGGACACCACCAAAAAACCCAAAACTATCAAGGTTTATTAATGAAATTGTTCATGGAGAGGAAAGTGATATTAATGAATTGGGAGAACCAAAGAGTCATTTTGAGATGTATTTAGATGCAATGTTGCAAGTAAATGGAAATACTAGTGAAATTAATAAATTTATTAAACTTATTGAATTAGGGAATTCAGTTGATTATAGTTTATCTCAAGTTAATATTGATAAAAGAGTAGCTGATTTTGTTAAATTTACATTTTCAATTATTGAAACAAATAAGCCACACCTCGTAGCTTCTGCATTTACGTTTGGGCGAGAAGACGTCATTCCAGATATGTTTATAGAAATTCTTAAAAATTCAGATTCTGAAAACAAATTATACAGCAAAATAAATTACTATCTCGAACGACATATTGAACTTGACGGAGATGAACACGGTCCTCTATCTCTTGAGATGATTTCTGAATTATGTAAAGATGATGAGCAGAAATGGAATGAAACACTAACTGTAGCGAAACAATCATTAGAAAAACGAATTGAACTTTGGAATGCTATATCTGATTTAATACAGAATAAAAAGCCTGCATATAACACGGGTAACCGTTGCACAAGCCATTAGTTGCCCATAAAATGAATGAATATAAGCCTCTTTAAGAGGCTTTTTCTTTACGGCTCAGATGTAAAAAGCTAATTTTCGATGCGTTGCCGAGGGTCTAAATAGCA